>Ga0073932_1000089_pt1 | contig 229574 bp, 178 predicted proteins | sample DewCreD2012metaG_FD_76967 | JGI IMG/M metagenome (GOLD analysis project Ga0073932, IMG submission 76967) | Hot spring sediment bacterial and archeal communities from British Columbia, Canada, to study Microbial Dark Matter (Phase II) - Dewar... ... | reverse complement strand
TTTTTTAAACTTCTTTGTTAATGTTCTATGCGGTTTGATAGCTTATTGCCGCCGTCCGTTGAAACCGTCTTTGGGGTTGGCTCGTCGGTTGCCTTTGCCTGCCTAACCCGAACTCACGTTAATTAACAAAGTGTCGCACGATTGAGCAGACATAAGGTAAAATAAGTTTGGCAATGCATACCATCTTCAGGCGCAATACCACAACATGGACCAATTAATTCAGATTTTGGATTTATTTCGCCAGATTAAACAAAGTGGTGAAACACTGAAATTTATGAATCTCTACAAAGGGGTATCCATTACATACGAAGGTTCAATTGTGGAAATTTCTGAAAACGCTCTTCGCTGTCAGGTGCCAAAATATCAGGTTTTATGTATGCAAATGGAGGGATTGACTTATATTCAAGCCACGATCCTTCCAGAGGTGGTGAGAGCTAAAATATTCAGTGCAGATCCGTTGGCTGAGCAGGTTGTGCTTACGGGTTTCGAGTATGTCGGCGGAACAATTGGTAACCGGATGCAGATCCGCGTCCAGCCTAAAGAACCGGTGAAAGTGCTATTGCAAAACAAACTGGGGGTTCAAACCGAATTAATTGAGCTTTCGTTGTATGGCTTATCCGTATATATCAGTCCCTCACAGTTTGATTGGCGTTTATACCGCAGAGACGCGAAAGTAAACGTTGAGTTCCATCTGCCCGAACCACAAACAGGTAAATTGCAATCGATTCGGTTAACCGGGATCATCAAGTATGTAAGCGTCAATAAAAGTCTTCGATATATCCGCCTTGGGATATTCACCAATCCCGATGCCAATACGGAAGCATTCTTAAGCAAATATATCGCCTATCGCCAGGCAGATATCCTCAAAGAGATAAAAGCTGCCCTCCAGGCGCAATTTACGAAAAACACTCCCAACAATTCTTAAGGACCAATCCGCTCAACTCGCGGGTTTACCCAAACCGCCCAATCCTGTCCCGATGATCCATTGGCACGCGTACGCAGGGTAAAGTTCGAAGGACCTTCGTAATTTAGAGGGATATTTACATCCTGAACGGGTCCGCCATAATAAACACGTGTTTCATATATTTTTGTCGTAATACCTGAATTCAGAACATATATTTCCATAATTACATCGCAGCCTGGACCATTAAACAAACAACCCACTTTGGCTAAAAAGTGGTCACCTGGTTTCAGATTGAATGCAGGATATCTGCCCTGAATATACCCATTGTCAACCCACTGTGGATGGGTTTCCAGGGAAAAGCCAGGGTAAATTACATTATTTTGCAGGCGGATATTGGATAGCCGCACAACAAAACCACGGTTATCATTTACCGGACCCGGGCATGGCAAAGCTGCTGCTGCTCCACTGCTCCATTGCGCGTCACAGAAGCGGTCTGTCAGGCTGAGCGCGACCCGTGGTGTTGGAGTCGGTGTAGGAGTGCGCGTACGGGTGGGAGTTGGCGTTACTGTAGGCACCATTGCCGTCATTGTCCTGGCTTGAGAAGTTTGAGTTTGCGCCTGGCTGGTACGGGCAGCGTTTGTTTGTGCCAGATCTTTGTTGGCAAGCGCAGTTGCCGTTTGGTTATTGTTGAAGGCGAATTGAGTGGCTGTTTGGTTCGCAAAGTTCACTCCAGCCGTGGCAGTCTGATTTGAGGATAGTGCCTGTTGGGTTGCGGTTTGATTGGCAAAGATAAATTGAGCCGTAACCGTTTGAATTGCAGATTGGGTGGCTTGCGCTGCGTTTTCACCTTGCTGGGTTGCCGTCATAATGGCAGCCTCGGTCGCCTGGCGTGATTGTTCTTCCACAACCAGAGCGGTTTGTAAAGCTGCTTCCGTTTGCGTCGCCTGGGCAAATCTGGCTTGGGTATTTGTCCAAATAATCGCCGCCACACTGGATAACACGAGACACAAAAAAGCTAAAATCGGTAAGACCCAGGCTGGGATGATCGGGATGCTCACCACCTCTCCAGGAAGGGTTTGTACTTCCCCGCGCGGCGAAATCACCTGGGCTGTATAACGGTGTGTTTGATTAAGTCCAAATAATCTTTTTTCCTTCAGCTCTGCTCTAAACCCCAGGCGAATCGTTTGACCTTCAGGCACTTGAAGCGCTGGCTGCGTGGTATCAAACACCAGTTCTGCAGCATCATCAACAAATTTCACCTGGAATAATTCTGGACTGTTTCCCATATTACGAATCGTAACCCCTGCTGTCTGCCCTGAGCGAATCTTTTTGGGATACAATTCAGAGGAGAATTTCGAATACATGCCAACCGTCACAGTGGCTTTGGTTTCTCCAAAGTGATCGGGGGTATTTTGACTGACGACTCGAATAGTGATGGGATATCTTCCAGCTCGGCTGGATGATTCTTTGGGCGGGGCAAGATTAAACGATACTTCCCGCTGATCTCCCGGCATCAACTGAACGGTCGGTAATGGCGCTGGTATCCAGGTTTCAGGAATTCCGATGACAAAAATCTTAAAATGCTCTACCACCGTGCCTTGGTTTAACAAGACCAATGAAATTGTAACCGAACCTCCTGGCTCAACCGATAATTGAGAATTGGGCATCGCAACCCCTAACCCGCCGCCTCCACCTCCCCGGCTGAGATTCATATCAGCAGGCGCTACCGCGGTGCCTCCACCCCGATCCGTCATGGTGCGGCTGACACCCGTTCCTGCTTTAATAAGGCGAATCCAGGTTTCTCCTACACGCAAAGGTTTGTCAGGCGCCCACACCTCCGGCACTCCTGGCAAAAGTTTTACATCCAGCAAATAGGACCCATTGGTGCTGTTTAAGTCCACAACCCGATATGTGCTGCCATCAAAGTCAATTCTGGCATGTTTGCGAGAGACTTTGGTATCCTCCACTGGAATATCAGCAGATTTGTCCCGCCCTATCACGAGCCCGCCGGGTTTCATCGTATAGATCCGCCCTGTGGTATCTTTTGCCATAACCTGGATACGATCCTGATTTGATGGGGTGCTGACCGGAAATTCGTTAAGAATCGAGGGACCGCGTTCTGGTTCAGATGGCATCTGAAATTGGGTAACCAGACTAACATTCCCCGTGTCGACGCTCGTCGCTTTATTGACTGCGGTCTCAGCAACAGCAGTACTTGTGGCTGCTATCTTCGGTAACAGTCCTTCCAGGGCTTTTGCCAGTTCTGCGGTTGATTTAAACCGGATATTGGCGTCCTTCTCAAGAGCTTTTAAGATAATCCGCTCTAATTCAGGTGCCAGATCCGGTCGGATGGTCGTTGGAGGGGGGGGTGTTTCCCTTGTATGATAACGCACCGCTTCTGTTAAGGATTTAACCGGAAAAGGTAATTTTCCAACTGCTAATTCATACAGCAATATTCCCATCGAATATACATCACTGCGTGGGTCAGTTGGCTGTCCAAGGGCAGCTTCAGGAGACATGTAGGCAGGTGTCCCCATGACTGTGCCTTCCTGGGTTAATGAAGCACCTTCTAATAATTTCGCCAGTCCAAGGTCGGTTAATATAGGGCGATAGGGCAATCCTTCGATCGGTTCAGGCTTGATCATGATATTGCCCGGCTTGATGTCGCGATGCAGCACGCCTTGTCGGTGGGTGTACTCTAATGCATCGCATACAGAGATCATCATCCGTAACACTTCTTCTAACTTTATTCCCTGGTTTGCCTTGCGAAGATTGGTCAAAATTTTCTCTAAATTTGAACCGGGAATGAATTCCATCACGATGTAAAGCAAATTATTCGCCTGACCAAAATCATAAACCTTGACAATGCTCGGATGGTCTAATTTGGCGGCAGTTCTGGCTTCCTGCAAAAACCGCTCCCTGAAATTGGGCTGTCTGGCAAAGTGGGGATGAAGGATTTTAATCGCCACATCCCGCTCCAGGGTCAAATCTTTTGCCTTAAATACCGCCCCCATTCCACCTTCACCAAGAAAAGTATTTAATTGATAGCGGTTTAATGTTTGTCCAACCAGTTGATCCATTTTTTCTCTCCAGAGGGGCAGTATCTTGTTATTGTATTATACAATTATAAAAATAATATTAAGATGATAATTATCCAATATATTCAATTGAATAGGTGGTATGAGCCGGTTTATTTCCATCAATTAATTCCTGGAGCACGTCTTCTTGAAATTGACCACGCTTCGCAGGCAGCCGCACTTTAAAGGTGTGGGGCTCTAAATCATTGCCTTTATCGATGATTTGCGGCATTAGTCCCGTATAGATTTCTAAAATCCTTGCCAGCGATTTTCTTGTACCTCGACAGGCATATATCATGTGTGCATCGGCTAAAAATTGACGGCGTTTCTCCTCTGTCCAAGAAGGGTGAAAAATCACCCCATACCAGTTCTGAAGCCAGGGTAAAAACTTCTCTGGCGCTGTTTTCGGTGAAAGAAACAGGTCGAAACTATCGATAGTCCATTCCAGGGGGGTCAGAATCGACTCAAAAATACCTAGAAATCGAGCCATAAAATCCGTTTGGTAAATTCCCGGCAGGTAATTGATGAGCCGGGTACTCTGCTCGGACAAACCAGGGATTGGTTGTAACTCTCCACCTTCAACTTGCTCACCTTCTCCAGGAGGGCTTCCAGGAGGACCAGATGGAGGAAGCTGTTCGAACCGATCAATTGGAAGGTTATCAACTCTCATTTGGATGACCGGCGCTTCTTCCACAGGATTTTGAGGTGGTTTATCCGGCATATCCTCTGAGGCTTGGTCTATTTGTGGAGACACATCTTCCTTAGGTGCTGCAACAATCATCTCAATAATCGATGCCTCAGCCCGCGGAATCTCACGCATCTCCGCTTCAAGCGTTAATTCAAACGGACCGATCTTAATTTGAGCGCCAGGTAAAATAGGATACGCAACGTTCGGAACGAGTTTTTCTCCATTACAGTAGGTGCCATTTGCGCTTCCTAAATCTGTGATCTGACATTCTTGCGCCGAACACTCAAACCGAACATGCTGGCGTGAGACAAGGGGATCATTGAGCAGTAACGGATTTCCAGCCTGCCTGCCCCCAATAACAGAAGCCTGTGGAAGATCAAAGATTTGCGACCCATTGGGTCCAGTGATTTTTAACCGAAATTGATACACCTGGTTTGCCATAGATATATGCAACCGATCCTCTCAACCCGTCATCATATAAAGACCACTTCATGTAAACCAGATGCGATTACACCATGGGCAATCACTTCTTGCGACTCGATCGCCGCCCCTTGTGGACCCTCGCCTGGTTTTGCAGCAAACATTTCCACGCTCCGCACGAATTGAACGTCTGGAACTCCTTGCAAACATTGATATACATCCGAGATGAACAAGTCCCGTCCAAACTCCCATCCATTCCCATCAAAGCCACCAACCAATGGATTCAAAAATCGATACAGCCTTGCTTTCACCTGGGTTTCAATTCTTGACTTGCTCACACCCGGAGACCCTCGCAGCCGTACCCTTACGGAAATCCAATGATAAGCAGGCGGGCGAATATCCAGGCGGGTGGTCAACAAACGGCGTTCATCTAAATATGCTTCCAAGATTTTTACATCTTCTTCTTTTAATTTCAACTTGTCAGGGTCGAGATAACCCGACGGATAAGGAATGCGTGGAATGACCAGCAAATATAGCTGACCTGGGATAATTCTGCCCGCTTCAGCCGGTCTGGGTTGCAGGCATTTAACCCTGCCAATTCCCGCAGGTAATGCTTGCCGCGCCAGGAACTCAAAATCGCTTTCGGTAACCGCCCGTTCACGTGATCGCAGCAAGGCAGGCACGCGCATTTTCGCCGCTTCCAACGATTCAGCATCCAACCCTCCCCAGGCGGGAACGCGATTCGATACTTTTGCAATAAATGGGATCGATGTTTTTAACGTGTTGATTACCCCAGCCTGCACATTCCCCTCTTGTCCACCACCATATCGATAACTTTCCATCAGGATATTGGCATGCCTGGGAGGTATACTGCCAAATAATTTAATCGTTCCGTCTGGCTGGCGGATCGCCGGACCAAATCGAACCTCACCGGTGATCGGCTCTATCACATAGTGACGATCATCAGGACCTGAACTGGATAAATCATGAACTTCTTTCCAGTCCTGTTGGATTTCTCCATCGGTTTCAATGATAATTTTTTCTCCCGGTTTTCGCGGTAAGACTGGTGTATGCTGCAATTGAAAGCGCTGCCCTGGCACCCCTTCAGACCTGCCAAGAAATTCTCGCACAACGTTTTGGGCGTGAGTACAAGGCACTGTCCCACCCCAAGATGAGACTGTTAGCTTTTTCAAACGGGGAGAAATTCGATAGGGACGCATTCCTTCTTTTTGCTCTTCTGGAGTAATTTCTTTGACCCTGATTCGGATCCAATAATATTCTTTTTCACCCACTTTATAGCGGCTCATCTCCGGAACATGAATTAGAACTCGACCCGGGCTGTTTAATCCCCGCGTCGTATCCAAATCGACCTCACACGATTGCCATCGCACATCACCCTTCCCGCTATACGTCTCCCACACATAAGGCGGTAATGTGGGATCAATGCCTGCTCCTCCAGCCGGGTCTAATTCCATTTCGAATCCCAATATGTGGTGGCTTAAGTCATTTTCAAAACCCAGAAATAGCGCATCATCCACCTGAGGAGATGGAGAGAAGATGTCGAAACCCTCAAAACCCACCTCAAGCCTTCTCAAGACCTGTTCACGTAAAATCCTCTCACGCGATTCACGAGGAATAACCCGCGAAAAAACCGCCTGCAATTGAGGAGGACATACTTCAAAATCCTGATCGGTAGTAAATACGATAGACCGCTCGGTTTCCGTTTGGGTACTGGCTACCTGAGTACCTCCCGGAATAATCAGCTTTGTTGGTTGAGGTGCGCTGAACCAGAAAGTGACTGGCACCTGAGCTGGAACGGGTTCCTGCAATTTGATCCCAAGCAGCTCCATAAACTTTATGTAGTGGCGTTCGGGAATTTGGTTAATCCGATACAGCATGATATCGGTCATCCAGGCAAACAATTCAATCAGCGTTACACCCGGATCACTGACGTTGTGATCCGTCCATTCTTTACAATATTGGGGGATCCGCTTTTTCGCTTCATCAACGATATCTTGAAAATGTCGGTCGTCTAAGATTGGAGCTGTTAATGACATAGTATCCTCTTTTGTCCTGGTCGATGAGAGTCGTCAGGCTGTCTCATCGGGGATCAGGTAATACGGGTGGACAAGGCTGCGGCGATCATGAGTCGCTTTAATTTCATATTTGATTTCAATCATCAGGCGGTTTCGCACATCAGGATCTGGATAGGCTTCTACATTCAGTACGATGATCCTGGGCTCCCACATACCCAGAGATTCTTCAACATACCTTCGAGCCTGCGCAGCTGTATAGCTATTATTGGGAGCAAATAATAATTCATTCAAGCGACAACCAAAGGTTGGACGCATTACCCGCTGTCCAGGATGAGTTGTTAAGATAACCTGGATCGCCTGTTCAATCTCGTTGCGGTCGGAGGTGAGCAAAAGCCCCCCCTGCGGACCAATTTTTGGAGGGAATGCCCAACCTCGACCTATAATTTCTACATTACTCATGCTTACCCTCCAATCATGACATTGCCCGTTGCGATCAATTGAGCTGAGGTGTTTGGCACCGGGTCAGCGCAGGTTTGTACCATGTCTCCCATGCGGGCGGCAGGTTTCCCATTAATCATTACAGTGCTGCTTCCCCGAATAATTTGCGCCTGGTTCGAAGGTGGTATCTGAAAAGATGTGCCAGGAGGAGTCGGTATATGTGGCGGCATGTTGTTCGCTGTGCTGCCCACCGTTGCAGCCGGCATCCCGCCAATTTTTACATTCGCGCTCAGGTTACCATCCAGCATCCCATTAAATGGATGCGGTAAGGGAGTCGGAACTGGACCACCTGGAGAAGGCACCATCACCAGATGCATATCGACTGCTGTAATTCGATCTCCTTGTTTCGCTGCCGGTTGACCCATTTAACGCCGCCTAGTTTAAGTTCACCATCGAGCCTTTAATATTCACCTGCCCCGATGCCTGGATATCCAGGTTTCCTGAGGCTTCCAACTTTATATTCGCGCTTGATTTTATCGACACATCCGAACTGCTCTCGATCGTTAACTTATTGTTCTCCAATTTCACCGAGACGTTCGGAGCTTCTAATTTAATCGTCTTGCTCGTATCGTCCAGTGTAACTGTCAATCCATCTGCAGTTTTAACCTCAATCTTTTTATCCGAATTATCATACATCACAATTTTGTGCCCGGTTTTCGACCGCCAGACGCGAACCAGAGGTTTTTCGCCGTTGCCAGCGCCAGAGACTTCAGAAGGTATGCTGTCTTGCCCATTCCATACCCCCCCAAGAACCACAGGATGGTTAAAGTCTCCTTGCAAAAACGCAACAATTACCTCATCCCCAACATCAGGTACCAACAACATCCCTTTATCAGCACCAGCGCCAAAACCAAGCACCCTCGCCCAATCACTTTCGGTATCATCTGCCATCCAGGGGAACTTTACCTTAACCCGACCCCAATTTTTCGGATCATCGGTGTTGGTAACAATTCCCACCACCACACCCGGAAAACGTTCGCCGGGGCGCTGGCGGGCAAGTTGTTCCACCAGACTGCCGGTTCGGCTGCCTCGAACATGGATGACAGTGTTAAGACCAGCAGGGGATATCGTATGGACAGCGGATGTAACCAGATAATCTCCACTCAATCGATTTCCTAACGCTTCGATTTTTATGACTTTTCCCGCCTGAATATCAGGTCTCCGGATCGCAGAACCTTCCGCTTCGATGAACGCTCCCGTAACTTCATCCATACGCGCTGCTGCCAGGATATCCGCTTCTGACTGGTTTGGCGTAGGCAAATTGGTGATGATCTTTTTCCCTGATCCAAACGTCCGCGCCCATTCCGATCCTTTTTTGGGTTCACCGATTTTCGGGTAAAGACCACCATTTTCCGCTTTACCTACCACCCCGCTCTTTTTTTCAACGTCCCATCCCTTCACCTGCACTTCATCGACTTGCTCAGCCAATGTCATGCGCACTCGAAAAGTCTGCAGGTCGTCACCCCATGTCAATGTTGTGGAAGGGCTGCTGGCAGCAGGGGGCTTGCGAAAATATAATTTCCCTTCAGACACAAAGCATTCAAATCCGATCCGCCAGGCTCGTTCGATCAAAAAGTCAAGATCCGTCTGGTTGTGCTGAAAAATGTGATCGTAAACCGTGCGGGTTGTTTCGACTTCGGCTCGTAAGCCTGCAGATTGCGCAATTTGAGCGGCTAAATCACTATCTTTGGTATTCAGGAAAGCCCGCGTATGGGGATCGCGGTACAAACGGTGCGACTTATCATATCCCCTTACGACGATCTCCGAAATCATCCCTTCTTTAAACTCTGGCTCAATTCCGGTAATTTCTCCCTTAATCAAAGTGACCTGGCTGCCGTCTTGTTTGGCAGCGCTAATCTCGATTTCTTTTGTCAGGTCGAAAGGTCCTCGATCCAGCAGGACCAAGCCGGGATCATTCAATCGGATGATAAACATCCATGGAAGGTAAACATGCTGATCAACTGTGACACCAGCAAGCTTCGCAAGCACATCACGTTGGATTTCAGTACCATTAATTTTTATTGAGACTTGACTGGCGAGATCTGTTTCTGGCATGGTTTTTTTCTTTCCCTAATCGCTTTCACGACTCCATTGGGATAATCAATGTCCGTCCGGGCTCTAAGCGCAACGGGTCTGTCACCTGGTTGTGCTCTGCAATGACCCGCCAACGGGTAGAATCCCCGTACACAAAATAGGCGATTAAATCCAAACGGTCTCCCGATGTAACCCGCCAGACACGCTGAGGTAATCCGCCTCCAGAGGTCGGATTTTGCGCCGGGTAATCATTCAAGTCTTTATGCTGGGTGAAAGTTACATCGACTTTCGCGCGAACCGGCATTCCATCTTGTCTAAACAGAGTGAAACGCTGGGTCATTTCTGTTATCACTGCCACAAACCGAAAAACCCCCCATTCAAATGCCACTTCGGGTGGCGGCACTTTGGTAGTCCGGTTGCCCTGCCGACGCGTTTTGGATTCCATTAATTTCCACAGTTGATTGGTAACCCGGCTGACATCTTCTCCTTTTTCATACGTGTCAAATGTGAGGCTCAATCTTAACGTCTGTGGACCTGCCTTCTTAAATTCGACTGTTGGCACGTCGGCGTTGTTTCTTGATTTTTCCTCATACGTATTCGATTTTGCCACAGTGTATTCAAACGGGTTAAACATACAAGAAATTGATACCCCCCCGCTTTTCTCATTTCCGGAAGAGTCTACTTCAAATATTCTTGCTGCAACCAGATTTCCTCGCGTGTTGGGCATTCCCCTGGCTCCTTAATCTCAAAAAATCTTCCTGGCTCTTTCCCATTCGATAATCAGCCTGCGCTTAATCTCGGAGTACACTTTTTTAGCTAATTCTTCAACTTTCTGCTCATTTTCCTGGTCAGATTGCCCTCTGTTGCCAGTTCTCCCCGCCGCTGCACCTCCATCTGCCGGTTGGTTCGCGGATTCACTCTCCTCTGCTTCTTGAACAACCCCCAAAAAAGCCGGTTGAACTGTCTTTTTTTCTTGTCCTGCCATACTCCGCTGCAAGGATTGCATGGAAACCTCAGAAGGAATCTGCTGTGCGTTGCGCTCTGGAGAGTAATCCTGTTCATTCTCAGCAATTAAAATTGAAGAGGATTGTCCATTATCCTTTTCCTCCCCTTGTTCAACCCGTTCAGGAGCAGGCACTTGTAACCCTGATTCAGAAAAAGACCGCTGCACCTGTGGAGGAGATTGACCCATTAATTCCCACAAATCAGCAGGTAACGGACCAATCTTAGTAGGTATCATTTCAGACTTTTGAGGTGGTCTGGACGGGATAGGTTCTTCAACCTGAGAGGCATGAGGAGGAGATACTGACGAGGGCTGATCTATTTTCGAGGTACGCTGAACGCTTTGCAGCGGTGGGCGTACCCGTCGAGGGGTAATCACCTCGACAGGTGTATCTGTCGATTGAGCAGGCTTAACCGCAGACAATATCTGACGCACTTCTTCTCCATGCCCGGCTTCAACTAGAGGCAGCGGCTCTTCAAACGATAACGAAGATGCGCTTTTCTGAATAGCCTGGTTTACAAAGTCCACATCCTTTTTTTGTATTGGCCAGACTTGATCCAATGGGACAGGATTGATCCTGCCCTCCCCTACGAAGTTCTGCTCTGTTTCCTCCTGGATCAAATCAGAGCCATCCCGCATTTCCTGACTTTTCGCCCTTTGCTCCTGAATGGCAGGGATTTGTACCGTTTCAGGCGCAGGCTTATCCTCTACGAAATTTTCTGAATCTTTCGTTCCAGGTTTATGGATTCTGGTATTATCCCATTCAGATGAAGCCTGAACCGATTGAGGAATAGCTGCTTCCACCGGTTGCGGTTTATCCTGGTCGATTATTGGTTCAGTATTTCCACGGTCAATCTGCCTGACGTGGGAGGTGGGTCTATCGGACGGCAAAATCGGTTGATCAAATGATTTTGTCTGAAGGGGTTTATCAGATTCGGAATCCATTTCCTGTATCTTTGGCGCGGGTAATGGGCGTTGAGTGTTTTTTTCGTTGACACTTTTGCCCATGAGAGGCTGATTCGAACGATCAGGTGCTATCTCAAAAATGCCTCGTTCCGGTTTGGTCGCAGGCACTGAGGGAGTACCTTTAATTTCTTGAGCCTGAACAGAACCCCGAATTTGTTCTTGCGCTGCTTTCGGTTGATCCTCACTGGACTTTGATGGTGCAGATTCAGCAGGAAAAGCGCCGGGCTGATCGATTGTCTCTCCCGCAGGTTGTTGCTCAACGTCAGCTTTCTCGCGATGTTTCCGCATGATGGTTTGTAATCGCTGCCAATCAGCTTCCGAAATCTTCACCTTTTCTTCTTTTGGTTCTCCTTGCGGCATATCAGGAGGAATCGCAGGAAGCTGTGCATTTGGATCAGGAATTGACCTGGTAGTAACGGGGGGTTGAACCGGTTTGGCGGGTTGCGGCTGTCTGACCGGAGCCGGTTTCGGTAACGGTGTTCTCTGAATGGCAGCTACCTTTGGAGGAGGCGGCATCTTTACCATTTGAGTTGAAGGTTTTGGAGGAGACGCAGGTTTCCGGTCAGGTTCAATCATCGGTTCATCAGGCACCGCCTCGCCTTGTTCTTGCAGTTCTAACAGCGTGTCCATTTCCGCTATTTCTGCAAGTACAGGGAGGGATTCCTGATATTCTGCCAATTGCAAAGGAGTGGCAGCAGGTAAATCAAAACGGGGAGTAACAGCTCGGAAGGCGTCCTCTTCGGGCATGCGAAATAGGACTCCGAACTGCGAATGCCTTTTGACTCTCCTGCTTAACCGATCACCAATGTTCATAATTATCCAAATAACCGAATATCTTAAGTAATGGTTACTTCACCACAAATAAACTCTAAGGATTGGATCGCAATCGTGTTGGAATCTGATCTCAGCTCAGGACCGGTCAATTTGACTGGGCAAGCTTCGTTGATATTCCAGGTCTGGACAGGCTTTCTGTACGAATCCAGCACACTGATGGTCACCGTCTTGCGGGTGAACTTTTGATTCATTGAATCGATATACCAATCCAATAATTTATTTTTCCCAATCCCATTCTTTAACGTCACTCTTGCCGGTTTTAATCTCCCTGGCAAAAGATGGGTGTAAGAATTTAATCCTCCTTCTTTAATTTCTTCTGCATCCCACTCAACGACCGGCAAAGTGCACTCGGTAAATGCGCCTTGACGGTCTCCATCAATATCAATAACAAAACGGAAAGAGGCGTGAGTCAGGTTTGAGAGCTGTTCATTAAGCATTCGTTACCAACCTCCTGAGCGGTCACCCACAGCACCTCCAAAATAACCGCACCGCTCGCGCTCAATCGCAAGGTCTTTCAACAAAAGCTGGTAAACCCGTTCAATGACCTTTTCAACCAATTCCGGCGGTATTTCCTGCTCTTGTCCAGCCTGATTTCCAGATCGAAGTGAGCCTTGGGATATAGAGCTGTTGTTATCTGGTGTTGGATCTGACATGATTGTAATCTCCCTGCCAATTGACTCAATCGCCCGGTGATGCAGTCTCAGTATCCAGCGGCGCAACCTGCAGGTGAAAATGAGTGCCGCATTGAGGACACACTGCCCCAACGATGACTGCGCTATGGCTGTTGATCCGCATATAAAAATCTTCGAGAAACGCCAGATCGGATGCAAATAAACTTTCCACCATTTGCGGCGTAACCGGTGAGAATTCCCCCAGGCGAACGATCACCCGGCTGAGCAAAGCCACCGGTAAGTATGCCTGGTTTGCCTGCACTCTCGGATCATTGACAGCCTGAATCTCGTCTTGAGCATACGCCAGCCGCATTACACCATTGCGCTGCAAATTTCCAGATGCATCTAATAACCCGCGTGGCAGTGTAAATGAATATTCCGTCTTATATGTCATTCTCTCCTTCGCGCCCGATGAACCAAATCAGCTCGAATCCGACCTGATGATAAGCAAATTGACATATATCCACCGGGGCGCTGGCGCCTGCCTCGATTGGTATCAGGGATATCGTGGTCCGGCGCCCCTGGTGGATATGATTCACTTTCAGGGGTTACTTGGTACGCACAATATATTCGTGCGCTATGGTCAATTCCTCAATCCCTATTTCATTGCTGTCTGATTTGGGTTGAGGACCGGTTACTTTCACCGGCCAGGCATTGGTGAAATTCCAACGAGCTACTTCTTTCAATTCCTGGTCGTACATTACAATTGACCCATCTCTGCGAGCCCCTTTGACATCGCCATCTTCGACCTGTTTGCGCCATTTCCAGATATCCATATTGCTGGTAATACCGCGCTTTAACACAATGTTTTCCCACTTCAGGCGCCCGGGTAATTTGAGTACGACCTCCTGACCTTTTTCGGTTACGACTTTATGTTCAATCACCTCATGCTCAGACCCAAGACCTGAACATTCGGTAAAATACCCTTTAATCACGCCCTGAATATCTACTGCAAAATGAAACCCAACAAGTGGATCTTCTCGTCCTGCCATTTTAGCCTCCAATTATCCTAAAACCAACATACTACTTTGCATCACTTAGGCTTCAGCGTTAGCGCCAGCCCATTGACTGATGCGGAAGATTACAAACTCAGCCGGTTTAACAGGCGCCAACCCGACTTCAATGATCAGTTGCCCCAGGTCTCGGACTTCGCGGGGGTTTAATTCTTCATCACATTTCACATAAAAGGCTTGCTCAGGGGTATTGCCAAATAATGCCCCACTGCGCCAGACGACACGCAGGAAGGACACCACATCGCGCCGCACTTTTGCCCACAAAGTGCTATCGTTTGGTTCAAACACCACCCAAGCCAGACCAATATCCATTGAGGCTTCGACCATAATAAACAAACGCCGGACATTGATATACCGCCATGAGCCATTGCTGCTCAACGTGCGGGCTCCCCACACCCGTATACCTCTGCCGGGGAATGACCTCAGGCAGTTAACCCCAATGGGATTGAGCACATCCTGTTCGCCTTTGCTGACCGACATTTCCAGATCAATCGCGCCCAGGATAATTTCATTGGCAGGCGCTTTGTGTACCCCTCGTTCCGCATCCACCCGATTGTAAATACCGACCAAATAGCCGCTGGGGGGAACGATTTTCTTTGTGCTTCCACTGCCGCTCAAATCCACCACTGTAATCCAGGGATAATACATGGCAGCATACGAGCTGTCAAAATTGACATAATACCGCCACTCTCTGGCTTGTTGAGGAGATAATCCGGGAGGTGTATCCAATATGGCGAATCGATAGCGCAACCGCTCACAATGTGCAATCATCGCTGTCTGAACGCTCTTTATTTTCTCTTTAAATGCGTCAGAGCCGTCATAACCTGACATCAGATCAGGAATCAGGACAAGCCGGACATCATCCAATGCTTCAAGCCCGCCCAATCCAGTGCGCTGAGCTGGATCGCCGATAAAATCTGCTGCGCTAAGCGGAGGAAGTACCCCGCCAGATAGAGCATACGTCCCCTCGACTGGAACAGCCGTTGGAGCACTAACTTCAGAGATCGTCACCGAATCAAAAACCGCGTCGCCAACAAATCCTTCTCCTTTCTTCATTGTCAGTCCGGATTTGGATTCACCGCCAACACTGAGGGAAAAAGTTTCATCCTCATTGACTTTGATTACAACTGCCAGTTTGTTGCCCGCTTCGCCAGCAGCTTTTGCACTAACCCGAAAACTGGTACCCTTTGTCTTGGCGGGAATAGATACTGTCGCTACTCTTCCTGCACCACCATCTTCCTTCAAAGCGCGTAAACTGGTGACATAGCATGGACCGCCGCCATTAGCAAAATAACCATACACAGCATCGGGTAAATACGCCCCTGGCACAAACTCGCCAAATATTTCGGAGAATTGCGTCCAACTGGTAACCAGCGTCGGTTTATTCAACCTGGATTCAATTGGAACCTTGAGCCCCGTCCTGGCATCGATAGCCTTGATACTGGCTTCGGCAGTAATGCCGATGAAAGCCGCCATTGAAGTGCCTACCGCTTCAATGGGTTTCGTCCCACGATCTACTTCTTCCACATATACACCTGGTGAAGCATAGGTTAGTGCCATTTTTCAACTCCTTTCATCATCTTTAGATTACGCCGGGATCTCCCAGCAAAGTTATTCGAAATTAACAACCCAGATCTGGCATATACGTATTGGATTATAGCTTTCCCTCCTTCGGAGGAGAACGTCCTTCAGCAATGCACCCCTTCATAGTCCTCCAATGTTTCTATACCCAGACATCATACGTGCTGTCAACGGCTGGTACGCGGATAGGTTGTTCGACCGGGTGAGTTCCACCCGTCCATACGACAAGGGTATAATCATTTTGAGGCAAATTTCCCAAGACAAAATGACCTTTCTCATCGGTTACAGTAAATAATCCCGTTCCTTTAACAGCGACTTCAATCCCAGCCAGAGGCTGCTTGTCCTGCTTCCGGCGCACCGATCCCCCAATAAAGTTCTTCTCAACCCGACCTTCCTTTTCTATCCCGACATTAAGCGGCAACGATGTAGCCTGTCCAGCGCGCAGGGTCAAGGTTCTGACAATTGGACCGGTAATCTCGCTCCAGGGGTCGAGTGCCAGCGTGATAATGTACGAAATACTGGGTCTCATTTCATTATCCAGCGAGCTCCACACCTCCGCAGGATTGGTCAATTTATCATGCTGCGCCAGACGTGCAGGCACCGGAAATTGTTGAGATTTCAAGCCCTCCACCAATCGGTTCTCAGGGATGGTGGGATACTTAAACAGGGTCATTAAAACCCGAGAAAGTAAGCGATGTTCATCTTCTGGCTCTGCTGCCCAGGTGGTAATCATGTAGTAACAATCTACCCGGAATGGAGTCCGCTTCATTCGAGCAATGTCTCCATTTCCGCCCTGGTTGACCGCTTCCCATTGATGGGTGCGCAATACCGGGTTTTCGCGTAAATCATAAAGGAAAAAATTCACCGTTGGACGAGATAATCGGGAACTCCACTCACGCTTGGGTTGCTCAAAAGCAACCTCAATTTCTCCATTCTTTATAGGTAATTCGGCAATTAATAATTGACGAATGGTTTCATCTAGATCTGATATCATTGCTTATCTGTCCCGCCTCGTTTGAATCGGCTCTTCTTCTTCAGGCATTGCTTGTGTCTGTAATTCTTCTTCTTCTTCTTCAGGCTCGCCGTTCATTTGCACTTCATCTTCTTCCAATTCCTGCCGCTGCACCCCACTTGATAAAATACTTCCAGATAGAGCTTTTGCCGCAGAGTCCGCCTCTTGCTCAAATTGATCTCCTGGCGCATTGACCGTCATTCCACTGCCATTTTCAACCTGCCCGGTGCTTTGTTGGACAACATGAGTCAATTCATGCGCTATTAATTCTTGCCCGCTGCTGGTATTGGGATTGTATTCCCCTTCTCGGAAAAATATATCTGAGCCAGTCGTAAACGCCCTGGCAGATAAATTTTCATTCAGATTATGGGCTTCGGCGTCTGTATGAACCTGGACCGAGCGGAAATCAGCATTAAATGCCTCTCCCATGCTTTTTTGAATATTGGCATCTAATGCCTGTCCTCCTGACCGCGCCTGATTGATCCTGGCTGCGGTGGCTTCATCCAACTGATATGGAGCGCTTGCGCTGCGCTGCACCAGTAACCGCTGAACTGCCCGATTGCCAATCTGATTTTGAAGCTGACTAACCGGGTTTTCATGCCGGGTGGAAGGATGATCTTTTTGTTGGCGATCAATAGGATCGCGTTTTTGCACCCGCTTTTTCTTCTCTTCGCTTGAGACAAAATCTATCGGCATCTTATCTCTCCTTACAAAACCTCACTCTTCCTGCTGAGGAGGAGTAATCGAAAAATCCATATCGCTGACCAAACGCCCCATTTTTTGTAATTCGCGCCGGGTCCCATGTAACAAATGCGCCATTTCAACAACGCCGCCATCGCTGGCTGCCAGGTACGCCGCGCTGACGATAATATTGCGAATGTTTCCCCCTGCCAGACGAAATCGCTTTGACAACAATTCAAAGTTGATATCTGGCGCTCTCGGCACACCGGTTGGAAAAAGGGTCCTCCAGATGCGCAGGCGATCCGGCGCTTCAGGGAAGGGAAAATCGACTGCAAATTGCAGCCGCCTTGTAAAGGCTTCATCCAGATTTGAACGCAAGTTGGTCGCCAATATCGTCACCCCATCATAAGCTTCCATTCGTTGCAGCAAATAGCTGATTTCTATATTCGCATAACGATCATGTGAGTCCCTGACTTCAGAACGTTTTCCAAATAAGGAATCCGCTTCGTCAAAAAAAAGGATCGCGCTGCTGGATTCGGCTTCACTAAAAATCCGCTCTAAATTTTTCTCGGTTTCACCAATATACTTGCTGACAATAGTGGATAAATCTATTTTATATAAATCCAGATGTAATTCAAGTGCAATAACCTCAGCAGCCATCGTTTTACCTGTCCCAGGAGGACCTGCAAACAAGACCGTTACGCCGCGGCTCGAAGCCAGTTTTTTTCCTACACCCCATTCATCTAAGACTTTTGGTCTGCCGCGCACCGTTGCGGATATTTCCTTCAAGAGCATGATCTGATCAGCGGGAAGGATGATATCATCCCATGAGTATCTCGGTTCAATTTTATGAGCCAGATTGACAAGACGGGGATTACTGTGCAGCCGCGCAGCTTTAAACAAATCATCCATCCCAATTGGTCTTTTTTGGCTGAAGGCTTTGTCCGCTGCGGTTTGAACAGCATCGCGAATTTTTCCGGAGGTAAGCTGAAACTGCCCAGCCAGGTAAGACACATCCAGATCCGAGTCGACCAGGTAAGGCGATAAATAATGATCCCAGCCCTTCTTTCGCGCAAGATAATCTGGTACAGGGAAATCAATCCAGATTGACTTTCTCTCGCGTTGAAATCCTTCTGCCTGCCAGAATTTTTTACCCGCCAGGATCAACGATCCAGGATGGGCAAATAAATTTTCCAAATTTAAGCGTTCATTCTCTTCAGACAATAATACAATATCCCAGCCTTTGAGATACAAAATACTGTCTGTCAACCGCGCATCCCGCAGCGCATGATAAATCCCATCTATGCTGGAAACTTCTTGAGCAACTGCATGTCGCAAATCGAAGGTCAACAAGGGTTTACGCAGCCGCTGACTAAAGAAATGGGCGGCTTGATCCTGGTTGTTTTCATCAACGCCAGTAAATATCAACACCGCATCCAGGGCAATTGCCTGCTCTAAAAAAGCCTCTACTTGAGGTTCTATCAGGTCTGCCGAATCGGACCTTTCAAAATCAGGATCATAGCTGGCTCCTGGTAGTTTGTCAGGATCAGGTGTGTATTGACCCAACAGCCACATAATGACGGATTGATCAACCTGGAATGAACGGGTTAACAAACTCGTTGCCACCTGGGGTGCATCAGTCGTTGCTGAGAGAAGACGGTATTGGATTAATGGCGCGGTATTGGTGAAATGAGACATTTTCACCAAACGCTCTGCGCCTGGCGCACAAAGCAAATCAAGAATCAGATTTATCGAAGGACGTTTGCGGGTAACATCATCCTGCAAATACCCAAACCAGCGTTCATATTTCGTATCCAGTGAAGGCGCAAGACAGACCAGAAAACTATCCACCTCAAATGGTGATAACCCAAAATTTTTTTCTAATATCTTCAAGCGAGGGATAATTTTTTGCTGATTGAAACGCTCCAATAAAATGCGCTGCTGTTGCGCCAGCTTCAACTCCTGTTCACGGAACCAACGCTCGCTATCTTGCGGTAAATGCGCTGTAGCCCCCCAGTTTGAGGCAAATGGACGAGTTATTAAATCTTCTGCTTCTTGGTCAGAGATATATAACCCCCTCAGGTCATCGGCAGGATTTTGCCCTGCCAGCTTCCACAATTGAATGGAGCGATGGATACGAAGGTCAATCCGAGCTAATTCGCCCTGGATATATTCAAGATTCATCATATCCAGGTCAACATGGGACTGATCAAGCTGCGGTCTTTCTATTTCCTCTTTTATCACCCGACCGCTCCTCAAAAAATGAATCTCAGGATTAACTATTGATTTTTTACCTGAGATGTGACTGAAAAAACGATAACCACTTTTTTATATATTTTTATAATATCATTTTAATTTTTGCTTTGTCAAGACTATTTTCCACCCAAAATCATCCAAAAATTGTCTAATTTTAACGTATCGGATTTTTGCAAAAAATCGCAATCATGGCAGCAGAGTCTTCTAGCAAATTACCCGACAGAAACTCGCTTTTGATCCTCTCTCGATATTTTAAAAATTGTTCCTCCTCTCGCTGCAATATCTGGATATCCACATATCGGTACATTCCTTCAAAAAGCTGGCGGTAATCTTTTAATCGCCACCGATTTAAGTGGCTCGACGGATTAAGCCAGCCATTCCAGGTCTTTTCGCTGTAACACAACATTTCAAAGGGATACTTAAAGAAGTGATCCCTTAAATCAATAAAATGAAGTGCGGCACCCTCCGAACTGGATAATGCGCACAATGCAGCATTTATCCCCTGCACATCATCCAAATGTTCAAATACTGAGCTGCTCAAAACCAGGTTCACCCGGTTCAGGTTTGAGGTACGCGCTATTTGACGAATGTCTCCTTGCAGCAAGGTAATTATTCGAGGATCAGGAAGCACTCGCTTTCCCTCTTGCCTCAAGTAGGAAGAATATTGATCGATCAAGACTCGATTTCTGGCATCATCAGGAGAAACTCCTTTTTCGACCAAAACAACATGGTTTGCGCCTTTATCCAGTAAACTGCAGGCAATCCCGAAATTTCCCCCATATCCGAAAACCATCACGCGTTTCCCCTCAACATTCCACCCTTTACCTGCTAAATAATTGAGGTAGCGCTCTGAAGCCCGTTTTGGGTCAGATGTCTCAACGCCCGGATGTATCACCCATCCGCGCCTTAAGAAAAACCTGGCAAGAACTGCAGGCATAAAATGGCGAATCAAGCGTAAAATCCAATAGTCGATGATCATGCATCACCTTTCCAGTGAGATTTTTTGATTGTACTTGAATATTCGGAATACGCGGGAAAAAGGGTGTTGAAAAAGAAGCGCTTGCACTTCTGCATTTTTCAACACCCTGTTGATATATGATCCTCTCCCCCATTATTACCTTGGACAGGAGAGGATTATTCCTGAACAACTGTTTTATACTGACAACCAGAATTGCGCCACTTCCTGGTTCTTGATATCCTCGAAATTCTTCTCTGAGACTGACCCATCGATTGCTTTCAGGCGCAGTTCGTCCAATCGACTGAGTCCCTCAGGGATAGCAAAAGGAAAACCGTTTATCCGATTCAGGCAGGCTGAGTCCAACGGTGAGGCTGGCTCAGGCAGGCTGGAAATAATCTCCCGGCTGTCTTTGTGGTAGGAAGCAAGTCCGGTCAACTTTGCGCACTCATAAACCACCAATGCCCGCAAGAACGCCAGGAATCCCTCGCCTTGCGCGTGGAGAATCCAACGATACGCTCTGGATATTGTCTTTTTATAAGGTCCATGATGGGGGCTATATCCCGCCCTTGTGAACGCGAGCAGCGCGGCTGCGGTTTTTTCCATATTGTCATCCCAGGAGCCATTTAAAGCCTGGTTGCGCATCAACCAGCGCAAGCGATCCTTTTTATTATCGGTTTTGGAAAACTCCATCCTTTTCGCAGATAAGGGTGTATCCAGTTGAGTCTCTTGACCGGAGATTCGCATGAACGCCTCTTCCACAGGCATCCCCAGCGGTGCATGCATAGGCGGAGAGTAGAGCATTGTATCCTCGGCATCTCCGGCTGGAGCAGGCGCTCCCGCCATGTACGAAGCTGTAAGGAAATTGACATTTTTATATACACCTTGCATAAGAAGCGGTTCGAACGCTTCGCGGTTCACTCCGTACGGCAAAGGATGAGATACTCTCAATTTTCGCGGGTTCCTTCCCTTAGCCACCAGTTCGTGATCGATCGCAACAAATGCAGTATAGGGTGTAACCATTTGGTAATCCATTGCCAGGGCAATAATTTCTTTTCGTGCCTGATGGATGCTGATTTTGTTTAGAGCAGCCTGTTCCTGCAGATCATCGCTTTTTACTTTTGCCCATATCCTGGCAAACGCTGGATCTGTTTCCGTTGGGACTGTCAACAGAATACCTAGTTTCAACTTTTCTGAACCTCGCTTCCCTTCAATGACCATTCTCACAGGCTGATTCTCGCTGGAGTGATACCAGCCACACAACTCCAGACATTGCCCAGCATATAAATCGGGTAAAACAGAAGGGTACACATCCCAGGTTTTTCCACTTTCGGTAATCACCCGCAAGTCGGTCAATACTGGATAAGACACCCGATCTTGAAACCGGATGATTGCCCCCTCAATATCCTCGTCTAGCTGCAAAAACTCAGCCGCTCCTCGACCTGCTGATGCCATTCGCGACAATAAAGCCCGATTAACCGAAGAACCAATTCCAAAAGTAAAAACTCGCGCCCCGCCCAATTTTTTCTGGATCATCGTCAAGGCGCGGCTTTCCGAGGATACTGCCCCATCTGTTAGAAATACAAGGTAACGCATCCAATTTTTGTGCGCAGGAATGGAGAGCGCGGCTTCAAGCGCCTGGACGATTTCGGTTCCCCCCCTGCCCTCCACCGTATTGAGGAATTGGTCGCATCGGTCGATCGATTCCTGACAGATCAGCTCAGGTTCCGTTTTGTACCATTCCAGTTGATCATCAAACAACAACAGGTAAAACCGATCTCCCGGATTCAATGATCGAAGACTGGCTCGTAGTGCATTTCTTGCCTGGGCGATTGGTTCACCGCTCATTGAACCAGACCGATCTAACACAAAGATAAACTCCCTTTTGCCAGGTTCTGGAAGATGGTTCGATGCTGGAGGAACAAGACTGGCAAAGAAAAGGCTGCCTCCATTTTCCTTACTGATCCAACAATGAACTTCGGGCTTCTGGTTGACACAAACATAGCGGAGGACAAAATCCCTGTTTGGGATGTCTGTTTCTGCCAGAGAAATGTGCAACCGTCGTTCATCGAGGCGTTTCGTAATCAAGGAGTGGCTGGGGCTGACTGGTTCTGATACCGCCACACCACTGTCAATGCTCAGGTCGATCTCAACTGTGCCGATTTTTTCTTCCTCTCCAGCCAGCGGCGGATTAATATCTTGCGCTTCATCAGCATCTTCCGCGCTGCTATATTTCGGAGTTATCCCCATTGGAATGACAATCTCAAATTGGTTTTCATCAAAATGAATCCGTTGGTGATAGCAGACATCGGCGAGAATGGTTTGCTGAGGCATTACGTTTCCCAGCTTGACAGAAAACAAGTTGGGTCGACGCTCTTCTAACAACCCACCCTGTTTTCCTTCCTCCAATGCTTCCTGATAGGATTTACGCGCCTTTTCGACTTCCTCAATTTCACCTTTGATTAAGCGGTCTCCAATATGAATTTCAAACCCGGAAATCATCGCTTCATGGGGCAAGGGAAATAAATACTCCAATTCTGCTGGCTCCTGAAGCGGATTTCCAAACCGTTGCTGCACTTTGAATGTTGCAATTCGTCCATTTATCATGCCCGTATAACAGGTATGCTCCAACGGCAACGGACTGTTAACATCCTCTGCCAGTATCATCAGACCGATTTTTTGCGCTTGCTTTATTTCTAATTCAGACATCATCGTATCCTCCACATAAAACCTGATTTTGCCTCTTTACTTATTCTCATTCCAACTGGTTGAAAATTGATCCATCCAATCGAGGACTTTTTTGCGCTCTTTTTCCTCTAAATTCATTGGGACTAACAATTGAATTCCTTTTGGCAGCCGAAACAGGATACAATCCTGGCTGTCAAAATGGTATAAGCTGGTGGATTCTCTCAGCATGGTCAATTTTGGAGTATGGACTCGATTTATTCTTTCCCGCATTTCCTCCTCTCCCATTAAATTGAGGAGATCTCGTATTTCATCCAGACGCTTTCCTTCACTTCGAAATATGGGTATTAATTGCAGCCGTAATAAATGGTTTTCGTCATATTTTGCTGCCTGTCCCGCTCCCCGAGGAGGAGGGATAATCCCCTGTTGAATATAAAAATAAATGGTCCTTCGAGGAACTCGGCTTAATTCAATTAATTCTTGAATATCGTATGTGCCCATCCGTTTTCTCCAAACCGTGCAATTAGTGATATAATAACATGTAATATTATCACTGTCAATACCCAATGTTACATTGACAATGATCAACAGTAAAATCCATCCGTGCTACAATACGATATCCATGAATGCCAAACGATTATCTCCCCTTCAAAATCAGGTAGCACAATTTCAAGAGCTGCCGTCACTCTTCTTACAAGGTCCTGCAGGTACAGGGAAAACAACCGCAGGTGTGGCGCGCCTGGCTGCATTGCTTGATTCTGGAGTCCCAGGAGGTTCAATCCTGGTGTTTGTCCCTCAACGCACGCTGGCAACTCCTTATACGGATTTCTTGCAAAGCAGTTCCTCGCCAGCCGGTGGGATGGTTAATATATTGACTTTGGGTGGACTTGCCCGTCGACTGATCAACCTTTTCTGGCCGCTTGTTGCTCGACCTGCCGGGTTCTTAAATCCTACCCGACCCCCTCATTTCTTAACCAGCGAAACCGCTCAATATTACATGTCTCATCTGGTTCGTCCGTTATTAGATGAAGGTTTATTTCATTCAGTTACCATTCAACGCAGTCGTCTATACAGCCAGATATTAGATAATCTGAATAAATCTGCGATCATCGGTATTCCCTACACTGAAATTGGTGATCGGCTTGCTTCTGCCTGGGTTGGCGAACCCGGGCAAACTCGTGTTTACAATGATGTCCAATACTGCGTTAATCAATTTCGGCAGTTTTGCCTGGAACACAATTTATTAGATTACTCGCTTCAAATAGAGATTTTTAAGCAGCACCTCTGGTCTTCCTGGTTATGTCAACAATACGTAAAAGCCAATTTTCACCATTTTATCTTCGATAATGTCGAAGAAGACACCCCAATTGCACACGATCTGATCCAGGATTGGCTGCCTGAATTTGAAACTTCCCTGTTAATTTTTGACCAGGATGCCGGGTATCGCCGGTTTCTTGGCTCTGATCCGCTCTCCGCTTTGTCGCTGTTAAATCTTTGCCAGAGCCACATCACCTTCAACACCAATTACACCTGTCTGCCGCCTTTGCGAAAAATCGCAAGCGAAATAGGATATTTACTCGAACAGCCGGTTCGAGAAGCAAGCGAGATTGACCTGATAGAAAACTTAAATATCTCCGCGTCCATTCTGCCAGATATTCCACCTGTCAATTTTCCCCCAAGAATTTTGCGTTTCTATCCGCAATTGCTGGATTGGATAACCAATGAAATTTCTTCTTTGGTTGCCAGCGGAGTCTCCCCCGGAGAAATTGCGATCCTGACTCCCTATTTATCGGATGCGCTTCGCTTTTCCATAACGAATCGGTTGTCGCAAGCCAATATTTCTTACCGTACGCACCGCCCCTCTCGTTCCCTGCGAGATGAACCAGCCACCCACTGCTTGCTTACGCTTGCCCAACTGGCACACCCAGCCTGGGAATTGCATCCCACCAAATTTGATGTGGCGTATGCTCTCCTCCAAGCCATTGAGGGGTTGGATCCGGTTCGCGCCCAAATCCTGGTAGAGATCGTATATCGCCAAAAGGATGGTATTCCTCATCTCAATTCTTTCAGCCAAATTACACCCGATACGCAAGCACGCATCACATATAGCCTGGGAAATCGGTACGAGTCTTTACGTCAATGGCTGGAATCCGCTATGCAAGACCAAGAATTAGAGTTGGATTTCTTTCTGAGCCGGTTGTTTGGTGAAGTGCTCTCTCAACCCGGTTATGGCTTTCATGCTTCTTTAGACGCGGGACGGGTTGCTGCCAATCTGATCGAATCGATCCAAAAATTCCGCTGGGCAATTGAAGAAAACCTGGAAACGGTTCCCTTCTCGCTGGGTAAAGAGTATATCCTGATGGTGCGGGAAGGTGTAATTGCTGCTCAATATGTAAGCAACTGGCAAACCCAAGCCCAAAACTCCGTGTACATTGCCCCTGCTTATACCTTCTTAATGAACAACCAGGCTGTAGATTATCAATTCTGGGTCGATATTGGTAATCCGGGGTGGTCTGAACGCCTTAATCAACCTCTCACGCATCCTTATGTATTGAGCCGGGAATGGAACAGAGGCAGGGTGTGGACGAATGCAGATGAATACGAAGCAACGCTTGATTCCATGTATCGCCTGGTATCTGGCTTGACCAGGCGTTGTCGGAAAAGTCTTTTTTTGGGCTTTTGCGAACTGAATGAGCAGGGATTTGAAAATAGAGGAATGCTCCTCAAGACGATCCAACGCGCTCTCCAGATGAGTCATAGGAGCAAAGATGGCTAATGTCCTCCGCCTCCGTTCCAGCCAGCAGCGCATCCTGGATTTCCAGGGAGGAAAAATGGGAATTTCCGCGGTACCCGGCAGTGGAAAAACCTGGACGCTTTCCTGCCTGGCTGCTCATATCATTAAAAACGGCGACCTTACGCCAGATCAAGAAGTGCTCATCGTAACGCTGGTTAATTCTGCAGTTGATAATTTTGGAGCGCGAATCAGCTCTTTTCTCCAGGATGCGGGTATGCTTCCAGGCACCGGTTATCGCGTGCGAACCCTGCATGGATTGGCAAATGACATCTTGCGGGAAAGTCCTGGTTTGGTTGGTTTAGAAGATAATTACCAAATCATCGACGAACGAGAGGTTGACACCCTCCTGGCAGAAGTCTGCCGCGCCTGGGAAAGCAGCAATTCTTTGCTGATCGACCAATATCTAAACCCTGATCTGGCTGTAAATGCGCGAGAAAGAATATCACGCTCTGCCTGGATCGATTTGGTAAAAGATTGCGCAGTGGCATTTATTCGAACTGCAAAAGATCGCATGGTTTCTCCGGAAGAATTGGCAGACCTGGCAAATCAACTCCCCTCTCCTCTGCCCCTGGCAGAAATGGGGATAAGTCTATATCGGGATTATCAAAGGGCGTTGATTTATCGCGGTGCAGTCGACTTTGATGACCTGATCCGCCTGGCTTTGAAAGCGCTGCAAACCGATCGCTCCTTATTGCAACGCCTGCAAGAACGATGGCCAGTCATTCTTGAAGATGAAGCACAAGATAGCAGCCGTTTGCAAGAAGAAATCCTGCGCTTGTTGACTGGTGATGATGGAAATTGGGTGCGAGTAGGTGACCCCAATCAAGCCATCTATGAGACATTTACCACTGCCAGTCCTCGCTACTTGCGAAGTTTTCTAGAGGAAAATGATGTGCAGGCGCGCGAATTACCAGAATCAGGTCGGTCGGCAAAACCTATCATAACACTCGCGAATTGGTTAATTGATTGGGTACAAAAAGATCACCCGCTCCCAGATGTTCGAGACGCCCTGTCGCCACCTTATATTCAACCCACCCCACCCGGTGATCCGCAACCCAATCCCTCAGATAACGAGGCATTCATCTTTCTTTCAGAAAAAAAATACACACCCTCTGAGGAAATTGAAGCGGTAGTTCAATCTGTGCAAAAGTGGTTACCCAATCATCCTGGTCAAACCGTAGCCATTTTGACACCGCGCAATCAACGAGGTTTCGAAGTGGTAGATGAATTACAAAAACGTGGGATTGACTACATCGATAGTCTTCTACAAAGTTCCAGGTCAACCCGCTGGTCAGCAGGCGCCATAGAAACAATTCTAAAATATCTCGCTGATCCCCAATCCGCTAAAAAACTTAGCAAAGTATATGAAATTTGGAACAGAAGCGAAGATAATCCCGAAAAAAAGAAATCACAAATTAAAAAAACTGCCGACCTCATCCTAAAATTGCCCCACCTGGAAGATTATTTATTTCCCGGTCCAGATTTTGATTGGCTGGAATCCCTTGAACCAGCATTGGAAAACAAAGAAATATACAATTCTTTACTTGATTTTCGCGGCATCATCCGACGTTGGCTGGCAGCAGTTGTGCTTCCGATCGATCAATTGATCCTTTTAGTGGCTCAGGATTTATTTACCGGTGCAAGCGGGCTGGCAGTTGCGCATAAACTGGCGGGTTTGCTCCGACGCAGGGTAGAAGTAAATCCGGGGTTGAGTTTGTTGGATTTGAGTAATGAACTCGGTTCGATCGCGCGAAACGAACAACGGTTTATCGGGTTTAGCGAAGATGATTCTGGCTTTAACCCAGATCGTTATCCCGGAAAGATAGTCGTTGCGACCATTCATAAAGCAAAGGGGCTGGAATGGGATCGGGTTTACCTGATGTCCGTAAATAATTACGATTTCCCGTCCGGCGACCCGTTTGACCAGTACATTTCAGAAAAATGGTTCATTCGTGACCACTTAAATCTGCCTGTTGAGACATTAGCCCAATTAGACACCCTGCTTTCCAGGAATGAGTATGAGTGGTATCAGGAAGGTTCCGCGACCCACCAGGCTCGCCTGGATTATATCCGAGAACGTCTGCGGTTACTCTATGTCGCGATCACCCGGGCGCGCAAAGAATTGATTATCACCTGGAACACAGGTAGAGATGGACGCCTTATCCCCGCCAAACCCTTGCTTGAGATGATCCAGTTTTGGAAATCTTCCCAGCCTGGAGATGGAATATGAGTTCGCTTCCCGACCACTTTCATTTCTCTCAAAGCAGCTTGCAGGATTATGTTGACTGTCGCAGACGGTTTAAATTACGCTATCTGATGCAGTTATCCTGGCCAGCAATAATTACAGAACCAATTCGAGAGCATGAAAAATGGGTACAGCGCGGTGAACGGTTTCACCACCTGGTTGAGCAATTTTTTACCGGCATCCCCCCTCAAAACCTGGAGGAAATCGCGCGCGATGCAGGAGACACGGAATTGCAAGCCTGGTGGAGCACCTTCCTAAAAGTGATTCCCCCACTTATCCGCGGTTCTCTATTCATTGAAAAGACTTTCTCTTTGCCCGTTCAAGAGTTCCGACTCGGAGCAAAATATGACCTGGTTGTGTTCGACCCAGCAAAGGGAATAACCATCTTTGATTGGAAGACTTCTTTGCGCCCCCTGCGGCGCAGCAATCAGCTTCATAAAATGCAGTCCAGGGTTTATCCGTATGTCATGGTGACAGCGGGAAGAGAAATTACCGGCTCGCCTCCAATCCGCCCAGATCAAATCGAAATGGTGTATTGGAATCCTGCTTTTCCTGAATCAATCATCCAAATACAATATCACCAGGATCAATATCAAAAAGACCACCGCTATATAAACGGGTTGATTAATGAAATAATTTCTCTGTCAGATGACCAGTTTCCATTAACCGATCAAGTAAAACAATGCCAGTTTTGTGTATACCGGTCATTGTGCGACCGGGGAGTTCGAGCAGGACAGTTGAATGACTCCTCAGCAGATGAGGAATGGCAAAACGAAAGCCTGGATTTTGATTTTGATCAGGTCGAGGAGATGATGTATTAAGCATGGCAATCTGGTCTTTACCACCTCTCAATGATACAGAGATCGACCTCAGCCACCAGGTGGGTATCTCTCCCCTCATTGCCAACATATTAACCCGCCGGGGCATTACCCAGGCTGATCAAGCCGTTGGCTTTCTTGATCCTGGCTATTATCAACCTGCCTCCCCAGAAGACCTGCCCGGAATGGAGAAGGCAGTCACCCGCATACGGCAGGCAATCGATAATGGAGAACGCATTGGCGTTTGGGGGGATTTCGATGTAGATGGTCAGACTGCAACCACCATCCTGGTCTCCGCTTTAAGAGACTTTGGAGCGCAGGTCATATATCACATCCCGGTTCGAGCCGACGAATCGCATGGAATGAATATTCAAAACTTGCATACGTTTATTGAGAAGGGGGTGTCATTGGTTCTGACCTGCGATACAGGCATTTCTTCTCACGAGGCTATCGACTATGCGCAGTCAAGGGGCATCCAGGTTATTGTATCCGATCACCACGACCTGCCCCCGCAATTACCTGCCGCTTTTGCGGTGATTAATCCCCGCCTTTTACCCTCCGCCCATCCCCTCAGCACCTTATCCGGCAGCGGAGTTGCCTATAAACTGGCAGAAGCGCTCTATCACCGCTCTTCAAGAGCAGGGGAAGAAACCCAATACCTTGACCTGGCAGCATTGGGAATCATTGCCGACCTTGTTGAACTCCGCGCCGATACACGATACCTTGCGCAAATCGGCATCGCTGCTTTGCGTAAAACGCAACGCAAGGGGCTGCTGGCATTGCTGGAATTGACAGGAACCAATCCCCAATTCATCAATGAAACTCATATCAGTTTTATCATCGCTCCCCGCTTGAACGCCCAAGGACGGCTTGATGATGCCAACGAAATGGTCGAGTTTCTGAGCACCTCCGATGAAGGGCGAGCCCATATCCTGGCAACCCGTTTAGAAGCGCTCAATGCCCAACGCAAATTAATCACCCAGCAAATCCTTTCTGCAGCTTTAGCTCAAATTGAGAATAACCTTGCGTTACTAAATTCAAGCAGTCTCATCCTATCCCATCCTTCATGGTCAGCCGGGGTCATTGGAATTGTCGCCAGCCAGCTTGCTTCACGGTATCACCGCCCAGTTGTCTTAATCTCCCGCCCTGAACACTCTGTCGCTCGCGGTTCGGCGCGTTCTATTGAAGGATGTGATATCACCCAGGCGCTTCAAGGGTGCGCCGATTTGCTCATTAATTTTGGTGGACATCCCATGGCTGCCGGATTTACAATACAACCAGAGAATATTCCCCTCTTTTCCAGTCTTTTCGATAAAAAAATCCATGCTCAATTGGGAGGTGTCCTTCCTGCGCAGTACTTGGAAATAGATGCCTGGTTAAACCTTGAAGACCTGACTCCGGATGTCGTTTCTGAATTAGAGCGGCTGGCGCCTTTTGGACCAGGAAATCGGACCATTGTTCTGGCAGACAAAAATCTTCAAATTGATAGCATCAAACCCATCGGGCGGGATAAGGAACATTACCTCATCACAGTTCAAAAGGAAAACGGCTCAAACTACCGTGTAATCTGGTGGCAAGCCGCCAGTTATCCCCTTCCACAAGGAAAATTTGATCTGGCTTATACTGCTCGTTTCAGCACCTATAATGGCGTTCCCGGAATCCAGATTGAATGGGTTGATGTCAACCAGAATGAAACAGAACCCAAAGAAGCTTTGAAGCCATCGAAAGCAATGGAAGATTATCGCAGCCATCCTTATCCTTTTAAAACATTACAAACATTGCTTGAACAACATCCATCTGCTGAAATTTGGGCAGAAGCGGAGGACCACCACAAAGTCAACGGCAAAAATCGTTGGGAAATCACCCCCAATCCCTGCTTGGTCATTTGGTCAACCCCCCCCAGTTTCCACGATCTCCAGGCGCTCATTGATCGGGTGAATCCACAGACGATCTTCTTTTTTGCTATTTCCACCGCGCTCGATGATCCTGAGGTGTTCTTGAAAAAGTTAGCGGGTTTCGTTAAATATTCGATCACTCACCAAAACGGACAGGTAAACCTTGAGCGTTTAGCGTCTGCAACGTGTCAGAAAATTACTACGGTCAAAAAGGGTCTTGAATGGTTAACCGCAAAAGGATTTATCAGAATTATTACCCCCGAGTTGATAAATATTGTTCAAATCCAATCAAATGGCGTGCCTGATCCTGAAAGGGAGAAGATCATTTTCCAACAAGTCAAATTGCTCCTGGACGAAACATCCGCCTTCAGAGAATTTATCAGGACAACCGATCTTCATCTGCTATCTTTATAACTCATGTTAGGCTATAATAATCTTGATGACCAGTCCAACTTCCCTCAAGCTGAGACCGGCGGATCAACAGGACACTTCTGTACTCTTAAACTTTATCAATTCACAAGCCTACGTTCACCGCCATCTCGATTGGAGAGAACCAGTTGCCTGGTTAGGTCATCAGCCCTTTTGGATCATTCAGGACGAACAAGACATTATAGCAGCCCTCGCCTGCCCTCCCGATCCTGCTGAAGTTGCCTGGGTGCGGCTTTTTGCGGTTGATTCGTTCTTTTCACCCGATTACGCCTGGAAACTTTTATTTGAAAAAGTACAATCACACCTTCCCGTAAATCCTAATCCGGTGATTGCTTCATTAGCGTTGCGGGAATGGTTTGCAAACTTGTTGGTGCGCAATGGGTTTTCTCATTACCAGGATATTGTTGTCCTGGTGTTCCGTGAAAGAGAATTGCCCGAATCAAGAACCAATCCCGATGTTCTAATCCGCCCTATGCTGCCGACAGATTTGCCGATAGTTGAAAAGATTGATCACAGTGCGTTTGAATCAATCTGGCAATTATCATTAGCCGATTTAACCTCTGCCTTTGAACGTGGATATTATTCGACCATCGCGGAAATTGATGGTCAAGTCGTGGGTTATCTGATGTCCTCCCTGAATGGTTACTTTGCTCACCTTTCCCGATTAGCCGTAATTCCTGGTTTCCAGGGTAAATCCATTGGCTACAGCATGGTCTATCAGATGTTAAGTTTTTTCTTGAACAATACTGATGTTTGGGAAATCACAGTCAATACGCAAAACACCAATACTCTGTCACTATCCTTATACAAACGGGCTGGTTTTCGACTGTCTGGCGAGACGTTTCCAGTGTTGGTTTTTGATCAATAATTCTCCCCCAAAAATTCTTATTCAGGCTCAGAAACACCCCCAGCAAACTTAATTTCACTTCAATTTGAGAAATGAGAAATGTGCCACTCTTTGAGATGGGTGTTGAAAAAGGTAAATTGACATTCCCAAGCCAGGATCAATATAAATTAAGACTCATAAAAATTGCGGTAATAATTGGAGCGACGATTAACGCTGGCAGGAAATTACCAGTGCGAATGGGTCGCAATTCAAGCAGATTGCTGACCGCAATGGAGATCATCATCACTCCACCTACCGCACTCATTTCGTCCATCATCACCGGTGTGATGATGGCATTGACTTGAGAAGCAAGTAATGAAATCCCCCCCTGGTAAACCAGAATCACCAGGGCAGAAAAGACCACCCCCACCCCCAGGCTGCTGGCAAACGCCAGGGCTGCAAAGCCATCCAGGATCGCCTTAATCGCCAAAGTGTTATAATCCCCCGTTAAGCCATCCTGGATCGAACCCAAAATGGTCATTGGTCCGATGCAAAAAACCAGGGAGGCAGTGAAAAAACCTTTTACAAACCTGTCCTCACCACCTTTTCCATTTTTGATGAATTTTTTCTCCAACCACCCCCCCAACGATTGCAAACCAGCTTCAATTCGCCACCATTCCCCCAATAATGCACCAATCAACAAACTGCCAACAATTACCAATGGATTCTGAGTTTTAATAAACAACCGAATGCCATAAGCTAAGGTAAACAAACCCAATCCACTCACGACTGTTTTCCGAAGTTGATCAGACAACCTGGATCCTAATACAGTTCCAAGCAATCCACCAATCACAACGGTCACAATGTTAAGGATTGTTCCTGTCATCCAGATTTCCGTTCCTTTGCCAGGCTGATTTTTCCAGCTCCGTCTTCCTTATGCAGGAATATTTCTAAGACAAAACAATACGAAGAAAGCCGATTTATATAACGCAGCAACTGGATATTTTCTAATTCCCCTGCAAAATAAAGGTCTGCCAGGCGGCGTTCTGCCCTGCGGACTACAGTGCGCGCATGGTCAACGACCGCAGCAGAGTAGATATCTCCAGGAATAATAAATTCTTTCGGCACCTCAACCAGTTCACTTAAGCGGTCTGTTTTCTCTTCCAGCCAGCTCACCCGTTCAGCGTCAATCTTCCGAAACCGCTCTGCGGTCTCCGGAGTAGACGCGACTTCACTCATCAGATAATACAGATCGCGTTGAATATGCAGGAGGGTTTGTTTTTCGGCTTCCGGTTGACAAATCGACCGCGCCACCCCCAAGCAGGCATTCGCTTCATCCAAAGCGCCAATTGCCTCCATTTTGCGGTCGTTTTTGGGTACACGCCCTTCTCCCAACAATCCGGTGTACCCGTCATCACCTTTGGTTGTGTAAAATTTAGTCATTCTCTAGTCTCATCATCCATTTGCCAGGTACAAAAACCAATACGACTCAATCGGAAAACCTGGTTTTACTTCGGGTTCCCATAAAAAATTTCCTTGAACAAATCGACTTTTCAGATTTTTATCGAGATCCTCCAATGCTTTCCGTGCTTGTTCAGGAATATCGACAGCATCATCCTGTAAAATCGTCAAAATTGCCCGTTGTCGGATCTGAAACGCAAAATTAGGCGGAATTCCTTTCTTTGTATCCATTTCAGAAAGATAAAGCGACCATTGCCGAAGCCGATATGTCCATTCCTGACAGGCTTTTTTACCCCAATTGACTATCCATTTTCGCCTGACTTGCTCGATCTGTTGATCAGCCTGCTCAAAATCTGGAAGATTTATCCCACCCTTAACCGCCCCAGCCAGCCGTAAACGAGATAATTGAATATTCCCCAGGGTCAATCGAATTTCGATCTCCCCTCTTCTTACCTGTCCACCAACCGACCAAAACAAGTCTTTTGAAAGCAGGTAATCTTCTAAAATCGGTAGACTTGCGGTGATCAGGTGACGGTCGCTGGAAAGGGTCATTCGATCGCCTCAGGGTTTTGTTGGTTCTTCCTTTTGAGGACCAACATCTTTGGGGATTTGGGCTACCAAATACCATTCATTGATATTTACAAATCGATCGCTTGCATCAAAAAGTGGACCAACGCGAACACCCTGCACCTGGCGGTCGATCGCATACGTATAAACCGGATAAAAAAGCGGCAACGCTGGCCATTCCTGTCGAAAGATCACTTGAAAATTTCGATAGAGCCGCGCCCGTTCAGCAATATCCAGAGTAATTCGCGCCGTCTCAATATATTCGCTTGCCAGTCGATTTTCCCATTGCGAATAATTTTGTCCTCCAGTCGACTGCCCCTGATCCCAAAAAGGATAAGGGTCAGGATCAGGAGAGCGGGAAAAATTCAAATTGATTAACACAGCCTGGTAAAGCCGCGGTTCCAACCGTTCTGAAAGGATCTTTTGCAAAGGCAAAGATTCCAGATCAACCCTGACCCCAATTTTTGCCCAATCTTTTTGGATAACCTCGGCAATACTTCGGTGCAGGTCATCATCCTGATGCAACAACTTAAAACCAAGCTCGACCTTCTCCTTCGAGCGAACCGCTTCCTTTTCAGAAGCATAAACATATCCAGCATCTCTCAAAAGATTATTTGCCTGTTCTATGTCAAAGCGTATCGATTCGGTAGCGCCGTAATAAGCCCAGGTGCCAGGGAAAACCGGACCATCTGCCAATATCGCCTGCCCGCCCAGCAATCGATCGATGATCCATTGGCGGTTTAAGCCGACCAATAGCGCTTTTCGGATCTTTGGATCCTGGAAAAAAGGCGCTTCTTTATCTTTCAGGTTGAATAATATAATCGACTGTTGAGGCATTCTGGCGGAATAAAGCGCCAGGTTGGGCAATGCCAGAACACCTGAAAGCGAATCTTGGGTAACCTGGCTAATCCCCTGCACCAATCCATCTTTATAAGCCTTGACTGCTGCTGCTGAATCGGGATAATAACGAAAGACAACATCCTGGATAAATGGCTTGGCAGAGTAATACCCTTCATTGATGGATAAAGCTACACCTGCGATCTGGTTGTTTTCGAGGATCAATTGCTTAAACCGGTAAGGTCCGCTGCCAATCGGCTTCAGGTTAAATGGCGCGTCGATCATCGCGTCGGCTGAGACACCGTCTAACAAATGTTTAGGCAAAACCCCAAAGGATAAATAATCCAGAAAGGGAGAAAACGCTTCTGGTAAACGAAATTGCATTGTCAGATCGTTGAATTTTTTAACCTCAATGGTATTCCAGAAGTCCTGCAAGTTTTTCGGAACAACTTTTCCCCCATTGCGCATCAGGTCGACGGTGAATATCACATCTTCGGTTGTTAATGGACGACCATCATGCCATTTCAAGCCATTTCTCAACGTAAAATTATACAGGGTGCCGTCTTGCGAAATTCCCCACACTTCAGCGAGGTCAGGGCGAGGATATCCGTTGGAATCAAACTTCACCAGGCTGCTAAAAATCAATCGATTAATATCCCGGTCAGCCGGGTTGTAAAAATCCAACAGCGGATTGAGCCGCTGAAAACTACCTACGAGAGCTTCTGTATATACGCCGCCCTTGACAGGTTCAGGTGTCACCCCAACCGGTGTGATCGGGACCGGTTTTTCAACCAAAAGGAGAATACCGATTACCATTCCCGTCAGGAATATGATGATTAATTGCCAGCGAAATCTTTTCATAGGATTACAACAGAAAGAGCGACATCCCTCCGATTTAGGTAAGTCGCCCACTTATCTGTTCGAATTGTCATACTAAAAGATAACCTTCCCCTGGTTATCGACTAAGGTATACCGTAACCATGGTCAGGATGATAAACAGCACACTCAAGCCAATCGTAATTAAGAATAATGTTTTTTCAATTCCACGCCGCGCCGAAAACACGCCGCCGCTTTCCTGCCCAGTCAATCCGCCCAAACCAACTCCTTTGCTTTGGAGAACGACACTCACGATCAGCGCGATTGACGTTATAATCAGGGCAACATCAAAGTATTTATAATATTCCACTTGATCCTCCTATATGTACCAGGAGAGGATTATACCTGTTTTTATATCGATTCGTCAACATGCATGAATTAATCACCAACCTTCACCTTCACACCACCTATTCCGATGGAAGCGCTACCCATGCCCAAATAGCAAAAATCGCGCTTGACAACCTGATCGATGTGCTTTTGATTACAGATCACAATGTATTGGTTAAAGGCGTCGAAGGTCTTTACCAAAAAGGGAATCGCAAATTATTGCTCTTGGTTGGAGAAGAGATTCACGATCGCGTCCGACTACCTCAAAAAAATCATTTGCTGGTATTTAACACGGGCAAAGAACTGGCTACCCATGCCCATCATCCTCAATTTTTAATCGACCAGGTTCGCAAAGCAGAAGGGATCAGTTTTATCGCCCATCCGAATGATCCACCACTGAAAATGTTTGGAGAAGAGGATATTACCTGGGAAGATTGGGGGGTAACAGGATATACCGGCATCGAATTGTGGAACGGGTTTAGTGAATTAAAAACTGTGGCGCATTCGTACCTGGAGGGGATCTTTTATGCGTATTTTCCGCGGTTTATTGCTCAACGTCCACCGCCAGAGACGTTAGCCAAATGGGATGAGCTTCTCGCCAATGGCAAAAAAGTCGTGGCTGTTGGCGGATCGGATGCGCACGCTTTTCCTAAAAGGCTAGGACCTTTGCGCCGCACGGTATTTCCTTATGCTTTCCATTTTCAGACCATTAACACCCACATTCTGACAGAACAGCCATTATCAGGCGAGTTAATCCCCGACCGCAAAATGGTTTTCGAAGCATTTCGGCAGGGCAGAGCATTTATTGGTTATGATTTACCTCACCCCACCCGCGGATTTCGTTTTACAGCCCAAGGAAAAGAAAAAACTGCCTGGATGGGCGAGGATATCCGCCTGGAGGGCGGAGTAACGCTGCAAGTGCGAATTCCGGCGCGGGCTGAATGCCGCATAATCAAAGATGGAAAACCTGTCAAAATTTGGAAAAATCGAGAGATCTGCACCTATATTGCAAACCAGCCCGGTGCTTACCGGGTCGAATGTTACCTTCACTATCTCGGAAAGCAGCGGGGGTGGATATTCTCCAACCCAATTTATATTCTCGCCAGTCGATAAACCAGGATGTTACGATGCCTGTTAATAATGTCCTTCGAATGTTGGAAGCCAAAAAAATTCCCCACCAGGTTTTCGAACTCACTCCCGTAAAACACTCTGCCCTTGAAACCGCTTCCATATTAGGTATTCCTGCTCGTATTGTATATAAAACGATTGTTGTTATACGAGATAAACCCAAAAAGCCCTTACTGGCTGTCATTCCGGGGGATCATGAAGTTGACCTAAAGGCTGTCGCCGCTTTCATGGGCGAAAAAAAAGTGCATTTGCCCACCCAGCGGGAAGCAGAAATGATCACCGGTTTACAATCCGGCGGCATCTCACCCCTGGCACTCTTGAATAAGGGATTTCAAGTGATTCTCGATCTATCCGCCTCCGACCTGGAATTGATGCACATTTCGGGTGGTCAGCGGGGTCTCAATATCCGGATGCCCGTAGAATCGTTCATTTCGCTGACTGGCGCGCGTTTGGCGAGAATCAGCAGGATATCTTCGTCCAATTCTGAAGAATAAAAATCCTGGCAGGGTTTGAGCAAACCGCGCCAGGATACGATATTTTATACCTTATATCAAAATGAGCGTTTTTTCTTTATTTACCCTCAGACATAGCGCAGCGGAATCCGATTGTTGAAGAGTACGCAGGCTCATAATTTTGAGGATTTTTCGGGTCCAGCGCTAACCCAAACCCGCGTTTACTCACTCGAATCTGGGAGGCAGAACTCTGATAATTTCCGCCGCGATGCACTCTAGCCTGCCCTCTGAATGTGGTTGCAGGACCCTTAGGATCGGTATTTACTGACTCTTTGTAATAGTCATCCTTATATAAATCCCAGACCCATTCACCCACGTTTCCTGCCATATCAAGCGCGCCATAAGGACTGGCACCATTGGGGTAACTACCAACTGGAGCTGGAGCGCGGCGAATCCAATTAAAATTCGCCAGGTTTTGGTCTGGAGGCGTGTTGCCCCAAGGGTAAGTGCGAGTGTCCTCCCCCCTGGCAGCTTTTTCCCACTCGGCTTCAGTTGGCAGTCTTCTACCTGCCCAGGTACAGTATGCCTGGGCATCATCCCAGCGGACATTTACAATCGGATAATTGGCATAAGTTGGATCAAAAAAGTAATTCTTGAAATCAGCAGCATTCGGGGATACCGGTTCTTTGCATGCGCCTGCCTTTACACACAAAGTGTACATGGCAACCGTTACTTCCGTCTTGTCAATCCAGAACGCGCTCAAATTGACATTGTGAGTTGGAACTTCATCCGGAGCAGCAGCATCATCAAAACCACCCATACGAAATGCGCCAGCCGGAACAAACACCATTTCCATATTATCTGGCTTGACGGTTTTCTTTGAGCCAATTCCCAATTGCGGCACGGGAGTGTTTGTGGGCAATGGGGGAGCAGTAGGCTTTGGGGGCACCGTTGGCGACGCAACCACAGGAACCATCGTTGGCTGCGGCACTGCAGTAGGCGGAGGTGGGGGTACGGTGGGCATGACAACTGCTTTAGTCGGCGGAGGCAGCGTCGGAGGTACAGGGGTTTCGGTTGGTTTTGATGGTGAGCCCGGTATGGCACAGGCAATGGTCAGGCTCAATATAATGGATAAAAATATCAAGGTTCTTAATCTCATTTCATCTCCTCCAGGTGAATATCCATAAAGTCATGTGATAATTATACAGATGATTTTATTTTTAACCCTTTTATGATGGTTTCTGAATAGTTAACCTTTAATAACAATCAATGGCTTGATCCGTGCCACCTTTCTGGCGATATCTGCGCCTACCACAACTTCGACCACCATATCGACATCTTTATAAGCCTGAGGCGCTTCTTCTGCAAGCCCAGGCAACGACCCCGCTTTAATCAGCACCCCCTGCTCACCAAGTTGATCACGTAATTGCTCACCGCGGATCGAGCGCTTTGCCTGGTTTCGGCTTAAAACCCTGCCAGCGCCATGGCAACAAGACCCAAAAGAATGTTCCATGCTGCCCGAAGTCCCCGCCAGCACCCAGGAAGCCGTACCCATGCTGCCAGGAACAAGGACGGGTTGCCCAATAGAACGATACTCCTCGGGAATAGCCGGTGAGCCTGGTCCAAAAGCGCGGGTGGCTCCTTTGCGATGCACACATACTTTTACTTTTTGACCTTGAATGACATGTGTCTCAATTTTTCCCATGTTGTGGGCTACATCATATACCTGCGTCAATCCCCAGTTCTTTATTTTTCCTGCAAACACCGACTCAAAAGCCTCTCGCGCCTGATGAGCCAATATCTGTCGATTGCAGAATGCATAGTTTGCCGCTGAACGCATCGCTGCCAGGTATTTTTGACCCTCAGGAGATTGAACAGGCGCACATACCAGTTCCCGATCTGGGATCTGAATTTGATAATGACGAACGGTGGATTGGAACTGTTGGACAAAATCCGTGCATATCTGGTGTCCAAAGCCGCGTGAACCGCAATGGATCATCAGGGTCAAATTACCCTCCTGCATCCCCATTTGAGTTGCTGCTTTCTCATCAAAAACCGCATCGACCACGCCGACTTCTAAAAAGTGATTACCCGATCCAAGCGTCCCCAGTTGATCGATCCCGCGCGACATTGCCCGTGGGCTGATCGACATCGGGTCAGCTTCTTGGAGACAACCTTCCTCTTCTGTGCGGACTATATCTTGGTCATTCGCCATCCCTTTTTTCAGCGCCCAGCCGGACCCCAGTTTGCACACCTGTCTCAATTCAGCCTCGGATAAGCGAATTTTTCCCTCCTTGCCTACCCCGCTTGGACAAAATCGATCCAGGGCAATTGCCAGATCCTGACCATGCTTTTTAGCAAGCTCTCCAGGGATTGTAGAAGCGAGCAAGCGCACACCACAATTGATGTCATACCCAATCGCGCCAGGAGATACTACGCCATCGCTAACCCGGCTGGCTGCCACACCGCCAATTGGGAATCCATACCCCTGGTGCATGTCGGGCATCACCACAACCTGCCCTGCCAGACCGGGCAGAGTCGCAACATTGACTGCTTGCTCCATCGATAAGTCATCAAGGCTGGCTTTTAACAATTCCTGCGTGGCAAAAATCCTAACCGGTACACGCATGTCTTGCCGATATGTGGATGGAATCTCCCAAACAAAATCTGAAATTTTTGTAAACCTGTTCAGGGGGATCATGTATCTCCTCCTTTAGACAAAAAACATCATACGTCAAATACAATCCGTACGGTCAACCCGACTTTTTGATTGGTAATCTTAATTTTATGATAGGTAACAGCTTTGATATCAAAACGACCACTTCGGATCGGGTAGCCAGTTGCCTCAACGCGCAGTTGATTCTTGCGCGGATGAAAAGAAAAATGTTTGAATCCAATCTTTTCTGCATCAACATAATACAATAATTCAGATAGAAAACCAACCAGGGTTGATTCAGCATCCTCAAAAGGAAGTAAAAAGGTTTTATTCACCGCAGGAGAAGATTCCAGTTCTAACTCCATCAGGGAATACATGCCATTGGCTGCGACTCTTAATAAACTTAAAAAGTCTGGCGCCCATACCTTTATTTCCCAATCAGCAGTATGATCAATTTCTTCAAATCCAGCATCCATTTTCATCTTTCTCTTCGCGTATAATTATAAAGTATGAAACTACCTCTTGATGAGATTGAAGCTCGCTTACAGGCATTGATCGAAAGCAGCCTGCCTTTTCTGCCTGCTGCTGATCGAACCAAACAACTGGCGCATGAATTGGTCGAGGCGATGAATGAAAACCTGGTCTTAACTTCAGGAAAAGTCATTGCGCCGCATATATTTTTGTTGAAATTGCCAAAAGATCAAATTAATCACTGGTTAGCCAATCCTGGTTTGATGAGAGAACTAACCCGATCGATTATCCAGGCAGCCATGGAATCGAAAATTCATTTCCAACATACACCTGTCCTGCGGTTAGAAGCAGATGACACTTTGCTACCAGGAGAAATAAAAGTCTCAGCCTCTCGCCCAGCTGTTTCCTTAGGAGATACTGCTGGGTTACCTGTCATCACAGAACCCGAAGAAAAAAAACCGGAAAAATCCTTTAGAGCCTTTTTGATCATCAAGGGCTCAACAGTCTACAATATTTCTCACTCTGTCATTAACCTGGGTCGGCGGGTAGATAACCAGGTAATAATCGATGACCCGCGAATATCTCGCTCTCATGCGCAAATTCGTCATATTCGCGGTAAATATATCTTGTTTGATTTGAACTCCACGGGTGGAACATTCGTCAATGGAGAACGTATCCAACAAAAGACACTCAAAGCGGGCGATGTTATTTCCCTGGCAGGCGTACCAATCATATTTGGCATTGAAACAAATCTAAATGATTCCCCATCCCTTCATGACTCGACCAGTTCCTTTAACCAAAATGAAGTCCTCTCCTCTGGAGACAAAGAATGAATGCGATCATCGTTCTGGTCATCAGGATTATCATTGCCATCATTCTCTATTCATTCATCGCCTATACCCTTTACACCATCTGGCAAGACCTTCGCTCCCAAGGAAAAATCCTTGGACAACGCAAAATCCCGACTTTAATTTTACTTCCCTTAGATCACCTGGAAGACCCGCCCCATTCATACAGAACCTCTGAAGTAGTAATTGGTCGTAATCCCGAATGTGATTTCCCTGTGCAAAACAATACCGTCTCGTCAGAACATGCCCGATTGAGTTTTCATCACAATCAGTGGTGGGTTGAGGATTTACAATCAAAAAATGGAACATTTCTAAATGAAGAACGGCTTTATACCCCAACGGTTGCCATAACGAACGATGAACTTCGCTGTGGTGAAGTCCATCTCAAGATCATCATTCAACTTGAAGATTAAGGAAAGGAGTCCGGAACATGATTGATCATCCAATAATAGGTGTAATTGGTGGATCGGGATTGTATGATATGCCTGGTCTGGAAAATAAACAGACCCTGACAATAGACACTCCCTTTGGTAGTCCTAGTGCGCCAGTCATCATCGGCTTGCTTGATGGAAAAAAAGTGGCTTTCCTGGCTCGCCATGGTATAGGACATCACATTTCACCTTCTGAGATTAATTTCCGGGCAAACATTTACGCTCTAAAATCTTTGGGCATCCAGCGGGTGGTGAGCATCAGCGCCTGCGGTTCTTTGCGCGATGACTATGCTCCCGGTCATATTGTGATACCAGATCAAATCTTTGATTTTACTCACAAACGGACACGTTCCTTTTTTGGTGAGGGATTGGTAGCCCATGTTGGAGTCGCCGATCCATTCTGCCAGTCTCTCTCCAACCAGGTATTTTCTTCATTAGTGAACACTGGCGCAACTGTTCATCAAGGTGGAACCTTGATCACCATTGAAGGACCACGATTCTCAACCCGAGGGGAATCACTAACCTATCGAGCATGGGGGATGTCCATCATCGGCATGACCGCCTGTCCGGAAGTGTTTTTGGCTAGAGAGGCTGAAATGTGTTACATGACTATGGCACACGTCACCGATTACGATGTCTGGCATGTTTCAGAGCAGCCAGTAACTGTTGAAATTGTGATCCGCACCCTGATTAAAAATACTGAAATTGCTCAATCAGCAATTCGCAACCTGGTCAATACGCTATCCAGTCCAGCACCGTGTGAATGCCAAAATGCCCTTTCATCCGCAATCATTACGCAGCGAGATCACATCCCTGATGAAACTATTCAAAAACTGGGGATTATCGTTAAGAAATATATCCAATCGTGAGTTACTCCTTACCCCGTCAATCCTTGCCTCGAGAAGCCACCCAACAATTTCTTTTGTTTTTGGCAGTTGGGTTTGTCTTTTTTGTCGCGATTGGAATTAGCCTTTCTCCCAGCGCGCGAGTACAATCCTGGTTCGTCGAATATCGATGGCAGCATTGGCTTGGTTTTATGGGATGGGCTGCCGGATTTGGCTTGATCCACCGTTTAAGCCGCCGCTTCATGTCAGAGGCTGATCCCTACCTGATTCCGATCCTGGCGCTCTTGAGCGGCTGGGGATTAATGATTGTCTGGCGACTAAACCCGGCGCTTGGTATGCGGCAAACTCTTTGGTTGATTGTCGGGATTGGAGTCATATCGTATGGCATTCGGCAGCGAAATATCCTTGATATGTTGCGCCGGTATAAATATCTATGGTTGATTTCAGGGATGCTCGTAACCGCGTTAACCTACTTTTTTGGCTCCTATCCTGGTGGAACCGGACCAAAATTATGGTTAGGCTGTTGCGGCTTTTATTTCCAGCCATCTGAACCGTTAAAGTTGTTACTGGTTGTGTACCTGGCAGCCTATTTGTCGGATCGCCTGCCGACCACTCAGAACTTACTGCATTTATTGGCTCCAACCCTGGTGATGATTGGAGTAACCCTTCTCCTGGTCATCGGTCAACAAGACCTGGGGACCGCCTCGCTGCTGGTTGTGATTTACACACTTACGGTGTTTCTTTCCTCAGGTCGGTTGAGCCTGCTGCTAATCATCATCCCCTTGTTAGCAGCCGCTGGCTACCTGGGTTATCAACAATTTCCTGTTGTCCAGCTTCGAATCAATTCCTGGTTAAATCCCTGGCTGGATCCTTCCGGCAGCTCCTATCAAATTATCCAATCGTTAATGGCAGTAGCCGCAGGTGGGTTATTGGGTCAGGGAGCCGGATTGGGAAGTCCGGGTGTAGTTCCCATTGCCCACAGCGATTTTATCTTTTCAGCAATCGCCGAAGAGTTTGGACTGATAGGCGTGCTTGGCTTCATCGGGTTATACGGGCTATTGGTGCATCGTGGTTTTCTTATCGCGATTAAAGCGTCTGATAGTTTTCGGCGAATCCTTGCAGCCGGTTTGACCCTTGCTTTGGTCATCCAGGTCATCCTGATTGCGGGCGGCAATATTCGATTGCTGCCGCTTACAGGCGTCACCCTTCCGTTCATTTCGTACGGTGGATCGTCTCTGGTAACCGGAATGATCTCCATTTTGCTCATCCTGCTCGTGAGCAATGAAACCGAAGTTGAATCCGCTCCTATCAGTTCACCAATGCCATACCTATATACTAGCGCGGTTTTATTGAGCGGCTTGTTTATTCTGAGCCTTGCAGCGGGATATTGGAGCATTATCCGGTCAGATCAATTGCTTTCACGGACTGACAATCCGCGCAGATCGATTGCAGACCGCTATTCCAGAAGAGGCGCATTCCTTGATCATAACAACCAGATCATATCATACACCTCAGGCAACCCCGGAGATTTCACCCGCAACCACCTTTATCCACCTCTGAGTACCACAATTGGTTATTCAAGCCCAATTTATGGACAATTTGGACTGGAAGGGACGATGGATTCATACTTACGGGGCGTTGAGGGAAATAATCTTTTTGTCCTTTGGTGGAATCGCCTCTTGAATGGATATCCTCCTCCTGGATTAAACGTCCGTGTCAGTATTGACCTGGATCTTCAGCAGATAACCGATCAACTAATGGAAGGACATAAAGGCGCTGCAGTTTTACTCAATGCCCGCACAGGAGAAATTTTGGTGCTCTCCTCTCACCCTTATTTTGACCCTAATACTTTGGAGCAAGACTGGAAAAATATCATTGTTAACCCAAACGCCCCGTTGATCAATCGAGCTACCCAAAGCCGCTATTCGCCAGGCGCATCGCTTGGTCCTTTCCTGCTTATGCTTTACCAGTTTCAATCCCAGCTGCCAGATTTACCAGAAAAATTGAATTATTATCATGCGGGTAAGGAATTGCGATGCGCCATCCAACCAGGGTCGCGGCAACCCCTTCAATGGCAAGAGGCGATAGCCAGCGGCTGTCCTTCTGCCAGCATGCAGTTAGGCAGCCATGTGCAGCCTCTACAACTTCAAAATCTGTTTCAAAAACTTGGGTTTTACACGGCTCCATCCATCCCAATCCCAGTATCCAAACCCGATCCTGCGCTTCCTATTCGCCAGGGTGATCTGGCAGCTATTGGAGAAGAAAATTTATTGGTGACCCCGCTTCAAATGGCTTTGGCAGCCTCCGCCATCACTACCAACGGATTCATACCGGAGCCTTTCTTAACAACCGCCCTACAAACTCCTGATGGGAAGTGGACGGTATTAGAGAACCAACCTGGCAGACAGGCAATCTCACCAATTCAATCCATTTTTGCCAGAGAAATGCTCACCTTGCCAGATACGAATTACTGGCAAACAATTGGGCTGGCTCAATCTTCTTTTACCACGCTAACCTGGTTCTTGGGCGGAACAATAACAACAACCAGCGAGGTGCCGCTGGCGATTGCTGTGGTACTCGAAGAAGATAATCCTTCTCTGGCGCAGCAAGTGGGTCAGAAGCTGCTATCTTATCCCTTGTTCGGTCAAAGGTGAAGTTATCTTCCGAGGGTTCGCGATAAGCCGCAGTTCCCGTATCCCGAACAATAAGATGAACTCAAGCCTTCTGAAATAAGTCTGACAAGGCGGATTGAATATCGGGAAAATTGAACTTAAACCCTGCTTCCAGCAAACGCTTTGGGTACGCGTTTTGTCCATCCAACACCAGCGTACTCATTTCGCCCAGGATGAACTTAAGGGCAAATGCCGGGGCAGGCACCCAATATGGTCGCCTCATCGCCTTTCCTAACGTTTTCCCTAATTCTTCATACCGCACCACTCCAGGAGCACATAGATTAAATACACCGCGCGCTTGGGGGTTATTCACAAAGAAAAGAATACTTCTGACATAATCCTCACGGTGAATCCATGAAACCCATTGCTTACCCGACCCAAGCCGTCCCCCAATAAAAAAACGAAACGGCAGCATGTAGCGCGGCAAGATACCAGCGGCGGGATCGAACACCAGACCAACCCGCGTGACTACCCTTCTAACGCCAAGACTCTCCACTGCGCTGGTTGAGTCTTCCCAGAGCACACTGAGCCTGGCAAGCCAATCCTCGCCAGCCGGATCATTTTCCTCAAACCGCCCTTCTGAATGGACACCATAATAACCAACGCCTGAGGTCTGGATTAATAATTTTGGGCGAATTTTTGCCAGCTTAATCGCCTCTGAAATAGCCGCCCCTGCCTGCAATCGGCTGGTTTCGATTCTTTTTTTCTTTTCAGGTGTCCATAATCCACCCCCAATGTTATCACCAGCAAGGTTAAGCACAACATCCGTTTTTTCAATAATATCCTGCCATCCAGACGGAGTCCTGCCATTCCATTTGAGCCACTCAATTCCTTTTGATGCTGCAAACCGTTCAGGCGCACGAGTTAAAATATAAACCTTTTCACCCCCAGCCACAAATGCTTTTGATAAAATGCTCCCTAAAAACCCGCTCCCACCCGCGATCAATATTCCCATTCAACTATCTCCATGGAAAAGATATTTCCTGCATGATTATTTAAATTTTCATTAACAAATCCTACCTGAAATCATATCAAAAAGCAACTCGTGCTATAATCTTTCCAATTGGTGTGTCGATGGAAATGCCGGTTCTTGTCCTCAATGCAAATTTTGAACCTCTAAACATCTGCGATATACACCGCGCGCTGGGTTTGTTATTATCTCAAAAAGCATATCTGGTTGAAAATGGGCGTGGAGTGATCAAGACGGTCTCCACTACTTACCCCCTGCCTTCGGTCATCCGACTCCATCGAATGGTTCGACGCCCCCGTCCCGTCCTCAAGCTAACCCGGCGAGAAGTTTTCCGCCGGGATAATTATACCTGCCAATATTGTGGAAAACATACCGGTGAATTAACCATCGATCATGTAATTCCCCGTCATCTGGGTGGAAAACACGTTTGGGAAAATGTGGTTACTGCCTGTCCAGCCTGCAACCATCGCAAAGGAGGAAGGACGCTAAGTGAAGCGAACATGCATCTCCTCCAGATCCCCAAAGAACCCCCTTCTTCTGCAATGTACGTTTTTGGTAAAAATCTCCTCAATAACAACGATTGGACACCCTACTTAATTGGGTGGTAAGCTTCTTTCACTCCACTGGCACATCCATCAAATCCCTTGCGATCTCCACCTGCCCTTCAAATGCTGATTTGGCAGCGAGCCTTAAATCTTCCGGATTATTATCCGGATAATAGTGAATAAGATATAGCGTTTTTACCCCCGCGTTTTTCGCAATGTTTCCTGCCTGTTCCGCAGATGAATGTCCTACCGACTCCCCTGAAGCTTCGTGGAATAGAATATCTGCCCCAGCCGCCAACCTCCCAACCTGAGCGCAAGGCTCTGTATCACATGAATACGCCATCACCTTATTCAGACCAGGAAATTCAAACCGCAACCCGATCGTTGGGATAAGATGCTTAACCGGTGAGGAATACACCCGCAATCTTTTCGCTTCAAATACGACTGACATTTCTTCTTCCGGCAGCCGATGGAAAAACACGGGATAAAAATTTGGCCAGTTGTTCCACTCGAACAATTCCATCATCTTTTTGGCGCGTGAAATCGTAGATTCAAGACCATGTACCGTAATTGGCGTATCTCGACCTAATAGCCACATACCCATCAATAACATACTAAAGCCTGACACATGGTCTGGGTGAAAATGCGTTAAGACAATATCAGTTATCGAATTTAATGGAATACCGGCTTGTTTTATCCTGACGATTGGGTTATTGCCACAATCGACCAACACTGTCCTGTCACCTTCGTGAACGAGCAAGTGTGTGGTATCTTGTTTTTCAGACGGAACTGCACCGGAGCTTCCTAAAACAATTACTCTCCCCATACTGGTGACATCCCCTTCCCGGGTAAAATAAAGTATTAATTGCCAATAATCATCAATGCTATTCTTGGAGTAACCCAAATTTCAATCATGGCAGCCAAAAACAGGGCGGGTATAACCACTCCTATCATTATTTTAGCCCAATCTGCCAGAGATGTCAGCCAAACCTCACCCACAGTTTTTTCGGAGTTTGGCGTCGCTAAAATTGCGCCTTGCTGTAAAACCGCCGCTGTGGCGAGAATAGCAACTGGCAGTTCAATAATTCCATGAGGTAAGATCAATCCAACCATCAAGGGCAAGACTTGAATTCCACTACCTTGCAGTAGACCAAATAAGTAGCCCGCCAGTCCCATTGTTGCCATCAATGGCAATACGCCTAAGACTCCAAACGAAAAGATACCTAAGACAAGCGATACCAATAATACTCTCACATTTTGCCACCAGATCGCCAATACAGGTGAAAACGCGAAAACAGGATAGATATTCATCATGCCTTCAATTCTGGCATTTACTTCTCGAAAGTTTTCCGGATTTAACAAAATCGGAAACCGTTCAACTTGCAGCGCTCCAACACCAATTCCCACACATACGATGGCAGTAACGATCCAAATCGCCAGTCTCAACTGGCGCACTGCAGGAAAGACAATCCGCCAATACCAATCCAGGAGATTGCGCGCGTTTCCTCTGAAGGATAACAGAAATACTTTCCAACCCCACCTGATATTGAGTACATCGATTTCTCGACCCAGCAATTCTTCACGATGAAAATGAGCCAAACCCACTCTCACCATTAAGATTCCCAGGACAACCAAACCAAAGACTGCCCACCACAATGTGTCGTAATTCCCCCAAAACATGAGCAACGCTTCACCCTGCACCAGAAAAGCCACTGGAATAATAATAAAACTCGCCAATAAATTCGCCGCGCGCACCGAGGTCGCCTGGCTGGAGACCACAACAGCACCGCTTACCATGACAACAGCCTGTACAGTTGTCAACAGCACAATTTGAATCAGCATGACTGGTTCAGGCCAGGGAATTTTATTAATATATAATCCAGTCAGGTAAACCCCCATACCCAGGTAGCTGGACACCAACGGCGGCACGGTAGAAGAAAGCAGCTTACCCAGGTAAAGCTGCCAGTCTTTCAGAGGTGTTGTTAATAGCGGCTCAATACTGGCGCGTTCTTTTTCTCCAACAAAAGATTCCAGAGCAATAACCAGAGAAACTGAGATCGGGAAAAAACCCACAATCATCAACAAAAATGGGACGAGGCGCTCGCCGATGATGTTTGCGCCATATTCACGCACAAAGTTTAGGATCTGGTTGGCGGTGAAATTCATCAAGAAAGGAAAAAATACCGTCAAGCCAACCACGGGAAAAATAATGCGCCAATCACGGAATTGATCTCGAACTTCACGGCGCGTTATACTCAAAGCTGGAGCAATGTCAGGAAAGTTCATGCTCGCTTCTCCCATCGCTCCGACTAACCGCCTCCAGATATGCTTTTTCCAGACTACGGGGTAACTCTAAAAATTCCATCAGACCTTCGAAATGACCGATCAGGGTTTGGATCAAAACCGGATTGGTCTTTTCTGGCAAATCAATGGTGAAACGAATCCTGTTTTCAAGCCGTTCTATTAACCTTACTCCGTGAGGTAATTGGATATTTCTCCCATCTAGCGGCAAATGAAAACGGGCTTCATAAACCGCTGGTCCCAACAGCTTCCGTTTTAATTCTTCTGGGGTATCGTTATGAATGATCTTACCTTTTCGGAGGATTGCAATCTGATCCGCCAGCTCTTCGGCTTCGCCCAGATTATGTGTGCAAAGAAGGATCGTGCGATTTTCTGAGCGCAATCCCTGCAATGCATCTCTCACCATCCTGGCACTCTCAGGGTCCATAGCCGAAGTGGGTTCGTCAAGAAGCAACACCGGAGGATCATGCAGCAGCGCCCGCACCAACGCCAACTTTTGTCTCATCCCTTTCGAATATTCGCCAAGTCTTTTGGTGTTTGCAAAACCCAAACCGAATTGGTCTAACAGATTCGTGATTCTGGATAAAAATGTTCGCCCCTTTAAACCATACAAACTGCCAAAGAATTCAAGATATTCAAGCGCATTCATCCTGCCATACAACCCGTGATGCTCCGTTAACACCCCAACCGAAGCGCGCACCTTATCAGGATGATGCTCGACATCAAATCCTGCCACCAAAGCCCTCCCCCGGCTGGGACGCAGAATAGAGGTCAACATTCGAACCGTCGTCGTTTTACCAGCGCCATTGGGTCCCAGTAAAACCAAAACTTCCCCCTCGTTCACTCGTAAGGTTATACCTGACACTGCTAAAAAATCATCAAAGTATTTGGTCAGGTCCTCCGTATAAATCATGTACGATTACCCAGTAAAGTTAACTTTCATCCTCAGAGGATGCTTTTATTGTCTGAGTAGATATGGACTCTTGGGTTGATTGGTGTTCTTCGGTTTCACCTTCTTGCTCATCTTCTTCGTCATCCTCAGCAGATTGAATTGGGCGGTGCCGATAAAGCAGCCAGGCGACAGACAACACCAAAACCACAGCCATCAACGTCTGATTCACGTTGATTGTACCGAGTGGCGAGGGATCCAGGCGTAAAAATTCCAAAAAGAAACGCCCCAGGGGATAAATCACCAGGTAAAACAGGAAGATATCGCCAGGTTTTAACCAGTCCTTAAATCGCTTTCCCAGCCAAAGCAACACCCCCATGTTCAGCAGGTTCCAAATCGCCTCGTAAAAGAAAAGCGGATGATAATATTCAAATCCTTCAAAACCTGGCAATCGGTGCTGCGGGTCAATATATATCGCCCAAAGCAGGCTGGAAGGTGCTCCATACAACTCTTGATTGATGAAATTTCCAATCCGTCCGACAGCCTGAGCCAGCGCCAGCCCTGGCGCGATGATATCCGCCCATATCGCAATACTTAACCGATTAGATCGTGAATAGAGATAAACCGCAATAAATCCACCAATCACTGCGCCTGGAATGCCCAACCCGCCCCGCCAGATTGCCAGCGCGTCTAATGGATGCGTGAGATAATACCAGGTATCGATACCCTGCTCGAGCATCGAGGCTGGCGGGGTAAGAATATGCCAAATTCGAGCGCCAATGATTCCACCAATTAACGCCCATGGCAATACATCCCAGGCAATTTCGGGGTTTTGATGATAGCGCTTCGCCAGGCGGGAAGCCATCCAGGTGGCTGCCAATGCCCCAAACATGATTAATAAACCATAAAAATGGATGAAAATTGGACCGATTGAGAAACCTTCACGCACCATACGAGTATCCTTTAATGAAAAAGTATTATTTCGAAGACTGTTTCATCGCCTCATACGCCTGGCGTCGAACATGCCAGATGCGCTGCAAAGCGGTAAAATTCGCCAGGATGGCGATAATCCACATTGCAATTTGGGGTTGACTGATAACCAAACAGGGAGCCAGAACCAGATAACGTTCTACCCGCGTAAGCATTCCAACATTTGCTTTGTACCCTACACCCTCAGCCCGCGCTTTGACGTAGGAAACCAGAACGGAACCACTGACTGCCAGATAAACCAACAAACAAGAAAGCCAATCTTGCTGTTGCATGAAGTAGATAAATACTCCTCCCAGAATAATGATCTCGGAATAACGATCGGTTACCGAATCAACAAATGCTCCAAACTGGGAGGACATCCCTCTCAATCGCGCCATTGTCCCATCTAACGCATCCACCGGTCCCATCACGAGAACGATGATTCCCCCAATGGTCATATTTCCGGTTGCGATAAATGCCGCTCCGATAATATTTCCAACCAGTCCCAGGATCGTTACCGTGTTTGGGTAAAGACCCAACCGATTTAGAAACATAGCGATCGGATCAAGGATTCCCTTAAATGTAACCCGCAAAAAATCTGACAATGATGTTGGCTTTTTTTTCACATTCGATGCTTGCTCCACCTGGATACTTCCTTCTTGAGCGAATTTTTCTTGCAACGGAAAAACAGAGACAACCCGAACGAAACTATATTACCACAATCTCCTGAGACCGGATTAACCTCTCCAACCCAATTGAGAAGATTTTTGCCAAATTCATATCCTAGTCAGCTTCATCTTGAGTGTCTCTATCATCCTCATCATCTGCTGGTGATATTAACACTTCTCGTTCCTTTCCGCTTCCTTGCGCAGGACCCACAATGCCCAACTCTTCTAATTCATCAATTAACCTCGCAGCCCTGGGATAACCAATCCGCAGCCTTCTTTGTAAGAATGAAGCGCTGGCGCGTTGTTCACGGCGGATGATGTCTTTTGCCTTTTCAATTAATTTATCGCCATTTTCATCCTGGGCAGCCTCTACCAGTTCTTCCCATGGAGCGGGGGATGAATTATCTTCGGGTAAATTCTTTGACCAATACCCAATTACACGCGCCAGTTCTTGGTCGGTTACCCAGGCACCTTGAGCGCGGATCGGGGTTCCAGACTCGGGGTTAAGAAATAACATATCTCCTTTTCCCAGCAGAGTTTCTGCGCCGGGCGTGTCCAAGATGACTCTAGAATCAACCGAGGAGGCTACAGAAAACGAAATTCGCGCCGGAAAATTGGCTTTGATTAATCCAGTAACCACATCTGTACTGGGGCGTTGCGTGGCAACTACCAGGTGAATTCCAGTTGCTCTAGCCATCTGAGCCAGTCTGACCAGCGAATGTTCGGTCTGTTCCGGAGCGCTCATCATTAAATCAGCCAGTTCGTCGATGATTACCACAATACGCGGCAAGGTCTCCTGCTTCTTTTTCTCCATTTTCCGATTAAACGTTTCAATATCGCGCGTGTGAGCTGTTTCCAGCAGGCGGTAGCGGTGATCCATTTCCATCAACACCCATTGCAACACCGCCAGCATGCGCTCCAGTTTCGTCTCAACTTTTCCCAACAGATGAGGTAAACCATTGAATCGGGTTAATTCCACCATCTTCGGATCCAACAAAACCAACCGAAGATCTCCCGGCGTGTTATTGAGCGCAAGGCAGGTGGTGATTGCCGCAATACATATTGATTTTCCCGAACCAGTTGTACCTGCAATTAATAAATGCGGCATCCGCGCCAGGTCTGCCACTACCGGCTGTCCTGAGACATCTTTGCCAAGAATGATCGCTAAAGGCGATGCCAATCGGTGAAAGGCTTCCGATTCCAAAATGGGTCGAAGCCTGACGATCGAACTTTGTGGGTTAGGTACTTCAATCCCCACATACGAGCGTCCTGGAACCGGCGCTTCGATCCGCAAACGCTCGGCTGACAATGCCATAGCCAGATCGCGCTGCAAAGCAGATATTTGTGATACCCTGACTTTTTGATGGTTAATTTCACCATCCACCCCAACTTTTTCAACGAATCCAGGCTCCACAGCAAATTGGGTTATCGTCGGACCAACCCGATATCCAATTACTTCAGTAGGTATTCCAAATTCTGCCAGGGTTTGCTCAATCACCCGCGCAGTGTGATGAATTTGTTCTTCATCCGGCTCTATGGATTGCTCTTGAGATAACAGGTTTAATGGAGGCAAGCGCTTATCCCGTTGACCTGGTTGAGAGTGGATATACTGTCGTTCAGGTTTATTCGGTTCAACAGGTTTTTTGATTACTTCAGGCGCAAGATGCTCGCTTTTTTTGGGGGGGGTAACACCTGCTTCATTGGTATTAACCAATCTCATCAGCAACTTCGATAAGAGAATATGGAGACCAATCCCATAGCTGATAAATAACACAAATAAAAAAAACAAGAGAAGCGTCGACCAGGGAGGCAAAATATAACGCGACAAAATCCCCGCTAAAGCCCACCCGATCAATCCTCCATCTTCTCCAGCTTCTGCCTGCTCCAGAGATTGTCCCCCCAAAATGGCAAGCAAAATTAACAAAGCAAAAGCCGCTCCTTCCAGCGCCAGGATTTGGAGAAAACTAAGAGTCGGAAAAGCGGGAAAATGCCTTCGCAAAGAATATATACCCAACAGGATAAAAGCCAAAACAACAAGAAAACTCCCCCACCCCATCCATTGCATTAAGAATTGTGCCCAAATGGAAACAAAACTTCCTTGAGTCAGGTTTAATAAACCCAACAGGGTAATTATCGCAAGAGAGAATATGGCTATACCCGATAAATCCCAGCCAAACCGACCAAATCGCTCCCACAACTCCCCAACAATATCTTTTTCTGGTGAAACTGAAGAATTAGGGGAATCCTCCCCCTTTTGGGGTGACGTCAATGAGGCTTCTTTTATGAGTTTTTGAATTGGATTCATTCAATTTTTACCAAACCGAGTCCTAATCTGCGTCTTGCAGAATCGATGTGCAATATTCGCACCTGAACACTCATTCCCACCTCAAGCACATCACAGATAGAGGAACCGGCAGGTACATCAATGGTAGAAATATGAATAAGCCCTTCAACACCTTCCTGTAATCTGGCGAAGGCTCCAAATTTTAATACCGAAGTAATTTCTGCTGGGACAATATCTCCTGGCTGGTAGCACTTTGTGATTGTTTCCCACGGGTTTGATAGAAGGCGTTTGATGCTCAAAGCAACTCTGCCATTCAATTCTGAGACGGATAAAACCACTGCCGTAACGCAATGACCAATTTTCACGAAATCAGAAGGGTGCTGCACCCGTCCCCAAGAGAGCTCTGACACATGAATTAACCCTTCCAGACCCCCTAAATCCACAAACACGCCAAAGTCAATAATATTCGTTACGATTCCATCAACCTTGTCGCCCGGTTTTAGGGTACGAAACAATTGCTTTCTCCGCCCTTCCCCAGCCAAAGCCGCTCTTTCCGAAAGGACAATACGATCTTGCGCCGGTTCACACTCTATCACCTTTAACTTTAATGACCGCCCAATATACCCCGCCAATTTTTCCTGACGTTCTGATTCTGGGATGGGAGCGTTAATTTCTACCAGATGCGAGACTGGCACAAATCCTTGAATACCAGCCCCCTGTACCAAGAGCCCGCCGCGATTGCAGCCATACACTTCAAGGGTTGTGATTTCATCATTTTCATAAAGGGATCGGACATATCCCCAATCTACGTCCCCCCGAATGGCTGAATTGTATTCAGGTGTGATTAGTTTTTCTTGATGTTCAACTGTATCATCCGACAGAACCGAAGCCCACCAGCCTTCATCAATCCCAACATCATCATCTTGACCTATTTCCGATGAGTATCGTTTATACAACATCGTTTTACCTCCCAAAATCATACCATTGAGCCTGAACCCATATTATTTGGTGATCAATTCATTGTATGCTTATCAACGGATACCCCGTTGCGAGATTGTTCCTCCATATTTCCAATGGCTTTTGCAACTGCTTCAATCGCTACCCGCTGTTTTCGATATAAATCTGCTTCGGACATTGCCAGACGAAGAGCTACTTCACGTACCTTTTTTCCTTCAATAAACTTTAACTCTAATATATTATACAATATCCATTCAACTGTAAATCTTCTTTCTCCTTCGGGTCTTACCTTCTCGATTGCTTCGCGTAATATCGCCCGCAACGCATTCGCTGTATTTCCATTATGTTCCGCCAATATTTTTTGGACAATATTGAGCTTCAACAGCGGGCTATCCGCTAATTTTGGACCTCCCCAATAATGAGTTAAAGCGTCTTTTACCCAATAAACCAGATCGTCCGAATATGGCAGAAATTCATTTTCTGATAAAACTGCTCCCCGGTCATATTGCCCCGCTGCGCGCATCCGCTGGATTAAATCAATTTGAGGTTTTATTGATTCGAGCGACTGGAAAATCTTTTGCTGCACACGCCGGTCTCGCAAAGCAAGCGTGGCACGCCGGGTCAAGACTTCCAGGTCATCCATCTGACTTTCTGACATACTCAATCCATGAACCCCTGATATCCCCATCAAGCCCAATACTTCACCTGTTCCATCTGAGCTATAGTCCTTTAGAGGAATAATATAATCGTCATTCCACTGGTAAACATCCAACATCATCCCTGCCTCCGCAACCTTCGCATATAAGTCTTGTGATATCGTAGAAGATATCTCCGGGCTGGAGAAGCGGGTTTTCCCAACTGTAACGACTACCTCTAAACTATCAGAATTGATTGCCGCCAGGTAAGCGCCTTTTACTTGAAGTCGATCACATACAGCAGCCAGGATCATCTCTAAGAATTGCGTAAGATCTCCTCGAGTCAATAACTGGTTTTCCAGTTGGCGTAACTTCATGATTTCTTCGCGGTCATTGGAATAAAATAACCAACGTTCTGCCAGCGGTGCAAGAATCGTTATCAGATATTCACACAAGAGGATTGTCCCGACCATTGCCAATGGGACAAGTACGGTATATCCATACCCTAACGCATCAGATCCTCTCCGCACCAAGGTGGTGATTGCCAGCGTCAGGCTGGCAGTAAAAGGTCCCCTCATAATCCATTTGAATAACCTGGTCCTTACCACCCGGTCTGGCCAGGGAGTGCCAAAAAATGCTGCCGAATGCGCCATGACTACCAGCATTGTGCCAACCAGTAAATTTAATAATACAGACATGCCCCAAAAAAATACTTCATGGCGAGAAGCAACTTCATATCCAAATAAAAGAAAAGGGAATGCTCCTAATGGCGGCGCGATCGCGCTTATGATAAAAAATGCCATCCTTCTTCGGCTGGCAGCCGTGGTTGTCCGCCGATACGCCAATCGAAAGTTGATCCAGGATGCAGCCAGGATCGCAACATAATACAGCGTGAAAATCGTCGTGCCAGGAGTATGCGTAAGATAAGGCGCAGGCGCATTATCCAGAATTAAGGGTCCTACCAATATGTGAGTTGGTAATAAAAACAGGCACACAATGGAGACCAGATATACCAGCATGCTGGCTATTTTTCGATATCGTTGATTTTCTCCAGTAGTTGCCAACAACGCATGGGAAAATTGGAGGTAACCGGCTGGCAGGAGGATAATCCCTACCCACTGGAATTTCAACCAGAACTCAATGTCTTCCGCTCTATTATTAATACTGCCAATCGCATCGGCAGCATATACGATGACCACACATAACAAGATTAATGCAAAAGATTGGGTAACTCGTTCGCGCAGATTAAACGCCAGGATAAACAGCATCAACGAGAATGCTGTGATTACCACACCCGCAGCCAAAATCTCGGTGGAGACTTTGAAAAACGCCAGTAATCCTTCTGTCCAACTGCCAACCATAGATGGCTGTCTTCTCCAGACCTACCTCAAAAATCTACCAAAAAATAATGCAATATCCTGGTTGGAATAGTAATAATCATTATAACCGCAAAACTCAAAACCATTTTTTCTCACCATCTGAATCGCGCCGAAATTTTTTGACTGCATTTCTATCACAATTCGGCGAAAATGATGATCAATTGCCCACTCCTGCCCCGCCAACAACAAGGCAGTACCTATCCCTTTACGACGTAAACCTTCATGCACCGCCATATCCGAGATCCAGGCAGTTTTTATCGCCAGATGATCCGATATAGAGAGATAACCTACCGGTTGTTGCCCCATCACCGCGACCAAAACCGCTATACGATTTGCCCAACTGTCTACTAAAACCTTCGAAGATCGTGGATAATCCACCTTGACCGCTCTTGGCAGTCGGACTTCGCGGTAATGGATATTGACGATACCAGCCTCTATGGATCGATCCATTTGCCACACATAATAGCTTTCATACGAATGATTAATCGCTGCTAAAAAAGGATAATCTACCGGTTCCGCCGGGCGAATTTGAATTTCGGGCATATCAACTCCTGAGTACTTATGTTGAATGTCTGGGCAGGGAATAACGAATCCACAATCATCTTTCCCCAGACTTATCGAGGTGGAATCACCCTTATTTTAACATTACATGCAGGTAATACTGTATTTTGATTATCCACTACCACTAACCGCAAAATGTAATCCCCGGGTATCAGTTGCGATGTGTTCCAAAACCCAATTTGACCATTTACTTTTGGTTGGTTTCCAGCCGCGATTGTTGTCCAGGTCTTCCCTCCAGGCTGTGTATATTCATATTTGTAAAACCCCAAATTGGGAATATTCACCGTTCCTTTCAATTCAACCGATCCTTTTATTTCCTGTCCTTCCTGTGGAAAAGTCCATTCGATCCTTCCGGCTGAACAGCCGGACGAGTTTGAATCGGTTGGCACAATCACCTGACCGGCGCGGGTAGGGGTTAAAGTTGGCATCAATTGGGGCGTTACTGGAAGACTTCGGGTTGGTTCGGTAATTGCACTAATGGTCGGAGCGGGTAATGCTGATAATTTCGGATATGATGGAACAACAAATGACACAATAAGAAATTCTCCCAAAACCAATAAACATAATAAAACCAATATTGTGATTGAAGTAGTTAATTTCAATTGCGCGCTTTCGCGCTCCAGACCAAACAGAGATGCGCGCCACTGCTTCCAGGCTGAAATCATTTTTTGTAAATAGACAAACGCAATTACCCCCAACATTAAATAGATCCAAATTTCAAATCGTGCTAAAAACGAAAGCAATTCATCCATACATCATAATGCGCATAAAACCTCACGGATGAGTGTGGTTAATTGCGGAACGATGAGTTTCCCGGCGGCTAAAACTTCTTCATGGGTTGTCATGGTATTTCCATCCAAATTGGCTTTATTACTGATTCCAGAAAGACCCAGTACACGCATATTGCCATGTCTGGCGATAATAACCTCAGGTACTGTGGACATTCCAACTGCATCTGCCCCTATCAGGCGCAAAAAACGCAGATCGGCAGGAGTTTCAAAGGACGGACCCGCCAGACATACATACACACCCTCGCGTATAGGAATATTGTGTTTTTGAGCCGCAGCGCGGGTAATTTGCATCAGCTCGCGATCATAAGCCTGGCTCATATCCGGAAAACGTGGACCGATCTCATTTATGTTTGCCCCACGCAATGGATTCAATCCAGCCATCCCAATCAGGTTAATTTGATCCGTTATCAACATGACATCGCCCGGCACAAACTCCGGGTTAATGGCGCCTGCAGCATTGGTCACAATCAGGTGGGTCATTCCCAATCGCTGCATCATCCGAACGGGGAAAGTAACCTCAGCCATTGAATAACCTTCATAATAATGAACTCGACCCTGTAAAACCATCACACAAATATTCCCAAGATATCCCAAGATCAGTTTGCCTTTATGCCCCTCGACCGTGGAAACCGCAAAGTGAGGCAGTTCGTGAAAAGGTATAACATCGGGGTTCTCCACCTTTTCCGCCAGTTCTCCCAGTCCTGAACCTAAAATGATTCCTGCTTGTGGAATATATCTGGTACGCGCACGAACAGCATCCGCTGCCTGATCAATTTCTCTCAGGGAGAAATATTCTTTCATGGCACCTCCATATTGTTATGCCTGGGAATAAAATGATCGAGATGACCCTGGATAATCGATTGCTAATCCGCAATCATTATATTATAAAATGGCGCGGAACGCCTCTATGGCTTGGTCGACACCTTCATCAGAAACCCAATAATGAGTAACCAATCGAAACCGTCTATCAGCAACCACCCCAACTTTCACCTGGTGTTGTAACAGTTTTTTTGCCGCTTGCGCCGCTGAAAACGGCACATCCGGCTCTAAATGGACAAACACCATGTTCGATTGGGGCATTCCAAAGCTGAGCGCGAGACCAGGCAGCGTTGCCAATCCTTGTGCCAGTTTTTTCGCCCGCGCGTGATCCTCTGATAATCGCTCCACCATTTCATCCAGCGCCACCAAACCGGCAGCAGCCAGCACGCCTGCCTGTCGCATTCCACCACCTAATTGTTTACGGATTCTCCTGGCATGATAAATAAATTCAGCCGAACCACATAAAACCGAGCCCACTGGTGCGCATAACGCTTTGCTTAAACAAAATGTAACCGAGTCGGCTTCTTTGACCAATTCTTTTGCTGGCACACCAAGCGCCGCAGCAGCATTGAATATTCTCGCTCCATCCACATGAAATTGTAAACCTGAGGAATGGGCAACTTTTCCGGCTTCTGCCATGTAATCTGCCCCCAAAACAGTCCCGCCACAGCGGTTATGCGTATTTTCCAGCACCAGCAATCTGGATTTTGGGTAATGGGGATCATCAGCTCTAATCGAATTCTGAACCTGAGATAAATCCAACGAACCATCTGCCTGGTTGGGTAGTGGAAATGGATGAACGCCGCCTAACGCTGCAATTCCACCACCTTCAAATAAAAACGTGTGGCTCAAATTGCCCAATATCACTTCATCTCCTCGCCCGCAATGCACAAGAACAGCGATTAGATTCCCCATCGTGCCTGAAGGTACGAATAATCCATCTTCTTTCCCCATCAGATTCGCGGCTTTTTTCTGAAGCGCAATAACGGTAGGATCTTCACCAAACACATCATCGCCAACCGCCGCATCCGCCATCGCTTTGCGCATGGCTGGGGTTGGCAGGGTGACCGTATCTGAGCGTAAATCAACAATTGCCATATCATTTCTCCTTAAATCACATATATCATCATGACCCGGGGCTTAACTGGATCAATATCTGTTGTAGATCTTCAGGAAGAGGAGCCTCAAAAACTCTTCTTTGTGTTTCTCCAGGCAGATTGATTGACAACCGATAGGCGTGTAAAAAATGGCGATTGATGGGGATGCTTGGTCTTTTTTTACCATAAATTAGATCACCGACAATCGGGCATCCAATCATTGCCAGATGTAAACGGATCTGATGGGTTCTACCCGTCAAAGGATACGCTTCGATTAAGGTATGAGAAGCAAATTGTACTTTGCTGGTATATTCTGTAACTGCCTCCCGACCTTTTCCTTCTTTCAGGATAGCCATCTTCTTGCGATGGGATGGATCACGCCCAATCGGCGCATCTATTCTGCCAAAAGGGGTCGGCGGACATCCATCCACCAAAGCCAGATATAATTTCGAAACCTTCCTTAAGCGGAATTGATCCTGCAGCCACCGATGGGCTTTGTCGTTTTTTGCCAGCAAAATCAAACCGGATGTATCCTTATCCAGGCGATGGACAATACCCGGACGTTCTTCTCCACCCACTCCTTCTAATTCTGGTAAAGCTGCCAGAGCCGCATGAACCAGCGTGCCGCTGTAATGTCCTGCGGAAGGATGAACAACCATGCCAGCAGGTTTGTTGATCACGGCTATATCGCGGTTCTCGAAAAGAATATCAAGTGGAATAGATTCTGGGATAATCCCGGTGGGTTCAGGTGGTGGAATACGTATTTCAATCACCTGACCTGGCAGCACTGGCTGACCAGGTTTTAAGACCACATTACCTGCTAACTTTACAAATCCATCTTTAATTAAATTCTGTATTCGAACTCGAGAAAAATCTATTAATTGTGAGGCAAGCCACTTATCGAGGCGTTCCTGCAGACCCCCAGAGACTGTGAATCGGCGTACTTCTTCAGACAATGCTAAACCTCTTCTTTCTCGATAACAGCTTCAGAAGTATCCTGGTTTTCACTCTTCATCTGAGCAACTTTCTGTTTATATCGCTTTTCCTGAATCCAGATACCAAGCAACAAAACACCAACTCCCACTGTAATGTTTGAATCCGCGATATTGAATACTGGGAACGTCCCAATAGAGATGAAATCAACTACGTGTCCAATTGTAAGGCGGTCTATCAGATTGCCTACCGCGCCCCCCAGCTGCATGATTAACGCCGCCCGGATAATCCAATCGGATTCGGGAATGCGGGGAAAATAGTAAATAATCGCCATTGAAATAATAACAGCGAGAACCGCGAACACCGTTCCCATCCCTTGGAAGATCCCAAACGCAGCTCCGGTATTTGACCAATGAACGATTCGGGCATATGGCAGCAACCAATCCCAGGGAGCCCAAAATTCGCCTAAAGCGAGGTTGCTTCGAACATAAGCTTTCGAATATTGATCAAGAAAAATAATCAATCCCGAGAAAAGGAATAAGGTCAGGTAACTTTTAATAATATTCTTCAACAATTTTCTCCCAAGAATCCATAGTACAAAACACTTGAGCCTTTTGCATACTCCGACCACCTCACCGAAGAATATCGGACATATAGTATAAGATGACAGGCAGGACGGCACGTTAATATGAAAGGCACCACATTAAATTATCCTTGCTGCTTGATTCTAACCGATTAATAGAATCCTCTCCAGCGAAGAAGTTCTGAGTTGAACCGATTCAACAGAAAATCATAGATGAAGTCTAAATCAACCTGGTCTCCCAACCGCACCAGGTGTGAAAAGCACCCTCGTTGGCAATCCGAAGCGCCAAAACGCTTCCAGTTCCAATCAGCCCCTTGAACCTGGGCTAATGCGGTGCATGTATCACATTCTGACGGAGCCGAATATGGAAACGCAAACACCTCGACCAATTGGGATCTCGTCAGAAGATAATCGATATGCCAATGAAAACGATGGATGCCCTTCATGTGCCGTCGAACCCGCCCACGCAAACCGCCAGGTCCTTGTGCACTGCCTGAATAAGCATATATGCCAGGTGGAAAGGAAATTTCACCGATCGAGTTAATCGTTATTTTGGCTGATTCTTTAAGGTGCAAAAACAACAGATAACTGCCTTTTTCTGCTGGTAATTGGTCGGTGAAGGGAAAGCCGGTCATCGCAGAGTCGGACGATCCAACCAGAGCATAACGACTAATGTTGCCTCGATTATTTTTGTCCAATAAGCTAACATGACCCGTGTTCCAATAAAAAACCAGGCAGTAATCGTTCCTAGTGTATATAAAAGATATAAAATCCAAATGAGTTTTCGATAGGGCTTGATCCTGTCAACAGGAGCGAAATAGAGGCTTCCCAGAATCAAATAACCAAGCGCATTGGCAGTGAATAGATAATCCATTTCACCAATAATCACGTTGAGATATAAATGAATTGCAGCAGTTGCTAAAGTCAATAGAATGATGCCACCCTGATTAATTATTCGCATCCATTTGACCATAATCTTCGTTTGTACCTATTCGTTTGCGGGGATTTTAATGGGAAATTCTTTTTTCAACCAACTCCAGCCGCCCAAACCAATGCCAGCCACGCCCCAAACCAGGTCTCTGGCGCGAACAATCAAACTAATTGCCACCCCAATAGCAGCCTCAGAGCCGATCATCTGCATCGCAAAGACCTGGCTCGCTTCATATCCCCCCAACCCACCCGGTAAGGGAGTCACCATATACGCAAAACGGGCGGCAGTTAAACCCATTACAACATCCATCACCGATGGATTTATTCCCAAAATAGTAAGAATAAATACATATTCCAAGATCATAATCAACCACATGCAAAGAGAAATCAGCACGCCAAACACAATCAGGCTGGTTTTTTTTTGCATCACCCACCCAAGTTTTTTCTCCGTGTGGATAATCGTCTCTGAAATTTGAACCAAAAATCGAATTTTCGATCGACCAATGGTCCTCCCGACCAGGAAACCCATTGGATACACACCGCGGTACAAAGATAAGGAATGCAAACCAGGCAAAATTAGGATGAATCCTAACGTGAACCAGCTTATTGGCCCCCCAAAAGTAATTATGATTCCGCTAATCAAGAGAGTGATCAAGCCCATAAATAGAAAAGTAAAATTAACCATCACATCCACGACCCGATCCAACAACACACTGGAAAATGCAATCTCTCTGGTAACGTCATGGCGAGTTTGCAGCATATATGCCTGATAAAACTCACCACCAATTTGAGGACCTGGAGAAAAATAACTCAAAGCATAACCTGCCAGACGATACACCATTAAGCGTGGGTAAGAAATAGAACTACCGAATTGTTTTAAAATTACCCACCACCGCAAGTTATACACGATCAGCAAGGCAATATTAATAAACATTAAGCCAAGAATTTGGAGCAACTCAATCCGGCTTAATACGCTTGCGATTCCTTCAAATGGAACCTGCGAGAAAATCCAATAAAGCGCAAGGATAACCAATACCAAAATTAAGACCAGATAACGAAATTGTTTGCGAGTAAACTGGCGGTTGGATGGTACAGGTAGCTGTATCGATTGATTCATATTTCAATAATTATACCGATCAAACAGGAAGGGATCCAACCTATATATAAAGTTGGATCCCTCCAATGAGTATTCTAGCAACTCTTTAGCTGGCTTTCTCGACCGCAATTGTCACTCTTTCTCCATCAAAATCATCACTGCTGGTCGCTAAACCGGTGGGAATTTCACCCGCCACAAGATCGCGCGTCAGGGTTTCATTCATAATGTACTCTTTAAAGGTACGGATCGACTGCTCCAACCCCGCAGACGCCTGGTAGTATAAGCATATCCGATCGGCAATATCCAGATCAGCCTGCTTGCGCAGATCTTGAACCCGCCGCACAAATTCCCGCGCTAAACCCTCTTGGATCAATTCCGGAGTCAAATCTGTTACCAAAGCTGCCAGATATGCGCCTTCTGCAGCAACAGCATAACCACTTCTCGCCTGCATGCGAACTTCGACCTCTTCCGGCAGGATGGTATAGACCTGATCTTCAACCTGCAGCAACAGGGGTTCGTTTTGATGTAATTTCTTTGCCGCAGCCTCAGCATCCAGATTTAATAGCGCTTCTCGTATTTTTGGGTAACGTCCCCCATATTTTTGCCCAAGCTGCTTGGGCAATGGATTGAGCGAATATGCCACAGCGTCGGCAGTTTTATTCAGAATGCCAACCTTTTTTACATTCAATTCGTCTTCCAAAATGTCTGAGTAGGCTGACACAACTTCTTGTTCATCCACTCCACCCAGCGCAAAAACCGCTTCCGCCAGAGGTTGCCTTACTTTGCGATTGGCTTTGTTGCGGGCTGCATGCCCCAACGAAGCCAGTTTCATTACCAGTTGCATTTCGCGGTTCAATTGCATATTGATTACTTCTTCATCATATACAGGCCATTCAGCAAGATGAACCGACAAAGGAGCAGAAGAGTCTGCCATCCGAACAAGATTCTGATAAATCTCTTCCGAAAGAAACGGCATGGTCGGGGCTAACATTTTTGAAATTGTAACCAATGCCTCATACAAAGTGGCGTAAGCGGCATGTTTATCAGCATCGGATTCGCTTTTCCAAAAACGACGGCGAGAACGGCGCAAATACCAGTTCGAGAGCTGGTTGACAAATGTTTCGATCGGTCTGGTTGCCCCCAAGACATCATAATGATCCATCGCCTCAGTAACATTCTTTACCAGAGAATGCAATTCAGACCGCAACCAGCGGTCCAGGGGGCTGTATTCTGGTTCTGAAGAGGTAGGCTGCCAATGGTCAAGATTAGCATACGTAACAAAGAACGAGTAAGTGTTCCAAAGCATTAAGATAAAATTACGGACAACATCACCGACCAAATCCGTCGAAAAACGACGCTCTTGACCGGGCGGACTGGCAGTATACAAATACCACCGCATGGCATCCGCTCCATGCTTATCAATCACCTCCCAAGGGCTGACCACATTTCCGCGAGATTTAGACATTTTCTGTCCGTTTGCATCCAGGATTAACCCAAGGCAAATGACATTTTTGAAACACTCTTTGCCAAAAAGCAGCGTGCTGATGGCATGTAAAGAATAAAACCATCCCCTGGTTTGATCCACTGCCTCGCAAATATAATCCGCAGGAAATTGCCTGTTAAACATATCCTGGTTTTCAAATGGATAATGCCATTGAGCCACCGGCATGGCTCCCGAATCGAACCAAACATCGATTAACTCTTCTACTCGCTGCATTTTTCCGCCACACTCAGGACAGGGGAAAGTCACCTCATCGATATAGGGGCGGTGTAAATCCTGATTGCTCATATCTTTGCCGGTGCGATCCGCCAATTCAGCCAGCGACCCAACACAAACCTGGTGCCGACAAGATCGACACTCCCAAACCGGTAACGGTGTGCCCCAATACCGTTCTCTGCCCAACGCCCAATCCACATTATTTTCCAGCCAGTTACCAAACCGCCCGCTTTTGATATGCCCTGGATACCAGTTTATATTTTGGTTCAAAGATACCAGTTGGTCTTTATACTGACTGGTGCGGATATACCAGGTAGGTCGCGCATAATACAACAAAGGAGTTGAACATCTCCAACAGAAGGGGTAGGTATGAATGTATTTTCCAGAACGAAACAGTAATCCGCGATTTTGCAGGTCTTGAATGATATAAGGATCTGCATCTTTAACAAATTTTCCACTCCACGGACGGACATCCGAAATGAATGTCCCGTCTTCCGCTACGGTCATTAAGATAGGCAGGTCATGTTCAATCGCCATTTGCATATCTTCTGCGCCAAAAGCTGGAGCCATATGCACCAACCCGCTTCCATCTTCTACCGTTACAAAATCTGCCAGCAGCACAAAATGGGCAGGTTTCTCTACCGGCAAGAAGGTAAAAAGCGGTTGGTATCGCTTTCCTTTCAACTGTTTTCCCTTAAACCGGTCGACAATTTTTACGAGTTCATCCCCAAATACTGTCTTCAGCAGCGGTTCAGCCAGGATCAACCGTTCCGTCCCGCCTTCAGACAATGGGCGTTCAATGGTAACGTAGTCCACGTCTGGATGAGCGGCTACGGCAACATTAGCTGGCAGCGTCCATGGAGTGGTTGTCCAAACCAGCAGGGATGTACCCGGAGAGTCAACCAGCGGCATACGGACAAAAACGGAAGGATCTTCCGCTTCATCATATCCTAATGCCACTTCATGATCCGACAATGGCGTACCACAGCGGGGACAGTAGGGAACCACTTTAAATCCCTGGTAGAGCAATCCCTTATCCCAAAAATTTTTCAGGATCCACCAGACCGATTCCATGTACTCCCGTTTATATGTAATATAAGCAGTATCCAGATCAACCCAAAAGGCAATGCGGTCAGTCAGTTTTTCCCAATCCTGAATGTAGGTAAAGGCTGACTCGCGGCACATTTCATTAAATCTGGCAATACCAAATTCTTCGATCTGGTGCTTGGTCGTAAAGCCTAATTTTTTTTCCACCTCAATTTCGACAGGTAAACCATGCGTATCCCACCCACCCCGTCGTATCACATGCCGACCACACATGGTATGGTAGCGAGGAAAAACGTCCTTAAAGGCTCGCGCCAGCACATGATGCACGCCAGGGCGTCCATTTGCTGTAGGAGGTCCTTCATAAAAAACATACTGATCTTTTCCCACATTTTTTTCAACCGATTTGTGGAACACATCATTCGATTTCCAAAAACGCAATATCCCTTCTTCGAGCAATGTTATGTTTAACTTTGGCGTTACAGGTCGAAACATTCTGCCTCCAAAAAATCTGGTTTTTTCCTCTTGATTAAAATAAAAATCCCCATCCCACTCCAGGGACGAGGATGTACTCGCGGTACCACCCTGTTTCTCACATTACATGAGCACTCATCCAGATACGACCCCACATGTGGTGATATCTGCGCCATCTCTAACGGTTGGCGAAACCGGCGCCCTTAGTGCCACTACTCGCGGGTTCAGATTGCAGCTCCGGAAGGATTTTCGACCCTCACTCCTGACCTGGCTTTCACCGCTTCCAGGCTCGCTGGCAAGAAATGTTGAGCCTACTCGTTTCCATCTCAGCTTTCTATTTGCATGATTATGCCACAATCCATTAAAAAAATCAAACTGAATTTTCAAATGGGTGTTGAAAAAGGAAATTTGAAAGGAATCCGCTCATTTCTGTGTTTTTCAACACCCTCATTTTCAAACTTGATATGTTATTCAATAACGCCGTAAAACAAAGGCAACGGCTCGCATGGCTTGTTGGTCATCTGGAAAGCCGTGAGTATTTCATCTCTAATCTGATTGTATTGTTCTTCCTTCTGAACATGGAGGGTAACCAACGCCTCTCCCCTTTTGACAAAATCACCCACTTTTTTGTGAACGACCAGTCCTACAGCATGATCAATAGCGTCCGCCTTCTTCGCGCGTCCAGCACCAATTTTCACCGCAGCTTCTCCCAATATCCGGGCATGAACTTGCGTCAAATACCCGCTATCGGGAGATTCAATCTCCTGTACATACGCAGCATTCGGTAAAAGCTCCGGGTGATCAATAACACGCACATCCCCTCCCTGGGCTTTCACGAGCTGGTGAAATTTCTGCCACGCGCTTCCATTGGACAATACCTCAAGCGCCTTGCTCCTTGCCTGGTCTTGAGTCGATGCTTTGTTTCCAAGAAGGAGCATGTGGCTGGCAACAACCAGGCAATGTTCAACAAAATCTTGAGGACCCTTACCATGAAGAGTGTCAATTGCCTCCTTCACCTCAAGCGCGTTGCCTACCGCTTTCCCCAGCGGCTGATTCATATCCGTAAGCAAGGCAACCACTTTCCGGTTCGACAATTTTCCTATTCTTACCATAAGCGCTGCCAGCTTCTCTGCTTCGTCTACTGTGCCCATGAAAGCGCCCAAACCAACTTTTACATCCAAAACAATTCCATGAGCGCCTGCGGCGATTTTTTTGCTCATTATCGATGACGCGATCAATGGTATCGAAGGCACGGTACCGGTTACATCGCGCAAAGCATATAGTTTGCCATCAGCTGGCGCCAGGTCATTGCTTTGACCGGTCAAAACAACACCCGCGCTTCTCAACTGATCAATAAACTCTTCTTTCGTTAAATTTGTGCGAAAGCCAGGAATCGATTCCATCTTATCAATTGTTCCCCCACTAAACCCCAAACCCCGTCCAGACATCTTGCCAACCGGCAAGCCACAAGCAGCAACAATCGGTTCAACGACCAGGCTGGTTTTATCTCCGACGCCGCCGGTCGAATGTTTATCTACAACAAAAGGCACCAGCCCTGCCAAATCGATGGTCGCACCCGAATGAGCCATGCTGAGTGTTAAAAAAGTGGTCTCCTTGTCTGTCATTCCATTCAGGAGAACTGCCATAGCCCATGCAGAAACCTGGTAATCTGGTATATCCCCCCTCACAAACCCCTGGATAAAGAAGTCAATTTCTTCCGCAGATAATTCCTGTCGATCTCGTTTTTTACAGATGATATCCACAGCCCGCATATCATTACTCCTCAAAAACACCAACCCGGCATCTGAAAACAGCCGGGCTGATCGAATGCCTGCTTAAGAATATCACAATCTTAGCTGGATGGATTCTGTTTTGGAACAATCGTTACTTTGCGGTTCGGTTCTTCTCCAATGCTTTCTGTCATAACGTTTGGATATCCCCGTAATTCCATATGAATCAGGCGGCGTTCATTGGCTGGCATCGGTTCTAATATCTGCCTGCGCCCGGTATGGATTGCCTGTTCTGCCATCCGACGAGCCAGCGTACGCAACTGTCGCTCTCGCCTGGCACGATAACCTTGAACATCAATTTGTAAAGATACCCGCGAGTTTAACTTCTTGCAAACGATCAGGCTTGCAATATATTGAAGCGCATTCAATGTTTCAGAGCGTCGACCAATCAAGATGCTTAAATCATTGCCCTGGATATCTACAGCAATTGAATCTTCTTCCCCTTTTTCCTCGCTCTCTTGATATGTCGCCGTGACCTGCGCTTTTATACTCATTTTTTGGAGTAAATCACTCACGGTCTTTTGGGCAATATCCAGGGAATAGTCGCTGCGTTCAAGGGGGTTGGTAATACCTAGTTCTTCCAGGTCGTCTCTCTCATGAATGCCCTCTTCGACTGCCTGTCCTTTTAAATCTAAACCCGACAGATTGGAATCACCATTGAAATCCTCTCCTTTCAAGATCAACCGAATTCGGGCTTGTCTGCCGCCAATTCCAAATAAACCACGGCTCCCCCCATCCAGGATGTCGATCTCAACAGCATCCTCGGTTACTCCTAGTTGCTGCAATCCCTTTTGGATCGCTTCATCAACTGTCGGCGCGATTACTTCCAGGGTTGTTTTTTCTGGACTCATTTTTGCCTCGATCAAAAGTTGCCTTTGGATTTGTCTTTAGTTTCGTTTTTTGCGCCACTTTGGTAGTACCCCGAATTGAAGTTTTCGGTGGTTTTCTTGGCTCAGGCTTGCTTTCAACCACAGGTTCAGACCTGGTTGGCGCAACCTGCGGCGCCGGTCTTGCGAAGTTAAATGTAGGAATAAGGTTCTTCCAATTTACCTTGCCCAGCATTGCATATTGTAATATTCCCGCCACATTGGATGCCAAAAAATATAACGCAATACCGGAGGCTAAAGTCAACGATATCCATCCCATTAAGATAGGCATATAGATATTCATCATCCCGCTAATTTGCGACGATTGATCGCGCGGATTAGCCGCTGGAGGAGTCATCAATTTTGACTGCATGTAGGTTGTGATCAACACGACAATTGCCAGCACCGGGATACCAAAATCTGGCAAAAACGGCAGATACAGTCTCTCAGGTGTTGCCAGATCCATCCATAAAAAACTGCTTTTCAAAGGCAACATCGCTTCGACATTCGCCAGTTGAGGATATACAATGCGCGATAAATCCAGCATTTCTAACGGAGTTGTTGCTAATGCCCGCGTCAGGCTTTGATACAAACCAATGATAATTGGAAATTGGATCAAAGTTGGCAGACAGGATGCCAGGGGGTTTACCCCAAGTTCCTTGTATAATTTCATCTGCTCCTGAGCCAGCTTTTCTCGATCGTTCTTATATTTTTCCTGCATTTCTTTATAACGCGGATTGCTTTGCATATCCTGCATCGCCCGCGACCCCTTGATCTGCTGCACCATCAAAGGATGCGTTAATGCACGAATTAATAACGTAAACAAGATGATCGCAATGCCAAAGTTCTGTCCGGTTATACTATAAATAAACAATAGAACATTGGTAAACGGATGTACGATAAATGTATCCCACATACTTTATAGCCCTTTATTTTGGCGGATCAATTTTCCACAATTCTGTTCCACTTAAATCGAACGCTGTGACCAGTTTTTCACCTTTCGCAGCCACGAAGACTTTTTGACCTTCAATAACTGGCGCTGTATAGAGTTTACCATTAACTGGTCTGCCCCATTGCCTTTCACCACCTAGCGACATGGCAACAAGCTCACCACTCTCAACAGCTACCAGCAAATTATTCCCCGTCAGGGCTGGTGATCCGATCACAGAATCTCCTGCCCTGGCTTTCCATTTGACTGTTCCATCTTGCGAAGATAGGGCATATACCAACCCCTCTCCACTTCCCACATATAGCGTACCATCGACAAAAAGAGGGGATGACCACACGCCTTTATTAATTTTTACTTTCCAAATCACTGCGCCTGTTTCAGAGTTTAAGGCGTAGAAATTCCCAATCGATGTGCCAACATAAATTACCGGTGTCTTATCAACAACTGGAGCGCCAACTGCTGCACCTTCCAGTTTCGCAGACCATAATTGTTTACCGTCTTTCAAGTTAACAGCGTATATGTGTTGATCCACCGAAACGATATAAGCCGCCTTTCCATCGCTGGCAGGAGACACCCATAATTGTTCTGGAGAGGTATATTTCCACAACAAATTGCCTTTTAAGTCCAGAGCATATAAAAGGTGGTCTGAATTTGCTGCCAATATGGTCGAATTAACGAAGACGGGACTTGCAATAAATCTCCCCTTTGCCTCCTTAAACAGCCACCGCTCTCTACCTGTTTTTGCATCCAGGCTGGCAATTCCGCCTTCATAATCTGCTACCAGCAAAGTACCTTCCGGTCCCAGAACAGGGGCGGCATAAAACACGCGGGTGTTTTCAGCTTTTTCCGGGTAACGCCAAAGAATATTGCCGTCATTGGGGTTGAGGGCAAAAACCCCCACCCCCTCCGCAACATATACAGCCGACGCATCCGCTGCAATTCCCGGCCAGGCATGAATAGGAAGCGCACCACTGCAAGCGCTCAACATAACTCCCGCAAGCAGGATCAGACCGATGATTAAAAACCGTGATGAAAATTTCATACTTACCTGATTTACCTTACAATAATCTTGTATTTGCCAACCTGAACAGACAACCACTCTAGATGTCAAGGCACAGGGTCATAACCGCCAGGGTTGAATGGATTGCAGCGTAAAATCCGCCATGCAGCCATTAAGACACCTTTAACCACACCATATTTATATATAGCCTGGTATCCATAGTGAGAGCAGCTTGGATAAAACCGGCATACATTGGCAGACAGAGATGGAGAAACAACCATTTGATACAACCGGATTACAATCAGCAATAACCAACGCGGAAGGGTAAAAATCGTCAACGGCAGATCGCGCAGGCGAGGTTCATCAGGATAGGCATCTCCCATTCTTTCCTTCATCCATTTTTCCCTACGATCCCCGCCTTACTTGAGAGATATCTGACAGCATCGCAAATTTCAGAAAAACTGGCCTGGTGCAACGATTTCCTTGAGTAGAAAATGAGGTCCCAACCTGTAACAAAGTCTGCGCTATTCTCTTGCACTGCGGCACGGATCAGGCGTTTGGCTCGGTTTCGGTTCACAGCGCATCCCACAGACTTTCCAGCAACCACCCCGATTCGCGTCAGATTCATCTGATTCGGGGCTGAGACCAACACAAGAAGCGGGTGGACAAAGGATTTTCCTTCACGCCGCACCCGCTCGAAATCGGTGGACCGGGTCAGGCGAAACTTTCGTTTCACCCATCTACCTGAGTACCTTCATTCTCACTGAGATTTACCCTGGTTGATATTCCCAACATTCCCCAAAAACCGGTTGATATCCTGCTGGCTACCATCGAATCCGTTTCACATGATTGTTCATGCTGACGGTCAACTTATGACGACCACGTAAGCGGCGGCGTTTTAATACCTCCCGCCCATCTTGCGAAGCATTGCGCGCCCTGAAGCCATGCACACGCAAACGGCGATGAATTTTTGGCTGGTATGTCCTTTTTGGCATTTCCGTTCCTTTCTATATTTATTCGTTATCTTTTCTATTGACAACAACGACCACGTATTATACCGTAACGTTCGTTTTGGGTCAAATTTCATCTTCTTGACGGGTATGGTGGTTGCCCCTTCCATTTGTCACCAAATCTTCAGGCGATGAAAATAATTCGGCTAATTCTTTCGCACCACGTGGATCAGTTACTGCCAGAATCTCATCCCCCTCCTCAAATACGCTAATTCCTCTTGGAACAATGACCTCTCCCTTGCGAATAATAGCCGCAATGACACAATGATCTGGTAATTTCAAATCCTTGATCGCTTTGCCAATACCTTTTGCACCTGGTGGAATCTTCTCGCCGACCAAAGAATAATTTCCACGGCGCAGCTTTAAGAAAGTCACCATATCCCCCAAGGACATTTCCTCTTGAATCAGGCTGGCGAGTATATCTGCCTGGTTTACAGCCACATCCACATGAAATTTATCATCGAATAACCAGGCATCACGTGGGTTATTAACCCGCGCAATCGTCCGCGGAACCCCATACCGCTCGCGCGCAAAGTAACACAATGCCAGGTTATACTCATCTTGCGTCATACAGGCGGCTAAAGCATCTGCGTGCCGAATATCAGCCAGTTCAAGAATCGTTGGATCCAACGGATCGCCTTCAAGGATCACTTCTGTTGGCAGTTCATGATGAATACGGCTTAATGTTTCCTTGCGGTAGTCAATCACACGCACTTCATGATTTTGTGACAGAAGCAAATTAGCCAGCTGCGCGCCTGTTCTACCGGCGCTGGCAATAATGACATACATAATTTATTTCTCCTGCTTTCCTGGAACACATAATCGCTTGCGCAACGCGCTGACCCCTTCCATCGTAGCGCTGACATGCAACACATCTCCCGCTTCCACTTTTGTCCATTCATCCGGCAAAAACGCCCGCCCCGCCCGCGTAAGAGAAATGGGAAGGCATGCCTTATCCTGAACTAAGTCTTTCAAATACGCCCCATCGCAGTTATCAGGCACCCGGATCTCATAAATTTCTACTTCACCGTTTCCCGCTGAGAAAACCATTTTTACATCAGCATGATAAATCAACTCCTCAATTCGCTGGGCGCCCCAACTCGACGCGCTGATTATTTGGAGACCAAAGGTTTCATGTAATTGCCGATAAGCGGGATCTGAATTACGAACAATCACATTCTTCTTGTTGTAATAGGTTTCAATTAAGTGCCCAATCACCGCATTCAGAATATCTGAACCGGTTACCACCGCCACGGCGTCCATTTTTTCAACACCAGCTCGGTGCAACACATCGCGATTTAGAGCGTCACCTTCATTGGTCACACCCATAAATTCACCAGGAAGCTTGACAAACGAATCTTCGTTAATATCAACCACCGAGACAAAATGTCCTTGATGCGAAAGGCGAGCAGCCAATTCTGCTCCTAACCTGCCACATCCAATTACCATAACTTTCATATTACACCTTTTTACTCAACCAGATAGGGAACATCCGTGATCACGATACCCTTGCGGAACATCAATTCTTTCCGCAAGGCAGAAGCGGTTTGCATATGAAGCAGATTTGCCAGGCGTTCATGCGGCACAAATTGAGGCACCACGATTGTGATAATTTCATTTGGTTTTCGCGAACGGTCAATTTCATCAATGTATTCCAACAGGGGTTCCATAAATCGTCGGTATTGCGAATCAATCACCACCAGGCGCACTCCCTGTCCCCAGATTTCCCATTTTTCCTGTACCTTCACAGATTCTTCAGGATCAATCGATACATGCACCGCCGTTACATCATCACTTAAAGTCATCGCATATCGCAAGGCAGTAATGGTACCTCGATGCACACCACCAATAGGCAGAATGACCCGGTGCCTGACAATTCTCGGCTGAGTTGCATAATTTTCAAGGGTTAATTTAGACGCCAGGTAGGTGTAATGCTTGTGGATGATTGATAACACCACGATAACCGCAGGTATCAATATCAAAACCATCCATGCGCCTTGGGTGAACTTCGTCACTGAGAATACAATCATGACCACAAAAGTGCAAGCCGCTCCAAAACCATTGACAAACATCTTGAGCTTCCACTTCGGCTCATATTTCAAGGTAGATGAGCGAGACTTGACTTCCTGTCCCGGTTTAATATTCCGGCAGCGATACCAGCGGCGCGCCATAGAAGATTGAGACAGGGTGAATGACAGGAATACCCCAATAGCATAAAGAGGGATCAATCTGGTTACACTGGCATTAAAAATAATAATCACCAGCGATGCCAATAACGCCAACACCATAATTCCGCGTGAAAATACCAATCGGCTGCCTTTCATTGCCAGTTGGCGGGGTAAAAACCCGTCGGCTGCAGCAAATGCGCCCAGGCGGGGAAAGTCAGCAAAGGATGTGTTGGCTGCCATGATTAAGATAACCGTCGTAGCAGCGATTACAATCAGATAAAACGTATCGCGCCCATCAAAAATGGTGCGGGCGAGTTGTGAAATCAGAGTTTCAGCTTCTGATGGCACTGCATGAATGTGCGCAGTTAAAAAGGAAATCCCAAGCAATAAAGAGCTTAGAATAACCGCCATGATAACCAGGGTGGTACTGGCATTTTTGCTGCGCGGTTCACGAAACGCGGGGATACCATCTGATATTGCTTCAACACCCGTCAGGGCGCTGGTGCCGTTCGAAAACGCCTGAAGCAGAAGAAATAACGTAAATCCCTCAAATACGGAGTGCATGTGTATTTCCGGGGGATCTACCAGCATTCCTAATCCGCCGGATATATACCGATAAATTCCTACGATGAGGGTAATACTTAGGGTTACAACAAAGAAATAAGTCGGAAAGGCAAAAATTAAACCCGACTCGCGTACTCCCCGCAGATTGATCAACATAATGAACATGACCAATCCAACCGCCATATAAACCCGGTATTCGAATAAAACCGGAAAAGCGGATACAATTTGCGCCACGCCGGAAGAAATGGAGACAGCTACGGTCAGGATATAATCCATCAATAAAGCAGAAGCCGCAGTCATCGACGCCAGGTCGCCCAGGTTATCTCTGGATACAATGTACGCGCCTCCACCACGAGGATATGCGTTGATTGTCTGGACATAAGAAAGGGTTACCACCCCCAATAAACCGACAATCACAACAGACATTGGGAAAACAATGCCATAAGCAACTGTGCCTAAAGCAATTAACACACCCAGCATTTCCTGGGTCGCATAAGCCGTGGATGACAGAGCATCCGAAGCAAATACGGCTAATCCAATGGCTTTTCCAATCGTTTCGCGGGGGGCATCTGCTGTGGCAAGAGGCTTGCCGATCAAATAGTCCATCAAAGATCGCGGGGGTTGAGGTTCTCCAGCGCGATGTAAGACAGTAACACCATTTCTTTCTTCAATGTTCATATATTTTCGTTATACTCTAACAAAGCAAGCGATTATAGCCGGTTCACCTTTCCTGGTCAAGGATTTTGAACATACTGTTTTATAACACATAATCATTAAGGAACCTATTAATAATTGTTAAAATCGTCCGTTAATCTTTTTTCTTATCCCTCTGGAAGCTGTCACGCTATACATAATTTATCACCGTGAATCCCAACCCAGGCGGCAATTAATCACCTTTTACATCAAAAAGAGGGGGCAGGAAATTGAATGTTATAATATAGCCGAGATGAATTTATAAGCAACAGGCTGTCGTTGAAGGTAAAAAAACACGAGTTAAGATCAGGCACTGATAAAGATGGAAATATTTAACATCGGTCCTCTCGAGCTAATCCTGTTTTTGTTGTTGATGTTTATCATTCTTGGTCCACAAGATATGGTAAATTGGTCGCGAAAAGCAGGAGCCTGGCTGCGGAAATTGATTCGCTCGCAAATTTGGGCTGAAATCCGTGAATATTCGGAAGAAATCCGCGAACTACCGACCAAGCTGGTCCGGGAAACTGGTCTGGAAGAGGACCTCCAGGAAATCCGCGAAACGACTAACCTTGCCTCGGACCTGGCGAGCGTTGACCCAGTCAACATTGTTGAGGAAGCCAAACAGGATGAACCCCTGCCCGTTGACTCTAGCACCACGACGGGCTCAATAGATTCAACTGCCATTCTCACCTATCCCACCAAAATTCCAGATTCTGTAATTCCAGCCTTCAATCTCAAATCAACCATTCCAGAAAAGTACAGGGCAGATACATTTGATATCGAGGCAGCTCCAACAGTCCCCTTTTACTTGAGAGAATATGTGCGGCAAGAGGAAGACCGTATAAGGCAAGAGAGAGAAGCTGCTGAAAAAGCCGCGCGCGAAGCCGAACAACGAGAAGCCGCGCGATTGGCGGAATTACAAGCCGCCGAGTCTGCAAAAAAGCCGCGCCGAAAACGGACGATCAAAGCAGAAGCGGAATCAGAATCGACCAGCGATACTACCCCAGAAGTGAAACCGCGGAAGAAACGATCGCCTAAGGTAGAAAACGAAACACCTCCGGTGGATATTCCCGCTGATGAAGCAAAACCCCGCCGGAAACGCCTTCTTCAGCCAAAAGGGGAATCATCCTCCATCGCAGAAACCAATAACGAAGAGAGAAAACCAAAGCCCCGCTCAAAGCGTAAAAATGGGACAATTCCAGACGAAGACCTTTCTCTGGCTTCTGTTGGAGAAATTTCAACAGAGAGCAATCAGAATCCATCTCTTCAATCTACATCGTCCACACCGGAGAAATCACGCCGCCGAACCGCAAAGAAAATCTCCACCAGCCCTGAGCAGGTTGCTTCCGACATTCAGGAAACACCCGAGCCGCCGACGTCTGCAACAACTGCCCCCTCTCGAAAACGTGCCTCGCGGAAGAAAAAGTCCGAAATGGATGGCGTTCCTTCTCAGCCACACACTGAACCATTGCCCGATTTCCTGCCAGATTCACCTTCCGATCAGACCCAGCCTGCCACTTAAATCGAGCCGAAATGGTATCCCCTGAAATTCACCGTCCTGTAAAAGTAGCGATCATCGGCAGTGGAAATGTAGGAGCAACCTTTGCCTACACGCTCTTGTTATCAGGATTGGCAACCGAAATTGTGTTAATCGATGCCAACCAATCTCGGGCGGAAGGTGAAATGATGGATCTTAATCACGCAGTGCCGCTCACCCAACCCGCCCGGGTGATTGTAGGTACGTATGCCGACCTTGCGGGTTCGGTAGTGGTCGTCATTACCGCTGGCAGCGCACAAAAACCCGGCGAATCCCGCCTGGATTTGGTTGCTCGAAACGCCAATATCTTTAAAAGTATCATTCCTGAAGTCGTGCGCCATAACCCCAATGGTATTTTGCTGATTGCGACAAATCCTGTTGATGTATTATCGTATATTGCCTGGAAAATATCTGGATTGTCTTCCGACCGGGTGATTGGATCAGGCACAATCTTAGATACAGCCCGTTTTCGGTCTCTGCTCAGCCAATATTTTGGAGTAGATGCGCGCAGCGTCCACGCCTACATCATTGGTGAACATGGCGACAGCGAAGTACCCGTCTGGTCGCTGGCAAATATCGCCGGAATGCGGCTGCCGGTATACTGCGCTCATAATGGCAGAGAGTGTCACTCTCAAGACCTCGAAACCATATTCCATCAGGTGCGCGATGCAGCTTATGAAATTATCCAGCGCAAAGGTTCCACTTATTATGCAATTGCAGCCGGGCTATTGCGGATTACGGAAGCGATCATTCGAGATCAGGGAACTGTTTTAACGATATCGGGATATATTTCAAATTATTATGGAATCGATGATGTTTACTTAAGTCTGCCATCCATTGTTGACCGAGGTGGATTGGAGCACATCATTCGGTTAGACCTCGCCGAAGAAGAAATCAAAGGGTTACAAAATTCTGCGGCTGTATTGAAAAAGATAACCCGGGAATTAGGGTATTAATTTTTTTCAAAATCCTTAACCAAATATTATCCTTTTTTTAACATAACCGAAAGCTAATTTTAATCCCTTTTTGATATGCTTTCTATGAAAAGTTGTTATATTGGATTTTACGAGGACAGTTTGGAATCAAAAAGTGAAATCCCTCTGATTAATACGTATCTTCCGGTCGTCCCTTTAACCTGGGATCGAAAGTTTGCTCGCTGGGTGTCGCGAATTGCCAGTCCACCCCTCCTGGCTGCATTTGCCATCTTTATTGTGGCAATTCAATCAGGGCAAAACAGCACCTGGTTGTGGGCAAGTATTTCCATCCTGATATCCATTTTCTTCCCTGTGTTATTCATCTTATATCTGGTCAAGACCAACAGAATTACTGATTTTGATGTATATCGCCGTGAACAGCGGTTCTTGCCTTATGTTTTTACATTAGGTTGTAGTGGATTAAATTGTCTGATCCTGGCATGGTTTGATGCGCCGCCTTTACTCTTGATATTGGCTGTCGCCGGGCTGGGACAAACCTTTTTCATGTTCATCATCACCTTTTGGTGGAAAATTAGCGCTCATGCTGCCGCTTCAGCCAGCTTTGCCATGTTAACCTGGATCGTTGGTGGAAATGTTTTTGCATCTGCCTTTTTATTGATCCCTCTGGTTGCCTGGTCGCGCGTCCGCTTACACCGGCATACGCTTGGACAAACAATAGCTGGCGCATTAATGGGATTGGCAACCTTCACCTTTGTTGCCATGTTTATTTGAGGTTTCTTCCATCCTTTTTTAGCATGGTTTTAGGAATTAGGTACAATAATTCCTGTCATCTGGTCGCCAGAAACGGATTCCATCTTCACGGCGCTGATCTGATTCCATAAATTCTCCCGATTCCGAGAAACCACGCGAAGGTAATTGTCACTTAATCCCTCAAGGTTCCACATTTGGTCTTCACCTTGCCAGGCGCGTTCCCACAAAACATGCAAGGTCTTCCCAATCTGCTGCTGATAAAAATTTTGGGTCGAGCGCTCCAGGACTCCGCGCATCCTTGCGCTACGGTTTTTTCGTTCACCAAACGGCACTGGATTGGGAAACTTTGCTGCTGCCGTTGCTGGTCGTGGAGAAAAATTAAAAACATGACCTCCGGCAAATTGCACTTTCTCCACAAATTCCAGGCTTTCCATGAAATCAGCCTCAGTTTCACCAGGAAACCCCACCATCACATCTGTTGTAATGGCTACATCCTGAATTTGATCCCGGAGACTCATAATCAGATTCCAATACCTTTCCGGCGTTGTGTTCCGCGCCATTCGCCGCAAAGTGCGTTCGCAGCCAGACTGCAAGGGCAGATGGAAATGCCGGCATAAACGGCTGTCTTTCCAAAGTGAGAAAAACTCAGGCGCAAGATTCCATGGTTCAAGCGAAGACAGGCGCAATCGAGGGATATTCACATTGGAAAGAATCTTTTCAATAAGATCAATCAAATTTGTTGGTGAGGCACAGTCTTTACCCCAGGAACCCAAATGAACCCCTGTCAGGACAACTTCCTTCACACCGCCATTGAGAGCTGCCTGAATATCCACCAGGATCTGGTCGATCGGTATACTCCGAGAAGGACCGCGGGCAATTCGTGTCAGGCAATATGTACAATAATGATCGCAACCATCCTGCACTTTTATAAATGCGCGCGTTCGTTGGTGCACTCCGGGTAAAGGCTCACGCGCAAGCGGCTCCAGGTCAAAATTTTCCTGGCAAATACCCAGCAGATTAGACACCAGATATTCTTTATCACGGTTATCGATGACCTGCGCAACCTTCTCTAACTTCATTGCGGCATCCCCTTCAACCGACGCCCAACAACCCGTCGCAATGATTTTCCCCTGTGTTAGCCTGGCTGCCTGCCTGATTTTTTGCCGGGAATCAGAAGCCGCTTCTGAGGTGACCGCGCAGGTATTAATCACCACCAGGTCAGCCGTCTCTGCTGACGAGACAATTGAATGACCAGCAGCCCGAAACTGCCTTGCCATTTTCTCGATCTCACTTTGATTCAGGCGGCAACCCACTGTATCAAAAAAAACTCTCATTCCACTAAGGCTTTCTCACCAAAAAATTATCAAATATAATATCCACCCCCGGCGTTTGATAACTGCCAGCCAGCAATCCGACATCGCCAGCTTGAAAATCGTCATCTTGGGCTGCCATCAGCTTTTTCCCATTTACATACAATACCAGCTCATTCCCTTTACAGTCAGCGCGAAGATGGTTGGTTTGTTGACCGCGGCGGATATCTTGACTGAATTGTAACTGTTCCTGTCCAATTAAGGCAAGGCGTCCATGTTTCATTTTGATAATTCCATAATACCCATCACTGCTGACAATCAAGCCGTAGTAATTGTTTTCTCCCTGGTAACGGCAGAGAATCCCAAAATCATTGTCATCTGGACCACCCAGCTTAGTTGCATCCACCTCAATTCGAACATCTCCAAACCGCTGCCCTGCGACAGACCAATAATCAAAATGAGGAGAATTAACCAATATCCGCAAGCCATTGTTATGGTACGAGATGGATGAACCGCCTTTTTCCCAGGTCTTCCATCCGCTATCCGAATTTGAAAAATCATCCCACAACAAATATTCCTGCGATTGAACCGGGAAAAGGTTTTTCATCATTTGATCTGCAAACGCGCAGCTTGTTAAGGAGAGTATCATTAACACGCTGGATAGAATCAACTTAATCCACCACTGGATAGGGATACTACAACGCAAGATATTCAAGTTTCACACCCTCATTGATCAATTAATTATTCAACGCTTCGAAAAATAAGTTTCCAATAATCGCCTGGCTAGAACGACTTCTTTTTGTTTGCTGCCAGATTGGGCAACCTGCAACAAATGATCTCGCGCCTGTTCATATCGTTCTGCTTTGATATATAGTTGTCCCAGGTGAAAATGAGACGCAAGATAATCTGGCTCTTGTTCTAAAGCGCGTTGCAAGAAGCGTTCCGCGCTGACAAAATCTCCCGTTAGCAGGAGAATTCTTCCCATCAGATCAAGCGTCTCCGGTGAATTTGGCGCCAGCAGCACCGCCTGGCGAGCTGCCTGAATGCCTATGGTATTTAACTCAATTTCATGGTCGGCGCAAAATCCGCCCAATTTCACCCAGTAGAGCGGATTTCCCGGCTCCAAACGGATTGCTGTTTGAAAATGCGCCAGTGCTGATATTAAATCCCCCATTTCTGATAGTGTATTACCCAATTCCACCTGCCAGATAGGTTGATCCGGTTCTAATTGCGCAGCAGATTGGAGATAAACCAACCCCACCTGAGGTTTTCCCTGCCTGCGCCAATACACGGATAATAATGCTTTTACAATCATTGAATCTGGGTTAAGCTGTTGCGCTTTTTGCAAATATGCCAGCCCATCAACGCCAAGATTTTGCTGGGCTTCCCCCAAAAATGCATAAGCGTCTGCATATTGTGGATTGATATCCAATGAGCGTTTGAATGCTGCTGCTGCCAGATCCCACTCCCCCAGGCTGGCTAATGCCCGCCCCACCTTTATCCACAAGTACGCGCCTTCAGGATTTGACATCATCGCCAGAGATGCAGATCGAGAGAACTGCTCGAAACGTCCTTTCCACTCCGGGTCATTAACAGGCATTGAGGAATAGGAAGCCATTGCCACAGATGGATTTTGAGTGAACAGGATGACCAATAATTCATATTTAATTTTGATATTGCTCGGATCAAATTCAGCCCATTTTTCCAAAATTGCGCGGCATTTCTCCAGGTCGCCTTGTGATCTCCAGAACTTTACTAATTTGGGATAAACAATCGATTCACCCTTTTTCTCATGCATTAAGTTCATCCATATTTCCAGAGGAAGGTCAACTGCCCCTTTTTGTATAAGCACATCCGCCAGGTCAATTCTGCCTTCAAGAGACAATACGCCTGCATGATACGCCTGTTTGAGAAAAGCCTCAGCATTTTCTACATCTCCTGAGCGATAATAAGCCAATCCTGTTCTTTCTAATAAATCAATTCTGAAAGGCTGCCTGGATAACAATAACGAGTACTTATCGGCAGCCATATCATAGAACCCGGCGCGATATGCCCAATCTGCCTCTTGTTGAAGGAGATACACTTGTACAGGCTGCGGCGACAAAGTAAATAACAGGGCAAATAATACGGGAGAACTTATAAGCAAAATCAATCGCAAATGTCTTCTCATCCGTTTCTATTATAGCCAATCTGATATCAATTTATCGTAACCCGGCGAGCGGAAATATCGGTGCGAGTCGCGTTCCATCCCTGAACCTGTCTCTTGAGATGCGAGCGCCAGAAATTTCCTTGACATGAATTAAAAGACGTGATACCCTTGCGCTTCGGCGAAATCTGCGAATATCTCGAACCTGATCAGAAAATTATCAGCAAAGGAAAATTCGCAGAATCGTAATATCAAGTCATAGATGGAGTGTAAGGTATGTCTAACCGTATTATTGGGACCGTTAAATGGTTCAACGCAACAAAAGGGTATGGTTTTATCGGACGAGACGATGGCGAAGATGTGTTTGTTCACTTTTCAGCCATCAAGATGGAAGGATACAAGTCCTTAAAACAGGGGCAAAAGGTTGAATTTTCCATCGAACAAGGTCCCAAAGGCTTGCAGGCTGCTGACGTAGAAGCTGCCGAGTAGTTCTTCATCGCCAATTATTATGAGAACGAGGCGCTCCCCAAAGCGCCTCGTTTCTATTTTTCTAAACCCCACCTTGAATCAAGGCAGTAACCATAAGAATAATTTTCCATACTCACTTAAAGTAACCGACCATCCTCTGCTTGAAAAAAACCAGGTGTTGGATTTGTACCAATGCCCGCGAACCGGTTGTATCCTCACCTGGATACCATGTCCTGATAGCGCTTGCCGAAACACCAATCGGGTTCTGCGGCTGTGGAAAGGATCTGTTACCACCGTGCAGTGATTGAAACCTAATTGCTCCTCTAATTGGACAACCGCCTCTGCCTCATCAATTGTATTCTGAACCACCATGCGCGTAAAATGAATCTTATCCGCTGGAACGCCCAGCTTCAATGCCTCCTGCCGCAACAACTCTATAGCAGTTACACCGTTTGGCAATACCTCACCCGTATCGGTGAGAATCAGAGCGTGAGCATATCCGTCCCGCATCAGGCGAGATGCCTCTTGAATACGCTCCGGGCCTCCACCAGATAGTACAACCACGGCATCCGTTGCTTTCAACGGATCGGCAACGATTAAAAACCCGCCTGCCGCCCATAGCACACCATACAGAACAAATAACAATAAAAAAAATATCAGGATACAGCCTGCAAAACCCTGAAAAGCATTTCGATACACTTTGTTCAAACCTGTCTCTTTCCCAATACTAATAGGTAACCGTATGAATACTTTGTATAGCCAGCTTCATTTTATTTAGCGCTGTTTCAAGCACCGACCGCGAACATCCGAAATTCAGACGCACAAAACCAGCGCCGCCTTTTCCAAACATCGCGCCATCATTTAGCCCAACCTTGGCGGAACGCAGGAAAAATTCTCCTGGCGATTCTTGTAATCCCAATTTTCTGCAATCCAGCCAGGCGAGGTATGTTCCTTCAATGGGGGATATCCCCATCCCTGGCAGTTCTTTTTGGATATATTGATAGAGAAAATCTCGATTGGACTGGAGATAGGATAATAATTGATCCAGCCAATCCTGGCTGTAACGATAAGCGGCGTAAGCGGCAGTTGTGCCCAATAAATTGACCTCACTGACAAGTCCCCTGCGTGACTGATTGAACCGCTCGCGTATCTCTTTATCAGAAATAACCGCAAACGAACATTTTAAACCAGCCAGGTTAAACGTCTTACTAGGCGCCATTAACGTAATTGTTTTTCTTGCCACAGCCGGGTCGAGCGATGCAATCGGAATATGCTTTGATTCAGAATAAATCAGGTCACAATGAATTTCATCCGACACAATATACAGGTTTTTTCTCAGGCAAATCTCTGCTAATTTTGCCAGCTCATCCTGCCGATACACTCTTCCAACCGGGTTATGAGGATTACATAACAAAAATACCTGGCTCGAAGGATCAATTTTCTCCTCAAACAGGTCAAAATCGATAAAGTACCTGCCATTCGAATCGCAGATCAGTTCCGCGTCTTGCCGCACCATGCCCGCATTTTTCTGCGCTGCAAGAATGGGGGGATACACCGGTGGCTGCACAAGGATTGCGCGCTCAGCCTGCCCCAGTGCCTGGCACGCCAGATTAAATCCAGGGATTACTCCCGGAAGGAAAATAATATCTTCTACTTCAACCCGCCATTTATACAATTGATTTAATCGATCGACTATTACCTCTTTTAATCCATTCCTTTCTGTTGGATAACCAAAGACCCTATGCTCGATCCTTTCTTTAAGCGCCTCGATAACAGGTTCTGGTGACACAAAATCGGTATCCGCTACCCACATTGGGATTACATCAGGTTCAAAAAAATTCCATTTAATGCTATCTGAATTTCGTCGATCTGGAGTCTGGTCAAAATTGTATTTCATCTAATCCTCGATCAAATTGGTCAAAAACATAATTCCCCACATTATATCTCACCCGGTGAAAAGTAAACTTTCAGCATCTGGCTTTTTGGAGTATTTACAGGATAATCGTATGAATAATTCCATTACAGGTTATTATGTTTTACAATTAGGTATATACCTTTTGTTATCAGGAGATGATGATGGAAAACAGATTACGTTCTTCAGTCTTCATGTTGATTGCTGTGATGCTGCTCCTTTCCATGGCGTGCAATATTTCGAGCCCTCGGACGAGAAAAACAGAAACGCCCACCCTCCTACCTCCCCCGCCTACACGCATCTCCGCAAACACTGCAACACCAACCACAAAACCCGCTGCGCCGCAAGCTACACCTACCCAATCTAAAATTATCCTGGAAGATGACTTCATCAACCCGGCAATCAATGGCTGGTCTACAACAACAACTGATTCTGACTTTTCCATTCTCACTCGATCATTTACCAATGGAAAATATCTGTGGGTCATTCGCTCAAAACGAGGATTCACATCCACTGTTAGTCCGAAAATGGATCCCGTTGAAAATTTTATTGCCAGTGTTGATATTAAGATATTGCAAGGAGATAAAGAGACTGTAAGAGCCGGGCTGATCGTACGACAGGTGGACAGCAATAATTATTATTACATTGGCTTTTCTGAAGCCGGAAGTGTAATCGCTTTCAAATTTCAGAATGGGCAATGGAAAAATTTATTACAGAACCCGGTTAATACACCAGCAATTGTCAGCGGTAAAGAAAATAAGTTGATGGTCTCGGGAATTGGTCCAAATTTTACAGTGATGATTAACAATCAAAATGTTTTACAATTTACAGAAGATCAATTAAAAGCCGGTTCCATTGGATTAATTTGTGAAATTACCGTCGCGAATCTCGATGCCAAAATAGAATTTGACAACTTGAAAGTTGAAAGACCGTGAGATTTTGAACCTGGACCAATCTATTCTTTCAAGCAAACTACCGAAAATCAACCTGATGGTTTCATCAGGCTGGCAAGATTATGAATTGATCGACAGCGGCGACGGGATGAAACTCGAAAGATATGGGCGCTACCGGATAGTACGCCCAGAAGCTGAAGCAGTCTGGCAGCCAGCCCTTGGCAAACAAGAATGGGAAGATATTCATGCCCGCTTTAAACCATCAAACGAGGAAAATGGCGGACACTGGGAATATGTAAAACCCATCGAACCTCGCTGGCAGATGCATTATCATGGGCTTGGTTTTTGGGTGCAAACTACCGCCTCCCGCCATGTAGGTGTATTTCCTGAACAATCAGCGCAATGGGATTGGATTTCCGAACAAATACTTTCCGCCCCATCACCCATCAATGTTCTCAACTTATTTGGATACACTGGATTGGCATCTCTCGCAGCAGCCCGCGCGGGGGCAAAGGTTACTCATTTGGATGCCAGTCGAAAAGTGATCTTGTGGGGGCAGGAAAATCAAAAGTTGTCAGGTCTATCCGATCGCCCAATCCGCTGGATAATTGACGATGCCCAGAAATTTGTCCAGCGCGAAATTCGGCGGGGAAACCGTTACGATGCGATCATCCTCGACCCGCCAAAATTTGGTCGGGGTCCCAAAGGAGAAATCTGGGAATTTTACAAACTCTTGCCCGACTTATTAAATTCGTGTGGAAAACTTCTAACAGTTCATCCTCGTTTTATGCTGCTGACCGCTTACGCTGTTAAAGCATCCGCGCTTACGATCAAAACAGCATTGGATGAAATCATGAAACCCTGGCAGGGTGAAACACAATGTGGTGAAATTGTTTTGCTCGAAAAAAGCGCGGGAAGATATCTCTCAATGGCAGTGTATGCTGCCTGGACATCAAAATAAAAAGCAGACCATTATCTGGAGGAGAATATGAAAAAAATCGCATTTATTGGTTCTGGGGTCATGGCAGAAGCGATCATCGGTGGAATTTTGCGCCAAAAATTCACCGAACCAGCTTCTATTTTCGCCGCTGATCCACTGGTTGATCGGGGTCAAGACTTAAAAAACCGCTACGGAGTAATTCCCTTTACCGATAACAGCGCCGCAGCAGCTAATGCTGACGTGGTGGTGCTTTCTGTAAAACCACAACGGTTAAATCATGTGCTTGAAGGGCTTTGCGGCAAAATCCCCCCACACGCCCTGGTTCTATCTATCATTGCCGGGGCGTCCATCCATACCATTTCTTCCGGTCTCCAGCATTCTTCAGTAGTTCGCTCTATGCCAAATACTCCTGCCCAAATTGGAAAAGGTATCACAGTCTGGACCAATTCTCCCTCGGTTTCTCCTGACCAATTAGATCTGGCGCGAATGATCCTCAGCACACTGGGACAGGAGATATATGTCGATGAAGAGTCTTACCTGGATATGGCTACAGCGCTTTCAGGAACAGGTCCGGCTTATATCTTCTTGTTTATGGAAGCAATGATTGATGCCGGCGTCCATCTTGGATTTCCGCGCCGCATTGCCGAACAACTGGTTGTTCAAACGATTAGCGGCTCAGTAGACTATTACCTGGCAAATAAACTTCATCCAGCGTACCTGCGCAACCAGGTCACTTCCCCTGGCGGCACCTCAGCAGAAGCCTTATATTATCTTGAAAAAGCGGGGTTTCGGACAGCACTTTCCCGCGCTATCTGGGCTGCTTTTGAACGTTCTAAGGAATTAGGGCAGGGATTGAATGGCTTAATGCCCGAAAAGAAGATTGGGGGAAGTTGAGCAAATATGCAACCAGACAGCAATGGTCTGCGTAGACTCAACAGGTGATATTAATCACGAAAGGAAAATGATCATGTTGACTCGATTTCAAAACAGTTGGGAGCTTGTGAAAGCAAGCGCCCGCGTCTTATGGGCTGATAAGGAACTCATCATCTTTCCAATTTTCTCTGGAATTGGCGTTTTGGTCGTTTCCCTCAGCTTTTTCCTGCCGTTCCTCTTCACCAACATGATCGATACGATCTTTACCGGAGGAACTCAGCTTTTTGGCTTGATTGTGTTGTTTGTATTCTATATCGTTCAATACACGATCATCTTTTTTGCCAACACAGCACTGGTGGGAGCAGCAATCATCCGTCTGCGCGGCGGAGATCCCACCGTAGGAGACGGTTTTCGCATTGCCTTTAGCCGCTTTGCCGTCATCCTTGGTTACGCATTGATTGCTGCGACTGTTGGTATGATCATGAATGCACTGTCGAGAAGAAGCAAAGGAATTGGTCGTATGCTGATTTCATTAATTGGATTTGCCTGGAACGTCGCCACGTATCTGGTGGTGCCGGTCCTGGCAATGGAAGGAGTTGGTCCAATTGAAGCGATCAAGCGCAGTGTCAAACTGCTCAAACAGACCTGGGGAGAGCAGATCATAGGCAATTTCGGATTGGGAGCAGTATTTGGATTGGCTACATTCGGTATCATAATTGTGATGATCCCATTGATTGCGCTGGCGATTAACTTCCAATCGTTTCTTCTGATAGCTGGTTTGATTTTGCTTTTGATTATCACACTTACGATCATCGGTCTGGTGCAGTCAACTCTGGAAGGGATTTATCGAGCTGCAGTGTATCAGTATGCGACCACAGGACAGGCAGGCGCCTTTTTCGACGAGGCAATGGTGCGCAACGCTTTTTCTGCACAAAAACCATTTTGAGTTTTAGGATACTATTCGCCTTCGAATATCTTTTTCAGGTTGATATATACTTGTTTAGCCAGAGCAGCCCGATCCTTAAGAAAGGCAAATCGCGCTGCTCTTTCCTTCTTTGCCTTATCCCGATAATAGATTTCCAATAATTCGACTAACGGACGATTTCGCAAATACACTGCTACCACATCCTCCTGTTTAACTTGCCAAAGGCGGCTGCCAAACCAGGTATGATAGGTAAAACTGATCTGCCCTTGATCGTAGGATATAAACCCCACCCTGCCTTTTGCCCCGGGTAAGGTATGAGCGCGACACCTGACAACCAAACCCGGTTTTTGGTGATGTAGCAATACCTGGTGTTCAATCGGTAATTCATCCGGAACGGTCTGGATATTAAACACATTCCACAACCATGCTTTTATCTTCATTAGCAGCGCAGTAAAAGTTAACCACCCCCAGCGGAAAAATTGCGGCACGACCACGATCATTCCCAGGAAAATAACCAGCGCAACTCCCGTAGCCCAAAATGGATATTTCATCGCCAAAAAGGTCAAACCGCCAACCAAAACATCTTCCCCCAGGCTGAGCGCAATGTTGGTCACATTTTCCGCTGGACTGAGCGAGTTAAGGGTTGCCCTTCCACCAGATTTCGCTCCATGCGAAACCAAAGCCAGTCCCCCAGAGACCATTGCCGCTATCAACACAAACACCGGATCGGATTGCCCCAACACCGTAACGCCCAACATCACTGCCCCAATTGGACGAATGAAGGTATGGAAAAAATCCCACACATTATCGACGAATTGGATTTTATCTGCCAGAAATTGCAGCAGATAAAACACGCCAGCCACCACCAGTACAGGCCAGCTTGCCAAAACCTCTAGTGTTGGATGAGCTGGCGTTACCCATCCTGCCCGCATACTGATGCCTGCCACCAGAATGGTAAGATAAAGGTTTATCCCAGACGTTAATGAAACAGGGAGCAACGTTGCAAGCAGGCGCAAAGTATCCATCTTTCTGTTCAGGCTCCTTTCAATCCTGATCTTACTTCTTAACTCTTAAGCGAAATTCCACAGCGTCTACCGGGTCGTGAAAATCTATACGCAACAACCCGCACAACCCACGCCGGTTCTCGAACCCATGTGGAAGGTTGACCATCCATTCGACCGGCAGGTCATATTCGAGAACAACCGTTTCATCCCCATGGATCAATTCCAGCCCGCCTGGATATGGGTTTACGCGGGTTTTCACACCTCTTCCGCCATCCAACAGGTAAGGTATCAATAACGACTGGTAGCCAACCATGCCCGGTATTGCTTCTTGAATCCAGACTCCACCTGGAGTCACACGCGCGGCATATTCAAAGGGATAGGGATTCCCAAGAGGTCTCGTGCGGAAATGGAAACCGGATTCTCCATCCATTTCAACTGCGCCTGCCAACATATGGCGAGAATGAGACAGGGGAGATATAGCCGACCTGCCATGAGTTTCTCGATGTGCAATGCCCAGGTTATAAAACTTTCCACTTTCCAGGCTGCGCACACTGGAGGCAAAATGAAAATATCTTCCCGGTCCAAATGTTACATCCACTGTGCCAAAAGCATCATATTCGGGGGCGGGAAACAAATTGACATGCAGGCTGTAATCACCCGCATGGGCGGTGACGCGATAGGTCGGATCATATTCGATCAACACCTCAGGTTCACGTGAAGTGAATACGCTCGCCTCATCGACATGAAAGCCTTTATCGATGGATGCGCTCAAAAAAGCCAGCGCCAGCGGACTGTAATGCCCATCTCCCGTGTACAGTTCATAACCCACCCGGCTAGCCGGGGCAAGACAATTCTCAACCGGGCTATAGGGTGCATCCGCTCTTTGCCAGCGCGCCATCGCTGAAAAAGACCGCAGCGCAGCCTGACGGGCTTTGGCGGCTAGTTCAGGTTGATCTTGCTCAAAATAACGCGCAGCAATGGTGAAATAAGCGCATTGAATTCCCAATGTCCAGGTTTGCCCTGTGCTTCGATATGCAGAAGCCAGCGAACCATCGGATAATTGCACTGCCAGGCTTCGCTTCAGACCCGTTTCCATCAATCGCGACAATTGCGGTTTCCAACGACCGCCATATCCACCCGTGAATACATCTGCCAGATGATAGCGAGTGAATAAATCATACGAATTGGGTAACCCCGGCTCCAGATAAAGACCCTGGGTGAGATAGATGTGGGTTTGGAAAAAAGGTGTTAACCAGCGGTCATATTGTTCCAGATCATACGGAGAAAGCCCCTCTTGAATACGCATCCATTCGCCACAAAGCCAGACCATCGACCAGTTACTGGGTGGTCGGGCAGTAAAACTTTTCATGATATCCACCGAAGCAATCTGATCAGCAATCTCTCCCGCCAGGGATGGCTCAAAATTTCGCACCAGCCGGTAGGTTTTAAGGATAGCCGGCCAAAAGAAATCACGATGATTTATACCCCAGGCTTCTCCTGTTTCACGCTGGAAGGAAGACAAATACACAGGGAAATTCGCGTCTGCAACATAATTCAAGGCAGCGCGGAGACCGCGAATGGTTCTCTCCAGGTAAATCTCTCGTTCCGCTTGATTAGAACATTTCGCGAGAACCGCATTGCAATAAGCATAATAGGCAGTTCCATACTGAGTTGGTTGGTCAAAAACCGGATCGTGTAATGTGCCAGACTCCTGCAGCCAGGGGAAAAGGCTATCCACTCCCCTGCGTAGAAGATCAAGTTCATTGGTGATCATACAGTTCCTCCAAATTCATTTTATAATAATGTCAATTCGGGATCACGGAAACGTATGCCCCGAATTCATACGATAATAAGTAAATTTATCATAATCGATCTTGCATATTTTATCGTGAAAGGACAATATGAATATCAACATTCCAACCAATACACTTGATCTGGTACAGCGGGCTTTTCAAGGCGCATTAGCGAAAATCGATCAAAATTTACCCCACTTCCGAAGATTATTCCCCGACGATACCACGCGCAACAATGTCTATCCTCTACGAAAAAATCGACAGGGTGTCGAGGACGGGTCGAACATCGGTTGGACGACCAGCTTTTGGACAGGCATGTTGTGGCTGGCGTATGAGTGGACACAAGACATAAAATACCAGCAGATCGCTTTGGAACAGGTGCAGGATTTCGCCAAACGCATTCAGGATCGGGTGGATGTAGATCATCACGACCTGGGCTTCTTATATACGCTTTCTTGTGTTTCTGCCCATCAATTAACCGGCAGTGAGATTGCAAAAAGAGCCGCATTGAATGCTGCAGATTACCTCTTAACCCGCTTTTGGGAAAAACCTGGAATTATTCAAGCCTGGGGAACGATGGATAATCCTCAGCAGCGTGGACGAACGATTATTGACAGCTTGATGAACTTACCTTTGTTGTACTGGGCAAGTCAGGTTACTGGTGATCCTCAATACCATCAAAAAGCACACCGCCACGCAGAGCAGTTGCGCAAGTACCAGGTCCGGGAAGACTTTACAACCTATCACACCTATTATTTCGATACGGAAACCGGCTCTCCTCGATTTGGTCAAACAGCGCAGGGCGCCGCAGATAATTCTTGTTGGGCACGTGGACAAGCCTGGGCAATTTATGGCTTTTTATTCAGCTATATTTACACCAAAGATCCTGCCTTCCTGGATGTAACCCTTAAGCTCACGGATTATTTCCTGGCACATTCACCTGCCGACCGCGTCGCCTATTGGGATTTAATATTTAACGATGGCAGCGGCGAAGAACGGGACAGTTCCGCCTCCGCAATTGCCGTCTGTGGCATGTTAGAGTTGACCAAATGGCTCTCCGATCCAACCGCCAAAGCCTTTTATCAGGCAGAAGCCATCAAGATACTCGAATCTCTGATCCAGAATTACTCCACCCTCGAACATCCCGAATCGAACGCTCTTCTATTACACGGGGTTTATAGCAAACCAGGCAAGAACGGCGTGGATGAAGCGAACCTCTGGGGAGATTATTATTACCTGGAAGCCCTCATGCGCGTCGCTCGCCCGAATTGGAAAATGTACTGGTAGTCTGTTTTCCAAGATAGACAGCAGGGGAAGAGGCAAACCTTTTACCTTCCTTATCCTCCTATCCCTTTCATCTTTTTATACTCACGGGTAATTTCATCCAATACCCAGTTCGCCCTGGCGCCGCTAACCCCGGTGCTGGGGCATTTGCCATTTTCTCCGCGCAATTCTGCCACTACCGTTTCGATCATGGGTTGCTGGATGTTTTCAGGCGCAGAGAATGGATATTTGACCTCTCCATCATCGTTGATTAACCATGCCGGTCCACCGTCAAAGGTGGATGTAATGATCTTTCCCTTGCTCCCAAATATTTCAATGCGGTCGCTGCGCTCACGCTCAGGGACAGTGAAGCACCAAATGCCATTTCCAAAAACATTCGATTCAAATCGAAAACTGGCGCTCACAAAATCCTCAACCGGATACAATCCCGCCTGGTTGCCTGCAAATGCGCGTACTTCTTGAATTGCGCCAAAATAATAATCCATTAAATCGATCTGGTGCGAACCGACGTCATAAACATAACCGCCGCCAGCGATTTCAGGTGTAACATGCCAGTGCAGCCTGGCAGGTGACGCTTCCGCTTGATTGACTGGCGTCAACATGCGAATGGCAATAAACCGCACATCACCGATCGCCCCTGTGTCAATCCACTCTTTAACTTTGACAAACAATGGTAGGCAGCGCCGATAATACGCCACAAACAACTTGACGCCTGCTTTTTCACAGGCTTCGATCATTTGTAAACACTCAGCAAAGTTTAGCGCCATTGGTTTTTCCACATAGACTGGTTTTCCTGCCTGGGCAGCTCGAATGGTATATTCCGCATGAGACCCAGGAGGGGTTGCAATATATATCGCATTCACGTCAGGATCATTAATCAGATTCTCTGCCCTGTCATACCATTTGGGAACACCGTGTCGGCGCGCATAATCTGCCGCAAGATCGCCATCCCGCCGCATGACCGCCACCAGTCTGGAATGTGGCACTTTGTTGAAGGCAGGACCACTCTTTACTTCTGTAACATTTCCGCAGCCAATAATTCCCCAGCGTATTTCATCCATACTTCATTCTCCTGATACATAGACTCAAATCTAAGCCTGAATGGTTAACTCCATGAAATAGAATCCTCACTTAGCAACCTTTTCTCGATAAGGATCAAGATCGATAAATGCCTGTAACATCAGGCGTTTGACGTCGTCACTTACGCCGATCGCACGTCCATCCCCATAATCTGAAAGAATAAATCCCCCCTTGGGAGTAGACCAATGTTTCAATAGTAATTCTGCTTCCAATCGAATCTCCATTCCTGATTTGAACGGAAGGGTATGTTGGATGTCGCAAAGGCTTTCAAAACAAATCTTTCCTTTGAATTGAGAACCAATCTCTTCTATACCCAAAGCGCGCGGCTGCTGGAGGTTAATCACATTCACTCCAATCTCGATCAACCGGTCCAGGTAAGCGTTGACTTTCCCGCACGAATGCATCCACACATGCCAGCCAGCAGCACGAATAGCATCAAACATTTTTTTATAGCGCGGCTTAAAAAATTCATCCCACACCACCGGTCGGACGAAAACATTCTGCTGAGTTCCCCAGTCATCGGTAAAACTAAAACCGTGAATCTGGCTCGCAAATCGATGCGAAATGTTGTTAATGATTCCCAGGTTAAATTCCACAATTCGATCTGCCAGTTGTTCAATTCGCTCCCGCTCCAGGTAAAGATCGCGCAGCGTGTTTTCAAACCCATGCAGGCTGTGCATGCGCTCAAAAAGCAACATAAAAATTCCGGTCAGCAAATATTTTTCCTCACAGCCATCGAAACGCGATTCCATCCCTTTATAGAAAGCGGGATCATCCGGATCAGGCCAGTGAAAAGTATCCCAGGCTTGCCAGGATTCCAACGGATGCCCTTTGACCTGTCCCATATTCTTGACTTCAGAGCGTGTCCACAGGCAGCCCCATTCGTCGAGAGTCTCTGGCAAGTTGTTATCGCCCGTACCCACCTGATTCCACTTAACAGAATGGGTATCATCCAATCCTAACGATTTAAACCGCAAAGGCAAACGGTCAGGGTATTCAAACTCAATCGCCCTGCGCACCACTTCATAAGGCGTTTGCGACATGATTCCTCCTGGATGGTTGTAATCTTGCGTCTTTATAAACCGTAAGTTAAAAGAACTGGAATACTGATTGAGGGTTAATCATGCACCACATCAGTGATTATAGCAGATTCAACTTTCCTCTTATTACAATCGTATTTAAAATAGCCCATGGGGATTGTTGTGTGGATAAAGAAAAATGATAGTCCAGCCATCTATCGTCATCGGATGTGCTACAATACTCGTTATTCCAAAAGGTCGCGGTAGAAATGAACATGGATTTTGAAGAACATTATGATGTGGTGATTGCAGGGGCTGGCGTTGCGGGCATCGCTGCAGCTCTGGAGTGCGCCAGAAATGGATTAAAAACCGGTCTGGTTGAAAAAACGATTTTGACCGGCGGATTGGCGACTTCGGGTTTAATCAATTATTACCTGCCCTTATGTGATGGAAAAGGGCACCAGGTTACGTTTGGCATTGCTGAGGAACTGTTCCATTTGAGCATCTTATATGGACCTGGCGCCGTCCCCCAAAACTGGCGGAGTGAAACACCTAAACCCGAAGCGGAACGCTACCGCACTCCTTTCTCCCCAGCATCCTTTGTCCTGGCGCTCGACGAAGCCCTGGTAAAAGCTGGTGTAACCGTCTTGTTGGACACCCTGGCATGCAAACCGGTTATGACCGGTGACAGGATATCGGGGATAGAAGCAGAAACCAAGGCTGGTCGCGGGGTATTCCATGCCCCTGTGATCATCGATGCAACCGGCGATGCGGATATAGCCTGTCGCGCTGGCGTACCTTGCCACAAAGGACAAAACTACCTTTCGCTTTGGGCGCTGCATATTTCTCTTGAGGCAGCCCAAAAAGCTGCGGCACAACCAGGGAAAAATCACTTGCTTCAAGGAGTGCGTTTTGGAGGCAATGCCTTTGGCGCGGGACATCCACCAGGAATGCCATTATTTTGCGGCACTGACCATCATGATGTATCTACATTCGTGCTCGAAGGTCGCCGCTTGATGCGCGAATATTATCAAGGAAAACAAACAAGCAATGAAAGCACCAACCGGTTTAACCTGTTCCCGCTGACTCTACCGGCTCAGGCGCAGTTTCGCACCACCCGCTATGCCCAGGGTAAAACCACGCTGGTCGATGATCAACACAACACTTATTTTGAGGATTCGGTCGGGCTGGCTGCTGACTGGCGAAAGCCCGGATACGTCTGGGAAATCCCACAAGGTACGCTGATTCCCCTCAACGTTCGCGGGTTATTAACTGCGGGTCGCTGCATTTCTTCGAGCGGCGATGCCTGGGAAGTGACACGTGTAATACCAGCCGCTGCCCTCACCGGTCAGGCAGCCGGCATCATCGCCCGGCTTGCGGTAAAGAATAAGCAAATGCCCGATGAAATAGCTCCCGCTGCCGTACAGCAGGAGCTAAGGAAACTAGAAATACCCTATCATTTGCGAGATGTCGGGTTGGCGTATCGAAGCGCTTAGATACCCTTGCTCAATCCATTATTCGCGCCTGCTTAGCCCAACAGGACGCCAAAACTACCAACAAACTGTGTAGTCGCCAGAACCAACCAGGTAAACTGCGTTTCCATCCTCCACACGCAGGAAGGCAGCCCCTTCTGCTTCTTTCGCCCTGGCTGCGCCGGGCAGGTGAATCTCAGCGGTGGTGTTGGGTGGAATAGAGACATCAAGCCTTATTCCATCTTCTGATTTTGTCCACTCGCTGCGGATCTCGCCGCGAATCGATTGGTAACGCGCTTTTACCCAATCTAATCCCTTCCCAGGTCGAGGTCGGATGATTACTTTTTTATATCCAACTTGTTCAAGATCGGTATCGATCCCTGCTACATATCGGAACAACCACTCTCCTACCGTTCCCAGGGCAAAATGATTAAAGGAATTCATATTTGGCGTTTGAAATCCAAGGTGATCAGTATAACTATCCCAGCGCTCCCAGATGGTTGTCGCTCCTTTGCGGATTGGGTAGATCCAGGAAGGAAAGGTATCTTGTAACAAAAGCTGGTACGCCAGGTCGTTATATCCGTTGTCACTCAGCGCAGGCAATAAAAAGGCTGTTCCAATAAATCCTGTCGACAGGTGCAAACCGCGCCGATAAATATCGCTTACCAGCCGGTAGGTTGCCCAAGAGCGCTGCTCCTCAAGGAGCAGGTCCCAAACCAACGCCAGGGCATACGCAGTCTGCGTATCACCTCGAATATACCATTCGTGCAAAATGTTGGTATCTTTCGTGTATTCTTCCTGAAATGCCTTGCGGATCGCCTCATATAAGTTTTGATATTGCTTCGCGTCTTCGTGTTTCCCCAAAGCAGTTGCCATGCGCATCATCGCGCGAGCATCAAACGCCCAGAAAGCTGTTGCCAGCAAATCTTTGGGAGTGTGAGGATCCATCGGAACCCAATCGCCATAATTGTTGTTCAAGCGATTCTTGCGCAGCATATTGGGGTTTCCAGCCTGGATATATTCCATCCAGCGCTGCATCGACGGGTAATATTCATTGATCAGGTTCAAATCTCCGTAGACCTGATACATCACCCAGGGCAAACCGATCGCAATGTCTCCCCAGGCAGGAGCGCCGTCTTTCATCACCACAATCTTTGGCGCCACATCTGGATAAGCGCCGTTTCGCGCCTGCCCATTACGCAGATCGATCATCCACTTGGTAAAATAGGAAGCGCAATCCATGTTGTAGGTCGCAGTTCGGGCAAACAGGTTGGCATCGCCCGTCCATCCTAACCGTTCATCGCGCTGCGGACAATCCGTTGGCACAGCCATGAAGTTCCCGCGCTGACTCCAGCGAATATTCTCAACCAGGCGGTTAACATCCGGGTTGGAGCAGGAAAAATCTCCCACCATCGGCAAGTCGGAATGAAACACCAGCCCCACAAGGGAATCGAGGTCAGGTGTGCCTGGAAACCCTGATACTTCGACATAACGAAACCCATGATAGGTGAAATGAGGTTCAAAAGTTTCGTTTCCTTTTCCACTCAAGATATAGACATCCGTCTGGCAAGCCTTGCGCAGGTTCTCGGTATATACCGTTCCGTCCGGATTAAGAACCTCAATAAACCGCATTTTCACCCGCGTACCAGCAGGACCCTGCACGTGTAACCTCGCCCAACCGACCATGTTTTGTCCCATATCATACAAAAACACGCCGGGTTGAACCTGTCGAATCGAGATGGGTTTGATTTCCTGGGTAACCCGGATGGATGGACAGGGTTGAGCAGCAAGTTTCCTGGTTTTTTTGGAATAGATGGTCGCAGGCTGCCAACTCATATCATTAAATCCTGGCTCTGCCCAACCAGCGGGTTCCAACCGCGCATCACACGTTTCACCATGATAAATATTTGAGCGCAAGATCGCCCCCGATGAACTTTTCCAACCCGGTCCGCTGGAGATGATGGTCTTTTTTCCACTTTCTAATTCGATCCTTAAACTTAACAACAAGGCAGGGCGTTTCTCATAAGCTCCACCTGTCGGATTCCAACCCAGTTTTCCACTGCACCAGCCATCCCCCAAGATCGCTCCAATAACATTTTCGCCTATTTGCAAGAAAGTCGAAATATCATACGCCTGATATTGAAGGTGTTTATGATAATCTGTCCAGCCGGGGGTGAGGAGCGCGTCTCCTACCCGGTTGCCATTGATAAACAGTTCATATAGACCTAAGGCTGTCGCATAAACAACCGCCCGTCTTACCTTCTCTTTTAATATAAAGGAACGGCGTAAATAAGGCGATGGCGCTGTCCCATTTTCGTCAAAGGGGAACCTATCATCGCCAATCCACCGCCAATTGACTCTGCCCAACAACCCGACCTGGAAACAGGAAGGCTGGCTGAATTCGGAGACCACATCTGCTTGATCCCACACCCTCACCTTCCAAAATACTTCTTGTTCAGCCATCAACTTTATACCAGAATAGGACACAACCATCTCATCGCTCATGACCTTCCCGCTGTCCCATAAATCTGGCTTGCCCGCGCTCAGCAGATCATTCGATGTAGCAGCAAATATCTGGTAAGCAGTTTGCCTCAGCGCCCTGGCATTTTTTTGAAAAGGTTCCAGTCGCCAGCTCAAACGTGGATTTAGGATATCCACTACCGGATTTTCGAGATATTCACATCGTAGTCCAACCGGGATAAGTGTTGACATCGTTCCTCCATTTTTCTCTAATGTTTGATTGCTATTTTTTCCCAAGGAAGCACTTCACAACGCGCTGCCCAATCGGAATACCAACCGCTTAACTTGCGCACCAGATCGGGGTATCGGCTCGACATATCATTTAATTCCGTCCGGTCTTGCTCCATGTCATATAACTCCCAATCACCTGGGTATTTGCTTACCAGCTTCCAGTTTTCATGGCGCACTGCGCGATTGCCTTCGTGCTCCCAAAATAAGGATTGTTGACGCTGCCAGGATTTGCCTGTAAATAAATCGGCAAAGCTTTCTCCCTCCAGCGGTTGAAGTGGTTTACCATTCCGTTCAGTCAGAGGCGCTGCGCCCGCCACATCTAATATCGTCGCTGCAATATCAATTACCAGACATGGTTGATGTATTACAGCCGATGATTTTATTCGCTCTGGAAAGGACACAATTAAAGGCGTAGCGATACCCCCTTCGTGTACCCAATGTTTGAATAATCGGAATGGGGAATTGGAGGCGTTTGCCCAGGGTAAGTCGTAACTCATAAAGGTGTCCGCAGCCCCGGGCATGAGACCGGGGATGTTCCCGGCGCGCACCGGCAGACCTTCCAGCGTAACTGGCCATTCTCTCTCAAGCTGTCCGTTTTCACGTAAATACTCTGCGCAGCCTCCGTTATCCGACAGGAAAACGATCATCGTATTCTCATAAACTCCCAGTTCTCTCAGGCGGTCAACAAGCCGACCGATATTTTGGTCCATCCGATCGACTTGAGCAGCATAGACCGCCATGCGTGCGTCTTCCCAATCTTTGTCTTTGACCGTATCCCAGGCTGGCGCATGTTCATCGCGGGGAGAAATGAGCCAGCGTTTATCCAACAGCCCCATCCCTTTCAATTTTTCATGCCGTTCAGTTCTCAATACATCCCAGCCTTTGCGGTATTTCCCTTGATAGCGGGCAATGTCCTCTGGCAGCGCATGTAACGGCCAATGCGGAGCGTTGTAACACAGATGCAGGAAAAAGGGCTTGCCCTCCGTGACGCTTTCTTCGATCATTCGTATACCCTGCTCTGTGTAATCATCTGTTCCATAAAACCCAGGCTGAGGGGTGATGATCCGATCCTGGTCGATCAACGGACGGGGGTTGAAATAGCTCCCTCCTCCTGCCGGGTTGCCAAAAAACCGCTCAAACCCGCGGTCGGTGGGCAGCGGACGGGTTGGGTCTCCAAATGTCCACAAGTGCTGATGTTCAGGTCTTCGTTTCCAGAACCCACCCACATGCCATTTGCCGGATAAGCAAGTACGGTAACCAGAAGCTTGCAATGACTCCGCAATCGTGGCGCAATCTTCCCGCAGATACCCCTGGTAAGCTGGCGTGCCCAGATTGATCACCATGTGCCCCACTCCAGCCTGGTGGGGATACAACCCGGTCAACAAAGCAGCGCGGCTGGGGCAACAGCGAGCAAAATTGTACATCTGAGTAAAGCGTATCCCTTGTCCTGCCAGTTGATCCAGGTTTGGCGTATGGATTTCCGATCCATAACACCCAATATCCGAAAACCCCATATCGTCTGCCAGAATCAAGATAATGTTCGGTCGTTTTCCAGATGGTTCTGTTGACCTGGTTGAATCACCCATCGTGTCCTCCACTTAAAAGTGTATCTTTGTGTCAAAGTATCCTGTCATTTTAAGAGAATTATTTCAGGCAAGCAATCGATCCACAATTTGCTGCCGATATTCAGGCGAAAGTGAATAGAAATAGGCGCTGTAACCAGTTACACGCACCATTAGATCAGGATATTTGGCGGGGTCCTTGTGCGCCTCCAAAATTTTCTCTTTTGAAATAATATTCAAATTAATTAATGTTCCCCCCATTTGGTTATGGGTTCGGATGAGCGATTCCAATGCCTCCAGCCCGCCAGATTCTTTGAGTAAATGAGGGTCTACATCTAACTGCAAAGGAGCAGAATTTCCCCAGCCAGGCTGCACCAGCGCAACTGCGGTTGATTTTGCTGTCAGTGCGCCACTGCCATCTGGCATAAAACCCGGGTCTGGGTTGGCGCTGTGCGAGATGGCAGCTTTGGCGTGTCGACCATTCGGGGTAGCCCCCAATTTTTCGCCATACTTCAAAATGCTGCCATGAGAAAATAAACCGGGTATGATCGTAAATCCTTTGGGGGTTGGCGTTGATCGCACCAGTCTTACGTACAAATCCGATACCCTTTTTGCCCAATAGTCTGCTCGTGTTCCACCTGTGCCAAAGCGCGGAATATTTCTTAACATCAAGCGCACTGCTTCCGCGCCTTCATAATCGTTGCGCAGAATCTCCGCTAATTCTTCCCAGGTGAGCTTTTTCTCCTGAACAACACGCTGTTCAATCGCCGCCAACGAATCAGCCACCGTAGCCAGCCCTAAACCGTCTGAAGTCAAGAGGTAAATATCCACTCCACCTGCCACCATATCCAGACCGCGTTCAATGGGTCCGTGACTGAATAAGTTCAGCACGATTTCGATCATGTTATCCGCATGTTTGGTCATGTGGATATCAAACCCCTCTTTTAAAACATCCACCGAGATACCAAGATGATATTCATATCGCCGCCATAGCTCATCCATCGTCCGAGGCGCAGTCGGGTCATCGACCAGCTCATAAAAAGCGATCAGAAATGGGGCAATTAAGCATTGGCGCGTGACATCCTGGTGACAATATTCAATACCAGGTAATGCAGTCCAGTTACAGCCCACCTTGGCGCGCATCCGCGCCAGTTGAATGGGCACACCATTCCGGATGTATCCCTCATCCAACCCTTTCGAGCAAGAAATCGACGGACCAGTTCCATCCTGCAAATTGTAGATCAATGCCTGGCGTAACAGAGCCGGATTTAACCCTTCATGGAAGCGAATCGCCAGGTTTGAAGGCACTTTAACCAGGTGAGCCGCTTCCAGGATCAGAAAAGACATTTTGCTCGTCAGGTCGTGTCCATCAGGCGCCTGTCCACCAATTTGAGAATAATGGGTATCATTGAAAAACAGGCTGGCAATGTACCATAAGACCTGGTCGTCTGTAAGAATACCAGCAGCCGTATCTGCCTCATAATATGGACGCAGCAATTCGTCCAATTGCCCCAATGCGCCTCCCAGAAACCACATCCGGTCAACCGATTGAAACCATGCCAGGAATTGACAGGCTTCCCGCAGTGTGCGCGGCGCCCCATCGACAAGATATTCATTAATCTCAGCGATATCCAGGTAATTTTGCCGGATCAATGGATCGCTCTCTTGATCTGCAAGTTGACGGGCTTTGATGACATGCCGGCGGATCCAATCCTGAATCCCCAATACCAGATTTTCTTCAGCGTCATAAAAACTGGTATCCACCGGATGATTATATTCGCGATAATGGCGGATCTTTCGCAGCAGACCGCCCCAGCCCAGGTCTAATCCAATTTTCATATCCGGTCCCATGTGATTCATGGCGCCAATACCGGTGTTAATAAAATGATATTTTTCATGCAGCGGATAAAGGTGAGTGGGGCGGTCTTCCGGCTTCCAGCGGGATTCTTTGAAGCCTGGGATTACCCCCACCAGGCAACCTGCCAGGGCACTCTGCGGATGAATATACACTGGATGAACATCCAACCAGTGCCGAAAATTTTCACCAATGCAACGCGCTCCGTAGCTTCCTCCGTCAGGATGATTGCTGATTTTTTTAAATGGGATAGGTTCATCCCAGGGAATATCACCATGATCATCCGTGTCGTGATAACCCATTCTGGTTATTTTTTTGCGATTAAACTCCAACTTTGTCTGAGCGAGAGATTCAATCCTTTGGCGGTAATCAATTTTCGTTTCCATGAACGTGTCCATTCATTCTCCTTTTATGTCTTTCTGTGTACCGGTAATCCAAATGATTCCACAACCTGCGCCAGGGATTTCAATTGTTCATCCGATGGCGGTTTCAACCCTTTGCTGGGATATTCTTTTCCCAGGCTTTCAAACTTTCCAGAGCCCAAATGGTGAAAGGGAAGCAATTCAACCTGCTGGATTGCACGATTGCCGGTCAGGCAACTCGCAATTTGCTGCATGTCTTCAGGATTATCATTCACACCTGGGATAACCGGGATTCGTACCCAAACCGGGATAGATCGGTTCGACAGGTTTTCCAGATTTTTCAGGATAATCCGATTAGACACTCCGGTGACCTGCCTGTGTTTGGCGTCATCCACACACTTTACATCATACAAAATCAGGTTGGTGAAAGGTAAAATGGCGTCAAGCCATTCCCAAGGCACATTCCCCGCCGTATCAACCGCTGTATGGACTCCAGCTTCCTGATGTTTCTTCAACAGTTCCACCAAAAACTCTATTTGCAACAAAGGTTCTCCCCCAGAAAAGGTAACGCCTCCCCCTGAGTCCTCATAATACAACCGGTCTTTCATCACCTCATCGAACACCTCACTGGTTGCCATCGGCTTTGCTGCAATCACCAATGCCCTGGCGTAACACTCCTCGACACAGCGCCCGCAAACCGTACACTGCTCACGATTGTACCAATGCATCCCATCGATTGAGTCATGAGCGTGATGTTCACATAACTCCACACAACGGTAACATAAGATACATTTCGCTGGATAATATTGCACCACCGGCTCCAAAGGATTTGACTCCGGGTTATGACACCAAAAACAATGCAAATTACAACCCTGGAAGAAGACGGTCGTGCGGATTCCTGGTCCATCATGAATTGAAAACCGTTGGATATTAAAGACCAAACCTTTTAATTCACCCTGAAGATTCATAATTTATACCAATAAGACACTTTCGCTTGGAACTGTCATGCCGATGAAGTTTTTCGCCAGGATGTATTGTTCTGCCTTCGTAAATTTACCCATTTTCATCTCCTGGAACATTCTCTATAACGGTAATGGCAAAGGATCATCGGATGACGGCATGGTTGGATAATCCGGATACCCAATCCCCTGGACAAGGTCATCGATTTGAACCTGCCTGCCCGTCGATATCGATTGGTTGGCGGCAATTCCGGTAAGGATCGAGTATGCTCCCGCCCGTTGATCAGCAGCGCGCATATATCGATCTCCAGCAGGGTCTGGATCAAAAATATCCCGCAGAAGTTCCGTATCTCCTCCGCCATGCCCTCCCTTTGCCTGCCAGACTTCGATTGCATACGCGGGCTTAAAGTGAGGGTAAACATGTATCGTCGTTCCCTCTCGTTTCAACGCGCCCGGCACACTGCCATCGCCGCTGACATATACTGTCTCCTGAGCTTTATGCTCGATCCTGCCCTTGGTGCCGTTAAAACTGACGGTATATCCCTCCCAGGGCATGAACGCATTTAGCGAATAAGATAATTTGACCCCATTTTTATAATTGACCACCAGATTCAAATGATCTTCAATATTCATCGCTGCGCTGAAGACACACTGGTCACGGAAGTACCCATCGTATGATTCCTGGTCCAGATACATTTCTTTTAACCCCGGCATTGTGATATCCAGGAAAAAAGGACAACGGGATTTCTCCCGACAATCGTAACAACGCTCAGAACGCTGGGTCAACCCATAACGATCCGCTGTTCTTGGAACATAAAATGAGCGTCCGCCGGTAGCATAAACCGACTCGGGGATCGTAGAAAGCCACCAGTTGATCATATCAAAATGATGAGTGGCTTTATGCACCATCAGCCCGCCTGAATTTTCTTTGTTGCGATGCCAGCGTCTGAAATAATCCGCGCCATGCCTGGTGTCTAGCAACCAGTGAAAATCCACAGAGATGATTTCTCCGATGATCCCAGACATCAACATATCTTTGATCTGCGTGCGTGGAGGGGAATAACGATAGTTAAATGTAACCCGCAGGGTGCGCCCGGTCTTCTTTTGAGTATCGATAATCCGCTGGCAGCGGGCTGCATCGATGGTCATCGGTTTTTCGGTAATCACATCAAAGCCAAGTTCCATCGCCCGACAAATATAATCATCATGGGTGCTGTCTTTGGTCGTAATTATCACACAATCCGGTCGGGTTTCCATTAACATCCGCTCATAATCGGTTGCCAGATACACTGGCAGCTCGATTCCGTGTGCTTTCACCCATTCTGCGCGTAAGGCAGCTCGACCAGGGTTGCTGTCGCACAAGCCCACCAGTTCCGATAAATGGGCATACGTGGTAACCAAAGCCTCGGTATACATCAGCGAGCGTGATCCCAGTCCTACCTGAGCGTATCGGATCTTTGCCATCTTCTTACTCCTCTCGAATGGTTAAAAGCGAATTTTCAATTCCAAGTTTGATTCTTAAGTTTATCCAACCGGTATAGGTTACTACTGACTCCACCCGATCATTTACGGAGACCTTATACCTGCCGGGATGATCCATGACAGCAACCACACCGGTTAAGCCCGGCTGCAACGGCGCTCCTAATTCTGCATGAAGAACATTCCGATCCGAGTCATAATCTTTGTGATAAATTATGGTGTCATATCCAGCAGTTAATCTGCCAGGCGTATAATATCGGTGATAAAAAGCCGCCACCGGTCCGCTTAACCCCGGAAAATGGTGACATCCTTCTCCTTGACCTGTTCGGGCGTCAAATTGTTCATAATTATTATAGGTTGCATCCGTAGCATTCTTCCAGACTCGCACCGCCGTTTGGGCAATCCTTTCAGCATTTTCCATCTCTCCCATTGTGATCAGCGCTTTCCATAAAAACCACTGATGGGGCATCCACACTTTGCCGTTCCAATATCCATCGAACCGCGCATAAGGCGCTTTCATCGATACAGATACAATCCCATGTTCTGTCCACATTTCGCCGGGTGTCATCAGGTGACTCAGGAGTGCGCGCTGTTGGTCTGTGTTACAGATGCCTGCCAGGAGAGGCGATACGCCATCCAACCCCATATTGAAATTGGTATGCTCATCATAAAATAATTTCTGCTTGCTGTCATTCAACACGTATGAATAGTAGCCGCTGGTTTCATCCCAGGAGTAACGCTGCAAGCTGTCGGTCAGGTAGTCAATCCATTCCTGCAGGTTTCGTATTTCTTCTTCACCCTTCTGCAAGAGATGAGCAAATACCTGTACCAGTTTCGATATGCGTATCGCATGGGCAGTGTTGCTGACAGGTGAAATGTTATCGTATAACCCTTTGATACCGGCATAATGCTGCGGGGGATAATCATCCACACCAATTGAGTTATATCCCTCCAAAAAGGGATTTAATAAACCACTCTTAAAGAGATCGAAAGGAGAATCTTTTAATTGTCCGGCAAAGAACTGTTGATACCGCCGTAAACGCGGATAATATTGTTTCAGTATGTTCAAATCATTCTGCTGTTGAAGGATTTCCGCCATCAAGTAGATGTGCAGCGGCAGCGGCGTTCCTCCAAGTAAAACAGCCGCCCCTTCTTCATCCGGATCTCCTAAAAACATATTTACGATTTCGAGCGCCCTCTCTGGCGCGTATTCAAGCAACCCGATTCCGTGCATTCCTGAATCCCAGGTAAACAAGGAGGCAAAGCGTTTTCCCGGCACATACGCTTTGATGACCTCTTTGCCCGCCACAACCGGGTAAACGACTGTGCTGAACAATTGCGCCATTTCCCGCTGCTGGCTAAACCGGAAAGGAGTGTCTTTAAGTTTAGGAGCAGATTTCTGATAATGAGCGAGTACCCTTTGTTCGATCAAAATTCGATTCTGATACACCTCCTCCGCCTTTTTTACTATGTCTGGTTGAGTAGAACAAACCAGGGCGACATAAACTTCGCGGCTTGAATGGGCTGGCACAACAATCGGAGCCAGGTTATATCCCGCATAATGAAAAGATCGGTCGCCCCAAATTTTGCAGTTTTCGCCATACCAGTTTGTCAATGAGTCATTGCTCACCCGGCGTAACACACTCCGCGTGGTCATATCCGAATGAAAGATACTGGTCACTGTGGCATCAGAATAGGGAAAAGGCGGACGAGGTCGTTCGTCCTCAGAATATAAACCGATCTTTGCCGGGGTAATCGGGGTTGATAACCCCAATCCTTTTTTTGCCGTTGTACGATCAATTTCAAACTCAAATCGATTATCTGCCAGCGAAAATCTCTTTGCCGCCTCTTCAAGGGCAGACTCATGGGTAAACAATAATCCATCCAGAACAAAACTTTGTAAATCACCATCCAACGCTATATCAACCACACGAATTTCAACAGCGCGATACGGTTCCGTTTTACCCAGCGGGACACGAATCATTTGCAGATCATCAAAATCAAGCGAATAAGAACGCCCCTGGTTGGTAAGTTCAACTCGAACCGTATGTTCTCCCGCTGCAACATCCAACACCAGTTGCCTGACGCCATACATGGCACAACGCAAATAAATATAAGGATGGGTTGACAGGAATCCTTCTGGCAAACGATAAATCACTGACGATCCTGTCCGCATCAGGAAAGTATGGTTATCCCGTGCATTCAGCCAACCTTTCCCATAATCCCGCAGGAGATTGCCAAGTCCGCGATAATTGATTAAGAAATCTGCCAGACATTCACCCCGCCGCAAGGCATCGTTCCCTGAACGCAAGTAAGCGCCTGACATAAGGAATTCATAATTTTCTCCCTCATTCAGCAATTTTCTCGGCGGGACATAATGCAAGGAAGCGTAATCTTCACCCCCAATCCAGAACTCGCCGGGTTGTAAATCCATTTGTGCCTGGCGGTTGGTGCGCAAAGCAGAAAATACAGTCGCGACATATTCGTGCGGCAAATCTGTATTATTTGTAAAGGTGATTTTTGCCATGTGACTCTCTTCGTCATTGGCGAAGAACTCAACGTCCGCATACTCGACATCTTTCCACTGCAATTCATATCGGTAAGAAAAATAACTCAAATCAGGCAAAGCATCCCAATGGTGATACCCCATGTCGATATTCACATCCGGAATGATCACCTTCCCTCGCACATATCCGATAACAAAACTGAAGTCAACCATGCTGTACCGTGAATCATGCAGGATTTTGGAAACACCCGCATAATGTTTGGTATAAGGGCCCCAATCTGGCAAGGTTAAATCCCGCGAAAAATTAGCCATCGATTATCTCCTTATTGAATCCGTTGAAACGCCTTATGTCCTCTTATCCAAAGCCAGCCAATCTGGCACATGCTCGAAAGTACAGATGTACAGACCACCACATATAAGCCATTAACTTGAAGGAAATTTCCACCAAGCCATAACCCGATTGCAAATACAATCAGGTAAATCGCCATACCCTCGGTAATCCCCCGCGTCTTTCGGCTGTGCAAAATAGCTCCGCTTAACATACTGCCAATCGGGCTGAGAATACCCAATGGAATTAAAAACCAAAACGCCTGACTTGCTAAATGAGCGCTTTCAGCATCCAAACCAGATACCTGTCCGAACCAAAATTTTGCCAATGGAGTTGCTGCGATTAAGACCATCAGGGAAGTTTCTAGCGTGATGAGAATTGCGGCAAACCGCATCAACGCCCTTTTTGCTCCTTGCTGATCAATCAAAGCGTTAACGACTTCATTGTATGACCAACCAACCGTAAGAACCAAATTGGACAGGCTCATCAACACCGGATAAATAGCCAGAGAAAGCAGCGGATCCGGCATTCGGCTGAGCGCAGCACTGCCAATGGGGCGAATGAGCATGTTTAGAAATGGGGTTACGGCTAAAGGCAGATAAAACAGAATCAAGTCATTGACACTCAACGGCGGGTTAGGGGGCGGCGCAGGTTTTACCTCATTTTGTAAAACTGGTTGGACGCGCCGCCCCACATACACAGCATCCGTTGTTACTCCCGCCAACATCATAATCGTTGCCACAATTGCGCCTGGTATGGACCCGATCAGGTATCCAATCGTCAGGACAATGGCGTCAGCAATAAACCGCAATATCGTCCCCATTGTTACCGAGCGCGAATGATCAAAACGAATCAGCACCCCCTGGTGAAAACGCCGGTAGGCGACCGCAAAGGTCCACGGCACCCCCAGCATCATACATGTTCGCGCTGGTTCGATTATTTCAGCAGGCGCGCCAATGATATTCTCAACCACTACGTAATACAATGGAGAAAAAACCACGATGATATACAGCAGTGTCAGACTGCCAGCGACCAAAAACATCAAACGCCGACCCTTGCGGTATGAATCCCAATCTTTACTCAATGAGGTTGACACCGACAAGAGGGTTAGAATAGGCGCCTGTAAAATACCGATCAACGGCGAAGCCACGCTTCCATAGGCAGCCAGATTGATTTGAGGATCAGGCAAGCGCGCCACCACTGCGGTTAAGGCTGCAGGTTCGGCGGTCATCAGCAGCCAGCTCAACGCCAGCGGCCACCAAGTGCGCAATACCCGATAAAGAGAAATATCTCCGGTTGTGGAAGGTCCTGGCATTAGATCGTTAAGAAACGGTTTCTTCCTCCAGGCGACATCCTGCCAGCCCATATTCTCCAGCAATCGAATAAAACAGGTAAACCTGACCATCTTCTTCAAATATTCCCGGGTCGCGCAATTGCCTGACTCGTTCAGGCGCCCAGCCGCGCACCGATTTTTCGAGGGGTAAATCGGCTCCCTCATATTCCAATTCTGGAAACAAAACATCTTCGGGTGGTGTAGCCTGCCAGAAAGACCAATCTGCTTTCAGGTCGATCATGGAGCGCACTATGTGTTCCGGCTCTTGCCCCACAATGCTGTAATACACCCAAAGCTTATCCCCAATCCGGTGTAAGGCACTGTGGCGCATATTTTTATCAAACAAGGTCGGACCCTGCTCAAAGTGGCTGACTCCATCTTTCGAGCGATACAAAATACCCGGCATTCCCAGCGCGTAATACCATTCATCGTATTGGAAAACCCGGAAATACGGCGCGCCGAGGATTTCTGAATTTGCTTTAAATGTCAACCCATCCTTTGAAATTGAGAGAAACGATAGTTGTTTCGCTGTATTCGGCTGCTCGGTCATTCCTGCTGGAAACCTGTCCACCGGACCATGAAAATACATGCGAATTTCCTGGTTTATCGGATCAACATGCACATCTGGAGAAGCAATATGTTTAACACATACCGTTTGCTCCAGGCGCAAGGTACCCGGTTCAAACACCTTCCACGGACCAAAGATCGAATCCGCATAGGCAAGCCGTATATACAAGCCCTGATGATGCGCAAAATACAGATAGTACCTGCCAAGAGGATTTTTTATCCAATCCGGAACGCGAATGACCGAAGGACCGTTCAGGTTGGCGCCTATGGAAGGGGGATGGTTAGCGATCAAGAGAGGATTGGTGGGAAATCTAGTAATTTTCATGGGGTACTTTCCTAATTTTCAAACGATTATTTGTTGATCACGATTTAAGAGATAGCAGGCAGCCGCCGTTAAATTTCCTGTTTTCATCCAGCACCTTAACGCCTGATCAGCCAAATTCGTCATAAAAAAAGCAACCTTCCCGTCGTACCGATCGGTGTTGGTTACCTGTCTTATCCTCTACTTGCTCAAATCCGGTGGGGTGAGATACTCACCCCACCACCCAATCGAAAACTTAAAGTCCTAATGAAAGCTAAGACGCATAATCTGATCGCCTATCCCAATATCCATTTTTTCTGCGGGTAAATCCGCAATCGCATAGGGATAATCATAATGTTTAAACCCGGTGATGGGTTGTTCTTTCCCATTGATTTTCAATGGTCCGTTCCATCCAAACTCCAACTGTTCATCGCGAATCGTTTCCCAATTCACGTTCAGCCCATCGATCCTGGCATCCTTCGAATGAATTTTTTCTTTAAAGGCATCAAAGCTTTCGTCCAACGCAGCTCTGCCAAGTTGAATCAACCAAACCGACTGTCTTCCCTCGCTGCGCAGTTCTCGATAAGCGTCATCGCCATACCGGTGCAGAGTCAAACCTGGAGCCGCATACAACGCCAGATAAGCATCTCCTTTGCGGGCAAAAGCCCACCCATCCTCAATCTGATACTCATCAAACGCATAGCACGGGAAATAAGCGTGCGTAAAATCCAGCCCTTCGTTTGCCGGTGCATTGTACATGCAGATCAAACGGTCTTTCCACTGCGCTACACGCGGCAGGCTGGCATTTCCACTCCAATATCCTTTCTGGCGTCCATCGGCTTGATTAAACCCGCCTGGATGGCTGGTAAAAACGACCGCCTCTGGGGATAAAGTGGCTCGCCAAATCAACTCATTTTTGCCAACTTTTCCTGGGTGGTAATCTTGAACCGATATTAGTAAATTGTCAGGCGTTTTGTAAACCACCTTGTTGGTTTCATCGCCATCACCTTCAACACCCTGGCATCGATGGCGTTCCATTCCCCAAACTTCTTCCCGTTGATCCAACGCAATCTGCTCCAGCAAAGCAGGCAAAGCATAATTTTTGGCGGCTCCCAGGCTGAATGCTCCTGCGAGATTGTCGTTATAGTTTCCAGTCCCCCAAAGTAAATACATCAAACTGGCAGCCGGATGGAACCGAGCTGATTTCAGAAAGGTCGTTGGCGCAAATGCCTGAGATGAACCAAAACAACCCTTCAAACTGTTAACGCCCAGGCTGAAAACCAATTTATCTAATAAAACTACCGCCAGTTCCCGCAGTTCATCTGAATGTGCCAGGTCAACCAGGTGTGAAATGGCGATCAATAATTCTTCAAAATTCGAATCCCATTCACAAAAGCCTGACTGGCAGCGTTTTAACAACCATTCGTGAGCAATTTTCTCGCCCTGATTGCGTTCTTTCTGCCCGGTCAGCCCGCTTGCTGTGAATACCACCTTGGAATACTTTTGTCCCGCCAACACCCGGCAGGCAAACAGCAAAATATGATCTGCCTCAGAACTGTATTCCAACCCACGCAGATCGCCCTGAGCATAAGGAAACTCTGTAATACAACGCTCGATTTCTGGAATTAAATCTTGCGGGAATTTTTTATGCTTTCCATATCGGGAAACCATGCCAATCAATCCCATCAAGTCTTTCAAGCAGCCTACCTCTCGCCGGTTGATGCGTCTGATGACCTTGCGAATCTCTTCCGCATCAATGGTATCCCACCAACCCAGGGTCATCCGCGCATTTTCAGCATACACCCCACCCAGCCGCACCAGTTCATGCGATAACCCAATCAGGCGCTCCTCATAGGTATTTTGAGGCGTCTCATAAAATGGATAATTCGCCACCTGAAAAGGAACAATGCGGCTGGCGCGGAATTTATTGTGGTAATAATTCTCTGGCGGGGGCAAGAATTGAGCCTGCATGTTTCCCGAAGGAAGTTGGATCGCGTACAGGCAGTTGATAACTGCTCCTCCCTTCAAGGTTTCATAAGTTTCTCCATAAATCCAACCTGGCGGTCTTTGTAAGCGGATCGCCGCCTGCGCTGTGCCAGGCAAATCATCTAAAACATGCACACTCACTGGATCATCGCGGTGATAAACCGCCCGGTTCATATAAGCGCAGGCAAACATTTGCTCAACGGCTTTCCGGTGGCTTGTATAGGACGTGAGAACGGGGATATGAACCTCGATCGAATCGAGACCCTCCCCCGATATTTGGACCGACCCAGACAGGACGGCGTCACCAAGTTGAACATCTTCCAGTAATATGAAAAGATTATTCGGTCCTTTCTTTAACCGGATCGATACATTTCCGCTGGTAAACTGAAGCGAATTAAGGGGTGAAAAAACCTCAGAATGGTAAATCTTTTCCCCATTCAACCATAAGGTAACCGGACATGACGCTGTGATGTTCGCTTCAACTTTGGATAATCCGGGACAAACCAGGCGATTAAATCCCCAGGCTTGTTGATAAGTCCATACCGGGTTGGTAGTATTTCGCTCAAAAAGATGATCGTCTTTGGCGTGGGCGGTATCCCAAAAGTAATCTTCACCATCCAGGGTAATCTTATCCAGTTCAACAGGGGGTTTGGGCATGATGGGTGCGGAAGGCGTGCGTTCAACAAGGATACGCCGCCGAAATTCCTCAAAGCTTTCTCCCGCTGGAGGATTATCGCCCAGCCGGTAAGGCAGAGACCCTACCGCCAGCCAATTGTGAATATAACCTTGTACTAAGGGATAATCCAGATAATATTTTTTCATTCTCTAATTCAAGCTCCTCCGGGTGGTATAGTAGCGCGCAAGCGTTTCTAATCATACCACAAGCAGAGCACATGTCTGATCATTTCAATTCAGGCAGAAGATTCAAACAAATCGACTTTTCTATTGCCGCTGATAAGGTTTTACCAGAACACAGCGCGCAAAATGCCCAGGACTTGCCTCGATTTCACCGGGATCATCCACATCACAACTGCCCGGAATAGCATAGGGGCAGCGCGGATGGAAACGGCAGCCTTTGGGTAATCGAAATGGATCAGGCACACTGCCAGGAATTACAGCCAACCGGTCGAGGTTAGCAGTCAATTTGGGAATTGACTTCAGGAGAGCCTGAGTATACGGATGTTGTGGATTCTTGAATAAATCCACAACTGGCGCTGATTCAACAATTTTTCCCATGTACATGACCACCACATAACTGGTCATCTGGGCAATCACACCCAGATCATGGGTAATAAACATGATCGACATACCCAGTTCTTTTTGCAGGTCTTTCATCAATTTCAAAATGACCGCCTGGGTGGTAACATCCAGGGCTGTGGTCGGCTCATCCGCTATGAGCAGCGCCGGTCGACAGGAAAGTCCCATCGCAATCATGGCGCGCTGGCGCATTCCTCCGCTGAGTTGATGCGGATAACGGTCAATATTGCGCTGCGGGCGCGGCATTCCAACCAGCTCCAGGGTCTCAATCGCCCTTTTGCGCGCTTCAGTTTTATCCACCTCTTGATGAAGCAAAATCGCTTCCATAATTTGGTCGCCAATCGTGTGAACCGGGCTAAAGGAAGACATCGGTTCCTGGAAAATCATGGCGATCTCTTCGCCGCGTATTTTTCGAATTTCAGATCCCTCTCGATCAAGCTGGGTCAAATCCACTTGTTCATACAAGGGGTTATCATTTCCATTATCCTTATTGATTCGCCGGTTAAGAATAATTTTTCCGCTGACCTGGGCATTCCGAGGTTCAATCCGCAGGATTGAGCGCGCGGTCATCGACTTTCCACAACCGCTTTCGCCCACCACGCCCACCGCCTGACCATAGCGAATTTGAAAACTTGCGCCATCCACCGCGCGAATCGTGCCTTCGCGCAAATAGAAATGGGTTTTCAGGTCCTGGATATCGAGTAAAATTGGTTTTTCTTCAGTCATGGCGCATTCCCTAAGTTTTTCCGTATGGATCAGCCGCGTCGCGCAGCCCATCGCCCATAAAGTTCAAGGATAAAATGGCTACCACCACCGGAATCGCTGGGCTGAGATTCCACGGAGCCAGCGCAACCGTGCGCAGGTTTTGAGCTTCCTGAAGCAGCACACCCCAACTCACCACAGGCGGTTTTAATCCCACGCCTAAGAAGCTGAGCGAGGTCTCCGCCAGTATCATTTGCGGAATCGCCAGGGTCACGGTAGCGATGATGTGGCTTGCGAACGAAGGAAGCATGTGGCGCAGAATAATCCTCATTTCACTTGAACCTGCAAGGCGCGCCGCTTTGACAAAATCTTCTTCCCGCAGGCTGAGGAACTTACCGCGTACCACCCGCGCCAGTCCCGTCCAACCTATTAATGAAAGAATGATTGTAATCATAAAATACACGCGGATTGGCGACCAATCCAGCGGCATTGCCGCTGCCAGCGCCATCCAGAGCGGGATGGTCGGCAAAGCTGTCAGGAATTCAATAATCCGTTGAATAAGCAGGTCAATCCAGCCGCCAAAATACCCGGAGATTCCGCCCAAAAGAACCCCTAACAACAGGCTCAAAGCCACTCCTACCAGCCCGATGGACATGGATAAGCGCGCTCCGTAAATCACGCGTGATAGCACATCCCTGCCCAGGCGGTCTGAACCTAATGGATGATAGATCGCTTCTGGTTCTTCCGTGCCAAAAAGGTGGAGATTGCTCTCAAATAATCCCCACATTTTATAGGTATTATTGTTTCGCACAAAAAACTTAACCGGATACTTAATCGTTTCATCATCCTTATAAACGAAACCAAGAGTTTCCATGTTTCGTTCGCGGGTGCGGGCATAAATAAACGGCTGCAGTGAGAAATTCCCCTGGCTGTCAACAAACCGCAGCGCCTGGGGCGGGTTAAGAGTATACTCCGCATTGATCTGGTTCGGATCGTAAGGCGCTAAAAACTCGCAAAAGACAGCCACAAGATACAGCAAAATTACAACAACTGAACTAATAACCGCCAGTTTATGCTTGGTAAACCGCCACCACATTAATTGCCATTGTGAAGCGGAATATAATTTCTCCTCTTCCCCTTTCGGTTTCTGGCTGGTGTCCAGTTTGGTTACGGCGATTGCCGGAGTTGGATTGATTTCAGATTGATCGCTCATCGTGGTTAGCGCCTCCGGGCTAATAGGCTATTCGTGGATCAAGGAGAGCCAGCAATATATCAGACACCAGCGTTCCAATCACCGTCATCACGCTCAACAACAACACAAATGACCCCGCCAGGTACATATCCTGGGAAATCAAGGATCGCAAGAGCAAAGGACCGGTCGTCTGCAGGTTCAATACAATCGACACAATCGTTGCGCCTGAGACAAGCTGCGGAAAAGCCCAGCCAATCGAACTCACAAAGGGATTGAGCGCAATGCGCACCGGGTATTTCCAGATCAGGCGGCTTTCTTTAACACCCTTGGCGCGGGCTGCCTCCACATAGGGCTTGTTAAGTTCATCCAAAAGGTTGGCGCGCATCGTGCGGATCAGACTGGCAGTTCCACTCAAACCCAGGATCAATACCGGTAACCAGATGCGGCTCATCATGTCCCACGCTTTCGCCAGGCTCCAGGGTTTATCGATATATTCTTGTGAAAATAACCCGGTAATGGTCGTGTCAAAATAGGCAAAGGCGATCCACATCAACACCAATGCAATCAAAAAATTGGGAATGCCTAAACCAACAAATCCGATAAACGTGAAGAAATAATCTCCGAATGAGTACTGTTTCGTGGCTGATAGAACCCCAATCGGGATCGCCAACAACCAGGTGAAAATCAATGTCGCGCCGGTTAAGACAATCGTCAGTCCTAATCGTTCCCAAATCAGAATACTGACAGGCTGTTTCTGCTCAAAGGAATAACCAAAATCGCCTTTGGTGATGATGTTGCGAATCCAAAGCCAGTATTGCACGTAGATGGGTTTATCCAAACCATACTGCTCTTGTAATTGAGGGATAATCTGGTTCAATTGATCCGCCGCCGCATCGCCCTCTGACTGGCGGATTTGCGCAATATACGAAGTTAAGAAATCTCCTGGTGGAAGCTGAATGATAATAAAGGATAAGATCGACACCAACACCAGGGTCGGAATTGCCAACAAGACACGTTTCAGGATATATTTCGACATTTAATAACCTTGCCAGAATTTGGGGGAATTGCAGGGTTGAGGCTGCAATTCCCCCGCCAGCTAAAATTATCCTTCGATATAGAATTGAGGCGGCTGCCCCATGTTGATGCGCATCAGCGCATTGCCCCAAATCAAGCGGTTAGGCACGTTTTTCATCCGGTTGGTAACCACACCTGGGACCGGCAAGGCGCCAACGGTGCCAATGGCATAGCATTGATCGTAGTAAATATCCAGCGCTTCCATTAACTTTTTGTGCGCCGCATCGATATCTGACATACCATACGCTTCGGTGATAATTTTGAAGCATTGCATTGCTTTGACAATTTCAGGGTCCTTCTCATCCGGTTTGAGCGCTAACGGGTCATTGGGGTTGCGAATCCAGCGCCCCCAGCTACCGCCTATTGTGTGATGCCAGGCATCGTAGGAAAGCGGTACGGATGTATTGCCAATTCCACCCGCCGTAACCGAATGGCGATCACTAAACACGATTGTTTCACGCAGTGAGCGTTCCTGCGCATTAACCACAACTTTGACGCCTACTTTTTCCCAATAGCCCTTGATCAATTGGTGCAGATCCATGTCGATCGAGCCGGGGACATTATCCACATCCAGGCGCAAGGTCAATGTCTTTCCATCGGGTCGCAGCCGGAAGCCTTCCTTATCTTTTTGGGTCAATCCCATACCGTCCAGCAGCTTGTTCGCCTGAGCCACATCATAAGCTGCCCATTTTTCTTCATATTCTTTCTTATATACCGGTGAGCCAGGCACCGGAGCAGCAGCACGTGGAACAGCCAACCCGTTATACAGCAAGTTATTTATTTCTTTTCGATTAATTGCCAGCGACAACGCCCGCCTGAAATCTGCCCGGCTGACAATCTTGGATTGAACTTCGTCGATTTTCCCATCATCCATGCGCGGGGTGGGATTGATCATGTACCCGCCATTGGCGTCATCATTCCACAGGAAAACCTTGTAGTTTCCTTTCGCTTCGTTTTCTTTCAACAGGGTGTAATCCTTAACCTGAACATGCCGGAATTGGACATCAATTTTGCCTCCCACCAGCATCAGGTTAAAGCTCTCCTGGTTTTCAAACAGATCATGGGTAATCTGATCGATATACGGCAGCTGGTTTCCTTCTTTATCCACCTGCCAGAAGAACGGATTGCGTTCCTGCACCATTTGCTGCGCCCCAGCAGCCACCTTTGTCTTCCAGGCGCCTAATACCGGAAGATCTGGATTCAAAGCAAACATGGCGATTGGACCTTCCAGGAAAAGTTGGTTGTAAGTTTGGAGTTTGAACTTTGCCAGGGTTTCTTCGATGAACTTGGCATCGCCCGTGTTTTTGTGATATTTGGAAAGATAATGCGATGGGACACAAAAGTTTAAGCCGCCTATTAAGCCCCAGGCTTCACCACGCACAACACCAAGCGGCAGGGTGCCATTGGGTTTGCTATACTTGCAGACAAAGGAATACTTTCCATTGGCAGTAATTGAGGTCAGGTTCTGCTGCTGGCGCACATTATCATACAGGCGACCTTTTGCAATATTATCATCCAGGTAGATGTTCTTATACCACCACTCAGCATTTTCCGATGTGACTTCTACGCCGTCTGACCATTTAATGCCTTCGCGCAGATTCCAGGTGAATTCGGTGCCGTCTGCGTTGACTTTATAGCTCTCGCATACATTGGGCACCAGCGTCAGATTGCCGCCTTCGGTCTGGTACATCTCAAGCAAGTGTTCGCAGACTGTCGTATGAACACCAAATCGGTCTGACACGCCGCGGTAAGCACGCCGCCAGGTGCCGCCATACTTTCCGATGCTCTGAAAAACTGGCAAGACTTTCGGGTTCTTAGGCAGGCGCTGATCAACTACTGGTAATTTACCAGCTTTGACCAACTCAGCCAGAGCTGGGGCTTCTTTGTATTTTGAAGGGGCTACGGTTGGCTGCGCGGTTGCTGTGGCAATTTGCACCGGCTTTTCAGTCGGTTTTGCTGGCACAGCAGTGGGGACAGCCGTGGCTGCCGCTGGGGCTTTGGTGGGGGTTGGGGCAGCAGTGGGGGTAGCGCAGGCAGCCAGGACCGAGGCACCTCCCGCCAGGACGGACACTTTTAAAAATTCTCGGCGGGTCAAATTGGTTTTTTCTGTTGGGCTCATCTTTATGTCTCCTTATTGATTTGATAGTTTTTATTTTTTCGAACCGGAACCGATACGTTCCACACATTGGTATAAAATTTTTGAACAGGTGAGTAATTTTTCAATAGTTAATAGATTCTCCTTTCTTCATTCAAAATAAACGCCCTTGAGGGATATTTCTTCTGCCCGGTGGCAGGAGACAAAATGATCTGGCTCAACTTCACGCAGTTGAGGTTGTTCAACCTGGCAGCGCGCCACCGCAAACCGGCAGCGGGGATGGAAATAACACCCATTCGGAGGGTTTGCAGCATCAGCAACTTCACCAGGCAGGATCACCGGTTCAATTTGGATGGTCGGATCAGGGTTCGGCACTGCCGAAAGCAGCGCTTCTGTGTAAGGATGTAGAGGTCTTTGGAACAGCCTGGCTGTCGGTGAGGTTTCAACCACCTTGCCGACATACATCACCGCCACCCGCGTGGAGATATGTTTCACCACGCTTAAATTATGCGCAACAAACAGGTAGGTCAGACCGAATTGCCCCTGTAAGTCTTGCAGCAAATTTAAGATTTGCGCCTGGATGGATACATCCAGCGCAGACACGGGTTCATCACAAACAATGAATTTGGGTCTCAAGATCAACGCCCGACCAATGCATATCCGCTGGCGCTGCCCCCCACTGAACGCATGGGGATAACGGGTCATATATTCGGGTCGCAAACCAACCACCTCTAAAATCTCAGCGACCCGGTCTTTTAATGCCTGTCCCCTCGCAATGCCATTGACCAAGAGAGGCTCGCCGATGATCTCCAGCAGGGTCATCCGTGGATTCAACGAAGAGAAGGGATCCTGAAATATCAATTGCATATTCCGCCGCAGGATTTTTAATTGTCCCCGGTCGACCTTGCTTACATTGACCCGCCCCATTTCTGGATCATTAAACCAGATTTCACCCGCAGTTGGATCCTGCAGCCGAACAATCACCTGCCCGGTAGTAGTCTTTCCGCAGCCGCTTTCGCCAACCAGCCCAAGGGTTTCGCCGGGGCGAATAAAAAAGCTGACCCCGTCAACAGCGCGTACGGTCCCGACCTGAAGCGATAAAAACCCACCCTTAATCGGAAAATACTTCTTTAAGTTATTTACTTCAAGCAAATTCTGGTCTGGCGTTATCATCTCCGAGCATGTCCTTGTTCAGTGAATATCATTGTACCGTTTCTATCCTGCGAAAAAATTAAACAGACCTTAGTTTATTCATTTTTCGTCGCGTTCTCCTGCCTGTCTTTCATCGGCAAAGTCTCTTCGACTTCTGGCAGGTAAGCACCCCATTGCTTCAACCGGCTCCGTAACGAGAAGACATCAACCTGGTGCACATCTGTTGTTCCTTCTTGAAGAGCCAATCCTGCCGCGCAACCGGCTGCCTCCCCTAACGCCAGACAGACTGGCATCACCCGTGTGCTTCCCTGCACTGGACGGTCAGTGGAAATTGATCGCCCTGCCACCAACACGTTGGATAGCCCACGCGGCGTCAGGCAGCGATAAGGGATGCCATGCGATTCGCCTTTCTCATAGCGATAGGATTTTTTCTCGAACCAGCCTGGATCCTGTCGGTTTTGGTCAATTTCTTGATGCGTCCAGTGTACATCAATAAAATACGCATTGCGGCATATTTCATCATAAAACTTACGCCTTGCCAGGTAATCTTCCAGGGTTAACACATAGTCGCCAATAATCCGCCGGGTTTCACGAATTCCCATCAAAGACCCTGTGGCAGAGAGAATAGAATTTGCAAAAGCTTCAGGGAAAAACTCAGCCAACCCACGCTGAAATGCATCTGCCATTTTCCTGCCGCGCATCAAGCCTGTTGATACGCTAAACGGGTCTGTGTTATCTACATTCCATATATGCCCCGCATTGAACCCCACCATGCCAGGACCAAGCAGGTTGTTACAAAAATGGTTGTCCGGTATTTCAGGATATTTTCCTGAGGTTAAAATGCAGTCGATCACCGACTCTCCCTCCCCGGATCGCTCAGGTTTTTTAAATTGATAAGCATATGTATCCACATTGCTGATTATAAAACACAAGGAGGCTGGCTGTAATTCTCCGGTCTCAGGTTCACCCTTCTCAAAGGCTGCGCCTGCCCAAACCGCAAGATCGGCGTCTCCCGTGCAGTCAACATAAAACCTGGCTGAAAAAGCTTTCAAGCCCGCTTTACTGGCAGTAATGATTGCGCCAACTCTGTTATCCCCTTCTAAATCGACTGCTGCAAGCAAGGTGTTGAACAAAACGCTAACGCCATGCGTTAACATCAGGTTATCATAAACTCGTTTTAACCGCTCCGGATCAATTGGCGTCCAATCGAAGCGATCCTTAGAAACATGCGGCATTCCCTGCATTGTTTCTCTTAAAATTCGTTCTGCCAACCCGCCGTAAATAATTTGTTCTTTGTTTGTAAAAGGGCACCAGGCAGGCACCAGACCGGCTGTGCCCATCCCCCCCAGGCAGCTGGTCGCTTCAATCAGCAGGGTCTTTGCGCCTTCGCGGGCTGCTGCCACCGCCGCAGTGCATCCCGCGGGTCCCCCTCCCACGACGATCACATCCCATGCATCATCTAATGGAATTGAACGAGGAGAGAAAATCAAGGTTTTTGACATATTGGTTTCCAGACACCATCTACTCTGTTGCTTCTGCCTGGTGAACGATATCCATTCCTGGTCGCAGAGGATAACACCTGAAACGATCCATCTGGATATCCTTACTTTTCTCCAACCAGAAACCGTGCATTTCAGCTAGCGGTTCCTTTGAGGCATTAACAATATTCAGATTTGATAATATCCCGCCGTGAACACCATGCAAAATAACATGAGCGGGCACAGTGCGGAGATGCGGCAGATCATGGTTCCATTGACCTGTTGAGGGTGTAGGCTGCACAAATCGGCTCAAATCCTGGTTTCCAGTAACAAACATTTGAATATTTTCCATAATCAAGTTGCGCACCGGAGCCTGTTCCTGTCCACCCACAATGATTCGACCTTTCGAGCGGAGAGTCCAGTTGGAAAATGTTAAGCCGCTGATGCTCCCTTCTTCCGCCAGACGGCGAACGTCTTCTGGGGTTGGCTCATTTTCGACTTCACTGATCATGACATGAGGGTCGCGTAAATAGGTTTCTCGATTCTTCCAATAAGCATAGGGGTCGCGTATATCGATGTGGATCAACCGCTCGCTGAAATTGGGCGGGGTCGAGCCGCCATGCACGACAAAATTTGAACAGACAATGTCTTCAAGCTGTGCACCGTTGGACAGATACACACCAAAAGCCCGCTCGCTGTTGTAAACCACCACATTATTAACCGTAACCTGGCAAAACGGATACCGATTTCCGGTATAAAACTTTACAGCCACGCAGCGAGTGGAGATGATGCAGTTGTTAACCGCTATTCGCTCACAGGGTCCGCTATGCGGGAGAGTGAACATAACGATTGAATCATCCCCGTTTTCAATATGGCAATCGCTGATGATTACATCCTGGCACCCCTGAATGTCGATCCCATCGGTGTTTGGTCCGTTCATAGGGTTGAGAATCTTCACCCCCCGCACCCACACCCAACGCGATAACGCCATATTGAGCGCCCAACCTGCGGATTGGGTCAAGGTCACATCCTCAATCCGCACATCCTTTGAGGCGTAGATATCCACCATCGGGCTGGGACGTTCATCCATGGCAGACTTAGCCAGATAATATCCACGCCAGGGGAATTTGCCATCTATCGGGTTTTCAGGAGTATCCCAAAAAGCAGCGCCCTGTCCATCGATAGTGCCGCCGCCAACCACTCGCACATGATGGGCTCTTCGAATGCGCAGCAGGTGATAGCCAGTCTGGTCTCCATCTCTCCCTTCTGGTTCGCGGATATAATCGTTGATACTCGGACTACCCAACAAAGTTGCGCCTGAAGATATATTGACCGTCGTGTTACTCGGAATAACCAACGTGCCTGTCAGATATCTTCCAGCAGGAAAATACACCTCTCCACCGCCTGCTAAGTCACAGACATTCAATGCCTTTTGAATAGCAATTGTATCCAGGGTAACGCCATCACCCCGCGCGCCAAAATTGCGAACGTCAATCATCTTTCCTTCCTTCATTCAGATTTGATGAAGAACAGCGAAGGCTGCTTTGGCGGATAACCAATTCAGGCTTGTAAACCACCAGCTCTGGTTTTACGGGACGTTCTCCATGTGAATTTTTCTCGATCAGTTTAACCAGCAGCCGCACTGCTTCACGACCCAACTCAAACACTGGTTGATGAATCGTCGATAAGGGCGGAGAAAAATATGCTGATTCAGGATGATTTTCATAACCAATCACCCCCAAATCACGACAAATGATTCGCCCATTGCGCTGCGCCGCGCGCATTGCACCTAATGCCATGGTGTCATTACTGGAAAATACCGCATCGATGTCCGGACGACGTTTTAGTAAAATTTCCATCGCCTCGTCTCCACCCTTTACCGTCCAATCGCCATGAACAATCAACGACGGATCGCATTCCAGATGATTGCCTTCCAGCACATCCCGCCAGCCCCTCAAGCGTTCTTGCGACATCGGGTGTTCCATCCAACCGGTGATAATTCCTATGGTTTTCCAGCCCTGTTCAACCAGATGCTGCATCGCCACCACCCCGCCATGATAATTATCAATCGATACGGTGGTGACATTCGGGTTTGGCAGGCTGTTAATGACCACCGGCGGTAATTTTGCCAGCCTCTCCGGTACAATCCAGCTTTGGTTATTACCCACTCTAGGCGCCTGCCAGATGATTCCATCCACCTGGCGCGACACCAAAGAATTGATCACCAAATCCGGCTTGTCGTTGGTAGAAGATCGCAGGAGGGTTAACAGCACCGAATATCCTTGTTCATCAGCTTCGCGCGCCACCCCCATAACAAATCGTGAAGGGGGATACTGATCTAAACCCCACGAGACAATCGCCAAAGTGTAGGTGCGCTGCATCACCAAGCCGCGCGCCAAAATATTGGGGTGATAACCAAGTTTCTCAACCGCTTCCATGACGCGCTCACGAGTTTCTTTGCTCACCTCACCCTGATTATTGACAACGCGGGACACGGTCTTGATGGATACCCCGGCTACCTTAGCAACATCGCTCAAAGTGACGCTCATGAAGAAAAATTGGCTCCTGAGATAAAGGCAATAGAGCAAAAGAATGCAATCGGTGGAATTCAACAGACAACGACAACGCTATCGACAACGTTGTCATTATCTTAACATAATTCCAATCGAATTTCAAGGTCTAATTTTAAATTTTAACAATTGAATTTGCTTCAGCAGGACAAGATGGAACTGCGATTAGCGCTTCACCACCGCAGGAAAACGATCAGGGTGAGCTGACTCACCTGTAAAGTTTTCTGTTTCCAGATTCTTGACCATGTGCAATTCCAAAGCAGATCCAAAATAATCAGGTCGATTCGCCCCCCAAATGACGCTGACATTCCGCAGCTTAAGGCTCCGCGCATTTTTAGCAAAAACGCCCACCGTAGGATGGTGATACACATTTTCTTTAATTTCCGGCGGGCGGATATCATGCAAACCTCCCATCCACTTTGTGGTTTTTTCAATCTCCAGCCGCACAGTCTCTAAAACCACATCTTCGATGGGATTCTCTGGTGTTCCCTGTATAAATACGCCATTTTCCCCTCTGCAAAAGATGTTCGAAAACCGCACATGTCTGACTTTCCCTGGTACCGTCTCTGGTGAGCGCGGTAAACTTGTCACATAAATCGGTTCGGCTTTGCCCCACCAATCATCATAAAACAGGCGGGTGTTTACCACAATATTTGAGAAAAGCACGTTTTCGACATTCCCCTCGTCGCGCACCTGAATCGCCATCCCGCGGTTGGATCGGTCAATGATGCAAGAATCGAAAATAATATTACGAAAGTCATTCACCCCCTCTGTGCCAATTTTCAACGCCGCAGAGGTAGAGACCAGCGTACAACCAGTTACGATAATATTCTCTGTAATCCCATAATGCCGGTAAGGGCGCGAATTTTTCACCACAATACAATCGTCGCCTGCTTCAATATGGCAATTATTAATGCGCACATTGCGGCAATGATCGGGGTCTATCCCATCGCAATTGGGTACTTTCAAGTTGTTGAGAATTCGCACCCCCTGGATCAAGATATCCTCGCATCCAATCAAATGCAAACCCCAGGCAGGGGTATCTCGAATGGTCAAGTCGTGAAATGTTACATTTCGACAGCCAATGAAGGAGATCATCTGGGGGCGAAAATCCGGCTCGCTATCCGGTGCCCGGCGCAACCAATAAATATAGCGGTGGTCTTCACGCATAAATTCAACCCCCCGCCCGTTAATCTCCCCTATTCCAGTGACCGCCACATTCTCCGCCTCAAACGCTCGCAAAAAAGCCTTATCAGGATAATCCTGCGGGTCTTTACTTGCCAGCAGTATCGCGCCACCCTCGATGTGCAGGTCAACGTGGCTCTTCAAATTGATTTGCCCGGTCAGGTAGGTGCGTCCACCGCCCACCACCACGCGTCCTCCTCCGCTTTCAGCACAGCGGTCAATCGCCTGTTGAATCGCGGAAGCGTCGTTGGTTTCTCCATCACCTTTTGCACCAAAATCAAGTATTTCCCACATAGTTTTCTCCTTGCCATCTGAAACGCGCTGCCACACCCGGCAGGTCGCTGCGATCTTCCTGGAACATTGCATGAAGCGGCTGCTGGAAAAGAACCTGCTTGCGGAATTCAAACCTGGTTCCATTGATAAAACCAGCTTGTCGCCTGTCTTTCCTTGCACGGGCTACGATAAACGCCGCATCACTCCCCCACTCTCCATATTCGCACCATCCCTGCTCAGCCGTGTATCGCGGGCGAATATCCTCTTGTAAATAACCGACGGTAAGATCATTTAAAGTCCCCAGAGCGTATTCCTCCCCCCTCCAGTTTAGCCGCACCATCATCCCTCTTCCGGTTGGCATAGAAGGTACGGTAGATACCTGCATTTCTGCATCAGTTAAAGTTTGCTCAAGCGGATGAGGCACAAGTACCGTTACGAAATTGATTGATCTTCCAGCCCGGTGTTCACCGCTCCAGGTGTTGGATATCAGAATTTCATTCTGAAAATCCCGCCGCGTTTGGCAGGTTTCTACCGTCATTTTTTGCCCAACAATTTCAGGCAAATAGATTGTCAAGGCAGAAGCGCGCGAATTTTTCCAGCCGTGAATTTCGTCGATATGGGTCTTAAACCAGCGGTTGCCCTCCGCTAAAATATTGGTCGTCCACCATAAAAGGCTGAAAGTGCGGGGCAGTGTTTTTTGTGATAGCGCTGAATCAACCACCACCCAGGCTGGAAGATCCGGCAGGAAAAAGATAGAGCGATCCCAAAATAAGCCCTGGATTTCATCGTTAGTACGGATTCGCCGGATGTCGACGCCACAGACCTGGGTCTGATACAGGCGCTCGGTGCGCACCGGTTTATAATGACCATTATCCTGCAGAAAGTCCCAAAGTTCGACTCCAGGCATTCGCACTCGTGGTCGCCACACCAGGCGATTATGGTAAATATCAGCGCGGTATATACCATCAGGGGGGCTTTCACGGTATCCGCTTTCATGCAGCAATATCGCTCCTTGATGTACCAGCATCGCAAAACTGCCTTCATCTGAATGCCCATGATGCATTTTCTCGGCAGAAACCGCCAGGTTGGTGCGCAAATAGTCGCGGGCTACCTTTCCATAATCCCCTTCATCCCGATAATTGACAAGAGCATAGGCAGCCTTTTCATCCCAACCAGTGCGGAACACCAGTTTTTTTAGAACCAGGTCATCTAACGCATCAGGGGTCGAGTGGGGAGGTTGCGCAATCACCTGATCGTCACACCAGCGCCACGCCAACCCCAGAACCATAGCCGCATACATAGAAGGACGTTCGGTTTGCTGCGCCTGCCAGATGCGCCCGGCTGCCCATTTCATCGCCGGATCGCGGTAGGTGCGCGCGCCCCACTCCAATAAAGATAACCACTCCCAGGCGCTGTGCATCAACCAATGGCTGTCTCCATAATCAGGCAAAATCCCAATAGGAGATATCAGTTGCGTCATCGACTTGATATGCAGGCGGGGCTGGAGAAAATCGGCAATTTCGGGTTTATTGCGCGCTTCGGCATAAAGGATCAGGGCGCGCAGCCAATGGGATTGATACATCATCGCATCTTCAATGCTCCACCTGCCCCAGCTTTCTTCTGCCAGTTCGTCCGCCATTGCCAACCAATCTTTCACTTCTTTTCGAAACGGGAACGCCCTCGCACAAACAGCCAAAGATGCCGCCCGCAGCATTGCCCGGTTATGACCACCCCACTCTGGAAACTTCCAAATAATCTGCAGACTATCAGCAGCCAATTGACCAAGTTCAGCGTATTCGGCATCAGAAATAGCCGGTCGCATCCGTTCACAGGCAGGCGCTAATATGATCGGGTCAAATGCACAATCGAGTGGAGGAACACCATCCACATACTCCGGGCGTTTCTTTGCCACCTCTGGAGGATATAATTTTGCAAACTCTCGATAACGCAGGATGGTATCACGCGCCTTCCATGCCAGAGACCTGTCTCCTGTTTGCTCATAAAGAAAAGCAGATACAACCGCATAATGCAAAGGAAACTTGGTCACCCAATATCCAAAGAGGGGATTATTGGGTGGAAATTGCTTTTTCCAGTTGCTAATCTCCTCTTCAACCCGTGATTCTTCGTTCGCATACCCTTGCTGAATATACTCCAGGTATTGTCGGCGGGTAGACATTTTTTCCTCCAGAGAGAATCTAAAAATGGAATTAGCCTGCATGATTATATCATCAGCCAAAACGAAATGAATTTCCGTTCTAGATAGAGTTGCCTGAACCGGATATGATAAAATCTAACCCACAAACCAAACATCCTACAGGTGAACACAATGACAAATCATCCAACCGGAATTACCCTCAACCCCGAAGGATACTTTGAGAAAGAGGGGCAACGAATCATTCCTGTGGGGGTAAATTATTGGCCTGCGTCTTGCGGAGTCGAGATGTGGCAGCAATGGCCAGAACAGGAGATCCAGGCTGATCTCGACCTGGTTGCCCAACTTGGATTAAATTGTGTCCGGTTTTTTCTCCGCTGGCAAGATTTCGAACCAGCCCCAGGCTGGTATGATTCCACCTGTCTTTCCCGCCTGTCCTTGTTTCTCGAATGGTGCCGTCAAAGAAAACTGCACGCCCAACCCTCTTTGTTCGTTGGTTGGATGAGCGGCGGTATCTTTTGGCCGCAATGGAAAGAAAATCGTAATCTTTACTCAGACCGCATGATGGTTGAGAGGGCAGCGGCATTTGTCCGCCAGGCTTGCGAAGTGATCTCCCCCTATCATGCTGACTTGCTCGGAATTGACCTCGGCAATGAAATTTGCGACCTGCCCGATTGTGATGCCGCTCCCCCAGATGCAGTGAAAGAATGGTGTAGAACCATAACCAGCGCCATCCGATCCGTTTATCCCAATGCGTTGATCGTAACTGGAAATGAACAGCGCCAATTGAACGATGACAGCGGCTGGCGGTTCGGCGACCAACCGGGGATTGACTATTACAGTATGCATGGTTATCCAGTTCCGAACTGGCACACAATTGGGTTTGATGGTATGACCGATCCCCTGGCTCAATCTTTATTGCCGACGTATATCAACGCCGCTCGCGCTTTCGGACCGGTATTGCTGCAAGAGTTCGGTACGATTGCCACATGGGGAGTCGCTCAACAGGAATTGTACCTGCGCAATCTCCTGCCAGCCTGTTGGAAAGCCGGTGCAAACGGCTTTTTATGGTGGTGTTTGCGGGATATACACGCCAGGATTCATCCCTATACCCGACATAATTTTGAAAGCACCCTCGGATTGGTTGATCAAAACAACAACGTGAAACCTGGGCTGGAGTACTTCCTTGAATTTGCTCACAGCCTCTCAGAGCGCGAAAGTCCAGACTTAACCAATATTGAGACAGGTATTTATTTCCCTATCCACTACTATCATCGGGAAAACCCCCATAACCCCGGACAATCACCCCGGGAAGTATCTCCCCGTCTCATGGCAGCCCGATATCTGTTACAGCAAAATGGTCACCGGGTGCGCTTTGTGCGGGGCGACCAGGCATTTCCCCCTTCTTTGAAGCGCCTGATTGTTCCGGGTATTTACCTGACGCTGGACGATCAATTAGCAATCCAATCTTGGGTGTATCACGGCGGCACTTTAATCTGGTCAGGGGTTGACCCGGTAAACTGGGGAAAAATTGCCATCACTCTGCTTGGGGCTCAACCGGTGGATTACCGCGCTCCTGTTACAAGCAATATTCATGTATTCGGTGAAGAATGGGAATTTCACAGCTACCCTCGCGGTTACCGCGTGGAAGTTCAACCAACCACCGCAAAGGTTCTCGCATCTGATCCGAATCAACTACCCCTGCTGTTAAAGAACAATTATGGTTCGGGGACTGTTCTTTTTGCTATACCTTTGGTAGAAGATCAGTTTGTCAGGCTGGCAAACCAGCCCGCTTTGCGCGATCGATGGATACGCTTTTATAAAGGTTTGCTCACTGGCTAAAGGGTAGGATGGTATGTTGTTTTTCATATCATTCATCCTGATCCTGTTCACCAGTCTGTTCATTACCGCTTCTCTGCGGGTCAGTTCACGTTCCGCTTACCTAATCTCGATTTTCCTGCTTTCTTATGCAAACAACACGTTGGTTGGATTATTGGCAAATTTGCTGCTGATGCTCAACCGGGTCTGGGTTTGGTTAGCGCTCGAACTCATCTTACTGGGAATAGCGTTCATCGCCTGGAATCGATTTGCGCGACCACCTCTATTGGGACCATTTACTCAATCCTCAATCCCGATAAATCTTTCCAGGTTCAAGCGCTGGGCTAGAGCTTATCCAGACCTGTTCATCCTGATGACTGGCGTCAGCCTCTCTCTTCTTTTTGCTGCTCTGATGAACCTGGTTGTCCCTCCCAATAATAATGACAGCATGGGAACCCACTTGAGTCGCGTCATTCATTGGCTGTTTAACGGCTCCTTTTTCCCCTGGGATACACCGCGCATCATGCAATTATTCTACCCGGTCAACGCTCAACTTCAATTGTTTTGGACCATCTTATTTTGGGGCAGCGACTTATGGGCAGGATTTGTCCAATACTTTTCTGGAATTGCCTGCCTTGTTGCTGTTTATGGTATCTCGCGGGAGATTGGCGCTAACCGTAATCAAGCGTTATTTGCCGCGTTTACTTTTGGCAGTTTTCCAGTCTTCCTGCTCCAGCTATCTACTCCTCAAAACGATCTGGTAACTGGCGGATTATTCGCCAGTCTGATCTTTTTGTTAATCACGGGAATTAAAAAGAATCGCTCAAATGAAATCCTCCTTTCGGGTCTGGCGTTTGGTTTGGCAATCGGCACCAAGCAGACAATGTTATTTTTATTGCCAGGGTTGGGGATTCTAATCTGGTTATTATGGAAATATGTGTCCCCCAAACCGATCTCATTCATAAAAAAATGGGGGCTTTCAATCATTCTTTTTACACTCATATTTGGGATATACATTAACATATCCAATATCATTCACTTTCGACACCCATTGGGTCCGCCAGAAGAAGTGAACCGATCGACCAGCGGAACGACTGTTTCTTCCTTCCTGGTTAATATCACTTTGAATACAACGCGCCTGTTGTACCAAATGCTCGATCCTTCGGGAATTCCCGACCCGCTATGGGGATACAGCATTAAATTAAAAGCCCTGGTCTTGAAACCGGTTTTTGACCTGTTGCAACTACCAATAGAAGGCAGCGTAGCAACCGCTACCGGACATTCTTTTAACCTGCGTTATCGCCCGCTTTTACAGGAAGACTCCGCCTGGTATGGTCCGCTTGGATTTTTCTTGTTTCTACCTGTTCAAATTTTCCAATTGATCAAAGGAATTCGCACCAGGGATACCTTTCGAACAGGTTTTCCACTCATTTTTCTAACTTTTTTGCTGGCAGATGCGGCATTTCGCCCCGGCTGGGATCCATTTCAATCGCGTTATTTTTTACCCGCCATAGCAGTGGGATCCAGCCTGGTGGGGTTTACCTTTCAAAATTCACCCCGATCGCTATATCTGCGCTGGATAACCACCCTCCTTGCCTGGATGGTGATGGTAAGCGTAGCGTTTCTTAATAGCGCCAAACCCATTGTTGGGGATCAGACTATCTGGACAATGGATCGAACTGCGAAATTAACCATCCAGGGTCATTTCATGCTGGATGTAACCCGAATGGTAGATCGTGAAATCCCTCCTGATGCGGTGGCAGGCATGCTCAATTTTGGCGCTAACTGGGAGTATCCGCTGTTTGGTGAACGATTTACCCGCCGAATCATTCCCATCCACCCGATAGACAGGCTTTATGATCCAGAATGGTTAAAAGCCAGGGACATCCAATTCGTCATAATCCAGGCGACCCGTGAAGAGCTGCCCGACATACCGCGCTATCTCACTCCCGTCAGCGGCTATTATGCCTGGGTCATTTACCGGTTCAGCCCGTGATCTTCCAGGCGATCAACGTTGTACTTCTTCCACTTCTTCATACCAGCGCATTTTTCTGCCAATTTTCGCTCTAATTTTCCAGGCAAGGCTTTTATCAGCCGAATCAAGCGCACTTAGAATACCATTAAGACGCTCCACTATGATTTGAGCAGCAGGCGGATTAAAATTCAATTCATTCATTAATAAAAGAGAACGGGTTTTTTGTAAATTGTCGGTTACCGTTGTAAACAAGCCCCAATCCACACTACAATATCGGCAAAGCTGATCCAGGTTGATCATATCTTGATCTGACGAGCCAACCTCATGTTCGGCTAAAAGGCAGCAAATATCCAGCACATCTTTGCGGTTAATTTGAACAATTTGGGCTTTGGTCAAAAATAATTCAGCAAGAGGAACCGTGATTGGTTCCAACCGTAACCGCTCGCCAATCGCTATGCGATGGCACATTTCAAATGCACCAATGAAAATATCAACCTGTAACTCCCCTTGCGGGTGAAAATAGATTTGTCGCCGGTCTCCATTTAATGTATTCAACTGCCTGTTTGGCAAATATCCCGCCTCATAAAAAAATTTCTCCAGGCGCTGCCCCCCATCTTTATCCGTAAGAAAATCCAGGTCTTTATATTCGCGGACTTCCATCGCCTGGCGTGTGTTTGGGCAGTGAATCCAGACCGCCAATCCACCCAGAAGGCGCAAGAGGATGTCCTTCTGCTGGGCTTTGGTTGTCAGGCGGTATAACTCGGCTTCAATTTCTGTTATGGATAAAGACATAAAAGAGTATGAAGCCTCGTGTGATCACCAGACAGGTTATTCAACTGGAATTTCCTGATATACCCTGTCGATATTAATCCCGCGGCGGCGGCGGTATGCTTTAAAGCCAAGATAAATTCCAGTCGCCAGACAATACAAAACCAACATAAAAAGGATCGAGCTGGTATTTGCCAGACCAATCCCGTATAATCCGAGTGGATCAATCAACCAGGCATACAACAAAAACACCAGAAAACCGCCAAAAATGACACCAGCAGCCGTGATGAGTGGAATACCAAAAATTTTGTATTTTGCTACCGGAGAGGAGCGATACAATTCCGGCTTGCGGTATGGAAGCAGGATTGCCCCAATCGTTGTCCCCAGGTACGTCACCGCAATAACAAGGGTAGAATCGAGAGTCAAAGAACGAAAATCGAATATGTTCCAGGCAAATAAGGCTGAAACCAGGATCGAGGGTACCACCATCAACAAGAGAGCAAAGATTGGGGTGCGGGTTCGAGGATCCACCTCACTTACTTTTTCTGGCAACAATCGGTCAAACGAAGCTGCAAAAATAACCCGTGTCGAACTTAAAAACACAGTCCCCGACCACCCAAACCACCACATACTCATTGCCAAAATGATGACAAATTGAAGGAAACGGCTGGTCGTCATAAACACTGCCATTAATGCCGGATAAGGCCAGATTGGCAAAGGTGGAACTGCTTCAGTATAACCCCAGGCGTAATTCCACCATGCCCCATTGGCTTTAATATAAAAATCCCAGGTAAGGGTCTTATTGATTAACAAAATAAACACCACAGCCAATATAGTAGTAACAATTAATGCGCTCGCCATTCCCCAAAAATTGCGCTTGAAATCCGTAGCTCCCCTCACTTCGCCATATAACGTGGAGCCCCAATTAGGCCACAGGTTAAAGAACACAATAAACGGCATCGCCAAAAAAATCGCTCCCAGACTGCCCGACGCCAGCGGCAAAACCGCTCCGGCTTCTTCACCAGCAGCCAGGGTCGCCTCATATACATCCGCACCTGCGCCAAACATTGCCGTGCCTTCGCGTGCGAGACCAGCTTGAAATGCCTCTGGTGAACCAAAGAGTAAAAAGCCAAAAACAATCAGCAACCCCACCATCCCAACCAGAAAGCACATTTTTTGAATTCGCGCGTACCACTTCATTCCAATCCCAATATAAAAGGTTACAAACGCCAGCACCATCAAAGAAGTAACGAACAATCCGGTCTCCGATTGTCCAAACCAGAGAGCAATATCCTTAATTCCAATTATCCCTAATAGCGGGGTTAACACAATATGGCGCAGCATATCTCCATATAATGGCACCCAAAGCCAAAGGATGAACCACCAACCGGTAATGGTCAATACAAATCCGATACCCCCTCCCAGGATACGGCTTTGCCAGACATAATCACCGCCTGAACGCGGCATAATCGCCGCCAGACTGGCATATACAATGACCTCAAATAAAATAAATAAACCGCTAATGATCAAAACAGGTAATAAACCGCCCTCCAGTCCATACATCTGGCTAAAAATATAAAGACCAAGTGTAACAAGGTTAATTGAAAAAGTAGCGTAGATAAATGCGTCAAATACGGACCAGGACCTGACCAGACCTGTGGCTCTTCGAACAAACAAGTTCATATCCGGTCTATTCTTCCGATCAGTAAGCATAATTTACTTCCTCCATGAGGTGATGATTTGGTACTATTATATATAACCCCTAAAAAATCACAGGTTTTTATCCGGTAGTCAAAATATAGTTTGTGATTTTTTTTCGATCGAGAGTTACCAAAGCACCCAATAAAGTGCCTTGTTCATACATGCTGCCAGGATTAATACATAAAGTCTTCCCCATGCGTATCGCCGCTTTATTCTCATGGATATGTCCAAACAAGCCCAATAGCGGCTGATATTTCTTGATCAATTCTCGCACGGCTCTACTTCCAACAGGCACCAACGAATTGCCAGCATATTTGGGGCGAAAATCTTTGGTTAATTCAGGCGCATCATCCAGGCTGGACTCGAATGGCGGCACATGAATATTAAACACACTCATGGCAGGATTTTTTAACCTGGATGCCATATTTTCCAGGCGGATCGCCAGTTTCTCTTCACTCTCTTCTCGAAAACTATGCCATGGAGTTGGATTGCTCCAGCCGGTGGAAATCATTTCATGCGTCTCATCAAGCGCAACCACCTCGCCTTCTGCAAGGCGCACCGAACGCGCTGCGCGAATCAGTTCATCGATTTCAAACATATCATCGTTTCCGGGAGATACATAACAGGTTATTCCGGTATTTGCCAGTTTTTCCTCTGCAAAGGTCAACCACTGCTCTACACAGCGCAATACTTCGTTCTTAAAAAGCTGATTTACCCTTTCGGGATTTTCATGTAAGATTTTTATCTCATCTGGATTGGTCAAATAGGGGTAATACCCCCGGCTGCGGATACGTTTGACCATATCTTGAACTTCAGCAGAACCATGAAGGATCGTAACATGTTCTAATAATTCTGCTTGATAGGTATTGTTGCCATAGTGAACAATCGGAACGATTGCCTTGCCGGTGATATCCCCGCCTAAAATCAGGACATTTGCCCCGTAAAACTTACCCGCATTAATAAATTTTTTCCAGCAAATTTCAGATCCATGGATATCGGTGGCAAAAAAAAGAACAGTCACGAAATATCTACCTTTTAAATTTGGATACTGGCAGGCAACATTTTACTACATCTCTCTAAAACCGCAACTGCGCGGCGTCAAGTGCTGGTCGATATGATATACTCCCCCCTTGACGATTGCACAAAATTTGAGGGTATTGAGTAAGGTAAATTTTGAAGACATCCGTTGAAGTGTTATACATTGCATGAATACGACCATCACTTTATTAATCGTTGGCATCACCTATATTGGCATCGCTGTCGGTCGCTGGCCGATTATCAAATCCAATCGCGCATCGATTGTCCTGGTGGGAACAGGTCTATTGTTGGCGACCGGACAAATCCAATTTGAGCAGATGAAAGAATTGCTCGACCTGGATACACTCGTCCTTTTATTCAGCATGATGGTATTAAACGTCAATTTACGGATGGCTGGTTTTTTCAGCGCTGCTGGAAGCTCTATTTTGCGCTGGACGCGTTCACCGCGCCTCTTCTTAGGGTTGGAAATCTTGATAATCGGCATTCTCAGCGCCTTGTTTCTGAATGATACGATCTGCCTGATGATGACGCCATTGATGATCGAAATCACCACCACCTTAAAGCGCAACCCCATCCCCTATCTGATCGCATTAGCCACTGCATCCAATATCGGATCAACCGCAACGGTGACCGGCAACCCCCAAAATATGATCATCGGTGTTGCTTCAGGAATTTCTTATATACAATTTGCCGGAGCCCTAATCCCCCCAGCCTTACTTGGTCTTTTTGTCATCTGGATCGTACTCGTACTGTTCTATCCAAAAGAATTTCAGAAGGAGTCATTTGAGCTGGTTCCGTCAGTGCCGGTTGAAATATCAAAACCTATGCTCCAAAAATGTCTGATCGTTGTCGCAGGATTACTGGTCGCGTTTTTGCTGGGAGTACCAGTGGCGTTGGCGTCATTATTGGCAGCCTGTGTTTTGCTAATCACCCGCCGCACCCAACCCCAAACTGTATTTGCCGAATTAGATTGGAGCTTGCTGGTCTTTTTTGGAGGTATGTTTATTGTCAGTGGAGCCCTGGAAGTAAATGGGATCAGCCAATACCTGTTTGATCGGATGAATTTATCGGACACCCTGGATGTGGTTAATTTAACCGTTGTAACGGTCATTTTAAGCAATCTGGTATCGAATGTACCGGCTGTCCTCTTGCTGAAACCCGTCATCCCCCAGCTAAGTAATCCAGAAGCTGGCTGGCTGGCTTTGGCAGCCGCCTCAACCCTGGCAGGCAATTTAACCTTATTGGGTTCGGTCGCTAATTTAATTGTTGCCGAATCTGCAGCTCGCTGGCGAATTGAATTGGGATTTATAGAATATACTCGCGCAGGAGTAATCATTACGCTATTCTCTTTGATCTTAGGGACAGGTTACATCGCCTTATTTATCTGGCATTGATTTCTGGGGGTTACACGTTATAGAAAAATCATATATACTGGATAAAACCGGGATGTTTTTCAATGAAACCCGGCAGAGGAGGTCATGGTGAAACATATCTTTGCTGGTCTCATCTTTTGTCTGGCGTTTTTAACCGGCTGTGGAGCTTCCCCTGATGCCCAGGCAACGATGATAGCGACAGCGATCACTGCATCAGCGGCTGCCTGGACGCCTACACCACGTCCTACTGAAACCCAGCCCCCACTGCCCACTCGCACTTCCACGCCAGCTCCAACCGCCACAGCCAAACCCACATCCACGCCCCAACCTACACCAGCCGGCAACTTAACCAAAAATCTGGTTGTCTTTCAAGAAAAGCCCGGCGGTGATATCCAGGTGGCTGATCTCAAAGGGGAGAACAAAATCAACCTCACCCAGGAACTAAAGGGGATCAAGCGACTTTGGGGCTGGTCTCCTGATGGTTCCTGGATTCTGGTATCCCGATATGACCAGGAACCTCCTGCGAGGATTGATGACCTGACCAAATATGTACGCGAGTTATGGGTTTTTAGCCCCGATGGAAAAACCAGCCGCCTGTTAATGAATATCGGAACAACAGACATTCCCTATTGGTCTTGGGATAGCAGCGCATTGATCGTTACCAGCCCCAAATCAGCGGATACTCGTGGTGTTTTTATCGCCAATCTCAAAGAGTTGAAAGTCATCGATACCAATTTCATTGGCAGAGACCCCGCCATATCTGCGGATGGAAAGAATTTTGCCTGGTTTTATAATGGAGAAATCCGCTATGCACAAGGCAATCGCCGCCCAATAATCCTGGCGCGCTATGACAGTGGATTTGTCAGATCTTTGTTGTTTTCAGCGGACGGACAATACCTGTTGTACATGGTTGACAATCTGACAGACAAAGTCTCAACGCTCCATCGGGTGAAGCTGGAAGGCACCGACCAGCCAGAAGCCTTGAGAACTTTTGAACGCCAGGTCTGGCCAGTGAGTATTTCTCCCGATCATAACTGGATCGTGATAATTGACTACACGAACCAAAGCGCGGGCTGGGGTGTAGTCACTCTGGATGGAAAAACATTCAATTGGGTTAAAGATTATTTATTACCAGAATGGATGCCCGACTCAAAACAATTAATCGCCCAAAAAGGCAAAACCATTTTCCTCCTCGATCCACAGACCTTAAAAGAGAAGGATAGCGATATTTTGAAATGGGTCAGCGGGTTGACTGGTTCCTGGTATTTACAACCCGCTGTTAAATGATTAGCTACACACTGCAAAGGCTTCTTGGAGGGCTTTGACCGGGTCGCCCCTGGGGATAAACTCCTGGCAGAGAAAGCCATCATATCCGGTTCTTCGAATAGCCGCAACCACAGCCGGGTATTGGATTTCCTGACTGGCATCCAGGTTTCCTCTGCCGGGATTGCCCGCTGTATGATAGTGAGCAAACCAGGCATGGAACTTTTCGATTGTCCGAATTAAGTCCCCCTCCATGATTTGCATGTGGTAAATATCATACAGCAGCTTCACCCGCGGAGAATTAACTCGTTCAACTACCTTAACCCCCCACTCCGTATGGTCGGCTTGGTAATCTGGATGATCGACTTTACTATTCAATAATTCCAAAACCAGGTTGACACCGGCATCTTCTGCTGATTTCGCCAATCTCTGCAAGCAAATAGCTGTGTTCTCAATCCCAATTTCATCATCAAGTCCCGCCCGGCTGCCACTAAAGCAGATCAGGTTTCGAATTTTCCATTTGACCGATTTCTCAATTTTTTCTTCAAGCTCCGCAACAATCCGGTCATGGTTTTCCTTGCGATTCATCCCATCAATGATTGACTTATGCCCGTCGATCGAAGCCAATTCCAGCCCATGATCCAGGATCATTTGCCAGTATTCCTCCTTCGCCAGGTCAACACCCCGGTAACCAATCTCGCTAGCGGATTTTACAAATTGAAGGGGAGTCATCCCATCCCGCACAAAACACCACCACGCAACAGATTGTTTAATCATTGTGTGCCCGCCAATCTTTATTGTAAGGAATTTTTACTGCGCGTTTTTTGCAATTCATACTCAGGAGTTCTTCGATTTAGTAGGTCCAGTGAAATATCGATTACTTCCCGCGCTTCGTCAGGCGTGGTCGTGCCAATCGTAACCATATCTTGATCTCGAATTGTGCTCCATACAAACGCCAAACCTACCACAGGCAGCAGCCTGCCAGCAGCCAGCGGTTTAATGGTCATGACTGGTTTTTTTGCCTGGTGAATAATGCGCATGACCCAGTCCGCCTCCACCTGCATCAAGAACCCCAGAGAATTATAGATTTGAATATAAGTCTCAACATCTGCCTCCATTTTGTCGGCATAAACCACCGTCTCAGGCATGTGAGTGGATAAACCTGGGATCATTCCTCTTTCGCGAATCATTCGAGTGTACATTCCCAGATCGCGGATTGTCCGATCCCGCCGGTCAACCAGAGCATCGGTGATCGCCTGGTGAGGCATACAAAAATCAGCATTCAATTCCTTCATCCGATCAAATACTCTTTCTGGTTCAGTATCCACAGGTTCTCCTGGGCGAATATTGAAATGCGGCGTCAGAATACGTATCATCTTTCTTCCCGTGCGATCCTCAGCATCCACAATCGCTTCCTCAAGCAAAGCAGATGGAGGACCCATCACCGCATCTACACCTCGTTCGAGAAATACGGTCAGAACCTCCGTCAGTCTGGCTCGATTTTGATATGACTTAATAAAATTATCTTTTGCTTTACTGGTGTGAGAATATCCCAAGAACCAATTTGTCCCAACAATTAAGCGCGGTAGACTTAATCCACCTACAACCGTTCTAGGAAAACTATCCATTATTCCCTCCAACCTGGCTATTTTTATTTTTTCCAGCTTTCCGCATTCTGCGAACATCCCCATCCCGCATGGTCAGACCGATTCCATCCAAATGCTCTAAAAATGCGAGGATATAACGCCGAGAGGATTTCAAAAGATCACGGAACTCTGCAACAGCTATCGTATCATGCATTTGAAAATGTTGCTCCAATAATTTTAACATGGTTGAATAATCGCTTTTGCGAAAGACCACTTCACTTGAAACCTGAATGAGTTCACCCTGATCAAGTAGAGCCTGATAAAGTTCCGTTCCTATTTCAGCCTGGCAATCCTTCACAGAAGGTGGTTCAAAAGGATTTTGTGAAAAACGACTTAACAACGTTTTAGCAAGCTCTTTTTGTGCCTCAGTAAACCGCACAGAGAAACCAGATAATGCGACATGGGTACCAAGATCGATAATGATCCCGTCTTTTACCCAGCGGTTCAACTGTGTGTTTAAATAACGAGCTGATATTTTCAAACGGCTTTTCAGTTCTTCTTTCGGAATTCCGCGCCGTAAAGGATAAAGTTGATGATAGGTCGTCAATTCAGAAACAAGTCGAAGTGTTTCACGTTTCCAATGATGTGTGGTACATACCAATACATCGCTTTCAGAAGAAAGATTCCCATCTTCCAACCGCTCTATAACACCTGAATGCTGTAAATCTTCAATTCCTTCTCGAATCTGGCTTTGCGGTAGACCCGATTTTCCAGCAATTTCTCGAAAAGGTGCAATCCCAACGGAAACCATAACCTGAGTCAATATATCCCCAGGTGTGCCTTGTTGCAACGATTCAAGACGCCGAATAATATCCGGATCAAACCGTTTATGTCTGCCTGATGGATGAGGATCGACAATCACCCCCCCACCCAGTGTCTCTGCGGGTGAGGGTCGGCGCAATATAAAACGGTCTCCCCGCACCGCGATCACAGGTTCCTTCAGGTCAATTTGCAGCCAGCCCGAATTTCCTTTTTCCAGCTCATCCACCCCCAGAAGTCGTAAACGGGCTAACACCTCCGAACTGCCAGTAAAAAACTTTACTTCGCTGTTATGGCGTAAATTACCAGATATGTCTTTTAACAGGCGAAACGAAGCGTCTATCAGGCGGGTTGGTTGATATTTTCCAGGATGCGCCACCACATGACCACGTTGAATATTCTCAACATTTACACCCGAAATATTAATCGCGGTGCGGCTGCCTGGCAAAGCAATATCTACTTTCTTGCGGTGAGTCTGTAAACCCCTGATGCGACCCCGGAACTCGGTGGGGTATATTTTCACTTCTTCCCCAATACTGAACTCGCCGTCCAGCAACGTGCCGGTAACCACCGTTCCAAATCCGGGCATCGTAAACACCCGGTCGATCGGCAGCCGGGGTCGCCCCAAATCAGGACGCTCCGCTCTGCCAGCCAGGCATTTTTCAATTTCCTTTAGCAATTCTGGAATTCCCTCTCCCGTTCGCGCGGAAACCGGGATGATCGGCGCTTCTGCTAATACTGTGCCTGAGAGAACATCATGTATTTCGCTGGAAACCATCTCGATCCACTCTCTATCTCCAGCAACCAGGTCTACTTTTGTCAACGCACCCACACCAGCGTCTATATTAAGTAAATCAAGGATTGCCAGGTGTTCGCGGGTTTGCGGCATCACCCCTTCATCTGCGGCTATAACAAACAGCGCCGCATCGACTCCACCTACTCCGGCTAACATGTTCTCGATAAAGTCTCTGTGTCCCGGAACATCAATAATCCCGATTGTTTCTCCTGCTGGCAAGGTTACCCAACCAAAGCCAAGGTCTATGGTCATTTCACGCTCTTGCTCTTCCTTTAACCGATCTGGATGAGTTCCGGTTAAGGCAGCAACGAGCGTTGATTTCCCATGATCTACATGACCAGCCGTCCCAATAACACGCACCCTGAAACTCCTAAACGCCAGATCTTCCAAAGGTACGGTCGTACGAATCCATTAAGTCGCGAGCCAAAACCAAAATACTTTGCAAGCGTTGTCGATTATCCTCAATCATCTCTCGTATAAGCTCTTGAATTTCTTCGCGGGCTTCTTCCACCAATACCAGTCTTTCATGATATTTTTCAAACTGCCGGGATAACTCTCTCTGATTTTCTTCTTGAACCAATGAATAATTTGCCCAGCGTTTTTGATCATCTGCCCGAAACGCCACCCATTCTTGCCTGAAGCGATCTTCGGTTAACCGCTGCATTTCTGTAATTTCATTAATTCGGCGCTCAAATCGTTCAGTTATCTCAATAAACGCCTGTTCTGATCGTTTTACCGCGCGATGGGTCGCTTCAAGTGCTTGCAATTGTGCGTCAATTCCTAGCGCTTGTTTTTCGATCGTTTCAAACCGGGATTGCCAGTCCTTCCAGATACGGTCGCGCTCCATTTGCCCCATATTAATTTTATCGATAAAGCTCACCTGAGCCTGCCTTCGTTCACTTTCTGCGGCTTGAAACTCATTAACCCGCACTTCAAGTTTTCGGGTTGTATCTAAAACCAGGTCAACCCGCCCACGTTGTTCATCTTGTCGTTTGCGAATCGCCGCAAGTTCACCCTGGATATCGGTCAACCGTTTTGAATCCTGTCTTTGGGTTTCTTCTAATAATTTTTGTCCGCGTTTATATTCTTCATCAGAACGGCGGGTTTCATTAACTCTGGCTTCTAACTCTTCAATCAAGCGACCAAGCCGAAAATCTTCTTCGATTCTTGCCTGAACATTTCGTTTTAATTCCGCAATGGGTTCCAGTCCTTTACGAACATCCGCAATACTCTTATTCAGGCTTTCCAGGTCTGCATACCGCACGCGTTCCATTTCTCGCGAATATTCCTGCCGTTGTTTTTCAATCGCATCAATCGCGCGGGTGTATTCGATCCGCATTTGCGCCTGATCTGCCTCAAGGTGGTCAAATCGGGATAAGGCGCTGGATAATTTTGCCAGGTCGCCAGTCAACTCCCGGATTTGTCCCATCAGACCTGGAACATTTCCTTCCAAAACTGCCAGGCGTTGCTCCAATGTATCAATCGCAACTTTATCCTTCCTGCGTTCTTCATCCAACCATTTTAGATTTTTCTCTATTTGCTCTAAATTCATACGATTTCCTTCGTTCCGCTGAATAGCGGGGAGTGAATCAGATTACCCCAAATTATATATGATCCTGCTTTGAACCCGTTATCGTTTCAGGTGATTAAGCGAATGAAAGGCTCTTCTTTCTTCATCTCAACTTGCTGAATGCTGTTACCAGGTTGGTCATCCAGGGCAAAATAAAATTTGGAAATAACCCCATGATAAAGACAAACAAAAGACCCAGACTTAATAAGACAACCTGAACCCATGACTCCTCTGTCGCCCAGTTTGAATCATCCCTGCGAAATACAACCGCGATCACCCGTAAACCACTGAATAACATACCCGCCAAACCGGCTAAGACTGAAACGGTCAGCTCGAGTGATTCTGCGGATAATTCTTGTAAAACCAGAAAACGAGGTGCAAAAGTGGCAGACAGAGGAATTCCCGTCAACGCAAATATCCCTGTTGCCAATCCCGCTGCCGCGAAAGGAATTTGATGACCAGAACCTTCGAGATAAGACAGGTTCAGTGATCCATATTTCGATAAAATAACTGAAAACGACAGCGACAACAAACCAAATATCAATAATCTGGGTAACAACATCATGCTAAATGCTTCTATTCCTCTCCGGTTTAAAAGACTTATCGCCAGCAGGCTAAACCCAATTTCAATAATCGCCCCATATCCAAGCAGTCTGCCCAGGTTATTCTGAAAAGCTGACCAAAATCCAGCAGTAATAATCATGACCGCACCAATCAGGCGGACGATTTCCAAAAAATCAGGAGTGTTTCTTATCCAAGCAAACTGGTCAAAAAAGCCTAATAAGAATATCAAAACAAATGAAGGTAACATCATTAATATGAAACCAACGGGATAAGGATGAGACTGACCAGCCAACAGGGGCAGCCATGTGTAAAAGGGAAATACACCCAACCAGAAAGCAAATCCCAAACCTAAAAGAATGACCGCCCTGATTAAGAATACAGGATTTCCAACATGTAGATCAACTCCAGCGGCTGCCCAACCCGCCAATAAAATAAAGGGCAGCGCCAGGCTTTGAAACACCAGATATCGTAATACCCCCTGGGTAGATTGTTGTTGCACAGGGGTTAACAAAGGAACACTTAATAAGACAGCGCCTTCAATCAACAACGCGGCATAGAGGAATGGCTCAACTGCCAGCGAAGCGATCAGCACCGCGATGATTGCCAAACCAAATGGAACAATCAGTTTTGCTCCACCAGCCGCCTGGCTGCCAGCAAGCCAAAAAGCGCCAAAGGTATAGGCTACCACCAGCATCGGGCGATCCCCATTGGAAAGAACCAGCCGCCTGCCAAGAATTTCCATTACCGAATTAAGCTCAAACGCCAGGGTTCCTAATCGAATTGGGTTATTAAAAGGGATTAACCAGGCAAGCAAAGCCAAAAGGAAACATAAAATTACTCCTAAAAACAATACCAAAAGGCGGCGTTGAATAAAAGGGATGGATACGATTGCAAAAATAACCGGTAAACCAATCCAGATCAGAGGAGCATTCAAAGTAGACCTCCAGCTTCAGGTTTACTCATGATATATGCCCCCGCTGCTGCCAGACCCAGGTTTACCGCTGCGAGCAGCCCGGCGACCAGGACAGATACTTCTATCGCCGCATAAATCATTTCAAACCCGGAAAATACCGTCAACAATCCCAGAATTACATGAAAGGTTCGAGTTGTCATTCCCAGTTGCAGCAACCCCATTCCAATTAATAAAATACCTCCCACAAGAATGGCGGGTGGAACTGGAAGATAGTCTTGAGTCAGTGGGACAACATTAAAGACCACCAGCCAAACAACCCCTGCGCTCAACACACGAAAAATCCTGAGACTATACGAGGTTGCTAATCGGTATTCATCCAAATTCACCTGAGAAGCGGTTAGAACAGCGCCTGCCATCCAACCAGCGACCAGTTTTACCGCTGCCAAACCTGTTGGCCAAACCAACGCAGTCAGCCAAAAGACCCCAAGATACTGCACAAATAATGCGGTCAGGTTCACTTTCCAATCGGTGTAAACGACCAACAGCAAAGAGGTAATAAAAAATACTGCTACGGGGATCAGGCTAAGCTGTTCAAATATCATGATCCGAATGACCTCAAAAGCGATATGAACAACGCCAGCATAATTAACGCCCAAATTACGCCACCATCTCCTTCCAAAATGACCGTTATCGCCTGTATCAATCGCTCCACACCAGAATAAAAAATTTGAAATACCCGAAAAAGCCAGTTTAAGCTAAACAGCCTCCCTAAGAATCCTGACAACCTGATAAATGCAACGCGAACCCAAAGGAGGGAAATATTATTCTCTGGTTTTTCCCGCTGAAAAAGCCATATCAAGAGGCTAATCATCAAAAATAAAAGAACAGAGGAAACACCAGCCCACCACACACCAGGACGAAATGATCCCTCCCATCCTAAAACGCCAAGCACCCAGCCTGCCAGCACCATCAAACTCAGTCCAATCGGGTACACCACATGGATCCAACGCTCCAGGTGCGACATCGACTCGCCTTTTCGGAGAATATGCCGCAGGTAACCTGTCATCAACATACTATGAGAGACGAGAAATGCAAGATGATACCATGACCAGCCCGGCTTATAGATTCCATACCAGCCACTGGCTGCTGGCGAAAAAGGTAAACCACTCATTGACAGTAGACCCATTCCAGGAATCAACCATAATTTCCCTTGCCTGGCTGGAAATAAAAACAATACTGATCCTGATGTCAACATCACAGTCCCCCAGGCGCGAGACGCTCCTGGATCACCCTGGATAGCACAAACTACTGCCAGGCTTGCAAAGCTGATTAACCAAAACGGTCTGCCCACCAGTTCATCTTCGGCTGCCAGCCACCTGGCACTGGCATAAATCGCAGCCCACGCAGCAATCAAGACGATATACTGTGTAACATCCTGGCTGACAACACCTGCTGGTAATCGAGCCAACAATACAAAACTGGATAAAGGAGACGCCATCCTCAATACATCTCCTAATCCACGGCGGTTTTGGCTTTCCTGGATAAACGGAAGATGTAAAGGAATTACGCCCAACCGCAGTCCAACCGACACAACAAGAATAAAGGCAGCTTGGGGGGGAATTGACGTCAAGGTCAACAAGATTCCCTGGTTGCGGCTGTATAACACGGCTAATATCGCCAGTAATACTCCACCTGTTCGAAAAGCATACGCGACAATCGCTTGGTTAACCAAAGCCTTCCTTTCCCCAAGCGACACTTCGATCGTAAGTTCAACCAGGTCTAATATTGCCCAACATACTATTAAGCTGATTGGATTGACTGCTTGGATCGCTAACAAGCCTATTGCAACTATCCCAATACTTCCCGCCAACGAAAAGGGAGAGGATTGATTTTGTAATCGAACTGAGGATGTCAATATAACCGCGAAAAGTAAAACCACAAACCCAAAACTATAGGACCAGGAGATATAATCAAGCTGGAAAGCAAGAGGAATACCAGGTATTGCGCCTGGCAGCCAATTATCGATTACCAAAGTCGATGGAAGCCTCCACCGCAAGAAAACATAAAAAATGGTTATCGCCAGGGATGTAAATACGGATAAAAGCCAGGCAAAACCAATTCCCGGACGTATTTGCGCCAATAACATTATTGCCGCGAAACAGGCAGCCAACCCTAATACAGGCGCCAGGATGTTCATATCCTAGATCACCATCCCGATTCCTCTGCGAATAAATTGTCCTTGTCCTGCTTTCCCTTGCCACTGTTCTCCATCCACGATCATTTTTCCACGTAAAAAGACCTTTTCGGGAAAGCCGTTTACTTCCCAACCTTCATACAAGTTGTAATCCGTACGATGATGGGCTGTCTTTACTCCATATACCAGGCGAGCAGAATCATTCCAAATGACAAGGTCTGCATCAGAGCCGGGCGCCAGGGTGCCTTTCCGAGGATATAAACCAAATATTTTCGCGGGATTGGTACAATTGAGCGCAACAAATTGGTTAGGAGAAATGCGACCAGTTTTAACCCCGTAAGACCATAAAATCGGCATGCGATCTGCCACACCGGGCAAACCATTTGGAATGCAGGAGAAATCGTCTTTTCCCAACTCTTTCCCAGGTATGGCTATTAATTGACCTTCGTATTCGATAGGCTGAGTTCCATTGTAAAAAAACGGGCAATGATCAGTTCCAATGACCTGAATCGTCCCATTTTTTAGCCCTTCCCATAATCGCTCTTGATCCTGTATTGTCCTTAATGGCGGTGAACAGACATATTTTGCGCCATCCGGACGGTTTAGATCATCTTCTAAAAAAAATAAATACTGGGGACAGGTCTCACCCATAACCTGGACTCCCCTTTCGCGCCCATACGATAGCTGATCCACTTCTCCCGCGGCATTCATGTGAACAACATACAGAGGCGCTCCCGCCTGGGCAGCCAGAGCAACACCCCGTAAAACCGCTTCAACAGCCCCCCAGGCAGGTCGAGTCCTGGCATGCCAGATGGGAGTGAGATTACCCGATCGAAGGGCTTCTTGTGTAAGCAGTTCAATAACATCGCCATTTTCAGCATGCAGCATGGTAATCATCCCCAGACCAGCCGCGATCCGCATAACCTGAAAAATATCTTTGTCCTCCAGGCGTAAGCGCCCATTATATGCAGTAAAAACCTTTATACTGGTAATACCTTCCTGAAGTAGGGATGGAATCTCTCCAGCAATTTTGTCATCAAAATGACTGATATTCATGTGGAAGCTGTAATCAATCGCAGCCAGTTTGTCTGCCCGCTGATGCCATTCATCCAGGCTGGACTTAAGGGACATCTGATTTTGTGGCACAAAATCAATGACTGTCGTTGTCCCTCCAAAGGCAGCCGCTTTATGACCTGTGTAGTGATCGTCTGAAGACACAGTGCCGAACATCGGCAGGTTAAAGTGGGTATGAACATCAACCCCGCCAGGCAGAACAAATTTACCGGTTGCGTCGATTACCGAAGCCTGGCTGGAGACCGCCAAGTCGACACCAATCTGTACAATCTTTTCACCCTCTATGAGAATATCTGCTTGATACAAATCAGAAGCTGTAATTAATGTGCCAGACCGGATCAATATCATAATTCACTCCCTGCAGGACGTCGGTAGGGATTTTTATTGAAATCCATTTTACCAGCAATATCTGAACTGATTGTCAATGCGGGTTAAGGAACAGGTATAATTGCTTTCATTCTACGGATAGAGAATTTCACTTGTCAAGTCCCGCGAATTTACGCCCCTCGATAAAAATTTTAATCCTGGCTGGAATTGGAATTTTATCGCTGGCAGCCCTGGCAGTCCATGCGCGATATTACATGCCTTTTATTGCCGACGACGCGCTGATTTCACTCCGCTATGCGCGAAGACTCCTCGATGGACTGGGGTTAACCTGGACTGATGGCGAAATTGTCGAGGGGTATTCCAATTTATTATGGGTGTTGTTAACCGCGCTAACAGGCTGGCTGGGGATTGACTTAATTAAAGGCGCCCGGATATTAGGTCTAGGGTTTACTTCTTTATCTGTAATCGCCCTCCTTTTCCGGCAATTCCAACGTCCGACCACCCAATTTTTCCCATTAGCCAGCCTGGTTGGCAGTTTACTGATTGTCCTGGCAGGTCCAATCGCTGTGTGGTCGATCGGAGGATTGGAAGGACCTTTGTTGATTGCATTGCTCAGTTGGGCTGTCGTCCTATCGCTGCCATTTTTTGAACAGAAGAACCTGCCAGCCACTTTTCTCATTCCTTCCGCTTTTCTTTATGGCTTGCTTTGCCTCACCCGAGTGGATGGGGCTTTGTTCACGATCTTAGCCGTTGGCAGCCTGGTTTTCCATAGAGGATTGCGCCCCAGCACCATGCGGGCTGCAATCGTTCTGGGAGGCATTCCTTTTCTCTTTTATTTGGGGCAGCTAATATTCAGGCTGATCTATTATGGACAATGGGTATCGAACACAACCCTCGTCAAAGTAAGTCCTTCGCTTGTTCATCTGATGGAAGGGATATTGTACGTCCGAGATGGCTTATGGGTTCTGGCGCCCGCCTGTTTTCTCGCTTTGCTCTCTTTCGCGCCCTTCCTCGTCGATAAATCTCCCCAGCCAGCGGGTATTCTGCCATTGGTCTCAATTGTAGGCTGGTGCCTTTACGTGATTGGAATTGGAGGAGATATCTTTCCTGCCTGGCGTATGTTGGTTCCAATTATCCCCCTCTTAGCTTTACAGGCGGTGGATGGAACAGCCTGGTTGGAAAAACGGATTACCCGCCGGTTATCAAGCCGAATCACCTGGCTTCTGGTGTCATTAATCATCGTCTGGTATGCGCGTTCTCAATTAATGGATTCAAGAAATCAGACAGCCCGGTCAGAAACCTGGGAAGAATATGGCAGGGTGATTGGATTGATGCTCAAACAAGGTTTTTCCACCGCTCGACCTTTGCTGGGGGTGGAACCAGCCGGATGTCTGCCATATTGGTCAGAGCTGCCATCTCTTGATTTGTTGGGCTTAAATGATGCCCATATTGCGCGTAATCCACCCGAATCATTCGGTCAAGGCTGGATTGGGCATGAATTGGGCGACGGAGATTACGTTTTTTCCCGCCAACCTGATCTGCTGCTATTTTGTTTGCCCTGGGGAAGCGACGAAGCCTGTTACTTGAGCGGAAAACAGATGCAAGCCCAGCCAAGGTTTGATGAAATGTATACTCTGGTCACGTTTGAAGCGCGAAGACCTTACAAAGCTCAATCTTACATTTTTGTTCATCGGTACAGTCCCCGAATTGGCTTCAGAGCCTTTCAGGATGGCTTCATTTTACCTGGTTACCTGATGAATGCTCATCCCGCCACCATTACCTACCTGGACTCAACGAACCAATTTGTGGTGTTAGTCAATTCTGAAATATCCCCCCGAATCGATCGATTAACGCTGCCAGCGGGTAAATATTTAATTGCCAGTGATCCACCTGACCCTTTCACCGTCGTAATAAAATCCTCTCTTCCTGGTTCGCAATCCGAACAAATATCCCTGCCCGGATATTGGAGCAATCCTCATGGAGAACAAGTCACTTATCAGATAGAAATTTCTATTCAAGGTGAAAGTGAACTCAGAAATCTATTATTCACCCAAAAGCCCTGATATGCCAAGCAATATCTGCAATTTGTCATCCAATAAATTTTCTGGAAATTCTTCGAGCTGATAATCACTGGTTTTCAAAGCCCGTTCTCGCAAGGCATGCCACAACAATTGCCGTTCCTCCGATTTAACCACCAGGTCATTTATCACTTCTGCGTTATTGAATAATTCACCCGTTGTATATAAGAAAGTGAGCCGTTTCCAACCTCTAGAAACAATCGGCGTAGAGCGCCTTTGCAAAGGTCCAAGTTGAACTTTAAAATATTCTTCATTTGCCCGGGGATGATCAGGTTCATCTCTCAATAACTCTGCGCGGGTGGTTAATTCATGACCGCGCACTGAGGCAAAGGTTTCAATTTGCCACTGATGTCCGCTTCCAAATGCAGAGGTCTGGTAAAACGCAAGGTAATCCACTTGAATCACCTTCGGAGCCGTCTTCAATGGGATGCGGTACCAGCCCAATAAGCGGGCTATCTCAAGGTCTCGCTGATTAGGAACTACTGCAACTAAAATCAGTGCGCTTTCAGGTATCTGGATCATCTCAGAAAACCCTCATAAAATACAATCAATGGGGTGTTTTAATTCCGACTTGTTTATTCAATCGGCGCATCTGACAATTCTTCCCTGCACTTACCGAAACCTGAGATGTGCGCTGCCAACGTACGAGGCTGTCTCCACCCTAGAGACAGCCCCTGTTGAGATAGATTTAATCTTACTTTTTCAATAGACCAGTACGCTGGTTAAATTCATCAATCAACCCATCAATCTGGGGCACCAATCGCTGAATTCCAGTCCAATAATCGGGGTCATACCATTGTTCCTGAATCTCGGCGAAGGTTTTGCCTTGCTGCTCAACCCAGGTGAAATATTTCAGGTTGTGTATCCGCTTCCGATCGGCGTAACTTAACTCTAGCAGGTGATCTACAGTTTCTCCATACAGATCGCGGGCGACTGTTTCTGCTGCAGAATATTCGTTAAATTCTCCAAATTGTTCTCGATATTCTCGAATTCTGCTGCCATATAATTCCATCGAATCGGTCAATACAATCAAAACCACATCCTGCTTCGATAATTCATAATATTTCGCAAATTTTATTGCCGAAAGCATATTGGCTATACCAGAAAAGCCTAACAAATCCAGTTGATTGACGATATGCTCCGGGACGCCTTTGCCAGCCAGGAATTTTCGCCCCGCCGGTTCGTTGAACAGGCGCATAATATTCACCACAGAGAGGTCATCAATTGCCACAACCATATCCGTGTTTTTGATATTGTGAATCCAGGGCACATGCTTATCGCCAATCCCCTCGATCCGGTGAGAACCAAATCCATTCGCGAGCAGTGTTGGGCATTGCAGAGCTTCACTGGCGATAATCTTGCTGGTCGGGAAGATCTGTTTCATATAATCACCGCACCCAATCGTTCCAGCTGAGCCAGTAGTAAGCGCTACACCACGATATTGATCGTGAGGACCCATCACCTTTTCCAGAACATTTTCCATTGCATGTCCTGTAATTTCATAGTGCCAAAGATAATTGCCAAATTCTTCGAATTGGTTAAAAATCATTAAATCTTCACCGGACTTGCGAAGTTCCCAGCATTTATCAAATATCTCCTTGACATTTGATTCACTGCCCGGAGTAGCGATCACTTCGCTGGCAATTTTCGAAAGCCACTCAAATCGCTCCCGGCTCATTCCTTCAGGCAAGATCGCGATCGATTGACAGGCTAATAATGCTGAATCATACGCCCCGCCCCGACAATAATTGCCAGTAGAAGGCCATACTGCTTTTTGAGTGGTCGGGTCAAACTGTCCGGTCACCAGGCGCGGCACCAGGCATCCAAATGCTGCGCCGACTTTGTGCGCGCCGGTCGGGAACCATTTTCCAACCAAAGCGATAATCCGCGCTTCAACCCCTGTTAAAGAGGAGGGTAATTCTAAAATATTCACATCGCCAAACCCCCCGCCTTTTTGCACAGGCTGGTTATGCCAGGTTATCCGAAATAAATTGCGCGGATGGACATCCCACAGACCAATATTCGCCAATTCTTCCCGAATAGAGGCGGGAATCAGAGCAGGATTTTTCATTTGCGCAAGGGTAGGAATGATGATGTTGCGCTCTCTTGCTCGTTTTACCGTTCGCTCAAGGCGATCCTGGTATACAGTCAAATCAATTTTAGACATACAATTCTCCTAAATGGATTTTTTTAATCTATTTTCTCAAAATCATCAGGGCTTTCATTAACGATGTAAAGCGGTCGTCCTTTTACCTCATCGTATATCCTGCCGATGTATTCACCCAAGATACCCAGACTGATCAATTGAACCCCGCCCAAAAACAAGACAGCGATCAGCGTGGAAGCCTGTCCACTAAATTCTTGCGAACCTGTAGCTCGCATCACAATAACGATGGGAATAATGATCAGGCTTAAAGAAGCCGAAAAAAATCCCATATAGGTAGCCATTTGCAGGGGAAAATATGAAAAACCCGTTATGGCATTGATTGCCAGTTTTAACATTTTTCGAAAAGGGTACTTGGTTTGCCCTGCAAAACGGGCTGCGCGTTTATAAGGGATGCCAATCTGGCGAAAACCAGCCCATGCAGACATCCCCCGCAAAAATCGATGTCTTTCGCGCATGTGTTTGAACACCTCAACGACTTTGCGGTCTAACAGGCGAAAATCGCCGGTATCGAGCGGTATTTTTACATCAGTTATGCGGAAAATCAAGCGGTAAAATAAAGAGGCAGTAAACAACTTAAACCATGTCTCGCCCTCTCGCTCGGCTCTCACGGCATACACAACCTGATACCCCTCCCGCCATTTTGCAATGAAATCCAGGATGACCTCAGGCGGGTCTTGCAGATCCGCATCGTTTATGACCACCGCCTTTCCCCGGCTGTAATCCAGACCGGCTGTCACCGCAATTTGGTGACCAAAATTACGCGCAAAGATCACAGGTCGCACCCGTTGATCTTCCCTTGCCATTTGACGAATGACATCCGTAGAGCCATCGGAGGAGCCGTCATCAACCAACACCAATTCCCAGGGTTCCCCCGTTGTATCCATCACCTGTCGGACCCGCTCAAATAATACAGGCAGCGATTCAACTTCGTTATAAACAGGCGCTATGATGGTAAAGGTCACATCCATCTCAATTTTCCTTTCCCCATTTCAATCAAGGAATGCCTATAACCCGTTTATGGTTGGGCAAATCACAGGTTGTCATACAATTAATTATAACGCCTGGCGGCTGATTAAGTGCTTTTTTAGTGCTGTCAGGCTGGGTTCGATGATAGGCGCTTCTTTGACTGCCTGCATGGCGGATCGAATATCTTTCAAACCGCTTCCCGTATTAATAACCACTACGGGGTCGTCCGAGAGAATTTGATGATCTCGAATGGCTTTTAGGAGACCCGCGTAAGCTGCAGCGCCAGCAGGTTCAGCAAATATACCGACCTTCCCAAGCAACGCAATGGCTTGAATTATTTCATCATCAGAGACTTTGATATAAGCGCCATTGGTTTGTGTCGCTGCCCGGACAGCCCGCAATCCGTCTCGCGGTAAGTCCACCGAAATCGAATCAGCCAATGTCTGAGCTGCTACCGGGACAATTGTTTCTGAGCCTGCCAGGAAAGCATTCGCCACCGCGGCTGACCCTTCTGCCTGGATTCCGAATAAGCGAGGTAAATGCGAAATCCAACCAAGCTGCAATAAATCTTTAAAACCCTTGTGAATACCAGAAATAATATTGCCATCTCCAACCGAAATAAAAACCGCCAGGGGTTTTTTAAAGTTTTTATCCCGCATCAAAATCGCATCCCAAATTTCAAATGCGGCAGTCTTTTTCCCCTCAACTGTGAATGGGTTATATCCCGTGTTGCGGCAATACCAGCCGAATTCCTGGGCTGCCTGGATGGTCAGGTCAAACGCCGCGTCATAATTTCCGTCCACTAAAATGACTTGAGCGCCAAATACCAATAATTGCGCAACCTTGGCAGGCGGCGCAGAACGCGGCGCAAAGATCACGGCTTTTTGCCCAATTGCCGCAGCCATGCCTGCTAAAGCTGCCCCTGCATTTCCAGTGGATGCTGTCACAACCACTTCTGCACCTATCTGGCGCGCCCGCGCCACCACCACCGAACTGGCACGATCTTTGAACGAGGCAGTAGGATTGCGCCCTTCATCTTTTATCCACAACCGATCAATACCAAGATCCGCCATCAATGCCGGAGGCTGAAGCAGCGGGGTACCACCTGCGATCCGCAAAGGTGTTCCCTCCCCCCCAGGATCACTTACCGGCAACATCGGCAGATATTTCCACAATGACATATCCACAGTTGTAATGAGCTTAACCGGATCTACCTGTTTTTGAATCGAGCGAACATCCAAAACAACATCCAGATTCCCTCCATCATTCGGACAGGTATAAGTAATCTGGTTTGGCAAATATTCTTTATTACAAATGGAACATCGGTATCCTAAAAAAGACCCCATACAATCTCCTGTTTTTGTAATCTTTCAATCCAGCAATTGAAAGAATAGAATTTGATTATTGACTATCAAATGGAACACCTAATGATGCAGGTGGAGAGGTGCGCATCGCTCGTAGTACACGCGCCAGAAAATGCCGCGTCGATTCTGGCAGCCCAGCCAGAGTACGGTCAACCCATTCTGTATTCCCAATATTGACCAACAATAAAGTCAAAATCATCAACGGAAACGGCGCCACCTGCAGCACCTGAGAAGGAATGCCCGGCAGGCTGGGCTGCAGAACCAGTCCCAGCCATTGCAGTAAGGCAAACAGGTACGCGCCAAATGCCGCTCTCAACGGATTCCAACCTCCAAAAATTGTAATTGCCAAAGCAATCCAGCCAATCCCATCCAAACCAGATATCGACCCTTTCCAGCCCGCCTTTACGCTGAGAGAATAGATCGGTCCAGCCATTCCGACCAGCATTCCGCCAACCACACAATATACATAACGCAGCCTGTTAACATTTGCTCCACGAACAAACGCCGCTGCTGGTCGTTCCCCAATGCCCTGCAAAATTAAGCCGGGACGGGTTTTAAACACCCAAAATTGTGCAACAAAAATCAACAAAAAACTGGCATAAACCAAAAGATCATGCCGGAAAAATAAAACCCCTACAATCGGTATATCGGATAGGACAGGCACAGGAAGCGCATGAACAATCGGTCCCGATTCTCCCATAATCGGATTGCCTAAAAAATATGCCAGGTCCCGGCACATCAAAGCTAAAACAAATCCGACAGCCACTTGAGATTGTTTGAGCGTGATACTGGAGAAAGCCACAATTAACGCCACCAATCCTCCCACCAATGCCCCGACCAGAAAACCTGCCAGGGTGCTATCAGTCGCCAATGCGGCAGCAAAACCAGCCATTGCAGACAATAAGATCGTCCCATTGACCGATAGGTTAATCACGCCCGCCCGTTCGGTGATCGTTTCTCCAATTGCGGCAAAGACAACTGGTCCGGCGCTTGCCAAAACACCCGCTAATCCAATTAAAATGAACTCATCCATCCTCTCACCCTTACTGCTTTCCAAGCAAGCGCTGCCTGACCCCATTCATCAGCAGGACGAAAAGGACCAACGCTCCTTGAAGCACGCCCGATAGGGCTGAATCCAGTTTCATTACAATGGGCAATTGAATACTGCCAATATTTAAAGCGGCGAAGAACAACGCCACAGGCGCAGCCCATACAGCCTGATAATTTACCAACATCCCTACCAACAAACCTAAGAACCCATAACCTGAAGAGATCGACGGGATAAGACGATGATACACACCCGTCACCTGCACTGCGCCCGCCAAACCGGCAAATGCCCCACAGATCAAGAAGGACATCATCAAGTAACGGGTTGTTGGTAGACCCATCAAATAAGCAGCCTTCCCGTTTTTGCCTACCGCCGAAAGGCGTAATCCAAAGTAGGTACCATTGAGCAAAAGATAAATCAACACAATTCCAGCAATACCAATTCCCAGCGACCACCAGCTAATCCTTAAGTCGCCAATTTGTGGCAGCCAGTAAATTGAGTTGAAAGGCTCGGTGCCGCTCATTGACCCAATTCCAGGGCGTTTCCAGGGACCAAAAATCAACCATAACGTCAGAGCGGTGGCGACAAAATTCATCCCCAGACCACCAAAAATTTCATTTACCCCGCCGTAAATTTTTAACCAGCCCACAGCCGAAGCCCAAAGCGCCCCGCCCAATGCGCCAGAAAGGATCGATAAAAAGATCACCATTTCGGGCGGGAGATCGCTGCCTTGCAGAGCTTTAATTACAGCGGTGGTAAATATCGCTCCAAGTGTAATTTGACCCTCAATTCCGATATTCCACAAGCCAGCCGTGAAGGTGACCAACAAACCCGATGTCGCAAGCAGCAAAGGCACCCAGGCAACCAGTACGTCTGAGAGCTTTGTCATCGAGCCAAAGGAGCCGATTAGCACATTGTAATATGCCCCCAGGGGGTCATCCGTTGTCAGCGCCAGCACAATGGTAGCAAATATCAATGCCAAAAATACTGCCAGGAAACCAAATAAGAATCGTATTCTAGGAGAAGTTACATCCATGGTTTAACCTCCAGACGATCAGGCGCTACCATCCCTTGCCTCCAATTAATTGCCCAAGTTGGTCGGTAGTTGTCTCTTCAGCTTTTAACGGCTGCGAGATCTTACCACCGTAAAAAACCAATACCCGATCACTGTACTGTAGGATTTCCTCCAGGTCCGATGATATGAAAAAGATGCTGGCACCCTGGCGGCAGCGCTCTTTTAACTTTTCCCAAACCCATAGACTGGACTCGATATCTAATCCTCGTGTAGGATGTTCCAATAGCAGAATTTTTAATCCCGGGCGTTGAAGCGCCAGCAAAGTCCTTTGCTGATTGCCGCCTGAGAGCGCTTCAACCGGGCTGGTTGGAGTGCCAAAGATAGAGAATTCCTCAATTTTCTTTTGCGCTTGTTGACGAGCTAATTCACGCTGGATGATGAATCCTTTTTGTTCACCCGCCAGAATAAAATGGTCGGTCAATGTCAGACCTGGAAACAAACCCTCCTCCAGGCGGGCTGCCGGCATATACGATACCCCATTTTTAACAAAATAATGATAAGGTTTACCGGTTATGTCTTTGCCATCCAGAAGTATCTTTCCCGCAACGGGACGTAACAACCCAGCCAACAGGCGCAAAAACTGCCGTTGCCCAGAACCCTCCATCCCCGCCAGCCCTACCACTTCTCCCCGACAAAGTGAAAAATTGACGTCTCGAATATTCAGGCGATCATCCTCAATACCAATATTCTCCAGAGTCAATAGTTCCTCGTTATTCAAACAGGGATCTCTGCCGCCAAAACTAACCACTTTGCCAAACATCATTTCCACCAGCTCGTCGGTTGAATAGGGGGGGGATACATTGCCAACCAACACACCTCGCCGTAACACCGCGATCTTCTCGCACAAATATTCAACATCCTCCAATTTATGGGAGACGAACAAGATCGTAATGCCCTGTTTGGCAAGTTGTTTTAGCGTAGCAAAGAGTTTGTCTTTTTGAAGAGCACTGATTCCCGTGGTCGGTTCATCGAGGATCAACACCCGGGCGCCCAGCCACAGCAAGCGCATAATTTCGAGTTGTTGCCGCTCTCCCACCGTCAGCATATCCACATACGCTGAAGGGGAAATTGAAAAGTCTAATTTCTGCTGCATTTCCATTAATCCTCTCAATGCAGCCTTTCGATCTGGAAAAATTCCTCCCCTTTGTCCAATCAGAAAATTGTCGATCACGCGCATAGGTGGAAAATCCAACGGATCCTGGTGGAGCATCCCAATTCCATGGCGAATTGCATCTGCTGGCGATGAAATGATGATCTGCTTGCCATCCATCAAGATCTCGCCCGAATCGGCTTGAATAAACCCCGAAAGAATTTTCATGAGCGTACTTTTTCCCGCCCCATTCTCTCCCAGGATGCCCTGAATACCGCCTGATTCGATCATCAGGCTGATATCATTATTCGCATGTACCTTGCCAAAATGTTTATGGATATGCCTCAGTTCTATTCTCATGATCCTCACTCGATTAATCGATAAAGGAAGACGCCGACCTGTTTACATCGAAGAATGGTGCTAGTATATCCTAACCTATGATTTTCTACCGGATTTCTTCGCATAAAAATGCCCTCCATCCCCAAAAAAGGATGGAGGGCATCATACATCCAGACTCTGGTCAGAGAATGGGGGGGTTACTTAGTAGGAACACTCTGACCTTCCATGCCTTCAAGCAATTGCGGCAGGTACCAGATTTGAACATCCGTTGCGACTTCGCCATCCTTGAGAAATACTTTCTTATCCTGGAGATTTAATGGACCTTTCCAGAGATTTAATCCACCGGCAAGTTCTTTTATAAATCCGTCCACTTTATCACCCGCTTCCTTAGCCAACCCGGCGCCTTTCACAAAGCCCACGATGCTGGTGTCAGGATTATTGATGTTGGACCAATCCGGCGCAAGAAATTCAAAGACTGGTGTAAATTTGCCTTCCTCAACGCTCTTAAGATATTTGAGATAACTCGGACCCCAGTTGAAATACGGGACGCCCAGGCAAACTTTCTCCGCCTCTTTGCAGGCGCCCTGGTAATCATACGGAATAGCCCAAACCTGTTTTCCTGCGGCTGCAGCCTTATTCGTCTCGATCAACCCTTCGGTGGTGTCGATACCCGAAATGATCACATCATGCCCACTGTTCAAGAAATCCTTCGCAACCTGGGTCGGATCAGAGGTAACGCCCGGTATGTTGAACCAGAAACCAATCCAGGTAACCTTGAATTTCAGATCCTCAGCCTTCTTATTCAGGTATTTTGTCCAGCAATATTTTGCTCCTAAGTAAGCAGAGGCTGCCAATCGGCGAGTTTCTTCGTTAATCAGCGGACCTAAATAACCGATTTTGCCGGTTTTTGTCGTCAACGCAGCCGCACAACCGGCAATCATTTTGCCATATTCCATCTTGCCCATGACATTGGTCAGGTTGGGAAGATTTTTAAAATCTTTGCCATCCTTCCAGGCGCTGTCGCCAGAGGCGTGGATCACCGGCACCTTGGGGTATTTCTTGGCAAATTCAATGGCAGCATCTTTCATGTCATCTGAGTTAAAGATGATTGCTTTGGCGCCTTTTGACATCAAATCTTCAGCCAGTTGAACCGCAGTTGTACCAGGGCGGTCTGCCGGGTTGACTTTGTCCACATAAATCATCTTCGCGCCTAATTTTTTCTCGACATATTGACCCGCCTCATAATGCGCCTGGCTCCAGCCTTTATCATTAAAGGGACCCACCAGCAGCATACCAAATGTCAATGGAGTTTTGGTCGCTGTCGCAGTAGGGGGCACAGCCGTTGCAGTTGGAGCGGGCGGCTTGGTCGGTTCGGGCGTGGGCGGCGCTTTGGTCGGCTCAGGCGCTTTGGTTGGTTGCGCCGGCACCGGCGTTGCAGGCACCGGTGTGGGTGTCGGCGCAGGCTGGCAGGCGGTCAGGATCAACGACGCCAATACCAGCAAGCTAACAAACAGCCAGATAGGTTTTTTACTCATACACGTCTCCTCCAATTTGGATTAAAGATTTGGATGTCTTATTTTACCTTAACCCCAACAGATCAAAAAGGACTCTTATCACCTCATTCTCCAGCCAACTGTCAGATGTCTTTGACCATCGCTCCCAGTCCTCTCAGGTCGGGATTGTGGAAAAGCGGCTTACCCCAAACCTCTCTTCCCAGCAGGGAAAAAAACGACTTCCGAACCTTTACCTGTTTCGGAAGTCGTTTTCATTTCGGAAGGGATTAATCAGTGGTTGAAGTTAAGCCTCAATCCAGGTGCCTGTTTCGCCTTTCAGAGCTCTGCCAATATTCTCAGGATTGGTAATCAAAGCTTTTTTCCCTCCTTGTTCCAGGAAGCGGACAATCGCTTGAATTTTTGGCAACATACTTCCTTTGTGAAAATGACCTTCAACAATATATTGCTTCGCTTCCGCCAATGTCATTTGATCCAGCCAGCGTTGATCAGGTTTGTTAAAATTCAGGGCAACTTTTTCTACCGCTGTGCTGATCAAGAATAAATCCGCCTGGATCATCGTGGCAATCAGAGAAGAACCGAAATCCTTATCGATTACCGCTTCGACGCCTTTTAGTTTGCCATCCTCATCCTCGACTACAGGGATCCCCCCTCCTCCAACCCCTACCACAACAAAACCTTTCTCAATGAGGGTTTGGATCACATCCGCTTCAACGATGCGGGTTGGAACAGGGGATGGCACAACGCGCCTCCACCCCCTCCCCGCATCCTCCACAATTGACCATCCTTCTTTTTCCGCTCTGGATTTTGCCATAGCCTCATCCATAAAAGAGCCTATGGGTTTGGACGGGTTCTTAAATGCCGGGTCATTGCGATCGACAATCGTTTGGGTTACCACAGCAACAGCCTGTTTATGCCATCCGCGCTGTTTAAACTCGTTTTGAAGCGCCTGCTGGAACATGTAGCCAATTGCACCCTGCGTATCTGCGCCGCAATAATCCAATGGCACTTCATGCAATTCATGCCGCGATAACTCGGAACGCCGCAGAATAAAACCTACCTGAGGGCCATTTCCATGAGTAATCACTACTTCCCAACCTTCAGCAATCATATCTGCGATATGGTGCATTGATTCGACAGCAGCCTGGTATTGATCAGGAACAGATTTTCGCCTTTCGTCTTTAATTAAGGAGTTACCTCCCACCGCCACTACTGCCACACGCTTGTTATCCATACACAGAACCTTTCCCTGGGATATACCAGGATTAACTCATTGTGAGAGCCATCACAGCTTTTTGGGCATGTAATCGGTTTTCAGCCTCATCATAGACCACAGAGTTTGGTCCATCAATGACGCCATCGGTTACTTCTACATTTCGGTCCGCTGGCAAGGGATGCATATAAATGGCATCTTCTTTCGCCAGTTTCATCCGGCGTTCATCAGTGATCCAGCTTGAATATTTCTTGATGATCTCCGCGCCTTCTTTCTCGTCCGCAGTATGCACCATTGCTCCCCATGATTTGGCATAGATGATATCGGCGTTTTTAAAGGCTTCATCCATGTCATCTACCACTTCAAATCCTGTGCCAAACTTGCGCGCCTGTTCCCGCGCCTGATCCATAATATCTGGCATCAACTTGAACTCTGGCGGGTGCGCTAACACCACATCGAGACCAAAACGCGGCATTTGCAGGATTAAACTCTGCGGCACAGACATCGGTTTTTGATAAGAAGCCGCGTAAGCCCAGGAAACCACCATCTTTTTGCGGCGTAGGTCGCGTCCTTTTTTCTCGATGATCGTCATCAAGTCCGCCAGAATTTGGAATGGGTGGTAGATTTCACATTGCATATTCAAAACCGGCACACGCGAATATTTTGCCACATCGCTGATATAGGCATTTCCTTTGCCCCAATCCACATGGCGAATAGCAATGCCGTCATAATAGCGTCCCAATATTTCTCCAATTTCTTTTGCTGTGTCGCCATGCGCAATTTGAGTGGTGCGCGATTCGATAAATGCTGCATGTCCGCCTAATTGTGCCATCCCTGCTTCGAAAGAGCCGCGAGTGCGTGTGCTGCTGAAGAAGAATAACATCGCCAGGGTTTTATCCCTTAATACCGCATGCGGCTCATTCAACGCCCGTTTGCGCTTGAGATCAAATGCCACATCCATTACTGTCTCGACTTCTTCCTTACTGAAGTCCAGGTCTCCGATCAAGTCACGTCCATGAAGATAAGTCTGCATATTTTTTTCTCCTTATAATTATGATTTACACTTCACCTTCGATTGAATTGCTCGAACCTGATTCAAATCCGAAGTTGTAAGGTCTATATCCTTGCTCAACCGATCCAATAACACACAGGCTGCAGGCATTAAGTCGGGTTGGAAAAAATTATCAAACAACCAATTTACCCGCCTCCAATCTTTTTGATGGGAATACCCTTCAATGAATGGAAAAATTTCACTTGCAGCGGAAGGTTTCAACCCCAAGTCAAAAGCCGTATTGCCCAGCTTGACCAGGGTCAACCAATCTTTTTCTTGCCTGGCAAGATCCGCTTTTTGAAAATAATAGCACCAGGTTTTCTTTGGTTCAGGAAAAAACATAGATGGCGGTACTGCTGGGGGATTGGCTCTCGTATTCATCAATTCTGGTTTCGAAAGATGAATGGTTTTTGCCAGTTTTGCGCTCAACCCAGGAAGCTCCTGGTCGCCAGGCATTAGCAAGCGAAAACAACCAGGCGGTCGATAGTCAATCACCAACATTTGCGAGGTATTTCCAGTAAACCGTAAAGAACGGTGATCATGGCGCACGGTCAATCCTTCTTCCAACCCCGGTAAACCAACATACCCGGTATCCATTCGGATATGCAGGTCGAAAAATTTGAAAGGCAGGTCTCTCGAACGACTGTCAGGCGTATAGGTCCAATTGAGAACCGTTGTCAGGTCTGTATCGGAATATCGATTTAAGGGAGGATCATCAAACAAAACCAACGTACCGGGTTTGATTTCTGGAATTCGCCAGGTCATTTGCCAGATAAAACTTCGCAGTTTTTCCCACTCTGCCCGATACACCATTGCATTGATATAATGCTGTCCTACCGCCAAACCAATCAAAAGCGCAAACGTTGCTGCCTGAATTCGGGGCTGAACGATGAAGGCAACCAACCCTGCTGCCAATAGACTGCCGCCCAACATAAACGGCAACGTCGAACGATCCCAGGGGAAATCCAACCGCACCGGGATTCCGGTAATCCAAAACGGCACCCCCGCTGTTGCCAATGCCAATAGTCCCAAAAACATGTAAGCAATCGGACGATTAACTTCATCGGCTTTGGAATGATCGTTCTTATCCTGGACTTTGATCAGGTACCACCCTGCCAGAGTCAACAGAAACGCCAGCCCGGATAAGATCAAGAATCGAAGCAAAACATTTGGCTGGGTTGGAAATACCAGCGTGAATTCCCAGGCTTCCAAAAGAACTACCTTCAGGCTGCTGATGACCGAAATGACTAAATCTACCAGACTTTGGAAAGGATGCTGCGAAAAACCCGATAACCAGACAGGTTTGTAGGTGGGAAATTGAAAAATAAAAACCCGCCAGACCAAAAAGCCGATGACGACCATCAAGTAAGGCAGCCACCCCCTCACAACCAAACGGACGAATGGCAGGGTTCGCTTTTCCTTTTTTGATATAACCATGCCGAGAAGAAAGGGTCGCAAAGCTTCTAACCCAATAAAATATTCCAGCGAGAAAATGCTAGCTGCCCCGACTAATCCAAGCGCAGTGAATATCCCATCGCGCAGCGTGTTTTTGGTCGAAAAGGAATGAACATAGAGCATGAGGATCAGCGAAGCCAGGGTCATATCCAGCACCATAAAATGCAGGATAAACTCAACTGCGATAGGTTGCCCCATGAAAGAAGGGTAGATAACAAACAATATCGCTGCTGCCAGGTTCAACCGAGGATTATTCGGAAGAACCCTGCCTAAAAGCATCCACAATAACCATCCACTCAACCATCGCAGAAATACATGGAAGACATGATAGTACCACACCGTCTCGCCGAAAAAATAGGTAATGAGCGCATACACCCAGGCAGAATAAGGACGGTCGAGCGCTGCGAATCCTGCCGGACCAGTTGGACCAAACAGGTGATAGTGATACAAATAAGGCAAGTCATTGCCATATAACCCAAACCAGGAGGTGAACACTCCATAAGCGGCAACACAGATAGCCCCCAAGGTAAAAGGCACAACCAACTGGAGAATATTTACCCGGGGGATCACGTCAACATGCCTTAATTTATTCAGCAAATTCAGCCCTATCATCTCGCTAAGAGTTGCCCGGAAAGAAAGGGGCGCGAAGGTGACCAAAACTTAACGATCAGTTCATCCGACACGCCCCATAACCCGTAAATGTTGAATAAAACCTTATTCCATCGCGCCTAAAACCAGAGCCAGCAGCGCCATGCGCATGATCACACCATTGTATGCTTCTTGCCAATACCGGGACCAGCGGGTGATATCCACATCTGGAGGAATTTCATCCATGCGTGGAAGCGAGTGTAACAAGATGGCATCGGATTTTGCTTTAGAAGCCAATAATTCGCGGGTAATTTTGTAATTATCGGGGGTCATCCCATGTTCGCCCGCTTCCTGGCGCGACTTGGTGTAATCCGGTTGGACAACTGGTTCAACCAGGATGACGTCCACGTCCTGGATGACTTGCTCAACATGCTCAGCTTCTTTGAAATCTACGCTGAGTTGCTGCAATTCCGCCTTGAATTCGTCTTTAAGCGACATGTCTGGCGGGGCAACGAACGTAATGGGGCAATCGAATTGTGAGAGCGCATACCCCAATGAGTGCATGGTGCGCATTCGCATATCGCCTACTGCCAGCCATTTTAATCCGTCAATCCGCCCCTTTTCGCGCAATACCGTATACAGATCGGTAAGGATCTGGGTTGGGTGTTCTCCCCAACCATCACCGCCATTGATAATCGGCACAGAAGCCCATTTGGCTGCCTCGTGGGGAGCGCCTTGCTGAAAATGGCGCATCACAATCACATCCCCATAGAACTCAAGCATTTTGACGGTATCTTTAATGCTTTCCTGGTACCAATCGCCAGCGCGGGTCATTTTCGCGTCAGAAAAACCGGTCACATGCCCACCCAGGCGATGCATGGCAGCCTCGTGCGCCAAACGGGTGCGCGTGCTGGGCTGATAAAAAGCAGTCACCAGCGTCTTTTCCTTCAACAAATCGCTGTTGCGGCGGCTGCGGGCGATCGGCTCCATTTTCAACGCCGTATCGAACACATGGAAAAATTCCTGACGCTCAAACTCTTTTAGCGAAAGAATATCTCGTCCTAAAAAACTACGCATCGTATCCTCCAAAAAATATAAATATTTTTTATCCTGGTCTCAATTTGCATCGAGTTCATCATGCGGATGCAGGTCTGAGTCCAGATGATTTCCAGTTAACACACTTTGCCCCGATGAGTGGTTGCCAACCCGCCGGATGACATGAAACCGAAAATAACCGGGTAAAAAATAACTGTATGAGTAATCAATCACTCTCCCAGAATCGGTAAACAATCTGGCAGTGAACATCAACAACACATCCCCGCGTTGAATTTCCAAAGAACGGGCTATTTCGGGAGATGCAGCCACAGCCTGAATCTCGGTATAGGATATTGATAAATGAGGGTTGCCGCGTTTCAACAATAAATCTAATACAGACCCTGTAAAACCCGTCTGAAGATCTTCGGGCATTATCACATCTTGCGGCAGGATATCCATCAAGAAAGCAACGGGACGCCGACCGGTTTTTATCACCCGCGATACTTCAACCAGGTCGCTTGCGGGAGGAACATTTAATGTGTCTGCCATAACAGGGCTTGCCGGTATCGTGCGAATCGACAGATCACCCATTGAAACATCCAGACCAATTTTTGCCGCCAACGTCTCAATACTCTCCAACACTTCCAAACCAGTTTCGATGATTTTGGGATTGCCTACCACAAAAGTACCTACGCCTTGTCTGCGGCGGATTAGTCCCTGCCCTTCGAAGGCTCGCATACCTTCCCGAAGGGTAGACCGAGAGACACCCAATCGGGTTGCCAGTTCTGGTTCCGAAGGCAACCGTTCACCCGCTGGGGTTTCTGCAATCAATTTTGTCAGCAGATTTTGCAACCGTTGAAAAGGATGTTCTTGTTCTTTTTTCTGCTCAGACTGATTTTTCATTCGTTCACTCTTGCCTGTTTGACCTTGAATATTACCGTTCAATGATGGGTATCACTCGAAATTGATTGACATCCACCAGACCTTTATCGGATATTCGTAAATTGGGGATCACAACCAACGCCAGCAAACTTAATTGCATGTTGGGATTATTCAAAGTGCAGCCGCATTTTCGAAAACCCTCCAGCACGCTTTTCGCCTGGGCAGAGACAACTTCAGCAGGTTCGTTAGACATCAACCCACCAATGGGGAGAGGCACAAACCCAATTCTTTCACCATTCAAAAAGACTGCCTGCCCGCCACCAGTGGTTGCCAATGAATTCGCAGCCAGCGCCATGTCATTTTCACTGGTGCCTACCACAATCATTTGGTGACTGTCGTGCGCCACCGTTGTCGCGATGCCGCAGGGCTGGGTAAAGCCAAATCCTTGAACCAACCCGATCTGAATTTCTCCTGTCCCCCGATGACGCTCAACCAGGGCTAATTTCGCCAGGTCGCGCCGCATATCTGGTTTTATTTCATCGTTTTGAAGCGTAACCTCCACATGTAAATGACGGGTTGGCGCCTGGTTCTCAACCACCCCAATGACATTTGCGATGACACTGCCTTCGTGTGCTGTCCGCAAGGTAAAATCTTCAGCAGATAACGATTTTTTCAGGTGTACCGAATTCAACACCCAGGCAGGATACACTGATTCAGGTTTTTCCACGATCATGCTGCCGTTTTCTGCCACAACGCTGCCCTTTGCCAGCACTATATCAGGGTAAAAATCGCGCAAATCGCGCACAATCAAAATGTCTGCATACCTGCCCGGAGCGATACATCCAATATCCCGCGCAACGCCAAAATATTCAGCCGTATTGAGCGTTGCCATTTGGATCGCAGTCAACGGGTTCAGGGCTTGAGACATCGCATGACGCACGACTCGATCCATGTGTCCTTCATGAACGAAGGTTTCACAATGGGCATCATCCGTACATAAAAGAAAGTGACGGGCTTCGAGGTTCATCTCGGTTACAGCCCGCACCTGTTCAGCCACATCATGCCAGGCAGAACCGTACCGCATCATCACATACATGCCCTGTCGAACTCGGGAGACTGCATCTTCCATGCGCGTGCCCTCGTGATCATCTGTCGGTCCGCCAGCCACATAGCCATGGAAAGGCAAACCAAGATCGGGCGACGGATAATGTCCGCCAATCACTTTGCGAGCCATTCGGGTCGCTGCCATTTCAGCATGGACTTGCTCCGCGCCATTACAGACCCCCGGATAATTCATCATTTCTCCCAGACCAATGATACCGTTCCAGGTCATCGCTTCCGCCACATCCTCTGGTGAAATCGATCCACCAGATGTTTCCAACCCTGGCGCTGAAGGCACACAAGAAGGCATCTGGACAAACACATGAACTGGCTGGCGTCCAGCTTCTTCAACCATCAGCCGCACGCCCGAAAGCCCAAACACATTGGCAATTTCATGAGGGTCAATAAAAACGCCGGTTGTTCCATGAGGCACAACTGCGCGGACAAATTCGGTTACGGTCAACATGCTCGATTCAACATGAACATGTGCGTCCAACAGACCCGGGCAAAGATATTTACCCCGCGCATCGATAACCCTGGTTTGTTTTCCGATTGTGTGGTCTGCATTCTCACCCACAAAAGCGACACGCTCCCTGCGAATAGCCACATCGCTTCCAGGCAGTATTTCGCCGGATTGAACAACTACCCAACGACCATTCTTAATGACCAGGTCAGCGGGTGTGCGCCCCATGGCGCAATCTACCAGTTCTCGTGAGTCTCGCAGATGAAAACTATCTTTTATCAACTCATTCCTCTTTCAATGCCTGGTCCTCAGCCCATCAATCCGCTAAGTTTCAACAGCCGCCTGGCGGATTGGTTATGACGATGAATCAAAGGAGATAACGATACAGTTTGCAAACTGCCACTACGAATGATAAACCGTCCCTGAACGACATTCGTATCGACACTTTGGGGCGCGCAAAACAAAAGAGCAGCCACCTCATCTCCAACTGCGCCAGCATAACCCAACCTGTTCAAGTCAAAGGATATAAAATCTGCGCTCATTCCAGTCGCCAGCGCTCCAATATCCTTGCGACCTAACACGGCAGCGCCGCCACGAGTAGCCAGTTCTAAAGCAGTACGCGCCGACATGATGGGAGGCGAAGAATTCCCAGTTAAAGACGCTCCTTCGATGCCCGCCCGCAGCCTGGCAAGCAGCATCGCCTGCCGCGCTTCACCCAACATATTCGAGCCGTCATTGCTGGCAGAACCGTCCACTCCAATCCCCACTTTGACACCTGCCCTCAAAAATTCCCAGATGGGGGCAATACCCGAAGCCAGCCGCATATTGGATGTGGGGCAGTGAGCAACTCCGCAGCCCGTATGGGCAAATAAATCGATCTCCTGTTGATTGATATAGATCGAATGTGCAAACCAGACGTCATCCCCTACCCATTCCAAGTGTTCCATATAAGCCGCAGGTCTGTAACCGAATTTTTGCTGGCAAAACTGTTCTTCGTCTTGTGTCTCTGCCAGGTGAGTATGCAATTGCACACCATACTGACGAGCCAATTGAGCGCTCCTTCGCATCAGGTCAGGGGTTACGCTAAATGGAGAGCAAGGCGCTAAAACAATCTGCAGCATCGACCCTGGTGCAGGATCATGATACTGCTCAATCAAGCGGACACTATCCTCAAGGATCAACTCTTCTGGCTGCACCACCCGGTCAGGCGGCAGCCCCCCCTGGCTTTCTCCCAGGCTCATCGATCCCCGTGAGGCATGTAATCGCAAGCCAACCTCTTTTGCCCCGGCGATTTCATCATCTAACCGCGAACCATTGGGAAAAAGATATAGGTGGTCAGAAGCAGTGGTGCACCCCGAAAATGCCAGCTCGATTAAGGCAACCTGGGTGGATATGTAAATGTCTTCGGGTGTCATGCCAGCCCAAACCGGATATAAAGTTTTTAACCAGTTGAATAAATTGGCATTCTGCGCTGGGGGAACTGCCCGGGTGAGAGTCTGATAAAAATGGTGGTGGGTGTTTATCAACCCTGGCAATACGACATGACCCGCCAGGTCGATCACCTCATCCGCTTCGGCTGGGAGAGAGGATGTTTCTCCAACCGATTCAATAAAGCCATTCCGGATAAATAAACCACCGCCGCGAATTTCACGACGCTGCTCATCCATTGTTACCAACAGCGAGGCATTTTTGACCAGGAGTGTCGTCATAGATATAAATTAGTTTAACCAGAAGCGGGAAAAAAGTCAATTGTCTGACAATAGATGTCTGACAATTATGCCAGACATCTATTCGGGATGATCAAGAAAAAGTCGTTTAATGACCTGCTAATTTCGCCGCATGCAGGGTATTTTTCAACAACAACGCGATGGTCATCGGTCCAACACCGCCAGGCACCGGTGTAATTGCGCCAGCAACCTGAACAGCTTCCTCAAATGCAACGTCTCCGGTCAGGCGGTATCCGCGCGGTTTGCTTGGATCATCCACCCGATTCATTCCCACATCGATCACCACTGCCCCAGGTTTGATCCAGGAACCTTTGACCATTTCTGCCCTCCCAACAGCGGCAACCAGCACATCTGCACCCCGTACGATGTCAGGTAAATCTTTTGAACGGGAATGGCAAATCGTTACAGTCGCATTCGCGCGCACCAACAGCAAAGCCACAGGCATCCCAACGATGTTAGAACGCCCTAATACGACTGCGTTAGCCCCTTCCAGCACCGGAACAAACTTTTCGAGCAATACCATTACACCTGCAGGTGTGCAAGGGATAAACAAAGGTTCGCGCCCTTTTTGCGCCAGGCGACCAATGTTTAGCGGGTGAAAACCATCCACATCCTTTTCAATTGATATCAGGTTCAAAATACGCTCTTCGTCCAGCCCGCTTGGAAGCGGCAATTGCACCAGAATTCCATGCACTTCGGGGTTATCATTCAAACTTTTTACCAGGCTTTCCACTTCCTCTTGAGATGCAGTCGCAGAAAGGTTATAACCGTAGGAGCGTATTCCAACCTGCTGGCAGGCTTTATGCTTTGACCTTACGTAGGTTTGAGAAGCGGGGTTATCTCCAACCAAAACGGTCGCCAGTCCAGGCGCCATCTTGCCTTTCTCGTTCATCAGGCTGACCTCTCGCGCAACCTCTGCCCGGAGCTGATCCGCGATAGCAACACCATCAATTATTTGAGCCATACCTTGCTCCTTCTATATAGGGAATTCAAATTGATTATACATTGGCAAACGCTTGCCGATTGTCATAAATTCATTCTTAATCAGATGCGCTAACCATGACTACATCGGTAAAAAACCTCAAAAATGCAAGCGTGATCATGAAGATTGCGCTATAATTTCATTTCTAAGGATCGGACAATAAAAGCCATCATTAAATTTTCCTCTCAATCTAATTTACCTATCCTGGAGACCTGTGCATGGAAATTAACCATACTTCATATAAACGATGTGATGTCCTCTCTGTCAAAGGTAGAGTGGATAGCGCTACTGCTCCCCAATTGTCAGATGAACTGAACCGGCTGATGGAAAATGGGCGGTATCGCCTTGTGTTGGATTTAGCAAACGCCACATTTCTTTCTAGCGCCGGATTGCGTACCTTACTGAATACGCAAAAAAATTGTAAACGCCATAATCGGGGCGAACTGGTTCTGGCTTCTGTACCAGCCAACATCCTGGCAGCTCTTGAACTGTCTGGTTTTGTGCCCATTTTTCGAATTTTTGACGACGTTCTGAGCGCTGTTGGAAATATTTAACGCGAACCCAGATTTTCCTAAGAAAACCCAAACCTTCCCAGGCGTTTTTTCCAGCCTGGAAAAAATTGCCGGATTCGTTTGTTCAGTGGCGGCAGATTTGGGATTCGATTCATCCGCAGTGTATTCGATCGAAACCGCAGTAGATGAAGCCTGTTCCAATATTATCGAACATGCCTACGGCGGCGAGGGACGGGGCATGATCGAGATCACTTGCATCATTGAGGAAGACCAGTTAAAAATCATTATCCATGACACAGGTCAGCCCTTCGACCTTGACCGCGTTCCAGAGCCGGATTTCTCCACCAGCCTGGAGGATCGCCCAGCGCACGGCTTGGGGATTTACATCATGCGCAAATGGATGGATGAAGTTTGCTTCGAATTTACAGCTAATTCAGGTAATTACCTGACCCTGGTAAAAAAAAGGATCAAAAGATGAGCCAATCTCCAGGGAGAGTTGTGCCATCCAATGCAAAGTGGAAACCTCTTTTACGTTTACACGAGCAACTGGTTAGTCTGCCAACCTCAGCAGAGCAGTCGCGTGTTCTATCTCAGTTTGTTGAGAGCAAGGTTGATTGTCAGGCAAAAACCTGGCTGGCATTTGATTATTATCCGCTGCCTGGCGAACATGAGGAAAACATTGTTCCATCCATATCGGCTCCAGAATTGGTCAATGCCGCATTTAATGCGAAACAACCGTGCTTCAGTCCACCCATGCAACCCTCCGCTACTCAAGATGATGCTCTATCCCCGATCCATGAGGCAGCATTTCCTCTCATCTCGAACAATCGTCTCTTAGGAATATTGTATTGCCAAAAAAATGCCGCTGGTGCGTTTACCTTTGATGAGCTTTCGCTCATTGAAGAAATTGTGGATTTCTCTTCAAGCGCATTTGAAATCAGGCGTCAACAAGTCGTAAAAGATTGGCGGTTAGACCAGTTAACCCTGGTCAGTTCTGTAAGCCGCCAAATCGTAAATCAGACCGATGTAGACCAACTTAGCAGCCGGATTACGAAACTAATTCAAGAATTTTTTGATTTCTATTATGTTGCCATCTTTACACTTGACACACCCGAACAAACACTAACGTTCAGGGCTTTTTCATCTCAGGCTCATCATGACAAACCCCCTGTGGTATCTGTTAAGGTTGGAGTGGGAATGGTTGGTTGTGCTGCAAAGACTGGAGAAGAATGTATTGCGGCGGATGTAAGCAGCAGTACTTTATTTCGCCCTGTTGAAGCGCTTCCCGAAACAAGGAGTGAAATTGCCCTTCCCCTTAAAATTGAAAACCGCATTTTAGGAGTGCTGGATGTTCAGAGTGAGCGGGTAAATGATTTTCACGAAAATGACATCATGGTTCTGCGAGCGCTTGCAGATAATATCGCCATTGCGATCGAAGGCGCCCGCTTATACCAGGACCTCCAGCGCAGGGCAGATCAATTAACCACGATTCATGAAGTAAGCCGTGCGTTAATCTCGATCCTGGATTTGGATCGCCTCCTGGAAGAAGTGGTAAAAGTGATCCAAAACCATTTTGGTTTTCCGTATGTTCACATTTTCACCGTTCATAAAAATCGAGGCGTTATACTATATCGAGCGGGGAGTGGATCTCGCAGCCTGTTTATGCAGCAAAAGCACTTGAGCTATCTCATCCAAGACCCCACAGGGATCATCCCCTGGGTTGCCCGTGAAAAAAAGACCGTTCTCGCCAATGACGTAACCCTTGATCCCCGGTATCGCCCATCTGAGCTGCCTCCTGATAACACACAGGCTGAATTAACCATCCCTCTGTTACTTGGAGAAGAAATTCTGGGAATTTTGGACATCCAGAGCGACCAGGCACATATCTTTAAACCGGATGATCTGCCCCTTTTCGAAGCGCTCTGCGCCAGCATCACGGTTGCGATCCGAAATGCTACCTTATACCAATCCGAGCGGTGGCGGCTTCAGGTTTCTAACAGTCTCAGAGAAGTTGCTTATCTGGTCTCAATCAATACTCCGATTGATCAATTGCTGCGCGCTGTGCTCGACAAATTAGAACAACACCTCAATTGCCATGCTGCTGCAATCTGGCTGATCTCTCCTGGCGAATCAAAAGGGCTTGAACCTCTTCCATTAAATCTGGCTGTAACGCGTGGCATATCTTCTGAACAAATCGATCAAGCACTCCAACAGGATGCATTGCTCGCCTCCTGGTTAAGCCAATCCCTTTTCCTTGAGATTCCATCTATTCGCCTGCCCGGGCAGTCAAAAGACCCATTAGGTGCTGCGCTTCAATTTCCAGATCATTATTCTGCTCTGACAATCCCTTTACGCTCGGGCAATCAATCAATCGGAATCGTTTTAATCTGCCATCCTGACCCTGGTCGGTATGGGAGTGACGCCCAATCAATTGCGGCAACTTTTGCCGGATATGCCGCCGCCTCGATCATGAATGCGCGATTATTTCAAGAAGCGCAGGAGCAGGCAGTCATATCCACTTTGCTCCTTCAAGTTGCTGAAGCAAGCCAGGTTTCAACTTCGCTCGATGATCTTCTGTCTTCTATGGTCAGTTTCACCCGCTTTCTAACCGGCATCCAGCGAATTGCCTTCCTTCTCTATAACGAACAGATCAATTGTTTTATCTTGAAATCCAGTTCGGGCATCGATCCCAGCCAGACCGATCAAGCATATTCTCCAGATGAGTACCCGGCGCTTGAGCGGTTAAAAAAGACACAGCAACCTCAACTTGTTCAACAAACAACAACCGACCTGGCATTTTTATCTTCCAACCATCCAGAAAAGGGAGATAAGATTTTACTTCTTCCGCTTCATATCCGCGGCAATTTATTAGGAGCTTACCTGGTTGAGCTAAATTTACATAACCCGTCTGCGACGCTCGATATTGATGAATCTCGTTCTCTCTCTATCCTGCAGGGAATCGCTCACCAGGCAGCCATAGCCATTGATAACATCCGTCTGGAGGAAGCGCGTCAAGAAGAAGCGTATGTCTCTGTCGCCCTTTTACAAGTCGCTCAAACCGTAGCCGCAATCAAAGATTTATCAGAAATCCTGGATCATATCGTCCATCTTCTGCCAATGCTGGTAGGGATTGATGCCTGTCTGGTTTATCTATGGGACGCCGCCGATCAAAAATTTGTCCCTGCCGCAGCAAATACTGGTTCTCAAGATTGGAACAAAGCCATTTTATCCCGCAATTTCAATACTGGAGAATTTATATTATTGGATCAGGTTTATATCACCTGTGAACCACAATTTTGTGAAATGCCAGATGAAATTTATCTGGATAAGGACTGGCAGCCAAAAAATTGCCTTCCCATCGCCAAAATCTCCAAAAATCAATTAATCAAAAAGGGAAACTGGCTGATGGGATTTCCACTCGCCGTCCAGGGTCGCGCGCTTGGCGCACTGATCGTCATGGAAACCGATGTAACCCCCATCTATCGAGAACGCCGTATTGAAATCATCATGGGCATTGCCCAGCAAACAGCAATTGCCATAGAAAACGATCGCTTGCAGCGAGAGACCGTTGCGAATGAACGAATCGACCGTGAGATTCAACTTGCCCGTCAGATACAACAGGATTTTTTGCCCGATCATATCCATGACATACCTGGTTGGGAACTGGACACACGTTGGCGGACAGCCCGAGAAGTTGGCGGGGATTTTTATGATGTATTTCCCATCAAGCCAGGATATTTTGGCATTGTCATTGCAGATGTGGCGGATAAAGGAATGCCAGCCGCTTTGTACATGGCTGTCACCCGCACCTTGATCCGTGCGTATATGCGCACAATTTCTTCACCTGCCCGATTACTGGACCAAATCAATGACTTACTGCTTTCAGAATCAACGAATGGAATGTTCATTACCGCCATTTATGGAGTACTTGAGACTGCAACCGGGATATTCACGTATGCAAATGCCGGGCATAATTTACCATTAATTGTCAGGCGGAATGGACGGATCGAATCCCTCAATCGTGGCGGCATAGCCCTGGGCGTTGTCGATGACAGCCGGCTGGTTGATCAAACCATAAAGATACATCCAGGTGATCTGGTTTACTTTTATACAGACGGCGTCACCGATACAACATCACCCAATGAAGAATATTTTGGCGAAGACAGACTGAAAGATATCCTGCTTTCTTTTTGTTCTCAAGGAGTTAAAACACTCTTATCCGCCATCGATTCAGCTTTATTGGATTTTAGCCAGGCACAAATTCCTTCTGACGATATTACAATGCTGGCGATTTCTTGCCTGAAGCAATCCTCAGACCAGGCAGTAGTTTCATCGCAATGAATACCTTTTTAAATATGGCTGCTGCAATCGCCTATCTGATAGAAAATTCAGTATAGGATGATTGGATCATTCATCCACCGGATTAATTGAATATCGACCAAATTACCGAATTATTCAACAAGGAAGGATTATCGCCCAAAAAATAACGCCCACCACACCTCCCAATTTTGTGGTGGAATCTGCGATAGAACAGGAGTTGGTGTAGTCTTTGGAACGATCTTGTTGGGAGTAGCCATCACGATCAAGTTATCACCCGGTTTAACCATGTGTCCGCCCACCCGCGCCCACTCCTCGACCGCCTTTTCTGAAGTCGCGTAAGCCAGTTCGGTGTGAATAGCCCGCACTGTTTGAGTTAATTGAAACACCTGGGTTTGCAGCAGATCGCGTTGTTGGCTCAAAACGTACTTTTCATTCAACGGTTCTCTCAGCTTTAAGCCGAAAATCATTAACACCAGGATCAACCCAATCCAGACCATTTGAACCTTTGACAGCGGGAAATTATTCATATACGCTCATCTTACCTTAATCTGGGACGATCAGCAATTCCCAAGGATCATCCACATCATTCTATCGGAGTTCGGGATAAGTCGCTTTTTCATTATTCCGAGCTGATGTAATTGTTGTTTCAAGAATTATACCAACCCCGAATGAATTTTGAAGCAAAAAACCTCGCAAGGATGCGAGGTTTGGATGCCGAAGGTGGGATTTGAACCCACATGAGCGTACACTCACTACGCCCTGAACGTAGCGCGTCTGCCAATTCCGCCACTTCGGCGTGGAACTTGCAACATGAATTTTACTGGAATTTAGGCATTTGTCAACCTTTGCCCAACAGCCAAAAAAACCACGCTCACAGGCAAATGCTTGAGATCATCATGCTATAATCGCATCATACAGGTATCATTTTTTTGAATAGTAACGGGATCGAAATGAGCTAATCACTATTATCTGCACACTCGTAATGAAAAGGTGTCTTGAAAGCTTATGCAGGATTTCTTAATCGATCTTTTTTCTCTTCTCATTAAACCACCAGGGAATCTGATTTATTACCTGGTTCTTGCTTTTTCGATCACCATTGCCCTTCAGATGACTTTCCTTGCCCGTCAAAATGGTCAAAAAATTACTGGCAATCGAATGGTTGCAGGCTTGCTGGTTTTATTGACCGCACAACTTGTGCTTTTTATCAGCAGTGGTCTTGCCTGGCAGGGTTTACTCAATCCACACCTGTTTTTGCCCCCCTTCGAACGCGGACTAATCACATTCAGCCTGGTCTGGATTGCCTGGTTATGGTGCTTTCCTGAACCCTCGCGCTGGGGTGATATCCTGGCTGGGGTGTTTTCTGGAATTGTTGTCCTCATTTTTTTGGTTACTTATACCTTTTGGTCCAGGCAGGAAGGCAATCTGTCATTCAACCTCTCAATTTGGGATTGGTTATGGCAAATTTACCTGGTGTTTGTCAGCCTGATGGGACTGATTGTATTGCTTTTAAAACGACCGGCAAACTGGGTCTATGGATTTACCATGATCTTTGCATTGTTGAGCGGGTCTCTCATGCATTTATTACTTCCCCCTACAGAAGGAGATTTCTCAGGCGTTTTTCGTCTGGTTTCACTGGTCGCATTTCCCTTCTTACCAAGTTTATCTTCCAGGCTCATTTCCAGCCCCATAGACGAAAAAGGGAAAAATATCGCTGCGCCAGCGAACCGTGGAAAAGAACGCCGTCGTTACAGCGCTGACCCTAGAACCATTCAATCCTGGATCCAATTGATCAGCCAGACCAATGAAGAAGCTGTCTGTTCAGCCTTGATTCGCTCTGTTGCCCGAACGATGCTTTCCGATTGGAGCTTTGCGGTTGTCCCCCCCGATCAACAAGGACAGATTACCCTGATCAGCGGATTTGACCTGATTCAGGAACAAAGTATGCCTGTCCTTCGCTTAGATGCTGCCTCTGTTCCATCATTACAAACAGCCCTCAACAGAAAACGCCCCCTTCGCCTCCAGGCTGCTGAAAATCCCGCGCCAGATATCAAAGCCCTGGCAGAAATTTTAAATTTGTCATCACCTTCCAGTATCATGTTTGTTCCTTTTAGCAGGGAATATTTCTCGGCAGTGGGAATCCTCCTCATTTCTCCTTATTCTCATCGTGAGTGGAGCATGGAAGATCAAAGTTATGTCAGTACCATGCTTGAGTTCTTAACGATTCCACGTCTGACTGATTCATCCACAACCAATCAGGTTGAAATAGAAAATCTACGCCAGCAGTTGCAGGTCAATACATCTCTTCTTGAACAACTCCAAAAAGAAAACAATCAACTTAAGAGTGAAATCGCCGAATTAAGGACTGTTAAAGCTGCTAAACCTGATGAAGATATTCAAGCCCTGCTGGCATTACAACAAGAAACCCAGGAAGCAATCATCCGTTTACAAAAAGAGAATGAGCAATTGCGCGCCAATCTACAGGCAACTGCGGCTTCTGTGTCTGTTCCTCCTGCTTCCGTAAATCCTGATATGCAAAGATTCGAGGAAGAGTTAACTGCCAGTTTAAAGGAAAATGCATATCTGAAGAATGCTCTGGCGCAATCGAACACGCAAATACTCGAGTTACGCGAGCAATTAAGAAAACCCTCTACGGCAGAGGAAGAAGATATTCGAGACATGGTCGAAGCTCTTGCTGTCGAATTACGCCAGCCCATGTCTTCGGTAATTGGTTATACGGACCTCCTGCTTTCTGAAAGTGTAGGGATACTTGGCGCTCTTCAAAAAAAGTTTATGGAACGCATCAAAGCATCTACCGAACGGTTGAATACTCTTCTCGATGATTTACTTCGCCTGAGCCGGCTTTCTGGAGAAAAAATTAGCGTTTCATCTCAGTCTGTCGATTTTAATGCCGTCTTAGACCACGCTATCTCCGATACCAGCGCCCAATTAAGGGAAAAAAGCATCACCCTTGAATTAGACCTTCCAGACAATCTTCCGCAGCCAAACGCTGACCGCGATACCCTTCAACTGATCCTGATACACTTGCTCCAAAACGCAGCGCTGGCAACTCCGATGGAAGGTACAATAACCCTTAACGCTCGTCCTTATTCTGAAAATCGGAAAGAATACCTGAAGGTGTCCATTACCGATTCGGGCGGGGGAGTCCTCGCCGAGGACATACCCCGTGTGTTTTCGCGCCGATATCGCAATGAAAATCCATTAATACCCGGTATTGGGGATACAGGTGTTGGATTGGTGATTACCAAAACCCTGGTTGAGGCGCATGGCGGACGCATCTGGCTTGAATCTGAACCAGGGCAATCCACCACGTTTCACATTATCATTCCCTTACCGGCAGATCAACCCTTGGAAAATCAAGAAAAATGATTCAGGTTCGCCAGGCAGCTCTTAGTCTGATTTTTACCCTGCTCTTTTTTATCATCGTTGCGGGAGCCTTCTCTTTATCATTAAGCGAAGGGCTGGAAATGATTGGCGATTTAGAAAAATCCGGAGGCGAGATCACTCCTATCGAAATCGTTGCCACTTCTCTGCCCGGTAATCAGCCCATAAGGCAACCCGTCGTACCTGATCCTGCCAATGGAAAACCCCTCTCATCCCCTTCCGCTACCTTACGCCCTACCCAGACTCCGCGAAAAACCACCCCTACACCGACGGTCTGTTCCTATCCAAGGGGTTGGGAAAAGTATATCATTCAATTCGGAGACTCCCTGGCTGAACTGGCAGGTCGATACAACCTGTCAACTTCGGATCTCATGAAGGCGAACTGCCTGGTATCGACCTCTTTGTTACCCAACACAGTGTTATATGTGCCGCTGATTTCTCCACCTCAAGCAACGCCAACAAGGGAACCAACCGCGACAAAATACGTCTGTATCCCTAGATTACCTGCTGGATGGATTATGTATATCGTTCAACCCAATGACAACTTATATCGGCTGAGTCTGGCTTCGAATACTTCAATTGCTGAAATCCAACGTGTAAATTGCATGGGAAATTCGACGAATATTCGGGCTGGAGATATCTTATTCCTGCCTGTAATACCTACTCGTATTACGCCAACAAATACTCAAACACTAACCATCAAACCATCCAATACGATATCTTTCACTTCTACCTATACCCGCACCAACACTCCTACCTCCACCAGTCTTCCAACACTGACCCGTACGAATACGGTTATATCAACCTATACCCGCACCAATACATCCACCCTGACCCCTCTGCCCACATCAACCCAAACCACAACTTCGACACCAACTCCTACCCCAACCAGAACTCCGACACCGACTACGCTCCCTACTTCAACCCCTACCCCTACAGCTACTCAAACCTGAGGTAAACCTTAAGGAGTATTCAATTTTTCATGAAAACCTTAATGAATAAACGCTTGATACTGGTGCTCTCGATCATCACCTTGCTGACATTGAGTTGTCAATCAGCAGCTCCCGTAATATCATTGCCCTCGTCGCACGCTGCGCCGTTAATCCTGGTCACCCAAGACCCAAACGCTCCACCTACCAGTACCCCTTTTCAACCAATTGCCCCAACTCCGACCCGCATACTGACCAAAGCGCCCGCATTTACTGCAACGCCTCTTAAGACATCGACCCCAACAATACCTCCGGCTATATCAACCTCCGCTCCTCCGGCTGGATTGTTTAATATTCTGGTGTTAGGTTCCGATTACCGCCCAACCAGTGGTTTCCGCACAGATACGATCTTGCTTGTGTCCATCAATCCATCGAAAGGTACAGTAAGCGCCATTTCTTTTCCCAGGGATTTGTATGTCAACATCCCCGGTTACGGGCAAGAGCGCTTGAATACCGCTGAAGCCCGTGGCGGTTTCCGGCTAATGGCAGATACCTTTCAAGCGAACTTCGGTGTCAGACCTCAATATTATGTGATGACCAACATGCAAGGTTTTGTAAATATAGTTGACAGCCTCGGAGGAATCGAGGTTAATGCTGCACAACGGTTAACCGACAAATGCAAGCTGCCAATCGCGCGTGGTGGTTATTGCACTGTTGGACCCGGCAAAGTAAAAATGGATGGACAGACCGCTTTGTGGTATGTGCGTTCGCGTTACTCCACCAGTGATTTTGACCGCACGCGGCGAGCGCAAGAGGTAGTTCTGGCAATGTTTTACAAGATGATGAGCCTGAATGTAGTAACCCGAACCCCAGAGCTATACAACCAGTTCAGAAAAAATGTCGAGACTAATTTAAGCCTGGCAGACATCGTCTCATTGATCCCCACTGCCGTCCAGGTGTCCGCCGATCCTTCTCGCATTCATCGATATGCGATAGGCGGTGGCGAAACAATCCCTTACATCACCCCAGGGGGCGCCTCTGTCTTACTTCCGCGCCAGGACTTGATCATTTCACTGATCCAGCGCGCCTTGCGAGCCCAATAAATCGCTATAACCCAAAAAGAACGAGGCGAAATAAATTTGACATCGCCCTATAATTCGTGTAGACTTGAATAAGACTATGCGCAAACCATCAGCATATATCTCGCCGCCGGGAAATCCCTCCATCTCTCAGATTTGCTTGTGGTGCGCTGGAGGTTTATGTCTCTCGAATCGAATATCCGCTTGAACGCTCATATTTCTGGCAACACTACCCTCATTCCCGCCATCCATTCATGGGAAATTTACCTTCAGGATCAAGACCGATCCCCTTACACCATTAAGGCGTTTATCGGAGACCTGGAATTACTGGCATCTTACCTTCCTCCTGATCGGGGGATTGGAAATATTTCGACCAGCGATTTAAATCACTTTTTACAATGGCTGCAAAAAGGACGTGGTATCCCTTGCAGCCCGAAAAGCCTGGCACGCCGAATCACTTCGCTCAAAGCCTTTTTTCGATGGCTGCACCAATACGGCGCGATTATGGTTGATCCAGCCGAAAAAGTAATTCAACAAACTGTGATCAGTCCTTTACCGACCATCTTAACACCCGAAGAGACAGAAAAAGCCTTGCAGGTCGCAAATAAGTACCGCACAAGCCGCAAACCGGACGCCAGACCCTATACATTATTGTTCCTCCTGCTCCATACCGGAATCAAAAAAGGCGAATGCCTGGGTATTCAGTTGAATCATATCGAGCTGGACACTCCTGCCGGTCCAATCCTGTATGTTCGATACCCCAATCCACGTAACCGTTATAAAGAACGGAAAATTCCCATTCCTGCTGAGTGGGTACCCGGTTACCAGGAATACTTAAATCAATATCAACCCGCTGATTTGGTCTTTCCGTGGTCGCCCCGGCGGTTAGAGTATTTACTGGAAGATATTGGCAAAGAAGCTGGCTTGGCGAAACACCTATCCTTTGATATGTGCCGCTGGACGTGTGCAGTAACCGACTGGCAAACTGGAATGGAGATTGATAAAATCCGCCAGAAATTGGGAATCTCAAAAATCCAATGGCGCGAAATTGGCATGAAACTGCGCCAGTTATCGGGTGAAAAGGCTGTTCCCCCTGCTTCTGTTTAACTCACCGTCCGATCCAGGGATAATAATACCGAAACGGACCTGGATACCGCATGAAATTAAAAATTACCAGGTTCTTTTGGCAATCCGCAACAGTATTGACCACAATCGGTTCTGTCTGTGGAGTTCCCGCTAAATCGAAAACCTGAATTTTTAATGATTCACTCGAATTGATCACCTTGTCCGCGAGGACAATTTCATATCCACCCGGACCATATTCTGGATTTAAGCCCGTTAACCCAATCGCATCGATGGTAACGCCGGATAGCTTTCCAGCCACAACCACCACCATATTGATGAGTGGCTGTTGATTTAATTCAAACACCTGTCCTGCAACACCTAACCAATTACACCCCTTGTCAAGGCTGGCAAAATTTGGGATATAGCGGGGAGATCCAGCCTGCGCTGCAAAAGGCGCTGGTGCAGATAACGGTTGAATCCGGTATCGTCCTGGCGTAAGAGTCTTTGCCAGGGTCGGAGTCACCGATCCGGCTTTCGGTGTACCGCGAAATGGTTCGGGCGTGACGAGCGGCGCAAGCGGGGTTGGTGATGGAACAACGGGAGACGGACGGAGAAGATCACACGCCGCCAGGAAAACCAGCAAGAACAACCAGAGCCAATGTATTCTAACCATATGCCAATTATGCTTCATACGTTCACCCCTTGCAAGAAGAATACCAGGGTATCCTGGCTCAAGGCGAATGCCCCTTATTAATAAACTTGTTTCAACACCCTCTGCATTTTTTTCTCAAGCATGAAGATTAAGATATAATTTCACGAATCTTTAACCTGCGCCGGAAAATCCCATAAGAAGCGTTTTCCAGCACAGGGTTATTTATAGGAGTTAGAAATGGTCGGGCAGGAGTATGGTTCTTCTAGCAATCCAAAAACATTGGTCATGAAATTCGGTGGGACATCCGTCGGTACTTCTGACGCGATCGCCCAGGTCATCCAAATCACCAAAAACACTTTGCCAGAGTGGCATCGCATGGTCATTGTCGCCTCCGCTCTTTCCGGTGTAACCAATGGATTGCTGGACAGCGCAATCCGAGCCGCGGCTGGCGACACTCAAACTGCAAATAAAACCGCGCAGATATTCTTAACCCGCCATTACGCAATCGCGGATACATTAATCCATGATCCCGATCTATTGTCCCGGATTAAGTCGGAAATCAACCGCTTGATATTTGACTTTATGAATCTTTGTTCTGCCATTTCGGTATTAGGAGAGGCAACGCCCCGCGCCTTAGATGCAGTAGCCTCGTTAGGAGAACGGATGAGTGTGCGGTTGATTGCAGGTGCGTTTGAGTCAGCCGGTATTCCGGCTCAATTCGTTGAATCTACGCAATTTATCATCACCGATAACCGTTTCCAAGATGCTCATCCTGACCTGGAAAAATCGGGGCACCTGACCCGCAAAATCCTTGAACCAATTCTGAACAATGGAATAATCCCAATTGTTACAGGCTTTATTGGCGCTACTGCTGACCACGTAACGACAACCCTTGGGCGCGGAGGAAGTGACTATTCTGCTGCCCTGGTGGGAGCTGCTTTAGCCGCCGATGAGGTATGGATCTGGACAGATGTGGACGGCGTCATGTCCGCCGATCCACGCATCGTTCCAGAAGCCCGCACCATTCCAGAGCTGACTTTCCGTGAGGTGGCTGAACTGGCATATGCTGGCGCGAAGGTTCTTCATCCAAAAACCATCCGTCCAATCATCGAGGCGGGCATCGGATTGCGAGTCTGTAACACTTTCAACCCCGACAATCCTGGCACGCGGCTGGTTGGAGATAAAATTGGAAAAGCGAATGGCGATGTCAAATCAATTACTGCCATCCGTGGATTAAAACTGGTAACAGTCGAAGGCAAAGGAATGCTGGGCGTTCCAGGCGTAGCCGCCCGCACCTTTGGCGCTGTGGCTTCAACCGGAACCAGCGTTCCCTTAATCTCACAGGCATCTTCTGAGCAGTCCATCTGCTTTGCTGTACCAGTCGAGTCAGCCGACCTGGTCGTTCGCGAATTGGAATCTGCATTAGCTCTCGAAATTGCCCGACAGGACATCGATCGGGTCTGGACGACCAACGAGGTTGTGATTGTAACTGTCGTGGGCGCAGGCATGCGCGATACGCCAGGGGTTGCCGGACGTGTTTTCAGCGCGCTAGGACAAGCTGGGGTTAATGTCATCGCCATTGCCCAGGGCTCATCTGAGGTTTCGATCAGCCTGGTTGCTGATGCACAAGACACCCATCGTGCGGTGCGCGCTTTGCACAACTTAGTGGAATAATTATTCAGGAGTAAAACATCATGTCGCATCGAATTCCCGTCGCAGTCCTGGCTGCCACAGGCAGCGTGGGTCAACGCTTTGTCCAGCTGCTGGATCAACATCCCTGGTTCGAGGTCGTCTGCCTCACTGGCTCTGACCGGTCTATTGGACAAACATACAGTTCAGTTTGTCATTGGATTCTCCCCGAACCAATGCCCGCCTGGGCACGGGATATGGTTGTTGTTCCAACTGAGGCAGGCGCGGTCTCTGCCAGCCTGGCGTTCTCCGCCTTGCCATCAGATATCGCAAAAAAGGTTGAGCCCTTGTTTGCTCAAGCAGGTATTGTCATCTGTTCGAATGCCTCTGCTTATCGGCAGGAGGAAGATATCCCACTCCTGCTGCCCGAAGTGAACGCCGACCATGTAGCATTGATTGACACCCAAAAGGTTAAACGATCCTGGAGCGGATTCATCACCACCAATCCCAACTGCACCAGCACAGGCATGACGGTGGCATTAAAAGCTCTAATGGATGCATTTGGCTTAAAACGAGTCTTCGCGGTATCCTTGCAAGCAATTTCTGGCGCGGGGTATCCGGGTGTGGCTTCGATGGATATTCTCGATAACGCCATCCCTTTCATCGAAGGGGAAGAACCCAAAGTGGAGTGGGAACCGCGAAAAATGCTGGGAAAACTGGAGAATGGACACGTCAAACTGGCAGAAGTTGCCATTTCTGCTCATACCAACCGGGTTGCGGTTAGCGATGCTCATCTGGTTTGTTTATCGATTGAATTGGAAAATAAAGCGTCGGTTGAGGAAGTTGAGTCAGCGCTTGCCAGCTACCAGGCTCCAAAGAGCGCAAGCGATTTACCTTTCACCCCTCGACCAATTATTGTGGTATCGAGCCAAAAGAATCGCCCTCAGCCCCGCCTGGATCGCATGACCGGCAAAGGGATGACAACAGTGGTAGGTCGCGTGCGCCCTGATCCCCTTTTTGATATCAAGATGGTTGTCTTATCCCACAATACAATTCGCGGCGCAGCCGGTGGATCCATTTACAATGCTGAACTTTTGGTAAAAACAGGATATATTACACGCTAACCCCGGTTGTGTTCAGCGATCATCGATTTGAAACACACTTGCTCAGCACAATTGAGAACATCAAATTTGCTGCAAAATTTGCTTTAATCGAGGAGCAATATCTCTCAAGTGATCTGGAATGGTTTGATCCAGTAAGATCGCCTGACCGAGCGATGAGTTTTTTAGATCCAGTAAATCGCTGTCAAACGCTGAAGAAATTGCCACATCCTGTTGGATTTTTCCATCGCGGATGGTAATAACCCGGCGGGTTGCCCGCGCTACTTCGTGGTTATGCGTTACGACGATTAAAGTTGTCCCTTGTTCGCGATTCAATTGGGATAACAGGTTCAAAATTTCCGTAGTATTTTGCGAATCGAGGTTGCCAGTAGGTTCATCCGCCAGGACAATCGCCGGTTCGTTTGCCAGAGCTCTGGCAATTGCCACCCGCTGGCGTTCTCCACCAGACATTTGATTAGGCAGAAAATGAACCCTTTTCTCTAATCCCACCAAGTTTAATAAGGAAAGAGAACGCTCTCTTCTTTTCTTCGCGCTCAATCCATAGCTCATCATCGGCACTTCCACGTTCTCTCGAGCCGTCAAAGTCGGAATTAAATTATGCGTTTGGAATACAAAACCAACTGTTTTCCCACGAAAATGATCAATATCCCTTACTTTCGACAAGGGTTGTCCTTTGATGAATACCTCCCCGCTTGTAGGCTTATCTAAGGCTCCAATCATATTCAACAGCGTGGATTTCCCTGAGCCTGAAGGACCTATGATGGCAATAAATTCACCCTGATGAATTGTCAGGCTCACCCCATCCAGCGCCCTTACCTCATTGCCGTTTCCATACAATCGAGTCAAACGATCAGTCTGGATGACAACCTGTTTTCCCGTGTCCATGATTTGGATCTCCTTATTCATACCGCAGCGCCTCAATTGGACGCAAGTTTGCCGCCCGCCAGGCAGGGTATAAACCTCCGGCTCCACCCAAAACCAACGCCAGGATGATCACCTGGTAAAACATTTGCGGTGTATAACTGGCTGTCATCCATACCCCAAATGTAGGCTCCAGCAGCAACAGGCGATTAAGACCAATCCCAATCCCCGCTCCCAGGATGGAACTGATCAGACTCAAAGCAAGAGACTCTCCCAAGATCATCCAGATAACCTGGCTGCGGCGCCATCCCAAAGCACGCAATACGCCAATTTCTTGCGTTCGTTCAAACACACTCATGAGCATGGCATTCATCATCACAACTCCCCCTACGATCATTGTGATCACAATTAGGGCATTTAAGATGGCATAGGTAGATTTCATGTCCTGCAGCCCTTCAATAAACTCAGTCGATTTGGCAACTTTAATTTCTGGAAACTCGTCCTCAATGCGGCTGACAACCAGATCAGCCTGGTCACGGTACTGATCCTGTAACTTAATCCCCAGGAGAGAGAACTTTTTGGGTTTGTTGAATAAGTCCTGCGCGTCTTTGAGAGAAATCGTTGCCCCAGCATCCTCGTACACTGAGCCGTTCTCATAAATCCCAACAATCACATAACTGGAGCCTGCGATTCGCAAAGTATCTCCAACCCCCTTTTTTAACCCATTTGCGGCAAATCGACCCACAATCATCTCGCGCGGTCTGGCAAGCATACGTCCTTCACGCACCTTGTACCGATTGATATAATCCTCATTAAGATCGAGACCAAAAATGAAAAAATATGGAACTCCTGGAGCGCTGGAAAAACCCAGAATAATTCGGGAAATACTGGCAACCTCAGGTAAATTTTGTATCCGCGCCGCCGTCCGATCATCAATCTCCGAGAGAGACAAATCAGAAACGTTCGCTTCTTCAGCCAGGAGATCGACCTGACCAGAACCGGCTATTTGATTAAAAGCCACAATAAAACCTGCGGTAATCGCCATCATCGCCACAATAAATCCAACCCCAATCCCAATGCCAGTTACAGTGATAATCGTCCGCAGTGGTCTGCGCCACAAATTACGCAAGGAATTGCTGCTAAACAAGCGGGACAACCAGGTCATCTGAATCCGATGCGCGCCAGCCGCGCCGCTCTCATAGCGCATTGCCTCGACCGGGTCGAGTCGAGAAGCCCGCCAGGCTGGATATGCCCCCCCCGCCAGCCCAAGCAAGATTGCCGTTGCCATCGCCTGGAAAAACATATTGGGAGTGAATACCCCGCTCAGCATCGAACTAACCGCTGGAGATAATTTTGCCAATTCAGTCAGTCCAACGCCCAATAGAATTCCAACCACCCCTCCCAGCAAAGCAGTCCAGAGAGTCTCCCCCAAGATCAGGCTCATCACCCTGAGTTTTCCCCACCCCACGGCTCGTAAAACTCCAATTTCCCGTGTCCGCTCAAACACACTCATCAATGAGGTATTCATCATCCCCAGTCCACCGATCAGTACCGCAAAGATACCTATAAACCAACCAAAAGAGCGGTACATATTGATCGATTCACTCTGGGTGGTCGATTCTCCCGAACGAGTGGCGGCTAATTTTTCCCAGCGTGACTCGATGTAGGCTTTGACATCATCAATTCGGCTCTTGTCTTTGAGTTTAATGCTGAAATAGTTGACTTTATTTCGCTGGTTGAAAGCATTCTGGGCATCATCCAGGCGCATCACCGCGCCGCCGTCTTCCATTGCCACACCGGTTTCATAAATACCTGCAACGCGATATATTCCTTCATTAATCCGAAAAGCATCCCCTGGTTTTTTCTTAAAATTGACAGCCGTGGATTTACCGATCAGAATCTGCCTGCGAGTTGTAATCGGTCCACCCTCGATGATTCGGTAATGGGCTATTGTAAAGGAACGGGGGTCTTCGCCCATCACGATAAAATATGGCGCTTCTGGCATCTGAACTACACCGATCACCGTACCTGCCACCTGCTCTACTCCAGGTATTGACCGCAATTCATTTTGAATAGAAGCATCAACAGAGCTCATTAAAAGCATGATGGCGTCTTTTTGCCCCACAATTAAATCGGCATCGGATGAGGAGAAGATACTCTCAAATCCAGTTGCAAAGCCTTCCCCAAACGCTGAAAGCGCCACAACTGCAGCCACCCCAACGGCAATGCCTAGAATGGTAAGCAAAGTCCTCGTTTTTCGGCGCCAAAGGTTTTTTACAATCATCCTGTTTCCTGTTTCAAATCACCTGTGTAGAAATTACAACCTTCTTTGATATTATCTATGAATCTTCCTGATTTAAGTTTAACGGAGAGTTAAGGCATCACAACCCTACTGTTTCCTTGTTTTCCAAAATTTAGTACATTATAAATCTTAACAACGTACTATGCAAGTCCAATTTCAAACGCGGTGGTTTTAAACCCCCCTCTTCGCAAAATCAGATTTTTACAATCAGCATTCATCAGCAGAGTGAATATTCCAGATGGCGGGATTGTAAAAGCCAAAAATTTCATTGACCCTGGAACGGACAACCCAGACCAATGCCAGAGAAGTATATCAAATGTTTAAGAATGCCACACTGGCGCTAATTTCGATATCAGGATCGGCAAGAACCCGGCTCAACCCTTGTAAAGGGTAGGATTGACGCGTTTCAAGTCGCGAGACATATTTCTCAGCCGGATGGAATCAGGCGGGCTGCTTCGCGGTCGATCAACCAGACTGGTTCACATGAGAATGGCTGAATGCGTTGAACAGGCAAATTTAATAGATCCTTATCCCCCTTTAGCACACGCGCAACCATTGGGGCTTTACCTGAACCTACCACCATAACATAGATCGAACGAGCCGCGTTAAATACCCTTGGAGTCAAGGTCAATCGATTCGCTGGTCGACCCTGGTAACTGGCAGTTACTGCTACCAATGGTTCAACAGGATCTGGTTCTGATCCAGGAAATAATGAAGCGGTATGCCCGTCCTCACCCATTCCAAGCAAGACAAAATCGAAAGCCGGATACTTCAGACCCGGCGCTGCCCATTTCTCTAACTCCGCCCGGTAGGCTTCCACCGCCAAAGCTGGATCCAACTCACCCTTCACTCGGTGAAGATTCTCTATGGGGATATCAACTTTTGGCGCAAGCGATTTGAAAACCTGGTAATAGTTGCTTTCAGGATGATCCGGAGGCACACATCGTTCATCACCCCAAAACAGATGGACCTGCGTCCAAAGAATTTCCTTTCGGAATGGATCAAGCGCCAAACGATCATAAAATCGCTGCGGAGTTTTTCCTCCCGCCAGGCAAGCCATGAATACCCCCCTTTCCGCGATCGATTGCTGTGCCAGCCGGGCAAATTCAGTCGCCAGATAATGACTGATCGCATCCAGATTTTCAAATATTTGAACCATAACGCCTCCTGCGATCAATTTTTTCTTCCAGTAAACGCACACGGAATGGGTTTTAAAAATCAATCACCCTCACTATTATCCATGAGGGTGATTGACCTGTAAATACCACACCTATTTCTGTATAACTGGCAGGAAGGTTTTTAATCCGCCAGTTGGCGGGATATTTGGCACCACAATATCCATTGACTTTTGGTTATTCCCCAGGATAGGATCCTCGGATACAGTTGACACACTGGCGTTACTCTGGATCACCACGCCACCGATCAATGGCGAACGTAGAACTACCTCAATTAGAGCATTCCCTCCTGCATTCAGGTTGGCAGTGCTACAGGTTAATACCCCATCAACCCCGATATTCGAACAAGTCCAGCCTGCAGGTTGAGTAATCGAAATCACTTCTGTACCTGCGGGAAGGGTAAAATGATCGACCATCGTCACGCCCGAAACCGCATCGGGTCCCAGGTTCGTCACGGAGATGGTGTGTGTGAACACAGAATACGGATTTACCACACTCAAACCCTTCAAGCTAATTTCAACATCTGAAGGATCATAAACTGGAGTAATCGTAATTGTCACCGTCGCCAGATTGCTGTTCACCGTCCCGTCGTTCACCCGAAAGGTGAAGCTGTCTGACCCGTGATAGTTCGCCTGCGGCGTGTACGTCAGGTTCGGCGCGGTGCCGCTCAGGCTGCCATGACCCGGATTGTCCACCACCGTCCAGGTCAGCGGGTCGCCATCCACATCGCTCGCCGTCAGCGTGATCGCCACGCTCGTGTCCTCCGCCGTCGTCACCGACTGGTCGTTCGCCACCGGCGGATGATTAACCGGATTGCTCGCAGAACAAAACACCACATCTACCCAATAATTAGACCCCATGTAATGATCAGACGGAAAACCTGAAGAACCTGCCCTGAAAACCCCGTTCGCGCCGCTCATACCATCTGCCAGTGCATGCAGGGGAGGATTACCATGACCGTTATAATAGAAATAGCTGATCGAATTTGAATAATGCCCTTCCGGCGAAAAATACGACGCAACGTATGTTGTGTGAGCTGTTATAGGAACCGGAGTCGAAAAGAGAACCTCCTGCCAGCCAGATTGGGTTTCGTTCGTAAACGCTGCTTCGGCAAGCAATTCACCATTCAGACTCCACAAATGACCCACATGTTCGCCAGTATTTTGATCTCCCTTATAAAACCGAATCCCTCGTATGAAACCATCCACCTCCGAAAGGAACTTAACACCTAATTCAATTGGAGCACCGGCGTTATTGTTGATGATCGCAGGCTCTCCCCCACCTTCCCAAATCGTTATCGGGCAGGCAGGAGCAGATCGAACACGAAAGCCATTACTTATCCCAGAATAAGCGCCATTAACTGCCTGAATTTGAACGACACTGGCATCTGTGGCAATGGATACATTCCCAGTCCACCTGCCATTGATAAATGAACCGCTTAAAGCAGGTGAGATGGTTCCTGTTGGATCTGACAATTGAACCGTCTGATTGAACGTCTCGACTATATTGTTGGCAGAATCACGGGCAGTGATGGTGATTGAAAACGGCACATTCGCATATTGTGGAGATGGGATGATATCAAATGAGAAATGATGTAATTGGGCTGGAACGACGGTGACTGAGGCGGATCCTGTTATCGATCCTACCGAGACGATGACGGTGTTATTGAAAGACCCGAGATTTTGACCAGCAGTAAACAACCCTGAGGGATCGATAGCGCCACCGCCATTAACGACACTCCAGTCATAAGTCAAACCTGGGATGGGATGATCAGCGCTGTCATATCCCTGGGCAGTAAACTGATAAGCTTCTCCAGGTACCATAGAAATTGAGCTGGGAATCACCTGAATATGGTGCAGAGTGCCAGGTAATCGAAAGGTAACAGTCGTAGAGCCAGAAAAGGCTGGCACTCCCATTTCGCCGCCTAATAACCACTCAATGATTTGCCCGTTATCTTCAATAAATACGTAATACTCCGTTGGAATATCGCTGCTTCCTGTAAATGTTGTCGTAAGCTGGTTGAGGTCTGTGTCAAACGTTGTTGATAGAATATTCGAGGTATGCATCGCTCTGGCATAGCGGCAGCCTACTTCCAGGGTTACAAAACGAGGTCGGTAAGCCGCCAGGTTATCCACAATACCCTGGATGATGGTTTGCCAGTTCGCTTCGGATATGGTGTGAATGCTATTTTCCCGACTGAACAATGTAGCCAGTACCATACTATCCAAACCCCGTTTCAACCAACTGGTTCCCTGGTCAATGCTGCCAGTCAGGTTGTAATTATTCGGGATCCACTCATAGCCAGAAATATCACGGATTTCTGTGATGCAATTGAAGAATTTTCCATCAAGTTCGGGATGATTTGTAATTGGCAGGAAATCAGAGTAATGAAAAGGGCTATTCCCCAGCGATGCAGCACCTGTTGAATATTTTCGATAAGGACCTAATTGAAGCCAATTACTGGTGCTTTCATAACTACCCGGCGCAACCACGGTGCCAATAAATTCAACCCCCCAATTTTCCAACCTGCTAAAAACATTGGTGCCGAACTCATACGATTTGCCACCAACATATTTTGAGATGGGGATATTGTAAAATGTGTGCCAGTCTTTCGCCAAATTGAAATATTCCGTAAGGCGCGCTTCCGAGAAATCCGTTCCTCCATCAAACCCGAAATGATCAAAATATAGGTAATCTGGATTTGACAGCCCATACACTGATGCTGAAGCACGATTAGAATTGACCAGTTCTGAAAGATCGATTGACTCGATGGCATCCATGTAGTTTACTAAAATTCCAAGCCAGGGCTTAAAACCAGCCTCACTAGCAGCATGCGCCCAATTCAGCGGACCAGCCACATCTTCCACCCGCAAAGTAACAAAAGGCGGCATCCCCTGCATCACAAAAGGTTTGCGGGCTGCCCAAACAATGCTTCTCCACACCAAATCATCCAGACCAAAAACTGCGCCTTTGACATCATTCGACATCCAATCATACGATCCCCACTGGACAGCCCTGCCCGATCCCGAAGAGCGTACTGCCAGGAAGGGTTGAGTCCCTGACATTGCAAGAGAGCTTGCATCGGACGGCAGAGTTAATCCGCCAAAATTCATCTGCCCCGTTGAAATTACTTCTCCACCCGTATGACGCTGAAGAATATAATGAGATGCGGGATTCGCCAGGATAATACCTGACCCCAGCGTTGATCCTCCATATCCAAAATTAAAGATCGATTGGATAAATCCGTATCGTGGAACACCCCCAATGGATAAATCATTGTCAAAGTTTACCAGCCCAGTTCCGCCATTGACTGCTGCTAAAATGTACCCCTCTTCAGTCGAATCCAGGTATAGATTACCAACATCCAACTGTCTGTGTCCAACGATCAAGACGGCATAATCCCCTATCGTTGATGGAAGCGGAGCGGATTGAATATTCAATACCGTGTAAGGTATGCCAAATTGATCCAGATATGGTTGAATCAAACGCTGAAAATCGAGATAGTTCGAGCTGGCAGAGTTAACCAATACCAGTGTGCTGGCTTGAACAACCGCAGCATTTTTGGATGACCGTTCATTTCCAGCACCTGTTGACAAATATTCAGCTCTGACAAGACCACCGTTCCCTGTCAGCAAAAAAATCAAAAGAAACAGATTGACCAACAATGAAAAAACTCGCTTCGTGTTCATTTTTCCCTTCCTATCTGACAAAAAAGAGGTAAAGAATGATTCCATTACCAGAATAATGATCTTTAGAACCGCTCTCCAAAACCAACCAGATACGCTCAAATGGACACTATTTCTAAATAATCTTGGAGTGAGAATCAGCACCAGAATAACCGACCTCCCCTGCTGGTATCAATCAAATTGCCGCCCAATATTTCTCCCCCAATAGATCATCTTTAATCATACTTTTTATAAACGAGCACCCGAAAATTACATTTACTATATAATAAACCTTCCCGCTATTTGGTTTGGTTCGAGTTTGAATATCGGTTGGAATTTGTCCCTGCTCTCCTCAACAAAAAAGGTACCAGCTAAATCGAATATGCACCCGGCTTGACATTTTCTTTCTCCCCCTCTACACTAATCCCATGCTTTCACGAGTGTTTTCCTGTGCAGTGATCGGCTTAGAGGGAGTCATTGTCGAAGTGGAGGTGGACACTTCCTCTGGTCTGCCCGGTATGGTGATCGTAGGACTACCAGATACAGCCGTTCAAGAAAGCCGCGAGCGGGTTCAATCGGCAATCAAGAATGCGGGATTAATGTATCCACGCCGAAAAGTTACGGTAAACCTTGCCCCAGCTTCGGTGCGCAAAGAAGGACCTGCCTATGATTTGCCAATTGCCCTGGGGGTATTGATGGCTTCGGAGCAGATCCCCCCGGATGGATTAGATCATTCTCTGGTTATTGGCGAATTATCTCTCGACGGATCGGTGCGCCATGTGCGCGGTGTTTTACCGATGGCAGCTGTCGCCAGGGCAGAAGGATATAAACGGGTGTTTGTCCCTGCCTCTGACGCCCCAGAAGCCGCATTGGTGCCCGGTTTAGAGGTAATTCCCGTCAACTCTCTATCTACTCTGGCAGCCCACCTTAATGGCGAGTCTCCATTGCCAGTGGCAAATCCAATGGAGGTCGAGTCCATTGAAGGAAGCGCTTTGACCGATTTTTCAGAAATCCGCGGTCAGGAACATGTCAAACGAGCGCTTGAAGTTGCAGCAGCGGGAGGACATAATGTTCTAATGGTGGGACCGCCGGGATCAGGAAAAACTCTCCTGGCGCGAGCCATGCCATCCATCTTGCCGCGCATGACCATCGATGAAGCGCTGGATGTTACTCGTATCTATTCAGTCGCAGACCAATTACCGCCGGATATTCCCCTGATCCGCAGCCGACCTTTCCGCGCTCCTCATCACACGATCAGTCATGCTGGATTGGTAGGAGGGGGAAACTGGCCACACCCTGGGGAGGTATCATTGGCTCACCGAGGGGTTTTATTTCTGGATGAGCTGCCAGAATTTGGTCAGCGCGTGCTGGAGGTGTTACGGCAGCCAATTGAAGACAAACTGGTTACAATCAGCCGCGCCCAGGGCTCGCTCACATTTCCTGCGAATTTCCAGTTGATCACCGCCATGAATCCCTGTCCCTGCGGATATTTTGGCGACCCAGTTAAACCATGCACCTGCGCACCATCCACCGTAACCAAATATCAAAAACGCATCTCTGGACCTTTGCTGGACCGCATCGATATTCATGTGGAAGTTCCACGCGTCGATTTCGAAAAGCTCAGCGAAAAGCGCCAGGGTGAAACATCGACACAAATTCGCGCCCGAGTCGAAGCTGCCCGCGAGCGGCAAAGAGCGCGTTTTAACCATGACGCAGGATTAACCTGCAACGTAGAAATGCGCCCGGCAGATGTGCGAAAATATTGCCCTCTTGACAACGCATCCACCAGCTTGATGAAAACCGCTATGAATCAGCTCCAACTTTCAGCCCGCGCCTATCACCGCCTGCTGAAGCTTGCCCGCACGATCGCCGACCTGGCTGGGAGCGAATCCATTCAACCAGCTCACCTGGCTGAAGCCATTCAATATAGACCACGTATTCACTCGCAAGGCTGACCGGGCTGCCTACGGCAGCAGTGTCTCCCCCATTAAGTATCGATCACATTCACGAGCTGCGCCGCGACCCTCGTGGATCGCCCAAACAACCAGGCTTTGACCTCTGCGCATATCGCCCGCAGCGAAAACGCCAGGTTGATTGGTCATATAGCGCCCATACTCCGCCCTGGCATTCGACCGTTCATCGCGCTGTACGCCAATTTGATCCAAAATGGCTTCCTCGGGTCCAAGGAAACCCATTGCCAACAGCACCAGTTGTGTCTGCCAAACCTTTTCTGTGCCAGGTATTTCCTGCGGCGACAGCCTGCCATTTTTCCCTTTTACCCATTCAACCTGAACGGTATGAATTTCTTTTACGCTTCCCGTTTCATCGCCCAGTATTCGGGTGGTTGAGATCGCATACTGCCGGGGATCGCTGCCCTGCAATAAAGCAGCTTCTTCCTGTCCGTAATCCACTCGATATATTTTGGGCCACTCAGGCCAGGGATTATCCGGTTGACGAGTCAATGGGGGTTTATCCAGGATTTCGAACTGTACGACACTGCGACAACCCTGCCGGATGGCAGTGCCCACACAATCTGTTCCTGTGTCTCCCCCACCAATTATGATGACATCTTTGTCTTTTGCAGAGATATACGCGTCCCCGCCCGCTCCGCCGCCATCCAGCAGAAAACGGGTGTTCTCCCGCAGAAAATCCATCGCGAAATGGACACCCTTCAACTCCCGACCCTCGACACGCAGATCGCGGGGTTTTGTTGCTCCACAGCACAACACCACTGCGTCAAATTCTCTGCGCAATTGTTCAGCGGGATAATTTACCCCCACCTCAGCATTGGTGATAAATTTCACGCCCTCAGCAGCCATTAAATCAATTCGACGCTGTACAACTCTTTTATCAAGCTTCATATTGGGGATGCCATACATCAATAATCCCCCAATCCGGTCTGCCCGCTCGAACACAGTAACCGTATGCCCAGCGCGATTGAGCTGGGCAGCGCAGGCAAGCCCAGCCGGTCCAGAACCTACCACCGCCACTCTCTTCCCAGTGCGTATTTTGGGAGGTTCTGGTTCAACCCAGCCATTCTCAAAACCTTTCTCAATAATGGTGTATTCAATGTTCTTTATCGTCACCGGGGGATCGTTAAGACCGACTGTGCAAGACCCTTCGCAGGGAGCAGGACAGACCCTGCCGGTAAACTCTGGAAAATTATTGGTTTTATGCAACCGGTCCAACGCTTCTCGCCAAAGGTTCCGGTACACCAGATCGTTCCACTCCGGAATCAAATTATTAATCGGACAACCAGACGCCATGCCGTTCAGTAAAATCCCCGTATGACAAAAGGGTATTCCACAATCCATACATCGCGCAGCTTGAATTTGTAATTTCTCCTCGGTGGAATGTCCGTGAAATTCAAACCAATCCTTGATCCTTTCCAACGGCAGGCGATCCACAGGCAGTTCGCGTTGATATTCCATAAATCCAGTTGGTTTACCCATAAATTCTTCTCCGCTTGATTTCAATTACCACTGACCCGGGTTTTATCGGCTTTGTTTAATTCAAAAGCAGCCATAATCGCTTCATCCCCCGTAATACCTTTTTGTTCTACTTCTCGAAATGCTTCCAACATGCGCTTATAATCTTTGGGGATCACTTTTACAAATCTCTGTACTATGCGTTTCCAGTTCGACAACATGCGTTTTGCCAGGTCGCTGTTGGTGTATTCAACATGCCGCCGAATCATCTGCTCGACCTGGTCAATTTCACCCCGCTCTTCCAACACCTCCAGGAATACCATTTCATGATTGCAACGCCGGCTAAAGTCCCCTTTGTCATCAAAAACATAAGCAATCCCGCCGGACATACCCGCTGCAAAATTCCGACCGGTCATCCCCAAGATTACTACCCTTCCCCCTGTCATATACTCACAACCATGATCGCCAATTCCTTCCACCACAGCAATCGCGCCGCTATTGCGCACTGCAAACCGTTCACCGGCTTTTCCACGAATATAGGCTTCGCCGCTGGTAGCGCCATATAAAGCAACGTTTCCGATCAAAATATTATCTTCCGGGACAAATGTTGATCCCCAGGGCGGATATACAATAATCTTGCCGCCCGAAAGTCCTTTGCCTAAATAGTCATTTGCGTCGCCTTCTAATCTTAGCGTAATTCCGCGCGGGATAAACGCGCCAAAACTCTGCCCAGCCGACCCGTTGAAACTAAGGGAGATGGTGTCATCCGGCAAACCCGCCTGCCCATACCGGCGCGTGACTTCACTGCCTAACATCGTTCCAACCGCGCGATTGGTGTTGAAAATTGGCATACTTGCAAATACTTTCTCGCCTCGCTCCAGGGCAGGTCGACTCCGTTCAATTAATATTTTCCGATCGAGTGTGTCATCTAAACCATGATTCTGGGGAATCTGGTGGTAACGACCAACTTCAGCCGGGACATCTGGTTGATAAAAGATGTTGGAGAAATCCAACCCTTTAGCTTTCCAGTGATCTATCGCTGTTCGTTTTTCCAGTCTTTCAGAATGCCCGATCATTTCGTTAACCGTGCGAAATCCCAACTTCGCCATCAACTCGCGCAGTTCTTGGGCGATGAAATACATGAAATTGACCACATATTGCGGATCACCCCGAAAATTTTTCCGCAATTCGGGGTTTTGAGTCGCGATTCCAGTAGGACAGGTATCTTGATGACACACCCGCATCATCACACAACCCAGGGTAACCAGGGGGGCTGTGGCAAAACCAAATTCTTCCGCGCCCAACAGCGCCGCTATTGCGACATCACGCCCGGTTTTTAATTGTCCATCGGTCTCCACAACGATTCTGCTGCGCAGGTCGTTGAGCAGCAAAGTCTGGTGCGTTTCTGCCAATCCTAATTCCCAGGGCAGCCCGGCATGTTTAATAGCCGTTTGAGGCGAAGCGCCAGTGCCGCCATCGTGACCACTAATCAACACCACATCCGCATGGGCTTTCGCCACACCCGCCGCGACTGTCCCCACTCCCACTTCCGATACCAATTTAACACTGATGCGCGCCTCTGGGTTGGCATTTTTCAAGTCAAAGATCAGTTCTGCAAGATCTTCAATCGAATAGATATCATGATGAGGTGGCGGTGAGATTAACCCCACACCCGGTGTCGAGTGACGCACTTTGGCGATCCAGGGATAGACCTTCCTGCCGGGCAATTGTCCGCCTTCGCCCGGTTTTGCCCCTTGCGCCATCTTTATCTGCAGCTCTTTGGCATTTACCAGATAATAGCTGGTTACTCCAAACCGCGCCGAAGCGACTTGTTTAATGGCGCTGTTTCGAGAGTCTCCATTTGCATCAGGAGTGTAACGACCAGGGTCTTCACCACCTTCGCCGGTATTACTTTTCCCTCCAATTCGATTCATGGCAATCGCCAGACTCTCATGAGCTTCTTTGCTGATCGATCCATAAGACATCGCGCCTGTTTTAAATCGTTTTACAATCGACTCAACCGGTTCGACTTCTTCAATTGGGACAGGTGTCTTCGCAAATTTAAAATCAAACAACCCACGCAAGGTTCCCAATTGCTTTGTCTGATCGTCAATCAATCTGCTGTATTCTTTGAAAACCTTATAATCGTTGGTTCTGCATGCAAGTTGTAACTTGTAGATTGTCTCTGGGTTGAACAGATGGTATTCCCCATCCTGCCGCCATTGGTAAAAGCCGCCAGCATCCAGCACATGTCCATTGACCGGGCGTTCAGGATAGGCTTTGTTGTGGCGCATAATCACCTCTTGCGCCACCTCTGCCAGCCCAATCCCCCCCACTCGAGTGGGGGTCCAGGTGAAATACTTTTCCACGAATTCTGGGTCTAACCCAATGGCTTCATAAACCTGCGCGCCGCAGTAACTCATAATGGTCGAAATGCCCATCTTAGAAAGCACCTTGACAATCCCCTTTACAATGGCTTTGGTGTAATTGCGCGCGGCATCTGCATAATTGACGCCTTTTAACTCCCCCTTCTCGATTAAGTCTGTAATAGACTCAAATGCCAGATAGGGGTTGATCGCGATTACGCCATAACTAATCAAGGCAGCAAAATGGTGAACCTCGCGCGGTTCACCCGATTCCAGCACAAACCCCACCCTTGTCCGGGTACCACGGCGATAGAGATGATGCTGCACTCCTGACACCGCCAACAACGCCGGGATCGGAGCGTGATCGCGGTCGACTCCCCGATCCGAGAGGATAATAATATTGGCTTCATCGTTCTCAATCACCTGATCCACGCGGTGGTACAGATTCTCCATCGCCTGTTCAATCCCGTCCTTGCCATCTTTGGGATTAAATAAGATTGGAAGGGTGATTGTGCGAAAATGCAGGCGGTTGAGATTGCGCAGGCGGGCTAGTTTCGTATTGCTTAAAATAGGATGGCGCAATTTGATCTGGCGGCAGTTTTCGCCATGCGGTTCCAGCAGGTTGCCCTCGCCGCCTACAGTCACCTCAGTTGAGGTGACTATTTCCTCACGAATCGCGTCAATCGGCGGGTTGGTTACCTGGGCGAACAGTTGTTTGAAATAGTTGTACAAAAGTTGTGGTTTATTGGAAAGGACTGCTAACGGGGTATCATTCCCCATCGATCCGACCGGTTCAATCCCATTCACCGCCATTGGCACCATCAAGATGCGCAAATCTTCGTAGGTGTAACCAAACGCATGTTGCAGCTCGATGATCTTTTCGTGGCTTTCAATTGAATAGCGCGGAATATGATGATCGGTGCGGATTTTTAACTGGATCGACTCTTCCGGTTCAGGCAAATCCTGCAAATTGACCATAAACTGATTAACCCATTTTCGATAAGGGCGAGCCGAACAGATTTTGTGTTTGATCTCCTCATCACTGATGATACGTCCTTCTTCTGTGTCGACTAGCAACATCTTTCCGGGTTCCAAACGCCCTTTATAGATAATTTGATCCGGAGGCAGATCCAACACCCCCACTTCAGATGCCATGATTACCCGATCATCACGGGTGATATAATAACGCGCAGGTCGTAAACCGTTGCGATCGAGCGTACCGCCAATCTGGACTCCATCCGTGAAAACAATACACGCCGGACCATCCCACGGCACCATCAGCGTTCCGTGATACTCATAAAATGCTTTCTTCTCATCGCTCATACTTTCATGATGCGTATGAGGCTCCGGAATCATCATCATGATGGCGTGGGGAAGCGAACGTCCCGCCAAAACAAGCAGTTCGAGGGTATTGTCAAACATGGCAGAGTCGCTGCCATCGGTATTAATCACCGGAATGATTTTGGGCAGGTCTTCGCCAAATAATTCGGATTGAAACTGGTTCTGTTCAGAATGAATCCAGTTGATATTACCCCGCAGGGTATTAATTTCTCCATTGTGAGAAATATAACGGTAAGGATGAGCGCGATCCCAGCTAGGAAAAGTGTTCGTTGAAAAGCGTGAATGCACCATCGCCATGGCAGATTCGATGGATGGGTTCAACAGCTCCGGATAAAAAAGATCAAGCTGCTGGGACATCAACATTCCTTTATAGACCAGGGTCTTATAAGAAAGGCTGCAAATATAGAATTCATTGCCCTTCGGCAGACCACCATAACGAATCTGTTTCTCCGCCAGCTTACGGATGACGTATAACTTCCGTTCAAAAACCATCGGATCACGGATAGATGCATCCCGTTCTATGAAAACCATCCGCACAAAGGGCTGAGATACCTTCGCGCGCTGACCTAGTGAGCTGTCATCGGTCGGCACGGTACGCCATCCCAAAACCCGCTGTCCTTCAGCGGTCACTATTTCTTCAAACTGGCGTTCAAAATCAAGGCGCGTTTCTAAATCCATCGGCAAAAAAATCATTCCCACCCCGTATTTTCCCGGTTCTGGAAGGTTTATTCCCAAGGGATCACATTGTTCCAGCAAAAATTGGTGAGGAGTTTGCAGCAAAATCCCAGCGCCATCACCGGTATTGGCTTCACAGCCACAGGCTCCCCGGTGAGCCAGATTTTTTAAGATGGTGATGGCATCAATCACGATATCATGGGATTTTTTCCCTTTGACATTAACAATAAATCCTGCGCCACATGCATCGTGTTCAAATCGAGGATCGTATAATCCCTGTTTCTGGGGGGGACAAGTTAAGGTCAGACTTGATTCTTGCATCATCATCTTACTCCTTTTTACCGATAAGGGTTTTGAAGCGCAAAGGTTTTTGTTCAACAGACCACATTTCAAAAATATCAAACTGCCCGCGAAAAAGCGGCAAAACCATAACGTATATGGCAATCATTGCTATCCGGGAGAGGTACCGCCAATACGATGAGCGTGGGCAGGTTTTGTCTTGTCTACACAACCCGCAATACCACGACTGAAACCGAAATATTAAGCTTTCGATTATATCACGATTTGATATTTGTCAAGATTTTTCACCCCTTCCTTAAAACATCAGGGACGAGCGAATTTCAACGTGTAATATCCTTTGTAAGGACTGGTTGGAATATAGGCATATCCAATCCCGATCTCGGTTACCCTGGCGCTTAAGATATTCTCCCTGTGAATTTTACTGTTCATCCACCATTTCATCGCGCCAGCCGGGTTACCGCCCATTTGGGGATCCCCCACATAAATATTTTCAGTTGCGGTGCTATACGAGTACCCCTGGCTGTTGATACGGTTGTACCAGGTTGACCCGTTACTTCCAACATGATCTACGAACCGATTACAGCCCATATCCTGGCTGTGAAGGAATGCCGCCTTGGATAATAACGGAGAAACCCTAAGAGCCTGTAAACCGGCTTTTTGGCGCTCCTGGTTTATTTGCTCCAGGATTTCCTCTTCATAGCCTTTGTTTTCTTGGGCAGCGCAACCTGCCGGTGGGGTGCTCGCTGACACTCCTCCTACAACCGGGGCAGGGGTCTTTTGCTCATCAAAACCTCTCACACCAATCTTCACCCAGATCGTATCGACTCCATTGCTGTTTACGCCGAACCTTTTCCCGGCAGGATTTTGAAATACCCAATAACCAGTAAAAGTTCCAGCGCTGGCGGGCGATCTAAGATTAACCGAAATGTCCCCCACCTCTCCCGGCGCTATTTCAGGAACAGGATTGGAAAAAGCCCCATCCATCGCATTACCACCAAAGAAAACCAGCGTATATCCCGCTCCCCATGTGCAGGTGCCTTCGTTGCGTATCCGCCATGTTTTAACAAAAGGCACATTTTGGAAAAACGGGGTGTTATCGGGAATCGTCACATCGCCGAAAAAAGCCGCTTTATCCGTACAAGGTTGTACAGGATCTACATTCAAGGGTTGAGGGATTGAGTTCGTTGCAGTATGAAGAGCAGTTGGTAAAGCAGCTTTCGGAACAAATGACGTAGATGTGCCGGTGAGTGTCAGGGAGAGCGTTGCAGTCGCAGGTTGAGGCTGGGTGATGGTCGCTGTAGATACAATTCGGGTGGGAGATATGCCCGTTTCAGGTAAACGGATTGGTGGATTGGTGGTTGGTTGGGGTAAAGTGAAAAATGGAGTGGGAGTACGAATGAGTCCCACCTGTTCCGTTGGGGTTATCGATTGATTACGGGTCTGCGTTGGACTATTTCCTCGATTAGACTGAAACACAACCACCGCCATCATCCCAGTCAACCCGGACAATACAATCAAAGTAATTAAGACCAATTTTTTTGGGGAATTCGGATAGAAAGACATGGATCCCGAAACTAATTATACAAAATTTATACTTATTATCAGAATAACACGCTTTTCAGATCTGTCAATGAGCGATTATTATGATAAACTTCTATCACTTCACCCAAAAGAACCCCTATATGTTGATCCATTCACCCAAACACCGTTTAATTGTTTTAACCGACATTACCAGCCTTACCCCCACTGAAAAAGAACCAGATGACGCACAATCGATGATTCGGTTGATGCTGTACTCCAATGAGATTGAGATTGAGGGCTTGATTGCCAGTTCAAACCTGGGACATGGCCAGATCACCAGACCCGATCTGATCGAACGAATTGTAGCAGCCTATCAAAAAGTACACCCTAACCTGCTTATTCATGATCCAAATTATCCAGACGCTGAGTATTTATTTTCAAGAATAAAAGACGGACAACCAATAGCCGGTCAATCCATTCCTTTCGAACAAAGCATTGGTAAAAATAGAGATACCTCTGCTTCGAATTGGATTATTCAGGTGATAGACCGCCCAGACCCCCGCCCAGTATGGGTCGCTGTTTGGGGAGGGACTGCGGATCTCGCCCAGGCGTTATGGCGCGCGCGAAACGACCGCACCACCAAGGATTTCAATCAATTTCTCCGAAAAATCCGAGTTCACGCTATTGCTGACCAGGATCGCACAGCAGTCTGGATCAAAGATCAATTTCCGGGATTGTTCTACATCAGGCGCACGTACGGTTTTCGCGGAATGTATCGCGGCGGAGACACTTACTTGTCATCGTCCAATTGGGTACAAAAGAACCTTAAAAACCACGGCGAATTAGGCGACCTGTATCCGGATTATCAAGGCGGCGATATCTGGTCGAAGCAGTTGGGACAAGTCAGGGGTATCAAAGAGGGAGATACACCCAGCTATTTAGGATTGATCCGAAATGGTCTTAATCCAACTGCGAATCCCTTGTTTGGAGATTGGGGTGGGCGATGCCAGCCTCATACACCCCTGCGCTATGAAGATGCAATTGACCCCCTACCCAGTTATGAAGTTGATCCTGCTCCTCAAATGGCAACTGTCTATCGCTGGCGTTCAGCCTTCCAGGCGGATTTTGCAGCCCGAATGGACTGGTGTATTTATGATTTTGGCAGCGTCAGCCACTCCCCTTGCATCCATTTTTTGGGAGAAGAAACCCTTCAGGCTGTTCCTGGTGAAAAAATAACGGTTGACGCTTCACCCTCATTTGACCCCAACGGCAAGCACCTCCACTTTTCTTGGAGTTTTTACCGCGAAGCCAGCAGTTATCCAGGCTATCCAATCATTGAATCTCCAACGACTCCAATCACCACCATTACAATCCCATCTTCACCAGAATCAGGAGATATCCATATCTTGCTTACAGTCACAAATGATGGAGATCCTCCTTTAAGTAGTTATCAGCGCCTGATCATTCGGATATGCAATTAAAAAAAATTAGTTCGAATCACCTGAATATAAGAATTTTCAAAGATAACCATAATTGATCGGGAAAATACAATTTTCTTATATAATGAAGATAGAGACGGGTACTCATCCTGAATTTTCAAAAAGGGTGTAAGCGATGGTCTATCCAACCGAACCATCACCGGCAGAGAAATTACCATTTTCTATATCGGAAAATCCAAGTCAGGATCAACCCGGTCATCCAGTCTCGACAGGTGATCTACAAAAATATTTACAGATTATCTACACCATTCCAACCCCTGCTGCGGTAACCGATATAGAAGGCAATTGGCTTGAGGTAAACCCGGCTTTTTGCCAATTGCTGGGATTTAACCGCGAAGAATTAATCGGCAAAAACAATTATTTCATTTCACATCCAGACGATCTCTTTCCATTCCAACAAAAAAAACACGAGTTACTCCAAAAGAAAATCAATACCTTCACCATCACCAAGCGGTTCATAAAAAAAACAGGCGAAATTCTACAAATTGCCCTGACCATCAACCCATTAATGGATGAAAAAGGCGATATCATCGCCCTGATAGGCAGTGGTTTTCCCTTGCCATCGCCATTTCATTCCGATTCTTCCGCCCAACGCGCCGACCTGGTTAAGGAGAAAATTTTAAATTCTGCTGCAGAAATGATCGCATACTATGATACAGACCTGCGCATTATTTGGGCAAACAAAGCTTCGGCTGACTCCGTTCATCTCAAAGAAACAGACCTGATGGGCAGATATTGTTACGAAATCTGGCATGGCAGAAATGAACCTTGTGATGAGTGCCCGGTGCTTCGCTCGAAGGAGGATGGGAAACACCACGAAGCGGAAGTTACCAGTCCTGATGGGAGAGTCTGGTCGATCCGTAGCGATCCAGTATTTGACCAGGATGGCGCAGTCACCGCCTTAGTCGAGTTCGGTCGCGACATCACCAGCCAAAAGCACAACGAAAGGGCATTAATCAATCAGCAGCAAATGCTCCACAGCATATTCCGCGCTGCCCCGGCAGGAATTGGCATGGTAATCAACCGTGTGATCTATGAAGCAAATGATACATTGTGCCGCATGATTGGATATTCACGCGATGAGCTAATCGGCAAAAGCGCCCGGATTTTATACCCCAGCCAGGAAGATTATGAGTTTGTGGGAAAGGTGAAATACGCTCAAATTGCGGAGCATAATTTTGGGTCGGTTGAAACACGCTTCCAGCATAAAGATGGCAGGATCATTGATGTCCTGTTAAGTTCCGTACCTCTTGACCCCGCAGATTTACTCAAAGGAGTCACCTTCACCGCATTGGATATTACCGACCGCAAGCAAGCTGAACGCGCACTGCTGGAAAAGACCACCGAACTGGAGACCATTTTTTCTTCCACCCTCGATCTGTTGTGCATAGCCGATACGCAAGGTTATTTCCGCCGCTTGAATAAAGAGTGGGTAACAACCTTGGGTTACACGCTGCAAGAGTTAGAAGGGCAGAAATACATCAATTTTGTTCACCCCGAGGATCGGGAAGCAACCAATCAGGCAATCCTCCAATTACGAAATCAACAAATTATCCTAAATTTTACGAACCGCTACCGCCATAAAGACGGCACCTATCGCTGGCTGGAATGGCGCTCCTACCCAATTGGCAGCCTGATTTACTCGTCAGCGCGCGACATCACGGATCGCAAAGTGATGGAAGAGATCCTGCGAGCGAATGAAGAGAAATATCGCACCTTGTTTGAGAGCGAATCCGATGCAATCTTTCTGATTAACAGCGAAGACGGATGTATCCACGAAGTAAATTCTGCGGCTGTTCGGTTGTATGGGTACACCCGCGAAGAATTGATCCAGTTACACAATTACGACCTCTCGGCTCAACCCGAGGAGACCAAAGCAGTAACCCGCCAAAAAGTCGGTCATATTCCTATCCGCTGGCACAAAAAGAAAGACGGAACCATTTTCCCGGTAGAAATAACCGCCTCCCATTTCGAATACCGCGGGTCATCCTTTCACATTGCAGCAATTCGCGACATCACCGAAAGACAAAAAGCAGAAAACGAAATTACTCAACTCAACGCTCAACTAGAGCAGCGTGTGCGCGAAAGGACTGCTCAACTTGAGACTGCGGTGAAAGAGTTAGAGGCATTTGCCTATACTGTTTCCCACGATTTGCGAGCCCCGCTGCGCGGGATCAATGGCTTCAGCAATGCTTTGTTAGAAGAGAAATATGATCAACTGGACGAGGAAGGAAGATCTTACCTCCAGCGCATCATTGCCGCCACCAACCGCATGGATGATCTGATCAATAACCTGCTGGAGTTGTCCCGTTTTACGCGCGCAGACATTCACCGCTCCGCTGTCAGTCTATCAGAACTGGCGAGAGAAATCCTGGAACGCTTGAGAGCAGCCCAACCTGACCGATCAGCTCAGGTGATCATCGCCCCTAACGTGATGGTCCAGGCGGATGAAATCTTAATCCGCGTCGTCATGGAAAATCTGCTCAACAATGCCTGGAAATACACCAGCAAAAAGGCAAACTGCCGTATTGAATTTGGCGTGGAAGCGCGCGATGAAGGTCTGGTATATTTTGTCCGCGATGACGGCGTTGGCTTTGATATGGAATATGCCAATAAACTATTTCGCGTTTTCCAACGCCTGCATACTGACCCTGAATTTTCAGGGACGGGAATTGGTCTGGCATCGGTAAAGAGGATTATCAACCGTCACGGGGGAGAGGTGTGGGCAAGCGCTGCTCCCGGCAAAGGCGCAACGTTTTATTTCACCCTGCCATGAGTCCTCTTTTTCCCGAAAAATCCAGGCAAGCCCGCGATGACGAGCCACCCGTCCTAAAATGACCATCTCGGCTTCCAGAAAAATATCAACTATTCCTTGACTGCCCCAATCAACACACCTTTGACAAAATAGCGCTGTAAAAAGGGATAAACGGTCAATATCGGAAGCGTAGCGACCACAATGGTGGCATACTTAATCGTTTCTCCAATCGGCATTACATCTCCACTCGATACCCCTGCAGTCATGCTGTCCGTTGCGTTGGATATTAATATTTCTCTCAATATCAGTTGCAAGGGGTACAGGTCTCGCGTTCTTAAATAAACCATTGCAGGGAAAAATGAATTCCAATGCCCAACTGCGTAAAACAAGATCATGACCGAGACAACCGGCATCGACAATGGCAGAATAATGCGAAACAAAATATGAAAGTCGTTTGCCCCGTCCATTCGCGCCGCCTCTTCCATTTCTGCTGGAATGCCCTCAAAAGCCGTACGCATGATGATCAGGTTGACTGTATAGATCGCCCCTGGAATAATCAATGCCCAAGGGGTATCCATCATGTTTAGAGTTCTACCAACCAGTAAAAATGTGGGAATCAACCCGCCGCTAAAAAACAAAGTAAAGATGATCAAGAACATGGCAGGTCGCCTTAACATGAGGTTTCTGCGCGACAGGACATACGCTCCCATCGAGGTCATCAGGATATTCAGGACGGTTCCACCAATCACATAAAATAAAGTATTTCGATAGCCTGTAGTGATCATTGGATTTTCAAATACACGGATGTAGGCTTCGGTCGTAAATCCAATCGATCCCAAAAGTAATCCCCGGTTTTTCATTAATAACGCGGGATCGCTGAAGGAAGCGAAGACTACATAAAGCAGCGGGTAAAGCGTCAATATAATTAAAACGCACAGCAGGCAGTAATTGATTACATCAAAAAGGATTTCTCCAAAACCTCGTTTGATTTTCATCGGCTCCCCCTTACCATAGACTGGTGTTGTTCAATTTGCGGCTGATGGAATTGGCGGCTAAAACCAACCCGAAATTGATCACCGAATTGAACAAACCCACCGCAGCGCTGAAAGAAAAATCTGTGTTTAATATACCCCGCCGATATACATAAGTAGAAATGACATCCGCGGTTTCATAGGTAAGGGGATTATACATAAGCAAAATCTTCTCATACCCTACCGTCATCATCGACCCCAGGCGCAGGATCAATAAAACGATAATCGTTGGCATAATCCCAGGCAGCGTGATGTGAATCAATTGACGAAATCGTCCCGCGCCGTCCACCATTGCCGCTTCATAGAGAGAGGGGTCAATGTTGGTAATGGCTGCCAGATACACAATCGAAGCCCACCCCACATGTTGCCAGATACCTGAACCAACATACAAAGGGCGAAACCAATCTGGAGACTGTAAAAAGGCAATAGGATCCGCGATAAATGGACGGATCAAATTATTGATCAATCCATCCCGCGCAAAAAAATCTACCAGCATCCCAACTACCACCACAACCGAAATAAAATGCGGCATATAAGAGACGGTTTGAACAACGCGTTTAAACGGGCTCCACTTTATTTCATTCAAGAGCAGCGCCAGGAGAATTGGAGCAGGAAAACCGAACAGCAGATCGATCAAATTAATCATCAAGGTGTTGCGAACTAACCGCCAAAAATACACACTGGAGAAAAAATCGCGGAAGTTCTCGAATCCCACCCAGGGGCTGTTTAATATCCCTTTCATCGGATTAAAGTCTTGAAAGGCAATAATTGCTCCATACATCGGACCGTAATGGAACAATAAATAATATGCCACCACGGGAAGCAGCATGAAATACGCGCTTCTATTGCGCCGCAGATCGCGACCCAGCCTGATCCAATAACTCTGTGCTTGAAGATTTACTTTAGGTGAGATCACCACTGGTTTACCTGATAATTTACCTACCAGTCTCATCACGATTCTCTCCTGTGTACCTGTTGATTCATATTATTTTATCGCTAACCTTTTAAATACAGAATCCAGAGGCGCACCATGGTGCGCCCCTGTGAGATGACCTGACGAAAAGAAATATTCAACCCTAGAAAACATCCCGAGTCATTTATGGACGTTTGTTATATCGATCCAGCGCAGCCTGCTGAATCTTTATCGCATCTTCGATACCCATCTGTTTCATTTGTGTTACCACCTGGTCCCAGTAGGTAACAGGTTGTGCGCCAGTGATAATCTTGATGAACGCCTCATCCCGCAGCGTGTTGATTTCGGTCATAATCGTCGCAAATTTCTTACTCTCTTCCTGAGTGGGGGTAACCGGCGGCATCAATCCTTCATTTGTCGGCTGCGTCCAGATTTTCAGAGAATCTTGCTGCTCAGGCAAATTGGCATACTGTTCCATGTACTCTTTCGCCTGCACAAAGGGACCTGAAAAATTAGAGCGGAAGTGCTGCCCCATCGACTGCTGCAAGGGCAATTTGTTCGGATTATTCATAATCAAGTCGGTATATTTGGGATATCCATTCACCATGTTATAGGTCAAACCAGGCACACCGAAGTTGAACAGCATGTAGCCATCTTTCGAATAAGCATAATCAAGCCATCTGACAGTTTCGGATACTTTTTTATTGGAAGTGGTAATTGCTGCGCCAGTACCTGGATAATTAAAATCTCGCTGTCCAAACTTGGGTTTATCGCCAGCCTTTAGCACGGGGTAAGGAGCCGCCACCAGTTTAAATTTGGGATCCTTGTCTTTCATTAACCCCATATATTTTCCAATGCCTCCCCCTGTATTTTGAACGAATGCGCCCAGTTGATCACCAGTAACCTTGGCATCCATTAATTTCTGGTCGGTCGTTGGAAAATCTTTATCGATTAAGCCTTCTTTGTACCATTGAGCCATTACCCCCAGATATTCCTTAAACGCTGGTTCAATCATCCCGTATTTGACTTTCCCATTTTCCTGGAAGAATTCGAATGTAATCCCCCAGGCGCCAACAAACGCATGGGATATTCGCCATCCGTCAAATGGACGACCATATAAAAATGGTGAAAAAGGTATATCGTCCGCCTTCCCATTACCATTCGGATCCTTTTCTTTGAAAGCAGTAAGCACTGTCTGCCATTCATTGATGGTCGAGGGCATTTTCATTCCGACTTTATCTAACCAGTCCTGGCGAATGATGGGACCCTGAAAAACCAAAAGATAAGGATCTGAACGTAAAAAGGCAAAACAATAAATTTCACCTTCATCCGTTAAGATTTGCCGCCGCCAGGCGGGATTATCTGTTAATACTTTTTTATAATTTGGCGCCTGCTTATCGACCAAATCATTAAGTTTTAAAATAACCCCGTCCTTCAAATATTTTGCGGGTCCACCCGGAGCAGACTGCCACCCATGCTCAATAATATCGGGGAATTTTCCCGAAGCGATCATCAGGTTAAATTGCTCATTTTCCTGTCCAATTGGCGGATGCTGGAACTCGATTTTTATTCCGGTGATTTTTTCCAGTTCCTTGTAGCAGGTCATCTCCGAAAAGGACTTCAATGTTGCCCCCACATTCTGATTCATGGCAACCCAGTAGGTTAATGTGATCGGGTCTTTGGTGATGGGTAAACCGGATTTTGGAGCATCGGTGGCTTTGCCTGTTTCAGGAGCTTTCGTTGCCTGGCTGGCAGGTTTCGGAGCTTCTGTGGCAGCCGGCGCACAAGCCGCGGCGATTGCGGCAGTTGCGCCTAACGTCAGATTCCTCAAAAACGAACGGCGTGAAATAGATGGACGAACGGACATGCTTTTCTCCTTTAGTTTGAAAAAAATTGGTCTATTTGCCAGGGTTTCAAGGTTTTGATATACTACATTTGCTGGAATGAAATAAATCTCTACAAGTTAAGAATGATTGTAATTAAATTCACTATTACCTTTCAAGCAAAATACGTCATACGAACGACATATACACGACAAGTTTATTATGAGAATGCGCAATGATTGATCGTAAGCAATTTGTTCAGTACCTCCATCGCGCACTTCTAGACCTGTATGATACCCCATCCCTCTCAAAGTCCCCTCTGATTTTGCTATTCGGTGATTCAATTGACAAGAAAAATCCAGACCAGTTCCGTAAAACCTTAATCGAGTCCATCGAAAGTTTAAAGCCGCCTCCTGATACGCCTCCCCAAAGCAGCGCCTGGCGAAATTACCGCATCCTCCTTCACCGTTATATTCAACAGATTCCTCAACGGGAAATCGCTGCCAGCCTGGGGTTCAGCGTTCGCCAATTACAACGGCACGAGCAAACCGCCTTAACCATTCTCGCTGATATGATTTGGAATCAGATCAAAAAGCCCGATACAACTGAGGAATCAACAATTCCACCCGACCATGCAGGGAATGCAGAGCCAGTTCAACCTGAGGAAATTAACATCCAGTTTCAATATCCGCCTGAAATTATCCATCTCCAAGAGATTCTTCGCTCCAGTTTGCGCACAGCAAGCGCGTTATTAGAGCGCGCTCAAGTTGAGGTGAATTGGTCAACAATGGAAAAATTTCCACGAATAGAAGCGAAAACGGTGCCGCTTCGCCAGGCAATTGTTCTTTTCTTCTCTCTCCTGGCTTCCCACTTATCTGAATTGACCATCAAAATTTCGGCACTCATTGAAGGGAATTTCATTCGATTACGGCTAGCTGTTGTTCGACCGCTTCCTGATGAGCTTGCTTCGATTAATACAGAAAATATCAGCTTAATTAAGCAATTAGTTAAACTTTCAGGAGGAAATGTAGAATTCAAATACATAATGCCCGATACCTTATCGATTGACATCATTTTGCCCGTCGGCACGCAAATTCCAATCCTGGTCATCGACGATAATCCTGATACGCTGCAATTAATGAAACGAGCGCTAACCGGCACGCGCTACCAGTTCATTGGAATAACCTCGCCGGAAAAAGCGCTTGCCACTGCCCAAGAAGTATCTCCCCACTGTATCATCCTGGATGTAATGCTGCCATCCATTGATGGGTGGGAGGTTCTCAGCCAGTTGAGGGAACATCCCGCTACCCGCCATATTCCAATTGTCGTCTCGAGTATATTGCCTCTCCCAGACCTGGCATTTTCTATTGGCGCAGTGGCGTTTCTAAAGAAACCGGTTTCTCAACAAACGCTGATTGAGACTCTGGATTCCCTTTGCCCTCTCCCTCAGAAATAAGCCCACTAATAAAACTTACCACCGATAAAAATTGAGGCATGTTCAGCCCGCCACCGCGCGTAATGCCAATGCTGCTCGCAATGATCGGATGCCCAGCCGGATCGCGGGCAGACATGATGATTACCGGGATTTTCTGCCATTCAGGGTTTTCACGCCTGTGAGCCAGGAATTGAAAACCATCCATATTTGGCATTGATAGATCCAGGAAAATTGCGTCCGGCTTCTCAATGCCCATCATCGCAATCGCTTCACTGCCATCATTGGCAGAAATAACGCGAAATCCGCGCGATATCGAGGTGATCATGCGCCAAAGCAATTGGATCATATCCTTCTCGTCATCCACAATTAACAAAGTGCCAGCTTTAATGCCCAATTGATCGAGCGTGATCATAATTTCCTCACGCGAGATTGGCTTGATCAGGTAACGATCTACCCCCAACTGTCTTGCTTCTTCTTCATCACCAGGCAAATAACAGACAATGGCTGGAACTCCGGCTGGAAGGATATTTTGCCGCCATATCTGCTCGATGGTCTGGTCAATCTGGGGCTGATTGAGGATCATCGCCTGTACCGGAGAACGCGCCAATTCTTCTGCCACTCCATTCAATTCCGATCGGGTAACAATCTCCACATCTCCCAAATAGCGATGCAACATTTTTGATAATTGACCTGCTTTTTCAACTACAAGCAGGCGGGGCTTTATTTCCAGTTTCGGCGCTGACCACTTACGGGTACGCTGCCTGTATTCCCAATCCGGATTTAACCAGCGGCTAAAGGATTCTGTTCGCAAAGAGGGGGACTGAAAGGGTAAACTAAAAAATATCGTTGTTCCTCTCCCCAGTTCGCTCTCTAACCACATTCGCCCGCCGTGCAATTCCACAAAATGCTTCGATATGCTTAATCCCAAACCGCTTCCACCAAACCGCCGCCTGATCGTCCCATCCGCTTGCTGAAATGGTTGAAACAAGCGCGCCTGGTCTTCCGGAGCTATTCCAGGACCTGTATCCGCTACGCTGCAAACGATGTTCTCTTGATCCACCACAAAACGGATGGTTACACCACCTTTTTCTACAAAGCGACCTGCGTTTGATAATAAATTTAATAATACTTCTCTAATTCGAGTTCGGTCGCCAATAATTTGTAAATTATCAGGCATTTCGACATGAAGGTATAAATGCTTGGTCTCGAATAAAGGCTTAATCGCAACAGTCGCCGAATCAACTACCTCTCTTAAATTCACTAATTCTTTTGTCAATGCCATGCGTCCTGTCTCAATCTGGCTTAGATCCAGCACATCATCAATGAGGGCAGAAAGATGCTGGCTATTGCGTAAAATCACCGCCAGGTCTGCCCGCAAGGCTTTCGGGATTTTGCCATACGCGTTCCCTGAATTTAACATGATCTCGCTGAAACCAATCACCATATTTAATGGGGTACGCAATTCATGACTTACATTTGCCACAAATTCTGTCTTTGCTCTTTCTGCTTCTTCCGCTCTTCGGCGGGCAGAATCTAATAATTGATTGAGTCGGTTCATCTGTACACTGGCATTTGCCAGGTCTTTGACTGCCTGTTTTAACTCTGCTTGCGCGTCACGAGCTGTCATCAGTTCTTGCCTGGCTAAAAGATATTGCTGCCATGACCAATGCAGTGCAGAAAGGATAGGTCTGAGTGCCAGCCAGCTTAGCACCCATACCCCAATCTGCAGCCCCGCAAACAGCAGCCAATCCTCAACCAAAACCTTTTGTGAAATGACAGACGCTCCCAATAAACAAACCAGGTTGGCTGCTATTATCGCCAATCCAGCCCAGGGATGAATCACCAAGCTGGCAAGTAAAACCGGCAAAACCAAAAAACTCTCACTCAAATTCGAGGGAAATGCCAGAATTAAATTCAGGATTACAAGGATCCACCCCGCCACAAAAAACCAGGCTCGCACCAAAAAATGATGATCGGAGATTTTATTCAACACAAATGGGAGAATGATCAATCCGATCCCCCACAGACCCAGATACCACAACTCCAGGCGATGAATGGTCAAGTAAATAAATCCCAAACCAGCCAAAGCCGTGCTGATAAAAATGGAATTTAATGCTTCCTCCTGCAATCCACGCAAATTCTGTAAATGGGAATTGTTTATTTGTTCCCCAATCGATTGGCTTCCTTCCTGCATTGCAGTCATCTCCTTGTCTGCCTTATAACCAGTCAATAAGATCAGGCAGTTTTAACGATCATCTGGGGTATCTTCTTGCTCCTCGTCATCTTCTAACTTGTCTAATAAACCGCGTAATTTTTCTTCCCAAATATCGTCCAGCGGGATAAATGGCATTTCTTGAAATTCTGATGTAATCCGGTTGATATAATTGCGAATGCCCAATTGAGGAGCCAGGTTTTCCAGTTCTTCTAATTTTTGATCGACTGTTTTTACCAACAACTCCGATTTTTTCTCCAGGTCTTCCAGGTCGATATTGGTTTTCAACAAATAATTCACCCGGCGCATCAATCCTAGCCACGCCATATAATCATTTTCAATTCGAATGGACTGATTGACATGGGCAATATTTGAAAAATCGTACATCGGAACAAGCGCATATAAACTGACATAATCAATCCCCTGCTCACCCGCACGTCGGCAGAAGTACGAGCCGATACTCGCCCCGCCATGATAATTGGAAAATGTAACCGCCAGATTCGTCAAAACCTGCTTTAGTGCGGGCAGGCTGTAGCTGCATGTTACGGAGCGTTCTTTATTGTAAGGCAACTCGCCATACACCCCGCCCAAACCAATCACCCGTCGAATTCGCAATTGTTTAACCAACTGCAATAAAGCGCCAATGTACCGTTCCACATCCAGGTGAGGTTCATCACCGATAAACACAATAATTCCCCTTTGGCTGTTCTCAAAATAATAGAGATCATTACGCGGCGTATCAAGGGATACAGGTAAACCATCCTGATATTTCACAACCGGGCGGATCAAATCATGCGTGCCAGGGAACTGAAACAGGTAAAAACCATCCGACCGCAGCTCTCCAATTCTTCGTCCATTTTCTTGCTTAACCAGGTATAAAGGCAGCTCAGAAGAAGCGGAACCCGCATCTGCCCATTGCCGCCAGCCCATGATCATATACAATTCTTCTGCTTGAGGTTTATCCCATAAAATAATTTCATTAGCCATTGTGAATTTCTCCCTGGTTTAAAAGCCATTTCCGATCATTTTCTTCCAGTATACAACAATTAAATTGAAATATTGAGGGTATTGAAAAAAACCGAAAAGGAGTGGGGCAAGCCGAAATATTCATTGCTTGCCAAATATACATCATGGGTTCCGTTTCTTTTTGACATATTTTCATCAAAGGAATGATATAATATCACCATTAACGCCAAACCAACGCTTCAAGATATCGCCGATTATGCGCGCGTTTCGACTACAACGGTTTCGCGCGTGATAAACCACACTTCCTCCGTTCACCCTGAGACGAGAAACCGCGTTTTGCAGGCGATCTCCGCTCTAGGATATAAATCCGCCATAACTCAACCTGCCAAAAACGACAGCCCGTCTTCCTCATCCAATGAAGCCTGCATCGTGGCGTTGATCATTACAGATATCCTCAATCCTTTTTTCTCCGAGGTGGTGCGCGGTGTTGAAGATGAGGCGGGGGCGCATCACTTTGCAATGCAATTATCCAACACTGGGGAAAACCCCGCCTTTGAAAAGCGGGTGTTAACCCGCCTGGTTGACTTCCATGTCGCTGGCATCATCGCCTGCGCTTCTCGATTGCCAACTCAAGACCTTGTGTCGGTGCGTGATCAGTTAAATATCCCGATGGTAGTCATCAATCGACGCATCGAACATCCCGGTATATCCTGTATCACAATCAATTTTGAAGACGCTGCCTCACGCGCAGTACAGCACCTTTTAGACCTGGGACATACTCGAATTGGTTACCTGGCAGGAAGAGCAGCCACCGAATCCTCCCTTGCCCGGCAGCGAGGTTTGGTAAAAACACTGGCTGCCCATCATCTGCCTCTTCCCCCAGCCTGGTGCCCTGCTTCTTATCCCAACATCGAAGGAGGTTTCCAGGCTATGAGCAGTCTTTTAGAACTGCCAGAGGATGAGCGCCCCACTGCGGTTGTTGCCTATAATGATTTGTTAGCCATCGGCGCTCTGCGAGCTGTTCAAGCTTATTCCCTTCGAGTACCCAGGGATATCTCGGTTGTTGGATTCGACGGAATCATGATGGCGGAACATTCTTCCCCCCCGTTAACCACCATTGACCAACCCAAGTACAACCTGGGGAAGCTGGCAATGCGTCAATTGCGTCAAATGATCGAGGGACAGTTGCCCAAGAATAGTTATATTCTGCTGGACAGCCCTCTCATTGTTCGTGAGTCAACTGCCCCATGCAAAACCGTATCCAATCCGAAATAAAAAAAGGCGGCTATATGACAAAATCAACCTCGAAAATTTATATACCTGCAGGAACATTAAAAACGGGTTACAACCACATCTGTGATCCTGACCACCATCCCCTTCACCACATCCGTTTTGGGCGAATCTGGCTCCCCCAAGCGGGAGATCGTTGGGAACATTCATGCGCTGATCACGAAGAAGTGATTGCGCTTTTATCTGGCAGCGCTGTCGTCCGACTGGAAAGTGGAGAGGAGTTCATCCTGGGTCCCCGCAAAGATCCTTTCGCGGCTCCTCCAACAATGCTGTATCTTCCGCCCGGCACAAGCTATACCGTCACTTCCGGCGAGTCTGGACTTGATGCAGGATTATCTGGGGCAAAGGCTGATCCCCAAGGACAACCATTTCTACTAACACCCGATATGATAAAAAAGGAACGTCACGGGGCGGGGACGTGGGGGCGAAAAGTATATCTGGGGACGGTCGGAGATTTCCCAATTCAACGATTAATGGTCGGAGAAACCTTTAATCGCCCAGGTCAGTGGACCAGTTATCCCCCGCATAAACACGACCAGGATAACGAACCACAAGAATTTCCCTACGAGGAGATTTATTTTTATTTCCTCAAGCCCAAAACCGGCTTTGCTATCCAAAGGGTATATGACGCGCCCAATCATCCAGATGCCCGCGACGAGGTAATCTTACTGCGCGATGGAGATACCGTTTTGGTTCCGCATGGCTATCACCCGGTTGTTGGCGCGCCAGGTTACCAGATGGGATATTTATGGATCATGGCTGGGGTAAAAGGACATCGCACGTATGGGCAAACAACGGTTGACCCCGATCATCAATGGCTGACCCAGGTCGAGCCACTAATCGAATACGACTAAAAACCCAAGGAGAAAACATAGATGATTCTGGACATGTTTCGTCTGGATGGCAAAGTCGCCATCATCACGGGAGGCAGCCGTGGACTGGGTTTGGTGTTTGCAGAAGCCTTAGCCCAGGCTGGCGCTGATATTGTTGCAGTTCAAAATGAAGAGGATGTGAGCGAATTAAAACTTAAAGTTGAAGGCGCGGGAAAAAAAGTGGTTACACTGCTGGAAGACCTGCGTGATGACTCCAGCGCGCAACGCACGCTTCAAACAGCTCTCGATACATTTGGACACGTTGATATCCTGGTCAATAATGCGGGCATTCAACGCCGCCACCCGCCTGAAGATTTCCCAATTGAGGAATTTGATGAAGTATTGGCAATCAATTTACGCGCAGTGTGGGTTTACAGTCAGACCATCGGTCGCCAAATGTTAAAACAGGGATATGGGAAGATCATCAACATCGCTTCAATGCAGTCTTTCCAGGGCGGAATCACCATCCCGGCTTACGCCGCTGCAAAGCACGGTGTGGCGGGTCTCACCAAGGCGCTCTGTAGTGACTGGGCAAAAAAAGGTATTAACATCAACGGTATCGCGCCCGGTTACATGGACACCGCGATGACCGCTGCCCTGCGCGCCGACCCTGTGCGCAGCCGCCAAATTCTTGACCGGATTCCCGCTGGCAGATGGGGGCAGCCCTCTGACCTGGCTGGCGCTTGTGTGTACCTTGCATCACCTGCTTCTGATTATGTCAATGGGCAGCTCATCGTCGTAGACGGCGGTTGGATGGTTCGCTGATATTCATTAGACGTTTCCAGAATAAACGGTTAAAATCGGTTCAGCCCATGAAAGTTGAACCGATTTCCCCCTTTGGCAGGTCATTATGAATCAATTAATCGATCTCTTCAACACTGCGAAGTCTTTCGGAGCTGACTTTATAGGCGCAGCCGACCTTTCGCAGGCACACCAAGCCATCTATGAGCAAGGCGGTAAATGGGTGAGCCAATTTCCCCGCGCCATCAGCATTGGTATTCGCCTGCAAGATTCAATCATCGACCAGTTACCCAACCGCAGCCAGCGAGCGGTTACCTTAACCTGGCGGCTTCACGCATACGACATCATCAACCAGCGCTTGGATCATATCACTTCACGGCTGTCAGGCATGCTGCAAGATCGAGGAATCCAGGTCTTGCCAATTCCGGCTTCGTCAATTGTTGATCAAGAACGTCTTGTTGGGTTGTTCTCACATAAAATGGCTGCTCATCTGGCAGGCTTAGGATGGATTGGAAAGAGTTGCCTGCTAATTACGCCTGAGGCGGGTCCGCGTGTACGATGGGCGACGATATTAACCGACGCGCCAATACCGACCGGACACCCAATGGAAGTTCATTGCGGTTCCTGCACCGAATGTGTCAATATTTGTCCGGTGAGTGCCTTTACAGGCAGGAATTTCGACCCAAGCGAACCGCGTTCTGCCCGCTATGATGCCCACAAATGCGAACGATACTTCCGCGAAATGGAAAAAACAGCCGCACCTGCTGCCTGCGGATTATGCATGTATATCTGTCCTCACGGTAGAAAATAAATTTGAACCAAAGAGCAAGATTTGCTTCCTTCCTTGCCGGTGTCAAGGCAGAGCTTCCGCTGTTAATTGGCGTTTCACCTTTTGGAATGATTTATGGCGCGCTGGCGATCCAGGCTGGCATCCCAGCGCTCCCTGCCCAGTTGATGTCTTCAATCGTCTTTGCAGGTTCTTCACAATTTATCGCCACCCAATTGCTGGCGGCGGGCGCTCCTGCTTTGGTCATTATTATTACAATCGGCATCGTAAACCTGCGTCATGCGTTATATGGCGCGTCGGTTGCCCCTTATTTACAACCGCTAAACCGGTTTTGGAAGGCTTTGCTGTCATACCTTTTAACCGACGAAGCCTACGCTGTTGCAATCACAGAGTATAACCGCTCGGGCGATTCACCCACCATGCGCTGGTATTTTTTGGGAGCCGGACTGGCGCTTTGGTCAACCTGGCAGATCAGCACGGGTCTGGGAATTTTTCTTGGGGCAATAATTCCAGAAGGCTGGTCTCTGGAATTCACGCTTCCATTAACGTTTATTGCTCTATTGATCTCAGCACTCAAAGATCGGGCAACCATCGTCGCCGCAGTTGCTGCTGCAATTACAGCTGTATTGTTATTCTCATTGCCTTACAAATTAGGGTTAATCGCGGCGGCTCTCGCCGGAATTATGGCAGGGCTTGGAATCGAGAGGATAAAATGGAAATCTGGATAACCCTGTTGGCGGGCGGAATTATTACCTACCTGATCCGTTACGTCTTCATTGGCATGATTTCACACACATCAATGCCGGTTTTAGTCCAAAGCGGGCTGCGGTTTGTCCCCCCCGCCGTCTTAAGCGCCATCATCCTGCCGGAATTAATTTTCCGTTCCGGGTCGATGGATGTTTCGCTGGCTAATGTGCGCTTGCTCGCTGGTATGGCAGCCCTGTTCATCGCTTGGAAAACGCAGAACGCATTGCTCACCATCGCAGCCGGGATGGGAATTTTATGGTTGCTGCAATTTTTGTTTGCGATGTAGCCGACTTCTCAGATAATCATATAACCACACCAACCCATTTGCGGCGCATATACTAAGAGCGGGAAGAATGATAAGCACGTGCTGATCCCAGCGGGTTTGCCATCCAATTAAAAACACCAGGCATAACACTGTCCATAGCATCACAACCGGTTCGCGTCTGGCTGTTCGCACCAGACCAACCAATGCCAAAACGGCAATTAAAAAGTCAAGTTGAATAAAGAACGCAGAAGAGATCTCCGGATATTTTTGCGGCACTGGCGTGATTAAAACCGAGAGCGCGTGATAGTAGGGTAATGCGGCGGAAATTACGTAATGCCTCCCCGTGTAATTAAAGTGGAACGCCAATGATTCCCAAAATCTATCCCATGAGCGAACCCATACTATTGGATCCAGCATAAAAAAGAAAATTAGGGAGATCACTCCTGCAATAACAGGTGGGAAGACACGTTTTGCACATTGTTTGTACCTCGACCCAAAGTGGAATATCCAACCCATCCCAATCGCCAACCCAGGTAGTCCATACGGGTATTTCGAAGCGACAGCCCCTGCCAGGAATATTGCTGAGCCGCTTAACCACAACCATTTTTTAAGATCCAAATCAGCCAGCCGGATCATTTTGACAAAACAATAATAAGAAATCAGGATACACATGGTTGGCAGCGATTCGAGGTATGCCTGGCTGGTGTAGCGAATGGCGACAGTCTGAATCCCCAGGAAAACGGCTGCAGCGGGATGAAGCAGCCCTAAAAAGAAAATGCCAACCGCAGATAGCAGAGCGGAAAATTGACGCAGCGCAAGCAGCCAGGGTTTGGCATCCACTTGATTAAGGGGCGTCAATTCAGGAAGATCATGAGGAAATATTTCCTTGAGTGGATCTTGAGTCAAGAGAACCAAGCCATATAAGATTTTCTGAAACACAGGATGTTCCAGGTTTTCTCGATACCAAACCAGACCTTTAAGATCTCCTTCACGGATAAAATTGGCATAATCCAAAGCAATCGGCACGTAGACACTCTCATCATAATCCGTGATCAAGGAAGAAGCGGCATATAAACGCAAAACCAACGCCCCTGCGCTAATCACAAGAGCCAGGATCAACCGCAGAAATGGTTTTTTTATAACATCCAAAGACGGTGAGCCCCCATCAGACTTGTAGAGGTTTAGACTTATCCATTTCTGATTCGAGAGAAATGGTCTCACTGCCATCATCGTAAGTCAACAATTCACCATACCTCCCCCAATTGATCAGGGTTTCAATCTGGTTTTCAGCTTCCTCTGGGGGAAATTCAAGGCTAAGGGCAGTTTGGATCACACTCCATTTGAGTTGCTGGCGGTCTGAGGCTCTCAACATATTTAACAACCAGCGCATCATGGGCAAACGGCGAGCTCGTGAGGCAAAAATTTCTTTGCGCGCCAGGATACTGGCTTCAGCAAAGGTTTGACCAAGGGGTGTAAGTTGAATATCCCCTTTTACAACCGAAGCAAAACCCAGCATTTCTGCAGTCTCTGTCAAACTTAAAAGGTAATCAGAATCAATACCCAACTCGTCTTCCAGGAGATAGATATCATGGGTAGGTTTTTCTGTCTCCGCCAGATGTTCCAACAAGCCAGCCAGATCGCTTATTTCGACTTTAGGCAATTGTCGAGTGCGACCTGCTTCACCAGGCGCTGAACCTAATTCCTCTTTCTCCGATCTGGTTTGTCCTGCCAGGATCGCATATACCTGATCTACCTGGTTTTGGAATGCTGGAGATTTTCTCTGACGGGGATGAGGCAGATTTATTTTATGTTCGGCAATGATCCGCCCCGGTTCTTTATCCATCACCACGATGCGGTCAGCCATAAAAACCGCTTCTTCAATATTATGACTGACCATCAGGATCGATTTGGTTGGAATCTTCCCTTCTGTCCAAAGCTCTAACAACTCCCCGCGCAGCGATTCGGCAGACAAGACATCCAGAGCAGAAAACGGTTCGTCGAGGCAAAGCAGTTCTGGTTCGACTGCCATTGCCCGCGCAAAACCGACCTTTTGGCGCATTCCGCCTGATAATTCACGGGGATAAGCCGATTCAAACCCATCCAATCCCACCCGATCTAACAGTTCAACCGCCCGTTGTGAACGCCTGGGTTCAGCAAACCCCCTTACCTTCAAAGCCAGGGAAACATTTTCAAGCACGGTCAACCAGGGGAAAAGGGCGAAAGTTTGAAATACGATCGAGGCATTGGGATTTACCCCCCTCAACTCTTGACCACGATATAAGACTTTCCCTTGCGAAGCTTCTTGAAGACCAGCAATGATCCGCAACAAGGTGCTTTTTCCACAACCAGAAGGACCCAATAATGCAACAAACTCACCCGTGGATAACGATAAATTCACATCTTCCACGGCAGTAAATCGACGAGGTCCAGAACCATACACCTGATAGACATGTTCCAGTTTTAATAACGTTTCGCCCATGTTCGCTTACTCCATTCGGTATTTTTCTTCAGCCAGGTTATAAAGCCTGCGCCATAGGACTCGGTTCACCAGGATCACAGCCATAATCATCGCCAGGGTGGCTGCCAGCAGCAAAGGATAATCCCCTACTGCAGTTGCCTGGGCAATTAATGAGCCAATTCCGGTAACCGTCAGCGTTTCTCCCCCAAAAATCTGGTATTCCGCCACGATACTGGCGTTCCAGGCGCCGCCGCTGGCAGTGATAGCCCCTGTAACCAAATAAGGGAAGATTGCTGGCAGAATTAAAGTGCGCCAACGCTGCCATCCACTCAACTGCATCAATTCCGTCGTGAACATTAAATCTTGGGGGATCGCGCTTGCGCCAGCGATTATATTAAACAACAAATACCATTGGGTGCCCATCAACATTAACAAAACCGCAGCCAGGTTTAACCCACCCGGTAGATTGATGACCAACAGCAAAATTACTGGAAAGAGGGCTGTTGCAGGGACCGAGGCAGCGACCTGTACGATAGGTTGGAGAACGCCTGCCAGGCGCCGGTTTGTACCAATCGCCACGCCCAAAGGCACTGTCCACGCCAGGGCAATCAGCATGGCTACGGTCACCCGCGCCAGAGTAGCCAGCACGCCAATCCCCACCTGCGTCCATTGGACCCCTGGTACAGCCAGAAGCATCTCGCCCACTCGATAAACCCCATAGACAAGGATAAAGGCTAATACAACCATCAACACAATTCCTGCCCATCGCCCTGGCTTTTGCTCTTGATGTAAATCCCCCTTTGCAGGAAAGCGTTGTTGGATAAACTGGTCAACCGCTTCCATAAACGGGTTTACGATACGTCCAATTAAGTGCACCAACCACGAATTTACCATCAGGTCATAAAACCACGAAGTAGGCGGGTTGTCATTCTCTACCATTTCTACTTTGAAACGATCGGACCAGGCAATCAACGGTCGCCAAACCAATTGGTCTAAAATGACCACTGTTAATACCAATGCCAGCAATCCCCATCCAATCGCGCTCAGGTCGCTCTGGTTGGCAGCCTCATGCAAGTATGCGCCCAATCCGCGCAGGCGGAAATCCCTTTCTCCAACGGTAAAAATTTCAGCCGCCATCAGGAAAAACCAGCCGCCAGCCCATGACATCATGCTATTCCATACCAGGCTGATCATGCCAAATGGCAGTTCGAGATTTTTAAATTTCATCCAGGTATTAAGTCTGAAAATCGAGCTGGCTTCTCTTAACTCTTTTGGGATGGTAGTCAACGATTGATACCAGGCAAAAGTTAAATTCCATGCCTGGCTGGTGAAAATCAGCACAATCGAAGCCAGTTCTGCCGCAATATGCTCTGGCAGAATCACACTCAAGCTTAGCAATACGACTGGTAGAAATGACAGGATTGGCACACTTTGCAGGACATCCAACAGCGGCATGAGCAATTGCTCCGCCCGGCGGTTATAAGCGGCAGCCCGTCCATAGAAGATTGTAAAAACCATCGATAAAAAATAGGCAGCCACCATGCGTCCCACGGAAAACAGGGTGTAGCCGGGCAAAGCGGCGGGTGACAGAGATATCTCGGGACCGGGGACAATTTCAGGAGCATCGAATGCGAGCTGGATGCCAAAATAGATAAAGATTACAACCAGGATAATGGCTGCCAGGTCTCCCCAGGTAAATACCCGGTAGCTGCGTTGTGCCGAATGAAATATTTGTTGGGATTGCGCCATGTTCTCCTGCACCTCCAGCAAAAATTCTCCTGGAGCTGCAGGTTTTCCACTACAAGTCCAGGTTCCCCACTAATCCACGCCCTATACTATGGTCATCTGAAGCATTATCTGGGCTTTTATCTTCAGACACTTCAAAGAATATATTTGTTTCCATCGTCAGGCTATCGATTATACCTCTTACCGAACAAACAACGAAGGTATTTGATTCATGAATTTTGGCAAATCTAGTTTTGTCCTCCCTGCGTGCGCCTTTGGCGTGATACCTGCAGGGGGAGCATAGGTTGGAAGGCAATATCGCGCGCAATTGTGGGTGGGAGCAGGGTGGACAGCACTAATCGCATTGCCTTTGTGAGCGCTTTTCCCGAATTCACGGGATATCGTATTTAAAGCGCAAGTCACATTGATGCCGTAAATTCGAGCCAGCAGCAAACGATCGATGGGGCTGAAAGCTGTCATCGCGAACAGAGTGAAGCGATCTCCACATTTCGGAGGTTGCCGCGCTGCAAGTTTTTTTATAGTCAGTTCGAGATAATGGAAAAGTAAATATTTTATTAATTTTGAAAAAATCAATCATTTCAGAAGGTATAATAAACTGATAAATTTTATAAAAATAACAAGGTTTTTGTGGACTATATTTTATATTTTCTGGGTCAAAAAGGCAAAGAGGAACAGTAAATCGTGATTCCGACGCGCTGGCGAAAAGTAATCGCCGATTTTTCAAGTAATAAAATTCGCACTTTATTGGTCATTTGCTCGATTGCCATTGGGGTTTTTGCGCTGGGCACCATCAGCACCATGTATATCACCCTGATGCAGGATATGGAAAAAGATTACCAGGCAGCCAATCCGCACAGCGCAATGATTTACGCTGCGCCATTCAACCATGAAGTCGTCAATTCTATCCAGCGCATGCCTGAGATACACCAGGCTGAAGGGAGAGGCACACTGGTTGCCAGGCTGGAAACAAAACCCGGCGAAACCCGCTATCCGCTCAGTTTGACTTCGATTCCCAAAGATGGCATTCTAAAAATCGATCAATTGCGACCAGAATCTCCCCCAAAAACCTTACCATACCTGCTTGACAAAGAAATGTACCTGGAACGAACCGCGCTCTCCCAGGTCAGGGTAAAGCCTGGAGACAAAGTCCGCGTGATCACAACCGACGGAAAAATCCGAGAGTTGACTATCCGCGCGATTGTTCACGATGTAACCAGTTTTTCATACATGTTTACCGGTCAAATAACCGGCTACGTCAATCCTGAAACCATGAAATGGCTTGGCGGCTCTACCCAGTATAACCAGCTTTTGTTCACAGTGGCTAATCACCCTCAAGATGAAACTCACGTTACCGAAATAGCCAAAAGGGTTGCCGACAAGCTGGAAAACGGCGGGTTGAAAGTATATTCCACAATTGTTTATAAACCGGGCGAACATCCCATCAGCCACCTGTTCCGCACCGGTTTATATATCATCGGCGGATTTGGTATCCTGGTCATGTTTTTGTCGGCATTCCTGGTAATTAATACGATCACCGCTTTGCTCAGTCAGCACACCCAACAAATCGGTGTGATGAAATCATTCGGTGGACAAAGTACACACGTTGCCAGTATGTACATTACCCTGGTGTTCCTGTTTGGGATTATTGGATTCGGCTTGGCTGTCCCAGCGGGCGCAATAGCCGCCTACCGCTTCAGCTTCATTTTCGCCGAAATGTTTAATTTCAATATGAGTGGATTCAATCTTCCACTGGAAACGATCTTGTTGCAGTTCTTTGTTGCAGTCGTGGTGCCTGTCTCTTCTGCAATCATCCCGGTACTACGAGGCGCGGGGATGACCGTTCGTGAAGCCATTAGTTTGTATGGATTGGGCGGCGCATCAACCAGGAAGGATCAATTCGATCAGCTATTTGAACGCATCCGCGGTTTACCTCGTCCATTATTGCTCTCATTGCGCAACGCTTTTCGCAAAAAGACCCGCATGGCATTAACCCTTACTACCTTAACCCTGGGAGGGGCAATCTTTATCGCGGTTTTTAATGTTCAATCTTCCATTTCACTTGCAATTAACCAATCACTTGGCTATTTTCTTAGCGACTTGAATATTACCTTCTCGCAACCCTATCGTACCCAACAGGTAGAGCCATTGGTTCGCAGCATTCCAGGGGTAGTGGAAGTCGAGGGATGGAATATTCAAAACGCCCAAATCCTTTCTCCAGATAAATCAACAGGGACTGAGGTGCGCCTGGTAGCTCCACCTGTTCAATCAAACCTGATCACCCCCATCATCACCCGGGGACGGTGGTTATTGCCTGGGGATGAGAATGCGCTGGTTATCGGCAATCATTTTCTCGAAAAACGTCCCGATGTCCAGTTGGGTGATGAATTAATAATGAAATTAAACGGGAAGGAAACAAAATGGAAGGTGGTCGGAATCTACCAACTGGCAGGCACGGTTTTCCCCCCCTATGTCTATGCCAGTTATGAGTATGTCTCACGAACACTCAGTCTGATTGATCAGGCAGCCAGTTTTCGAGTTGTCACCTATCCCCAAGATGTGAAAACCCAAAGCTCAATCATGCATATCCTGGAGGATCGTTTTAAATCATCAGGGTTGCAGGTCAGCGCAATGGTTACAGGGGAAGAACTGCACTCCCAGGAAGTCGCTCAATTCAACATTCTGATCTATATTTTGCTGGTAGTAGCCATTTTAATCACTCTGGTGGGAGCGTTGGGATTGACCAGCACCATGAGCATGAACATACTCGAACGAACGCGCGAGATTGGCGTGATGCGCGCCATTGGAGCCACCAACCCCATCATCATGCGAATGGTCATTGCCGAGGGACTGATGGTTGGGTTATTCAGCGGCGGATTGGGATCTTTATTATCTCTGCCTGTCAGCCAGGTGCTGGGATATGTCATCGGCAACTCCTTCATGTCCTCGCCCCTTCATTTTTCATTTTCCTGGCAGGGGTGGTTATTATGGCTGGGAGGATCATTACTCATCGCCGCCCTGGCAAGTCTCATCCCCGCCCGCACGGCTGTCCAAATGACCATCCGCGAAGTCATCACCTACGAATAGATACAATCCCGAGAACCGGAAAAGCCGCTTTATCCCTTTCTCTAACTGACATCAAAACATGACATTTGTCATGATTGATTCAGGTATAAAATTCTTTATAATTTAATATGCCAAATCCAATTTGGCATTACCAAATCTACTGCTGTGCCAAATTCATCTCCAAAATCAAAAGAAGGGGAAATGCTGGAAAACAACGGAAAAGATCGCTCAGTAAAATCTGTTTCACGCGCGCTTCAGATTATCAGACTTGTGCGCAACGAGCATAAAGGCGCGACCATCAAACAAATGGCAGATCACCTGGAAATCACCCCTGCATCTGCTCTGCAACTGGCGCGCACCCTGGAAGAAGAGGGATTTTTACGCCAGGACGTGGAAACCCGCCGCTTCTTTATGGGCGGTGAACTGGCGCAGCTTGCCATCGCTTTCAGGGCTGAAATCGGTTTGGTTCTTTCCGTTGCACCAGCCATGTATAAATTACATCTTACGTTTGGTGAAAACACTCGCCTGACCGCCTGGCGCGACGGCGAACCGCGCGGTTTATTTTCCTTGACTGGTTCGCAAAGCGTACTGGTGAACCCCGAGAAAGAAGCTGCTCCCATGCATTTATCGATGCATTGTACCGCAGCAGGAAAAATGTTATTGGCTGATATGCCCGAAAGTGAAGTTCTTGCCTTGCTGGCAAAACATGGATTGACCGCATACACCCCCCATACCATCACCACGAAAGAAGCTCTTTTCGCTGAACTAGATAAAATTCGCGCCCAGGATTACGCTATCGCAGAGGGTGAACTGTATCCCAATCAGTGCGCGTTGGCAGCTCCTGTACGCGACTACACCGGATATACCATTGCGGTCATTTCGATCGGATCTTTGGTTGAGCGCTGTCAGGGCGAGTATCGTCAGAACATGATTCGCGAGCTCTGCAGCGCTGCCCGCTCGGTTTCATTCAACCTCGGGTTTACCGTCTATAAAACCTGATCCCAATCATCATCATGGCTTTCAGCGAAAAAAAATAAAGGAGGTTGCCGGAAAATAAAAGGACAATTGCCTACAAATCTTTCCCACCCAAATATAAATTCAATTTTTTTAAGGAGAAGGACATGTCTCAGAAACACTTATCACGACGCGATTTTCTTAAGTTCAGCTCCGGCATCGCTGCCGGAACCTTGCTGGCAGCCTGCCAGCCAGCCGCCACTCCCGTTTCGACCAAAGCTCCAGCAACATCTGCGCCTGCCACAGCAGCGCCTGCCAAACAAACCGTAAAGCTGCGCTGGTGGGGCGGAGTTCCGGATGTCTCGGGTCCAAAACAATCTATTGAAGCCTGGAATAAAGCCAATCCCGACATCCAGGTTGAATATGTGCAGTACTCCAACAACGATGAAGGGAATGTTAAACTCGATACCGCCTTGCTGGTGCCAAATGAAGTAGATGTATTCGTCTCCTATGGTCTTGCCCGCTTCAAGAAGCGCGCCGACGGCGGTCTGGTTGAGCCGCTTGACAACTATCTGGCGGGTTTTGACCCAGATAAAGAGTTTGGAAAAACCGAGAACAAGTGGGATGGTAAAACCTGGTGCCTGATCGCCAACATGCAGCCATACCTGGTTTACTGCAATGTTAAAGCATTCGAAGAAGCCGGTCTCAAAGTTCCAACATCCTGGACCTGGGCAGAATTTTACGATACCGCCAAAAAACTCACCAAGGGCAGTGGACCGCAGAAACGTTATGGGGTCTGGCTAAATCCAGCTGGACAGGAACCCGCTCTCTGGATCAAAGACAACGATTTCATTTACAAAGGAAGCTGTGAAACCAACTTCGACGATCCGCTATTTGAGTGGTCTTTTGGACACCGTGTAAAATTAGAATTAGAGGATAAGACTGGTCTGGCTCAACCAGATATTATTGCTGGAAAGATCCAGGTGCAGAACGCCTTCCTCCAGGGGCAGGTAGCCATGCTGGTAGTAGGTTCCTGGGTGCTGCGATACGTGAAAGACCTGACCAACTTCCCCAGAGATTGGAAGACTGCTTTTGCCCCATTACCGATGGATGCTGACAAAGCTTACACCGTCCGACCTGGTAACTGCGATGATCGGGTTGCAATTAACGCCAAATCGAACAACAAAGCGGCTGCCTGGAAATTCATGAAATGGTGGACAACCGAAGGTTATGTCAATATGACTCCCTTTGGACGAACAACCCTGTGGCGTGGGCGGAAACCGGAAGAATCCGCTCAGGCTCTGATTAGCGATTTCCCGGATTATGCCAAGTACTTCGATGTTGATACCTATAAATCGGTCATGTTTGGCAAAATGGATATGAGCTTCCCGCGCAGCACACAGACGGTCGGCTTAGCGGAAATCAACCAGGTGGTTACTGAAGAAAGCCAAAAGATTTTCCTGGGCGAGTCGAAACTTAAGGACGGTCTGGCAGCAATGAAGAAACGCGCCGATGAAGCCGTGAAAAAAGTTTGCAAATAGTAAATTAAAAAAAAGAACCTGCAGGCGGTACAGATGTCTCTGTACCGCCTGTCAATCCCTTATAGGAGTAGAACCAGTGGCAGCCATCCAAATACCTCTCCCCGCCCGGCGCAAGGGCATGAGCGGGCTTGCCCGCCGTGAAGCGCTCACCGCCTATCTCCTCATTGCTCCCAACTTTCTGATCT
>Ga0073932_1000088_pt1 | contig 230369 bp, 224 predicted proteins | sample DewCreD2012metaG_FD_76967 | JGI IMG/M metagenome (GOLD analysis project Ga0073932, IMG submission 76967) | Hot spring sediment bacterial and archeal communities from British Columbia, Canada, to study Microbial Dark Matter (Phase II) - Dewar... ... | reverse complement strand
GGAGGGCCGGGAGCTCGACACCGAGGGGATGATCGAGCTCCTGGCGGGGTGGATCGGCCGCTACCCGATCGTCTCGATCGAGGACCCCTTGGCCGAGGACGACCTCGAGGGCTTCCGTCGCTTCACCGCCCGCTTCCGCGGCCGCCTCCAGATCGTCGGCGACGATCTCCTCGTGACCTCGGCCGAGCGGGTCCGCCGCGCCGCCGCCCTTGGCTGGTGCGACACGGTCCTCCTGAAGCCCAACCAGGTGGGCACGCTGTCCGAGACCCGGGCGGCCTTCGAGGCGGCACGGTCGGCCGGCATGGGTGCCATCGTCTCGGCCCGCTCGGGTGAGAGCGAGGACGTGACGATCGTGCACCTGGCCGTGGGCTGGGGTGTGGCGCAGCTCAAGGTCGGCTCCTTCGCCCGCTCCGAGCGGATGGCCAAGTGGAACGAAGTGCTGCGGATCGAGGAGGCCCTCGGCCACCGCGCCCGCTTCGCCGGCCGCGCCGCCCTCGCCCGCCCCGGCCCGAGCCCGGCTGCTGCGGGGCCGGGCGATCGGTGCTAATGTGCGCTCCGTGATGGGCATCAACACGCTCGAGATCGCCAACCGCCTCAAGGCAGCGGAGCGCGAAGGGCGCGCCGCCGAGGAGATCGCGCTCGTCTTCCAGGAGGTGTTCGAGCAGCAGCTGGGCCAGCTCGTCACCAAGGAGTACCTGCACACCGAGCTCGACCGTCTCCGCGCCGAGTTCCGCGCCGAGATGACGGAGCTGCGCAGCGAGCTCAAGGGCGACATCGCCGAGCTGCGCAGCAAGCTCGAGGGCGACATCGCCCAGCTCCGCACGGAAACGACCGAGCTGCGCACCGAGCTGAAGGGCGACATCGCCCAGCTCCGCGGCGAGGTGCAGCTCCTGCGTGCCGACATGGAGAAGATGGAGCTGCGGATCACCAACGCCTTGACGCTGCGCATGGGGGCGCTCGTCGCCGGCGCCGTCGCCGTGCTCGGCGGCCTCAACATCTTCTTCTGATTCTTCTCAGCCGTTCGGCGCCCGTGCCGCCGGTCACGACCCCGCAGCTCCTGCGGCCGGCAACGGCGCGCCCTGCGGCGAGCGCGGGCGACCTCAGGCCAGGTCCGCGAGCGCAGCGGCGAGTAGCTCGGGGCAGGTGACGTGCGGGCTGTGGCTCGCGTCGAGCTCGCGCAAGGTCCAACCGGGCTCGGCCGCGGCGCGCCGGGCGAACGGGCGGAAGGTGTCGTCCGGGCCGACGCGGGTGCAGAACAAATAGACACGCGGCAGCGCGGGGATCGCGACCATCGGCAGAGCTTGCTCGAAGGTCCGGATCGGCTGCGGCAGCCGGCGTGGCCGGGCGTAGAGCACGTCCTCGGCCGAAGTGTCGGGCGGCATGGGGTTGGGCGGGATCCGCCAACCCTCGCCCTCCGCGGCCGCCGCCGCGCGCATCCGGGCCGCGGCCTGCGCCGGCACGAGTTCGAACGCGGACGCACCGGGCTGCGGGACCAAGGCGTCGAGATAGACGAGCCGGCGCAGGCGCTCCGGCCGACGCTGCGCCACGCCGGTCGCGACCATCCCCCCATAGGAATGGCCGAGCAGCACGACCTCCTGGAGGTCCTCGCAGTCGAGCAGGCCCAAGATGTCGCGGATGTGGGTTTCGAGATCGACCGCCGGGCTCGCGAGATGGCCGCGCTCGCCGAGCCCCGTCAGGGTCGGTGTCCAGACCTCGTGGCCGGCGGCCGTCCAGATCGCGCGCATCTTGCGCCACGCCCAGCCCCCCGACCAGGCGCCGTGCGCCACCACGATCGTGGCCATCGCGCGATCCTCCCGAGCCGCAACCGCGCGAGGCTATGGGCCCGGCGGCCCCGTCGCAAGCGCCCTGCCGTTGCCGCCGCCGTCGCGCCTGGCTACGGTGTCCTCGGCGCCGCGATCCGAGCCCGGCGCGCCGAGAGAAGCCCGGAGGCATCATGTTGCGCAGCACGCGTCGTCTGGCCCTCGCCACCGTGGCCTGGATCGGGGTGGCGGGTGCCGCCTCGGCCGAGCGGTGGGACATGCCGACGGCCTACCCCGAAACCAACTTCCACACCGAGAATGCCAAGAAGTTCGCCGCCTGCGTGAAGGACGGCACGAAAGGCGCCATCGAGATCGTCGTCCACGCGAACGGCTCGCTCTTCAAGGGCAGCGACATCAAGCGCGCGGTGCAGACCGGCCAGGCGCCGATCGGCGAGCGGCTCTTGTCCGCGCACGAGAACGAGAACCCGCTCTTCGGCTTCGATGCGGTGCCGTTCCTGGCCGCTTCTTACGAAGCGTCGGAGAAACTTTTGCAAGCCGCCCGGCCCAAGCTCGAGGCGCTGTTGGACAAGCAGAATCTCGTCCTGCTCTACACCGTCCCCTGGCCGCCGCAGGGCATCTACACCAAGAAGCCGCTCAAGAGTGCGGCCGACATGAAGGGGGTGAAGTTCCGCTCCTACAACGCCGCGACCGCGCGGATGGCCGAGCTCATGGGAGCGGTGCCGGTGCAGATCGAGGCGGCCGAGCTCTCCCAGGCGCTGGCGACCGGTGTCGTCGAGAGCTTCATCAGCTCGGGCTCGACCGGCTACGACATCAAGGTCTGGGAGCAGCTCAAATACTGGTACGACACCCAGGCCTGGCTGCCGCGCAACTCGATCTTCGTCAACAAGGCCGCCTGGAACGGCCTGAAGCCCGAGCAGCAGAAGGTCTTCCGCGATTGCGCGGCCAAGGCCGAGGCCGAAGGTACGGCCCGCTCCAAGGAACTCGCCGGCTGGTACATCGAGCAGCTCCGGGCCAAGGGCATGACGATCGAGCCGCCGAGCCCCGAGCTCAAAGCCGATCTCGCCAGGATCGGCGAGATCATGACCAACGACTGGCTCGCCAAGGCCGGCCAGGACGGCAAGGCGATCGTCGAGGCTTTCCGGAAGATGTGAGTCCGGGCCCGGACGTCGGCGTCCCGCCCGATCCGACGCCCGGGCCCCATCCGCCATGATCCGTCGCGCACTCGATCGGCTCTACGACTTCGCCGGCTGGCTCGCGGCCCTTTTCATGGTCGCGATCCTCCTGATCATCGTGGCGCAGATCGGCACCCGTCTGCTCGGCGCGAAGTTCCCGGGCGGCACCGATTATGCCGGCTATTGCATGGCTGCCGCTTCGTTCCTGGCCTTGGCCCACACTTTCAAGCGCGGGGCTCACATCCGCGTCGAGCTCGTCCTGCAGCGGTTGCCCGAGCCGGCCCGGCGTCGGGTCGAGCTCGCCGTGCTCGCCCTCGCTGCCGCGCTCTGCTGGTATTTCGCATGGTACGCGATCCGTGGGGTACGCTTTTCCTGGATGCTCGGCGACGTGAGCCAGGGCCAGGATGCGACACCGTTGTGGATCCCGCAGAGCGCCATGGCCCTGGGGGTGGTCCTGCTGGCCGTGGCGGTGAGCGATCATCTCGTGCGCACCCTCCTCGGCGCCGACCCTCGGCTCGGCGACGGTCCGGCCCCGGAAGCGTGAGTTCGCGCACCGGCGCAGGGGCGGTCGGCCGAGGTGTGCGACCGTGACGGCACCCCTGCGGGTCGCCTTCGTCTATCCGCACGCCGGTATCGGGCCCGAGGGCCAAGGGATCGCGGATGCGCTCGCCGTGGTGCTGGTCGAGCTCGGCCGTCGGCTCGTGCAGCGTGGCTGCGCCGTCACCGCCTTCATCCGCCGCCGGCGCGGCGAGCCGCTCGCTTCGAGCCTCGACGGGATCACGATCCGGCGGATCGACCAGCTCCCCGACCACCTCCTGTTCCGGCTCCGCCTGTTCGACCGCTTCCGCCCGGCCGACCGGCCGTTGCGTGTGACCGGGCTTTATTACCCCGTCTTCGTGCGACGGGTCGCGGGTGAGCTCGCCCGCACGGGCGTCGATCTCGTTCACCTGCACAACAATGCCTGTTTCGTCGAGCCGCTCCGCCGGCACTTGCCCGATGCCGACCTCGTGCTGCACCAGCACGATCATGCGCTCGCCGACTTCGTACCGGAATGGACCCGCGCTCGTCTCGAGCTCGCACGGCTCGTGCTCGGCTGCAGCGATCACGTCCGAGCACGTGTGGTCGAACGCCTTCCCGAGATCGGCCCGCGCGCGGCGACCCTCTACAACGGGGTCGACGCCCGGTTCCTCGAAGTGGCGAGCGCTCCCGGAGCGAGCCGAACGATCCTCTACGTCGGCCGACTGGCGCCCGAGAAGGGCGTGCATCTCTTGCTCGAGGCCTTCGACCGGATCGCCGATCGGCACCCCGAAGCCCGCCTCGAGCTCGTCGGCGGCTGGAGCTTCTCTCCCAAGGAGTTCGTCGATCCGTTCGATCGCGATCCGGTGATCCGCCCACTCGCCCCCTGGTTCGCCCGGCCGGCCGCGTGGCGCCGACACCTCGAGACACTGGCCGCCCGCCGACCGGGCCGGATCCTCTTCCGCGGGCCCGTTCTCAACCGCGATCTGCCGGCCCTGATGGCGAAGGCCGGGCTGTTCGCGTTCCCGACCGTCTGGCACGAGCCGTTCGGCATGCCGCCGGTCGAGGCCATGGCGGCAGGCCTCCCGGTCGTCGCCGGCCGGGCCGGGGCGCTCCCCGAAACCGTCGAGCACGGCCGCACCGGGCTTCTCGTCGAGCGCGGCTCGGTCGAGGCCCTGGCCGAGGCGCTCGATTCGCTCCTGACCGACCCGGCGCGGCGCCGAGCGATGGGAGAAGCCGGCCGCGCCCGTGTCCTCGAGCGTTTCCGCTGGGAGACGATCGTCGATCGGCTACTCGACCTCTACCGTGAGTATTGCCCCCACGCCGCCGCCCGCTTCCCGCTCGCCCGCTGAACCGCGCTTGCGCATCGCCTTCGTGAGCCAGCCGCGCGATCCGATCGTCACCTCCGGACCGCAGCGCGGCTCGGTCGCGATCGTGCTCGGCGAGCTCGCCCGTCGTCTCGCCCGCCGCCACGACGTCCTGGTCCTGGCCCCTCGACGGCCGGGTGAGGCCCCGGAAGCGGCGACGGCTGAAGGGCTGCGGGTGGCCCGTTTGGCGCCACCCGCAGCCCGCCTGCATCGCCTCCTGGAAGCGGCGGGCGGCCTGGTCTCCGGCACCCGGCCGCACATGGCGCGAAGCCTTTACTTCGCCGGTTACCCGAGGCGACTCGCGCGACCCCTCGCCGCCTTCCGCCCCGATCTCGTGCACGTGTCGTGCGTGGCCCCGTTCCTGCCCGCCTTGGCCCGGCAGCTGCCCGGCGTCCCGCTCGTGCTCCACCTCCACGACGAGCTCCTGCTGCGCCTCGACCGCAACACGGCTTCGGCCCGCCTCGGCCACGCGGCCGCGGTCGTCACGGTGAGCGGCTGGCTCGCCCGGCGCCTCGCCGCCTGCTTCCCCGAGCACGCGGCCAAGTTCGTCGCGATCGGCAACGGCGTCGATCTCGACCGGTTCACACCGGCGCCGCGAGAGGCAGCCGGACCGTCCGGCGAGCGCCTGCTCTTCGTCGGCCGAATCTCGCCCGAGAAAGGCGTGCACGTCCTGATCGACGCGTTCGCCCGGCTCGCGCGCGATCGTCCGGCGCTCGAGCTCGAGCTCGTGGGTGAGCCCGGGCTCATGCCGAAGGCGTTCCTCGACCTCCTGGAGCGCACGGCGGCGCTCGAAGGGGCCCTCGCCTTTTACGGCGCGAGCTCGCTCGATCGTCTCCGCCGCACGCTTCGCGGCGGGCAGGGCTATCTCGACGCGCTGCTCGACCGTCTGCCCGCCGCTCTTCGATCGCGGGTGCGGGTCGTGGGCGCGGTGCCGCACGACGCGCTCGTCGAGCACTACCGGGCGGCCGACCTGCTCGTCGCGCCGTCGGTGTGCAACGAGCCCTTCTGTCTCCCGGTGGCGGAAGCGATGGCCTGCGGCCTTCCCTGCATCGTGAGCGACGCCGGCGCCCCACCGGAGCTGATCGGCGCGCGCGGTCCCGAGCGGGTCGGCGAGGCGGGGATCGCCGTCCCACCGGGCGACGCCGCAGCCCTCGCCCGAGCGATCGCGAGCCTCCTCGACGATCCGCGCAGGCGACGGGCGATGGGCTGCGCCGCCCGCCGCCGCGCCGAAGACCGGCTCGGCTGGGGCCGGGCCGCGGCCCGGCTGGAGGCCGTCTACCGCGCCCTCGTCGCCCGGGCCGCGACAGGCTGATCCTCGGCGCACGCCGCCCGACGCTCAGTGAGCACGGCGCGCAGGTTGGCGAGGAACGCCCGCAGCGAGCGGCGCTCCCGCTTGCCGTCGATCAGGATCCCGGCCTCGCTCGCGGCGAGCGTGTGGAGCCCGTCGGGGCAGGGCCCCGCGGGGTCGGGATCGAGGCGGGCGATCGGCACTTCGCGATAGAGATCGGGGGTGAGCACCTCGATCCGGTTGATCACGACCGCCCCGCCATAGGTCCGGGTGCAGTCCTGGGCGGGGCGGAAAAGTCGGCCCTCGTGTGCGAAGACCGGCCCCGCCGGCCGCGCCGAACCCAAATCGTCCACAACCGGGCTCATCGGGTGCCGGCGCCAGGGACCGCGCAGCGCCTCGGCCACGAACAGGTGCAACCGGACCTCGTCCTGGTCGGCGCGGTCGCCGGCGAAGAGGTACCAGTGCCCGCCGTGGCGGAGCACCGTCGGATCGACCCCGGCGACGTCCTCGAGCAGGACCGCATCGGGCTCGAAGCGGTCGGGGAAGGGAGCCGCCCGCCAAAGCTGGATGCGGCCGGTGGCACTGGCTTCCGGCAAGAGAAAGATTTCGCCGCCGTCCTCGACCAGGAACGGCCAGGAGAGATGATGGGCCGCGCGTAGGACCGGCACCACCGGAGCATCCGGCTCCGGACCCGTGCGCACGAGACGGCCGCGCCCGGTCGAGGGGTCGAAGGCCTCGGCCAAGACCACCCGCCCGCGCACGCCAACCGGGTCGGCGAGCCAGCCTTCGGGTCGCTCGGGGAGCCAGCGAACGGTGGGGCGGGCGCCCTCGAGCAGCTCGCCGATCGAGGCCTCGAGTACACCGAGCCGCCAGCGCTCGTCGACGGCGCATTCGGCCAACCGGCGCAGCGCGCCCAAAAGCTGGCGAAGGGCGAGCCCGCGCGGTTCGGCGGGCGGCTCCTGCGCGAACCGGCACGGCGTTCCGGCCCCGACCGGCAGGAGTCCGGCCCGCCGCCAGGCGAGCGCCCGGGCCGGCCAGCGGGCGATCACGTCGAGCACGCGCGCTCGGGTCGCGGCGAGCGAATGGCGGACCGCCTTGATGCGCCCCTCGACCAGCACCCGGCCCTCGCTCGGCCCGTCGAGCTCGACCAGGCGGGCGAGCACCGATCGCTCGCCCCGGACGAGTTCGGGGCCGCCGGGCGGACCGGGCCGGGCTTCGGGGCCGAAGCGGAGCTGCCAGACGGCGACGGCGAGATCGAGGCGGGCCGGGGCCCAGGTCAGGTCGACGACCAGGTCGACCCCGAGCGCGGCGAGCCGAGCAGCGAGGTCCTCCTGCGCCTCGTCGAGCCAGGCAGTCGCGTCGGGACACGGCGTGCCCGACCGGCGACCGATCCAGGCCACCGGGGGAAGGCCGAGGTCGACGAGGGCCGCTGCGGCGGCCCGCTGCCAAGGTGCGAGCTCGGCGCCGACCCGCAGAGCCGGTCGCAGGTTCGAGGCGGCGCCGCTCACCCCTTCGCCCCCGGGCGGTTCCGGCCCGATCGAAACCCTGGCCACACGCTGCTGCAGACCCGCAACAGTCCTTGAGCCGACACGACACGGCCGGCGCGGCCTCCCCCCTGCGAGCCCCTCCCGACTTCGCGCCCCGCCTTCGACCATGTTAGGCTTGTGGGGCAAGACGGCGGACCCGGCAGAGGAAACGGCGAGCGATGAGCGCACGAGGCCCGCTCGTGAGCATCGGTCTGCCCGTGTTCAACGGCGCGGCCTATCTCGAGGAGGCGATCCGCTCGGTCCTCGCCCAGTGCCTGGACGACCTCGAGCTCGTGATCTCCGACAACGCCTCGACCGACCGCACGGCGGAGATCTGCCGCGACTGGGCGGCCACCGACCGGCGGGTGCGTTATGTCCGCAACGCCACGAATCTGGGCGCCGCGCCCAACTACAACCGCACCTTCGCCGAGAGCCGCGGCCGGTACTTCAAATGGCTCGCGCACGACGACCGGCTGCGCCCGGGCTACCTCGCCGCGACCGTGCCGGTCCTCGAGGCCGACCCGAGCGTGGTCCTCTGCAACACCACGGTCGACTACATCGACGAGCACGGGGTCGTGATCGGACAGTATCGCAGCCCGCTCGGCCTCGCGGCGGCGGAGCGGCCGTCCGAGCGGTTCGCGGCCCTCGTGCTCCGCTCGCACAGCTGCGTCGACTTCTTCGGCACGATCCGCCGTTCGGCGCTCGAAGGTTCGTTGTTGCACGGTCCCTTCCACGGTGCCGACCGGGCGCTCCTCGCCCAGCTCGCCCTGCGCGGCCGGATGGTCCAACTCGAGCCCGCGCTCGTCGAGATGCGCGAGCACCCGGACCGGTACACCCGGCGTCAGCGGAGCGGCGCGGCGCGCCAGGCTTGGCATCAGGCCACGGCGACCCGCCGGCCGATCCCCTCCCTCGAGCTCTATCGAACCTATCGCCGGCTCGTCGCGACCGAGCCGCTCGGCCCCGAAGAACGACGCGCCTGTCGGCGCGTGCTCGGCCGCTGGTGGTTGGTGAACTGGAACGCGCTCAGGGTCGCGGCCGATCTCGTGGACCGCATCGTACCCGGCGCCGTCGCCCGGGCCGAGGATCTCAAGATCCGGCTGTTCGGCGCGGCCCCCGGCCACTTCATCCGCCTCGCCGAGGCGCCGCGGGCCGCGTCGACGCGACAGTTCGCCTCGCCCCACGCCGACCCTCACGGGCTCGGCGCCCGTTTCGAGCACGGCGCCCCGATCTTCGTGGTCGGCGCACCGCGCTCGGGCACGAGCCTCTTGGCGCGGATGCTCGACGCCCATCCGGCGATCGGCCTCGCCGACGAGCTCTGCTTTTTCGACATCGTGTTGTCTGCCCAGTCGGAGGTGCCGGAACTCGACAGTCCCGAGCGCATCGCCCGCTTCCTCGAGCTCCTGCCGCGCATGGACCATGTTCGTTTCTGGGCGGACGGCGAGGCGCTGATCGCAGCCGCAGCCGACCGGCTCCGTGCGGATCCGGCGCCGAGCTACGCGCGCTTCTACCGCTATCTCATGGAAGCCCGGGCGGCGGCCGTGGGGGCTCGCCGCTTCGGCGAAAAGACGCCTTGGAACGTTCGTCATCTCGAAGCACTCGAAGCCCTCTTCCCGAACGCCCGGTTCGTCCACATCGTCCGCGATCCGCGCGCGGTCGTCGCTTCCAAACGTAAGCTGCCGCGCACTTCGACCGACGTCGTCACCAACGCTGTGAAATGGTCGATCGACGTCGCGGCCGCCGGTCGATATCGGGACAGCTCCCCGGAGCGCGCGGCACGCCTCCTCGAAATCCGCTACGAGGACCTGGTTCGTAACCCGGAACCCGTCCTCCGTCGGTTGACCGACTTCCTGGGCGAGCCGTTCGATCCGGCGATGCTCACCTTCACCGAGGCCGGCACACCGGCCTTCAAAGACCAACCTTGGCGCGACGGTGTCAGGCGGCCTCTTTTCGACTCCTCGCTCGCCTCCTGGCGCAACGAATTCACGCCCGCGCAGCTCTGGCTGGTCCAGCGCCTCACGCGGGCCGGGATGGCCCGCTACGGCTACACGGCCGAGCCGATACCCATCCGCGGACGCTTCGTGCTACCGCTCCAGGTGCTCCGCGAATTCGCGGCGTGGCTCGCGTTCAAGCGCGCTGAAAGCCGCCGGCGCGCCGCCGAACCAGGCATCGTTTTCCGTGCAGAAACGACGCTGCTCTACAAGCTCTTGTTGCAGGCCATTCTCAAAGGCCGGAGGTCGGGCGGCTTTCCCTGACACGATCCGGCGGAGGGTCGGGGTCCTTGCCCACCGCACGCAGACCTCGCACGGCGCGAAAGAGGACCGGTCGAGCGAAGGTGAGGAGGGCGAGCAGATAGCCGAGCACGCCGGCGGCAGCCGAGAGAGCCACGTCGGGTGCGGTCGGACCCGTCGCGACCGCGACGCGCATCGCCGCGATCACCGCGAGCATCACGAGACCGGCGCCCGCGACCGGAGCGAGTGGCGCCAAGACCCACCTCGGGGGCACACCGAGCACGCGCCGTGCTAGCGCCAATCGAACCGGTAGCATCGACCAGGCGCGCAGGGTGAAGGCGGCCGCCACCCCGTAGGCTCCCCAGGCGAGGAGCGGCAGCAGCAGGACGAGGAGGACGAGGCCGCCCGCGGCGCCCAGTGTCAGCACGAGGTCGGCGCGGCCCGCGCCCAAGAAAGCACTCGTGAGGAGGAGCCCGAGCGGCAGGATCGGGCCCGAGAGTGCCAAAATCTGCAGCGCCGCGCCGGCACCGCGCCAGGCCTCGCCGAAGGCGAGCGCCACGATGTCGGGAGCGAGGACGAGGCCCGAGAGATAACCCGGTACCGCGACGAGGGCCGTGAGCTCGACCACGGTGGCGAGCCCCTCCGAGAGGCGCTTCGGATCGTGGCTCAGTCGGGCGAAGCCGGGCAGCGCCACGCGGAGCGCCGGCCGCGTCACGAGTTCGGCCGACAGCTCGAAGAGCTTGCGGGCGAGGCCCCAGAGGCCGACCGCGATCGGCCCCGAGGCTGCGGCCAGCAGCACTCGGGGCAGGAACAGCTCGCCGAGCGTGACGAGCTGATCGCCCGTGATGCCGAGCGCGAAGCGGCCGATCGCCCGCAGCTCTCGCGGGGCGAACACCGCACGCGGCCGATGACCGGCGGCGAGCCCGAGCACCACCACCCCGGCGAGCGGCCAGGCGATCTCGTTGGCGACGAGCGCCCAAGGACCGGCACCGGCGAGCGCCAACGCCACCGCCACGGCGCCGCCGACCCCTGCGCCAAGGATCGAGCGCAACGCGAGCGGCGCGAGCGCCAGGCGCCGCTGCAAAAGCCCGGCCGGCACCACCATGAGGCTCGTGAGCAGCGGACAGAGGGAAAGCGCCGCGAGCAGCGACCCGAGCTCGGGCAGGCCGAACCAGGACGCGGCCCACGGCGCCAGGGCGAGGAGGAGGAGGGCGCTCGCGAGGCCGAGCCCGGCGAGCAGCCAGAAGAGCGAATCGACCTCGACGCGGGAGAGTTCGGGCCGCTGCACCAGGGCCTCGATCCAGCCGCCGTGCACGAGCAGGTTCTGCGGCACGAGCACGAAGGCCATGGCGAGCGCCACGAGCCCGTAGGCTTCGGGCCCGACGAGGCGGGCGAGGAGCAAGAAGGCGAGGAGGTGGAGAAGCTCCACGCCCCACACCTCGATCGTCGCCCAGACGGCACCGCGGACGATCCGCCGAGCCTCAGGCGGAGCCGACGGGATCGGCTCGCCGCCCGACCCCGCTCCGTTCACTCCGGCCCTTCCGCCCGCACCCCCGCGAGCCCCTCGAACGCGGCGGCCACGAACATCCGGGGCGAGCCCGCTCGGCGCGCGCCGCCCGGCCCTCAGACCGCCGAGCGTTTCAGCGCCTGGTCGAGATCGGCGATGATGTCGTCGACCGTCTCGATGCCGACCGAGATGCGGATGACCTCGGGGCCGGCGCCGGCCGCCCGCTGCTGCTCGGGGCTCAATTGCCGGTGCGTCGTCGAGGCGGGGTGGATGATGAGCGAGCGGGTGTCGCCGATGTTGGCGACGTGGCTCAACAGCTCGACCGAATCGATGAGCTTCACGCCCTGCTCGTAGCCGCCCTTGACGCCGAAGGTGAAGAGCGAGCCCACGCCCTTCGGGCAATATTTGTCGACGAGCGGCGTGCGGTTCTGCGGCAAACGGGCGTAGGATACCCAGGTCACTTGCGGATGCCCCGCGAGGAACTCGGCCACCTTGTCGGCATTGGCGACGTGGTGGTCCATCCGCAGCGGCAAGGTTTCGATCCCTTGCAGGATCAAGAAGGCGTTGAACGGCGAGAGGCACGGCCCCACGTCGCGCAAGCCGATCGCCTTGTTGCGCACGGTCAGCGCGAAATTGCCGAATGTCTCGTAGAACCGAAGGCCGTGATAGGCGGCGCAAGGCTCGGTGAGCTGCGGGAACTTACCGTTGTCCCAGTTGAACTTGCCGCCCTCGACGATGATCCCGCCGATCGAGTTGCCCTGGCCGCCCATGTATTTGGTGAGCGAGTGGACGACGATGTCGGCGCCCCACTCGAACGGCCGGCACAAGTAAGGCGTGGGTACGGTGTTGTCGACCACGAGCGGGATACCGTGGCGATGCGCGATCTCGGCGATCGCCTCGATGTCGGGGACGATCCCGTCCGGGTTCGAGCAGGATTCGATGAAGATCGCCTTGGTCCGGTCGCGGATCGCGAGCTCCATGTTCTTGGGCTCGCGCGGATCGACGAAGGAGACGTGCCAGTCGAATTGCGGGAAGGTCTGCCGCATCTGGCTGATCGACCCGCCGTAGAGCTTGGACGAGGCGACGACGTGGTCGCCCGGACCCATCAAATTGAGGAAGGTCAGGAACTGGGCGGCGTGGCCGGAGGCGGTGGCGCAGGCGGCGGTACCGCCTTCGAGGGCCGCGACCCGTTCCTCGAGCACCGAGACCGTGGGGTTGGTGAGCCGCGAATAGATGTTGCCGAACTTCTGCAGGTTGAAGAGCGCGGCGGCGTGTTCGGTGTCGTCGAACACGTAGCAAGTGGTCTGGTAGATCGGCACCGCCCGGGCGCCCGTGGTCGGATCGGGCGCGGCACCGGCATGGACGGCCAAAGTCTCGAAACCGTAGCGGCGGTCGGTCATGCACTGTCTCCGCAGGTAACGGCCCGCCCTTAACCCAGCTCCCGCCGCCGGTCCATCGTCCGACCGGGCGCAGCCGGCGCGCGGCCGAGGCGGTCGTCACCGTACATCGTGCCCTTTCTTGCCGACCCGCAAGCGCCAGAGGCTCCGGTCGGCCGTTACCCACAGCAGGTCGTCCTCGGGCGGGCGCCCGAAGGCCAGGTTGGTGGGCCCCGGTAGCGGCACGTAGGCGCGCTCGCGGCCCGCGGGATCGAGGGCGTAGATCCCCGACCGATCACGCCGCTGAACCGCCGCCCAAAGATGGCCCTCGCGGTCGGTGGCGAGGCCGTCGGCGCCGTCCTGCTCGCCGAAATCGACGAGCACCCGGCCATCGCGCAGCTCGCCGCGCCGGCCGACCGTCCAGCGTTCGATCACCATCCGCCGCGCCACCGATGGGCCGAGGAGGCGGCGCTCGCCCGGCTCGAAGATCGCGAGGTAGAGGATGGTGCCGTCCGGAGAGAGAGCGACTCCGTTCGGCCGGCCCTCGGGTGCGAGTACTCGCTCGAGCGTGCCGTCCGGGTCGAGTCGGTAAACCCCGTGAGCGTCCTGCTCGACCGGCTCCCGGCCGGCGTAGCGCGGGTCGGTGAACCAGATCCGCCCGATACCGTCGACCGCGAGGTCGTTCGGCCCGTTCAAGGGCCGATCGCGGAAGGAATCGGCCAAGATCTCGGCCCGGCCAGTGGCGAGATCGGTCCGCGTGATCCGCCGGCCGCCGCGATCCGCCCCTTCGGCCGCGAGCAGCGCGCAAGTCGCATCGATCGCGAGGCCGTTCGCCATGCCGGAGGGCGAGCGGAAGACCGACACCGCGCCGGTTTTCGGATCGAAGCGCAGGATGTTGCCGGCCCGGAACCCGCCCCGGGGCCCGCGCGGCCCGTGGCTCCAGGTGATGTCGCTGAAGAACACTGTGCCGTCGCAGGCGACCGCCGGCCCTTCGGTGAAGACCAAGTCGAAGGCCCGACCGTCGACGACCCGTTCCGGGCGGGCCCCGGGCACGAGGAAGCCCGGGTCGCCGGTCGGTGTCTCGGTCGCGGAAACGCCGGCCGGGGCGAGGGCGAGCGCGGCAGCCAGAAGCGCGCCCACGAAGTCGCCGCGACCCGCTCCCACGACCGCCTCCCCTCGCACCGACCCGTCCGGGAGCATGCTCGACCCTCGGCGCTCGGCAAGGGGCCGGCGGCCGGGTCCGCCGCTCGCCCCGGCGCGCCGACGGAGCGGCTCGCCCGCCCGGGCTCGCGCCCCGGTCCTGGCCGCCCGCCCGGAAAAAAGCCCGGCCGCCTCGCGCGTCATTCTCGAGCTGGTCCCGCCCATCTTCGCGGTGGTCGGCTGCGGCTGGGCGGCGCTGCGCGTGCGTGCGGCCGACGCCACCTCCGCCAAGGGCCTCGACGCCTTCGTCTACTGGTTCGCGCTGCCGTGCCTCTTGGTCCCGAAAGTGGGTGCCGCGCCGCTCGGGCGGCTACTCGATCCGGCATTCTCGATCGTCTGTTTCGGTCCGGCCACGATCATCTACTTCGCGATGCTCGACCACGGCCGGCTCGCGAAACGCGGCGACACCGCATCCGCCGCCGCGCGCCCGCTCGGGGCGGCCTTCCCGAACTCGGGCTACCCGGGAATTCCGCTCGTGATCGCGGCCTTCGGCCCGGAAGCCGCCCTCGCCGCGATCCTCGCCCCTTCGCTCGACCGGCTCGTCACCACTCCCTCGACTGTGGCCGCGGTCGAGGCCGGCAGCGGCCGCGGCGGCTGCCTCGCCACGCTCGGGCGGACGCTGCGCGGCGTGTTCGGCGACCCGCTCGTCCTCGCGGCGCCGAGCGGGGCCGTGCCGGCACTCGGCGGCTGGAGCCTGTCCGGGCCGCTGCGCGCGATCGCCGAACTCCTCGGTCCGGCGACGAGCCCCTGCGCGCTCCGCGCGCCCGCTACCCCGCCCGAGGCGGTCCCGGTCGATGGTTCGTTCGGCGAAATCGTGCCGGTCACCCTGGTCCGCCTCCTCGGCCGTCCGCTCCTCGTCCGGCTCGCCGCGAGCTCCGTTCATCCGGTTCCGGCCGAGGTGCTGCGCGCGGCGCTCGGGACCGCCACCTTGCCCACCGCCGCGACCGCGTTCGTGATGGCCCGGCGGGCGCAGCGGTTGCCGGCGAGCTCGACCGTCGTGCTCGTAACCCGCGCGGGCTCGATTTCGAGCTTGTCGGTCCTGCTCGTCTGGCTCAGTTGAGTGCGCAACGGGAGAAACCTCCATGCCGAAACCCGTCGAGTACGCCGATGCCCCGCCCGAGGTCCGGGCGGTGTTCGACGACATCAAGGCCACCCGCAACGTCCCCGACGTCAACAATTTCTGGAAGTGGCTCGCCAACGATCCCAAAACCTTGAAACGGACCTGGGAGAGCCTCAAGGAGGTGATGGCGCCGGGCGCCCTCGACCCCCTGGTCAAGGAGATGCTCTACATCGCGGTCTCGATTACCAACGGTTGCGAATATTGCATCGCGAGCCACGTCGCCGCGGCCAAAAAGCGCGGCATGAGCGAGGCGATGCTCGCCGAGCTCGTCGCGGTGGTCGGCATGGCCAACGAGACCAACCGGCTGGCCCAGGGCTGGGGCGTCCCGGTCGACGAGGCGTTCCGCCGATGAAGAGCCTTCCCGGGACCGCGATCGCCGCCGGCGCGCGGTGCCTCGATCGCCGGGGAGCCGCCACCGAGCGCGCAGGTGATCGCAGCCGGGCGGGTGCCGGCTCGCTCGGCGCGGGGTCCCGGCCGGAGAAGCGGGCGCCGGTCGGGAACGCGGCCGACGCCGACCGGGCGCGCACCGGACCGGGAGCCGATCGCCGCCTCGATCGGCACCGCGCCGCCGACGTCGCGGCGGCGGCCCGCAGCGTCGGAAGCGACGGTGTCGTCCATCCGGTCGGCCGGAGTGCGAAGGCTCCGGGCGGGGCCCCCTCCCGCCGGCCGCAACACGGTGAGGAGCGCCCTATCCCCGCGCTCGCCCCTCGCCCCGAGGCTTGCGCGGGGCGCGACCGTTCCCGTCCCGTGCCGGGCGCGTTCCGGGCCTTCGCCCGGCGGCAGAGAACCCGAGCCGGTGCCCCCGCGGCGGCCGAGCGGAGGCGCCCCGAGCGCCAAGACGGCCCGGCGCACGGTCCGCTTTCGGACCGGAGCGCGCTCGCGGACCGGAGCGCGCTCGCGGCCCGCGGAACCACCCCCCGCGATCGTGGTGCGGCCGGGTGCTGCCGGCCCCCGCCGCCGACGCTCCCCGGACGCCGCACCATCCCTGCCGACCAGCAAGGGCCCCGCGCTGCGAACGAGCGCACGGTCGTCGAACCGGGCAGGTCGGTGGACGATCGCGTGGGCGGCCGCGCGCGCCGGCGCGGCGGGACGATCCTGGCCCTGGCGCTCCTCGCCGGCTGCGCTCGGGAGCCGCCGGTCGTGGTCGAGCCGGGCAGTGATCCGGCCGAGGCCCGCCGCCAGCTCGCCGCCGCCGCACCGGCGGGCCCGGTGCCCTTCGTCCTCTGGCGCGTCGAGGACCGGCCGAGCGAGGCCGAGGCCGCGGCCCTTGCGGCTCGTGGTGTGAGCGGGCTCGCGGTCCGCTTCGCCCCCGGCCCGCCGTCGAGCGGCGGGCGACGCCTCGTCGTGGCGCTCGACGGGCTCGAAGAGCCGGCGGCGATCTGCGCCGGAGCCGCCCGCAGCGCGTCCGATCCCACGGCCCGTGCGGTGCTCGCGGCCTGGTGCGACGGCGACCGGCCGGTCGCCCGGGTCCGTCTGCCGGCCGCGGTCGACCGGGTCGAGCGCGAGCGGGCTTTGTGGCGAGCCACGGCTCGGCTCTTCCCGGACGATTACGCCGAGACCTACGGTTGGAACCTGTTCGGGCTGCGGGTGACGATCGGCGGCAGCTTCGGCTTTTGAGCCGAGGCGGCGCTGGTCGGCGAGCCTCACTTCGTGCCCCGCTGCGGCTCGGGCTCGCCTCGCCCCGCCGGGTCCGGTTCGTCGAGCCTGGCTGCCCCGGAAGCCCGAAGCCGCCAATAGGTGGCCGTCAGCTGATCGCCGGTCGGGCGCGGATAGACCGCGACCAGTTGACCGGGCGCCGTGACGTCCCGTTCGAAATAGCAGGCGACGTCGGCGAGCGTCCGGTAACAGAACACGGGCGCGGCTGACCCATCGGCGCGCGGGGCCGGGGGCGACTCGCGCCAGGGGGAAGCGGACGGCAGCGCGCAGCCGGCCAGCGCCAGAACGTACGCCGTCGAGGCGGTGATCCGCGATGCCCTGGTGCGCAGCCGAGCCATCCGCTTCCGGTCCCGTCCACCCGCTGGAGGCGCGGCGGCAAGCTAGCGCCGAACCGTTAACGCCCGGTGAGCGTGGCGCGTGATCGTGAGGAAAGGCGCCTCACCGGGTGGCCCGAACGCCAGGGTGCGGGCCCGCGCGGCCGCCCCCGAGCGGCCGGCCGATCGCCTCGCGCCGGGGATCGCGAGGGACCGGCCTCCGGCGGCTCGACCCGCCGCCCCTTCCCCGACGCGGTGTGGCCCCTCCTAGCGGCGACCCGGGTGGCCCCGCGGCGATCCGGCTGCGCCGGATCCCGCTCCGAGCGGATCCACCGGCGCGGCGGCCGCACGGTCGATGGATCCAGCGGGTCCGAGCCGCATCGGAAGCGTCGCGACGGTGCCGGGCCGAGCGGGCAACCGTCGAGGGCTTCACGGCTGCGAACATCGCGATCATGATGGGCCCGAGGGGGTGTCGATGACCACCGTGACGCTCGAGTTCCTGGCCGCGCAGATGGAACGCCTGCTCGGTGCCGTTGCCGCCGTCGAGGCGAAGTGGGCGCGTTTGGAGATGCGCCTCGACGAGGTCGCGACGCGATTCGGGACGGTCGGGACCAGCCTCGAGAGCCTCGAGGGCCGGCTCGCGGCCGTCGAAACCCGGATCGGCGCCGTGCAGACCCGGATCGAGGCCGTCGAAACCCGGATCGGCGCCGTGGAGACCCGGCTCGAGAAGCTCGAGAGCCGCAGCGACGAAACGAGCACGCGCCTCGAGGAGCTCGCGGGCCGGCTCGGGGCCGTCGAGACCGGGATCGGGGCCGTAGAGACCCGGATCGGGGCCGTCGAGACCCGGCTCGAGAGGCTCGAAGAGGAGCAGCGGAGCCTGCGCGCGAGCCACGAGGCCCTCGACCAGCGGGTCCGCGAGATGACCGCCGACGGAAAGCTCACGCTCGCCTTCCTCGCCCGGCAGGCGGAGCGTATCGTCGACGAGCAAGGTCGGTTGCGAGACGACGTTACGGTCCTCACCGGTATGGTCATACGCCTCGAGGGGACGGTCCAGGGCCTCACCGTCGAGGTCCGCGCTGAGCACAGCCGCTACGAGCGGCTCGCCCGCGAGGTGGCGCCCCTGCGCGAGCCGGCGCCCAGCTGAGCGCCGGGTCGACCGAGGCTCCCGGCGGCTGGTCGCCGCAACGCCGGCCCACGGACCGGGAAGCCGGTGACATGGACGGTGCCGGGGCGTTCTCCGGGAGACCCGGAGCCGTTTCCGAGTACGCCCGCCGCGGGAGCGGCCGCTTTTCCCCGAACCCCGAGAGCCCCCGGCCGTGGGCGGGCCGGGGCCGGGACCGGCTGCCCCGCGGACCGCACCGACCGGGACAGGACGCCCGGCCCTCCGTTACTCCCGCCGGCGCAGCAGGGTGGGCTCCGCCGTGGCGCGGATCGCTCGGACCCGGTCCGCCGGGCCGGTCGACGCTGCTGCTCGCGCGAACGCGGACCTCGCGCGCTCGGTGCGCCCGGCGCGAGCACCCGGGCGCTTGCCATTCGGCTCCCGGAATGCGCCCGGCCGTAGGTCCGAGCGGCCTCGCCCTCAGCGTTCGAGGAACGCCTTCAACCGATCGGCCACCTGGCCGATCGCGGTGATCCCGTCGAGATGGCCGTCGACCCCGTCGAGCCAGGCGATCTCGACCGGCGTGCCGTCGGCGCGGACGAGCTCCGCGGTCCGCTCGATCTGCGCGGGTAAGAAGATGAGGTCGTCCTTGGAAGGAATGAGCAGCACCGGCGCCTCGATGCGCTTCAATCCCTCGGCCAGGCCGCCGCCCCCCGCAACGAACAGCTGGTTGGCCCGGACCAGATAGAGGAAATGGTTGGCGTCGGCGGTCTTGGCCCGCGCCTGCCCGACCGCGTCCAACGTCGCCTCGATCTTGAAGCGATGGCCGAGCGCTGCGGCCGGATCCTTGCCCTCCTCGGCCCAGGCCCGGCCGAACGCCTTGTCGGCCCACTCGTACCAGCGCGCGTGCAGGGTCACGAGCTTCAGCGCCGCGGCGAGCCCGGCCGAGGGCGGCGTCTTGCCGTAATAATCCCCGGCGTTCCAGTTGGGATCCAAGCGGATCGGCGTCGCCCAGGCGTCGAGCCAGCCGATCAGGAACGGATCGACCTCACCCGCGCCGATGACCGGCACCACACGACCGACCATGTCCGGGTACGAACTCGCCCATTCGAATGCCTGGAGCGCCCCCATCGACGCGCCGATCACCGCGTGCAGCTTGCGGATCCCCAGGCTCTCGACGAGCGCCTTCTGCACGTTCACGAAATCCCGGATCGTCACGACCGGGAAATCCGTGCCCCAGGGTTTGCCCGTGGCCGGGTTCACGGTCGCCGGGCCGGTCGTCACGACCTTGGGATCGTACGCGTTCAAATTGACGAGCGTATCGGAGCTCAAGACGAAGAAGCGGTCGGTGTCGATCGCCTTTCCCGGGCCGATGATGGCGTTCCAATAGCCCGGCGCGGGATCGCTCTCGGCATATTTCCCGGCGGCGTGGCTCGTGCCGCTGAAGAAATGGGTGATCAGGATCGCATTGTCCTTGCCCGCATTCAACGTGCCGTAGCTTTCCCACCCCACTCGGACCGGAGCGATCGTCCGCCCGCCCACGGTCGTGTAGGAGGGCAATTCGAAGACCTTCTTCTCGACGATCCCGATCTCGGCGGCATCCGACGGTCGAAGGAGTGCCAGGAGGGCGACCGCGAGGATCAGTAGGTGGAGACGGAGTTGGCGGAACATGGCGAACCTCCCCGATCGTCGACGAGCGTGCCAGGCGGTCACGCGGCCGTCCAGCCCGATCGGCGCACAGCGCGACGCTGACAACCTTACCCCTCCCGAACCGATCGGCCCACCCGTGCCCGCCCGCGACCCTCGCTGCTCGGAAGGAAACCTGCCTCGCAAAGGTTACGAAAAGGTTGACGAACGCCGCGTTTCCGCCGCTCCCCTCACCCCGTCTTCGCGAACAGCTCGCGGCCGATCAGCCAGCGGCGGATCTCGGAAGTCCCCGCGCCGATCTCGTAGAGCTTGGCATCGCGCAACAGCCGGCCGGTCGGGTAGTCGTTGATGTAGCCGTTGCCGCCCAAAAGCTGGATCGCATCGAGGGCCATGCGGGTCGCCCGCTCGGCGGCGTAGAGGAGACATCCCGCGGCGTCCTCGCGGGTGAGTTTCCCCGCGTCGGCCGCCTTGCCGCAAAGGTAGACGTAAGCCCGGCAGGCGGCGTGTTCGGTGTACATGTCGGCGAGCTTGCCCTGGACGAGCTGGAAGGTGCCGATCGGCTGGCCGAACTGCTGGCGCTCGTGGACGTAGGGCAGGACCACGTCCAAGCAGGCCTGCATGATGCCGAGGGGACCGCCCGCCAGCACGAGCCGCTCGAAGTCGAGCCCGCGCATGAGTACGCGCACCCCGCCGTTCACCTCGCCCAGGACGTTCTCCTTCGGGACTTCGGCCTCCTCGAGGACGAGCTCGCAGGTGTCGGAGCCGCGCATGCCGAGCTTGTCGAGCTTCTGGGCAGTCGAGAAACCGGGGGTGCCCTTCTCCAGGATGAAGGCCGTGATGCCCTTGGCACCCGCTTCGGGGGCGGTCTTGGCGTAGACGACGATCACGTCCGCCTCGGGGCCGTTGGTGATCCACATCTTGCGGCCGGTGAGCAGCCACCGGTCGCCCTTCTCGACCGCGCGGGTGCGCATGGAGACGACGTCCGAGCCGGCAGCGGGCTCGCTCATCGCCAAGGCACCCACGTGTTCGCCCGAGATCAGCTTCGGCAGGAAGCGCCGCTTCTGCGCGTCGGTGCCGTGCAGGCGGATCTGGTTGACGCAAAGGTTGGAATGCGCGCCGTAGGACAGGCCGATCGCCGCCGAGGCGCGCGAGATCTCCTCCATCGCCACGGTGTGCGCGAGGTAGCCCAGGCCCGCCCCGCCGTACTCCTCCTCGACCGTCACACCCAAAAGGCCGGCCGAGCCGAGCTTCGGCCAGAGATGGCGGGGGAAGTGGTTGGTCCGGTCGATCTCGTCCGCCAGGGGCGCGATCTCGCGCTCGGCCACGGTCCGGGCGACCTCGCGGATCGCCTCGACCTCCTCACCGAGGTCGATGGGCAAAGAGGGTGCACGGAATTGCGGCATCGCTGCCTCCGGGACGGTCTCCCGGGCTTCTCGCGCGACGGCCGCTCGCCTTCAAGCGTCGGGACCTCGCTCCGAACGGCACGCCACCTGCGCTCTCCATGAACGGCACGTTACGTGCTAATGACGGAACCGCGAGGAGGCCGCCGGGCTCGGGCGATCGGGCCACGCCTCCTTTCGCCCCCGCACGGCGCTCCGGCCGTGGAGGACCTGCGATGATGTCCGTGACTTTGACCTTCTGGCTGTGCGCTGCGGGGACCGCCACCGTCACCGACCCCGCCTGCGACCGCGTCTCCCTGCCCTGGTACGGCTCGTTCGCAGCCTGTCAGATGCACGGCCAGGCCGAGATCGCCGATTGGCTGCGCAAGGCCGGCCGCGAGGGTGAGCGCGTGCTGCGCTACCGCTGCACCGCCGAGCCCGTGCCCGGTGCCGAAAAGCTCGCCCGGGCGACCGCCCCGATCCCGCGCTGAGCCCCGCCGACTCAGGCCAGAAGGCGCGCGAGGGTCGCGCGGTAGCCGAAGAGGATCGCGTCCTTCGCGACGTGCCGGCCGGCTTCCACGACCCGCCGGCCGCGCACCCGGACCTCACGCACCGCCCCCTTGCCGGCGCAGAAGATCCAGCCGTCGAGGAGCCGATCTTCGCCGCGGCCCGAGAGGTCGGGGTGGTCGGCATCGAGGACCACGAGGTCGGCCGAGGCGCCGGGCCTGAGGCCCACGGGGCCGCGGTCGAGTGCCCGAGCGCCGCCCTCGAGGGCCGCTTCGAACAGCACCCGGCCGGTCGAGCGGCCGGGCTCGGAAAGACAATTGCGCCGGCCGAGCGAGAGCCTTTGGGCATATTCGAGCTGGCGGAGCTCGCCCGCGGCGTCGATCTCGACGTTCGAATCGCTGCCGACCCCGAAGCGCCCGCCCGACCGCCGGAAGGCCGCGGCCGGGAAGATCCCGTCGCCGAGACTCGCCTCGGTGATCGGGCAGAGGCCCAGGACCGCGGGCGAGGCCGCGAGCATCCGGCACTCCGCTTCCGTGGCGTGCGTGCCGTGGATCGGGCAGAGCCGCGCCGGAAGCCCGATCGTCTCGGCGACGAGCGCGATCGGCGTGGTGCCGTGGACCGCCCGGCAGGCCTCGACCTCGCGCGGCTGCTCGCTCGCGTGGACGTGCACCGGCCCCGCGGGGAACAGGTCGACGAGCCGGCGGAGCTCCTCCGGGGTGACGGCGCGGATCGAGTGCGGGGCGATCCCGATCCGCCCGCCCGGCAGCGCGCCGACCGCCCGCGCGGCCGCTTCGTGGATCCGGCCGAAGAGCTCGAGGTCGCACAAGAAACGGCGCTGGCCCGGGCTCGCCGGCGCCCCGCCGACGTCACCGTGGGCGTAGAAAGAGGGGAGCAGCGTGAGGCCGATCCCGCTCGCCCGCGCCGCCTCGACGTGGCGGAGCGCCAATTCGGCCGGCTCGGCGTACGGGCGGCCCTCGGGGTCGTGGTGGAGATAGTGGAACTCGCCGACCGCGGTGAACCCGGCTTCCAGCATCTCGGCGTAAGCGAAGGCCGCGATCGCCTCGACGTCCTCGGGCTCGAGCCGGGCCAGGAAGCGGTACATCACCTCGCGCCACGACCAAAAACTGTCCTCCCCCGGGCCCGCGACTTCGGCGAGCCCGGCCATCGCCCGCTGGAAGGCGTGGCTGTGCAGGTTCACAAGGCCCGGCACGACGACGCCGCGCACGGGCTCGCCCTCGCCTTTCGCGGGCTCGACCGCGGCGATCCGCCCGTCCGGGTCGAGCCGCAGCGTCACCCGTTCGGCCCAGCCCTCGGGCAAGAGCGCGCGCTCGAGGCAGAGGACGGTCATCGCGGGTCTCCGTCGGCCGGGGCTTGACCTGTCTATACAGCTTCGCCACAAGGGCCGCCAGACGGGCGGCCCGGGAGGCACCCTTGCGCGTCGATCGGCTCTTCACCGATGTTCGCCTCGCGACCATGGCAGCGGACCGGCCCGGCCTCGGCATCGTCGAAGACGGCGTGCTCGCCACCCGCGACGGCCGGATCGCCTGGGTCGGCGAACGGCGCGACGCCCCCGCGTTCGAGGCCCGCGAGACGATCCGTGGGGAGGGTCGCTGGCTCACCCCCGGCCTCGTCGACTGCCACACCCATCTCGTCTGGGCCGGTGATCGGGCGGCGGAGTTCGAGCGCCGGCTCGAGGGTGCGACCTACGAAGAGATCGCGCGCGAGGGCGGCGGGATCCTCTCGACGGTGCGCGCGACGCGCGCCGCCACACGCGAGGAGCTGGTCCGCGCCGCGCTCCCGCGCCTCGACCCGCTCCTGGCCGACGGGGTGACGACGGTCGAGGTCAAGTCGGGCTACGGGCTCGAGCCCGCGACCGAGTACCGCCAGCTCGCCGCCGCCCGAGCCCTCGAGACCGAGCGGTCGGTTCGGATCGAGCCGACCTTCTTGGGCGCGCACACCCTACCGCCCGAGTTCGCGTCCGATCGGGAGGGCTATCTCCGCCTCCTCTGCGAGGAGATGATCCCGCGGGTCGCCCGAGACCGGCTCGCCACCGCGGTCGACGCCTTCTGCGAAAGGATCGCCTTCACCCCCGAGGAGACGCGGCGCGTGTTCGAGGCCGCCCGCGCCCACGGCCTCCCGGTCAAGCTCCACGCCGACCAGCTCTCCGACACGGGCGGGGCGGCCCTCGCGGCAGAATTCGGGGCGCTCAGTGCCGACCATCTCGAATACACGAACGCCGAGGGCGTGGCGGCGATGGCCCGCGCGGGCACGGTCGCCGTGCTCTTGCCCGGCGCCTTCTATTGCCTGCGCGAGACGCAGCTGCCGCCGGTCGAGAGCTTCCGCCGGGCCGGCGTGCCGATCGCGGTCGCGACCGACTGCAACCCGGGCACCTCGCCCCTCGTCTCGCTCCTCTTGGCCGCGAACATGGCGGCCACGCTCTTCCGGCTCACGGTCACCGAGTGCCTCCTGGGCGTCACCCGCAACGCCGCCCGGGCCCTCGGCCTCGCCGACGAGCGCGGCACGCTCGAGATCGGCAAGCGCGCGGATCTCGCGCTCTGGTCGATCGAGCGGCCGGCCGAGCTCGTCTACATGATGGGCGCCCGACCGCTCGCCGGCCGCTGGGTCGGCGCATGAGCGCGCCCCTCGAGCTCCACCCCGGCGGCAATCGGCTCGCGCTCTGGCGGGCGGTCCGGGCCGGGGCGAGCGTGCGGCTCGCCGCCGACTGCTGGCCGCGGATCGAGGCGGGGCATCGGGCGATCCGCGAAGCCGCGGCCGGCGAGCGGGCCGTCTACGGGCTCAACACCGGCTTCGGCAAGCTCGCCCTGGTCCGCATCCCCGCCGACCGGCTGGCCGAGCTCCAGGTCAACCTCGTCCGCTCGCACCAGGCGGGCGTGGGCGAGCCTCTGCCCGCTTCCGTCGTCCGCCTCGCCCTGGCCTCGAAGCTCGCCTCGCTCGCCCACGGCGCCTCGGGCGTGCAGCCCGCCCTCTGCCGGCTCTTGGAAGCGATGCTCGACCGCGGTGTCCTGCCGGTCGTCCCGGCCCAGGGCTCGGTCGGCGCCTCGGGTGATCTGGCCCCCTTGGCGCACCTCGCCGCGGTCGTGATCGGCGAGGGTGAAGCCTGGTTCGAAGGCGAGCGACTGCCCGGCCGCGAGGCCCTCGAACGCGCCGGGCTCGCCCCGGTGACGCTCGGTCCCAAGGAAGGCTTGGCACTTCTCAACGGCACCCAGGTCTCGACCGCCCTCGCCCTCGATGCGCTCTTCGCCCTCGAGCCCGTGCTCGCCGCGAGCCTCGTCGTGGGTGCCGCCTCGGTCGATGCCGCGGCCGGCTCCGACACCCCCTTCGACCCCAGGATCCACGCGCTCCGCGGCCATCCGGGCCAGATCGCGGTGGCCGCGATCTTGCGCGCGCTGATCGCCGGAAGCGCCATCCGCCGTTCCCACCTCGAGGGGGATCCGCGCGTCCAGGACCCCTATTCGCTGCGCTGCCAGCCGCAGGTCCTGGGCGCCTGCCTCGACCTCGTCCGCCAAGCGGCTTCGACCCTCGAGCGCGAGGCCAACGGGGTCTCCGACAACCCGCTCGTCTTCCCCGAGACGGGCGAGGTGCTCTCGGGCGGCAATTTCCACGCCGAACCCGTGGCCTTCGCCGCCGACCAGTTGGCGCTCGCGATCGCCGAAATGGGCAACATCGCCCAGCGCCGCTGCGCGCTTTTGTGCGATCCGGTGCTCACGGGCCTGCCGGCCTTCCTCGTGCGCGAGCCGGGGCTGCGCTCCGGGTTCATGGTGGCGGAGATCGCGTCGGCCGCCCTGGCCTCCGAGAACCGGCAGCGGGCGGCACCCGCCTCGATCGACACGATCCCGACCTCGATCAACCAGGAAGACCATGTCTCCATGGCGACGCACGGCGCCCGCCGGCTCGCCCCGATGGTCGAGAACCTCGCCCGGATCGTGGCGATCGAGGCCTTGATGGCGGCCCAGGGGATCGAGCTGCGCGCCCCGCTCGCGACGAGCCCGCGGCTTGCGCGGTTGGTGGAGACGGTGCGCGGCGTCGCCCCGGCGCTCCACGAAGACCGGCCGCTCGCCCCCGACATCGAGGCCGTAGCCGGCCTCGTGCGCGAGGGCGCCCTCGCCGCGATCCTCACGGCCGAGGAGCGGGCGAACCTGTTCGGGGAGGGCGCGTGAGGCTCGTCGAGGTGATCCCGGGTGAAAGCCCGCTCGTCCTCTCCCAGCCGCACGTCGGCACGGCACTCCCGCCCGAAGTGACCGCGGCCCTCTTGGACCGCGGCCGGTCGGTGCCGGACACCGATTGGTGGATCGACCGGCTCTACGCGCCCCTGGCCGAGCGCTTTTCCGCCACGGTCGTGCGCCAGGGCTGGAGCCGCTACGTGATCGACGTCAACCGCGATCCGACCGGCGCCTCGCTCTACCCGGGAAAGGCCACGACCGGGCTCGTGCCGACCGAAACCTTCGACGGCGAGCCGATCTGGCGGGCGGGTGCGGAGCCCGACCCGGGCGAGATCGCTCGCCGCCGCCGGCACTTGTTCGAGCCCTACCACGCGGCCTTGGCCGGAGCGATCGAAGCCGCCCGGATCCGCCACGGCTTCTGCCTGCTCTGGGACTGCCATTCGATCCGCTCGCGGATCCCGCGGCTCTTCGAGGGTGTGCTCCCGACCTTCAATCTCGGCACGTTCGACGGTCGGTCCTGCTCGCCCGAGTTGCGCGCCGCCGCCGAACGGGTGCTCGGCGCGAGTGGCGCCGCCTTCGTGATCGACGGCCGCTTCAAGGGCGGTTGGATCACCCGCCACTATGGCCGGCCCGGCGAGCGCGTCGAAGCCGTGCAGATGGAGCTCGCGCAAGCGGCCTACATGGACGAGGCGCCGCCTTGGACCTTCCGCGAGGAGAGGGCCCGTGAGGTCCGGGCGGTGCTCACGAACCTGATCGAAACCCTGCTCGAGGAGGCCGGGCGGCTGCACGCCCCCGGGACGACACGATGACCGATCCGCGTCTCGACAACACGCGCAAGATCCGCGCGCCCCGCGGCCCCACCATGACCTGCAAGACCTGGGCGGCCGAGGGTGCCTTGCGGATGCTCATGAACAATCTGGACCCCGAGGTGGCGGAGCGCCCCGAAGCCCTCGTGGTCTACGGCGGCATCGGCCGGGCCGCCCGCAATTGGGACTGTTTCGATCGGATCGTCGCGGCGCTGCGACGACTCGAACCGGACGAGACGCTGCTTGTTCAATCGGGCAAACCGGTCGGCATCTTCAAGACCTTCCCGGACGCACCGCGGGTGCTGATCGCCAATTCGAACCTGGTCGGCAGATGGGCGACGTGGGAGGAGTTCGACCGGCTCGACCACCTCGGGCTCATGATGTACGGTCAGATGACCGCCGGCTCCTGGATCTACATCGGCAGCCAGGGGATCGTGCAGGGCACCTACGAGACCTTCGCCGAGGTCGGCCGGCGGCATTACGGCGGGAACTTGCGGGGCAAATGGATCTTGACGGCCGGCCTCGGCGGGATGGGTGGTGCCCAGCCGCTCGCCGCGACCATGGCCGGGGCTTCCTGTATCGCGATCGAATGCCGGCCTTCGGCGATCGAGTTCCGACTGAAGATCCGCTATCTCGACACTCGGGCCGACACGCTCGAAGAGGCGCTCGAGATCGTCGACCGCCACCATCGCCAGGGCAAGCCGGTCTCGGTCGGGCTCTTGGGCAACGCCGCCGAGCTCGTTCCCGAGATCGTCCGCCGCGGGATCCGCCCGGACGTGGTGACCGACCAGACGAGCGCCCACGATCCGCTGCACGGTTATTTGCCGGCCGGCTGGACGCTCGCCGAATGGGAAGAGCGTCAGGAGCGCGATCCCGAGGGGGTGAAGCGCGCCGCCAAGCAATCGATGGCGATCCACGTGCGCGCCATGCTCGAGCTCCATCGGCAGGGCGTCCCCACGCTCGACTACGGCAACAACATCCGCCAGATGGCGAAGGACATGGGGGTCGAGGACGCCTTCGCCTTCCCGGGCTTCGTCCCGGCCTACATCCGGCCCTTGTTCTGCCGCGGGATCGGCCCCTTCCGCTGGGCGGCGCTCTCGGGCGACCCCGAGGACATCTTCAAGACCGACCGGAAGGTGAAGGAGCTGATTCCGGACGATCCGCACCTCCACCAATGGCTCGACATGGCGAAGGAGAGGATCGCCTTCCAGGGCTTGCCGGCGCGGATCTGTTGGCTCGGCCTCGGCCAGCGCCACGAGGTGGGCCTCGCCTTCAACGAGATGGTGGCGAAGGGTGAGCTTTCGGCGCCGATCGTGATCGGCCGCGACCATCTCGATTCGGGCTCGGTCGCCTCGCCCAACCGCGAGACCGAGGCGATGCGCGACGGCTCGGACGCGGTCGCCGACTGGCCGCTCTTGAACGCCTTGTTGAACTGCGCCTCGGGAGCCTCCTGGGTGTCGATCCACCATGGCGGCGGGGTCGGCATCGGCTACTCCCAGCACGCCGGCATGGTGGTGGTGGCCGACGGGACGCCGGAAGCGGCCCGCAGGCTCGAGCGCGTGCTCTTCAACGATCCGGGGACGGGCGTGATGCGCCACGCCGATGCCGGCTATCCCGAGGCGATCGCCTGTGCGCGCGAGCAGGGCCTCGTGCTGCCCGCCCTCGGGATCAATTGGTGAGCGCCGAACCCGCCCCGCCCGTTCGGCTCGACGGCCGCTCGCTCCGGCTCGCCGAGGTGGCGGCGATCGCCCGGAGCGGCCGCCCGGTGGCCCTCGCCCCCGAAGCCCGCGAGCGGGTCGCCGCCTGCTCGGCACTCCTCGACCGGATGATCGCCGACGGCACACCGATCTACGGGATCACGACCGGCTTCGGTGCGCTGGACGGCCGCAAGGTTGCCCCCGCCGAGGCCGACCGGCTGCAGCTCAACCTCGTGCGCAGCCACGCCGCGGGCGTGGGTGAGCCCATGGCCGCCGACGAGGTCCGGGCCATGATGGCGATCCGTGCGAATTGCCTCGCCGGCGGGCAGACGGGCGTGCGGCCTTCGACCCTGGATGCCCTCCTCGCGCTCTCGAACGCCGGGGTGATCCCGCGCGTGCCGCGGCGCGGCTCGGTCGGGGCGTGCGGCGATCTCGCCCCGTTGGCGCACATGGCCCTCCTGCTCGTGGGCGAGGGCCGCGCCCGGCTCGCCGACGGGCCGTGGCTCCCCGGTGCCGAGGCCCTCGCCCGTGCCGGGCTCGCACCGATCCGGCTCACTGGCCGCGACGGCATCGCGCTCATCAACGGGACCGAGCAGACCACCGCGATCGGCTGCCTCGCCTTACACGACGCGCGGCGGCTCGTCCGGCTCGCCGAGGCGGTCGCGGCGATGACCCTCGAGGTCCTGGGGGCGGTCGAGGATGCCTTCGATGCACGCGTCGCCGCGGCCAAGCCGCATCCCGGACAGATCGCGACCTCGGCGGCGCTGCGCCGCTGGTGCGCGGGCTCGAAGGCCGTCCTCGCCCCGCGCCCCGGCCGGCTGCGCGACGCGCTCGCGCTCCGCTGCATCCCGCAGGTCCTGGGGGCGGTGCGCGATTCGATCGAGCGGGCGGCCGCGGTCCTGGAAACCGAGATCAACGCCACGAACGACAACCCGATCTTCGAGGTCCAGGGCGGCTTCGTCACCTCGAACTCGGGCAATTTCCACGGCCAGGCGACGGCCGAAGCCCTCGATTCGCTCGCGACCTCGCTCGCCTCGCTCGCGGTGATCGCCGAGCGGCGGACGGCACGCCTGGTCGACGAGAAGCTCTCGAACGGCCTGCCGCCCTTCCTCGTCCATCCCGCAGCCGCCCCGGGCCTCAACAGCGGGCTCATGATCGCCCAATACACCGCGGCTTCGCTCGTGGCCGAGCTCCGCATGCGGTCGGTGCCGGCCTCGATCCAGTCGATCCCGACCTGCGCCAATACCGAGGACCACGTGCCGATGGCCCCGCTCGCGGCCGAGCGCGCCCGCTTCGCGGTCGCGACCGCCCTGACGGTTGTGGCGATCGAAGCCCTCGCGGCATCCCAGGCCTACGCGATCCGAGGATTCGAGCCCACGCCGGCGCTCGCGCCGATCCTTCGGGCGATCCGCGAGCGGGTTCCGCCGATGGTCGAGGACCGCGAGGTCGGCTCCGACATCGAGGCGGTCGAGGCCGTGCTCCGGGAGCTGCCGGAGGATCTCCTCGGATGAACCCGGCCCGTTTTTCGCGAGCCCCAGTACGAGCGGCCGAGGCGGGTCTCGGCCGCAGCCAAGGAGGGAAGCCATGAAGCGTCGCAAGCTCGTTCTCGGCACGGGCGCGGTCGCCGCGACCGCCGCCGCCGCGTTCCCCGCCCCGGCGATCGCGCAGCAGCGGATCGAATGGCGGATGGTCACCGCCTGGCCCAAGAACCTGCCGGGCCCGGGCGTGGCCGCGCAGAAGGTCGCCGACCGGATCGCCGCGGTCACCGGCGGGCGGATCACCGTGAAGCTGCACGCCGCGGGCGAGATCGTCCCGGCCACGGGCGTGTTCGACGCGGTCGCCGCCGGCACGGCCGACCTCTACCACGCGGTCCCCGCCTATTGGGTCTCGAAGTCGCCCGGGATCGGCTTCTTCGGCTCCTTCCCCTTCGGCCTCACCGCCTACGAGCAGCAGGCTTGGCTCCTGCACGGTGGTGGCCAGGCGCTCTACGACGAGATCTATGCCAAGTTCGGCATCAAGCCCTTCAACACCGGCAATTCGGGGCCGCAATGGCTCGGCTGGTTCCGCAAGGAGATCAAGTCGATCGACGATTTCCGGGGGCTCCGTTTCCGCACCGCGGGGCTGGGTGCCGAGATGTTCCGCCGGGCCGGCGCCTCGGTCGTCACCCTCCCGGCTGGCGAGATCTTCCAAGCCCTGCAATCGGGCACGATCGACGCGGCGGAATTCGTGGGCCCGTTCTCGGATGCGCCTTTGGGCCTCCACCAGGTCGCCAAGAATTACTACTTCCCGGGCGTGCAGGAACCGTCCTCGGCCGAGGAGATCGGCATCAACCTCGAGCGCTGGAAGGCGCTTCCCGACGATCTCAAGGCCGCCGTCCGCTTCGCCTGCCAGTCGGTCGCGGAAGAGGTCACGACCGAATACGACACCCGGCACCCGCAGGCGCTCGCCCAACTCGTGAGTCAGCACGGCGTGCAGGTCAAAGAGGCGCCGCGCGACCTGCTCGAGGCGCTCGGCAACGCCGCGGGTCAGATGCTCGCCGAGTACCGCGAGCACCAGGATCCGCTCGTCAAGAAGATCGCCAACGCCTACGCCGAGTTCCGCAATCGTAGCCAGAGCTACATGATGCAGAGCTACGGCGCGATCTTCAACGCGCGCGCTCTGCCCATCAAGTGGGGCTGAGCGTCGGCCGGCGGGCGCGGGAGGCGGTCTTGGGTGCCCTGCTCGCGCTCGCCGGCGCGCTCGACCATCTGGGCCGCGCGGTCGGCAAGACCGTCCGCTGGCTCGCCGTCCTTTTGGTCCTGATCCAGCTCGCGGTCGTCGTGCTGCGCTACGCCTTCGGCACGAGCTACATCTGGCTGCAGGAGAGCGTGCTCTACACCAACGCCGCGCTCTTCATGCTGGCGATCGCCTACACCTTCCTGGTCGACCAGCACGTGCGGGTCGATCTCTTCTACGCCCGTTGGTCGGCGCGTGCTCGAGCCCTCGCCGACCTCTCGGGCATCCTTTTGGCCGTCCTGCCCTTCTGCGGCCTCGTGATCTGGGCGTCCTGGGGCTATGTCGCGGTCTCCTTCCGCATGGGCGAGGGGCCGATGCAGGTGGGCGGCCTCCCGCTCCTCCCTTGGCTGAAAAGCCTGATCCCGGCGATGGCCGCACTCCTCGCGCTCCAGGCGGTGGCGATCGGGCTCCGCTGCCTCGCGGTGCTCACCGGCCACACCCCGACACACCTGCCGCACCGAGGCGGCCACGGGGAAGCGGAGCTGCGGGGATGACCGCGAGCGGGCTCGGCAGCGCGCTCGACGCGCTCATGTTCCTCTCCTTGTGCGGGCTCATCCTGACGGGCGTGCCGGTCGTCTTCGTCTTGACCGGTTGTGCCGTGGCCTTCGCCGCCCTCGGCTCGGCCCTCGGGGTGTTCGACCCCTTCCTGTTGCGGGCCCTCGCCCAGCGCATCTTCGGCACGATGACGAGCGAGGTCCTGGTCGCGATCCCGCTCTTCGTCTTCATGGGCATCATGCTCGAGCGCTCGAAGATCGCCGAGGAGCTGCTCGAGACCATGGGCAGCCTGTTCGGCCGGGTGCGCGGCGGGCTCGCGGTCTCGGTCTCAGCGGTGGGCGCGCTCTTGGCCGCTTCGACCGGGATCGTCGGGGCCACGGTCGTGACCATGGGGCTCATGGCGCTGCCCGCCATGCTCCGGCGCGGCTACGACAAGGCCTTCGCCACGGGCTCGATCTGTGCGGCCGGCACCCTCGGCCAGATCATCCCGCCCTCGACCGTCATGGTGATCCTGGGCGAGGTGCTCGCTGCCGCCTACCAGCAGGCCCAGCTCGCCCAGGGCAAGTTCACGGTCGAGACCGTCTCGGTGGGCCAGCTCTTCGCCGGGGCCATGATCCCCGGCCTGCTGCTCGTGGGGCTCTACATCCTCTACCAGCTCGGCCGCGCCTGGCTCCGCCCGACGATCGCCCCGCCGATCCCGGCCGACGAGCTCGGCGTGGTGGGCCTTGGCCGGCTCCTGGGTGTGCTCGTCCCGCCGCTCGTCCTGATCGTGGCCGTGCTCGGCTCGATCCTGGGCGGCATCGCCACCCCCACCGAGGCCGCCTCGGTGGGAGCGGTCGGCGCCACGCTCTTGGCCGCCCGCCGGCAGGGTGGTGCCGCCGCGCGGCTCGCGCCCTGGGCCGGCCTCGCCGCACTCGGCCTCGCCCTTCTGGGTGCCGTCTTCGACATGCGGCTCGGCCGCGAGCTCGTGCCCACCGCCGATCGCCTCGCGATGACCGTCGCGGGCTTCCTCGTCCTCGTCCTCGCGCTCGGGCTCCTCCTCGCCCTCTGGTCGCTCGGCCGCGCCGGCATCCTCGCCCGGGTCTGCGAGAGCACGACCACGATCACCGCCATGATCTTCGCCACACTCGTCGGCGCCACCCTCTTCGCGCTCGTTTTCCGCGGGTTGGGTGGCGAGGAGGCGGTCAAGGAGCTCTTGGCGGCCCTGCCGGGCGGGATGTGGGGGGCGCTCGCCACGGTCATGGCGGTGATGTTCCTCATGGGCTTCTTTCTCGATTTCGTCGAGATCACGATCATCGTCATCCCGATCGTGGGCCCGGTCCTGCTCGCGATGGGTATGGACCCGATCTGGCTCGGCGTGCTGATCGCGATCAACTTGCAGACGAGTTTCTTGACCCCGCCGTTCGGCTTCGCCCTCTTCTACTTGGCCGGGGTGGCGCCCAAGGAGGTCGGAGCGCGCGACATCTATCGCGGCATCGCGCCCTTCGTGGCGCTCCAGCTCCTGGCGCTCGCGATCGTCGCGGCCTTCCCGGGCCTCGCCACCTGGCTGCCGCGGGCCCTCTTTTAGTCCCGCGCCGAGCCCGGAGCCGGCCTTGGACGCCACCCCCCTCTACCGGCGGATCATGGAGGCGATCCGCCGCGAGATCGCCGAGGGGCGCTTGCCGCCCGGCGCGCGGGTGCCCTCCGAGCACGAGCTCGTCCGCCGCTTCGGCGTGGCGCGCATGACCGCCAACCGGGCGCTCAAGGAGCTCGCGAGCGAGGGGCTGATCGTACGGACGGCCGGCAGCGGGACCTTCGTGGCCGACCGCAAGCTCGAGCATTCGGCCCTCGTCGTCCCCGACATCGCCCAGGAGATCCGCGCCTCCGGCCGGGCCTACCGGGGCGAGGTGCTGGTGGCCGAGCGGGCGCCCGCACCCGACGCCGTGGCGCGCGCGCTCGGCCTCGAGCCGGGTGGTGAAGCCTTCCACACCCGGATCCTCCACCGGGCGGACGGCGTGCCGATCCAGCTCGAGGATCGCTGGGTGAACCCCACCTACGCGCCTTCCTTCCTCGAGCAGGAGTTCACCACACGCACGCCCAACGCGTACCTGACGGCGATCGGCCGGGTCGAGGAGGCCGAGGAGGTGATCGAGGCGGTGGGCGCCGACCGGACCTCGGCGCGGCTCTTGGACGTGGCCCCCGGGACGCCGTGCCTGCTCGTCACTCGGCGGACCTTCGCCCGCGGGGTTTGGGCGACCACGGCCCGGCTCTTGGGTCCCGGCCGGCGCTGGCGGCTCACCGCCCGCTTCCGCCCCGCGGGCTGAACCGGGGCCCGGGGGTCAGAGCCCGAGCCAGGCCGCCACCGGCTCGATCTGGGAGGGGTCCAGGAGCGCCGGCGCGTGGCCGCAGCCCGGGAAGGTCAGCACCTCGCATTCCGGCCCGCGGCGGAGCATCGCGCGGACCGTCTCCTCGAGGAGCAGCGTCGAGAGGGCGCCGCGGAGCACGAGCGTGGGAGCGGCGATCGCGTCCCAGAGCGGCCAGAGCTCGATGTCGGCCGTGGCCTGGGCCTCGTAGGGCACGCGGATCCCCGGATCGTAGTGCAGCCGGAGACCCTCGGGGGTGGCGCGCACCGAATGCTCGGCCAAATGCCGCCATTGGGGGTCGGTGAGCCGGCCGAAGGGCGCGTGGACGCGGCGCAGATAGGCCTCGGCCTCCTCGAGCGTGGCGAAGAGCGGGTCCTGGCCGACATAGCCGCGGATGACCTCGAGCGCGGCCCTCGGCACGAACGGGCCGACGTCATTCAAGACGAGCCGTTGGATCCGCGTGCCGGGCACGGCCGCGAGCGCCATGCCGATCAGCCCGCCCATGGAGGTGCCGACCCAGTCGACCGCCTCGAGCCCGAGCAGCTCCACGAGCCGGGCGAGCTGGGCCGCGTAGGTCGGCACCGTGTAGGCGCTCTTGTCGGCGAGCCAGGAACTGCGGCCGCGGCCCACCACGTCGACCGCCAGCACCCGGGCCCCGCGGGCCGCCAGCGCCTCGGCCAGCCTGTCGAAATCGCGGGCGTTGCGGGTGAGCCCGTGGACGCAGACGACCGTCCGCCGCGCGGCGGGCTCGCCCCACTCGACGATCCCGAGCCGGACACCCTCGTGCGGCCCGTCGAGGGCCACCTCCCGAAGCCGCATCGCCACCAAGGCGACCTCCCCCGGCGGCGCGCCGGGCCCGGCCGGTCAGAACGGCCGGGTGGGCGCCGCCTCGTCGAGCCGATCGAGATATTGCCGGACGAAGTCGAAGCCCACGAGACGCACATAGGCGTCCTTGAGCCGGGTGGTCACGGGTCCCCACACCTGGCCTTTCGGGCCGATCGGGTTGCCGTTGACCGAGCGGACCGGGCAGATGCAGAGCGAGGTCGAGGTCAAGAAGCATTCCTCGGCGTTGTAGGCGTCGTAGAGGTCGAGATCGGCCTCGACGACTTCGATGCCCTGCGCGCGGGCGAGCTCGATCACCGTGCGGCGGCTCACCCCCGGCAGGACGTATTTCTCCTGTGGGGTGAGCAGCACCCCGTCGCGGACCAGGAAGATGTTCGAGCCGAGCCCCTCGGCGAGATTGCCGTTGACGTCGAGGAGCACCGCCCAGGCCTCGGGGTCGAGGGCTTCGACCTCCTGACTCGCGACGATCAGGTTCAGATAGTTGTGGGTCTTGGCGCGCGGGGTGAGCATCTCCGGGGCGATCCGCCGCTGCGAAGGTGTCACGACCTTGATTCCGTCGCGGAACAGCTTCGCACGCTGCTTCAAAGGCAGCGGCATGCACTCGACGATCACGGTGGGCCCGTAATGGTCCCAATTGTCACCCTCGACCTTCTTGATCCCGCGGCTCACCCGCTGGCCGAGCCAGTAATCGTCGTTCGGGCCCAGGAGGTGGCGGTTGCGCTCGAACACCTCTTCCGAGATCGCGATCATCTCGGCCGGCGAGAGGCCCGGGTCGATCCGCAGATATTTGAGCGAGCGGTAGAAGCGCTCGATGTGCTCCTCAAGACGAAAGATCTTGTGGCCGAAGGTCCGGGTCATGTCGAACGCACCGTCGCCGTAGACCCAGCTCGTGTCGCGGAAGGGCACCCGGACCTCGCTCTCCGGCACGTATTTCCCGTTGAAATAGCAGATCCGCTCGTTGGCCCGGCTCATCCTCGTCCTCCGCTCGCGACGGCCAGAGGCTAGGCGCCGGCTCCGGCCCCGGCAAGCGCGCGGCCGGCATGGCAGGCGACCGGGGCCGGGGGCCGGCCCGGCTCACCCCGCGAGTGCGCGCGGGAGCCAGAGGGCGAGGTCGGGGAAAGCGATCAGCAGGCCGATGGCGATCGCCTGGAGGATCATGAAGGGCCAGACCGCGGCGTAGATCTCCTGCAGGCTGATCTCCGGCGGGGCCACGCCTTTGAGGTAGAAACAAGCCGGGCCGAACGGCGGCGACAGATAACTGATCTGCATGTTGAGGCAGAAGAGAACGCCGAACCAGACCTTGTCGTAGCCCAGGGTCTCGATGATCGGCACGAAGACCGGCATGGTGAGGAGGAGGATGCCGATCCAGTCGATGAAGCAGCCCATCACCGCGAGCACGAGCATCATGATCAGCACCACGACCCAGGGCTCGTAGGGGAGGTAGCCGATCGCCGATCGCATGTAGGCGATTCCACCCATGAGATTGTAGACGCCGATCAAGGCGGTGGCACCGAAGGTCAGCCAAAGGAGGATGCCGCAGGCGGCCATGGTCTGCAGCGAGGCCTCCTCGAGCATGCGGAAAGTGAGCTCGCCCCGGAGCCAGGCGGCGAGGATCACGCCCAGCACGCCCATGGCGGCGGCCTCGGTCACAGCCGCGAGGCCGAGATAGATCGTCCCCAGGACCGAGAAGGCGATACCCAAGGGCAGGACCAGATTCTTGAGGAGCGCCAGCCGTTCGGCGAGCGGGAACGCCCGTTCGGCCGCCGGCAAGGGCGGTCCGAGCGCCGGGTTCAACAGGCAGCGGCCGAAGACGTAGGCGGCGTAGAGCCCGGCCAAGAGGAGCCCGGGCACGATCACCGCCAAGAACAGATCGCCGATCGAGACGTTGGCGGTGAGCCCGTAGAAGACCAGCACGATGGATGGCGGGATCATCGTGCCGAGCGAGCCGCCGCCGCAGACGATGCCGATCGCGAGCTTCTTGTCGTAGCCGAGGCGAAGCATCTGCGGCAGCGCCACGAGGCCCAAGAGGATCACCTCGCCGCCGATGATCCCGGTCGTGGCGGCCATGAGCACGGCGGCCACGAGCGTCATGAGCCCGACCCCACCGGGCAGTGGCCCGGCCCAGACGCTCATCGCCCGGTAGAGGTCGCGGGCCACGCCGCTTCTGTCCATGATGCTCGCCATCAAGAGGAACATCGGCACGGACAACAGGACGTAGTTGGTGACGAAGCCGTAGATCCGGCTGGAAATCAAAAGGAGTGCGTCGAAGCCGAAGAAGGCGAGCGTGAAACCCACGCCCACCGCACCGAGCGCGAAGGCCATCGGCATGCCGATGGCGAGGAGCGCGGCGAGCGCCCCGACCATCGCGAGGGTCACGAACTCGATGCTCACGGCCGAGGCCGGCCGTCCTGCGGCTCGCGCCGGAGCTCCAACAGATGTGCCGCGAGCTGCAGCAAGAGGAGCGCCGAGCCCAGGAAGAAAGCGGTGCGGATCACCACCGGCATGGGGAAGTTCCAGGCGTGCCCGCTCATTTCCCAGATCGTGATCGATTCGAGCGCCTGGGCACCGGTGAACCAGGTGAGCACCGCGAGGTAGACGAGGGCGAGGAGGTGGCTCGCGAGGTCGCACAGGCGGCGGGCCCGTGCGGGCAGCAGGTCGTAGAGCGGGGTGATACGGATGTGCTCGCGGCGAGCCTGAGCGTAGGCACCACCCACCAGGAACGCGGTCACGCAGAGCATGGTCGTGAGGTCGTGCACCCACACCGTGGGTGCTGCGAGCAGCGAGGAAGCGAGCACCTCCCAGCCCGTCAACGCGGCGGAGAGCAGGAACAGCCAGGCGAAGATCTCGCCCGTGCGGCGCGACAGCCGGTCGATCGGGCCTTCCTGCCCCCGCGCCTCCATCCGCCCCCCTTCCGCCACCGGCGCCACACCCGCCGTCCGCTCGCCGAACGATCCGCCGCCGGCTGCGGCGGCCCGGTCGGGCCGCCCGTCGGCCGCGGCCGCCTCAGAGCAGGGCGAGCTTCTTCAGATAGGCGACGTAGCTGTCGTAGACCTTTTGGGCCATGGGGCTCTTCTTGCCCCATTCCTCCCACACGCTCTGCGCCACTTGGCGGAGCTCGAGGCGCTCTTTGGGCCCCCAGGCGATCAAGGTCGCGGGATCGCGCTTGGCGACCATCTCCCGGTCGAGCTTCTCGTTCGCCTCTAGGCTGTAGCGGTTGAACTCGACCGTCTCGTCGAGCAGCACCTGCTTGAGCTCGGCCGGTAGCTTCTCCCAGATGTCGAGCTTGATCGTCACGTCCGAGGCCGGCATCGAATGGATGCCCGGATAGATCGCGTAAGGCGCGATCTTGCCGTAGCCGAGCTGGTCGTTCATGCCGAGCGTGCCCCAGTCGGTCGCTTCGATGCGGCCGCGCTCGAGGGCGGTGTAGACCTCGGTGCCCGGGAGCGTGATGACACCCACACCGAGCTTGGCCCAAATCGCCGCGCCGAGGCCTTCGGGGGCGCGCATCTTGATCCCCTTGAAATCGGCGATCGAGCGCAGCGGCTTCTTGGTCGGGATCGATTCCGCGCCCCACAGCACCGGGCCCAGATAGAACGAGCCGAACTTGGCGTAGAGCTCGCGCGCGAGCTCGTTGCCGCCACCCTCGTAGAACCAGCCGGTGAGCTGCTGCGGGTTCTCCCAAGCGCAGTTGAGATCGGCCAGGAGCGCGAAGGCCGGGTCCTTGCCGACATAATAGCCGGTGCCGCCGTTGGTGCCCTGGATCACCCCGGCGCGCACCGCATCCAACATCTCGCCGGGCGGCACGATCGCGTTGACCGGCAAGGCCTCGATCTCGATCCGCCCGCCGGATTTCTCCTTGACCCGCGCGGCGAAGCGCTCGAAGGCCAGCTGGTTGACCGTGTTCGGCTGCCAGAAGCTCTGCCACTTCCAGCGGTACTCGGCGGCCGCCCGGGCGGTCCGGCCCGGGACCGCGAGCAGCGCCGCACCCGCCGCGCCTTTCAACCATCCGCGTCGCGTCGTCATCCTCGCCTCCCCGTTCGAGGCCGGTCGGCTCACATCGCCGCCGGCTGTTCCGCCGCCTTCTCGGTGCCGCGGTAGAGGACCCGGTTCAGCCGGTCCATCACCTCCTCGTAATGGGCGATCGCCGCCGGATCGAGGTCGGCACGCGGCCGCTCCTCGGGCTCGAAATGGCCGTAGCGGTCGACGCCGCGCACGAGCGTGGCGCTGTCGGTCCGGCCGACCACCTGGCGGACGTAGGTCGGGACGTAGCGGATCACGAAGCCGATCCGCCGGTCGTCGGACCGGTTGGGGTCCGAGCCGTGCACGAGCTTGACGTGGTGCAGCGACATCTCGCCCGGCGCCAGGACGTCGAACAGGATCTTCGATTCGTCGACCTCGACCTGGATCTCCTGACCCCGGGAGAGGAGGTTCTTCTCGGCGAAGGTATCCACGTGCGGCAGGATCTCGAGCTTGTGGCTGCCCGGCCAGAACTTCATGCAGCCCGATTCGGGCGTGGCCGGCGAAAGCGCCAGCCACGCCGTCACGATGTCGGCCGGCTCGAGGCCCCAATAAGTGAGGTCCTGGTGCCAGGAGACGTAGGCCGGGTCCTTGGCCTCCTTGTTGAAGAAGCCCGAGGACCAACAGAGGATGTCGGGCCCGATCACGTCCTCGACCGCATCGAGGATCTTCGGATGGCGGATCAGCTCGTCGCACCAAGTGAAGACGAGATGCGCCTTGGTCCGCAGAAATTTGGGGATCCGCGGATCGGGCAGGGCCTCGGCCGCCTCGAGCTTTCGCCGGTAGGCGAGCGCCTCGGCCTCGCTCATCACCCGGATCGGGAAGAGGAAACCGTTCTCGTGATACGCCCGGACCTGCGCCGCGCTCAAGAGCTTGCCCACGCTACGCCTCCCCACGGCCCGCCACCGGCGGACCGCACTTCCCGGTCCTTCCCGGGATCGTCCCTGACGACGTTATCATGGCGCGGTTTCTCCGCCCCGGCAACCGCCCCGCGGGCATGACCCGCCCTCGCCCCGGACGGACCTCCCGCCCCGGACCTCCCCCGTCCTCGCCGCTCCCCTGCGCCTCGCGCGCCACGCGCTCGCGCACCGGCCCTGGACATCAGATCATATTCCTAGTAATCAAGGCGCAGAATCCTCGACCTCGGAGCCGCCCGATGCCCGAGCCTCTCCCCCGCCGCCCGCGCTCCCCGGCCCAGATCGCCGCCGCCCGCGCCAACGGCGCGCGCTCGCGTGGACCGCGCACCCCCGAAGGCAAGGCCCGCTCGTCGAAGAACGCCCTCGCGCACGGCCTCGCCGCCACCGTGCACCTGCTCGCCCCGGGCGAGGACCCGGCCGAGCTGCAGCGGTTGCAGGCGGCGTTCCTCGCCGCCCATGCGCCGGACCGGCCGAGTCGCGCGCTCCTCCTCGAACGGCTGGTCGCCGCGGCCTGGAAATTGCGCCGTGCCGAACGCCTCGAGTCCGCCCTCCACCGCCTCGCGCCGCGCGCCGCCCCGGGCCGGCTCGACCCCGACCCCGGCCTGCCCGCGGCCCTCACCCGGCAAGCCGAGTACGCCCTCCTCCTGCGCTACCAGAGCCGCCTCGAAGGCTTCCTTCTGCGCGCGCTCCGCCTGCTCGAAGAACCGCCGCCCGCCGAGCCGCCCGACCCGGAGCCGGCCATCCTCGAGGGCGACCCCGACCCGGTCGGGACGGAGCCCGGCCCCGCCGGACAGGAGGAGCCGACTGCCGGACCGTCGAACGCCCCGGCCGAAGGGGCGGTCCCCGACGCTCCGGCGAGGGAAGCGCCCGCCGAGGATGCGGAGGGGGCCGACCTCGCGGACGGAGCCGGACCGTCGGCTGCGGACCCGGCCCAGGCGGTCGCGGACGGTGCTGCCGTCCCGTCGGCCGCGGACCCGGCCGAGGCCGAGCCCGCCGAGGAGGCGGATCCGGCCGACGACCTCCACGAGCTCGCCCGAGCAGCCGCCGCGCGACTCTTGCGCGACGGCCGGCCTCTCGAGGCCGCCCGCCTCGCCCGCCTGCTCGGACCGCCCCACCGGGCCCGGGAGACGATGCGGGACCCGCCGGACCATGCGGACGAGGAGCCGCTCGATCCGGCCACGGAGGCGCTCCTCGAGGAACTCGACTACCGGAATTGGGTCGTACCACCCGGGACGGGCCGCCGGCCGCTCGCCTCGCTCACCGCGGAATGGGTCTGCCGGGCCGACCGCTGGCGCGTGCTCGAGGAGCTGCGGCGGGTCGAGGATCCGGCCGAACGCGAGCGGGTCCTGGGCCATTGGGTGCGCGCCGGCCTCGACCCGGGCCTCGACCATCCGGCCTATCGCGGGGTCGTCGAGCTGCCGGAGCCGCCCGCCGCCTCCACCGGTCCCGCCGAGCCGCCGCCCGACCCCGCCCGGCCGCCGGGCCTCCAGGCCCTTTTGATCCGCCTCGGCCAGGAGGCCGAGGCCTATCACGCCATCGGGCGGGAGCGGCAGGCACGCGAAGCGTGGATCCGGCACGCCCGCGAGCTCGGCGTGCCCGTGCCGGAGCACGCCGACCTGCCCGAGGGGTTCGACCGCGACGGCTGGTCCGCGGCGGAAGCGGGCCCCTGGGCCGAGGGCACCCTGCCCGAGCCTCGCGGCGCGAGCTGACGTGCCGAACGAACCCGAGCCCGGCCGGGCGCCTGGCCGTCCGACTTGCGCTCGCCCGCAGCGGGCGTCACTGTCGCGCTCTCCCGTGCGGGCTCGGGGGCTCGCAGCGGGCAGCTTCGGGCCGAGCCATGCGCAACAGCAGCGTTCCTTCCCTCCTTCCGGTCTACAACCGGATCGACCTGGTCTTCGAGCGCGGCGAGGGCAGCTGGCTGTTCGACCGACGCGGCAAGGCCTATCTCGACTTCGGCAGCGGCATCGCCGTCACCGGCCTCGGCCACTGCCACCCGCACCTCGTGAAGGCGCTGCAGGAGCAGGCGGCCAAGCTCTGGCACGTCTCCAACCTCTACCGGATCGAGCAGCAGGAGCGGCTGGCCGACCGGCTGGTCGCCAACAGCTTCGCCGAGACGGTGTTCGTCTGCAATTCCGGGGCCGAGGCGATCGAGGGCTGCATCAAGCTCGTGCGCCGCTACTGGTGGGCCAAGGGCCGGCCCGAGCGGCAGCGGATCGTGACCTTCGAGGGCGCCTTCCACGGCCGCACCATGGCGGCGATCTCGGCGGCCGGCTCGAAGAAGCTCACCGAGGGCTGCGAGCCGCTCCTGCCCGGCTTCGAGGTGCTGCCGTTCGGCGACCATGCGGCCCTCGAAGGGGCGATCGGCCCGGAGACGGCGGCGGTACTGATCGAGCCGATCCAGGGCGAGGGCGGCATCCGCCCGGTCCCGGCCTCCTGCCTCCGGGCCCTGCGCGAGCTCTGCGACCGGCACGGCTGCCTCCTCGTGCTCGACGAGGTCCAGTCGGGCATGGGCCGGACCGGCAAGCTGTTCGCCCACGAGGCGCTCGGCGTGCGGCCGGACGTGGTGGCGATCGCCAAGGGCCTGGGCGGCGGCTTCCCGATCGGCGCCTTCATGGCCACCGCCGAGGCCGCCTCGGGCATGACCGCCGGAGCCCACGGCTCGACCTTCGGCGGCAATCCTTTGGCCTGTGCGGTCGCCAATGCGGTGCTCGACGTCATGCTGGCCGAGGGCTTCCTCGAGGGGGTCGCCGCCAAGGGCGCGCTCTTCAAACAGCGGGTCGAGGAGACCGCGGCCCGGCTCGGCGGGGCGATCCTCGAGGTCCGCGGCCTCGGCCTCATGGTCGGGATCAAGACCGCCCGGCCGAACGGCGAGGTCGCGGCCGAGCTGCGTGCGGCTGGGCTCCTCACCGTGCCGGCGGCCGACAACGTGTTGCGTCTGTTGCCGCCCTTGACGGTGAGCGAGGCCGAGATCGAGCAGGGCTGCGCGATCCTGGCCGAGACTTTGCGGGCGAAGGCGGCATGAGTCGCGACTTCCTCGACCTCGACGCGCTCGAGGCGCACGAGCTCCGGGCGATCCTGGAGCGGGCCAAGGCCTTCAAAGCGGGCGACCCGGCGCGGCCCATGGCCGGCCGGATCCTCGCCATGATCTTCGACAAGCCGAGCACCCGGACCCGGGTCTCCTTCGAGGTGGCGGCCAAGAAGCTCGGCGGTGACGCGGTCGTCCTCTCCTCGCGCGACATGCAGCTCGGCCGCGGCGAGACGATCGCCGACACCGCCCGGGTCCTTTCGCGCTACGTCGATGCGATCATGATCCGCACCGACGCGCACGCGAAACTCCTCGAGATGGCCGAGTATGCGAGCGTCCCGGTGATCAACGGTTTGACCGACGCCTCGCATCCCTGCCAGATCGTGGCCGACATCTTGACGATCGAGGAGCGCAAGGGGCCGATCCGCGAGCTCAAGCTCGCCTGGTCGGGGGATGCCAACAACGTCGCCACCTCCTTGATCCACGCCGCGGTGCGGCTGGGCTTCCAACTCGACCTCGCCTGTCCGGCCGAGATGGCCCCCAAGCCCGAACTCCTGCGCTGGGTCGCCGAGCACCAGGGGCGGGTCCGGGTGACGCGCGACCCCTTCGAGGCGGTCCAGGGGGCCGATGCGGTCCTGACCGACACCTGGGTGTCGATGGGCGATGTCGAGGTCGAGCGTCGGCACGCGCTCTTGACCCCCTACCGCATCGACCGGCGGCTGTTGGCCGCGGCCAAGCCCGATGCGATTTTCCTCCATTGCTTGCCGGCCCATCGCGGTGAGGAGGTGACGGCCGAGGTCATCGACGGACCGCAGTCGGTGGTCTTCGACGAGGCGGAGAACCGGCTGCACGCGCAGAAGGCGATCCTCGCCTGGTGCCTCGAGGGCTGAGGGGCGGCTTGGCGCGGGCGGCCGGATCGACCATGCTGGTCACAGACGCCGCTCGGGTGTCCGCGCCCATGGACCTCGCCGATCGTTCCTCTTGCGATCTCTTGCGCCCCTTCCAGCTCGAGAGCTCGGGCCTGCGGGGCCGCTTCGTGCGGCTCGGTCGGACGCTCGACCGGGTGCTCGAGGCGCACGCTTACCCCGAACCGGTGAGCCGTCTCCTGGGCCAGCTCCTGGTGCTGGCGGGTGGCCTCGCGGGCGGGCTCAAGTTCGACGGCATGTTCTCGCTCCAGGTCCGCGGCGACGGGCCGGTCGGCTTCATGGTGGCCGACTGCACCAACCACGGCCGGATGCGCGGCTATGCGAGCTTCGATGCCCGGGCGATCGACGCCGCGAGTACCGAGCGGGAGCTCTTGGGCGAGGGGCTGCTCGCGCTCACGGTCGACCAGACGCGGATCGGCGGCGAGCTGCAGCAGGGTATCGTCTCGCTCGAGGGGCGCACGCTGACCGACGCGATGCTCGCCTATTTCCGGACCTCCGAGCAGATCCGCACGGCCATCAAACTCGCGATCGGCCGCGATCCGCGCTCCGGCGGCTGGCACGGCGGCGCCATCATCTTGCAGGCCCTGCCGGCTGCCCCGGGTGCGGAGGAGGAGGCCGCGCGCGAGGCCTGGCAGGAGGCGATGCTCCTGCTCGAGACCGCGAGCGAGGCGGAGCTCACCGGGCCCGACCTCGACCCCGACACGGTCCTCTACCGGCTGTTCCACGAAACCGGCGTGCGGGTCTGGAACGCCTTGCCGCTCGAGGCCGGCTGCTCCTGCACCGAGGCGCGCGTGCGGGCGATGCTCGAGCGTTTCCCGGCTGCCACGCTCGCCGAGATGCGGCTGCCCGACGGGCGGATCGAGGTCACCTGCCAATTCTGCAACCGGGTCTACAGCTTCGACGATGCGGCGATCGCCGCGCTCGGCGCCCGGCGGAGGCATTGAGCGTGGCGGTGCGGCCTCGGGGCATCGCGCGCCGCGGCGCGCTCGGACTCCTCCTCGGGGGGCTCGCCGGCTGCGGCGGGCCGCTCGGGCCGGTGCGCGAGGCCGGGTCCGCGCGCCCGACGATCCGCCTCGCGGTGGGCGAGATCCTCGACGGCGACGAGCCGGCGCCGCTTCCGGCCGCCAACTTCATCGACGAGCGGCGCTCGGCGGAGCTCGCCCGAACGGTCCGGCAGCGGTTGCGGGCGCGGCTCGTCCCCTCGGGTGGTGGCCCGACGGCTCGGCTCGACCTCGAGCAGGCGGCCCTCACCGAAAGGCTGGCGCCCGACCGCCAGGGCGGCATGACCGGGCTCGTCACGCGGGAGCCCACCTACGCCCAGGAGGGTACGGTGGCCGTGCGGATCCGGATCCTGGAGCGCGACGGGCGCGAGCTCGCCCGCGCCCGGGTCGCCGTCCAACGGTCCCGGGCCCTCCCGGCCGGGAGTTCGGTCACCCGGCGCGAGGAAGGGGCCCGGGCGCTGGCCGCCGATCTTTTGGACCAGCTCGAGGATGCGCTCGAGGTGGCGGTGCGCGACAATCTCGGCCCCTGGCTCGTCGAGTAGCGGGCGGTGCGTCCGGTGCCTGCCCGGCCACCGCTCGGGAGGGGCTTCGGGCCCGCTCAGGCGGCGGCCGCCTCGCTTTCGGGCGGGCACACGGCGAGCCGCACGAGGCGGTGGCGGCGACGCTCGACCACGGTGATCCGGTAGCCCGCGATGGTGACCTCCTCGCCCTCGGCGGGGATCCGCCGGGCGACCCGCATCACGAGCCCGGCGACGGTCACCGCCTCGTCCTCCGGCAGCGCCCAGTCGCACAGGCGGTTGAGGTCGCGCACCGGGGTCCGGCCGTCGACCACCATCCGGCCCTCGGCGTCCGGCCGTACGATCGGCGCCTCGCGGTCGCGCTCGTCGGCGATGTCGCCCACGATCTCCTCGACGATGTCCTCGAGGGTGACGAGCCCCATGAGCGTGCCGTACTCGTCGACCACCAGGGCCAGATGCTGGCGGCGTTGCCGGAAGGCCAGGAGCTGCTGGTAGAGGGCGGTCGTGTCGGGGATGAACCAGGGCGGGGTCAAGAGCTGCTCGAGGGTCACGGTCTCGGGCAGCCGGCCGTGCTCGTCCAGGAGGCCCACGAGGCTCTTGGCGTCGAGGATACCGATGATCTGGTCGGGGTCGCCGCGCCAGACCGGGAAGCGGGTGAAGCCCGACTCGCGGATCCGGCGCAACAGTTCGGGCATTGGCTGGTCGGCATCCAGGGTCACCATGTCGCGCCGGTGGGTCATGACCGCGCCGACTTCGACCTCGGCCAGGTCGAGCACCGCACCCAGCATGTCGTGCTCGTGTTTGGCCACCGCCCCGTAGCGCCGCGACAGGCCGATCAGGCTCTTGAGCTCGGTCGTCGAGACCACTTCGGCCGGCGCCGCCTCGCCGACGCCCAGAAGCCGCAGGAGCCGACGCGAGGCGGCGTTCAAGAGCCGGTTCAAGGGATACATGGTCCGGTAGAAGACCTCGAGCGGGATCGCGACCCAAAGCGTCGCGGACTCGGCCCGGCGGATGGCCAGCGTCTTCGGCACCTGCTCGCCCACCACGATGTGCAGGGCGGAGAACAGGAGGAAGCCCACGAGGAAGCTCACCGTGTGGAGGAGCCGGTCGCCGAGGCCCAAAAGGGCGAAGAGTGGCTCGAGCAGGGCCGCCACGAAGGGCTCGCCGACCCAGCCCAGACCCAAGGAGGCCATGGTGATGCCGAGCTGGCAGGCGGCCAGATAGGCCTCGAGGTCGGGCAGGATCTTCCGCGCGAGGCGGGCCCGCCGGCTGCCCCGCTCGGCCAGCTCCTCGATCCGGAGCGAGCGGACCCGCACGAGGGCGAACTCGGCCGCCACGAAGAAGGCGTTGGCGGCGAGCAACAGGACGATCAGGACGAGCGTGGTCACGGCGCCGCACCCGGCCGACGCCGGCCCCTCGGCGATGATCGCGGGTCGGCGGCCTCAGCCATCGCCGGCGAGCAGCGCCCGCACCTCCGCCTCGTCGACGTCGCGCGCGAGCTCGGCGCGGCCGATCCCGGTCGAAAGGACGAAGGTCAGTTTCCCGCCCGAGGCCTTCTTGTCGCGGCGCATGAGGGCCAGCGTCTCCTCGACGGGGAACCCCCCCCGGCGGACCGCCGAGGGCCGAACCGGCAGGCCCACCCGGGCGAGATGGGCGCGTGCCGCCTCGGCATCGGCGGCGGGGCAGCGGCCGAGGCGGGTCGAGAGCGCGAAGGCCCGGGCCATGCCGAGCGCCACGGCCTCGCCGTGCAGGAGCTCGGCACCGTAGCCCGTGAGCGTCTCGTAGGCATGGGCGAAGGTGTGGCCGAAGTTCAACAGCGCCCGCTCGCCGCTCGTCTCGCGCTCGTCGGCTCCCACCACCGCGGCCTTGATGGCCACCGAGCGGGCGATCGCCTCGATGCGCAGGTCCGGATCGCCCGCGAGCAGGGGCTCGACAACGCGGTCGAGCCAGTCGAACAGCGCCCGGTCCTTGATGAAGGCGTGCTTGACGAGCTCGGCGTAGCCCGCGAGCAGCTCGCGCCGCGGCAGGGTCGCGAGTGCATCGACGTCGATCAGCACCCGGCGCGGCTGCCAGAAGGCACCCACGAGGTTCTTGCCGAACCGGCTGTTGACCCCGGTCTTGCCGCCGACCGAGCTGTCGACCTGGGCCAAGAGCGAGGTCGGCAGTTGGACGAACGGCACGCCACGCAGGAGGAGTGCGGCGGCGAGCCCGGCCAGATCGCCGATCATCCCGCCACCGAGTGCGAGTACCGCGAGCCTGCGATCGGCGCCCCCCTCGAGGATGGCTTCCAGGAGGGCGGCGAGCCGCTCGAGGCTCTTGCTCGCCTCGCCCGCGGGCACGACCACGGTGCGGTAGCGCAGCCCGACCGCCTCGAGGCTGCGACCGACCCGGCCGGGCAGCTCGGTGGCGAGCAGATGGCTGTCGGTGACCAGGACCGCCTCGGGCCCGTCGAGGACCTCGGCCAGGAGTTCGCCCGCCCGCCCGAGGAGGCCGCGCCCGACCAGCACGTCGTAGCCGCGCTCGCCGAGCTCGACGCGCACCCTTCGGACCATGCTCACGAGCGGGCCTCCCCGAGAAGTTGCAGGATGGCAGCGGCGATCTCCTCGGGCGGCCGCGCGCCGCTCTCGACCCGATGGTCGGCCTCGGCGTAGCAGCTCCGCCGCTCCTCGAGCAGCCGGGCGAGCTTGGCGCGCAGGTCGCCGTCCTTGAGGAGCGGCCGGCTCGCCCGCTTGCGGCTCGTGCGCTCGACGAGCGTGTCGAGGTCGGCGTCGAGCCAGATCGAGATCGCCTTCTCCTTGACCCGGGCCCGGGTGGTGGGGTCGACGAACGCACCGCCGCCGAGGGCGATCACGCCAGGTGGGCCGTCGAGCAGCCGGGCGATCACCCGTCGCTCGAGGTCGCGGAACACGGGCTCACCGTAGGTCTCGAAGATGTCGGCGATGCTCATCCCGGCGGCCGCCACGATCTCCTCGTCGGCGTCGACGAACGGCGCGCCCAAAGCCTTGGCGAGCCGCCGGCCGACCGAGGTCTTGCCGGCGCCCATCAGGCCCACGAGCACGATCCGCCGACCGGCCGCCGTCGCGGGCGGCGTCGAGTCGCTCGTCTCTCCCGCGCCGGACGAGCCCTGCTCCACCCGACCTGCCGTTGAATCGCCCGGTCGCACCCGATATAAGCCCCGGTCGCCGCCGGGCGGCAACCCTCGTCCCCGTTCCGTTCCGCGCGTGCCGTCGCGTGCCCGTCTCGCCCAGAGATGCGGCGGTGCGGCCGGCGATGCAAGGCATCCCGATGATCCGCCGTCTCCTGCTCCTCGTGCCGCTGATCCTCGTCCTGGGCGGGCTGATCTTCCTTCTGACCTGGGACATCCCACCGCCCACCAAGCCGGTCGAGCTCGTCATCCCGGACGAGCGACTGCCGCGCTGAGGCTCCGCGAGCCGTCGCCCGTGATCGAGCCGTTCCTCGAGATGCTCGCGGTCGAGCGCGGCGCCTCGCGGCACACGCTCGATGCCTATCGCCGCGATCTGGCCCGGGCGCGGGCATTCACGCGGGGTCGCGGGGTCGAGCTCGAGGACGCGACGGAGGAGGACCTCCGGGCCTTTCTGCGGGCCGAGAGCGCGGCCGGCCTCGAGGCCGCGACGGTCGCCCGCCGGCTGGCGGCACTTCGGACCTATTTCCGCTTCCTCTACCTCGAGGGCCGCCGGGGCGACGATCCGGCAGCCGGGCTCGACACTCCCAAGCGGACACCGCCCCTGCCCCGCCTTCTCACGGAGGCCGAGGTCCTGGCGCTGATCGAAACCGCCCAGAGCGATTCGAGCCCGCGCGGGCTGCGCCTTTCGACCCTGCTCGAGCTCGCCTACTCGACCGGCCTTCGGGTCTCCGAGCTCGTGGGCCTGCCGCTCTCGGCGATCGCCGCCGACCGCTCGCACCTTTTGGTCCGCGGCAAGGGTGGCAAGGAGCGGATCGTGCCGATCGGCCGCCCGGCGCGGGCCTGTCTCGAACGCTGGCTCGCCGTCCGCTCCGGCTTCCTCGCCGGCCCCAAGAGCGCCCGGTTCCTGTTCCCCTCGACCGGTCGGAGCGGCCATCTGACCCGCCAACGCCTCCTCCAGCTGCTGAAGGCGCTCGCCCCCTCGGCCGGGATCGAACCGGCGCGGATCTCGCCGCACGTCCTGCGCCACGCCTTCGCCACCCACCTGCTCGAGCGGTGCGCCGATCTGCGCTCGGTCCAGGCGCTACTCGGTCACGCCGACATCGCCACGACCCAGGTCTACACCCACGTCCAGACGCGCCGCCTCGAGGCGGTCGTCGAAACCCACCACCCGCTCGCCCGCTTCCGCCGGAAGCGGCGCGAGGCGGCCGTTCCGGAGGAGGAGACGTGAGCTTCACCCAGGTGCCCGAGCGCACGAGCCGGCTGAACCGTTCCGAGCTCGCCGTACCCGGCTCCTCGCCGCACTTCTTCGAGAAAGCCGCCAAAGGAGCGGCCGACATCGTCTTCCTCGATCTCGAGGACGCGGTCGCCCCGGACAAGAAGGAGGAAGCCCGCAAGAACGTCATCGCCGCGATCAACGAGATCGACTGGGGCTCGAAGACCCTTTCGGTGCGGATCAACGGGCTCGACACCCCCTGGGCGTACCGTGACCTCGTCGACGTCCTGGAACAGGCGGGCGAGCGGCTCGATCTGATCATGATCCCGAAGGTCGGGACGGCCGCCGACGTCTACGCGGTCGACATGCTCGTGACGCAGATCGAGATGGCCAAGAAGCGCAAGAAGCGGGTCGGCTTCGAGCTCATCATCGAAACCGCCCTCGGCATGATGAACGTCGAGGCGATCGCCGGGGCTTCGCCGCGCAACGAGTCGCTCCATTTCGGCGTCGCCGACTACGCCGCGAGCACCCGTGCCCGGACCACGGGGATCGGCGGGGCCAACCCCGACTATGTCGTGCTGACCGACGCCCCGGCGGACGGACCCCGTGCCCGGCACTGGGGCGATCCCTGGCACTATCCGCTCGCCCGGATGGTGGTCGCGGCCCGGGCGCACGGTCTGCGGCCGATCGACGGGCCGTTCGGCGACTTCAAGGACCCGGAAGGCTTCGAGGCCCAGGCGCGGCGCGCCGTGGCCCTGGGCTCCGAGGGCAAATGGGCGATCCACCCGAGCCAGGTGACGCTCGCCAACGCGGTCTTCACCCCGCCTGCGGCCGAGGTCGAGAAGGCGCGGCGGATCCTCGCGGCGATGGCCGAGGCCGAACGCGAGGGCAAAGGTGCCGTCCAGCTCGACGGTCGGCTCGTCGACATCGCCTCGATCCGCCAGGCCCGGGCCCTCGTGGCGATGGCCGAGCGGATCGCGGCGGCCTCGAGCTGAGCTAGGCGGCGCTCGCCGCCCACTCCCGGGCGCGCAGGCAACGGACCGCGTGGCCCGGGGCCAAGGGCTCGAGCCGCGGCACGCTCCGCCGGCAGGCCTCGACCGCGAGGGAACAGCGCGGCGCGAAGGCGCAGCCGGGGGGCGGCCGGGCGAGATCGGGGGGGCTTCCCGGGATCGCGGCGATCCGTCGGCCTTTGACGAGCGCCCCTTCCGTCCGGCTCGCGAGCAGGCCGCGCGTGTAGGGGTGCAAGGGGCTTCGGATCACCGAGCGGACCGGCCCCTCTTCCACGATCCGGCCGGCGTAGATCACGGCGATCCGGTCGGCGATCTCGACCGCGGCCCCGATGTCGTGGGTGACGAACAGGATCGCGAGACCCAGCCGCTCCTGCAGCTCGCGCAAGAGCAAAAGGACCTGGATCTGGACGGTGGCGTCGAGCGCGGTGGTCGGCTCGTCGGCGAGCAGGAGCCGGGGCCGGCAGGCGAGCGCGAGCGCGATCATCGCCCGCTGGCGGAGCCCACCCGAAAGTTCGTGGGGATAGGCATCGAGGCGCCGTTCGGGTGAGGGTACGTGGACGAGGCGGAAGAGTTCGAGCGCCCGCGCCCGAGCCTCGACCCGGCTCACGGGCTCGTGGGCGCGGATCGCTTCGACGATCTGCTGCCCCACCGTGTAGACCGGATCGAGGGCGAGGAGCGGCTCTTGGAAGACCATGCCGACCCGGCCGCCTCTGAGCCGGCGGAGCCCCGCCGCGTCGAGCTTTCCGACCTCTTCGCCGGCGACCCGGATCGAGCCCGCGACCTCGGTCGTCCGTTCGGGGTCGAGCCGCAGCACCTGGCGCAGAGTGACGCTCTTGCCCGAGCCCGACTCACCGATCAGCGCCAGGGCTTCGCCGGCCGCGATGTCGAGATCGAGCCCGGCGACGGCGCGGATCCGCTCCTCGCCGCGGCGGAAGGTCACCTCGAGCCCGCGGATCTCGAGCACGGGCTCAGCCAAGCGCCACCTCCTCCGCCCGCCTCGGGGCGCGGCTGTGGCCGGAGCCCGGCTCGACCATTGAGCAGGCGGCCCGGTGCCCCGACCCGCAGACGGCGAGCGCCGGTTCGCGACGCGCGCAGACGGGCTCGGCGAAGGCGCAGCGCGGATGGAATCGACAGCCGGCGGGTGGGTCGATCGGGTTCGGCGGGTCGCCCTGGAGCGGCGCCTCGCGGGTGCGGGCGTCGGGGTCGAGCGAGGGCATCGAGCGCAAGAGCGCCTGGGTGTAGGGGTGGCGGGGGTCCTCGAAGATCGCCTCGGCGGGGCCGAGCTCGGCGACCCGGCCGAGATACATGACGAGCACCCGGTCGGAGAGGTAGCGGACGACCTGCAGGTCGTGGCTGATGAAGAGGTAGGTGAGGCCGAGTTCCTCCTTGAGGTCCTGCAAGAGGTTCAGGACCTGCGCCTCGACCGATTTGTCGAGCGCGGAGACCGCCTCGTCGAGGATCACGAGCTCCGGGCCGAGCGCGAGAGCGCGGGCGATGTTGACCCGCTGGCGCTGGCCGCCCGAGAGCTCGTGCGGGTAGTGGCCGGCGAAGCGGCGGGGGTCGAGGCCCACCCGGTCGAGGAGCGCGTGCGCCCGGGCGAGGGCCTCGGCACGCGGGGAGCCGTGCACCATCGGCGCGAAGGCGATGCTCTCCTCGACCGAAAGGCGCGGGTTCAACGACGACCAGCTGTCCTGGAAGACCATCTGGACGCGCCGACGATAGGCGCGCAGCGGCAGCTCGGGGCTGCCGACCGGCCGCCCGGCGAAGCGGATCGTGCCGCGGTCCGGCTCGATGAGCCGCATCAACAGCCGGGCCACGGTCGACTTGCCGCAGCCCGATTCGCCGACGATGCCCAAGGTCTCGCCGCGGGCCACGGAAAAGTCGACGCCGTCGACGGCACGCACCCGACCCGCCCGGCCGAGGAGCCCGCCGCGTAGGGGAAAGTGCTTGACGAGGCCTTCGACCTCGAGGAGCGGCGGCGCGGCACCGGGCGCGGGCTGCACGGAAGCCACCGGCTCAGCCCTTCACGTCCATCGCCGAGCGCAAGGCGTCGGCCAGCAGGTTGAAGGAGATCGAGGTGGCGAAGATCATCACCCCGGGCAGTGCGGCGACCCAGGGCTGGACGTAGATGGCGGTGCGGAGGGTGTTGAGCATGAGGCCCCATTCGGGTTCGGGCGGGCGCACGCCGAGGCCCAGGAAGGAGAGGCCGGAAGCCAAGATCATCGAGACCGAAACGAGGCTCGTGGCGTAGACGAAGATCGGCCCGAGCGCGTTGCCGAGCACGTGGACGCGGACGATGGTCAAGGCCCCTGCCCCGCTCGCCCGCGCCGCCTCGACGAAGTCGCGATTGCGCAGCTGGGTGGCGACGCTTTCCGCCACCCGGGCGATCGGCGGGACGAAGACGAGCGTCAAGGAGAGGAGCGCGTTCTCGATCCCGGCGCCGAGTGCCCCCGAGAGCGCGATCGCCAAGAGCACCGAGGGGAAGGCGTAGAAGACGTCGATCGTCCGCATGATCGCGGTGCCGAGGAGGCCGCCCGCGTAGCCGGCGGTGATGCCGATCGCCGCACCCAGGAAGAAGGCCAGGACCACCGGGGTCACGCCCATGAACAGGGACCAGCGGGCGCCGTGCACCAGCCGCGCGAGCATGTCGCGGCCGAGCTCGTCCGTGCCGAGCGGATGGCCGGGCGTGCCGATCGGCTTGAGCCGGCGCAGGACCGAGGAGGCGTAGGGGTCGGTGGCGACGAGCCAGGGCCCGAAGAGCGCGAGCACGAGGAGGGCGAGGATGACGGCGGCGGCGGCGAGTGCCACCGGATCGCGCCGCAGGCGGGCGAACACGCTGCGCCAGAAGGAGGGCGAGCGGACGAGCGGGGCCGGCTCCCCCTCGGCAGCGGGCAGGGCGGGGGCGGCCATCAGGCCCGCCGGATGCGCGGGTCGAGCGCCGTCTGGACGACGTCGACCACGAGGTTGAGGACCACGAAGAAGAGCGCGAGGACCAGGATCGTGCCCTGCAGGAGCGGCAGGTCGCGCTGGAAGATCGCGGCGTTCAAGAGAAAGCCCGTGCCCGGCCAGGAGAACACCGTCTCGATCAGGATCGAGCCGCCCAGGAGATAGCCGAGCTGCAGGCCCATCACCGCCAAGGCGGTGGGGGCGGCGTTCTTGACCACGTGGCGGAACACGGCGAACTCGGAGAGCCCGCGGGCGCGCAGGCCCATGGCGAACTCTTGCGAGAGGATCTCGGCCACGAGCGCGCGCAGGGTCCGCGCGACGATGCCCATCGGGATCACCGACATGGTGATCGCGGGCAGGATCAGGTGGCGGAAATGCTCCCAGTCCCAGGCCCACTCGGTCGAACCGCCGGGCCCCGCCCCGGTGGCCGGCAGCCAGCCGAGCTGGGCGGAGAAGAGGATCACGAGGACCATGCCGAGCCAGTAATGCGGCACCGAGACGCCGAGCACGGCGAGCGCGGAGGCCAGCCGGTCGAGCGGGCTGTCGCGGAAATAGCCGGCGACGAAGCCGAAGATCGCGCCGAGGGTGAAGCCGATCAGCGTCGCGAAGGCGGCGAGCGTCACGGTGTTGCCGACCGCCCGGGCGACCTCGGCCGCCACCGGCCGGGCGGTGGCGATCGAGGTGCCGAGATCGCCCACAGCCGCGCGGGCGAGCCAGCGCAGGAACTGCTCGGGGAGCGAGCGGTCGAAGCCGTAGAGCTCGGCCATCTGGCGGCGCAGCGCCTCGGTCGCATCGGGCGGCAGGACCGAAACGAGCGGGTCGCCCGGGGCGATGTGGACGAGCAGGAAGCACACCAGGCTCACGCCCAGCATGATGGGGAGAGCGTAGAGGATGCGGTTGAAGGTGTAGCGCAGCACGGGTTCGGTCGGCCGGGCGGCAGTTGCACCGCCCGGCCCTCACTCAGCCGGCCAAGTCCATGGGCGCGATGTCGATGAACCAGGAGCGCGGCTGGACGACGTTCTTGATCTTCGGGCTCAACATGCGCGGCCCGACATCGTGCGCCACCCAGAGGAACGGGGCCTCCTCGACGATCCGCTTGTGCAGCCGGGCGAGCGCGGCATCGCGGGCGGCGGCATCGAACGCGGTGCGGGCGGCGCGCACCAGCTCCTCCATCTCGTCCGTGTTGAAGAAGCCCCAATTGTTGGAATTCGGCGGGAACGCGCTCTTGGTGACGAAGCGGACCATGGCGAAGAACGGGTCCATCGCCGCGAAGGTCACGTTGATCGCATGGGCGCCGCGGGCGTTCGGATGGTTCGCCCCCTCGCGCCAGGTGGTGAAGAGCGCGTTCCACTCGATGACCTCGAGAGCGACGTCGAACCAGCAGGCCTTGAGGGCCTGCTGCAGCCACTCGTTCATGAGCACGGGCTGCATCTGCCCCGACCCCGAGGCCGAGGTCAGGACCTTGACCTTCAAGGGCTTGGTTTCCGAATACCCGGCCTCCTTCATGAGCCGGCGGGCCTCGGCGAGGTCGAAGCGGATGTCGAAGGAGGGGTTGCCCCACCAGGGATGGCCGGGCGGCACGGTCCCCTTGGGCACGCCCATGAGTCCGCCCAGGAGCTGCTTCAGCTCTTCGCGGTCGATGCACAGATTGGCGGCGTGGCGGACGCGGATGTCCCGCCAGGGCGAGCCTTCGAGGAAGGAGAACTGCCAGGGCCAGACGTGCGGCTGCGGGTTCTGGTACAGAACGAAGCCGCGCGCCTGCATGGCCGGGATGGCATCCGGCGCCGGCGCCTCGATCCAGTCGACCTGGCCGCCCAGGAGGGCCGCGGTGCGGGCGTTGGCCTCGGGCATCGGCACGAGCACGACGCGGTCGAGCTTGGGCCGCCGCCGCTCGTCCCAATAATCGGGGTTCTTGACCATCTCGAAGCGCTCGCGCGGCACGAGCCGCACGCCCTTGAAGGGCCCCGTCCCCGATGGCTTGGCGGCGAACTCGGTCCAGGCGCGCTTGGCGCGCTCCTTGGGATCGGCGACCTCGGCGGGCACCGCCTCGTAGAGCTTCTGCCAATGAGCCGGCGAGGCCATGAAGAGGTTCGTGAGGTTGTAGGGCAGGAAAGAATCGGGCTCGGCCGTCGTGAGCTCGACCGTGAGCGGGTCGATCGCCCGGGCGCTGCGCAAGGTCGGCATCCGCGAGGCGGTGACGCCGACCTGGCTCGGGTCGAAATGCGGGGCCTCGCGATCCAGGACCTTGCGGACGTTCCACACCACCGCCTCGGCGTCGAAGGCCGAGCCGTCGTGGAACTTCACCCCCGGCCGTAGCTTGAAGATCCACTTCTTGGGGTCGGCGGGGTCGACCGCCCATTCGGTCGCGAGCCCGGGGATCAAGACCGACGGCGCATCGGCCTTGGAAAGGTCCCACTGGGTCAAGGAATCGTACATCGGGATGCCGGTGAACCGGTTCCCCTCGAAGCCCTGGTCGGGCTGGCCGTGGGTGCGCGGGATGTCGGCCGCGGTCATGCCGATCCGCAGCACCTTTTCCTGGGCGAGGGCGGGTGCGACGAGGGCACTCGCGAGCAGCAGGGCCGCGGTCAAGCGGCGAGCGACACGCAGCATGGGCGCTTCTCCTCGTTCGGGGGTGAGATTCCGCGACGTGCGAAGTTCGCGACCGTGGGCCGCGCGGGCCTCCCCGGGGCGGATCGTTCGGCACCGTTCGCGGACTGTCAATCGCGCGCCTCCGCAGCCGAGCTCAAACCGTGAGGTGCCGGCGGGCGGCGTCGAGGTCGAGGGTGGCGCGATCCCCCTCGAGGACGATCCGGCCACGCTCCATGATGGCGATGCGGTCGGCGAGCCCGAGCGCGAAATCGAGATATTGCTCGACCAACAGGATGGCCATCGTACCGGCCCGGGCGAGCTCCTTCACGACCCGGCCGATCTCGGCCACGATGTTGGGCTGGATCCCCTCGGTCGGCTCGTCGAGGAGCAGCACCCGGGGCCGCGTCACGAGCGCCCGGCCGATCGCGAGCTGCTGCTGCTGGCCGCCGGAGAGGTCACCGCCGCGCCGCCGCGCCATCTGCTCGAGGATCGGAAAGCGAGCGTAGACCTCGGCGAGTGGCAAGGGCTCCTCGCCCCGGCCGCGGAGCGCCGCGTGACCGGTGAGCAGGTTCTCCTCGACCGTGAGGCGGGGGAAGATCTCGCGCCCCTGCGGCACCGCGGCGAGGCCGAGCCGGGCCCGCTTCCAGGCCGGCAGGCCGTCGAGCGGGGCGCCGTCCAACAGGATGCTGCCGCCGCTCGTCCGCTCGTGGCCGAGGATGGCCTTCAAGAGCGTGGTCTTGCCGACGCCGTTGCGGCCGAGGAGGCAGGTGATCTTGCCGCGCTCGAGGGCGAGCGAGACGCCGCGCAGCGTGTGCGAGGCGCCGTAGTGGAGGTGCAGGTCGCGGACTTCGAGCACGGCTCAAGACCGCCCCAGATAGACCTCGACCACGGCCGGGTCGGACTGGACCGCGTCGACCGGGCCTTCGGCCAGCACCCGACCCTCGTGGAGGACGGTGACCTTGGCGCCGAGCTCGCGCACGAAATGCATGTCGTGCTCGACGACGACGAGCGTGTGGCGGCCCACGAGGCGGAGGATCAGCTCGGCGGTCTTGGCGGTCTCGGCATCGCTCATGCCGGCCACGGGCTCGTCGAGGAGGACGAGGCGCGGCTCTTGGACCAAGAGCATGCCGATCTCGAGCCATTGCCGCTGGCCGTGCGAGAGGCGACCGGCCTCCTCCGCGCGGAGCTCGGCGAGTCCCACCGTTTCGAGCGTCCGCTCGATCCGCTCCTCCGCCGCCGCGTCGAGCCGGCCGGCGAGCAGTCGGGCGAGGCTCCAACCGCCCTGGGTCGCGAGCTCGAGGTTCTCCCCGACCGTGAGGCGATCGAACACCGTGGGCTTTTGGAACTTGCGGCCGATCCCGAGCCGCGCGATCGCGGTCTCGTCGAGGCTCAAAAGGTCGATTCCACCTTGGAACAGCACGGTGCCGGAATCGGGCCGGGTCTTGCCCGTGATCACGTCCATCATCGTGGTCTTGCCGGCACCGTTCGGCCCGATGATCGTCCGCAGTTCCCCTTCCTCGAGGACGAGGGAGAGCGAATCGAGCGCTTTGAAGCCGTCGAAGCTGACCGTGACGCCGTCGAGGTAGAGGAGGATCTGCGGCTCCAAGAGCCGGCCGCCCGGCAGGGTGCGCGGGGTCTCAGCCACCGGCCGCCTCCGCCGGGCGCGCCGCCGGCTCGGCCGCGGGCCCGCCCGCGGGCGCGCGCCCCCGCGGCAGCAGCTCGACGATCCCGACGAGGCCCTTGGGCAACACCAGGGTCACGAGGACGAAGAGCCCACCCAGGACGAAGAGCCAGAGCTCGGGTGCCGCACCGGTGAGCCAGGTTTTCATGCCGTTGACCAGGAAAGCGCCGAGCACCGGCCCGAGGATCGTGTCGCGGCCGCCGACCGCGACCCAGATGGCGATCTCGATCGAGGCTTGGGGGCTGAACTCGGAGGGGTTGATGATACCGACCTGCGGCACGTAGAGGGCGCCCGCGAGCCCGGCGAGCACGGCCGAAAGCGTCCAAACGAAGAGCTTGGCCCTGAGCGTGTCGTGGCCGAGGAAGCGGGCGCGCGGCTCGCCGTCGCGGATCGCGACGAGCAGCCGGCCCAAAGGCGAGCGCCGCAGATGGATCGCGACGGCGAGCGCGAGCAGGAGCAGCACCCCGGTCGCCAGATAGAGCCCGAGCCGGGTGTCGGCCGAGGCGATCGGGAAGCCCAGGATGTCCTTGAAGTCGGTGAGCCCGTTGTTGCCGCCGAAGCCCATGTCGTTGCGGAAAAAGGCGAGCATCAGCGCGTAGGTGAGCGCTTCCGTGATGATCGAGAGGTAGACCCCGCTCACCCGCGAGCGGAAAGCGAGCCAGCCGAACAGGAAGGCGGTCGTGCCCGGGACGAGCACGACCATCGCGAGGGCGAAGGGGAACCGGTCGAACCCGTACCAATACCAGGGCAGCTCTTGCCAATTCAAGAAGACCATGAAGTCGGGCAGGACGGGATGGGCGTAGACCCCGCGCGGGCCGATCTGGCGCATGAGGTACATGCCCATGGCGTAGCCGCCGAGCGCGAAGAAGGCGCCGTGGCCGAGCGAGAGGATGCCGGCCCGGCCCCAAACGAGGTCGAGCGCCACGGCGAGCACCGCATAGGCGACGTACTTGCCGAAGAGCGGCACGAGCCGATCCTCGAGGTGGAAGGCCGAGCCTTCCGGCACGAGCCGATTGAGGACGGGCACGAGCAGGACGGCGCAGCCGACCAGGAGGAGGAGCGCGGGGCGGCCGAGGCCGGCTCGCACCATCTCAGGCCTCCGCCGCCCGGCCGCGGAGCGCGAACAGCCCCTGCGGTCGGCGCTGGATGAAGAGGATGAGGGCCAGGAGCACGAGGATCTTGCCGAGCACCGCCCCGGCCACCGGCTCGAGCAGCTTGTTGACCACCCCGAGCGTGAGCGCCCCCAAGAAGGTCCCCCAGAGATTGCCGACCCCGCCGAAGACCACGACGATGAAACTGTCGACGATGTAGGACTGGCCGAGATTGGGGCTGACGTTGTCGATCTGGGAGAGCGCCACGCCGCCGATCCCGGCGATCCCCGAGCCCAACGCGAAGGTCAGCGCATCGACCCGCGGCGTGCGGATGCCCATGGTCTCGGCCATCCGGCGGTTCTGGGTGACGGCGCGGATCTCGAGGCCGAGTCGGGTCGCGCGGACGAGGGCGAGGAGGAGCAGGAAGACGGCGATCGCGAAGAGGACGATGACGATCCGGTTGGTGGTGAGCGCGAGGCCGGGAATGGGCTCGACGAAGCCGCTCATCCAGGAGGGGGTCACGACCTCGCGGTTGGTCGCGCCGATGCCGAGCCGGACCGCCTGCTGAAGGATCAGCGAGATGCCGAAGGTGGCGAGGAGCGTCTCGAGCGGCCGGCCGTAGAGCCGGCTGATCACGCCGCGCTCGATCGCCCAGCCGGCCGCCCCGGCCAGGAGGAAGGCCGCCGGCACGGCGGCGAGCAGCGAGGCGTCGAGGGCCCCGGGGAAGAAGGCCCGGAAGGCCTGCTGTACGGCCCAGGTCGCGTAGGCGCCGAGCATGACCATCTCGCCGTGGGCCATGTTGATGACGCCCATGACGCCGAAGGTCACGGCGAGGCCGATCGCGGCCAAGAGCAGAACGGAGCCCAAGCTCACGCCCTGGAAGAAGGTCTGGGCAAACTCGAGCAGGCGCAGCCGGGTCTCGACACGGGCGATCGCCGCGTCGAGCGCCGCGACGGTCGCGGGGTCGACGTCGGCCGGGAGCGCCCGGCGGGCGGCCTGGAGCTTGCCGAGCACGGCGGGCGACGGGCTCTCGGCGAGCCTCGCAGCCGCCTCGGCGCGCGCCCCGGGCTCGCCATGGTCCAACAGGATGGCCGCCCGGGCCCGGGCGAAGGCGGCGCGCACGGCCGGGTCGGCTTCGCGGGCGAGCGCCGTCTCGAGCGGCTCGAGCGCCGAATGGTCGGGGCGGGCGAAGAGCTTTTCGGCCGCGGAAAGGCGCACCGCGCGGTCCGGGCTCGCGAGGGTCAAGGAGCCGAGCGCCCCTTCGAGGGTCCGGCGCAGCCGGTTGTTGATACGGATCGGGCGGAGTGCCCGGGCCTCGACCTCGGCCGGCGCCCCGCTCGCGGCGTCGAGGATCGCCCCCTCGGCCGTGCGCAGGAAGACGGCGCGGTCGGCCTGCCGGGCGAGCAGGCGCCCGTCGAGCAAGGCGCGCAGGACGGGTTCGGCCCAGGGCACGCCGCTTCGGGCGATCGTCCCGATCGCGGGCTCCATCGCGTCGAGATTGCCGGCGGCGAGGACGGCCAGCGCCTCGCGCGCGGCGGTCTCGTCCCGGGCGCGCGCCGGGGGTGCCGCGAGCGCCGCGATCAGCGCCAGGACGAGGAGGATCGGACGCATGGGGCGAGCCCGAGTTCGTTTTTGGGCGGGGCCGGCGACGGCCCCGGGGAGCGGGGCCGCCGCCTGCTCGGTCGAGCGGGCGCGGCTCAGCTACCGCCGCACTTGCCGGTCTTGACGTTGAAATTGCCGCAGCTCATCGGCGCCCGCCAATCGGCGATCAGGTCTTTCGAGCCCTCGAGATAGTCGGACCACTCGTCGCCGACGACGAGACCCGGCGTCTGCCAGACGATGCCGAACTGGCCGTCGGCCTGGATCTCGCCGATCAGCACCGGTTTGGTGATGTGGTGGTTCGGCATCATGGCCGAATAGCCGCCCGACAGGTTCGGCACCGCGACGCCGATCATCGCGTCGATCACCGCGTCCGGGTCGGTCGTGCCGGCCTTCTCGACCGCCTTCACCCACATGTTGAAGCCGATGTAGTGCGCCTCCATCGGGTCGTTGGTCACGCGCTTCGGGTTCTTGATGAAGGCGTGCCACTTCTCGATGAATTCCTTGTTCTCCGGCGTGTCGACGCTCATGAAGTAGTTCCAGGCGGCGAGGTGGCCGACCAGCGGCCCGGTGTCGAGCCCGGCCAGCTCCTCCTCGCCGACCGAGAAGGCGACGACCGGGATGTCGGTCGCCTTGATGCCCTGATTGGCGAGCTCCTTGTAGAACGGCACGTTGGCGTCGCCGTTGATGGTCGAGACCACCGCGGTTTTCTTGCCGGCCGAGCCGAACTTCTTGATGTCGGCCACGATGGTCTGCCAGTCGCTGTGGCCGAACGGGGTGTAGCTGATCATGATGTCCTCGGGCTTCACGCCCTTGGACTTGAGGTACGCTTCGAGGATCTTGTTGGTCGTGCGCGGGTAGACGTAGTCGGTGCCGGCCAGCACCCAGCGCTCGACCTTCTCCTGTTGCATGAGATAGTCGACCGCCGGGATCGCCTGCTGGTTCGGCGCCGCCCCGGTGTAGAAGACGTTGCGGCTCGATTCCTCGCCCTCGTACTGCACCGGATAGAAGAGGATCCCGTTGAGCTCCTCGAACACCGGCAGCACCGACTTGCGGCTCACCGAGGTCCAACAGCCGAACACGGCCGCGACCTTGTCCTTGGCGAGGAGCTCGCGCGCCTTCTCGGCGAAGAGGGGCCAGTTCGAGGCCGGATCGACGACCACGGGCTCGAGCTTCTTGCCGAGGAGCCCGCCCTTCTTGTTCTGCTCCTCGATCAGCATGAGCATGACGTCCTTCAAGGTCGTCTCGCTGATCGCCATGGTGCCGGAGAGCGAATGGAGGATGCCGACCTTGATCGTGTCGGCGGCGGCGACCGGACCCGCCCAAAGCGCGAGGGCGGCGGCGCCGGCCAACAGCCAGCGGCGAGAGAGCGCGATCCCGTTCATGCCTCGATGCCTCCACCAGGCCCGCTGCGACGCAGCGGTCGCACGATACCGTGCAAGCGATGTGCCAAGGGCCGTGGCGGCGTGCCGGCGCCTCGGGAGGTGACAGGTGCGCGAGAATTGGGCAAGTCGGGGCCCATGCTCGCCGCACTGCCCCGATCTTGGGCAGCGGATCGAGCTTGACCGCCCGGTGCCGGTCGGCGAGGGAGAGGACATGGAGAGCATCGCCGATCGCCTGGCCGAACGGATCCGCGACGGGCGTGTTCGCCTCGGCGTGATCGGACTCGGCTATGTGGGCCTACCCCTGGCGCTCACCGCCGCCCGCTCCGGCCTCGAGGTCCTGGGCTTCGACATCGACCGGCCCAAGGTCGAGCGGCTCAACGAGGGGCGCTCGCCGCTCGCGCACATCGGCGATGCGGCGGTGGCCGCGGCCCGCGCGAGCGGCCGCTTTTCCGCCACCGCCGAGTTCGCCCGGCTCGGCGAGGTCGACGCGATCGCGATCTGCGTGCCGACGCCGCTCGGCGCCCATCGCGAGCCCGACCTGTCGTTCGTCGAAGCGACCGCCCGGCAGATCGCCACGACGCTGCGCGCGGGCCAGCTGGTCGTGCTCGAATCGACCACCTGGCCGGGCACGACCCGCGAGGTCGTGAAGCCGATCCTGGAAGCCACCGGGCTGCGCTCGGGCGAGGATTTCTTCTTGGCCTTCAGCCCCGAACGCGAGGACCCGGGCAACCGCGACTTTTCGACCGCGCGCATCCCCAAGCTCGTGGGTGGCGACGGCACGCGCGCCCGCGATCTGGCGGCCGCCCTTTACGGCCGGTTCGTCGAGAAGGTGGTGCCGGTCGAATCCTGCGAGGTGGCCGAGGCCGCCAAGCCCACCGAGAACATCTTCCGGGCGGTCAACATCGCCCTCGTCAACGAGCTCAAGCTCGTCTTCACGGCGATGGGGATCGACGTCCACCGGGTGATCGACGCGGCCGCGACCAAGCCGTTCGGCTTCATGCCGTTCCGCCCGGGCCCCGGGCTCGGCGGCCACTGCATCCCGATCGACCCCTTCTATCTGACGTGGAAAGCGCACGAAGTCGGCGTCCACACCCGCTTCATCGAACTCGCCGGTGAGATCAACACCGCGATGCCGCGCTGGGTCGTGGAACGGCTCGCCGAAGCGGTCGACCGCCGCTTCGGCAAGGGGCTCTCGGCTTCGCGGATCCTGCTCTTGGGCCTGGCCTACAAGAAGAACGTCGACGACGTGCGCGAGAGCCCGGCCTTCACGATCTGGGAGCTGCTCGAAGCGCGCGGTGCGACGGTCGCCTTCCACGACCCGCACGTCCCGGTCGTCCCGCCGACCCGCGAGCATTCGGCCCTCGCCGGGCGACGGTCGCTGCCGCTCGATCCCGCGACCCTCGAGGCCTTCGATGCGGTGCTCGTGGTCACCGACCACGACTCCATCGACTGGCCGCTCGTCGCCGAGCGCGCGCGCCTCGTGGTCGACACGCGCGACCGGCTGGCGCGGGCCGCCAACGTCGTCGCGGCCTGAGAGGGACACAACTCCAGATTGGTCTTGCCTGGACTTTCTCAACCATCTAAATAGGCTTGCGATCGAGAGGGGGTCGAGCGATGTTCGGGCTTTCGAGCCGGCGGATCCTGGTCACCGGTGGCGCGGGCTTCCTCGGCAGCTTCCTGTGCGAGCGCCTGTTGGCCCAGGGCCACGAGGTGCTCTGCGTCGACAATTTCTTCACCGGGCGACGGCGCAACATCGCGCATCTCTTGGACCATCCGGGCTTCGAGCTGCTGCGGCACGACATCACTTTCCCCCTCTACGTCGAGGTCGACGAGATCTACAATTTGGCCTGCCCGGCCTCGCCCATCCATTACCAGTTCGACCCGGTGCAGACGACCAAGACCTCGGTGCACGGGGCGATCAACATGCTGGGTCTGGCCAAGCGGGTGAAGGCCAAGATCCTGCAAGCGAGCACGAGCGAGGTCTACGGCGACCCGACGCAACATCCCCAACGCGAAGACTATTGGGGCAATGTCAACCCGATCGGCCCGCGTGCTTGTTACGACGAGGGCAAGCGCTGCGCCGAGACTTTGTTCTTCGATTACTGGCGGCAGCACAAGCTGCGGATCAAGGTCGCTCGGATCTTCAACACCTACGGCCCGCGGATGCACCCGAACGACGGGCGGGTCGTCTCCAACTTCATCGTCCAGGCCTTGCTGAACCGGCCGATCACGGTCTACGGCGACGGTAGCCAGACCCGCTCCTTCTGCTACGTCGACGATCTGATCGAGGGGCTCTTGCGATTGATGGCGACCGAGGATTCGCTGACCGGGCCGATCAACCTCGGCAACCCGGCCGAGTTCACGATCCTCGAGCTCGCCCGGAAGGTGATCGACAAGACCGGCTCGCGTTCGCGGATCGAGTTCCGGCCGCTGCCGGAGAACGACCCGGCCCAACGCCAGCCGGACATCGGCCGCGCCCGCGAGCTCTTGGGCTGGCAGCCGACCGTGCCGCTCGACGAGGGGCTCGTGCGAACGATCGCCTATTTCGACGAGCTCCTGCGCGAAGACCCGAAGGCGGCGCAGCGCCTCGGCCGGCAAGGCTGAGCGGTCGGGAGGCGCGCCCTTGAGCCGGGGTGCGGTGCTCGTCACGGGGGGCGCCGGCTATGTCGGCAGTCACGCCTGCAAGGCCTTGGCCCTCGCCGGCTTCACCCCGGTCACCTTCGACAATCTCTCGACCGGCAATCGCTGGGCGGTGCGCTTCGGCCCGCTCGAGCCGGGCGACATCCTCGACCTCGCGGCCCTGCACCTCGCCTTCAAGCGGCACCGGCCGGTGGCCGTGATGCATTTCGCCGGCGCGGCGCTGGTCGGCGAATCGATGCGCGAGCCCGCCTTTTATTGGCGGCAGAACCTCACCGGCACGCTCAACCTGGTCGAGGCCTGCCGGATCCACGAGGTGGGCGCCTTCGTCTTCTCCTCGACCTGCGCGATCTACGGCACGCCCGAACGGGTGCCGATCGACGAAGAGGCGCCCAAAGCGCCGATCAACCCCTACGGCGCCTCCAAGCTCGCAGCCGAGCGGCTCCTGGCCGATGCGGCCATGGCCTACGGGCTGCGCTTCGCGGCCCTGCGCTACTTCAACGCCGCGGGCGCCGATCCCGAGGGCGAGATCGGCGAGCACCGGCCGGTCGAGACCCATCTGATCCCGTTGCTGCTCGATGCGGTCCTCGGCCTGCGGCCGCCGCTGCAGGTTTTGGGCACCGACTATCCGACCCCCGACGGGACGGCGATCCGCGACTATGTCCACGTGGCCGATCTCGCCGTGGCGCACGTCCGGGCCCTCGAGCATCTCTTGGCCGGCGGCGACTCGCTCGTCTGCAATCTCGGCACGGGCGAGGGTCATTCGGTGCGCCAGGTGATCGAGGCTGCCGAACGGATCACCGGCCGGCCGGTGCCGCGGGTCGAAGCGCCACGTCGCCCGGGCGACCCGCCCCGGCTCGTGGCCGATCCCGGCCTCGCCCGCGAGCGCTTCCGCCTTTTGCCCTCGAACCTCGCGGGGCTCGAGCGGATCCTCGAGACCGCCTGGGCCTGGCACGCACGGCACCGCGCCCGCCGCCTCGCCGGGGGATGAGGCGGCCCTGCCGACCGACACGGGCTCGTCGGCCGGGGCGGGTCCCGCCGGCGGCCCGTCCCGCCCGCGGCTCAGCCGGTCTCGAGCCCGGCGGGGGAAGGGCCGCGGCGCTGCGGCGCCGAGCGCGCCGGGGGTTCGGTCGGGGGCGGCCCGTTCTCGCCACCGCTCCCCTCGCGCGACGGTAGACGCAGCTTGCCGCGCCGGCCGCAGCCGGCCGGGCCCAGCGCCAGGAGGAGCAGGAGCCGGCGCCGGCTCACCGCCGGGCCTCGCCCAGAAACCGAGCGCGGGCCGCGGCGATCGCTTCCCGCACCCGCACCGGGGCGGTCCCGCCGAAGCTCGTCCGGCTCGCGACCGACCGGTCGACGCCCAGCACCTCGCGCACGCGCGGATCGAGGCGCGGGTCGAGCGCCGCGAGCTCGGCATCCGACAAATCCTCGAGCCCGCACCCCAGCTCCTCGGCCCGGCGCACGGCGCGTGCCGCCACGGCGTGCGCCTCGCGGAACGGCACGCCCTTCACCCGCACGAGCCAATCCGCGAGGTCGGTCGCGGTCGTGTGGCCGAGGCTCGCAGCGGCACGCAACCGGGCGACGTCGAACCGTGCCTCGCGCAGCATCGCCGCGCTCGCGGCGAGACAGAGCTCGAGCGTGTCGGCGGCGTCGAAGAGGCCCTCTTTGTCCTCTTGCATGTCCTTGGAATAGGCGAGCGGCAGGCCCTTGAGCACGGCGAGCAACGCCACGAGATGGCCGATCACCCGGCCGCTCTTGCCGCGCACGAGCTCGGCCGCATCCGGATTGCGCTTCTGCGGCATGATCGAGCTGCCCGAGGTGAAGGCCTCGGGTAAGCGGACGAAGCCGAATTGCGGGGTGGCCCAAAGGACGAGCTCTTCGGCGAGCCGCGAGAGATGGACGGCACAGATCGCGGCGGCGGCCAGATAGTCGAGGGCGAAGTCGCGGTCCGAGACGGCATCGATCGAATTCGCCATCGGCCGGTCGAAGCCGAGCTCTTCGGCCGTGGCCTCGCGGTCGATCGGGAAGCTCGTGCCGGCGAGGGCCGCGGCCCCGAGCGGGCACTCGTTGAGCCGCCGCCGGGCGCAGGCGAAACGGTCGCGGTCGCGCCCGAGCATCTCCACGTACGCCACGAGATGATGGCCGAGGGTGACGGGCTGGGCGGCCTGCAGGTGGGTGAAGCCGGGCATGACGTCGGCGGCGTGGCGCTCGGCGAGGTCGAGGAGGACCGCTTGCAGCTCGCGCAGGAGTGCCTCCGCACGGTCGATCGCCGAACGCACCCAAAGCCGCAGGTCGGTCGCCACCTGGTCGTTGCGCGAGCGGGCGGTGTGCAGCCGGCGACCGGCCTCGCCGATCCGCTCGGTGAGCCGGGCTTCGATGTTGAGGTGGATGTCCTCGAGCGCCGGATCGAAGACGAAGCGGCCCTCCTCGATTTCGCGGGCGATCGCCTCGAGCCCCGCCAAGATCGCGTCCCGATCCGCCTCGCCGATGATCCCGGAAGCGGCGAGCATCCGGGCGTGCGCCACGGAGCCGCGGATGTCCTCGGCCCAAAGGCGCTTGTCGAAGCCGATCGAGGCGTTAATTCGTTGCATGAGCGGGGCCGCATCGGTCGCGAAATGGGCGCCCCAGAGCTCGCGCGCCGATCGTGTCGTGCCGCTCGTCATCCCGGCCTCGTTCCCGGAGCCCGCCGCGTGATCCGCAGCCTCGCCCGTCTCCTCGTCCTCGCCTCGGTTCTGCTCGCCTTGCCGGCGGCGAGCGCACCGATCCTGCTCAAAGAGCCGAAGCCCTTGCCGGATCTGGCCTTCGAGACCCTCGACGGGAAGCCGGCCAAGCTTTCGGATCTCGAGGGCAAGGTCGTGGTGCTCAACTTCTGGGCCACCTGGTGCGCGCCCTGCCGGGAGGAGATGCCCTCGCTCGACCGGCTGCAGGCGGCGTTCGACCCGAGCGCGGTCGTGGTCGTCGCCCTCGCCGTCGAGCGGTCGGCGCCGGAGCGGATCAAAGCGTTCCTCGACGAAGCGGGCGTCGGCCGGCTCGCCGTCTATCGCGACCCGACCGCGGCCACAAGCCGCGCGGTCGGCCTGCCGGGCCTGCCGGCCACACTCCTGATCGACCGCGAGGGCCGGGAGGTCGGCCGGGTTCTCGGCATCGCCGAGTGGGACGGCCCGATCGCGGTCGGGGCGATCCGAACGCTTCTCGAGCGGCGCGGCTGAGACCGGGCCGCCTTGCGAGCGGTGGCGGGCGTTCCTACTCTCGGCCCGACACCGAACGGGAGGCCACGGATGAACCGCCGCACGCTCCTCGCATCCGCCGCCGCGCTCGGGTTCGGCGCGCCGTTCGCCCGGGCTCTGGCCGCGCCGCCGGCGCATTGGCCCAAATCCCTGACGCTCGGGACCGCGTCGGTGGGCGGAACCTATTACGTCTACGGCCAGGCCTGGGCGAGCCTCGTTTCCGAGAAGATCGGGGTGCCGATCAGCACACAGCAGACCCAGGGCCCCAACCAGAACATCATCCTGGTCGAAGACCGCCAGATCGAGCTCGGCATGACCACGATGGGCATCGCGCTGCAGGCCTGGGAAGGCACCGGCGCCTGGACCCAGGGTCGCAAGTTCCGCGACATCCGCGCGATGTTCCCGATGTACGACACGCCGTTCCACTTCGTGGCGCTCGAGCGTTCGGGCATCAAGAGCGTGGCCCAGCTCGCCGGCAAGCGGGTCGGTGTCGGACCGCGCGCCGGGACCCCGGGCACCTATTTCCCGCTGATGTTCGACGCGCTGGGTCTCAAAGTGACGATCGTCAACGGGCAAGCCTCGGACATGGCGAGCCAGCTCGCCGACGGCTTGATCGATTGTTTCGCCTTCGCGGCCGGGCTGCCGATCGCCTCCTTCTCGGAGCTCGAGGCGACCCAGAAGGTGACCTTCTTCAGCTTCAGCCGCGACGAGATCGCCAAGCTCAAAGCCAAGTTCCCGGAGCTTTCGGATGCGACGATCCCGGCCGGGACCTACAAGACCTTGACGGAGAGCCAGCCGACCCTCGGCATCTTCAACTTCGCGATCTGCCACAAGAGCCTGCCCGACGACCTCGTGGAAGCGATCGTCCGGACGATCTTCGAGAACCACGAGGCGCTGGTCAAAGGCCACGCCGCGGCCAAGGAAACGGTGCTGGAAAACGTCAACCGCAACGGTTTCCTTCCCTTCCATCCCGGCGCGGCCAAATACTACAAGTCGAAAGGGATCGAGATCCCGGCGAACCTGATCGGCGCCTGATCGGTCGGAGGGGTCGAGCTTGGAGGTGCGCCGGCCCGCCGCGACGCGCGACGCCGCGAGGGAGCCGGCGGCCCCTCGGCCCGCCCTCGACCCGGACGAGTTCGCCGGGCCACGGCGCAGCTTGCCCGCCGGCTGGTCGCGGATCGTCCGCGCGGTCGCGGTGCTCTACGCATTGGGCCACCTGGTCGTCCTCAACCTCTACCCGGTCGACCCCTGGCTCTTCCGCGCGGGCCATCTCTGCGGCGGCATCGTCTTGATCCTCCTCGTCTTCCGCCCCGGTCGGCGCGCTGCCGTCGACCGCGTGCCGGTCCTCGATCTCGTGCTCGCGGGCGCCGCTATCGCCGTGTTCGCCTACGTTTGGGTCGAGCTCGACGGGCTCTTGTTCCGTGCCGGGGCGATGTGGACCCCGGGCGACGTGGCGATGGGGGTGGTCGGCACGCTGCTCGTCCTCGAGGCGACGCGTCGGGTGGCGGGCCTCGCCCTTCCGATCATCGCCCTCGTCTTCGTCCTCTACGCCTTCGTCGGACCTTGGCTGCCCGGTGTCCTGCACCATCGGGGATACGACCTGCCGCGCTTTTTCACCTACATCTTCAGCGATCAAGGCATTCTCGGCATCACGGTCTCGGTCTCCTCGACCTACGTGATCTTGTTCGTGACACTCGGCGCTTTCATGGGTGTGTCGAAGATCAGCGACTATTTCAACGACCTCGCACTCGCCCTGTTCGGCCGGGCGCGTGGCGGGCCCGCCAAGGCGACGGTCGTCTCGGGCGTCCTGTTCGGCTCGATCAGCGGCAGTGCCGTCGCCAACGTCGTGGCCTCGGGGACCTTCACGATCCCGATGATGCGGCGCGTGGGCTACGACCGGGCCACCGCCGCCGCGATCGAGGCGACCTCCTCGACCGGCGGTCAGATCACCCCGCCCGTGCTCGGTGCCGGTGCCTTCTTGATGGCCGAGATGACGGGCATCCCCTACGCGACGATCGCGGTCGCCTCGATCCTCCCCTGCTGGCTCTTCTACGTCGCCTGTTTTGCCCACGTGGAGCTGCACGCCCGTCGCCACGGCCTCGACGGCCTGCCGCGCTCGGAACTGCCGCCCACGGGCGCCGTCCTGCGCAAGCTCTACCTCTTCGCCCCCCTCGCCGTTCTGGTCGGCGCCCTCTACGCGGGCTTCTCGCCCCTGCGCTCGGCCACGCTCGCGATCCTCGCGACGATCGTCGCGAGCTGGCTCGCCCGCGACGCTCCCATGGGGCCGCGGCGCATCCTGGAGGCCCTCGAGCGGGCGGCCTCGGACGTCCTCCAGCTCGTCGCGGTTTGCGGCTGTGCCGGGATCATCGTCGGGGTGATCGCGCTGACCGGCATCGGCGGCCGGTTCTCGCAGCTGCTCTTGGGTCTCGCCGCCGGCCATGCGCTCCTCGCCATGGTGTTCGCCATGGTGATCGCGCTCGTCCTCGGCATGGGCATGCCCACGACCGCGGCCTATGCGATCGCCGCCTCGGTCCTCGCCCCCGGCCTCGCGCGGATGGGGATCGAGCCGCTGGTCGCGCATTTCTTCATCTTCTACTTCGCCGTGATCTCGGCGATCACGCCACCGGTCGCTCTCGCTTCCTTCGCCGCCGCCACCATGGCCCGCGCCGATCCGTGGAAAACCTCTTGGCTCGCCGTCAAGTTGGGGCTCGCGGCTTTCATCGTTCCGTACATGTTCTATGCGAGCCCCGTCTTGCTGGCACAGGGCGATGTCTCGGCGATCCTCCTAGCCACGGCAACCGCGACGATCGGTGTGATCCTCTTGGCCTGTGCTTCCGACGGCCGGTTGTTCGGATCGCTCGCGCCCCTGCCGCGCCTCTTGCTCGGAGCTGCCGCCGGCTTGCTGCTCGTGCCCGAGCACGCGACGGATCTTTGGGGGCTCGGGCTCGCGGCCGCCGTGGCGGCATGGCAGCGATGGCCGCGCCTCGGTCGCTCGGCCGCCTCGTGACGGCCGCTCTCCTCGCTTTGCTCGCGGCCTGCGCGCGCGAGCCGCCGCGCACGCCCCCGCCGGTCTCGGGCTGCCTGGACGCGCTGCGCGCCGCGGGCCTCGCGGTCGAAGCTTGGGACGCACCCGCCTCGGGCGCTTGCCGCGTGGATGCGCCGGTCCGCCTCGCCCGGACCGGCCTGGTGTTCGATCGGCCGCTCGAGACGAGCTGCCCCTTGGCCCTCGCCTGGCTGCGCTTCGAACCCGAAGTGCGCGTGATCGCGCGGCGCGAGCTCGGCCGCGAGCCGCGCGGGGTGATCCACATGGGAAGCCACGCCTGCCGGCGGATGACCGGCAATGCCGGGCGGGCGAGCCTGCACGCCCGGGCGCTCGCCCTCGACCTCGCGGGCTTCGAGTTCCCGGACGGCAGCCGAGTGACGGTCCTCGAGCACTGGTCCGACCGCGGCCCGCGCGGCCGCTTCCTGCGCGCCGTCGCGAAGGCCGCCTGCCGCCATTTCGCGATGGTCTTGACGCCACGGAGCGACCGCTTCCACCTGGACCACCTCCATCTCGACCTCGGCCCGTTCGTGCGCTGCGACGCCTGAGAGACCGCCCTTGCGCATCCTCGATCGCAGCTTCGTGGACCGGCGCTCGCCCTGGCGGGACGCCCACGCCGCGACGATCGCCGAGACCCCGGAGGGCCTCGTGGCCGCGTGGTTCGCCGGTTCCAAGGAGGGAAACCCGGACGTCGCGATCTGGTCCGCCCGGCAGGAGGGCGGCCGTTGGAGCGATCCGGTGCGCCTGTTCGAAGGGCGGGACGGTGGTGGCGCGCCACGGCCCTGCTGGAACCCGGTCCTCCACCGGCTGCGCGCGGGCCCGCTCCTCCTGTTCTACAAAGTGGGACCGCGGCCGCGCCGCTGGTGGGGCATGATCGCGCGCTCGGAAGACGGCGGGCGGAGCTGGGGCCGCCCGCATCGGCTGCCGGACGGGATCTTCGGGCCGGTCAAGAACGCCCCGCTCGAGCTGCCCTCGGGAGCGCTCCTGTGCGGCTCCTCCTCCGAGCTGTTCGGCTGGCGCTGCCAGATCGAGCGCACCGACGACGGCGGCCGGAGCTGGCGCCGCGTGGCGGTCTTGAACCACCCCTTCACGCGCTTGCCCGGGGGCTTCAAGGCCAACCAGGCCACTCTCGTCGACCATGGCGGCGGACGGATCCGGGCACTCTGTCGGACCAAGCAGGGCTTCATCGCCGAGAGCTGGTCGGAGGACGGTGGGCAGACCTGGTCGACCATGCGCGCGACCGACCTCGCCCATCCGAACGCCGCCTTCGATGCCCGCCGGCTCGCCTGCGGCCGGTTCCTCTTGGTCCACCACCCGAGTGCCCAGGGCCGCGACCGGCTCGTCGCGAGCCTCTCCGAGGACGGCAGAAGCTGGCGACCGGTGCTCGAGCTCGAGAACGAGCCGGGCCAGGAATTCTCCTATCCCTCGATCCACGAGGATCCGGACGGTCTCGTCCATCTCGTCTATTCCTGGAAGCGGCGGCGGATCGCCCATCTCGTGTTGGAGCCGGGCGGATGAGCGGCGCCGAACGGCTGGAGCTGCGCCACGGCCGGGCCCCGCACGCCGCCAACCTCGCGCTGTGCGCCGGTCTCGTCCTCTTGTTCGCCGGGCAGGCGACGAGCGGCCAGGAGGGCGCGGCCGTGCTCTTGCTCCCGGCCCTGATCCTGTTCGGTGGCTTCGGTCTGCGGAGCGCCCTCTGCCTGCTCGATCGCCGGCCGGTGGCGGTGCTCGACCGCGAGGGCGTCTGGATTCCCGAGCTCATGAGCCGACCCCTCCCCTGGCGCGCGGTCGAAGCGGTCGAGGAACGCCGCTTCGGCCGCAGCCGGCTCTTTTTCTACGTCGCCGACACGGGCCCTTGGCTGCGGCCGGACCGCCGGGGTGGCTTCGGCCCCGAGGCGCTCGGCAGCCTGCTGCCGGGCTTCGCCCGGCCGCGGATCACGCTCGAGACGCACTGGCTCGACCATTCGCACCGGGAGATCCGCGAAGCGGTGGCGAGCTTCTGGGGCGCAGCGCGGGCAGCCGAGGCGGCGCGAGCCTAGATGATCGCGTGGCGGACTTTGGCCGAAATCCACTCGCTCACGATCACGGTCGCGAGGATGACGAGGAGGATCACGGTCACCTGCGGCCAGGCGAGGGTGTTCAAGGAGGCCTGCAGCTTGAGGCCGATCCCGCCCGCGCCCACGAGCCCCAGCACGGTCGATTCGCGGATGTTGATGTCCCAGCGGAACACCGTGACGCCGGCGAAAGCCGGCAGAATTTGGGGGACGATCGCGTAGTCGAGCACCTGGAGGCGGGAGGCTCCGGTCGCCGTCACCGCCTCCACCGGTGCCGGGTCGATTTCTTCGATCGCCTCGTAAAGAAGCTTGCCGATGAAGCCGATCGAGCGGAGGGCGATCGCGAGGATGCCGGCGAGTGTGCCCGGGCCCACGATCGCGACGAGCAGCAACCCCCAGATCAAGGAATTGATCGAGCGCGAGGCGACGATCAGGAGAAGCGCCAGCGGGCGGACCAATAGCACGCTCGGCGTCGTGTTGCGGGCGGCACAGAACGCCACCGGCACGGCGAACAGCACGGCGAGCAGCGTCCCGAGCGTGGCGATGTTGAGCGTGTCCCACAGCGGCCACCAGAGCTGATCGAGATAGGACCAGCGCGGCGGCACCATGCGCGAGCCGATGTCGGCCGCCTGGCGCGGCGCGTCGGCCACGAAGGCCCAGATCGTGTCGCGGTTCATCACCTGCCAGGAGAAAACGGCGAGCGCCACGAGGGCGAGCCAGCCGAACCAGAGGGCGAGTCGGGCGCGCGGTGTGCGGTGGCGCCAAGAGGTCCGGTCTTCGGCGCGCAGGAACGGCATCACTGGACCCACTTGCGCACGTGGCTCGAACTGTACTCGGCGAGCATCACGATCGCGACGATCAAAAGCAGGATGGCGGCAGCCGAGTCGTATTCGTAACGGTCCATCGCGGTCTCGAGCGTCGCGCCGATGCCGCCAGCGCCCACGATGCCGATGACCGCGGATTCGCGGAAGTTGATGTCGAGCCTGTAGAGTGAGAGGCCGATGAGCCGCGGCATGACCTGCGGCTGCACGGCCCAATTCACGACCTGTGGCCAGGAAGCCCCGGTCGCCCGGATCGCCTCGACTTGCGTTTCGTCGATGTCCTCGATGTCCTCCGCCAAGAGCTTGGCCAGAAAGCCGATCGTGTTGAAAGTCAAGGTGAGGAAACCGGCGAACGGACCGAAGCCGAACATCGCCACGAAGAAGATCGCGACGATGACTTCCTGCAGCGCCCGCGAGAGCGCGATGATGCCGCGACACAGGAAATAGATCGGCACGGGTGCGAGGTTGCGGGCAGCACCGATCCCGATCGGCACGGAGACCAGGATCCCCGCTACCGTGGCCGTCACCGTCATGGTCAAGCTCTCGATCATCCCCTGCAGGATGTCGGAGCCGCGGGTGGTGAAGTCGGGACGGAAGAAACTCTGGACGAAGGCCCAGCCGCGGCCGAGACCGTCCCACACCCGCGCCCAGTTGACGTCCACGGTCGAGGTCGCGAGCAGGAGGTAGAGAAGGGCCGCCGCGTAGCCCAGCCAACGCAGCCGCGGATCGGCGATCAGCGGGGGGCGACGCCAGGTCCGCCGGACGGCCGCGGCCATCAAGCGAGCCCCTCGAGTCGTTCCTCGTCGAGCGCGTCGAGGCGCGCCTGGGCCGCCGCTCGACGGCGCACGGCTGTCCAGTCTTCCTCGCCATAGATCCGGGTCAGTGCGGTATCGTCGAGCGCCTCGACCGGGCCGTCGAAGACGATCTGCCCGGCCCGCAAGCCGACGATCCGCTCGACGAACTGCTGGGCCAGGACGACGTCGTGGATGTTGATGATCGCCGGCAGGCGGCGCTCCTCGCAAATCTCGCGGATGAGACGCATGATCTGCCGCGAGGTCTTGGGATCGAGAGCCGCGGTCGGCTCGTCGATCAACAGGAGATCGGGCTCCTGGGCGAGCGCCCGGGCGATGCCGACGCGCTGGCGCTGCCCCCCCGACAGCGCGTCCGCCCGCCTGTCGGCGTGCTCGACGAGGCCGACCCGCTCCAGAAGCGCGAAGGCCCGCTCGATGTCGGCCGGCGGAAAGCGGCGGGTGAAGCTCTGCCAGAAGGCGACGTAGCCGAGCCGGCCCGACAGCACGTTCTCCATGACCGTGAGCCGTTCGACGAGCGCGAATTCTTGGAAAATCATGCCGATCCGGCGGCGGGCCCGGCGGAGTTCGGCCCCACCCAGTGCGGTGAGCTCGAGGGTGCCCAGGAACACCCGCCCGGCGGTCGGCTCGACCAGGCGGTTGATGCAACGGATGAGGGTCGACTTACCGGCACCCGAGGGGCCGATCAGCCCCACGATCTCGCCCGACGACACGGCGAGCGAGACGCCCTTGAGCGCCTCCTCGCCGGTCTCGTAGCGCTTGACCAGCCCCTCGATCCGAAGTGCCTGGGCCCCGCTCATTTGCAGTCGTATTTGACGCCCATGGCCTTGTCGATCTCGCGCACGATCTCCCAATATTCCTTGTAGGTGATCGGAATGAACGTCTCCTGGGGCGGATCCGACTTCTCGTATTCCTTCAGAAGCTCGCTGCCCTCCCAGGGAAAGCTGAAGAACGCTTCACGGACCTTCTACGCGAGCTCGGGCTTCAGATTGTAGACGTAGCCGTAAGCCGTGGTCGGAAAGCGCGGCGAGCGGTAGATCGTGACGATCTGCTCGGGCTTGGGATTACCGCGCGCGAACATGCGCTTCATCACCGAATTGGCGATCGCAGCGGCCGGGTAATCCTTGTTGGCGACCCCGAGAATCGAATTGTCGTGCTTGCCTGAAAACACGGGCTCGTAATCGCGCCCGGCCTCGAGACCGAACTTGTCGCGCAACAGGGCGGAGGGCGCCTTGTAGCCCGAGTTCGAAGTCTCGGCTGTGAAGGCCATCTTCTTGCCCTTGATGTCCTCGATCTTGGTGATCCCGCTGCCCGGGTAGGTGATGATCTCCATGTTGTAGCCGAACTCGCCGGATTTCGAGGCCATCATCGCGAACGGCACGAAGCCCGCGCAATTCACCGCGAGCGGGGTCGACCCGGTGTTGAACCCGGCGACGTGCAGGCGGCCGGCTCGCATCGCTTCGATCTGCGCGGCATTGGACTGCACGGGGAAGAACTGGACGCGCTTACCCGTGACTTTCTCCATGTGCTTGAGGAAACCCTCGTAGACCTTGGCGTATACCGAGGGATCCTCGACCGGCGTGTAGGCGAAGATCAGGACGGACGGATCGACCCACTCCTTGGGGTCGCCGGGTGGGTCGGCGACGAGGTCGCCGTCCGCATCCTTGAAGCGGGGATCCATCGCCCAGCCCGGCGAGCCCAGTCCGAGGAGGAGGGCGGTCCCGAGCGCGAAACCGAGGAAACGGCGGGTCTTCATTGGGAGGTCCTTCTCGATCGGCGACGTCGCCTCCGTCGCAGCGATCGATGGCAAACTCGTGAGGTTCTGTCGACCACCCCCCGAGCCGTCCCGGGCTCAGCGGCATTCGTAACGAACGCCCAGGGCCCGATCGATCTCGCGCACGATCGCATAAGTCTCGTGGTAACGGATCGGCACGAAACGCTCGAGCGGCGGGTCGTGCTTGGCGAACTCCCGGGCGAATTCGGTTCCTTCCCAAGGGAAGTCGAACAGGGCTTCGCGGATCGTCCGGGCGAGATCCGGGTGAAGGTCGTGGGCGTGACCGAAGGCGCTCGTCGGAAACGGCTCGGAGCGGAAGATCACCACCAGATCCTCGGCCCGGATCATGCCGCGGGCGATCATCCGATTGCGGATCGAATCGGCGACCGCCGCGGCCGGATAGTCGCGGTGGGCGACGCCCAGGATCGAATTGTCGTGCTTGCCGGAGAACACCGGGGTGTAGTCCCGCCCGGCCACAAGCCCGAAGCGGTCGCGCAAGATGGCCGAGGGTGCCTTGTATCCGGAATTGGAGGTCTCGGCGGTGAAGGCGAGGACCCTGCCACGCAGGTCCTCGACCTTCGCGATGCCGCTCCCCGGGTGGGTGATGATCTCCATCCGGTAGCCGAACGAGCCGTCCTTGGCCGCCATCATCGCGAAGGGCACGAAACCCGCGCAATTCACCGCGAGCGGTGTCGTGCCCGGGTTGAAGCCCGCCACGTGCAGACGGCCCGCGCGCATCGCCTCGACCATCGCAGCGTTCGACTGCACCTGCAGGAATTGGACCTTGCGCCCGGTCCGGCGTGCCAGGTGGTCGACGAGCTCGGCGAAGATCCGGGCGTAGAGCGAGGGATCCTCGGCCGGGGTATAGGTGAAGACCAGGTTCGACGGATCGACCCAGCGGGCCGGATCCTCGGGTGGATCGGCCACGAGATCGCCGTCCGTGTCGCGATAGCGGGGGTCGAGCGCGACGGCGCGGGACGCCACGAGGCCGGCTGCCGCGGCCGCGAGGGTGAGATGGAGAAGGAAGCGGCGGTCGAGGCGGTGCGTCACCGGAAGCCCTCCGAGGTGCGGTGCCGGCCGGACGGCCCCACTCGACAGCGCCGGCGCGGGGCGGCAGGCTCGGCGGCACCCGGATAGAGCCGGGGGTGGACCTCGTTGAGTGCCAAACTCTCGATCGGCTGTGGGGCCGGGTTCGCGGCCGACCGGCTCGACGCCGCGGTCGAACTCGTCGAGCGGGTCGCCCTCGATTGGCTCGTGCTCGAGTGTCTGGGCGAGCGCACGCTCGCCTTCGCCCATCGCGACCGCCGCGCGGATCCCGCCAAGGGCTACAACCCTTTGCTCGAGCGGCGGATGCGGGCGCTCCTGCCGGTTTGCCGGCGACGCGGCACGCGGCTCCTCTCGAACATGGGTGCGGCCAACCCGCGGGCCGCCGGCGAAGCGACCGTGCGGGTGGCGCGGGAACTCGGCCTGGCCGGGCTCCGCGTGGCGATCCTCCTGGGCGACGAGGTGAGCGGCGTGCTCGATCCCGATACCCCGCTCTGGGAAGGCGGCCGGCTCGCCGACCGGCCGGGGCTCGTCGGCGCCAACGCCTATTTGGGTGTCCAGGAGCTCCTCCCGGCGCTCGAAACCGGGGCGGAGGTGATCCTCACGGGCCGGGTCGCCGACCCCTCCCTCTTCCTGGCCCCCATGGTCGCACGGTTCGGCTGGGTGCTCGACGACTGGGCGAAGCTCGCCGCGGGCACGGTCGTGGGCCATCTGCTCGAATGCGGGATGCAAGTCTCGGGCGGCTATTTCGCCGATCCGGGCAAGAAGGACGTGCCGGGGCTCGCCCGCTGCGGCTTCCCGTTCGCCGAGGTCGAAGCCGACGGGACCGCGGTGATCGGCAAGACGCCGGGTTCGGGTGGCCGTGTCGATCGGCGAACCGTGGCGGAGCAGCTCTTCTACGAGGTCCACGATCCGACCGCCTATCTCACCCCCGACGTCACGGCCGACTTTTCGACCGTCCGGATCGAGGAGGTGGGGCCCGACCGTGTGCGCGTGTCGGGCGCGCGCGGCCGGCCGCGGCCTTCGACCCTCAAGGTCACGGTCGGCTTCGACGGCGGCTTCCTCGCCGAGGCGGGCGTGTCCTACGCGGGGCCGAACGCCGCGGCGCGCGCGCGGCTCGCCCGTGCGGTGCTGGAGGAGCGGATGCGCGCCGTGCACGGCTTTTCCGGCCCTTTGCGGATCGACCTCGTGGGCCTGCGCTCGCTCCACGCGACCGCTCTTCCCGAGCCGCCCGAGAGCGAGGACGTGCGGCTGCACGCGGCCTTGCGCGCCGGAGACCGGGCCACGGCCGAACTCCTGCTCTGGGAGGTCGAAGCGCTCTTGACCTGCGGCCCGGCCGGGGGTGGGGGCTATCGGGGTGTGATCGTGCCGCAGGTCACGATCGGCTCGGCGAGCCTGCCGCGCGAACGGGTGACCCCTCGGGTCGAGGTGCTCAAGGCATGAGCCGCCGGGTGCCCCTCCACGCGATCGCGCATGCCCGCGCCGGCGACAAAGGCGACACCTCCAACGTGTGCCTGTTCGTCTACGACCCCCGCCATTATCCGGCGCTCCTCCGCGCGGTCGCCCCGGAGCGGCTGCGCGCCGCCTTCCCGAAGCTCTTGCGCGGGCCGATCCAGCTCCACGAGCTCCCGCATCTGCACGGTGTGAACCTCGTGATGGAGAGCGCGCTCGAGGGTGGGGTCAACGCGAGCCTCAACCTCGACGGCCACGGCAAGAGCTGGAGCTTTCTTCTGCTGTCGCTCGAAGCCGAGCTCAAGGAAGGCTAGCCTCCGCCGCCCGCGGGCCAGCCCGTGTAGAGGTCGTCGCGCGTCCAGGGCAGGACCGCGGCACCGCGACGGGTCGCCACGACCTGGAAGAGGCGGAGCGGCCCCTGCGCGAAGCCGACGCTCACCCCAGCCAGGTAGGCGCGCCACATCCGCGTGCGCTCGACGCCCACGAGACGCTCGGCCTCCGCACGGGCGGCTTCGAGGCGCTGGTACCAGAGCCGGCAGGTCCGGGCGTAGTGCCGGCGCAGGCCCTCGACGTCGTGGATCTCGAAGCCCGCGTCTTCCATGACCTCGAGTGTATGACCGATGTGGTCGAGGTCGGAGCCCGGGAAGATGTAGCGCAGGATGATCCGCCGGCTGGCGCTCGGCCGGCGGAAGCGGCGCGGGTCGGACTTGGCGCGGCGGGTGATGCCGTGGTTGAGGAAGACGCCGTCCTCGGCCAAGAGATCGCGGATCTTGCGGAAATATTCGGGATAGCGGTCGATGCCCACGTGCTCGTACATGCCGATGCTGGCGATCCGGTCCCAGGTGCCGGAAAGCTCGCGGTAGTCGCGCAGCTCGATCGTCACCCGGTCGGCGAGCCCGGCCTCGGCGACCCGTGCGCGGGCGAGCTCGGCCTGGGCGGCGGACAGGGTCACACCGTGACCGACGATGCCGTGCTGGCGGGCGGCATGGATCAGGAGCGCTCCCCAGCCGCAGCCGATGTCGAGCAGCCGCAGCCCGGGGCGCAGGCGGAGCTTGCGGCAGACGAGCTCGAGCTTGTCGCGCTGGGCGGCGGCGAGATCGCCCTCGGGGTCGCGGAAATAGGCGCAGGAATACACCATCGCCGGGTCGAGAAAGAGCGCGTAGAATTCGTTGCCGACGTCGTAATGGAAGCGGATCAGCGTTTCGTCCGTCGCCCGGCCGCTGCCCGCCGGCCGTTCGCCTTCGGCCAGCGCGTGGCCGATCGCCGGGATCCGCGTGCGCGCTCGCCAGAGGGGGACGAGCGTACCCCAAGGCAAGCCCGCGAGCACCGACCGCCATCGCGGCCGGCGGGCGCGTTTGCGCGTCGCGATCGCCTCGAACGAGCGGAGAAGGTCGCCCTCGACCGGCTCGAGCCCACCCGTCACGTAGGCGCGGAACAGCGTGTCGAGGCTCGGTCGGGCGAGGATCGCGCCCAGGACACCGGGTCCGGTGATCGCCACCGTGCCCGCCGGCGGGCCGTCCGGCGGCTCGACCCGGCTGCCGTCCCACAGCCGCACCGCGACCGGCAGGCCGGACACCGCGAGCAGGTGTCCGACGAGCCGCCGTGCCGCCTCGGCCAACCGCGGATCGCCACGGGCGTCCGCCGTCACGGGGCTCGACCGGCCCGCAGCCGCGCCCGGAACGCCCGCATGCCCGAGAGCTCGACGCCCCGCTCGTGGACGAACGCGGCGAAGGCGGGATCGCCCAGGATCCGGTACTCCTCGGTCCGCCAATGCGCCCGGTCCGGGACGATGGTCTCGATGTCGCCCGGCGCGTTGGCGTGCAGCGAGAGGAAGGTGACCCCGGGACGCAGCTCGGCGATCAGCCGGCGGTAGGTCGGATCGGCCTCCGGCGAGGGGACGCCCAGAGTCATGAGGAAGCGGTCGACGAACTGGGCGCCCTCGGCCTCGAGCACCTCGAGCCACGGGCGATAGTCCTCGGGTCGCACCGCGCCGAGCTTCAACACGTCGAGGTAGCTCGTGATCTCGCGCGGCAAGAGTACCGGCAAGCGATAGGCGCGGCCCAAGCGGAGATAGATCTCGACGAGCTCCGGGACGGCCGCCGCTCCCATGTGCGTGTCGAGATGGGTCACGTCGATGCCGGCCGAGAGCGCCGCCTCGATCTGCGCGCGCATCTCCTCTTCGGCGGCCACGGGATCGACGTGGCGGCGCAGGAGCACGCAGTTGCGCCACATGTAGCCGTCGTCGTCGACCAACCCACCCTTGCGCGAAGTCCCGGTCAAAGGCCGCCAGCGATAGCCCTGCCATTCGCTCGTGAGCGTGAGGTGCACGCCGAGATCGAGGTCGCGGCGGGTGCGGAACGCTTGCGCGATCTCGGGGAACCAGGGGCACGGCACCATGACCGAGCCGCAGGTGAGCACCCCCGCCTTCGAGAGCTCGAGCATGGCCCGGTTGGCGCCGTGGCACATGCCGACATCGTCGAGATGCGGGATCAGGATGCGGCGTTCGCTCATGCGGCTGGTCCGAAGGCCGGGCACGGGGAAGGTGCCCGTGCGGGCCGGCCCTGTCGAGGCTCAGACCACGGCGGCGATCGTCCGACGGAAACGCAACAGTGCCAAGCTCGCGAAGCCGGCGCCGATCGCGGCCATCGCGAGAAGGCGCGGCCAGAGAATGTCGAGGCCCGCCCCGCGGAACAGCACGCCTTGGGCGAAGGCCACGAGGTGGGTCGTGGGCGAGAGCTGCACGAGGAGCTGGAGCCAGCGCGGCATGCTCTCCAAGGGCGTGAAGCCGCCGGAGAGCAGGTTCAAGATCACGAAGACGGGGATCGAGAGGAGGCCGAAGCGGGGCATGGTCGTGGCCACGGTCGAGAGCATGACCCCGAGAGCCGTCACCGCGAGGAGGTAGATCGCGGCACCGAACGCGAACAGGAGAAGGGAGCCGGCGATCGGCACACCGAGCACGCCGCGCACGACGGCCTCTAAAGAAAGGAGGGCTGCTGCGAGCACGAGGAGGCCGTTCGCCCAGAGCTTGGCCGCCACGACCTCGAACGGCCCGAGCGGGAGCGTGAGGAGATGCTCGAGCGTGCCGTGCTCGCGCTCGCGGATGACGGCCGCCCCGGCGAGGACGATCGCGAGGATCGTCAAGTTGTTGACGAGTTGGGTGACGGCCAGGAAGCGGCCGGCCTCGAGGTTCGGGTTGAAGCGGGCGCGGACCTCGAGGCGGATCGGCACGGCTCCCGAAGCGGCCTCGCGGCCGAGGAAGTGCGCGATCTCGCGCTCGAGGATGGCTCGGGCATAGACCGCACCGTTGCCGGCGAGCGTCATCGCCGTGGCATCGACCAGGAGCGCGAGCTCGGGCCCGCGCTCGGCCAAGAGATCGGCCTCGAAGCCGGCCGGGATCAGGAGGACGAAGGTCGCCTCGCCGCGCTCCATGACCCGCTCGACCTCCTCGAGGCCGATCGCCCGGGCGGGCTTGAACCAGGGCGGCAGGAACGCCTGCGCGAGCCGGACCGAGAGGGCCGAGCCGTCGAGGTCGACCACGGCGATCGCGGCGTCGCGGACCTCGGTTCGCACGCCGCGCGCGACCGTGACGATCGCGATCGTGAAGGTGTAGGCCACGAGGCCCAAGAGCACCGGGTCGCGCAGCACCGCCCAGAGCTCCTTGAGCCCGAGCCGGAAAACGATCCGCAGGCGCGCCAAGGCTTCAGCGCTCCTGCTCGGGCAGGAGGAGAACGGCGAGCGTCCAGAACAGGAGGACGAAGCTCGCGAGTGCCAAAAGGTCGGGGGCGAGCGATGCGAAGCCCAGGCCTTTGTTGATCACGCCCGCGGTGATCCTTTGGAAGTAGAGCGCCGGGAAGGCCTCGCCGATCGCCCGGGAGACCGGGTCGAGGGTCGCGATCGGGTAGAGCATGCCCGAGAAATTGACGGTCGGGATCATGCAGAGGATGGCGGTCGCGAAGATCGCCGCGATCTGCGAGCGGACGAAGGCCGAGACCACGAGGCCGAAGCCGGTCGTCGCGGTCACGAAGAGGAGCGCGCCCAGGGCGAGCACGAGCGGATCGCCGCGCAGTCGGTTGTCGAACACGAAAAGGACGATCAGGAGGAGGGATGCGAAGCTCACGAAGCTCGTGAGCACGTAGGGAAGCTGCTTGCCGAGCAGGAACTCGAGCCGGGTCGCGGGCGTGGTCCAGAGGTTGACGATCGAGCCGAGCTCCTTCTCGCGCACGACCGCGAGGGCGGCGAGCATCGCCGGGATCATGACGAGCTGCATCATCATCACACCGGGCGGGATCGCGGCCGAGGAGAGGAAGGCCTGGTTGTAGCGGAAGCGGGTCTCGAGCCGGAACGGCGCCGCCTTCTCCGCGGCGGGGGCGAGGTCGCGCAAGGCCCGCTCGACCACGCCCAGCACGTAGCCTCGGGCGGTCTCGGCGCGCGTGGTGTTGGCGCCGTCCAGCCAGACCGCGAGCTCGGGCTGCCGCCCGGCCGCGAGGTCGCGGCCGAAGCCCGGCGGGATCGCGAGGACGAGGGCGACGCGGGCGGCTTCGAGCAGCCGATCGGCCTCGGCCGCCGTCGCGACCTCGCCGAAGGGCTCGAAATAGCGCGAGCCCTCGAGGGCGCGGACCACCTCCCGGCTCTCGGGCGTCCGGTCGCGATCGAGCACCGCGAAGCGGAGGTTCTCGACGTCGAAGGAGACCCCGAAGCCCATGGTCAGCAAGAGGACGATCGGGCCCAAGAGCGCGAAGGCGAGGCGGATCGGATCGGCCACGAGTTCGGCCGCCTCGCGCCGGGCGAAGGCCCCGAGCCGGGCGAGCGAGAAGCCCCGCCTCCAGCCCGCGCCCTCGGGCGGGTCGGGGAGCAGGATCGGGGCGGCCGGACCGTCCGCGGGCCGATCGGCGTGCTCGGCTTCGGCCAAGAGTGCCACGAAGGCGGCCTCGAGCTCGCCGCCGCCGTGCGCCCGGGCGATCGCCTCCGGCTCGCCCACCGCCAGGAGGCGACCGGAGTGCATGAGCGAGACCCGATCGCAGCGCTCGGCCTCGTTCATGAAGTGGGTGGAGAGGAAGATCGTCACGCCCTGCTCGCGCGAGAGCGCGATCAACAGCTCCCAGAACCGGTCGCGAGCGATCGGGTCGACCCCGCTCGTGGGCTCGTCGAGGATCAAGATTTCGGGCTCGTGCAGGGTCGCGACCGCGAGCTGGAGGCGCTGGCGCACGCCCAGGGGCAGCGCCGGCGGCCGCCGCTCGGCGACCGAGAGGAGCTCGAAGCGCTCGAGCTGCCCGGCCACACGGCGGTCCCGCTCGGCTGTGGGAAGGCCGTAGATCGCGGCGTGCAGCTCGAGGTTCTGGCGGACGGTGAGCTCCTCGTAGAGCGAGAAGGACTGCGACATGTAGCCGATCCGCCGACGGGCGGCGAGCGAGTCGGCACCGGCCTTCTCGCCGAGCACGAAGGCTTCGCCCGAGCTGGGCTCGAGCAGGCCCACGAGCATCTTCATGGTCGTGGTCTTGCCGCAGCCGTTGGAGCCCAGGAAACCGAAGATCTCGCCGCGCGCGATCGCGAAATTCACGGCGTCGACGGCGGTGAACCCGTCGAAGCGCTTGGTGAGCGCGCGCGCCTCGATCACCGGCCGCTCGTCCGCCGCCAACGGGCGCGGGATGCGTCGGACCGGCCGGTGCTCGCGCCGCCGCTCGGCCGGCAGGAGGGCCACGAAGGCCTCGTCGAGCCGAGCGGTCCCGGTGCGTGCGCAGAGCTCGGCGGGCGGGCCCTCGCCCAAGATCCGGCCCGAGTCCATCGCGACGACCCGGTCGAAGCGCTCGGCCTCGGCCATGTAGGCGGTGGCGAACAGCACGGTCATCCCCGGCCGGCCGGCCCGGATCGCCGCCAAGAGCTCGAAGAACCGGCGGCGGGAGAGCGGGTCGACGCCGGTCGTGGGCTCGTCGAGGATCAAGAGGTCGGGGTCGTGGACGAGGGCGCAGGCGAGTGCGAGCTTCTGCTTCATCCCGCCCGAGAGCTTGCCGGCGGGCCGCTTGAGGAACGGCGACAGGCCCGTCGCGAGCGCGAGGGTCGCGATCCGCCGCTCGGCATCGGCCGGAGCGAGGCCGTAGAGCCGGGCGAAGAAGCCGAGGTTCGCGGCCACCGAGAGGGTCGGGTAGAGGTTCCGCCCGAGCCCCTGGGGCATGTAGGCGACCCGGGTAGCGAGCCGGCGCCGCTCGGCCCGGCGCGACGGGTCGAGCCCGAGCACCCGGAGTTCGCCTTCCTGTAAGCGCCGGGCGCCGGCGAGGAGGGCCAGCAGCGTCGACTTGCCCACCCCGTCCGGGCCCACGAAGCCCACGAGGGCACCTTCGGGGATCTCGAGCGTCACGGAATCGAGCGCGCGGATCCGCCCGTAATCGTGGACGAGGCCGCGACAGCGGACCGCGGGCTCAGCCCCGGGCGGCATCGGGCAGCCGCACCGCGAGCCGCTCTGGCCACACCACGGCCGGATCGACCGCAAGGTAGACCGTGCCCGGTATCCCGGTCTTCACGACATCGGCATGCGCCCGCAGGAGCTCGGGCGGGATCCGCACCTGGACCCGGAACATGAGCTTCTCGCGCTCGGCCTCGGTCTCGACGTAGCGCGGGGTGAACTGGGCCTCGGCGGCCACGAAGCTCACGCGCGCGGGGACGACCCATTGCGGCGCGGCATCGAACACGATCCGCGCTTCGGCGCCCCAGCGCAGCCGCCCGGCGACCGCGGTCGGCACGAAGACGACCATGAAGACGTCCTCGAGGTCGAGGAGCGAGACGACGCGCGCACCCGGTGCGAGCACCTCGCCCGGCTCGGCGAGCCGGTATTGAACGCGGCCGGCGCGCGGCGCGCGGAGCGTGTACTCGGCGAGATCGCTGCGGATGCGTTCGACGGTCGCGCGGGCCGCGGCGATCGCCGCCTCGGCGCGCTGGACCCCGGCCCGGGCGGCGGCGAGCGCCGCCTCCGCGGTGGCCTTCTGGGTGCGCCGCAGATCGACGACCTGGCTCGGGGTGAAGCCGCGCTCGCCCAGGCTCTGGGCGCGCTCCAGCTCGTGGATCGCGAAGGCGAGCTCGCTCTCGCGCTGGCGCTCGAGCGCCCGGGCCTCCGCGAGCGCCTGCTCGGCCTGGTGCAGCGCCGCCTCGGCCTCGCGCAGCCGGGCCTCGACCTCGCTCGCCTCGATGCGAGCGACGATTTGGCCGGCCTCGACCCGATCGCCCTCGCGCACGAGAACCTCGACGAGTCGGCCGCCGAAGCGGGTGGCGACGTCGATCCGCCGGGCCTCGCTGCGGCCGTGGGTGCGCCAGATGCCCTCGGGCAGCGGCGCCTCGCGGCCGAAATGCCACCAGGCGGCGCCACCGGCGAGGACGGCGATCGCGAGCAGGAGAACGAAAGGGAGCGATCGTCTCGGCAAGGCGGCTCGAAACTCCGGTCCGACGCGAGCGGTCGTGCCGGACCGCCATTCGGGAAGCCTACACGAGCGGGACGACGGGCGCATGTGCGGCAAAGGCGGGGCCGATCGTCGCGCCCGCAGCAGGACGAACCGAACACCAGCCGTTAGCTTGCCCGCCGCGCTCGGGCGGGTCGACGGGGATGGAACGGCGGGCGAGCGAGCGGTTGCGCAGCGCGTCGATGGGGCTCGGGCGCGCTCTGCTGTTGGCCCTTTGGGCGAGCAAGCTCGTGGCCCTGCTCACCGCCTCGGCTACGCCGGCGGCCGTCGCTCGGCCGTTGCTCCTGGTCTACGGCGCCGTCGCCCTCCTCCAGGTCGGCCCGGCGAGCCGGCGGCTCGCCCTCGCCCTGGCACTCCCGGCGGTCGCGCTCGCGCTCGTCGAGGGGCGGCCGACGCTCCTGCTCGAAGGGCTCGATCAGGCCCTGCTCTACCCCGCCTTTCTCGGCACGATCACCCTCGTCCGAGCCCTGGCCGCGGTGCATCCGGCGGTCGAGCGCGCCCGCGAGCGAACCGAGCGCCTGCCGAACGAGGCCCGCGCGCTGGGCTTCTTCTTGGGCGGGCACCTCTTCGGCGCCGTGCTCACCGCCGGAAGTTTCGCGCTCCTCGCCCCCCTCGCCGATCCACGGGCGAGCGAGGCGGAACGTGCCCGGCTCGCCGCCATGGCACTGCGTGGATCGTGCCTCGCCGTGCTCTGGTCGCCCTTCTTCGTGGGCATGGCCTTGGTCACCCGACACTTCCCCGAGTTGGCCCTCTGGCGGGTCACGCTCCTGGGCCTCGCGCTCTCCCTGCTCGCCCTGGCCCTCACGCTGGCGACCGACGCCCGCGGCGCTGCCCGGTTCCTCGCGCCGGCCCTCGCCGCGCTGGCACCGCTCCTGCCGCCCGTGGGCGGAGCGGCGGCGGCGATCGTCCTCGTCGCGAGCCTTTCGGGCCTGCCGAGCCTGGCTGCGGTCCTGCTCGTGACGCCGCCCGCGGCCGCCCTCTGGCTCGCGACCCGACCGCGCGGCACGGCGCGCGCGGTGGCCTCGCGGACCTTCGAGCTCGCGGGAAGGCTCGCCGAGGAGATGCTGCTCGTGGGCGTGGTCACGGTCCTCGGTCGGGTGCTCGCGGCCTGGAGCGGGACCGAGCTCCTCGCAGCACCGCTCCTTTCGGGCCTCGTTCCCGGCTGGCTGCTGCTGGGCGGCCTGCTCGCGTCGATCGTGCTGCTCGCGATCCTCGGCCTCCACCCGCTCGCCACCGTGGCGATCACCATGGCCCTCTTGACCGAGGGCGCACCTCCCGTGACACCGCTCGCCCTCGCCGGCCTCGGGCTCATGGGCTGGGCGCTCGGGACCATGCTCGGCTCGACCTCGTTGAGCCTCCTCGTTGCCCGCAGCGCCTTCGAGCTGCCCGCCCGCGCCCTCTCGCCCGGGCCCAACGGCCGGTTCGTGTTGCTGTTCGGGGGGCTCTCGGTCGCACTCCTGGCGCTGCTCGACGCGCTCGGCCGACCGGGGGCCCCGACGATCCTGTGACGGAGGGGGAACCTGCGATGGCTTCGGAGATCCGGATCGAGCGACTCGTGGGCGAAGGGATCCGCCGGCACCTGCCGGCGATCGCCCGGCTCAGGATCGTCGTCTTCCGCGAATGGCCCTATCTCTACGACGGCGAGGAGGATTACGAGCGCCGCTACCTGCAACGTTACGTCGAGGAGCCGCGGGCGGTGGTCGTGGGTGCCTTCGACGGTGCCGAGCTCGTGGGCGCCTCGACCGCCTTGCCGCTCGCGGCCGAGCCGCCGGAGCTCACGGAACCGGTGGCGAAGGCGGGGTTGCCGATCGACAAGACCTTCTATTTCGGCGAATCCGTGCTGCTGCGGGAATATCGCGGCCGCGGCCTGGGCGTGCGGTTCTTCGAGGAACGCGAGGCGCACGCCCGCAGCTTCGGCGCTTACGACTATGCCTGCTTCTGCGGGGTGATCCGCGACCCGAACGATCCCAGGAAGCCCGCCGATTACGTCCCGCTCGACGCGTTCTGGACCAAGCGCGGCTATCGCAAGCTCGATGGGGCGATCGGCACGATCGCCTGGAAGGAGATCGGCGAGGCCGAGGAAACGCCGAAGCGCCTCCAGTTCTGGTACAAGAAGCTCTGAGGGCCGGAGCTCAGCGTGCCGGGGTGGCCGTCGCGGCGCGCTGCTTGGCCCGAGCGAAGGCGGGGCCGATCAGGAGGAGGGCGGCGGCGGCGAGGAGGAAGCCGCCGCGATAGCCCAAAACCGGCAGAGCGAGGCCGAAGAGCGCCGCGCCCACCGCTTGGCCCACGAAGAGGCCGAAGGCGAAGAGCGCGATCGCGGCCGACCGGTCGAACGGCGCCATCTGGGTGGCGTTGGTCTGCAACGTGTTGTGGAGCATGTAATAGCCGAGGCCGCAGAGGCCTGTGGCGGGTGCGGCGAGCCAGGCGGCGGGCGCGCCGGCGAGCAAGAGGAAGGCTGCGGCCATGAGGCAGCCGCCGGCGAGGGCAAGCCCGACCTCGCCCAACATCGCGAGCAGGCGGCGGACCGAGAGCGCGTAGAGGAGCCCGCCCATGCCGAACGCGGCGAGCACGAGGCCGATGAGTGCGTAAGAAAGCGCGAAGCTGTCGCGCAAGAACGCCCCGATATAGGCCACCGCCCCGAAGCAGAAGAGCCCCTCGAGTGTGACCGTGAGGAGGACGGTGCGCGCCCAAGGAAGGCGCAGGACCCGGGCATATTGCAGGAGGGGGCTCACGCTCGGCTCGCTCGGCCGGCCAGGCGGCCGTGTGCGGGCGAGCTCGCCGACCAGAAGGAGAGCCACGAAGCCGAACCCCGCACCCAGGACGAGAAAGACGGTGCGCCAGCTCACGAGCTCGGCCAACAGGCCTGCCGCCGCCTGGCCCGCCACGAGGCCGGCGATGTGGCCGGTGAGGAAGCGGGCGAGCACCGGCTGGCGCTGCTCGTAGGGCACCGTGTCACCGATGAAGGCCATCGACATCGGGATGATCGCGGCACAGGTGAGGCCCGCGACCAGCCGGGCGAGCGCGAGCCAGAAGAGCGTCGGCGCGAGCGCGGCGAGGGCGGTGGTGAAAGCGGTGAGCCCGGTCGCGAGGGCGACCGTGCGGTAGGGGCCGATGCGCGCCCCGACCGGCCCGTAGAGCAGCTGGAACAGGCCGTAGGCGAAGGTGAAGGCGGTGATCGCCACCGCGGCCTGCGGGATCGTGACGTCGAAAGTGGTGGCGATGTCGGGCAGGAGCGCGTCGGTCACCCGCGTCGTGCCGGCGGCGAAGAAGCCGGCCGCGGCCAAGAGCAGGATCGTACGGTTCACCGCTCCGGCTCGCGCGCCGGCTGTACGAGCTCGAGCGTGACGTGGCGGGTGTCCAAAACGACCTTGCCGCGATGCTCGAAATTCACCGTGACCCGAGTGCCGACCACGGATTGGACTTGACCGGTTCCCCAGTCGGGGCATTGCGGGTGACGCACGAAGGCGCCGGGGACGAGGCCGGGGTCCAAGGCTGCGATCCCTTCCGCCCGTTCCGATCGACGGCCGTTGCTAAGGGCCCCGCTCGGACACCGCAACCGTCACCCCGGGACCCGAGCGGCGCGCGGCCCGGACTTGCCCAGGGCCGCCACGGTCGCCATCATCCGCCGGGCGGAGTGCGGGGAGGAAGGATGGCGACCGTCACGCTGGTGCCACCGGGCGTTCGTTCGCGGCGCGGTCGCGGCCGCCCCTTCCCCAAGGGCCGGCAAGTCGAGCCCCGGGTCCGGGGCGAGGTGCGTGCGCTCCTGGGCGACCGGCCGCGCGACCCGAGCTGTTTGATCGAGTATCTCCACCTGCTCCAGGACCACTTCGGCCATCTTTCGACGGCCCATCTCGCGGCCCTGGCGGAGGAGATGCGCCTCGCCCAGGCCGAAGTCTTCGAGGTCGCCACCTTCTACGCCCATTTCGACGTGGTGCGCGAAGGCGAAGCCCCGCCGCCCGCCATGACGCTCCGGGTCTGCGACAGCGTCGCCTGCATGCTCGCGGGCGCCGAGACGTTGCGCGCCGAACTCGAGCAGGGCCTCGATCCGAAGCTCGTCCGGGTCGTGCACGCGCCTTGTATGGGGGCCTGCGACCGCGCCCCGGCGGCGATGCTCGGCCAGCGGCTCCTGGCGCCGGTCTCGCTCGACTTGGCGCGGAGAGCGGTGGCCGCACGAGCGGTCGAGCCCGAACTCCCGGCCGCCCAGGATCTGCGTGCCTACTTGGCCGAAGGCGGCTACCGGCACCTTCGGGCGCTGCGGACCGCGAGCGATCCCGAAGCTGCGGTCGAGCGGGTGCTCGGCGAGCTCGAGCGGGCCGGCTTGCGCGGCCTCGGCGGCGCCGGGTTCCCGACTGCGCGCAAGTGGCGGATCGTCCGCTCCTTCCCGGGACCGCGCGAGCTCTGCGTCAATGCCGACGAGGGCGAGCCCGGGACCTTCAAGGACGGCTGGCACCTGGCGCGCCACCCGCACCGGTTCCTCGAGGGCATGCTGATCGCCGCAGAGGCGGTCGCGGCCGAGCGCATGTGGATCTATCTGCGCGACGAGTACCCGCACGTGCGGCTGCTACTCGAGCGGGCGATCGGCGAGCTCGAGGCGGAGGGGCTGGTCGAGCCCGGCCGGATCGTGCTGCGGCGCGGTGCGGGGGCCTACATCTGCGGCGAGGAATCGGCGCTCATCGAGAGCCTCGAGGGCAAGCGGGGCCTACCCCGCCACCGCCCGCCCTACGTCGCCGAGCGCGGCCTGTTCGGCCGACCGACGCTCGTCAACAATGTCGAGACGCTGACCTGGGTCCCGACGATCCTGGAGAAGGGAGCCGACTGGTTCGCGAGCCAGGGCCGCCGCGGCGCCAAGGGCCTGCGCTCCTTCTCGGTCTCCGGGCGGGTGCGAGAGCCGGGCGTCAAGATCGCCCCGGCCGGGATCACGCTGCGCGAGCTCGTGGACGAGTTCTGCGGCGGCATGGCGCCGGGCCACGAGCTCGCAGCGTACCTGCCGGGCGGTGCCTCGGGCGGCATCCTTCCGGCGCGGCTCGCCGACTTGCCGCTCGATTTCGGCACGCTCGAGCGGGAGGGCTGCTTCGTCGGCAGCCACGCCGTCGTGGTCCTGTCGCACCGGGACGATTTGCGCGCCGTGGCCCGCAACCTCATGGCCTTCTTCGCCGACGAGTCCTGCGGCCAGTGCACGCCTTGCCGGGTCGGCACCGAGAAGGCCCTCGTGCTCCTGGAACGGCCGCGTTGGGACGGTCCGCTGCTGGCCGAACTCGCCCAGGCGATGCGCGACGCCTCGATTTGCGGCCTGGGGCAAGCGGCCCCGAACCCGCTCGACAGCCTGTTCCGGCATTTCCCCGAACTGTTCGCCGCGGCGGAGCTGCCGCGGCGTGCGGAGGCCTGAGCCCGTGAGCGAGCCCCTCCTCTTCACCCTCGACGGCCGGCAGGTCCAGGCTCGGCCAGGCGAGACGATCTGGCAGGTCGCCGAGCGCCACGGGATCGTGACCCCCCACCTCTGTTGGCTGCCCGAGCCCGGCTACCGGGCCGACGGCAATTGCCGCGCCTGCATGGTCGAGATCGAGGGTGAGCGCACGCTCGCGGCCTCGTGCATCCGCAAGCCCACCCCGGGCATGGTCGTGCGGACCGCCTCGAGCCGCGCGGTCCAGGCGCGCAGGATGGTGATGGAACTCCTGCTCGCCGACCAGCCGCCGCGCGCCGACGCCCACGACCGCACCAGCCGGCTCTGGTCCTGGGCCGAGCGGATCGGCGTCCGCGAAAGCCGCTTCCCGGCGCGCGCCGAGAAGCCCGAGGCCGACTGGTCGCACCCGGCGATGGCCGTCCAGCTCGACGCCTGCATCCAGTGCAATCTCTGCGTGCGGGCCTGCCGCGAGGTCCAGGTCAACGACGTGATCGGCATGGCCTATCGCGGCGCGGGCAGCAAGATCGTCTTCGACCAGGACGATCCGATGGGCGACTCGACCTGTGTGGCCTGCGGCGAGTGCGTCCAGGCCTGCCCGACCGGTGCTTTGATGCCGGCCACCCTCGTCGACCGCGCGACCGGCCGCGGTGCGTACGGGGCGGATCGATCGGTCGAGAGCGTGTGCCCCTATTGCGGTGTGGGGTGTCGGCTGACCTTCCACGTCCGCGACGACCGGATCGCGTATGTCACGGGGGCGAACGGCCCGGCCAACGAGAAACGACTCTGCGTCAAGGGGCGCTTCGGTTTCGACTATGTCCGCAGCCCCGAACGGCTCACCGTGCCGCTGATCCGCCGGCCCGACGCACCCAAGACGGTCGATCCGCAAATCGACCCCGCCGACCCCTGGACGCACTTCCGCGAGGCGAGCTGGGAGGAGGCGCTCGACGTCGCGGCAGCCGGGTTGCGGCGGATCAAAGAACGGTTCGGCGCGGGCGCTCTCGCCGGCTTCGGCTCGGCCAAGGGCTCGAACGAGGAGGCTTATCTCTTCCAGAAGCTCGTCCGCACCGCGTTCGGGACGAACAATGTCGATCATTGCACGCGGCTCTGCCACGCTTCCTCGGTCGCGGCGCTCATGGAGGGCATCGGCACGGGTGCGGTGACCGCGCCCTTCACCGAGGCGCTCAACGCCGATCTCATCGTCGTGATCGGGGCCAACCCGACCGAGAACCATCCGGTGGCCGCCACCTACATCAAGCAGGCGGTGGCCCGAGGTGCCAAGCTCGTCGTGATGGACCCGCGCGGCCAAGCCCTCGCCCGCCACGCGACCTGGATGCTGCAGTTCACCCCGGGCAGCGACGTCGCGCTCTTGACCGCGCTTCTGAACGTCGTCGTGAGCGAGGGGCTGTACGATCGGCAATATGTCGCCGCCCACCTCCAGGGCTTCGAAGAGCTGGCGGCGCATGTCCGCGCCTTCCCTCCCGAGGCGATGGCGCCGCTCTGCGGGATCCCGGCCGACACCTTGCGCGAGGTCGCGCGCGCTTTCGCCCGGGCGCGGGCGGCGATCGTCTTCTGGGGCATGGGGGTCTCGCAGCACACGCACGGCACCGACAACTGCCGAGCCTTGATCGCGCTCACCTTGATCTGCGGCCATGTCGGTCGGCCCGGCACGGGCCTGCATCCGCTGCGCGGGCAGAACAACGTCCAGGGCGCTTCCGATGCCGGCCTGATCCCGATGGTCTTTCCCGACTACCACAAGGTCGGCGACGCCGCGTGGCGGGCCAAGCTCGAGGCGCTCTGGGGCCACCCGCTCGATCCCGCACCCGGGCTCACCGTGGTCGAGATCATCGAGGCTGCAGCCGCGGGTGCGATCCGCGGCCTGTACATCATGGGCGAGAACCCGGCCATGTCCGATCCGGACAGCCACCACGCCCGGATCGCGCTCGCCCGGCTCGAGCATCTCGTCGTCCAGGACATCTTCTTGACCGAGACGGCGATGTACGCGGACGTCGTGCTGCCGGCCTCGGCTTGGTCCGAGAAGACCGGCACCGTCACCAACACCAACCGCCAGGTCCAGCTCGGCCGCCCGGCGCTCGACCCGCCCGGCGCGGCACGCCAGGATTGGTGGATCGTCCAGGAGATGGCACGTCGGCTCGGCCTCGACTGGAACTACCGGGGCCCGGCCGACGTCTTCGCCGAGATGAAGCAGGTGATGCCGTCGCTCGACAACATCACCTGGGAGCGCCTCGAGCGCGAGGGCTCGGTCGCCTATCCTTGCCCGGCCCCGGACCATCCCGGCCAGGGCGTGATCTTCGCCGATCGCTTCCCGACGGCCGACGGCCGGGCCCGGCTCGTGCCGGTGTCGCCGGTACCCCCGTCGGAGCAGCCCGACGAGGCGTTCCCGTTCGTCCTGATCACCGGCCGGACGCTCGAGCATTGGCACACGGGCGCGATGACCCGACGGGCCGCGGTGCTCGACGCGCTCGAGCCCGAGCCGTTCTGCGCCATGGCGCGGGCCGATCTCGAGCGGCTCGGCCTTTCGCCGGGCGATCGGTTGCGGCTTTCCACCCGTCGCGGGACGATCGAGCTCATGGCGCGCGAGGATCCGGCGATCGCCCCCGGCACGGTCTTCGTGCCGTTCTGCTACGTCGAGGCGGCGGCCAACCTCCTGACCCGGCCCGAACTCGACCCCTGGGGCAAGATCCCCGAGTTCAAATATTCGGCGGCCCGCGTCGAGCCCATCCGACCTGCGGTTCCCGCCTGAGCCGAGCCCCCGCGCCCACGGCACCTCGGGTCGCCGGCCGGGCATCCCGTTCGCCCGAGGAGAGGAGCCGGGCGAGCTCCTCGATGTCGGCGGCGGCCGGCGCAGTCGGGTGGCGCGCGAGCAAGGGTCGCTGTCGGGCGATCGCATCGGGCACGCGCGGATCGCGACGGACGATGCCGAGCACCGGCAGCTCGCGATCGAGGAAGCGGCGCGCGGTGGTCGCGAGCGTGCGCGCCGCGCTCGCACCGTCCGCCCGGTGCTCGGCCATGTTCACGACCAGGCCGAGCCCGGGATGGTCCTTGAGGCCGACTTTGAGGAGGGCATAGGCGTCGGTCAGCGCGGTGGGCTCGGGCGTGGCCACCAAGAGGACGCGGCGGGCGAGCCGGGCGAGGCGCAGTGTGCGCGAACCGATGCCGGCCGGTAGGTCGAGCAGCGTCGCGTCGTACTCCCGGCTCAACGCCTCGATCTCGCCGGCCAAGCGTTCGAGGGCTTCGCCTTCGAGCTGGGCGAGGCTCCTCCAGCCGGAAGGCCCGAGCAGGAGGGCGAGGCCGGTCGCCTCGTCCCGCACGACCATCTCGGCGAGCGGGCGGCGTTCGGCGAGCGCTCGACCGAGATGGCGGTCCTCGACGAGCCCGAGCTGGACGTCGACATTGGCGAGGCCGAGATCGGCATCGACCAGGAGCACCCGCGCGCCGGCGCGGGCGAGGGCGTGGCCGAGGCTCACGGCGAGGACGGTCTTGCCCACACCGCCCTTGCCCGAGGCGAGAGCGAGCGTGCCGATCATGGGCCGTCTCCCGGTCGGTCACCGGCGCGGGCGAGGAGCAGCCGGGCGAGACCGGCGGCGCTCCAGGGCAAAAGCGGCTTGCCGATGAGCGGGCTCGTGGCGGCCATGGCGAGCTCCAGTCCGAGCTCGGCCGCGGCGAGGATGCCGCCCAGGCGGCGAGCGGCGTCGAGCCGCGTCGTGATCATCCGACGGACCCCCATGACTTGGAAGTTGGCGGCGAGCTCGGCACAATCCTCCGGATCCAGCCCGGCCGGCAGAACGAGCACCGGCTCGCATCCCGAGCGGCGGACCAGGGCCGAAAGGGCGACCATCTCGTCACGCCGGAACGGGTTGACACCCGGGCCGTCGACCAGGACCGGGCGGCGGGTGCCGACCGGTGGGGTCTCGCCGAGCGGCCGGGGTTCGAGGCCGAGTGGCGTCAACAGCCCGCGCAATTGATCGAGGCCACCCACCCGTTCGAGATCGGCGCTCAGCACCTCCGGCGTCTCGCCGGCGAGCCGCGCCGCGGCGGCGAGACGGGCGACCACGGCGGTCTTGCCGGAGCCGGGCGGTCCGACCAGGAGGAGTGCGCCGGCGGGGGGCGAGCCGTCCGGCGGGAAGCGGTAGCGCCGCGCCAGCGCCTCGGCGAGCAGCACCGACGGGTCGAGCGCACCCACGTTCGGCGCGGCGGCGAGGAGCGCGGCGCAGCGCGTCTCGTCGAGGCCGTGCCGGTGCAGGGCCGCTCGCACCACCTCGCGCGCCGGGCTCGACGCCGGCCGGGCCAGGAGCTGGTCGAGATCGGGCTCCTGGGTGTCGGCCGCGGCGGTGAGCCGGACCCCACCCGCTTCCTCGCGGGTGGCGACGATCACCGCCTCGGGCCCGAGGGCCGCGCGCATCCGCGCGAGGGCTTCCTGCATGGTCGGGGCCTCGAAGATCCGCAGTCGCATGGCTCACACCTGACCGAGCGCCTTGAGGCGCGCCTTGGGATGGATCTCGTTGTGCGACAGGACGATGGTCGCGGGTCGGAAGCGCTCGACGATCGAGCGGACATAGGGCCGAATCGGCGGGCTCGTGACCAGGACCGGGAGCTCGCCGCGCAATGCCTGCGCCTCGAAGGCCTCGCGCACCGCGCGGATGAAATCCTGCAGGCGGGCCGGCGACATGGCCAACTGCCGCTCGTCGCCCTGGCCCACGAGGGCCTCCGCGAAGGCCTGCTCCCACTCCGCCGAGAGCGTCAGGATCGGCACGTAGCCGCCCGGACCGGTCGCCGCGGTGCTGATCTGGCGGGCGAGCCGGGCGCGCACGTGCTCGATGATCACCATCACGTTCTGGGTGTGGCCGACCGCCTCGGCGATCGCCTCGAGGATCAGCTTGAGGTCGCGGATCGAGACCCGCTCGGCCAAGAGGCCCTGCAACACGCGCTGGATCCCGGCCGTGGTGATCCGCGCCGGGACGAGGTCGGCGAGGAGCTTCTGATAGTCGTCGCCGAGCTCCTTCAAGAGTTTTTGGGTCTCGGCGAAGGACAAGAGGTCAGCCAGATGCTCCTTGATGACCTCGGTCAGATGGGTGGTCACCACGGTCGCCGGATCGACCACCGTGAGACCACGCAAGCTCGCTTCCTCGCGCAAGGCGGGTACGATCCAGCTCGCCTGCAGACCGAAGGTGGGCTCGGTGGTCGGCTCGCCGGGAAGATCGATCGGCCGGCCGAGCGGGTCCATCACGAGGAGCATCGCCGGCCGGACGTCCCCGCGGCCGGCTTCGAGCTCCTTGATCCGCACGACGTAGGTCGTGGAGGGGAGCTGGATGTTGTCCTGGATCCGCACCGAGGGCAGCACGAAGCCCAGCTCCTGGGCCAGTTGACGGCGCAGCGCGCGGATCTGCTCGGCGAGCCGGCCGCCTTGCGCCTCGTCGATCAGGGGCAGGAGCCCGTAGCCGAGCTCGAGGCGGATCGGGTCCATGGCGAGGGCGCCGGCCACCGCCTCGTCGCTCGCCGCCTGCGGCCGGGTCCGACTCGCGGCCTCGGCGGCCGGGAGCGGCTCGGCGGCCGGCTTCGGGCGGGCCCGCCAGGCGAGCCAGCCGGCGCCCGCGCCGAGGGCCAAGAACGGTAGGGCCGGGAGCCCCGGCAGAAGCGCGAGCGCCACGGCGAGCGCGCCCGTGACGCCGAACGCCCGCGGGAAGGCGCCGAGCTGGGAAAACAGCGCCTGGTCGGCGCGGCCGCTCACGCCGGCCTTGGTCACCAGGAGACCGGCGGCCATCGAGACGAACAGCGCCGGGATCTGCGACACGAGGCCGTCGCCGACGGTCAAGAGCGCGTAGGTCCGTGCGGCCTCGGCGAGGCTCAGGCCCATCTGGGCCACGCCGATCAAAAGCCCGCCCAGGAGGTTGATCGCGGTGATCAAGAGCCCGGCGATGGCGTCGCCGCGGACGAACTTGGCGGCACCGTCCATGGCGCCGAAAAAGGCGCTCTCTTCCTCGAGCGTGCGACGGCGTGCCCGGGCGGTCGCCTCGTCGATCAGGCCGGCCGAAAGATCGGCGTCGATGGCCATCTGTTTGCCGGGCATGGCATCGAGCGAGAAGCGCGCGGCCACTTCCGCGATACGGCCCGAGCCCTTGGTGATGACGACGAAGTTCACGATCACCAGGATCGCGAAGACGATCAGCCCGATGACGAAGCTCCCCTGCATGATGAACCCGCCGAAGGCGGCGATCACCTGCCCGGCGGCCTCCGTGCCTTCGTGACCGCGGGCCAGAATGAGGCGTGTCGAGGCGAGGTTGAGCGCCAGACGCAGCATCGTGGCGATCAAGAGGACCGTCGGAAAGGCGTTGAATTCGAGCGGCTTTTCGATGAACAGGGCGGTCAGGAGGATCAGCACCGAGAAGGTGATCGAGACCGCAAGCAAAAGATCGAGCAGGAGCGGCGGCAAGGGGAGGATGAGGACGACCAGGATCGCGACGACCCCGAGGCCGAGCAGCACCTCACCTTGCCCGAGGGCGCGGGCGAGGTCGGGCCAGCCGGTGGCGAGGCCACTCTGCACCCGGCTCAACACGGCTCACCTTCCCCGACCCGAGCGCCGCCCTCGCCGCCGGGCGGTGGCACGGGAAGCCCCTCCTCCACGAATTGCTTGAGCTTGTTGCGCAGGGTGCGGATCGAGATGCCGAGGAGGGCGGCGGCGTGGGTTCGGTTGCCGAGGGTGTGGCGCAGCGTATCGAGGATCAGCGCCCGCTCGACTTCGGCGATGGTCCGGCCGACCAGCGGCCCGCCCGCGGCGACGGCCGGTGCGGCCGAGGCCGACGGCCCACCGGGCGAGAGCAGGATCGCGTCTTCCTCGATCAGCGGCCCGCGGGCGAGCAGCACCGCGCGGTGCAGGCAGTTCTCGAGCTCGCGCACATTGCCGCGCCAGGGATGGCGGAGGAGCTTGTCGATCGCTCGCTGGGAAAGGTCGCGCTCCGGCAACCCGTTGAGTTTGGCGAACCGCCGGGCGAAATGGCGGGCGAGCGCCACGATGTCGCGCGGCCGCTCGCGCAGGGGCGGCAAGTGCAGGCCCAGAACGTTGAGGCGGAAGTAGAGGTCCTCGCGAAAGGTGCCCTTGGCGACCTCCTGCTGCAGGTCGCGGTTGCTCGTGGCGATCAGCCGGATGTCGACCTTGACCGGCCGGGAGCCGCCCACCCGGTCGATCTCCCGCTCCTGGATCGCACGCAGCAGCTTGGCTTGGAGTCGCGGCTCCATCTCGCTGATCTCGTCGAGCAGGAGCGTCCCGCCGTTCGCCTCTTCGAATTTGCCGAGCCGTCGGGCGACCGCACCGGTGAAGGCGCCGCGCTCGTGGCCGAACAGCTCGCTCTCGAGCAAATTCTCCGGGATCGCCGCACAGTTGACGGAGACGAAGGGGCGGTCGGCACGCCGGCTGTGCCGGTGCACGAAGCGCGCCATGACCTCCTTGCCGGTCCCGCTCTCCCCGGTGATCAGCACGCTCGCCTCCGCCGGGGCGTATTGGCGGGCGAGGTCGAGCACGGCGCGCATCGCCGGGTCCTCGCTGATCGGGTCGCGCGCGTCGCCCGCCAGGCTCGTGATCAGCGCCGCGATCAGCTCGGGATCCGGCGGCATCGGAATGAAGTCCTTGGCGCCGGCCCGCACGGCAGCGGCCGCCGCCCGCGGCTCGGCGTCGATCCCGTAGGCCACGACCGGCAGCCAGATCCGCTCGCTCGAGAGGTTGGCGACCAAGGCCGCGACGTCTTGGCGGACGTCGACCAGCAGAAGGTCGGCACCGCGCCCCTCGCGCAAATCGACCATCGCTTCCTCGAGGTTCGATCGATGGCGCACCTCGACACCACGGCCCGCGGCGATGGCACAGGCCTCGGCCACCTCCCGACCTCGTTCGCCTACCACCAGAAGACGCATGCCCCACTCCCCGCGCCCCACCTCGCCGCGCGCGCCGGGACGCCTCCTCGCGCCGCCGAGCCCGGCCGCCAGCCGCCGCTCCGTCCGTCCGGTGCTCGGCGAGGAGGCGGCGCTCGCCTCGCCTGCACCGGCGACGGCGATCCCGCGACGGGATGCTCGCGGCGGTGGCGAGCTTCGGGATCGGGACCGGCGGCGCAGGCTCGTCCGCTCGCCCCGGCCTCGGGCCCGGGAACCGTCGTTGCGACGTGGTGTTCGAGGACCCTCATGGCGCGCTCTTGACGATTTCGGTCAGGGTGACACCGAGCCGGTCCTCGAGGACCAGCACCTCACCGCGTGCCACCAGCCGATCGTTGACGTAGACCTCGACCGGATCGCCGACCTTGCGGTCGAGCTCGACGACCGCACCGCGGCCGAGCCGCAGCAGCTGGCTCACCGGCATGGTGGTCCGGCCGAGCACCGCCGACAGCTGCAACGGCACGTCGTAGACCGCGCTCAACCCTTGCGCTTCGTGTTGCCCTGGCGGCTCGGCCCGTGCGTGGACCGCCGGCCCTCGGCCTTGCACCGGCTGCAGCTCAGTCTGCTCGTCGTTCATCGCTTTCCTCCTCGGTCGTCGAGGCTCCGAGCGGGAGCCTCGCGATCGTCGCTCGAACCCGCTCGCCGACCGCCGCGGCCCAAGCCGCCGCGTCGAGCTCGCTCCAGAACTCCCCGCAGACCAGACGGAGCACCTCACCCTCGGCCGAGGGCCGGACCTCGAAGCCGCCCTCGAGCCCGGCCTCCGCGAGGAGGGCCGGCAGCCGGGGCGCCAGGGTCGGGAAGTCCCGTTCCGGAAGCTCGAGGATCAGCGGGGGAAGAGGTCCCGGCTCCCCGGCCACGGTGGCCACCACCCGCTCGAGCGCCGCCGAGAGACGGGCCTCCCGAAGCGCCGGCACGAGACTCTCGAGGGCAGCCGCGACGAGAGCGGCGACCAGGGCCCGCACCGCCTCCTCTCGCCGGCGCAGATCGTCCCGCAGCGCGCCCACGGCGACGAGCAGCCGCTCGCGCAGGGCGGCGTCGGTCGCGGCGAGCCTGGCCGCGACGGTATTTTCCGTGGCCCGCGCGGCGGCAATTGCGGCGCCGGCGCAAGCCCGCGCGAGATCGGCCTCGTCGAAGCTGAGCGCGGGCCCGCCCGGGGCCGGCGCGCGCGGCGGGGTTGGGGGCGACGCGACGGGCTCGTGCGCCCGTTCGCCCAGCTCGGCGAGCTCGAGCCGCCGGACCGGCAGCGGCGCCGGTTCCGGCCCGGCGGCTGCCCCGAGAGCGGCGCGGCGCCTGACGGTTCCGGGTTCGAACGACGATGCGATCGACGGCACGGCTCAATAGACCATCTGGTCTTCCTTGCCGTCGGCAAGGAAAATCTCACCAGCTGCCGCCAGCTCCTTGGCCATGTTGACCAAGAACTGCTGCGCCTCCTCGACGTCGCGCAGGCGGATCGGTCCCATCGCCTCCATCTCCTCGCGCAGGATCTTGGCGGCACGCTCCGACATGTTGGAGAAGAACAGGTTTTTGATCTGCTCGCTCGCTCCCTTGAGCGCGACGGCGATGCGCGCGTTGCCCGCGTTGCGTAGCAAGAGCTGGATCCCCGCCCCGTCCAGCCGCGTCAGATCCTCGAACGTGAACATCAATCGCCTGATCCGCTCGGCCGCCTCTTTGTCCCGCTCCTCGAGGGCAGCCATCAAACGAGTCTCGGTTGCGCGGTCGAAGTTGTTGAAGATCTCGGCCAACGCCTCGTGGCCGTCGCGCCGCCCCGTGCGGCCGAGATCGGCCAAGAACTCGGTGCGCAACGTCCGTTCGACATCGGCCAGCACGTCGGGCTGGACCGCCTCGATGCGCAGCATGCGGGTGATGGTGTCGACCGCCAGCTCGTCGGGCAGCCTGGTGAGAACACGAGCGACCTGGGCCGGCTGCAGGCGCGAGAGCACGACGGCCACGGTCTGCGGATGCTCGTTGCGCAGATAGTCGGCCAAGGACGCATCGTCGACCTTGCCGAGACCGTCCCACACGGTCCGCTCGGCAGGCCCCCGGATCTCTTCCAGGATCGCCTCGACACGCTCTCTCTCGAGGATCCGGGCGAGCAACTTCTCGGTCGTCTCGAGCCCGCCCGTGACCTCGCTCGGCCCGGCCAACCGCTCACCGAACTCCGCGAGGACGCGTTCGACCAGATCGGCCTCGATCCGGCCGAGCCGGGCCATGGTCCGCGAGAGCTCCTTGATCTCGCGGGGCTCCAGCGCGGCGAGCAGCTTGCTGCTCTCCGCTTCGGCCAGAGCCAAGACCAGCACGGCCGCCTTCTCGGGGCCGGAGAGAACCCGTTCGCCGGTGAGCTCGGGCATTCGCCGTCCTCCCTCAGCGCTCGTTCAGCCAGCCCCGGATCACCCGAACGGCGTCCTCGGGCCGGGTGGCCACGATCTCGGTGACACGCCGCAGGAGTGCGTCGCGCGCCGACCCTTCGTCCTCGAGGGCGGGGACACCGTCGCCCGGCGACCCGACCGCCGCCTCGCCCGCGGGCGCCGGCAATCGTGCCACGCTCGGCGCCGGCAGCGCGCCGGCCTCGGCTCGGCCCGCGGCTGCCGCCTCGCCGAGCTGCGCGGCCGGGCGCAAGCTCCGGACCAGCGGGCGCACGCCGAACAGCAAGACCAGTGCGGCGAGGAGCACCAGGCCGCCGAGCTCGACGAGCCGAGCCAGCTCCTCCCGGCCCAGGTCGAGCAGACCCGGCTCCACGGTCGGCTCGGGCTCGGGCTCGACGAACGGCCGGGAGACCACCTCGACGACGTCGCCGCGCTCCTCGTCGACACCGGCCGCGCTGCGCACGAGCGCCGCGATCTGCGCCAACTCCTCGGGCGGTCGCGGCTCGTACCGACGAGCTCCGTCCGCTCCGACCTTCCAGATCCCGTCGACCTGCACGGCGATCGACAGGCGCCGCAGATGCCCCGGCTTGCGGGTTTGGTTCCGGACGGTCCGGGAAATTTCGTAATTGACCGTCTCCTCGCTGCGAGTGGTGCGTTCGGCGCTGGTGCCGCCGGCCGCCTGTCCCGGCCGCTCGGTCGGTAGGTTGTTGGCGACGGTGAGCCCGCCGCCTTCGGCATCGCGCCGATCGCCGCTCTCCTCGATCGTCTGGGTGCTGCGCGCGACTTGGCCGTTCGGATCGTACTGCTCGGCGGTGGTGGTGATCTCGTCGAGCTCGATGTCGGCGGTCACCTCGGCCTCGACCCGACCCGGGCCGATCGTTCGCTCGAGGAGCTGGAGGATCTTGCCGCGTAACCTCTGCTCGAGGGCGACCCGCTGCTCCTCGAGGTCGGAGACGGCGAGGCCGGCGCTCGGCCCGTCGCCGCCGCGAGCCAGGAGGTTGCCCCGGTCGTCGACGATCGTGACCCGACCGACCTCGAGGCCGGGGACGGCGGCCGCCACGAGGTTCCGGATTCCTTGGACCTGGCGCCGGTCGAGCCCGGCCTGGCCCGTGAGGCTCACCACCACGGAGGCCGAGGCGGGATGGCGCTCGCGTTCGAACAGTTCGCGGCGTGGCAGGACCAGGTGGACGCGGGCCGCCCGCACGGGGCGGATCGCCGCGATGGTCCGCGCCAGCTCCCCCTCGAGGGCGCGGCGGAGGTTGACGTTGGCGAGGAAGTCGGAGGTGCCGAGCGGCCCGCTCTTGTCGAACAGCTCGTAGCCGACCGAGCCGCCCGAGGGCAGACCCTGCTCGGCCAGGTCCATGCGCAGCCGCAACGCCCGATCGGCGGGCACGAAGACCGCATCGCCCGCCGGACCGAGCCGATGGGGAACGCCCGCCGCCTCCAGCCGCTCGACGATCCGCCGCGCGTCCTCCGGAGCGAGCCCCCCGAACAGGAGCGTGTAGGGCGGCTCGAGCGTCCGCGCGACGATCAGGACGAAGAACGCCGCGAGCGCCAGCGCGACGGCGCCGAGCGCCAGGATCCGCCCGGTCCCCAGCGAACGGAGCTGGTCGAGCAGCGCGCTCGGGCCACCGGCCCCCGGCGGCCGGGCACCTTCACCTCGGGAATCGAACGTCTGGACCTCGGTCGCCATGACCTCGTGCCGTCGTCGCGTTCTCGCGCGACGGCACGCTAGGCCAGGTCGGTAAAGGTCCGGTTAACAGCGTTGCGCCGTCGTCGGCTCACCGGAATTCCTTGAGCCGCGTGATCCGCAGGCCGACGAGCCCGTGCCGATCGATCAGCCGCTCCCAAGACGCGAACTCTTCGGCGGACAGGTTGTAGCGCCGGCAGGCCTCCTCGAGCGTCAAGAGGCCACCGCGCACCGCCGCCACGACCGCCGCCTTGCGTCGGGCGACCCAGCGCCGAGTCGACGGCGCCGGCAGGTCCTCGAGGTGCAACCGCACCCCGTCGGGGCCGCCCGCGAGCGAGGCCCGCTCCGTCTCCTGGTCCGACATCGACATCTCCGTCCCGAACTCCGACGATCCCTCTTCACGGGTGCTCGCCCAGTCCTAGCTGGGTGCACTTAATGTCCGGCTAAGACGCCGGGCAAAGCCGAACCGTATGCATCGAAGTACAGCACCACCAGTGCCCGCTCATCGATCAGCGACGCAGCCGGATCAGCTCGTCGAGCATCTCGTCCGTGGTCGAGATGACGCGGGCGTTGGCCGAGTAAGCACGCTGGGTGATGATCATCTTGGTGAACTCGTCGGCGATGTCGACGTTCGAGGCTTCGATCGAGGAGGGAGCCAAGCGCCCGGCTCCGCCCTCGCCCGGCGCCAGCAGTACGTACTCTCCGGATTCGATGGAGGCCGCGTAGACATTGCCGGTGCGGGGATCGAGCCCGGCCGGGTTGGGAAAGGTGGCGAGGGCCAAACGGTAGAGCCGGCGTTGCTGGCCGTTGGTGAACGAAGCGACGACGAAACCGTCCTCGTCGACCGCCAAAGAGTTGAGGGTGCCGACCCCGGAACCGTTCTGCGAGACGAAGGCGACACGCGTCGGGCTCGCGAACTGGGCGAGGCCGTCGGTGGTCCCGGGCTCGCCGAGGTCGATCACCAAGTCGCTCGGGTCGGCCCCGCCGGCGGCGAGCCAGGTGATCGCGGCGCCCTGCGCGCCCGCCACGACCGGCGTGAGCCCGTTGGTGGCGAGCGTACCGTCGCCGTTGAAGGTGATTTGGCCGGAAGCGATCAGCCCGTCGGGATGGACCCCGGTGTCGACGTCCGCGGGGTCGGCCACCACCTCGACGTTCCACACGTTGGCGACCGGATCCTTGAGAAAGGCGAAGGTCAGCTCGTGCGCGCGACCGAGGCTGTCGTAGATCTGCACCACCCGGCTGAAATGGGGCGCGACGCCGCCGCCACCCGCGAGGTTCGCCGCCATGTCGCCCGCGACGTAGGCGCCGATGAACGCCGGCTGGTCGGCGTCGAGGTTGGCGCCGATCGCGGCCCGCGTCGAGGCGAGCGCCATGCCGTTGACGACGTTGACATTGACGGTCTCGAGTTGGTTGACGTCGACCGGCGCGCCGTTCTGGTCGAGCCGCCAGCCCTGTAAATAGAAGCCGGACGGCGTCCGCAGATTGCCGAGAGAATCGGTCGCGAAATCCCCGGCTCGGGCGAAGAGCCGTTGTCCCGTGGCGTCGGCCGTAGAATTCACGACGAAAAAGCCGCGGCCGACGATGGCCGCGTGGATCGGCGAGCTGCTCGACTGGATCAGGCCCTGGCTCCCGATCGTGTAGAAAGCCTGCGCCGCGACCCCGCCCGGGCGGTAGGTCCTGGAGCCCGCCTCGCGCGCGATCAGGCTCGTGAATTGCGCTTGGGCCAGCTTGTAGGCCGTGGTGTTCACGTTGGCCACGTTGTCGGAAATGATGCTCATCGACCGGCTCTGGGCGGCGAGCCCGGTGACGCCGGTGAACAGCGAGCCGAACAAGGACATGCGGGCGTTCTCCTCGAAGGCGCCGCTCGTGGGCGGCGCTCAGCTCGTTGCGGAAGGAAGGGGACGGACCGCCTCGGCGGCCAGCGGGATGCCGTCGGCCATGAGGACGAGCCCGCTCTCGCGGGTCTCGAGCGATTCGATCGTGGTCGTCCGCTCGAGGGTCGCCTCGATCGGCCGGCCCTGGCCGTCGAGGGCGGTGACGGCGATCCGGTAGAGGCCGGTCGGCGCCCGGCCACCGTCGAGCAGCGTGCCGTCCCAGACGAAGCGGTTGGCACCGGCCTCGGAGCCGCCCGCCACGCTGTGGACCAGACGACCGTCGGCGTCGAAGATCCGAACCGTGACGGTGGCTGCGCGCTGCGGCAGCTCGTAGATCGTGGCACCACCGCGGCCGTCGACCAGCATGCGGCTCCCGTCGACGCGAACCGCGCGCCCGACCATCGCCAAAGCCGCGCTCGCGGCACTCGTGCGGGTGAGGTTCACGAGCTGCTCGAGCTGGCGGTTGGTCTTGAGCGCCTGCTCGACGGACGAAAACTGCACGAGCTGGCTGGTGAAGCGCTCGGTGTCCATCGGCGAGAGCGGATCCTGGTTCTTGAGCTGGGTGGTGAGCAGCTGGAGAAAGGTCTCGAAGTTGCTCGCGAGACCGGTCTCCTCGGCCGCACGGGGCGGAGGCACGGTTCGGCTCGGAGCGGAGACGGGACTCGTCGACATCGAAGGCTCCGTTGGGGTCAAACGACGAGGTCGAGCAAGCGCAGCTCGAGGAGCCGCGCCGGGGCAGACGACGCGAGCGAACGGCCGGGCTCGCCCACCGGTGTCCCTCCGGTCGTCGGCGCGAACGGCCCCTCCCGGTGGTTTCCGTCGCGGCGCAATCCGAGTTCGAGCCCGCCGGCCTCGAGCTCGAGGCCGCTCACGAGCAAAATCCGCTCGAGCGTCCTCTGCTCGCGCTGCAGCAGCTCGAGCGTTTCCGGCCGCTCGACCAGGACCAGGGCACGGGTCCTGCCGCGGCGCTCGCTCGTGAGCGTGAGTTCGACGCTGCCGAGCTCGGCCGGCTCCAGGGCGACCCGCAACCTGTCGATCGATGCGCCGTCTCGTCGGAGGACGGCGGAGGCGATCTGCACGCTCGGCGGCTGCGGCGTCGGAGCGACTGTGGCGCGCGGCAACATGGTCGGATCCGCGCCCGGCCGGCCGGATGCCGGCTCGGCACTCGCCGGCGCATCGGCGAAGGCTGCGGCGTGGGCCGGCGGAGCGTCGGGGGAGCCTGTCGTATCGAGCGCCTCCCCCGTCCGGCCGGTTGCAGGATCGGCTACACGACCCACGGCCACGGACCAGTCGACCGGTCCATGATGAGACGGTCGTCCGACCACGGGAGGCGCCCCCTGGACGGCCGGCTGCGGGGCGGATGCGATCTCGGCTCGGGCTGCCCCGACGGCCGGTGCAACGGGGTCCGAGGTCACAACGGTCTCTTCGACGGGGCCGGCGGTTGGGGTTCGAGTGTCGTCGGCGAGGGCCCCGGGTGCGACTTGGTCCGCCTCTTCCCCGTGGGCTGGCGGGCGAGCCGGTCCGCCGAGTAGCCGGTGGCCCAACCGCTCGGGCGGAGGCACCGACCGGAACGCCGTGCTCGAATTGGCGGCCGGGGCTCCGGCCGGGTCCGAGGCGGCATCGCGGGTGCGCGACAGGTCGGCGCCGAAGGCCGGGCTGCCGGTACCGACTTCCGCAGCGGTCGAGCCGCCGAAGCCGGCCGGCTCCTCGGGCACGACGCCGGACGGATCGACGACCGAGCCGGAGGGGACGTTCGGGCGGCGGACATCGGACGGTGGGGGCCCGGCTCGGTCCGGACCGACACGCAGCGTGGGCTCGGTCGCATCGACGAGAGAGGCCGGAGCGGCGACGGTCGGAAGCGACGGAGACGGCCCGGTCGTCGGATCGGCCGGCGCCGTGGCGAGGGGGGCGGCTGCGAACCCGAGGTCGGCCCCGATCCCGGCAGCCGTGCCGATCGGCGGAGCCGCCGCGAGCGGCTGCGTGGGTGGGATCGGCTCCGCGGCCGAACCCGCGGGCGGTGCCAAGGCGAGCAGCGCCAGAAGAGCGGCGAAACCGTCGGCGCCGACGTCACGCTCGGACGGGTGAGACCCGGCGGTGGCCGGGCCCGTTGCGGGCAGCGGTAGGCTGGTCGGATCGAGCATGGCACCGATCCGGTCGCAACCGCCGTGCCAACGGGGCCGGACCCTTCATTTGCCGGTCGACCCGGGCTCGACCGGCCGCCTTCACCCGGAAGCTTCTGCCGGGCCGGGAAAAATCCGCCGAGCCGGCGCGTCCCGCGACGGTTCAGACCAGGCTCGGCAGGACCCGGTCCGGTGGCCGGTGACCGTCGACGAAGGTCTTGATGTTGATGATGACCTTCTCACCCATGTCGAGCCTGCCCTCGATCGTCGACGAGCCCATGTGCGGGAGCAGGACCACGTTGTCGAGCTGGCGCAGCTTGGGGTTGATCGCCGGCTCGTGCTCGAACACGTCGAGACCCGCGCCGGCGATCTCCTTGTCGCGCAACATCCGGGTGAGCGCGGCCTCGTCGATCACCTCGCCACGGCTGGTGTTCACGACGATCGCGTGCTTCTGCAAAAGCTTGAGCCGCCGCGCCGAAAGCAGGTGGTAGGTTGCCGGGGTGTGCGGGCAGTTGACGCTCACGATGTCGACGCGGGCGAGCATCTGGTCGAGGCTCTCCCAATAGGTAGCCTCGAGCTCGGCCTCCAGCGATTCGTGGACGCGGCGGCGATTGTGGTAGTGGATCGAGAGGCCGAAGCCACGCGCCCGTCGGGCGACCGCGGTGCCGATCCGGCCCATGCCGACGATGCCGAGCCTCTTGCCCCAGATCCGATGGCCGAGCATGGCGGTCGGCGCCCAGCCTTGCCACTCACCGGAACGCGCGAGGCGCTCACCCTCGACCAGCCGCCGGGCGACCGCGAGGATCAACGCCATGGTCATGTCGGCGGTGTCCTCGGTCAGCACGCCGGGTGTGTTGGTGACGGTGATGCCGCGCTTGTAGGCGGCATCGACGTCGATGTTGTCGACACCGGTGCCGTAATTGGCGATCAGCCGCAGCCGCTCGCCCGCCTGCGCCAGGATCGCCGCGTCGATCTTGTCGGTCACCGTGGGTACCAGCACGTCGCAGCTCTGGACTGCCTCGACCAGCTGGGCCCGGGTGAACGGACGGTCGGTGGCGTTCAAGCGGGTGTCGAACAGCTCCATCATCCGGGCCTCGATCGGCTCGGGGAGCTTGCGGGTGACGATCACGACGGGACGGGGACGCGGCATCGCGGGCTCCGGCGGACGGCTTCGAACCGGCACCTTGTGGGCTAGCAGAAATGGCGGGCCGGCTCAAATCGCCGTGCCCCCTGGACGGCTGCCGGCGGCAGCTTGTACGAGGCGGCGATGCTTCGAGCTTCGGACCTGCCCGCTGGTCGCCGCAGGTGGCGGTGGCATGCCGCCCTGCTCGCCCTCGCCCTGCTCGCGCCGGCAGGTCCGGCCGAACCGCAAACCGTGGGCCCGAGTGGCCTCCCGCTGCCGCGCTTCGTCTCGCTCGCCGGCGAATCGATCAACGTCCGCAGCGGGCCGGGCAAAACCTACCCGATCCGCTGGGTTTATACGCGCCTCGGCCTGCCGGTGAAGATCGTCGAGGAGTTCGACGCCTGGCGGAAGATCGTCGACCACGAGGGCGACGAGGGCTGGATCCACGGCAGCCTCCTCTCCCGGCGGCGGACCGTGATCGTCACGGCCGAGCTCCTCGAGCTGCGCCGTACGCCCGATCGCGAGGCCCGCATCCTGCTCAGGGCCGAGCGGGGCGTGATCGGCCGGCTGCTCGACTGCGACGCGCGCTGGTGCTTCCTCGACATCGCCGGCACGCGCGGCTGGGCCGAGCGCACCGCCATCTGGGGTGTGCTCGAGGACGAGATGCGCGATTGAGCGGGGCGGCCGGCCGCCCCGGCTCTCAATAGCCCGTCAAGATGCGCTGCACGAGCTGCCGGACGGTCGGCACGAAGCCGTTGGCGTAGAACGGATCCTCGCGGAACTTGTAGGCGTTGTGGCCGGAGAACATGAGCTGCTCGTCGATCGGGTTGCCGCGGCCGTGGGCGATCTCCTGCAGCGTCTTCTGGATGCAGAAGGAGCGCGGGTCCGGCAGCTTGCCCGTGGTGTAGTCGTCGCGGTCCTTCCAGTTCGAGAAGTTGCAATGGCTCAAGCAGCCCATGCAGTCCGACTGGTCGCGACGAATCTCCCGGTGTTCCTCCGGGGTCACGAACACCAAGGTCCGATCGGGCGTCCGCATCGGGTGGCTGTACCCCTCGGCGATCCAGCCCTCCGCTCGCGCGAGATCGGCCTCGCGCACGTACACGCTCTTGCGGCCGTAAGCGAGCGGCCGGGTGAACCCCTCCCCGGGATCGGGCTCCTCGCGGAACTCGATCTGCCGGGCGGAGCGGGCGAACAGCCGGTCGAGGAAACGGTTCTTCACGGCCGAGCTGTAGAAGCCCGTCGGGCTGAAGCGGTGCAGCACGACGTCGCCCGGCACGAGCTCCAGAAGCCGCTTTTTCCAACTCTCGGGGATCGGGCTCTCCTTGGTCAAGAGCGGCCGGGTCCCGAATTGGAAGGCGATCGGACCGAGCTCGCGCGAGCCGATCCAATCTTTCCAGTCCTTGAGGTGCCACACCCCGCCGGCCATGACGATCGGCTTGTCGCCGAGGCCGAAGCTGCGCATGAGTTTGCGGAGTTCGAGCACGCGCGGGAAGGGAGGTTCCGGCTTGCGGGGATCCTCGCTGTTCGAAAGTCCGTTGTGGCCGCCGGCGAGCCAGGGGTCCTCGTAGACGACGGCCCCCAGCCATTCCTGGAACTTGTGGTAGGCGCGCTTCCAGAGGGCGTTGAAAGCCCGGGCCGAGGAGACGATCGGGTAATAATAGACCTGGTAGCGGGCGCAGATCTCGGCCAGCCGGTAGGGCATGCCGGCGCCGCAGGTGACCCCGTGGATGAGGCCTCTGGCCCCCTCGAGCACGCCCTGCAACACCCGCTCGCAGGCGGCCATCTCCCAAAGCACGTTCATGTGGATCCGCCCCTCGCCTTTGCGGGTCTCGTGGGCGATCCGCGCCTGGCTGATGCCGGCTTTGATCGAGTAGTCGATCAGCTCTTCGTGGCGGGCCTTGCGGTCGCGACCTTTGAAGACGAGCGGCACGTACTCGCCATTGTCGTCGATCAGATCGGGGTTGACGCCCGAGAAGGTGCCCACACCGCCGGCCGCGGCCCATGCTCCGCTCGAGCGGCCGTTGCTCACGGCGACTCCTTTGCCTCCCTCGATCAAGGGCCAGACCTCGGCCCCGGAGATGACCATCGGCTGAACTGCGGCACTCATGACCCAGGCTCCGCGTGCGGGGTTGCGATCGGCCCCGCTCTCCTCGTGGCAGGCCGCGCGGTCGCGAGCCCCCGGCCGATCGCCCGGCCGGTGCCCGCGTGCGGGCCCGCTCGTTCTCGTCGATCTCTCGGCAACGGGATGGTCCTACGGTTCAGAGCGGCGCTCGCTGGCGGCGGCGCCCCTCGCCCCGATCGCGGTCCTGCGGCTCGCGGGGTGGCTCGCCCTCGGTCCGCGCCGGGCGCGGCTGGACGGGCAGCTCGGCGCCGGTCGTCTGGTCGACCGCCCGCATCGAGAGCTTGATCTTTCCCCGATCGTCGATGGCCAGGACCTTCACTTTGACCTGATCACCCTCCTTGACGACATCGGTGACCTTGTTGACGCGCTCGTTGGACAATTCGGAGATGTGGCAGAGCCCGTCTTGGTTGCCGAGGAAATTGACGAACGCGCCGAAATCGACCACCCGCACGACCTTGCCGGTGTAGATCGCCCCCACTTCGGGGGTCGCCGTCAGGCCGCGGATCCAGTCGATCGCCCGTTGCGTCGCCGCCGGGTCGGTCGAGGCGATCTTGACCTTGCCGTCGTCCTCGATGTCGATCTTGGTCCCGGTGGTCTCTGTGATCTCGCGGATCACCTTGCCACCCGGACCGATCACCGCGCCGATCTTGTCGGTCGGGATCTGGATGGTCACGACCCGCGGCACGGTCTCGCGCAGCTCCTCGCGCGCCTGGCCGATCGCCTTGGCCATCTCGGCCAGGATGTGCAGGCGACCGACCCGGGCCTGCTCGAGCGCGACCCGCATGATCTCCTCGGTGATCCCGGCGATCTTGATGTCCATCTGCAGCGAGGTGACGCCCCGTTCGGTGCCGGCCACTTTGAAGTCCATGTCGCCCAGATGGTCCTCGTCGCCCAGGATGTCGGAGAGCACGGCGAAGCGCTCACCCTCCTTGATGAGCCCCATGGCGATGCCCGCGACCGGCCGGGCGAGCGGTATGCCCGCGTCCATCATCGCGAGCGAGGCGCCGCAGACCGTGGCCATCGACGAGCTGCCGTTGCTCTCGGTGATCTCCGAGACCACGCGGATCGTGTAGGGAAACTTGTCCTTGGGCGGCAGGAGGGGATGGGTCGCCCGCCAAGCGAGCTTGCCGTGGCCGATCTCGCGGCGACCCGGCGAGCCGATCCGTCCGGTCTCGCCCACCGAATAGGGCGGGAAGTTGTAATGGAGCATGTAATGCTCGCGGGCATCGCCCTCGAGCGCGTCGATGATCTGCTCGTCCTGGCCGGTGCCGAGGGTCGCGACCACGAGCGCTTGGGTCTCCCCGCGGGTGAAGAGTGCCGAGCCGTGGACCCGCGGCAAGACGCCGACCGCCGCTTGGATCGGCCGGATGCTCTTGGTGTCGCGGCCGTCGATCCGCCGGCCCTCCTCGAGGATGCGCGAGCGGACGACCTTGGCCTCGAGCTCCTTGAAACGCTCGGCCACGACGAGCGCCTTGGCCGGATCGTCGGCGGCGAGCTCGGCCAAGACTTTGGCCTTGATCGCGCCGACCTTCTCGTGACGAGCCTGCTTGACCGGCTCGAGATACGCTTCGGCGAGTTCCGCCCGAGCGAGCCGCTCGATCTCGGCATCGAGCGCCGAATGGTCGGGTAGGACGAATTCCCAAGGATCCTTGGCCGCCTCCTCGGCGAGCCGGAGGATCAGGTCGATGGCGGGCTGGAAGCCCCGATGGCCGAACATCACGGCCTCGAGCATTTGCTGCTCCGAGAGCTCGTGCGCCTCCGATTCGACCATCATCACCGCATCGCGGGTCCCCGCCACGACGAGCTCGAGCTTGCTCCGCTTGATCTGCTCGATCGTCGGGTTGAGCACGAACGCATCGTCGATCAGGCCGACTTTGGCCGCCCCGATCGGGCCGAGGAACGGGATGCCCGAGATCGTGAGCGCCGCCGAGGCGCCGATCATCGCGACGATGTCCGGATCGGTCTCGCCGTCGTGCGCCAGGACGGTACAGATGATCTGGGTTTCGTTCTTGAACCCGTCCGGGAACAGCGGCCGGATCGGCCGGTCGATCAGCCGAGAGACCAAGGTCTCCTTCTCGGAGGGACGGCCCTCGCGGCGGAAGAACCCCCCGGGGATCTTTCCCGCAGCGAACGCTTTCTCTTGATAATTGACGGTCAGCGGGAAGAAGTCCTGCCCCGGTTTGACCGAGCGGGCGGCGACGGCGGTGCAGAGCACCACCGTTTCGCCGAGCGAGGCGAGCACCGCGCCGTCGGCCTGGCGGGCGAGCCGGCCGGTCTCGAGCGCGAGCCGCTTGCCGGCCCACTGGGTTTCTTTGCGCGTGATCGTGAACATCGTGACTTTCGCCTTTCACCGCGCCCCGAGGGCGCGCATGTCCGCTGCAACCGGCGGCGGGAGCGCCTCAGCGGCGCAAGCCGAGCCGCTCGATCAGCTTCTGGTAGCGACCCTGGTCGCGCCGCTTGAGATAGTCGAGCAACCTGCGCCGCTGGCCGACCATCATCAACAGGCCGCGGCGCGAGGCGTAGTCCTTCTGGTGGGTCTTGAGGTGCTCCGTGAGGTTGGCGATCCGCTCCGAGAGCAGGGCCACCTGCACCTCGGGCGAGCCGGTGTCGCCGGCTCCGATCGCATATTCCTTGATGAGCGCCTGTTTGCGTTCAGCGGTGATCGACATCGGCCTTACTCCCGGGCCCGGGCGGCGATGCCGCCCTCGAGGTTGAACACCCGCAGCGGGCTGAGCTCGGCGCCCTCGAGCCGGGCGAGTGCTACGAGCTCGCCGCCTCGGGTCACCTTGATCGTGGCCCCTTCGACCGCGTCCTCGCCCAAAAGGCGCGGGACGATGCGGATCGCCTGGCCACTCCGGAGCCGCAGCGCCTGCGGCTCGGTGACGGCGAGCGCCGGGATGCCGGCCAACGCCGTCGCCACCGAGATCAGCGCCTGGGGCAGCGAGTCCTCTTCGACCAGCCGCGCCAAGGCGTCCAAGGAGATCGCGCGATCGAGGCCGAACGGCCCGACCGCGGTGCGGCGCAGCTCCGCCACGTGGGCGAAGCAGCTGAGCGCCTCGCCCAGATCGCGGGCGAGCGCACGAACGTACGCGCCCTTGCCGCAGGTCATCACGAAGCGGGCGTGATCGGGGTCCGGCCTCGCCACGAGCCGCAGCTCGTCGATCCGCACCGGCCGGGGCTCGAGGACCACGGTCTCACCACGGCGGGCGCGATCGTAGGCTCGCTCGCCCTGCACCTTGACCGCGGCGAAGGTCGGCGGTCGCTGCAGGATCTCGCCACGGAAAGCCTCGAGCGCCGCCTCGATCTCGGTATCGGAGGGACGGCGCTGGCTCGTTGCCACGACCCGGCCCTCGGCATCGTCGGTATCGCGCGCCTCGCCGAAGCGCAGCGTGAAGACGTAGCTCTTGGGCGCGTCCATCACGTACGGGACGGTCTTGGTGGCCTCGCCGAGCGCCACCGGCAGGATTCCCGTGGCGAGCGGATCCAAAGTGCCGCCGTGGCCGACCTTCTGCGCTTGGGTCAGCCGCTTGACTTGGTTGACGACCTCGGTCGAGGTCATCCCCGGCCCCTTGTCGATGGCCAGCCAGCCGTGGATCGGCCGTCCCTTACGTACGCGGCTCATCGTCCTTTCCCGCCGGCGCAGGGTGCAGCCGCACCCGCTCCTCGGCCAAAAGCCGCTCGATCCGGGCCGCTTCGTCGAACAGCGCATCGGCGACGAATTGCAGCCGCGGCGCGTATTTGAGGTGCATCTGCCGGGCGAGCCATCCGGCCAGCGCCGGTGCCGCCCGCTCGAGCGCGGACCGAGCCGCAGGCGAGAGCGGGCGACCGAGCTCGGTCGCGAACACGGTGGCGTGCTTGAGGTCACGGCTCACCCGGACCTCGGCGACGGTGATGCTCAAGCCTTCGAGCCGCGGATCGTGGATCTCGCCGCGCATCAAGCTTTCGGCCAAAAGATGCCGGATGCGCTCGGCCACCCGCAGCTGACGCTGCGAGGGGTCGCCGCCGCCGACCCGGCCCGGTCCGTCCTCAGAGCGTGCGGGCAACCTCTTGCACCTCGTAGACCTCGATCACGTCGCCCTGGCGGATGTCGTTGTAGCCCTCGATCGACATGCCGCACTCGAAGCCTTCCTTGACCTCGCGCACGTCCTCCTTGAACCGCTTGAGCGAGCCGAGCACGCCGTCGAACACGACCACGTCGTCGCGCAACAAGCGCGCCCGGGCACCGCGCTTGACCACCCCGTCGATCACCATGCAGCCGGCCACCTTGCCGACCTTGGTGATGTTGAACACCTCGCGGATCTCGGCGCGGCCGAGCACCACCTCCTTGGATTCGGGCGCGAGCATGCCGGAGAGCAGGCCCTTCACCTCGTCCAGGAGCTCGTAGATGATCGAGTAATAGCGGATCTCGATCCCCGCCCGCTTGGCGAGCTCGCGGGCCGGCGCGTTGGCCCGCACGTTGAAGCCCAAGATGATCGCCTTGCTCGCCTGGGCGAGGATCACGTCGCTCTCGGTGATGGCGCCCACCCCGCCGTGCAGGACGCGCACGCCCACTTCCTCGGTCTTGAGCTTCTCGAGACCGGCAGTGATCGCCTCGAGCGAGCCGTGCACGTCGGACTTGACGACCACGGGCAGCTCCTTGAGCGTGCCCTCCTTGATCCCTTTGAACATCTCCTCGAGCGAGGTGGGCTTGGCCGCACCGGCCGCGAGCTGCTGCTGCTCGCGCTTCTTGCGCTGCCGGTACTCGGCGATGTCCCGAGCCCGCTTCTCACTCTCCACGACCTGCAGCCGGTCGCCCGGCTCGGGAACGCCGTCGAGACCCAGCACTTCGACCGGGGTCGCCGGCCCGGCCTGCTCGACCGACACGCCGCGATCGTCGACCAGGGCCCGCACCCGCCCCCACTGCGCGCCGACGATCACGATGTCGCCGACCTTGAGCGTTCCGTTCTGCACCAACACCGTGCAGACCGCACCGCGGCCGCGATCGAGCTTGGCCTCGATGACCGTACCTTGCGCCTCGCGGTTGGGGTTGGCCTTGAGGTCGAGGAGTTCGGCCTGCAGCTGAATGGCCTCGATCAGTTTGTCGAGCCCGATCTTCTTGACCGCGCTCACCGGCACCGAAAGCACGTCGCCGCCGAACTCCTCGACCACGACCTCGTGGGCCAGGAGCTCCTGCTTGACCCGATCGGGATTGGCTTCGGGCTTGTCGATTTTGTTGATCGCCACGACGATCGGCACCTTGGCCGCCTTGGCGTGACGGATCGCCTCGATCGTCTGCGGCATGACGCCGTCGTCGGCCGCGACCACCAAGACGACGATGTCGGTGACCGAGGCGCCGCGCGCCCGCATCGCCGTGAACGCGGCGTGGCCCGGCGTATCGATGAAGGTCACCGGCATCCCGGAGCCGATGTCGACCCGATAAGCACCGATGTGCTGGGTGATCCCGCCGGCCTCGCCGGCCGCCACGTTGGCGTGCCGCAGGGCATCGAGCAGCGAGGTCTTGCCGTGGTCGACATGGCCCATGACGGTCACCACGGGTGGCCGCGGGACGAGGTCCTCGGGCCGGTCGGGGGCCCCCTCGATGCCCTCCTCCACGTCCGCCTCGGACACCCGCTTCACCTTGTGCCCGAACTCGGCGACGATCAGCTCGGCGGTGTCCGCGTCGATCACTTGATTGATGGTGGCCAGGACACCGTTCTTCATGAGCGCCTTGATGACCTCGGCGCCGCGCACCGCCATGCGGTTGGCGAGCTCTTGAACCGTGATGCTCTCCGGCAACACGACCTCGCGGGTGACGGGCTCGCTCGTGGCAACCTGCTGACGCAGCCGCTGCTGGTGCCGCCGGAAGGCGGCGAGGCTCCTGACCCGCTCCTCCTCCTCGCCGTCGAGCACCACGCGGATCGGGCGCGCCTTTTCCTCGCGCACGGGCTTGAGGGTCGGCCGGCCGGGCTTGGCCTTGAGCCGCCCCGCCCGCTCCCGCTCCTCCTCCTCGATTTCCGCGAGCGTGCGCTCGGGCTTGGCCGCCTTGCGCGCCGGCTCGGCCTTCTTCCGCTCGGCGCCCTCCTCCGGTTCGGCCGCCTTCTCGGCCGCCCGAGCCCGCCGCTCCTCCTCCTCGAGCAGCTTCCTCGCGAGCTCCTCGGCCTTGCGACGGGCCTCCTCCTCGGCGCGCTTCCTCGCCTCCTCCTCGGCCTTGCGCTTGGCCGCGGCCTCCTCCTCGGCCCTGCGGCGCGCCTGCTCTTCGGCGGCCCGCCGGGCCAGCTCCTCGGCCCGCCGGCGCGCCTCTTCCTCGGCCTTGCGGGCCTCCGTGAGCGCCCTGAGGCGGACCTGCTTCTCCTCCTCGGTCAGCGGCTTGAGGACGACGTGCCGGCGCACGGCCGGGCTCGGCGTCGGCGCGGCCGGTGGCGCGGCCTGCTGCGGCCGCACCTCGACGGTGGGACGGGGCCGCGCCGCGGTCGGGCCGGTCGCCGCGGTCGGGGCCGGGGTCGGGGCCGCCGGGCGCGCTGCCGCCGCGGCCGCAGTCGGCGGGGACGGGCGCGGTGCCGCCGCGGCCGGTGGCGTGCCGGCGGCAGCCGGCGGGAGGACCGGAGCCGGGGTCGGCGCCGACGGGCGCGTCGCTGCCGCGGCCGGGGTCGGCGGAGACGGTTGCGGTGTCGCCGCGGCCGGCGGGGCGCCGGCGGCAGGCGGCGCGGCAACTGGAGCCGCCGGCGCGGCCGGCGCCGTGGCCGGCGCGGCGGGTGCGGCCGGCGGGGTGCTCGCGGCGGGGGTCGGGGGGACGGCCGCAGGCGGCGGGGGAGCGGCCGGCGCGGCCGCGAGCGGTCGGCCGACCACCGGTCGGCTGCGCTTCACCTCGACCGCCACCGGCTTGCTTCGCCCGTGGCTGAAGCTCTGGCGGACCACACCGCTCTCGACGGTCTTTTTGAGCTCGATCCGCGGCGGCGCCGTGCGGGCGATGCCGATCCGCGGATTCTTGTCGTCACCCTTGACGTCCGTCATCGATCGTCACCGCCCTCTCGCGTTCCGCTCCCTCCCGGCGCCGACGGCCGGGCGCCTCGGACGAGCCCGTCCAGCCGAACGAGCTCGCGCTCCAGCCGCCGAGCGAGGCCGCCCGTCCCGACCGCGACGTAGACCAGCTCGTCGCGCCCCAGAGCGCGGCCGAGCTCGGCCCGCTCCAGGCTGGAAAACAGCGGCACGTCACCGGCGAGTCGGCGCAGCTTGAGCGCCTGGCTCCCGGCGTCGCGAGCCGTCAGCACGAGGCCCACCCCACCTGCCCCGAGCGCCGCCTCGACTTGCTCGAACCCGACCACGACGCAGCCGGCGCGCCGGGCGAGGCCCAGCAGGTCGAGGCAGCGCCGGCGGATCGCCGCCTCGACGCGCTCGGCCAGATCGGCCGGCGGTCGCGCCGCGGTCGCCGCTGCCTTGGCGAACAGGTTGCGCCGCACGGCCTCGGTCAGCGCCGATCGCTCGGCGGTGATCCAAAGGCCGCGGCCCGGCAACCGCTCGTCGACGTCCGGGACGACCGTCCCGTCCGGCGCCAGCACGAAGCGCACCATGCGCGCCCGCTCGCTCCCCTCTCGCGCGACGAGACAGCGGCGGCGCCCGCCGCCCGATTCGAGCTCGATCGAAAGGGCCTCGCCGGTCACGCTGATGCCGCGGCCTCCTGCTCCTGGGCCGCCACCGGCGGCTCGATCCACCCGAGACGGACGCGTGCGTCCATCACCACCTCACCCGCCGCCTCGGGCCCGAGCCCCGAGCCCGGCAGCATCTCGGCGAGCTCGTCTCCGGCCAGATCGGCCAGATCCTGGAGCGACTTGACCCCCTGGCGGGCGAGCTTGACGATGCTCTCGAGGTCGAGCCGGTCGTAGCTCAAGAGGTCTTCGGTCACGCCCAGCGCCCGCGCCTCGGCCTCGAGCGCCTGCCGACGCTCCTCGAGCCAGCTCTGGGCCCGTTCTTTGAGGGCGGCGGCGATCTCCTCGTCGAAGCCCTCGATCTGGGCGAGTTCTTCCTCGGGCACCGCGGCCAGCTCCTCGATCGAGGAGATGCCCTCGCTCGCGAGCAGCTGGGCGATGACCTCGTCGACGTTGAGCGCCGTCGTGAACAGCTCGGTGAGTTCCTTGAACTCGCGCTGGCGACGCTCCGAATCCTCGCTCTCCGAGACGATGTCGATGTCCCAGCCGGTGAGCTGGCTCGCCAGCCGCACGTTCTGACCGCGCCGGCCGATCGCGATGTGCTGCATGTGGTCGGGGACGATCACCTCGATCCGCTTCGCCTCCGGGTCGAGCACGACCTTCGACACCTCGGCCGGGGCCAAGGCGTTGCAGACGAAGGTCGCGGGATCGGACGACCAGGGGATGATGTCGACCTTCTCGCCGCCCAGCTCTTGGACCACCGCCTGGACGCGCGAGCCGCGCATGCCCACGCAGGCGCCCACCGGGTCGATGCTGCTGTCCTTGGAATAGACCGCGATCTTGGCGCGTGAACCGGGATCGCGGGCGCAAGCTTTGATCTCGATGATCCCGTCGTAGATCTCCGGCACCTCCTGCTCGAACAGCTTCATCATGAAGCCCGGATGGGTGCGGGAGAGGAAGATCTGCGGGCCGCGACTCTCGTGCCGCACGTCGTAGACGTAGGCTCGGATGCGGTCCTTCACGTGAAAGATCTCGCGCGGGATCAGCTCCTCCTGGCGGATCATCGCCTCCGCTCGCCCGAGATCCACGAGGATGCCCGAGCGTTCGACCCGCTTGACCTCGCCCACCACGATCTCGCCGATCCGATCCTTGAAGTCGTTGTATTGGCGCTCGCGCTCGGCGTCGCGCACCTTCTGCACGATCACCTGCTTGGCGCTCTGCGCGGCGATCCGGCCGAGATCGATCGGCGGCAGCGGCTCCAGGATGTGGTCGCCCACCTGTGCCGCCGGATTGCGTTCGCGCGCCTCCTCGAGGGTGATCTGCTTGGCCGGGTCCTCGACCGTCTCGACCACCTCGAGCTCGCGATAGAGCTTGATCTCGCCGGTTCGCCGGTCGATCTCGGCGACGATTTCGTGCTCCTGACCGTATTTGCGACGGGCGGCCGTCTGCACGGCCTGCTCCATCGCCGCCACCACCTCCGCGGTGCTGATGCCCTTCTCCTGGGCGACCGCCTCGGCCACCCGCAACAGCTCGCCGCGGCCGAATCCGGTGGTCTCCATCACGTCCCCTCTCCCTCACCCGGTCCGCCGGCGGGTCCGCGCCGCGGCCGGCATCGGCTCGGCCAACAGCTTCGCCCGTCGCACGGCGGCGAGCGGCACGTCGACCGGCCCGTCTTCGGCTTCGATCGTCACGGTCGTACCGTCGCAGCCCACCAGCCTGCCGGTGAACCGCCGCCGCCCGCCGATCGGCTCCTCCGTCTCGATCCGCGCCCGCTCCCCGGCGAACCGACGGAAATGCTCGGCCGTCACGAGCGGCCGCTCGATCCCCGGCGAACTCACCTCCAAACGATAAGCCTGTGGGATCGGGTCCGCCACGTCGAGGACGGCCGAGACGGCGTGGCTGATCGCCGCGCAATCCTCGACCGTCATCGGCCGGGCATGGTCGCGTGGCTCGGCCGTGATCTGCAAGGTCGGACGGCCACCGCCCACGAGCCGCACCTGCACGAGCTCGAAGCCCATGGCGGCGAGCGTCGGCTCGATGAGCGCGGCGAGGTCGGTGGAGGACGAGATCCCTGTCAAACGGACACGCCAAAGAGAGCGGGCGACAACCCACTCTCTCCTGAAGCAGTCGGAGTAGGAGCTGGCCTCTATATGGCGCCGAACCCGCCCTCAGGCAAGCCCGATCCGCTCGATCTCCCGCCGCCGGCAGCGAAAATAGACCGGCCGGCGACCGGCCGCCAACGCCTTCGCCTCGTAGCGGGTGATCGGTCGGTCGGACCAGGGTGTCCGCCAGTCGGCCGCCCGCTCGGCCAGCCATTCGAGCCGCGGCTCGCCCAGGATCGCTCGGAGCATCCAGCGCGCATAGCCCGGATCGTCCGTCGCCAGACGCAGCTCCCCGCCCGGGGCCAGCACGCGGGCCATCTCGGCCACCGTCGCCGGCGCCACGATCCGCCGCTTGTGGTGCCGCGCCTTGGGCCAGGGATCGGGGAACAGAACGTCGATCCGGGCGAGCGAGGCATCGGGCAGCGCCCGCAGCAAGAGGCGCGCATCGTCGACCAGGATCCGGACATTGTCGAGGCCGCGCGCCTCGATCCCCGCGAGCAGCCGGGCCACACCCGAAAGGAACGGCTCGACGCCCAAGAATCCCTGCTCCGGGTGGGCGACCGCCTCGGCCTCGAGATGTTCGCCGGCGCCGAAACCGATCTCGAGGCGCACCGCCTCGACCGGCCGCGCGAAGAGCGAACGCGGCTCCAGCTGGCCGACCTCGGGCAGGGTGATCGCCAAACGCGGCAGAAGGGTCTCAAGCAACCGCTTGCGCCCCGGCCGCAGCCTGGGCCCGACGCGCCGGCCGTAGATCATCCGCTGGCGGGGCGGCGCACCACTCTCGGCGAGGCCCGGCCCGGCCTTCTCCGACCCGGCGCTGCTGCCGGCCGTCGGCGCGGCCTCAGTTGAAGGCGCGGCGCAGCTCATCCACGAGGTCGCGACGTTCCCAAGAGAAACCGCCGTCGCTCTCCGGTGCGCGTCCGAAATGGCCGTAGGCTGCGGTCCGCGCATAGATCGGTCGCGACAGGCCCAGATGCAGGCGGATGCCGCGCGGCGAAAGATCGACCATCTCGCGCAAGGTGCGGCCGAGCCGCTCCTCGTCGACCTCGCCGGTGCCGAGCGTGTCGACATAGAGCGAGAGCGGCTTCGAGACCCCGATCGCGTAAGCGAGTTGGATCAAGCATTTGCGGGCGAGCCCCGCGGCCACCACGTTCTTCGCGAGATAGCGGGCGGCATAGGCCGCCGAGCGGTCGACCTTGGTCGGGTCCTTGCCGGAGAAGGCCCCGCCGCCGTGCGGGGCGGCCCCACCGTAAGTGTCGACGATGATCTTGCGGCCGGTGAGCCCCGCATCGCCGTCCGGCCCGCCGATCACGAATTGACCGGTCGGGTTCACGTAGAACTCCTCCTCGGGGCACATCCAGCCCTCGGGCAGAGCCGCCAGGACGTAGGGCCGAACGATCTCGCGCACCTCCGCGGGCTTGAGGCCCTCTTTGTGCTGGGTGGAGACGACGATGGCCGTGGTCCCGACCGGCCGACCACCAACGTAACGCAGCGTGACCTGGCTCTTGGCGTCCGGCCCGAGCTCCGGGAGCTGGCCGGCGTGGCGAGCCGCGGACAAGCGGCGCAGGATCTCGTGGGCGTAGTGGATCGGCGCCGGCATGAGTTCGGGCGTCTCGTCGCAGGCATAGCCGAACATGATGCCCTGATCGCCGGCCCCCTCGTCCTTGCCGGCCGCCGCGTCGACGCCCCGGGCGATGTCCGGCGACTGCTCGTGCAGCAGCACGTCGATCTGCGCCTCGTGCCAATGGAAGCCCTTCTGCTCGTAACCGATCGACTTGATCGCCATCCGCGCCACGTGGCGGATCAGATCGGGTGTGATCCGGCTGTTCGGCCCCGGCCGGCACTCGCCGGCGATCACCACCCGATTGGTGGTGGCGAGCGTCTCGCAGGCGACCCGCGCCTCCGGATACTCGGCCAAGAACAGATCGACGACCTCGTCGGAGATTCGGTCGCAAACCTTGTCCGGATGGCCTTCCGAGACGGATTCGCTCGTGAACAGGTAATCGGACGCCGGCATCGGGGAGCGGTCTCCTGGAAAAGAGGGCGAGCGCGCTGGAGGCGGCCCGGGCGAACCGCCGCCGGGCATAAGACAGGAACCGGCCGGCCGGTCAAGCCGAGCTTCGCTCGCCCGGGCGCAACGCCGTGCTCGCCTCGCTCACCGCCCGGACCAGCTCGTACAGCCGACGCCGCAGCAGCGGATCGGCGATCGCGTTGAAGGCGCGCACGAGCTCCAGGGTCTCCCGCCGATCGACCGAAGGTGCGGCCGGCGCGGCCTCGGGTCGCCGCTCCGGCTCGAACACGAAGCCCACGCCCGGCTCGGCGAGCCCGGGCCCCGAGGCGGCCGCGGGGGTCTCGACCAAATCTTCGAAGAACCAGGCGACCGGCACGTCCAAGATGGTCGCGAGCCGCCACAGCCGGCCCGCGCCGATCCGGTTGGTGCCGCGCTCGTATTTCTGGATCTGTTGGAAGGTGACACCCAACAGCTCGCCCAACCGCTCTTGGCTCAGCCCCAAGAGTGCCCGGCGCAGCCGCAAGCGACGGCCGACATGTCGGTCGACCGGGTCCACCTCCTCTGCACGCCACGACCTCGGCGATGCGCTCACGGCCGAGCCCGCCCCGCGTCGGTTCCGCGCCAGAGGTGCCACGCGAGGCCGACGAACACAATCAAAAATAGCATGTCTGCCGAGAGGCCGTTCGTTTTGCGGTAGAAAGGCGGATCCGCCAACCGGCCGGGGAGCGGGAAGTCGAGCACCCCCGTCTCACCGAGGCCGAGCCTCGCCACCTCCCGACCGAGCGCGTCGGTGGCGAGCGAGATCCCGGTGTTGGCCGCGCGGACCAGCGGCAAGCCCTCCTCGACGCTCCGCAAGGCAGCCATGGCCGCGTGCTGGTAGGGACCGGAGCTGTGCCCGAACCAGGCGTCGTTGGTCAGGTTCAAGAGGAAGTCGGGGCGGTCGGTCGGGTCGATCGCCCGACCCGGGAAAATCGCTTCGTAACAGACGAGCGGACCGAACGCCGGCAGGCCGGCGAGCCGGATGGTCCGCCGCCCCGGCCCCGGGACGAAATCGATCGTGCCGTGGGTGAGCTTCTCGAGGCCGATCCGCTCGAGCACCACCCGCCAGGGCAGGTACTCGCCGAAGGGCACGAGGTCGACTTTGTCGTAACGGCCGACGATCCTCCCCGCCTCGTCGAGGGCGAACACGGAATTGGCCGCGACCGGCGGTTGTCGCTCGAGCTCGAAACGGTCGCCGCCCGTGACCAGATAGCCGCCGCGCGGCGCAGCTTGGCCCAAGAGCTCGCGGACCACGGGCTCGCGCTCGATCTGGTACGGCACCGCGCTCTCGGGCCAGACGACGAGGTCCACCGGCCCCTCGGCCGGTTCCGCCGAGAGCTCGAGGTGCCGGCGGAACCATGCCGCCCGCTTGTCGGGGTCCCACTTGTGGTGCTGCTCGATGTTGGCCTGGACGATGCGGATCCGCGCGCCCGGCGCCTCCTCGGGCTCGAGCAGGGCGAGGCGAACCGCTCCACCGGCCGCCAGCGACAGAAGCAACAGCGCAGCCGCTGCCGGACCTTTGCGGGGCCGCGGGTCGGGCGCCAAAAGGGCGGCGCCGGGCAGGATGGCGATCGCCGCGGTCCAGAGCGTGAGCCCCGGGCTGCCGATCCAGGCGGCCGGCTGGAGGAGCGCCGGCCAAGGCGCCCAGACGATCGAGAGCGGGTTCCAAGTGAAGCCCAGGAGAACCGCCTCGCGCAGGCCGTCGGTGACCGTCCAGGCGAGCGCCAAGGCCAACGCCGTGGCCAAGGGCGAGCGTGACGGCAGAGCGGCGACGAGCGCCGCCGCGAGCATCGGAAACAGCGCGTTCAGAGTGGCGAGGCCGAACACCGCCGGCACCGCGAAGGCGCCGAAGCGCTCGGGGTCGGTGAAGAAGGCGATCCCCACCCAATAGAGCCCCGCGAGGTGCCAACCGAAGCCGAAAGCGAAGCCGCGGGCGGCCGCGGCCGGCACGCTCTCCGACCGGGCGACGAGCGGCAACCACAGCGTGAACGCGAGGAGTGCGGGCGCGAAGTGGACCGGCGGTAGGGCGAGCGTGGCGGCCGCGCCGAGCGCGAGGCAAGCGAGCAGCGGCCGGGTGCGGCCGACGCGCGGCGCGGCCGAATTGCTCAAGCGGCCGGTCGGGCGAGGTCGCCCCCCGCCTCGTCGGCGCGCGTGCGGCGCACGCTCACGCGCTTGATCCGCCGTGGATCGGCGTCGAGCACCTCGAACCGCACGCCCGAGGGATGCTCGACCACCTCACCGCGCGCCGGCACCCGATCGACGAGCGCGAAGATGAGGCCGGCCACGGTGTCCGCCTCGTCGCGCTCGTCTTCCCCCAAAAGACGCAGACCCAGCCGTTCCTCGAGTTCCTCGAGGTCGAGCCGCCCGTCCACCTCGAGGGTCCCGTCCGGCCGCTCGACGAGCTGCGGGGTCCGTTGCGCGGCGCGCTCGTCGGCGATCTCGCCCAAGAGCTCGCTCACCACGTCCTCGAGGGTGACAAGACCGTCGGTGCCGCCGAACTCGTCGACCACCACCGCGAGGTGCTGACGGCTGGTCCGCAGCTCCAAGAGCAGCTCCAGAACCCGCATCGAGGGCGGCACGGCCGGCACTTGGCGGACGATCCGCTCGAGCACGAAATCGCCACCGTCGCCCCAATAGTCGAGCAAGTCTTTGAGATGGACGATGCCGATCACTTCGTCGAGGGTCTGGCGGTAGACGAGGAGCCGGGAATGGCCGGCCGTGCGCATCGCGGCCACGACCTCGGCGAGGCTCGCCTCGACCGGTACCGCCTTGATGTCCGAGCGCGGCACCATGATGTCGGCGACCTCGAGCTCGCCGAAGGACAGCGCCCGTTGGACGAGGGCACGCTCCTCCTCGGAGAGCCGCCGGTGCTCGCCGCCTTCGGTCTCCTCGAGGATCTCTTCGAGGGTTCGGCGCAGCGAACCCTCCTGCTCCGGGCCCAGAGCGAGCTCGCGCAGCCGGCGCAAGAGCCCCTCGAGCAGCGAGGGGGGCGGGCCGTCGCGCCGCGGCGGGGGCCTCAAGGCACCGCCTCCAGGGCGTACGGATCGGCGATCCCGAGGTCGGCGAGGATCCGCCGCTCGAGCGCCTCCATGGCCTCGGCCGCTTTCGGCTCCTCGTGATCGTAGCCCAACAGGTGCAAGGTGCCGTGCACGACGAGGTGCGCCAGGTGGTCGGCGAGCGGCTTACCGGCCGCCGCGGCGTCCCGCGCGCTCGTCTCGAGGGCGATCGCGATGTCACCGAGCGGCCACGCGCAATCGGTGGGGACACCCGGGGCTCGCGGACCGGCCGGGAACGACAGGACGTCGGTCGGCGCGTCCTTGCCGCGGAAGCTGCGGTTGAGCGCGCGCACCGCCGCATCGTCGGTCAACAGGACGGTCACCTCGGCCGGAGGCCCCGGAGGTCCCACCACGCGAAGGGCGGCGGCCACGGCACGCCGGCAGATGGCCTCGGGATCGGTGACGGCCGTGTTCCAGCCTTCGGCCTCGACCGTCACCTCGGTCGGGTGAGAACTACTGTCGCTGTCCATCGTTCGAGCCGGACGCCCGCCGCGGGCGTCGTCTCTCTCCTTCCGCGAGCGGCTGCTCGGCAGCGGGGCCTTCGTAAGCCTCGATGATCGGCGTGACCAGCGGGTGACGCACGATGTCGCTTCGATCGAAGTGGACCGTAGCGATCCCCGGCACGTGGGCGAGCCGGGCGACCGCGTCGGCGAGGCCCGAGGGGGTGCCGGGCGGCAGATCGGTTTGCGTCGGATCGCCCGTGACGACCATCCGCGACCCTTCGCCCATCCGGGTGAGGAACATCTTGAGCTGCGCGGGCGTGGTGTTCTGCGCTTCGTCGAGGATGACGAAGGCGTGGCTCAAGGTCCGCCCCCGCATGTAGGCCAAGGGCGCGATCTCGATTTGACCGCTGTCGATCCGCAGCTGGACCTTGCCCTCCGGCAGCATGTCGCGCAGCGCGTCGTAGAGCGGCCGCAGATAGGGATCGACCTTTTCCTTCATGTCACCGGGAAGGAAGCCGAGCCGCTCGCCGGCCTCGACCGCCGGGCGCGAGAGGATCAGCCGCTCGACCCGGTGCTGTTTGAGGAACGACACCGCCATGGCGACCGCCAGGTAGGTCTTGCCCGTACCGGCCGGCCCGAGCGCGAACACCAGCTCGAACCGCTCGAGGGCCCGCAGATAGGCGAGCTGGTTGGCCGAGCGGGCGACGATCAGCTTGCGGTCGGTGCGGATGGCGTAATGCTCGGCCCGATCGCCCGGGCCGACCTCGCCGCGGCGCATGCGGAGTGCCGCGTCGACCTCCTCTCGGCCGATCGCGAGGCCTCGGCGGAGCTGGCCGTAGAGGTCCTCGAGCACGGCCGCGGCGGTTTGCACGTCGGCGTCGCTGTCGCCCTGGATGAACACCTCGTTGCCCCGGCTGACGATCGTCACCGGCAGCTTCTGCTCGATGCGCGCGAGGTTCACGTGGTGCTGGCCGAACAGCACGGCGCAAGCGGCGTTGTCGTCGAAATGGACCCGCCGGCTGGCACCGCGCGGGCTGTCGAGTGGATTCAAGGTCTTCAGGCGCGCCCCTCCCCGGTTGCGCCGGCCGCCCTCCGGCCGGCGAGGCTGTGCGCATGAGAGCCGGTGATCGTGACGGTCACGAGATCGCCCGGTTGGAGCCCCGTGCCGTCGAGGTGCACGGGCTGCTGCCAGGGCGTGCGGCCGACGAGCTGGCCCGGATGGCGCCCCGGGCCGTCGATCAGCACCGGCACGGTCCGGCCGACCGTGGCCTCGTTGGAGGCCCGGGCTTGCTCGGCCAAGAGCGCCTGCAGACGTTGCAGACGCTCGGCCTTGACCGCCTCCTTCACCTGGCCGCGCATGACCGCGGCCGGTGTGCCCGGCCTCGCCGAGTATTTGAAGGAATAGGCCTGGGCGAAGCCCACGGTGCGGACGAGGTCCAAGGTCGCCTCGAAATCCGCCTCCCGCTCGCCCGGAAAGCCCACGATGAAGTCCGAGGAGAGGGCCAGATCGGGCCGGACCGCGCGCAGGCGCTCGACGATCCGGCGATAGGCCTCGGCCGTGTAGCCGCGGTTCATGGCCTCGAGCACCGCATCCGAGCCCGACTGCACCGGCAGGTGCAGGTGGGGAACGAGCTGCGGGATCCGACCGTGCGCCTCGATCAAATCCTCGCTCATGTCCTTCGGATGGGACGTGGTGTAGCGCAGTCGGACCACACCATCGAGTTCGGCGAGCGCGCCGAGCAGGCGGGCGAGCGACCAGCTCCGGCCGTCCGGCCCCTCGCCGTGATAAGCGTTGACGTTCTGACCCAACAAAACGAGTTCCTTGGCGCCGCTCGCCAGGAGGCGGCGGGCCTCGGCCAAGATCGCCGCGACCGGCCGGCTGGTCTCGGCGCCGCGGGTGTAGGGCACGACGCAGAAAGTGCAGAACTTGTCGCAGCCCTCCTGCACGGTGAGGTAGGCCGAAACCGGGCTCGCGCCCGACCGCTCGGGCAGATGGTCGAACTTGCTCTCGACCGGGAAGTCGGTGGCGAGGGCCGCCCCCCGCTCGCGCGCCCGCCGGGCGAGCAGCTCGGGTAACCGGTGGTAGGCCTGCGGCCCCACGACCAGGTCCACGAACGGCGCCCGCTCGAGCATCGCTTCGCCCTCGGCTTGCGCGACACAGCCGGCCACGGCGAGCAGCATGGTCTCACCCCGGGCGGCCCGCTCGGCGCGCAGGCGCTTCAGCCGCCCGAGCTCGGAATAGACCTTCTCGGCCGCCTTCTCGCGGATGTGGCAGGTGTTGAGGACGACCAGATCGGCGTCCTCGGGCGCATCGACCCGTGACCAGCCGTGCGCCGCCAGCGACTCCGCCATGCGGTCGGAGTCGTAGACGTTCATCTGGCAGCCGTAGGTTCGGATGAAGAGACGCTTGCTCACCGGCCGGCCGTCTGGGGCACCTGGCCTCGCCTTGCAGATGGGGACGTATCGCCGAAGGTCAACGACCCCGGCGCTCCTTATAGCGGCAAACGCCCGGCGCGCGAAGCCTGCCGGCCGACACCGGGCGGCGCCGGCCGGCGTTCCCTCAGGCCGCCGGCCGGCGACCCCGGGCCCGGGGCTTGGTGCCGAGCCCGATCTTCTTGGCCAGGTTCGAGCGTTGCTCGGCGTAGGCCGGCGCAACCATCGGGTAATCGTCGGGAAGACCCCAACGCTTGCGATACTCGTCCGGCGTCATGTTGTATTTCGTCTTCAGATGGCGCTTGAGCATCTTGAGCTTTTTGCCATCCTCGAGGCAGATGATATAGTCGGGCATCACCGACTTTTTGATCGGAACGGCCGGGACGGGCTTCTCCGGAGCTTCCTTCTGCTCCTCGACACCTTGCGTTGCCAGGCTCGAGTACACCAGCTTGATGAGCTGCGGGATGTCGGCCACCGCGACCGTGTTGTTCGAGAGGTGTGCGGACACGATCTCGGTGGTCATGGACAACAGCTCGTTCGGGCTTATCTTCTCGGTCATTCCAGCGGATCCCCAGCAGCCGAGTAAACCGGCGGTCGCCGTCGCACCATATGAGGGTCGCGCCAAACCGCAAGCGCTTTTTTGATCCGCTGGCAAGAAGGTCGATGGAAGTGAGCGAGACGACGCACGAACTCGACATCACCGGCGAGGTTTGCCCGATGACCTTCGTCCGGACCAAACTTCGCCTGGAGCGAATGGCCGAGGGCGAGATCCTCCGCATTCGGCTGCGCGACGGGGAGCCCTTGGCGAACGTGCCGCGCGCGCTGGCCGATCACGGGCACGAGATCCTGCGGCTCGAAGCCTCAGGCGACGCGATCTGGACGCTCGAGGTCAGGAAGCGGGGCCGGCCGCCGCGTTGAGTGGCGCACCCAGCGCCACGCCGCCGCCGGGTGCCAGCACCCGGTCGAGCTCGCAGCGCATCGTGTGCGCGCCGACCCGGCTGCCGTCGGCGCGTTGGTAATAGTCCGGCCGGAGACCGACGATCTCGAAACCGTGCCGCGCGTAGAGACGCTGCGCCGCGTGATTGTCGACCGCGACCTCGAGGAACATCAACGTGGCCCCGGCCTCGCGCGAGCGCGCCATGGCGGCGCGCAGCAAGGCCGAACCCACCCGCCTCCCGCGCCAGGGCGGCGCTACGCCCAAAGAAAGCAGCTCGCTCTCGTCGCGGGTCACTCGGCAGATCGCGAAGCCCACGCCGCGCAGCGCGTCGAGCCCGCCGAGCCCGCCCTCGTAGAGCCGGGCGATGAGCCCGAAGCCACCGGGAAGGGCCAGGAGATGGGCGAGGTCGGCGCGGCTCCAGGGCTCGCTGAAGCAACGTCGGTGCAGCCGCGCCAACCGGCCGAGGTCGAACGGGCCGACGGGCTTGACGGCGACCGTCCCGGGACGGCGCAGGCCGAGCATCTCAGGCCGCGACCACGAGGGGACGGCCGGCCTCGAGCCGAGCGTCGGGCGGCCGCAGATAGAGCGGCCGGACGGCCGGACCGGGCACGGGCGGGATCCCGCGCGCCGCCCGCGACGCCGCCGCCCGAGCGACGGCCAGGGCATCCGACCGGACCCGTGAGGCCGGCGGGCCGGCCCAGTCCTCGAGGTCGACCAGCACGACCCGCTCGGCCGCGCGGACCGCCGCCGGAGCAGCGTCGCGCTCGAGCAGCGCGGGAGGGCCCTCGGGGACCGCGTGCGCATCGAATCGCTGGACCGCGAAGCTGTCGCGCCCGGCCGGGCCGAGCACGAGGAGCGGACTCCCTTCGCCCTGCGCCACCGTTTCGGCGGCCAGCTCCAAGGCGCTCAGCGCGTAGACGGGCGAACCCGTGGCGAGCGCGAGGGCCCGGACGGCCGCGACCGCGGCCCGGATCGCGGTGAAACTGCCGGGGCCGGTCGCCACGGCGAGCGCCTCGAGGTCGGGGAAGTCGAGCCCGGCCTCGGCCAAGGTCTCGCCCACGAGCGGTGCGAGCGCTTCGGCGCGCGCGCCCGGGCGCGCCCGCTGGAGGGCCCGGCCGCTCGCGTCGAGCAGCGCGACCTCCGGCCCCGCCGGAGCCATCCGCAGCGCCAAAAGCCACACGTCGCGCCGGCTCAACCGACCGCGCGCACCTCGATCACGTCGGGCACGTAGTACCGCAGCAGGTTCTCGATGCCGGCCTTCAAGGTCATGGTCGAGGAGGGGCAGCCCGAGCAGGCGCCACGCATCTGGAGATAGACCACGCCGCGCTCGAAGCCCCGGAAGACGATGTCGCCGCCGTCGCGGGCCACCGCCGGCCGCACCCGGGTCTCGATCAGCTCCTTGATCTGCGCCACCACCGGATCGTCCGAGGCGGTCTCCTCCACCTCCCCCTCGGCTCCCTCGGCGAGCACCGGATCACCCGAGAGATAGTGCTCCATGAGGGCGCCGAGCACGGCCGGCTTCAGTTCGTGCCACTCGACCCCCTCCTGCTTCGTGACGCTCACGAAATCGGCGCCCAGATAGACGCCGCGCACACCGTCGACGGCGAAGATCCGGCTCGCGAGCGGCGAGATCCGGGCCGCCTCGGCATCGACGAACTCGGCCACCCCTTTCGCCAGCACGGTCCGACCGGGCAGGAACTTGAGGGTGGCCGGATTGGGCGTGGGCTCGGTTTGGATGAACATGCGCGTCTCCCGGCTCGATCCCTCGACATGGCGCGGCCGCGGGCCGACCGCAAGGCCGCCCCTGCGTTACTTCTGCAAGACGTTCACGACCTCGTAGAGCTGGAAGCGGGCGAGCAGCAAGAGATAGCCCTGGGCCAACAGATGGTTCGGCCAGAACTGGCCGTCGGGACGGCCGTTGGCGACCACCCAGGGCTGCAATGCCGCCGCCCGGCCGAGGCTCGCGAGCATCTGCTCCCAGACCCGGGCGAGGCCCCGCTCGCGCAAGATCCCCTCCATGTCGCGGCCGAGCTCGCGCAAGAGGACGTGGTAGGCGTAGAGCCGGCCCTTGTTGGCGTAGAAGAGATCGTCGGCGTCCCGGTCATACCAGGCCCCGCTGTCGGCCAGCGCCTTCTGGTCGACAGCCGCCGCGGCCGCGCCGAGATCGGCGGCGATCCGCTCGAGCGTCGCCATGAGATTGTCGGCCCGGCGCTCGAAGGTCGCCTCGCCGCGCGCGAGCCGCGCATTGTACCGCTCGAGGTCGTCGATCGCCCGCCGGTACTGGCTCTCCGAGGAGGGCTGCACCGGTGTGGCGGACCATTCGAGGAACCAGACGTCGCCCGGATAATTGAGCCGGCCGGCGGCCCCTTCGGCATCCGGGTCGACTTGGCTCGTACCGCGGACCCGCGAGAGATGGTCGCGGAGCTCGATCGCGAAGCGCGCGACCGCCGCGACGATGCCCTGCTGGAAGTTGGGCATGTTGTCGAGCAACGCGGTCGGCTGGAACCAGGGGTCGTTCGCGGTCCAGCGGTGCATCTCGACCTCGCGCCGGACGAGCAGTGCGGCCACCGCCACCGCCCGGCTCGCCGGCGGCGCCACCTCGATGGTCTCGCCGATCGACGGGTCGTCGTCGATCCGATGGAACCAGAGCGCACCGGCCAGGTAGTAGAGCGCGACGAGCCCGATCAGCAGGGCCGGCAACAGGAGCCAGGCGAGGCCACGGCGGCGGGAGGCGGCGGCCGGGGTGGAGGGCTCGCTCGCCAAGTTCGTGCTCAAACCTGGAGGAAGCCGACGCGGTCGTAAACCTCGGCGAGGATCGGCTCGGCGATCGCCCGGGCCCGTTCGGCACCATCGGCGAGCACGCGATCGATGTGCTCGGGGTTGGCCAAAAGCCCGCGCATCTCGGCGTTGATGGGGGCGAGCTTCTCGACGCACAGTTCGGCGAGCTTGGTCTTGAAGGTCGAGAAGAGGGTCGTGCGGAACTCTTCCTCGACCTCGGCGCGCGGCCGATCCGCGAGCGCGGCGTAAATGGTGAGCAAGTTGGTCGCCTCGGGCCGGTTCTTCTCGTCGACCCACACCCCCTCGATACTGTCGGACTTGGCGCGGCGGATCTTGGTGGCGATCGTCTCGGCGTCGTCGGTCAGGTTGATCCGCGACTGGTCGGAGGGATCCGACTTCGACATCTTCTTGGTGCCGTCGCGCAACGACATGACGCGCGTCGCCTCGCCCAGGATCATGGGCTCGGGCAGCGGGAAGAACCCCTCGGCGAAGCGGCGGTTGAACGAGGCCGCGATGTCGCGGGCGAGCTCGAGATGCTGCTTCTGGTCCTCGCCCACCGGGACGTGGGTGGCTTTGTAGGCCAGGATGTCGGCAGCCTGCAGGACCGGATAGGCATAGAGGCCGACCGGCGCGTTCTCCCGGTCCTTACCGGCCTTCTCCTTGAACTGGGTCATGCGGTTGAGCCAGCCGAGCGGGGTCACGCAGTTGAACACCCAGGCGAGTTGCGCGTGCGCCGGCACGTGGCTCTGGACGAACAGGATCGAACGCTTCGGGTCGATGCCACAAGCGAGGAGGGCGGCCGCGACCTCCCGCGTGTTCGCCCGCATCGCCGAGGGATCGTGGACGGTGGTGAGCGCGTGCTGGTCGACGATGCAATAGATGCAGTCGAACTCGTTTTGCAGCCGCACCCAGTGCCGGATCGCGCCCAGATAATTGCCGAGATGGATGCCGCTCGTGGGCTGGATGCCGGAAAAGACGAGACCACGCATGGCGGGAGGAATCCGGAAGCTGGGAGCCGGGCTCGGTGCCGGGCCGGCCGGCGAACGGGGCCCTTGAGCATCACGCGGCCCGGGGCCTGTCAAGCCGTACCCCCGCTGCCCGTGCCGGCCGGTGCCGTCGGACGGCGGACGAGGGCGGCACGGATCTCGCCGAGGTCGGCCGCCCCGACGAGGTGCACCCCCGTCAAGTACAGGGCAGCGGCAGCAGCGATCGTGAGCGCGAGCCCCGGGGCCGTCGCGATCGCCGCGAGCTCCCCGACCGCGAGCAGGAGGAGCAGAGCCAGCACGAGGTTCGAGGCTGCGAGGCGCAGCGCGCGGCCGCGCAGCCGCGGGCTCGGCTCGAGGCCACCGCGGCGGGCGAGCAGGAACGCCAAGAGCCCGGCGTTGAGCCAGCTCGCGGTCGAGGTCGCGAGCGCGATCCCGACATGGCCCCAGGTCCCGATCGTGGCGAGGATCACCGCGACGTTGGCCAACAGGCAAAGCGCCGCCACCACGACCGGGGTCTTCGTGTCCTCGCGCGCGAAGAACCCGGTCGCCAGGACCTTGATGAGCACGTAGGCGGGCAGGCCGAGGGCGAAGGCGGCGAGGGCCGCGGCGGTCGCCTCGGCGGCGGCCCGGTCGAAGGCGCCGCGCTCGAACAGCACCGTGACGATCGGCCCCGCGAGGGTGCCGAGCCCGACCGCGGCCGGCAGGCTCAACAGGAGCGCGAGCTCGAGCGCGCGGTCGAAATTGTGCCGGGCCGCCTCCTCGCGGCCGCCCCGGAGCTGGCGGGACAAGAGCGGCAGGAGGGCGGTGCCGAGCGCCACCCCGATCAGCCCCAAGGGCAGCTGCACGAGCCGGTCGGCGTAGAACAGGTAAGAGACGGCACCGGTCGGCAGGTGCGAGGCGAACCAGGTGTCGATCACGAGGTTGAGCTGGTAGACGCCGGCGCCGAGGGCCCCGGGCAGGACGAGGCGCCAGAGCCGCGCGAGCCGGACGCGGTCGGCGGGCCCCGGCCAACGCGGCCACAGCCGCCAGCCTGGGCGAGCGGCCACGATCGTGAGGGCGCCGAACTGGAGGAAGCCCGCGGCCAGCACCCCCCAGGCGAGCGCATGGGCGGCGCTCGAGCGGGTCGCGACGGCGAGGCCGATCGAAGCGACCAGGGCCAAGTTGAGGAGGATCGGAGCGAAGGCGGCGGCGGCGAACCGGCCGATCCCGTTGAGCACGCCCGAGACGAGCGCGGCGAGCGAGATCAGCATGAGGTAGGGGAAGGTCAACCTCGAAAGCTCGACCGCGAGCAGGTAGCGCTCCGAGCCGGGGTCGAAGCCGGTCGCGAGCGCCCGCACGAGCCACGGCATGGTGAGCTCGGCAACGAGCACCACCACGGCCAGGACGGCGATCATCAGGGTGAGGGCGTGGCTCGCGAAGGCGCGCGCCGGCTCCGCCCCCTCCTGCTCCAGGGTCCGGGCGAAAAGGGGCACGAAGCCGGCGTTGAAGGCCCCCTCGGCGAACAGCCGGCGGAGCATGTTGGCGAGCTTGAAGGCGACGAAGAAGGCGTCGGCCGCCGCCCCGGCGCCGAGCACGGCGGCGATCAGGAGATCGCGCAGGAAGCCCAGGATGCGCGAGGCGAGCGTCAGGCTGCCGACGGTCGCCGCCGCCCGGACCAGGTTCATGGCGCGCTCGTGGCCTCGACGCGGGTCCCGGCGAGCGCCTCGCGCAGGCGTTTTTCGACGCGGGCGAGCTTGCTCTTGCTCGTGATCTTCATGCCGAACACGTCTTTGACGTAGAACACGTCGACGACCCGCTCGCCATACGTTGCGATGTGCGCGCTCTGGATCACGATGCCGAGCTCTTTGAGGGCTTTGGCGAGATCGTAGAGGAGCCCGGGGCGGTCCCGCCCGTTGACCTCGATGACCGAGAGCGTGCGGCTCGCGGCGTTGTCGACCAGCACCCGCGGCTCGACCTCGAAAAGCCGCGTGCGGGTCGGCGGCGCGCGGCGGGCGAGCTCGCGCTCGAGCCAAGAGGGATCGGCGAGCGCCCGCTCGATGTTGCGGCGGATCCGCTCCAATCGTGGCGGATCGTCGATCGCCTGCGCGCTCTCGGCATCCTGGAAGCCGAGCACGTCGAGCGCCATGCCGTCGGTCGTGGTGACGATGTGGGCGTCGACGATGCTCGCCCGGCTGACCGCGAGCGCGCCCGCGATCTCGAGGAACAGCCCGGGATGGTCGGCCGTGTAGATCACGACCTCAGTGCGGGCCCGGAACGTGTCGACCCGGAAGTCGATCGTGAGCTTGGCCCCGGTGCGGTCGGCTTTGCGGATCAGCGCCGCGTGGCGGATCTGCTCCTCGAGGGGGAAGCCGACCCAATAGCGCGGGTCGAACCGCTCCTCGTAGGCGGCGATCTCCTCGGCGGTCCAAGGTTCCTCGCTCGCCGTCGCAAAGGCCCCGGCGAGCTTCGTGCGCGCCGCTTCCGCCCGGGCTGCCCGCAGTCCCTCGGCATCGCCGGTCTGCATCACGGTCGAGGCGGCGTTGTAGAGATCGCGCAGGAGCTGACCTTTCCAGCCGTTCCACACGTTGGGGCCGACCGCGCGGATGTCGGCCGCCGTCAACACCAAAAGGAGCCGCAGACGCTCGGGTGATTGGACGATCGCGACGAAGTCCTGGATGGTCTTGGGATCGTCGAGATCGCGCTTGAACGCGACGTCGCTCATCAGGAGGTGATGGCGAACCAGCCAACGAACGGTGTCGGTCACCGCTTCGCCGGTTCCGAGCCGGCGGCACAAGCGTTCGGCGATCTCGGCACCCACCTCGCTGTGGTCGCCGCCGCGACCCTTGCCGAGATCGTGGCAGAAGGTCGCGAGGAACAGCTCGGTACGGGTCAAGAGCTTGGGCATGATCGAGGTGGCGAGCGGCAGCTCGCCCGCGAGTTCGCCGCGCTCGATCTGGCCGAGGACCCCGATCGCCCGGATCGTGTGCTCGTCCACCGTGTAGACGTGGTAGAGATTGTGCTGCATTTGGGCGACGATCCGGCCGAAATCCGGCACGAAACGTCCGAGCAGACCGGCCTCGTTCATCCGCGCGAGCGCGAGCGCGGGATCCTTGCGCGAGGTCAGCATCTCGAGGAACAGGCGGTTGGCCACCGGATCGGCGCGCAGCGCCGCATCCACCCGCCGCAGGCTCTGGCCGAGCGCGGTCAAGGCCTTCGGGTGGATGTCGAGCTCTTTTTCCTGGGCCAAGTGGAAGAGCTCGAGCATCGCCACCGGCCGGCGCTCGAACAGATCGGGCTCGGCCAGAGCGATGCGGGCACCGTGGATCTCGAACCCGCCGATCCGGCGACGGCCGAACCCGAAGCGCGGCAGCCGGAAGCGTGTCCGCCGCTGATGCTGGTCCTCGAGCGCGGCGCACACGATCCGGGTCAAGGCCCCGACTTCCTTGGCAACGAGATAATACCGCTTCATGAAGCGCTCGACCGGACGCTGCTTGCCGTGCGCGCGGAAGCCCATCCGGCGAGCGATCTCGGGTTGCAACTCGAAAGTCAGCCGTTCCTCGGCACGCCCGGTGGTCCAGTGCAGATGGCAGCGCACGGCCCAGAGGAACCGCCTCGAGCGGCGGAAGGTGGCGAGCGCGCGTGGAGTGAGCACACCTTTGTCGACGAGCTCGGCCGGCTCCTTCACGCCGTAGAGGAAGCGACCGATCCACATCAACGTCTGGAGGTCCCGCAGCCCTCCCTTGCCCTCCTTCACGTTGGGCTCGAGCAGGTAGCGGCTGTCGCCCGTTCGCCGATGCCGTTCGTCGCGCTCGGCGAGCTTCGCTTCGATGAATTCCGGGCCGTGGCCGAGCCGGACCTCGCGGTCGTACGCCCGGACCAGCTCCTCGAAGAGAGCCTGTTCGCCCCACAGGAACCGGGCCTCGAGCAGGGCGGTGCGGACCGACAGGTCCTCCTTCGCGAGCTTGATCGATTCGGCGACCGTGCGCAGCGCGTTGCCGACCTTGAAGCCGAGGTTCCACAGCCGGTGCATGAGGAACTCGGTCATCTGCTCGACATAGGGCGCCGGCTTGTAGGGGTGCAGGAACAGCAGGTCGACGTCGGAGAACGGGGCGAGCTCGGCGCGGCCGTAACCACCGACGGCGATCACCGCGAGCCGCTCGCCGGTGGTCCGGTTGGCGCTGCCGAACAGCCGCCGGTCGGCCCAATCGAGGGCGCCGCGCACGAGCTCGTCGACCAGCTCGGCGAGCTCCCGATGGACCTGCTCGGGTGCGCCACCCGCCTCGAAGAAGCTGCGGATCGCCGCTCGACCCTCGGCGAGCCGCGCGGCGAGCGTCCGATCGAGCTCCGCGAGCGTGGGTGCGGCGGCGCCGAGGGGAGTTGCGAGCGGTGGGCGCACCACCGCCGCTGGGACGAGCGCGGCCGCCACGCTCAAGCCTCGATCCGACCGGAGGCCGCGCCGCTCGCGCCACCCCGTCGCAGGCGGCCTGTCCTTGTCTGCCGCACCTCGGCTGCTATCCTTCCGGGAAGCTTGGCTTCACGGCTCGGGTTGGAACGGGAGCGGTGCGCGACTTCCTCGCCATGGGTGGATACGGAGCGTACGTCTGGGCGGCCTACGGCATCACTCTCGCCGTGCTGCTCGGCCTCTTCTGGCAGAGCTGGTACCGGGCGCGCAAGCGCACCGCGGAGGCCGAGCGTCTGCGCGCCGAGCGGCGGGCCGAGGCGCGCCGCCCGCGCCGGCCGATCGTCGCCGAGCGGCGGCCGGCGGCGCCGCCCGCCGAACGCTGACCGAGCGGAGCGGGAAGGATGCGCCTGCGCAAGCGGCAGCGGATCGTTCTCGTGGCGCTGGTCCTGCTGCTGGGTGCCGGCTCGACCGCCCTCGTCCTGGCCGCACTCGGCGAAAAGGTCTCGCTCTTCGTGGCCCCGAGCGACCTCGCCGCCCGCCCGCTCGAGCCCGGCAAACGGTTGCGCCTGGGCGGACTCGTGGAGCCGGGCAGTGTCGCGCGCGGCAGCGACGGTGAGGTCCGTTTCGCGGTCACCGACGGCGCCCACAGCGTCCCGGTCGTCTATCGCGGCGTTCTCCCCGACCTGTTCCGCGAGGGCCAGGGCATCGTGACCCAGGGGCAGATCGACGCGAGCGGGGTGTTCCGAGCGAGCGAGGTCCTCGCCAAGCACGACGAGACCTACATGCCCAAAGAGGTGGCCGAGGCCCTCAAGCGCTCCGGCCATTGGAAAGACGGCTCGACGGGGGCGCCGAAATGATCGCCGAACTCGGCCACTTCGCCCTCGTCTTGGCCTTCGCGGTCGCCCTCGTCCAGGGCACGCTGCCGCTCTTGGGCGCCGCCCGGCGCGACGCGACGCTCGTCGCCGTGGCACCACCCGCGGCCCTCGTCCAGCTCCTGCTGATCTCGATCGCCTTCGGCGCGCTCACCCACCTCTACATCGTCTCCGATTTCTCGGTCGCCAACGTCGCGGCCAATTCGCATCAGTCGAAGCCACTCGTCTATCGGATCAGCGGCGTTTGGGGCAACCACGAAGGGTCGCTCCTCCTCTGGGTTTGGATCTTGGCGCTGTTCGGCGCCGCGGTCGCCGCCTTCGGCCGCAACCTCCCGGTCCTCTTCAAGTCCCGAGTGCTCGCGATCCAGGCCCTGATCGGCGTCGGTTTCCTCGCCTTCATGCTGTTCACCTCCAACCCCTTCGAGCGGCTCGACCCGGCCCCGCTCGAGGGCCGCGGGCTCAACCCGATCCTCCAGGACCCCGGCCTCGCGATGCATCCGCCGATGCTCTATTTGGGCTATGTCGGCTTTTCGACGACCTTCTCGTTCGCGATCGCCGGGCTGCTCGAGGGGCGCATCGACCCTTCCTGGGCGCGCTGGCTCCGGCCCTGGACACTCGCCGCCTGGACCGCCCTCACCCTCGGCATCGCGCTCGGCTCCTGGTGGGCCTATTACGAGCTCGGCTGGGGCGGCTTCTGGTTCTGGGACCCGGTCGAGAACGCCTCCTTCATGCCCTGGCTCGCCGGGACCGCGCTCCTCCATTCGGCGATCGTCGTCGAGAAGCGCGACACCTTGAAGAGCTGGACGATCCTGCTCGCGATCTTGACCTTCGCCCTCTCGCTCCTGGGCACCTTCCTCGTCCGCTCCGGCGTGTTGACCTCGGTGCACGCCTTCGCCTCCGACCCGGCGCGCGGCGTCTTCATCCTGGCTCTGCTGATCGTGGCCGTGGGCGGTGCCCTCGCGCTTTACGCTTGGCGGGCACCGTCGCTGCAAGGCGGTGGGATGTTCGCGCCGGTCTCGCGCGAGGGTGCCCTCCTGCTCAACAATCTCCTCTTGGCCTCGGCCACGGCGACCGTCCTCCTCGGCACGCTCTACCCCTTGGCGCTCGACGTCGTGGGCGGCCCCAAGATCTCGGTCGGCCCGCCTTACTTCAACGCCACCTTCGTGCCGTTGATGATCCCGCTCTTCCTCGCCTTGCCGATCGGCGCCGTCCTCGCCTGGAAGCGCGCCGATCTCGTCGGCGCGGTGCAACGGCTCTGGCTCGCCGCCGTGGTGACCGTCGCACTCTCCGTCGGTCTCGTCCTCGTGAGCGATCTCGAGCTCGGCTTGTCGCTGATCGGCTACGGCCTCGGCCTCTGGCTCATCCTGGGTTCGCTCGCCGATCCGCTGAGCCGTGCCGCGCTCGCGCGAGGCGGCTTCGGCCGCTTCTGGCGCCGCCTGGTCGGGCTGCCGCGGGCGTCCTGGGCGATGGTCCTGGCGCATGTGGGGCTCGGCGTGCTGGTGATCGGTGTGACCGCCACCTCGACCGGACAGAGCGAGCGCATCCTCGCGATGAAGCCGGGTCAGACGGCGGAGATCGCCGGCTACGCGGTCCGCTTCGAGGGCGTGCGCGAAGTGCGCGGGCCTAACTGGATCGCCCAGCGTGGGACCTTCACGGTGACCCGCGAGGGCAGGCCGGTGACCGAAATCGCCTCCGACAAGCGCTTCTTCGTCGTCGAGCAACGGCCGACGACCGAGGCCGGGATCCACACCACGCTTTGGCGCGATCTCTACTTCGTCCTCGGGGAGCCGGCCCCCGATGGAGCCTGGACCGTCCGCCTCTACCACAACCCGCTCGTCGTCTGGATCTGGGGCGGTGCCGTGCTGATGGCCTTGGGTGGGCTCCTCTCGCTCTCCGATCGCCGGTTCCGGGTCGGTGCACCGCGCCCGGCCCGCACCGCGGTGGCGGTGCCGGCCGAATGAGCACGCGGTTCGGGGAGCCCTCGGCGGCGCGCGCGCCCCACCGCGGTTGGCTCTACCTCTTGCCGGTCCTGCTGTTCGCCGCGGTCGGCGTGTTCCTCGCGCTCGGCCTCGGGCGCGACCCGCAGACCCTGCCCTCGGTGCTGATCGACAAGCCCGCACCCGCCTTCGCCTTGCCACCCCTGCCGGGGCGCGACGAGCGCGGCTTCTCGAGTGCCGACCTCGGCGGGCGGCCGATGCTCGTGAACGTCTTCGCCTCCTGGTGCGTGCCCTGTCGGATCGAGCATCCGGTGCTCGACCAGCTCGCCCGCGAAGGTGTGACGATCCACGCGATCAACTACAAGGACGCGCCCGAAGACGCCCTCGCCTTCCTCCGCGCGCTCGGCGATCCGTTCAGCCGGATCGGGGCCGACCGCCAGGGTCGGGCCGCGATCGACTGGGGGGTGTACGGGGTGCCGGAGACCTTCGTGATCGACCGTGACGGGCGGATCCGCTACCGCCACGTGGGGCCGTTGCAACCCCGCGACCTCGAGCGGACCGTTCGGCCACTCCTCGCGGAGCTCGGCCGGTGAACCGCAAGCACCTCGCGGTCGCTCTCCTGGCGGTCGGGATCCTGGCAGCGGGGCCCGGCTCCGCCGCCACCTCGCCCGACGAGATCCTGCCGGACCCCGCGCTCGAGGCGCGCGCCCGTGCCCTCGGCAAGGAGCTCCGCTGCCTCGTCTGCCAGAACCAGTCCATCGACGATTCCGACGCGCCGCTCGCCAAGGATCTGCGGCGGATCGTGCGCGAGCGCCTCGTGGCCGGCGACAGCGACGCCGCGATCAAGCGGCACCTCGTCGAGCGCTACGGCGACTTCGTCCTGCTGCGGCCACCGGTGAAGCCGGCCACTTGGCTGCTTTGGCTCGGGCCGTTCCTCGTGCTCCTCGCGGGCGGCGGTCTCGTCCTCGCGTTCCTGCGCCGACGGCGGACCGCGCCCGTCGAGCCCCCCGAGCTCGACCCGGCCGAGCGGCAGCGGCTCGAGATGCTGCTCGCGAGCGACCCACACAACCGCCCGGCATGAGCACGTTCCTCCTCGCTACCGGGCTGCTCACGCTCGTGGCGCTCGCCGCCTTGGCGTGGCCCCTCCTGCGCCGTACGGGTCGTGAGGGCGAGCGGCCCGAACTCGCGGTCTACAAGGATCAGCTCGCCGAACTCGAACGGGACGTCGCGCGCGGCCTGATCGGTGCGGAGGAGGCGGCGGCCGCACGGCGCGAGATCGAGCGTCGGCTGCTCCGGGCCGCGAGCACGTCCGGCCCGGCACTTTCCGCGGGGCGCCTCGGCCGAGCGGTGCTCGGGGCGTGCTTCGTGCTCGTGCCGGCGATCGCCGGTTTCACCTACGCCCGGCTCGGCGCGCCACACCTGCCCGATCAGCCGCTCGCGGCCCGCGCGTTGCCCCCGCCGCAGGGGCCCGACATCCGAGAGATGGTGGCCCGGCTCGAGCAGCGCCTCGAGCGCGAGCCGATGTCCCCGGACGGCTGGCTCCTGCTCGCCCGCTCGAAGGGCGCCCTCGGCGACCCCTTGGGCGGTGTCGCAGCCGCCCGCCGCGCGCTCGCCCTCGCGCCCAATTCGACCGCCGCGTCGCTCACGCTCGCCGAGCTTTTGATCCGAGCGGGCGGTGGGGTCGTGCCGGCCGAGGCCCGCGAGCTGCTCGAGGCGGTCCGCTCGCGCGAGCCGGGCGAGCCGCGCGTCGCCTACTATCTCGGTCTCGCCGCGGCGCAGAGCGGCGAGGGCGAGCGCGCGCTCGCGACCTGGGAGACGCTCCTCGCCGAAGCGGCACCCGACGCCCCCTGGCGCGCCGCGGTCGAAGCGGCGATCCGCGAAGCCGGCCGGGCGAGCGGGATCGAGGTCGAGGCGATGTTGGATCGCGCCCGATCGCGCGCGAGCGCGGGCGGGTCTCGGTCCGCGGTCGCCGCCGAGGGGACGCGTGGGGGCGCTCCCGCGGCCGAGAGCGTACCTCCGGAGGTCGCCGAGCGCGCGCGGGCGATCGCCGCCCTGCCGGCCGAGGAGCGCGCGGCCGCGATCCGCGGCATGGTCGAGGGCCTCAAGGCGCGGCTCGAGGCCGATGGCGGCGACGCCGAGGGCTGGGTCCGGCTCGGCCGCGCGCGGGTGGTTCTGGGCGAGCCCGAGAAGGCCCGCGCCGCCTTCGCCCGCGCCTTGGCGCTGCGGCCGGACGACCCCGCCATCCTTTCCGATTATGCCGGAACCTTGCTCGGTCCGGCGGATACGGCGAGCGGCCTGCCCGAGGTGGGAGCCGAGGCGCGGGCGGCCTACGAGAAGCTCGCGCTCTTGGCCCCCGACGATCCCGAGCCTTGGTGGTATCTCGGCATCGCCGCGCTGCAGGGCGGCCGCCCGGACGAGGCCCGGCGGCACTGGCGGCGCGTCCTTTCGCTCCTACCCGAGACCCACCCCGAACGGGCGGCGGTCCAAGAGAAGCTCCGGGCACTCGGCGGGTAGGAACGCACCGGCACACTCGTTCCGCAGGTTTCCAGAGCCGGCCCGGCTCCGCTACCGCGGCGGCCAGTGGGTCGGGTTCGTTTGGCAACTTCCGGGGAGGTCGACGGCTTCCGGGCTACGGCTTGCACGGTCCTTTCGGGCGCGACGGCGACCTACGCTCCGGCCGCCGATTTGTTCGGAAACTTAACCCTCTTGGCGACCCCGATCCGAACGTGTCGGGAAAGGCTCGTTGCCTTCACCGCTCCCAGCGGGCCGCCGCGGCGTCGTCGCTCGCCCGGGCTTCGACCCAGCGCACGCCCGCGGGCGTTTCCTCGAGCTTCCAGAACGGGGCCTTGGTCTTGAGCCAGTCGATCAAGAAGGCGCAGGCTTCGAGCGCGGCGGCCCGGTGCGCGCTCGCGGTGGCGACGAGGACGATCGGCTCGCCGGGCAGCATCCGGCCGACGCGGTGGATCACGAGCACGTCGAGGAGCGGCCAGCGCGCCCTGGCCTCGGCCTCGATCCGTCCGAGCTGGCGCTCGGTCATCCCGGGATAGTGCTCGAGGGTCATGGCGAGAACGGGCTCACCGCCGTGCTCGTCGCGCACGAGGCCCGTGAAGCTCGCGACCGCACCGACATCGCTCCGGCCGCGGGCGAAAGCGGCGAGCTCGGCCGCCGGGTCGAAGGGTCCCTCGACGACCCGGACCGTCATCCGCCCGTGACCGGCGGGAAGAAGGCCACCTCGCGGGCGCCCCGGAGGGGCCGGTCGTCTTCGGCGAACTCCTGATCCACCGCCGCCCGGACCACCCCCGGAGCGGCGCAGGCCTCGGCGAAGCGCGGGTGCCGTTCGCCGAGCCAGGCTTTGAGGCGGCCCACGGTGGTCACCTCGGGGGGCGGGTCGAGCTCCTCCTCGGCCAGCCCCACGCGCTGCTTGAGCCAGGCGAAGTACCGGATCCGCATCCCTCGAACGTCCCGCTCAACGGGTCGGGCTGATGCCGCGGGCCGGCCGCAGCGGCCTCTCGGCACGCTCGGCGAGCATGTGCCCGACGCTTCTCTGAACATAATCCCAACCCGTGACGATCGTCAAGATCGCCGCCAGCCAGAGACCCCAAAAGCCGACGTCCGGGACGAACAGCCACCAGGGCCCGGCATCGCCCACGATCAAAAACCCGAGCGCGGTCATCTGCACGGCCGTCTTCCACTTGGCGAGCCGGCTCACCGGCAGGACGAGCCGCGCTTCGGCGAGGTATTCGCGCAGGCCCGAGATCAGGATCTCGCGCATGAGGATCACGAGCGCCGGCAGAACCGGAGCGCGGTCGAAGGCCACGAGCAGGAGCACCGTGGCGGCCACCAAGAGCTTGTCGGCGACCGGGTCGAGCCAGCGGCCGAGGCGGGAATGCTGGTCGAGGTTGCGGGCGAGCCAGCCGTCCAGATAGTCGGTGGAGGCGGCGATCGTGTAGACCGCGCAGGCGAGCCAGCGGGCCCAGGCGCCCTCGACGAAGAAGAGGCCGACGAGCACCGGGATCAACCCGATGCGCACGAAGGTCAGAAGGTTGGGCGGGCTCGTCAGCATGGCACGGTCGCTTCACTCAGCCGCTGTCGTGAAAGTGATCGTAGATCGCCTTCGCGACGGCTTTGTTGATGCCGGGCACCCGCTCGAGGTCGAGCAGGCCGGCCTGCGCCACGGCGCGCGCCGAGCCGAAATGCTGCAGCAGCGCCCGCTTGCGCCGCGCCCCGATGCCGGGCACCGCATCGAGCACGGAGCGGGTCACCTCCTTCGCCCGACGTCCCCGATGGGTAGCGACGGCGAAGCGGTGCGCTTCGTCACGCAAGCGTTGCAAGAAGTACAGGACGGGGTCCTTCGGGTCCAGCGCGAAAGGCTCGCGCCCGGCCATGAAGAAACGCTCCCGGCCCGCGTCCCGCTCCGGGCCCTTGGCGATCGCCACGACCACGAGATCGCCGAGCCCGAGATCCTCGAGCACCGCCGTGGCCGCGGCGAGCTGCCCGGCACCGCCGTCGACCAGCACGAGATCCGGCCAACCGGGCCCGCTGCGTTCCGGATCTTCTTCGAGCAAGCGGGAAAAGCGCCGCTCCAGGACCTCGCGCATCATCGCATAGTCGTCGCCGGGTGTGGCGTCCCGCTTGATCCGGAAGGTGCGGTAAGCGCGCCGGTCGAAGCCTTCCGGGCCGGCCACGATCATCGCGCCGATCGCGTGCGCGCCCTGCACGTGGCTGTTGTCGTAGACCTCGATCCGCCGCGGCGGCGCTTCGAGCCCGAGCCGGTCGGCCAACTCCTCGAGCAGCTCGGCCCGGGTGCCGAGTTCGGCGAGCCGCCGGGCGAGCGCCTCCTGGGCGTTCTTGACGGCGAGCTCGACCAGCCTCCGCTTGTCGCCGCGCTGCGGCACCTGGATCGCGACCTTCCGGCCGGCGCGAACCCCGAGCGCCTCGGCCAACAGCTCCGGCTCGGGGACCGGCTGGTCGAGCAGGAGGAGCGAAGGCGGGCTGCGCTCGGCGTAGAACTGGGCGATGAAGGCCTGGAGGATCTCGGCCGGCTCGCTGCCCCTGGTGTGTGCCGGGAAGTAGGCGCGGTTCCCGAAGTTCCGGCCGTCCCGGTAGAAAAACACCTGGATGCAGGCCTGACCGCCCTGGATCGCGAGGGCGATCACGTCGGCATCGGCCACCGCGTCGGTGTTGATCCCCTGCCGGCTCTGGATGTGCGCCAAGGCCTTGAGCCGGTCGCGGTAGACCGCCGCACTCTCGAAGTCGAGCCGCTCGGCGGCCGCCTCCATCTCGGCCTTGAGCCGCTCCTGGACATCGCGCGAGCGCCCAGCCAGGAACTCCCGGACCTCCTCGACCAGGCGGCCATAGTCTTCGGCGGAGATGCGGCCCACGCAGGGTGCCGTGCACCGCTTGATCTGGTAGAGCAGGCAGGGCCGCGACCGGCTGTCGAACACCGTGTCCTTGCAGGATCGGAGCGGAAACGCGCGCAACAGCGCGTTCAAGGTTTCGTTGACCGCCCCGGCCGAGGCGAACGGGCCGAAATATTCGCTACCCGGCCGCTTGGCGCCGCGGTGCTTGTGCAGGCGGGGGAAGGGGTGGTCGCGGCGCAGCGCGATGAAGGGAAAGCTCTTGTCGTCGCGCAGGACGATGTTGAAGGCCGGCCGCCAACGCTTGATCAGGTTGGCCTCGAGCAGGAGGGCCTCGACCTCGCTCGCGGTCGTGACGACTTCGAGGGCGCGCGTGAGCGCCACCATCCGCTGCAGGCGGGCCGAGAGTTTGCCCGGCTGGGCGTAGGCCGCGACCCGCTTCTTGAGCGAGGCGGCCTTGCCGACGTAGAGGAGCTGGCCCTTCTCGTCGAGCATGCGGTAGACGCCCGGCTCGTTCGGCAGCGTGGCGAGCTGCCGCCGGATGAGCTCCGCGCCCTTGGGCGCAGCGTCGTCGCTTGCCGGCGCACGGGCCTCGAGAAGGTCGGGCATCGCTTTCGGTTTTGGGTTGGGCCCCGGCGGCGGTCAAGCGGGGGCGGCCCGGCCGCCCCCGCTGCGAGCCTATTTGCCGAGCCGCTCGAGGATCGCCCGCATCTGGGCGATCTCGGCCTCTTGGGCGCGGATGATCTCCTCGGCGAGCTTCTTGACCTCCGGGTCCTTGCCGAAGGCCAGCACCACCTTGGCCATGTCGATGGCACCTTGGTGATGCGGGATCATGCCGCGCACGAAATCGACATCGGCGTCGCCCGTGAAGTCGATCGCCATGTCGCGGTGCATCCGCTCGTTCGCCGCCTTGAAAGCCGCGGTCGCGGGTGAGTCGGTGGCCCCGGCCGGTCCCCGATGCATCCCGTGCCCCTGCATCATGGGCATCGCGGGCATCTGGCCCTGCATGCCCGGCCCGTGCTGCGCGTGCGGCATCGGCCCCTGGGCGGCGAGTCCACCCGGAACCGCCAAGGTGAGCACGCCGGCCAAGGCCATCATCGTCCTGTTCTTCGACATCGTTCGTTCCTCGAAGCTGAAGGTCGTGCGGGAATGCACCCGCTCGCCGGTCCGCCACGACCGGCGGCGGGGTCAGCTCACGAGGCAGTGCGGCGGCGGGCGCCAGGGCCCGTCGCCCAACAGTCGCCCGGCGAGCCGGACGACCCCCGGCCGGTATCGATCCGCCGGCGGTTCCGGAGCGCTAGCCTCGACCTCGGCGAGTGCCACCGGGCAGTGGGCGAGGCAGCAGTTCGGCGTATAGCAGGCGGCCACCGGACCGACCGGTGGGCGATCGACAGCGGCCGAGAGCCACCCATCGTTCGCCCGTGGCATCGGCGCCTGTGCCGCCTCCGCCGCCGAGCCGTGCGGGCAGGGTGCAGCGAACCCGGAACGCCCGGCGAACCCACCGAGCAGGAGGATCGCGAGCAGCCAGAGGACGAGAGGCCGAGCCGTCGCCATGACGCGATCCTAGCCGAGGTAGCCCGAGCCGTCAGCCGTCAGGGTGGTGGTGTCAGGGGAAACGGGCGGACCCGCTCCGCACCGAACACGTGCGGCCGCGCGCAGCCCGCTCGAACGGGCGAGCCGGAGGTTCGCGTGACGCGCTTCTGCGGGACCGCCGGCTGGGGTATCGTTCGTGTTCGACCTGCGTTCACGCGCGGTCCTTGACCGCGGGCCGCCCGTTGCGCGAGTGGACGGCGAACGATCAATCGGAGGTAGAGGGTTGCCCCGACCTACCCCTTCGAGGCCGGCGCTCCCCGGCGAGCCGCTCCACGGACTGGCCGCGGCACTCGCGCGGCTCGAGCACGACCTCGTGCTCGTGCGGGCCGAGCCGCGGCGGGCGCCGCGGACTGCGCGGCTCCTCGAGGAAGGTGTGGCCAAAATGGCGAAGAAGGTCGGCGAGGAAGCGATCGAGCTGGCGCTCGACGCGGTCGGCGGGAATCGGAACGCGGTCATCGGCGAGACCGCCGATCTCCTTTACCACCTCGTCGTGCTGCTCGACGAGCTGGGCGTCGGCTGGGCCGAGGTGGCCGAGGAGCTCGAACGCCGGCGCGCTCGGCTCGGCATTGCCGAGAAGCTGCCCAAGGCCCCGGCAGAGCCGACCGCCTGAGCCCCGTTCAGCCGGCCCCGGCGCGCAGGATCGTGGCGACGGCGAGCGCCACGAGGGCTTGGCCCGCGAGCTCCTGGGGGCTCGGCCGCTCGCGGAAGAGGCGCCGCGAGACGAGCAGGGCCAGCAACATCTCGACCAGCCCCAGGGTCCGCACCGAGGCGGCCGGGGCGAGCGAGAAGGCGGTGAACCAACCGGCCGAGGCGAGCGCTCCCATCGTCCCGGCCCAGAGCGAGGTCCGCCAAGCGCGGACCACGGCGGTCACCACCGGCCGATCCCGGAGCCCGAGCCAGACGAGCAGGACGATGCTCTGCAAAGCTTGCGCCGAGAGGAGCACCCAGGCGGCGGCCAGCAGCGAGCCGGGCCCACCCGCGGCCAGGATCGCGGCCCGATAGGCGACCGCCGCGAGGGCGAAGCCCGCTCCGGTCGCGAGGCCGCGCCAAGCCAGCGACGCAGCCTCGGCACCGAGCAGATCGCGCGGCCGGAGACCCTTACCCGAGAGGAGGAGCACCCCGGCGGTGGCGAGCAGCACGGCGAACCAGCCGAGCGGCCCGAGCACGTCGCCGAGGAGGAGCCGGCCGGCGATCGCGATCAAGAGGATCTCGGTCTTCGACCAGGCGACTCCGACCGCGAAGTTCCGCCGGCCCATGAGGTCGAGCAGGAAAAAGGTAGCGAGGATCTGCGCGACCGCGCCGATCGGCAGCCAGAGCAAGAGGGCCGGCGCCAGGGGTTCGATCGGCGTCGGGGCCAGGACCGCTACCGCGACCAACAAGGAGAGGCTGGCCGGCAAAGCGTAGAGGAAGCGAACGAGCGTGGCGCCAACCCCGCCGAGCTCGGCCACGAGCCCGCGCTGCAGGGCGTTGCGCGCGGTTTGCGCCGCAGCTGCGGCGATCGTCGCCGGGATCCAGAGCCAGGACGGCAGGATCATCCGGCGGCGGGCTCGACCCGCCCCTCGACTAGGCGCCAGATCCGGTCGGTCCGGCGGGCGAGCTCGGGATCGTGGGTCACGATCAGCACCGCCGCCCCCGCCTCCCGCACGACCTCGAGCAAGAGGGCGAAGACCTCCTCGGCGGTGTGCGGGTCGAGGTTGCCCGTGGGCTCGTCGGCGAGAACGAGGCCGGGGCGGTTGGCGAGCGCGCGGGCGATCGCCACGCGCTGCTGTTCGCCACCCGAGAGCCGTCCCGGGCGGTGGTCGAGCCGCCCCTCGAGGCCGAGCCGGGCGAGGAGCTCGCGGCCGCGCGCTTCGGCCGCCTTCCGCCCGACCCCGGCGAGGAGCTGCGGCAGGACGACGTTCTCGAGCGCGGTGAAGTCGGCGAGGAGATTGTGGAACTGGTAGACGAAGCCGATCCGCGCCCGCCGCAAGCGGGTCCGTTCGGCATCGGAGAGCCCGCTCGCGGCCTTGCCCTCGATCACGACCTCGCCCGCGGTCGGGCGCTCGAGCAGGCCCGCGATGTGCAGGAGCGTCGACTTGCCCGAGCCTGAAGGCCCCACGAGCGCCGCGAGCGTGCCGGCCTCGAGCGCGAGGTCCACACCTTTGAGGATCTCGAGCGTCACCGTGCCCTGGACGAAGCGCCGCCGGATCCCGGCGAGCCGCAGCACGGGCGGGACGGTGCCGCTCATTCGTAGCGAAGGGCTTCGACCGGATCGAGCCGGGCGGCCCGGAGCGCCGGGTAGATCGTCGCGAGGAAGGAGAGGAGGAGCCCCATCGCCACGACCCGGCCCGTGGCCCCGAACTCGACCCGGGCCGGCAGTTGCGACAGGAAGCGGATCTCGGCCGCCCAGAGCTCGGCCCCGCTCAAGGCCTCGAGCCCCTGGCGGATGGTGTCGACGTTGAGGGCGAAGGCGAGCCCGAGGACGAGCCCCGCGAGCGTGCCGATCACCCCGAGCGAGGCACCGGCGAGGACGAAGATCCGAACGATCGCCGCCCTGGTGGCGCCCACCGTGCGCAGGACGGCGATGTCGCGCCCTTTCGAGCGCACGAGCATGGTGAGGCCGGTGACGATGTTGAACGCGGCCACCAGGATGATCAGCGTCAAGATCAAGAACATGACGTTGCGCTCCGTCTCGAGCGCGGCGAAAAAATGGCGGTTCAGTTGCTGCCAGTCGACCAGCCGACCGACACCGCCGGTCGCCGTGATCAGCGCCGGACGCAGCGCACCGATCCGTTCCGGGTCCTCGACCATGATCTCGATCGCGTTCACCCGGTCGGCGAGGTCGAGATAGGCTTGGGCATCGGGCAGCGACAGGAAGACGAAGCTCGAATCGTACTCGAACATCCCGACTTCGAAGATCGCCGCGACCTCGAAGCTGCGGATCCGCGGCACCGTACCGAAGGGTGTGGCCGTGCCCTTGGGCGAGATCAGTGCGAGGCGCGAGCCGAGGCCGAGGCCCATGCGCTGGGCGAGACGTGAGCCGACCGCGATCTTGCCACCCTCGTCCAGCGCCGCGATCGAACCCTCGCGCAGAGCCCCGGCGAAGATCGCCCGCGCGGCGAGCTCCGCCGGCCGCATGCCGCGCAGTACGACCCCGGCCGACACGCCGTTGGCGGTGGCCATGGCCTGGCCTTCGGCATAGGGGACCGCCTCGACCACGCCCGGCACGGCGCGCAGCCGCGCGGCGATCGCATCGAACTCGGCGAGGCCTTCGGGTCCGGCCACGACCGAAGCGTGCCCGTTGAAGCCGAGCACGCGGCTCAACAGCTCGTGGCGGAAACCGTTCATGACCGCCAGCACGACGATCAGCGTGCCGACCCCGAGGGCGATGCCGATCAGCGCGAAGGCGGCCACGAGCGAGACGAAGCCCTCGCCCTTGCGCGGCCGCAGGTAGCGGAACGCGACCAGCCGCTCGGCCGGGTTGAGCATTCAGCTCTCGAGGCGAGGGAGTAGGGCCTCGGGTGCGAGCTCGGTCCGCGCTCCCGTGCGCCGCTCCTTGAGCTCGGCCTTCCCCTCCTTGGCCCCGCGCGGCCCGACCGTGACCTGGAAAGGCAGACCGATCAGGTCCATGGTCGCGAACTTCACCCCGGCCCGCTCGTCCCGGTCGTCGTAGAGCACCTCGATCCGGGCGGCTTGGAGACGCGCGTAGAGATCGTCGGCCATGGCGGTGCAGGCCGGATCGTCGGGGCGCAGGTTGACGAGACCGACCTGGAACGGGGCGACCGAGCGCGGCCACACGATCCCGTGCTCGTCGTGATGGGCCTCGATGATGGCACCCACGAGGCGCGAGACGCCGATCCCGTAGGAGCCCATCTCGACCTCGACCTCGCGGCCGTCCGGGGCGGTCACCGTCGCGCCCATCGGCTTCGAGTACTTGGTCCCGAAATAGAAGATGTGGCCGACCTCGATCCCACGGCCGGTCCTGAGCCGCTCGGGCGGCACCGGGCAACGCTCCGGATCGTGCTTGTCGTCGGTCGCAGCGTAGAGGCTCTCGAGCTGCCCGACGTCGAGGTCGGGGGCGGCGAAATCGATCTCCTCGAAGGCGCGGTCGTAGAACACGTGGCTCTCGCCGGTCTGGGCGAGGATCTGGAACTCGTGGCTCATGTTGCCGCCGATCGGCCCGGATTCGGCCTGCATCGGAATGGCGGTGAGACCCATCCGCTGGAAGGCGCGCAAGTACGCCAGGAACATCACCCTATAAGAGCGGCGCGCGCCCTCGGCGTCGAGATCGAAGCTGTAGGCATCCTTCATGAGGAACTCGCGGCCGCGCATCACACCGAACCGCGGCCGGATCTCGTCGCGGAACTTCCATTGGATGTGGTAAAGGTTGAGCGGCAGCTGGCGATAGCTCTTGACGTGCCGCCGGAAGATGTCGGTGACGTTCTCCTCGTTGGTCGGACCGTAGAGCATCTTGCGCTCGTGCCGATCGAGGATCCGCAGCATCTCCGGCCCGTAGGCGTCGTAGCGACCACTCTCGATCCAGAGATCGGCGGGCTGAATGGTCGGCATCAAGATCTCGATCGCACCCGCGCGGTCCATCTCCTCGCGGACGATCTGCTCGATCTTCTTGAGCACGCGGAAGCCGAGCGGCAGCCAATTGTAGATGCCGGCGGCGAGCTGCTGGATCATGCCCGCCCGCAGCATCAGCCGATGCGAAACGATCTCGGCTTCGGCCGGGGCTTCTTTCAGAACGGGCAGGAAATAGCGAGAAAGGCGCATGGCTCGCAGGCTCGCGGTCGACGGCCGGCGCACTCTAGTGGCCGGTCTTCGGGGTCGCAACCGAGCCCCGGAGCCGGCGGCCGACGCCGCCGGCCCGCCCGCGCTCAAACCCGCGCGCGTCGGCCGGGCGGTGCGTCCGGAACGACCCGCGTCGCACTCCGCCGCGGATCGAGCAGATCGAACCGCGCGACCGTCTCGCCCGTTCCCCCGCCGAACCGACCTCGGTGCTCGTCCCGGCGGGTGACGACCGCCCAGTGCCGGCCGGGCTCCGTGGCCCGGATCCGCGCCGCCAGCACGAGCACCGGGAACCCGTCGAAGTCGAGGGCCCGGGCACCGGTCGTGACGGGCTTCCCGTCGGGCTCGGCGAGGCCGAGGAGGAAGGGGGCTCCAGATTCGGTCCGGTCCTTGCCGACCGCCACGAGGACGAGGTCCTGCTGGCCGTCGAGAAAGCGCCGCCGCTCCTCGGGCCCGAGCGCCTCGCGGGCGACGAGCGTCCAAAGTTCGGCGTGCGTCGGGGGCCAGCGCGACGGCAGCCGGCTCCGCGGGACGAGGTAGAGCTCGAACCGCGGCACGCGCGCCGGCACCCGGGTCGCGGCCGCGGAGCGGATCAGGATACCCTCGCGATCCGGGCCGAAGGTGAGCATCACACCCGTGACCGCATGCCGGTCGAGCAGATCGACGAAGCCGATCGTCGCCGCGAGATCGAGCCCCGGCCGGCCGTCCGCTGCCAGCTCGTGGCGCAGCAGCGTGATGCTCGCCGCCGAGAATCCGCGATAGTCGAACGGTTCGCGCAGGCGCTCGGCGATCCCGGGGGCGAAGCGCACGCCCGGATGCATCGTCTCGGGGGCTCCCCGCATGGCGAAGATCGCTGCGGCGAGCGCGCCCCGCGTCGCCGCCGGCAGATCCTCGGGCCGGAGCGGAACGGGTTCCACACGCCGCTGAGCCGGCGTACCGGTGGGTCCAGTGCCGCCGGGCTCGCCGAGACAGCCGGCGAGCGCCAGGAGCGCCGCACCCGGGAACAGGCGCGAGGCGAGGTGGAGCATGGCCGCGTCTCCCCTCAGCGTGCCGCCGGGACCGGGCTCGTGTGGCCCGGCAGCCAGCCACCGCCCGCGGGCGGACTCTGGTTCGGCACGCCTTTGCCGAGAGCCGAGCCGATCTGGTCGGCGGTGCTCACGAGGATCGGATGGGCGAGCTCCTTGCCCTTTTCGATCCCGGCCACGGTCACGACGTACCCGACCCCGTTCGGGATCATCTTCGAGATGCCTTTGGGCGTCGGCCCGCCGATCTGCTTCATCGTGTTCATCGCGTCCTTGGCGTTCTTGAACATGCCGTCGGTCGCCTTGCCGAAGGCCTTGCCGGCCAGATGGTCGAGCCCGGCGCCGATCGCGCCCGCCACGAGCCCCTCCTTGATCGCCTCGATCTGCGAGGCACCACGGTCGATCGCTTTGCCGTAGGCCTCGGCGAAGGCACGGCCGCCGGTGAGCCCGGTGTTCGTCCCCGAGAGGCCGGGGACGAAGTTCAAGCCGTACTGGGTCCAACTGCCGAGCCAGTCGAGACCGCGCGCGATTTGCTCGAGGGTCGCCCAGAAGTTGCCCTCGAGGCCTGCCTTGATCGCCTCCCATTCCGCCTGTTCCTGCGGCGTGAGCGGTGGCAGGCCGGTGGTGCCGCCGGCGATCCCGCCGCCCGGCTCGGGCGGGTCGAAACCCGGCGGGCCGTACCAGTCGGGCGGCCCGAACGCCGTGCCGATGTCGTACGGCAGCCCGCCACCCCCGCCTTCCCCACCTCCGCCCCCGTTCCCGCCGCCGTGTGCCGCCGCCTCGCGGGCGAGAAAGAGGCCGGCACCGGCGGCCAGGAGCGCGCGTCTTCGGGTGGCTCGCGTTTCGTCCATCGGGTCCTCACACCACGGTCAGATGGGAATGGCCGAAGAGCGGGAGATCGAGCCGCGAACGTTCGAAGACGGGCCGATGCTCGCCGCGGCGGAGCACGAGCAGCCCGCGCCAATGGCCGCTCACCCACGTAGTGACGGCCGTCCGGCAGGAGCCCCACGCCGCGCGGCCGGGCGAGGCCCATCGCCGTCATCCGGATCACGCGGCGCACCGAGGCCGTACGCGCGTCGAGCACGACGAGCGCATGCGCCGAGGGGAACGTCGCAATGACCTCGCCGTGACGCGGGTCGAACACCAGCGACTGGCCCTGCCGGAACGCCCAAGGCTCGGGCGTCGGCACGGCGTGCGCCCTCCACCCCCCCCGCGTTCGGCGCACGTCGAGCAGCGGCGCCGGGGCGAAGACCAGACCCGGGGCGACCGTGTCGTCGGCCTCGACCAAGTCGCCGGGCGGGCCGCCGGCGAGCGTCTCGTCGCCCTCGAGGAGCCGGGTCTGGATCGCGACCACGTGCGTCGCGTCGATCCCGGTCAGATGGCGGATCTCGAGCCCGCGATCCGGCCCCACCAACCGGTCGAGCAGCCGCCCGTCGCGACGATCGAGGAAGGCGATCGAGGGCTCGACGACTCCCGGTGCCTTGGGCCCGTTCGGGCCCCGCCCGGAGTCGGGCGAGCCGTAATGTGCGACCGCGAGTGTCCGACCATCGGGCAAGAGCGCGATGTCGTGCGGGCCGATCCCGCCCGAAGGCCAGACCGCGAGCACCCGTCCGTCGGCGCCGGCGCGGACCACGACCCGGCCCTCGTGGGCCGCCGGATCACCCGAGAAGGGTCCCGGCATCCGCCGTTCGGTGACGTAAACGACCGCACCTTCGCTCGACCAGACCGCGTGGCCACCGCCCACGAAACCCTCTGCGTGCGGAGCCAACAGCGCCTCGACCTCGAGCTCGACCAGGTCGACAAGGAGGAAGCTTTCGCCCTCGAGCGAGCTCACGAAGGCCCGACGCCGGTCGGGTGCCGCGGCGACGTGATGGATCGCGATCGGCAGGACGGCGCGCGCCACCGACCCGTCGGGCCCGATCCGCGTGAGGAGCGTGCGCGGTCCCCGCCAACCGTCGGGCACGCCGCGGGCGAGCTCGGGATGATGGACGACGGGCCAGCCGCGCAGCCGGGCGAGGTCCGGCCGGTAGCCCGGGATCAAAAGGACCGGGGCGCGCTCGGCGGCGGCCGCGCCGACCCACGGCGCAGCGAGGGCCGTTGCGGTCGCTCCGGCGAGCAGGCAGCGGCGGCCGATGACGATCGTGCCGCCTGCTTCCCTCGCCATCGGCTCCGGCGTATCGAAATGCGACATGCTCACGGACGTAATTCAATTACAAATTGATCCTTCCCGAAGGTCAATCCCGTTTCTGGTTGCCCCCGCCGCCCGGCGAACGGGTATCCGACGCGGCCTCTTGTCGCCGAGCCGTCATGGTCCTACGTTCCGACCGTCTCAACGGGGTGTCCCGCCGGGGCGCTGGCTGCGGTGGGGCTGAGAGGCGCGTGAGCGCAACCCGTCGAACCTGATCCGGGTCATGCCGGCGAAGGGAATTGAGATGTTCGCCTCGAGCGCGTCCGACCTCTTCCCCCATCCATCGCGCTCCGGTCCCGGTGCCCTCGGCGCCCCGTCGCGCGCCCTCGTCTTCCTGACCGGCCGGGCGGCGCTCCTGCGCCCGGAGCCACCGGTTCGGGTCCACATGCTCACGAGCCCGGCGGCGGTGGCGCGCAGCGCCGACTTCCTGCTCGCCTGCGGCGCCTCGCCCAGTGCCACCGCCGACCCCGAGACCGTGGCCGGCTTCGTCGAAGCCACGGGCGCCCTGCTCGTCAACCTCGGCATGCTGGAGCCCGTCCGCGAGGCGGCGATCGGGCATGCCGTGGCGGCTGCCCGTCGGCTGGCCCGGCCTTGGGTCTTGGACCCCGTGAAGATCGGCCTTTCCGCGCACCGGCGCGAGCTCGCCCGCCGCCTGCTCGGCGCCGCCCCCGCGGTTCTCAAGCTCAACCGCGCCGAGCTCGCCGCCCTCGCCGACGGCGAGGACGGCGACGCGGTCGTCCGGCTCGCCCGCCGTCACGGTTGCGTGGTGGCGGTCACCGGTCCCGTCGACCTGGTGAGCGACGGCCGGCGGCTCGTCGAGCTCACGGGCGGCAGCCCCCTGCTCGGCCGGATCACCGCCACGGGTTGCGCGCTGGGCGCTCTGGTCGCGGCCTTCCTCGCCTCGGGCGAGCCGGCATTGGAGGCGGCGGTCCTCGCCTGCGCCGCCGTGGCCGTGGCCGGCGAGCGGGCCGCCCGGCGCGCCCACGGGCCCGGAACCTTGGCGGCCGGACTCGTGGACGAGCTCGCCGCACTCGGCCCCGCCGACCTCTTGCGCGACGCTCGGGTAGTCGAACGGCCGCGGGTCGATCTCCGGGTCTACGGGATCTTGGACCCGAGCCGGTCGGGCGGCCGCCCGCTTCCGGAACTCGCCCGCGCCGCGGTCGCAGGTGGGGTCACGCTCCTCCAGCTCCGCATCAAGGGTGCCGAAACCCGGGCGATGGTCGAGACCGCCCGCGCGGTCCGCGCCGCGATCGCTGGCACGGGCGTGCCGCTCCTCGTCAACGACCGGGTCGACGTGGCCCTCGCGGCCGCCGCCGACGGCGTTCATCTCGGCAAGGACGATCTCGACCCCGCCCTCGCCCGCAGCCTGCTCGGGCCGGAAGCGATCCTGGGGGTTACCATCCACCACGGGTCCGAGGCTCGGGCGATCCCCCCGGGTGTCGCGACCTATGCCGGACTCGGGCCGGTCTTCCCGACGACCTCCAAGGATCCGGGCGATCCGCCGCTCGGTCCCGACGGGCTCGCCCGGTTGATCCGCGAGGTCCGCGCCGCGCACCCGGGCCTGCCGGTCTGCGGCATCGCCGGGATCGACGCCGGGAACGCCGCCTCGGTCATCGAGGCCGGCGCCGAAGGCGTGGCGGTGATCTCCGAACTCTTCATGGCCGAGGACGTCGAGGCCGCCGCCCGCCGGCTGCGTGCCGTGGTCGACGCGGCCCTGACCCGGAGGAACGGAACGTGACGCCCATCGCGCTCACCATCGCGGGCTCGGACTCCGGCGGTGGTGCCGGCATCCAAGCCGACCTCAAGACCTTCTCGGCCCTCGGCGTCTACGGCTGCTCGGCGATCACCGCCCTGACCGCGCAGAACACCCTCGGCGTGCAGGGCGTGTTCCCGGTCGACCCGGCCTTCGTCCGCCGCCAGATCGACTCGGTCTTCGAAGACATCCGGGTCGACGCAGTGAAGATCGGCATGCTCGGGACCGCCCCGGTGATCGAGGCGGTGGCCGAGGCGCTCCGGTTCTGGCGGCCGTCCCGGGTCGTCCTCGATCCCGTCATGGTCGCCAAGGGTGGTGATCGGCTGCTCGAGGAACGTGCGGTGCGCGCGCTCCGGGAGCGGCTCTTGCCGCTCGCCACGCTCGTGACACCCAACCTGCCCGAGGCCGCAGCCCTCCTCGGCGAGCCCGTGGCGCGGGAGCGCCGGGAGATGCCCGCCCTCGGCGCCCGTCTCCAGGGCCTCGGGGTCCCGAACGTGCTCGTGAAGGGCGGCCACCTCGAGGGCCCGGACTGCCCCGACCTTCTGCTCCACGGCGGCGAGCTCGTCTGGCTCGAGGGGCGCAAGGTGCCGACCCGGCACACCCACGGCACCGGTTGCTCGCTCTCCTCCGCGATCGCCGCGTTCAGCGCCCGCGGTTTCCCGCTGCCGGCCGCGTGCGCCGAAGCGAAACGCTGGCTCGAAGGGGCGCTCGCCGCCGCCGACCGGCTCGGCGTCGGCCACGGCATCGGCCCGGTCCACCATTTCTGGCAGCTCTGGCCGAAGGAGGGACGCCCGTGACCCGGTCCACCCGCCGTGCGGCGATCGCGACTGCCGCTGCCGCACCCCTCGCCGCACCCGCGATCCTCCGGGCTCAGACCCCGTTCACGTGGCGCATGGTGACCTCCTGGCCACGCGGCCTGCCGGGGCCGGGAACCAACGCGCAGCGCGTCGCCGAGCGGATCGAGCGGCTGTCGGGCGGAAGGATCCGCGTGCAGCTCCACGCCGCGGGCGAGCTCGTGCCGGCGCTGCAGGTGTTCGACGCGGTAGCCGGGGGGCTCGCCGAACTCGGCCACACGGCCTCGCTCTACTGGGTCGGCAAGGCGCCGGCCGCGGCCTTCTTCACCACCGTTCCCTTCGGCCTGACGCCGAGCGAGCACGTCGTCTGGATCGAACAAGGCGGCGGCCAAGCGCTTTGGGACGAGCTTTACGCGCCTTTCGGCCTCAAGGCCTTCATGGCGGGGAATTCGGGGTTCAACATGGGCGGCTGGTTCCGCAAGCCGATCCGCGGGCCGGCCGACCTCCAGGGGCTCAAGATCCGAGCCGTCGGCCTCTCGGGGGAGGTCTTTCGGCGGCTCGGCGCCACGCCCGTGGCCCTCGCCATCCCCGACATCTTCCCCGCGCTGCAGAGCGGCACGGTCGATGCGGTCGAGATGCTCGGACCCGCCTCGGACCGCGCCCAGGGCCTGCACCAGGTGGCGCGGCATTATTATTACCCGGGGTTCACCAAGCCCAACGGCACGGCCGAGCTGCTCGTCGCCCGTAAGGCCTTCGAGGCGCTGCCAACCGATCTGCAAGCGGTCCTCCAAGCCGCCTGCGAGGCCGAGACCCAATCGACCCTGGCGGATTACGAGAACCGCAACGCCGAAGCGCTCGCCCTGTTGGTCCGCGAGCACGGCGTCGATGTCGAGCCTTGGCCGCGCGAGGTGATCGACAGGGCGCGCGAGGCGAGCGAAGCGATCCTCGCCGAGTTGGCGGCCCGTGGACCACTCGAGCGGAGGATCGCCGAATCCTACGAGGCGACCCGAAGGCGGCTCGCGCCTTGGTCGCAGGTCGGCGCGGCCGCCTATCTCGGCGCCCGCGGACGCGTGAGCTGAGGGACGCGGGCCGTGACGAAGCTCCACCATCTGGTCGCGCCCGAGACGACCGTGGGTCGGCTGATCGCGGCCGACCCGTCCGGCTGGCGGGCCTACACCGAACACGCCTTCGTCCGCGGGCTGCAGACCGGAACCTTGTCTCTCGCGGCCTTCCGCGCCTACCTCGTCCAGGATTACAAGTTCCTGATCCACTTCGCCCGCGCCTGGGCGCTCGCGGCCGTCAAAGCCGACGACCCGGCGGAGATCCGCGCCTGCGCCGCGACCGTGCACGCGCTGATCGACGAAGAATTGAAGCTCCACATCGCCTTTTGCGCAGGATTCGGGCTCGACGAGCAGGCGATCCGCGCCGCCCCCGAACATCCGGCCACGACCGCCTATACGAGCTTCGTGCTCGAGCGGGGCCTTTCGGGTGATCTGCTCGACCTCCTGGTGGCGCTCGCCCCCTGCGTCGTGGGTTACGGTGAGATCGGCGCCCGGCTCGCCCGTGACCCGGAGACCCGTCTCGAGGCCAACCCCTATCGGCAATGGATCGAGACCTATTCGGGCGAGGCCTATGCGGACGTCGCGCGGGCCGCCTCCGCCCAGCTCGACCGGGTGGCCGCGACCCGGATCGGCGAGCCGATCGAGCGGAGCCCGCGCTGGCCGGGTCTCGTTGCGACCTTCGCCCGAGCGACCGCCCTCGAGGTCGCGTTCTGGCAAATGGGCCTCGATGCGACCGGCTGACCCGGCCCCGGCGGTCCATCTCGAGGTCGAGCGACTGGCCTTCGAAGGCCGCACACTCATGGAAGGGCTCGTCCTCGACCTCCCGGCCGGCCGCACGACCTGCCTCTTGGGCCCGTCGGGGATCGGCAAGAGCACGCTTTTGCGGCTGGTGGCGGGGCTTCTGCCCGGGGCGGTCCGCAGCGCCTCGGACGGCCTCCCGCTCGAAGGGCGGATCGCCTGGATGGCGCAGTCCGACCTTTTGCTGCCCTGGCTCTCCGTCGAGGACAATCTCCTCCTGGGCTTTCGACTGCGTGGCGTCCGTGGTGCCGAGCTCCGTCGCGCCCGCGAGCGGGCCCGCGAACTCCTCGGCAGGGTCGGGCTCGCCGAGCGGGCGCGGGCCCTGCCCCACCAGCTCTCGGGCGGGATGCGGCAGCGCGCGGCGCTTGCTCGCACGCTCGTCGAGGACCGGCCGATCGTCTTGATGGACGAGCCCTTCTCGGCGCTCGATGCGATCACCCGCTACCGCCTCCAGGACCTCGCGGCCGAGCTGCTGGCCGACCGGACCGTGCTGCTCGTGACCCACAGTCCGCTCGAAGCCCTGCGCCTCGGCCACGAGGTGCGGGTGCTCGACGGCGCGCCGGCGCGGCTCGGCCCGCCCCTTCGACCCCAAGGGGCACCGCCGCGGACCGCCGATCCGGCGCTCCTGGCCCTCGAAGCCCGTCTGCTCGAGGAGCTCGCGGGCGCGCCCCGACCGACGCTCGGGGCCGTCGCCTGAGATGAGCCGGCTCCGCCCGCTCCTGATCGCCCTGGGCCTCCTGGCGGCTTGGCAGGCCCTCACCTGGGCCACCGGCGTGCCGCCCTACATCCTCCCCGACCCGCTCCGCGTCGCCCGCGCGCTCTGGGGCCGTGCCGACCTGATCCTCCCCCACGCCGCGACCACCGCGCTCGAAATCCTCTCGGGCCTCGCGATCGGCACCGCGCTCGGTTCCGCGAGTGCCCTCCTGCTCGCAGCCTCCAGGCGGGCGCGCGAGTGGGTCCTGCCGATGCTCGTGGTGAGCCAGGCGCTACCGGTCTTCGCGCTCGCCCCCCTGCTCGTGCTCTGGCTCGGCTACGGGCTGCCCTCGAAGGTCGCGATGGCCGTCCTCATCATCTATTTTCCAGTCACCGCGGCCTTTTTCGACGGCTTGCGGCGAACACCCGAGGGCTGGATCGAGCTCGCCCGCGTCATGGACGCCCGGCCGGCTGCGATCCTCTGGCGGATCCGCGTCCCGGCCGCACTCCCGGCCTTCGCCTCGGGCCTCAGGGTCGCGGCCGCGGTGGCCCCGATCGGCGCGATCGTCGGCGAGTGGGTCGGCAGCTCCTCCGGGCTCGGCTACCTCATGCTGCACGCCAACGCCCGGATGCAGACCGACCTGCTGTTCGCGAGCCTCTTCGTCCTCTGCCTCATGGCCCTCTTCCTCTGGTACGCCGTCGACCGGCTTTTGCGCCGGTTCGTCGCCTGGCCGAGCGAACCCCTCCACCCCATCTGAAACCGGATCGGCTCGATGATCGCACGTTTCGCCCTCGCGCTCGTCTTCCTTCTCGCCGCCGGGCTCCCGACCGCCGCGGCGGATCGCCTCACCGTGCTGCTCGACTGGTTCGTCAACCCCGACCACGGGCCCTTGGTGATCGCCCGCGAGAAAGGCTTCTTCCGTGACGCCGGCCTCGAGGTCGAGCTCGTCGCCCCGGCCGATCCGAACGATCCGCCCAAGCTCGTGGCCGCGGGCAAAGCCGATATCGCCATCGGCTACCAGCCGCAGCTGCACCTCCAAGTGCACGAGGGCCTACCGCTCGTCCGCTTCGGCACGCTGGTCGCGACCCCGCTCAACAGCCTCGTCTTCCTCGAGGACGGCCCGGTCCGCTCGATGTCCGATTTGAAGGGCAAGCGGGTCGGTTTCTCGGTCGGCGGCTTCGAAGAGGCGCTTCTCGGCGCGATGCTCGAGAAGGTCGGGCTACGGCTCGCCGACGTTCGGCTCGTCAACGTCAATTTCGCCCTCTCCGCCTCGCTGCTTTCCGGCCAAGTCGATGCGGTGATCGGCGCCTTCCGCAACTTCGAGCTCAATCAGCTCGAAATCGAGGGCCGGCCGGGCCGCGCCTTCTTCCCCGAAGAGGAAGGCGTGCCGCCCTACGACGAGCTCATCTACCTCGCCCATCGCGACCGGCTCGACCGTCCCGCGCTCGGCCGCTTTTTGGAGGCGGTCGAGCGGGCGACCTTCTGGATCTTGAACCACCCCGAGGAGGCTTGGACGGTCTTCTCCGGCACGGCCAAGGAACTCCAGGACGAGCTCAACCGCCGGGCCTGGGCGGCCACGCTTCCGCGCTTCGCCCACGCCCCGGCCGCCCTCGATGTGGGCCGCTACGCTCGCTTCGCGGCGTTCCTCCACGCTCGCGGCCTGATCGGCCCGCCACCGCCCGTCGCCACCTACGCCGTCCAGCTCGCCGCCCGCTGAGCCCCCGGCCGAGGGGGCACGAACCGAGCGGCGGGCCGCTGCGTACCCAGGGCGTGCGGCCCGTCTCGATCGTCTGGTTCAAGCGCGACCTCCGGGTGGTCGACCACGCCCCGCTCGCCGAAGCGGCGCGAGCCGGGGCGGTCCTGCCGCTCTTCGTGGTCGAGCCCGGGCTCTGGGCCGAGCCCGACGCCTCCGGCCGCCAGTGGGATTTCGTGAGGGAATGCCTCCTGGAGCTCCGCGACGAGCTCGCCCGGCTCGGCGCACCGCTCGTCGTCCGCGTGGGCGAGGTCCTCGAGGTCCTCGAAGATCTGCGCCAGCGGCTGCCGATCGCGGGCCTCTGGGCGCACGAGGAGACCGGCAATCTCTGGACCTTCGCCCGCGACCGGCGGGTCCGCGCCTGGGCCCGCGCCCACCGCATCCCCTTCCGCGAGCTGCGCCAGAGCGGGGTGATCCGCGGCCTGCGCTCGCGCAGCGGGTGGAGCCGGAAGTGGGACACCTTCATGCGCCGGCCGATCGTGCCCGCACCCGATCGGTTCGAGGCCGTCCCCGCGATCGACCCGGGCCCGATCCCCGAGCTGCCGCCCGGTCTCGCCGCCGATCCCTGCCCCGGTCGCCAACCCGGCGGCCGCAGCGCGGGTCTCGCGCTCCTGCGGAGCTTCCTCGAGACGCGCTGTCTACCCTATCAGCGGGCGATGTCGGCGCCCGAATCGGGTGCCGCCCACTGCTCTCGGCTCTCCCCGCATCTCGCTTGGGGCACGATCTCGATCCGCGAGGCGTTGCGGGCGGCGGAGGCGGGGCTCCGAGCCCTCGACGAGCGGCGCGAGCCCGAGGCTCGCCGCAAGGCCGGAGCCCTCCGATCCTTCGTCGGCCGGCTCCATTGGCGCTGCCACTTCGTCCAGAAGCTCGAGGACGAGCCCGAAATCGAGCGCCGGCCGTTCCGCCCTTTCTTCGCGGGCCTCCGCGGCGAGGATCCCGAGCGGCTCGCTGCCTGGGCCGAGGGCCGCACCGGCTGGCCCTACCTCGATGCCTGCATGCGGATGCTTTGCGCCACGGGCTGGCTCAATTTCCGGGCCCGCTCGATGCTGATGGCCGTCGCTTCTTACCAGCTCTGGCAGGATTGGCGCGAGCCGGGACTGCACCTGGCCCGGCTCTTCACGGACTACGAGCCGGGGATCCATTGGTCGCAGGTCCAGATGCAGTCGGGCACGACGGGGATCAACACGCTCCGCGTTTACGACCCGAGCAAGCAGGGGCTCGACCACGACCCGGACGGGAGCTTCGTCGCCCGCTGGCTGCCCGAGCTCGCGAGGCTGCCGATGCCGCACCGGATGGCGCCCGGGCGGGCTCCGCCGCTCGTCCTCGCCGATGCGGGCGTCCGCCTCGGCCGCGACTATCCGCTCCCCCTCGTCGACGCGGTCGAGGCCGCCGCCCGCGCGCGCGCCGAACTCTGGGCCATCCGCCGACGCCCGGGCTTCGCCGAGCTCGCCGACGCGATCCAGGAGAAGCACGGCTCGCGCAAGGCGGGCGTGCCCCGCCCCGATCGGCGCCGCGCGAAGCGCACCGGTCCGGACGGCCAACTCCGGCTCGACCTCTGAGGCGCCCGGTGCACAGGAAGCCGCATTTGCCGACCAAGATCTGCCCGGCCTGTGGCCGCCCCTTCGCGTGGCGAAAGCGCTGGGCGCGGGTGTGGGAGGCCGTCGTGTGGTGCAGCGAGCGCTGCCGGCGGAGCGGCCGCCGGACCGAGGCTCAGCCGAGCACGAGCCCGACGAGGCCCGCAGCCGCGACCGCGCCACCGCCCAGCCGGGGCAAAAGCGGCAGCGCGTAGCGCCGGGCAGCCGTGCCGATCGTCACGCCGACGAGGTGGAGGAGGATCGAGGCCGTGAGGAAACCCAGGGCGTAGAGCGCCGGGGCGGCCGTCTCCGGCAGCTCGGTGCCGTGGGCGTGGCCGTGGACCAAGCCGAACAGCGCCACGAGCCCGAGGCCGGCCGGCAGCGGCAGCCGCACGGCGAGGGCGATCAAGAGCCCGACGATCACGAGGGAGGCCAGGATCCCCGCCTCGACCGCGACGAGCTCGACCCCCGCCATGCCGAGGATCGCGCCCAGGAGGAGGCCGCCCACGAAGGCAGCGGGCGCCGCCCAGACCGCGCGGCCACCGAGCTGCGAGGCCCAGACGCCGACCGCGAGCATCGCCAGGAGATGGTCCCAGCCGCCGACCGGGTGGAGGAAGCCCTCGGCGAGGCCGGCCCCGGCCGCCCCGAAGGTGTGCGCGGCGGCGGGATCCGGCAGGGCCGAGAGCGCGAGGACCGCGGACGGGATCAGGAGGGAAAGCCGTGTCACGGGTCGAGACCTCCGAACGATCGGCAAGACCGCCGCGATGCCGAGGATCGCGCGACCGACCCAGCAGATGCAAGCGCCGGGCCGCAGCGGATCGACCGAGGGAGGATCGGCCGACAGGGGCGTTGCGTGCTCGAAAATCGACCACGCATGCTCGTCGGGGCGGCAGCGTGTCCGGTTGGCGGCTCGGGCTCAGCGGAACAACGTCTCGGGCAGCGAGCGACGCAACGGCACAGCCACCCCCACCCGCCGACCCTCGTGAAGGATGCTGCCCAAATGGACGCCGACGACGCTCCAACCCGTCGTCCCGTCCGGAACCAAGAGCGGCGCGCCGGACAGACCCTGGCTCGCGACGCAGCCGTGGAGCAGCAGCCCGGCCGGGCCCGAAGCGCTTTCGATCGGGCAAGGAGCCAGGCGAACCGGCAGATGCGGCCGGTCCTGCGCGTAGCCCAAGAGCTGAGCGCTTCGCGCCACGGTCGGCCGGCCGCCGGGCCAGCCGACGGCCAGGGGCTGCAACAGATCGAGGTCGAGCAGGGCCCGCTCGAGCCGCAGCACCGCCCAGTCGGTCTCCAGGCGGGTCGGCAAGCCCCGTGCGTCGAAGACCAGATCGGAGGCGAGCCGAAAGGCGGAGGCACGGGCGTGCGCGATGTGGCTACCCCGCCGCCAGCCGGCGACGAAGTGGACCTCGTCGGGGTCGTAGAGCCGTTCGCGCCGGCGCGACCAGAGACAGTGCGCCACGGTCAGCACTTCGGAGGGCCCGACCAAGGTGCCGGTGCAGAAGCCGTGCGGCACGTTGACCCGACCGATGGCGTTCCAGGTGAAGGCCGGCTCGAGCGGCTCGGGGGCCGCGACCGCCGGCGAGCCGCCCGCGAGCGCTACCGAGAGGAGGAACGCGGCGAGGGCCGCGCGCGCGGACGGCTTGCCGCTCGACATCGCGCGGCGCAGCATGCAGCCGGCGGGCGGCGGCGGCAAGCCGGCTGCCCGCGCGCGCAGGAGGATGTCGGTGCGCTGGACGATCTGGTGGTCGAAGGGGACGGGGGCCTGGGCGCCGCAGCTCTGCCTCGAGGAGGCAGGGGCAGCTTACGAGCGGGTCGAGGTCGACACCCGCTCGGGCGCCCAGCACACACCCGGCTACCGTGCGCTCAATCCTTTGGGCCAGGTGCCGGCGCTCGGCCTCCCCGATGGCACGGTGATCACGGAGAGCGCGGCCATGGTGCTGCACATCGCCGACTTCTTCCCGCGCGCCGGGCTCCTGCCCGAGCCCGGAACGCCGGCGCGCGCGATCGCCCTCCGCTGGCTCCTGTTCGGCGCGGCGCAGATCTACCCCGCGGCGCTGCGCTATTGGTACGCCGCGCGCTACACGAACGACCCGGTCGGGGTCCCGGGCGTGGAGGCGGCCGCCCTCGCCGAGTTCGACCGCGATCTCGACGTCCTCGACCAAGCGCTCGACCCGGGCCCCTGGATCCTGGGCGATCGGTTCTCCGCGGTCGACTATTACCTGTTCATGCTCGGGCTCTGGCATCCGGCGCGCAAAGCGGTTCTCGACCGCCATCCGCGGCTCGGCCGGCTGATGCGCGCGGTGCGGCGGCGGCCGGTCGTCGACCGGCTTTGGGCGCAGCACTACCCGATCGAGGGAGGCCACCCCTGGTCGACTTGGACCGGCTCGAGCGCTTCCTGATCGGCGCGGCGCTCGCCCGCCGGCCGGTCACCTACGGGTCACTCCTGCGCGCCTCGGGCTTCCGCGTCGGCCCGCGTAACGTCGCGGCCCTCTGCCGCGACCTCGGCCGGGTGCAGGCCCGTCTCGTGGCGATCGGCGCGCCCGACTTGGCGTGCCTCGTGGTGCGCGCAGCCGATGGGCTGCCGGGCGTCGGCTGGTTCGCGGCGGAGCGCGCCGAGGGCGCCTACACGGGACCGGCCGTGGGGCCGGCAGCACTCGAGCATGTGCGCGCCTGCCAAGAGCGGGCCTACGCCTGGGCCGAGACCGCGGTGACCCCGGCGGGCGCGGAGCCGCTCGCCCGGGCTCCCCTGGCGGAGGGTGGCCCCTCTCTGGTACCGTTCGGGGACTGCGTCCGCGCCCCGGGAGGACGGAGGTGCACGGCTCGCTCGCGACGCTCGTCACGCTCGCCCTGACGCTCGGCCAGGCGGGAGCGGCCGCCGTCGAGACCGGCGGGCTCGTCTTCAGCGACGAAGAGGGCGGTGTGGTGCTGCGCGAGGCGTGGGGGGTCGGCACACCCGAGGACCCGATCACCCTCGTCGAAGACATCACCGACGACGGGCCGGCGGTGGTCACGGTGCGCGGCATGCGCGCCGCCTTCGGCAACCGGGCGACGGGCGGCCACGGCGTCGGCTTCGTGCTGGTCAAGATCGTCCGCAACCTGACGAGCCGGCCCTGGCACAGCTTCGAGATGGAGGTTCGCGAGATCATGGGCCGGCCCTCGACCTTCGAGGACGGGCTTTCCTTCGGCCAGGCGATGGGCGACCGGCGCGTGTTCGGCTCCGACCGGTTCGTCGAGCTCCGGCAGACCGACGAGCCGCTCGACTCCGTGGTCTTCAGCGGGGCCACGATCCTGCCCGGCGAGCAGGTCGCGGTCCGGGTGGTGGTGACCGATTTCTCACCGAACTGGCAGTTCTACATCCTGCAGCGGCGCGACGCCCCGCTCGCCGGGCTCGTGCCGACGAGCGAGGGGGCGGTCCGCTGAGCCGACCGTCGCGGCCCGCGGACCGGCTCCTCGCAACCTGTCCCGGGCTCGCCGGGCTCGAACCCGCCACCCTCGACCGGCTCCACGAGGCCGCGCTCCCGGTCGCCTTCGCCCCGGGCGAGGTGCTGTTCCGCACGGGCGACGCCTGCGAGGGCTATCTGTTGGTGCTCGAGGGCTCGCTCCGGGTTTCGCTCCCGGGCGAAGGCGGGCACGCCATCCTGCTCTACCGGGTCGGCCCCGGGGAAAGCTGCGTGCTGACCACGACCTGCCTCTTGGGCCGACAGGCCTACCCGGTGGAGGGGGTGGTCGAGACCCGGCTCGAGGGCCTGCTCCTGCCGACCCCGACGGTCGAGGCGCTGATCGAGGCTTCGCCGGCCTTCCGTCGCTTCGCGCTCGGCCGGATCGGCGACCGCCTGGCCGATCTCTTGGCGCTGGTGAGCGAGGTGGCGTTCCGCCGCACCGACGCGCGGCTCGCCGGTTGGCTCGTCGAGCGCTCGGCCCGGCTCGGGCGGCGCCTCGAGGTGACCCACGAGGCGATCGCCAAGGAGCTCGGCACGGCGCGCGAAGTGGTGAGCCGGCTCCTCGAGGAACTCGAACGACGGGGACATGTGCGGCTCGGCCGCGGCACGGTCGAGCTCGCCCCGCGCGCCCGCGCGGCCCTCGCCCGCCTGGCGGGACGCGATGCCGCGGGCTTCGGTGACGAAATCACTGGCGCGCGACCGCCGATCGACTAGATGGAAGAGCGGGGGCTCCCGTCGAGCCCCAACATCGGAGGGAAGGACGATGACGACCAATGTCGGGACCGTCGATCGGGTGATCCGTGGCCTCGTGGGCCTCTTCTTGATCGCCATGGTGTTCGTGGGGCCGCAGACCGCGTGGGGCTGGATCGGGGTGATCCCGTTGGTCACCGCGATCCTCGGCTATTGCCCGGCCTACGGGCTGCTCGGCTTCTCGACCTGCCCGACCAGCAAGGCCTGAGCAGAAGGGGGGCGGCCGGGCCGCCCCCGCTCGGCCCGGACGCCTGCCCGAAGCTCGGCCCCGGCACCGAGCCGGCAGCGGCGACCGCTCGGCGTGCCGCGACACGACGCGGCGCGTGGCCCTGCCGAACGGCGCCGGTTCAGGTCGGCGGCAGCGGCCAGGGGCAGCCCGGGTCGGCGGCGAGCCGTACGACCTCGCCCGGACGGGGCCCCGCGGCGAGCGTCTCGACCGTGATCGGCTGCGCGGCCGCCCCCTCGACCACGAGGCGGGTGCGATCGCCGAGAAAAAATGCCGCCGCGACCCGGCCCGCGAGCGTGCCGGCCGGATCGAGCCGGAGTTGCTCGGGTCGACAGGCCAACACCGCGGGTCCGGGTGCGATCCCGGCCACGGGTAGGGTGCCGCCGGGGAGCCCGAGCAGCCCGTCCGCCACTTCGCCCTCGAACAGGTTCAGGATGCCCACGAACGAGGCGACGAACCGGGTCCGCGGGCGGTGGTAGATCTCGTGCGGGCTTCCGACCTGTTCGACGCGACCCGCCCGCATGACCGCGACCCGATCGCCGAGGGCCAGGGCCTCGCCTTGATCGTGGGTCACGAAGAGCGCGGTGATGCCGAGCGAGCGGAGGAGGCCCGCGAGTTCGACGCGCAATTGCTCGCGCAGCTTCGCATCGAGCGCGGTCAGGGGCTCGTCGAGCAAGAGGACGGCGGGCTCGACAGCGAGCGCCCGGGCGAGCGCGACGCGCTGTTTCTGGCCGCCCGACAGCTGGTCGACACGGCGGTGCGCCAGCTCCTCGATTCGCATCATGGCGAGCATCCGGCCGACGCGCGCTTCGCGTTCCGCGGGTGGAACCCTGCGGATCTTCAGGCCGTAGCCGACATTGCCGGCGACATCGAGGTTCGGGAACAGGGCGTAGGACTGGAACACCATGCCGACGTTGCGCCGTTCGACCGGCAGGTCGGTGACGTCGCGACCGTCGAAGAGGACGCGGCCGCCCGGATCGGGCCGCGCGAGCCCGGCGACGAGGCGGAGGAGGGTCGTCTTGCCGCAGCCGGAGGGGCCGAGCAGCGCCAGCGTCTCGCCCGCCTCGACGGAAAGGTCGGTCGGGTGCAACGCGCGGGTGCCGTCGGCGTGGGTGAAGCCGCACGCCTGCAAGACGATCGAGGTCGTCACGGCCGGCTCGGTGCGCCCGTCGCCCGGTCGGCTGCCCACTGCAACGCGACCAGGAGCGGGATCAGCAACACGAGGAAGACGAGCGTGTAGGCCGAGCCGATCTCGAGCCGCATCGAGGCGTAGGAGTCGGCGAGGCCGACCGGCAGCGTCATCGTGAAGGGCGTGTGCAGGAACAACGTCATGTTGAACTCGCCGAGCGAGAGGGTGACGACCATAAGCGAGCCGGCGAGGATCCCGGGCGCGGCGTTGGGCAGGACGACGGTCGTGAAGCGCGCGAGAAAGCCCGCCCCCAAGGAGCGGGCGGCCTCTTCGAGCGCAGGCAGCTTGGCCGCCAGGATCACAGCGAGGGTCGAGCGCACCATGAACGGCAGCGTGAAGAGCACGTGACCCACGAGGATGAAGGTCCAGTGCGTCCGGAATTCGCCGACCGCTCCCCAAGCGAGGATCAGCGCCAGGCCGGTGGCGATCCCCGGGATGGCCACCGGCATCACGAGCGCCTCCTCGGCGAGCCGGGCGAGCCGACCCGGCGCCTTGGCGAGCGCGTAGGCCACCGGCACGCCGAGCAAGAGCGTGGCGACGAGTGTGGCGAGCGCGATCCCGAGCGAGAGGGCGATCGTCGGCGCGTAGAGCTCGAACACCCGGCCGAGCCAGGCGAGGGTGATCCCGCTTTCGAGAATGCCGCGCTGGTAGTTGGCGGTGACGCCGGCCAGGACCGAGAGGATCACCGGCCCCACGAGGAAGAACGCCACGAGGCTCGCGAAGACGAGCCCGGCAAGGAAGCCCGGGTCGAAGTGTGGCCTCATCCCGCGGCCGCCACGTTCGCACCCGCGGCGGTGCGGGCGATGGCGAGCACGGCCCAGGTGATCGCCCCCAAAAGGAAAGAAAGCGCGGCGGCGACCGCGATGTTGGCGCCGACGGTGAATTCGGCGTAGATGACCATCGGCAAGACGTCGATCCGCGTGGCCAGGGTGAAAGCGGTGCCGAACGCGCCCATCGCGGTCGCGAAGCAGATCGCACCGGCGGCCAGCAGGGCGCCTTCGAGGCCCGGCAGCACGACGTCGCGGACCACCCGCCAGCGTCCGGCACCGAGCGAGCGGGCCGCCTCCTCGAGCGCCGGATCGAGCTTCTCCGCCGCCGCCACCACCGTGAGCACGGTGCGCGGGATCGAGAAATAGAGATAGCCCACGAACAGCCCGGCGAGCGAATAGGCGAAAACGAGCCGCTCGCCGGTGAGGGCCTCGGCGATCGTACCGACCACGCCCTGCCGGCCGGCGAGCAGGATCACCATGAAGCCCACCACCACGCCGGGGAAGGCGAGCGGCAGGGTGAGGAAGGCCGTCAGGACGCGCCGGCCGGGAAAGCGGTGCCGAGCCAAGAACACGCCCGCGACGCCGGCGATCGCGAGGGTGGTCAGCGTGACGGTGCCGGCGAGCAGCACCGTCTTGCTGAGGCTCGCGAGATAGCGCGCGTCGACGAGGATCGTGAGGTAGGTCGCGAGCCCGTCCGGCCCCGACGCTCCCGTCCGCGCCATCATCAGAAGCGGGAAAACGAAAAAGGCGATCAGGAACGCGATCGCCGGCGCCACGAGCGCGACGAGCGCGAGCCGGTCGTTCCCCATGCCCGGCCGATGGCGCTGGGCGAACCGCCGGTTCTCGTCCCGACGGCGCCCTCCTCAGGCTCCGATCTCGGTACGGTAACGGGCGACCGCGGCCTCCTGATGGGCGACCATTTTCGCGATGTCGACCGGCTGCGCTCGGGCGTATTCGGACGCCGGAAGGAACCGTGCCGCGAGCTCGGACGGCAACGCCACGCTCGCCCGCGCCGGGCGCAGATAGGCGTTCGCCCAGATCCGCTGACCCTCGTCCGAGAGCGTGAAGTCGAGCACCCGCTTGCCGTTCTCCGGGTTGGGACCGTTCGCCACCAGCCCCATGATGTAGGGGAAACTGATCGTGCCCTCCTTGGGCAACACGAAGCGGACCGGCGCCTTGTCGGTGAACTGGGCGCGCATCGCGTTGAAATCGTAGTCGAAGAGGATTGGGATCTCGCCCGACACCACCCGCGCGTAGGCCGTCTGGGTCGGGACGATCGGCTCGTTCTGCTTGAGCTGCGCGAAGAAGCGGATGGCCGGCGCGAAGTCCTGGTAACTGCCGCCGAGCGCCAAGTTGACGGCGAACAGGCCGACCTGCCCGACGGCGGCCGAAACCGGGTTCAGGTACCCCACCTTGCCGCGATAGACCGGATTCAAGAGGTCGGTCCAACCGTTCGGCACCGGAACGTTGCGGCCGAGGGCGTCCACGTTGACGAACAGACCGAGCGTGCCGGAATGGATCGCGAACCAATGACCGTTCGGATCCTTCATGCCCTCCGGCACCTCATCGATCAGCTTCGGAGAGTAAGGTGCCAGGACACCCGCTTCGACCGCCCGTGGCCCGAAGTTCCCACCGAGATAGACGACATCGGCGACGGGTTTGGCTTTCTCCGCGATCAATGCCGTGAGCGCCTGGCCCGAGTTCTTGTTGTCGTGCGGCACGACGATCCCGAGCCGTTCCCGGATCGCCCGCAGCGCACTCGCCCAATCCGCCCATTCCGGTGGACAGTTGTAGCAGACGGCACGCTCCGCCTGGGCCCCCGCCCCACGCCCGAGCAGGGCGGAGCCCGCGACGATCGAACCCACCAGCACCGTGCGGCGATCCAGCATGGTCCCTCTCCCGAACCGACATCCTCCGCTTCGCTTCCGTCCGCGACAGGTCCGCGGTTCCGCCGCGACAGAGACATGACACCGGCCGGACCGTCCCTCCCGCCGCGTCGGTCGCCGCCTCCGCCGCCCTGCGTCCGTGCGCTGCTCGCCACGCCGCCACTCCGCGTCTATGTTGGCGGGACGGATGGATCGAGGAGCCGCCCGCGACGGCCGCGGGGAACGGGCCGCGGGGCGTGTCGACGCGGTCGGACGGGAACGAGGGACGATGCGGTTCACCGCGAAGAGCGTGGTCGTGACGGGGGGCGCCTCGGGGATCGGGCTCGCCTGCGTCGAAGCCTTCGCCGCCGAGGGGGCCTCGGTGACGATCGCCGACATCGATGCCGCGCGCGGCGAGGCCGCGGCCGTTCGGCTCGGCGCCGAGGGTCGCTCGGTGCGGTTCGTGGCGTGCGACGTGGCGAGCGCGTCGGATGCGAGCGCGCTCGTCCGCTCGGCCCTCGACTGGACCGGCCGGCTCGACGTCCTCGTCAACAATGCCGGGATCCTCGCGGCGGGCGACATCCTCGGCCTCGAGGAGGCCGCCTTCGACCGGGTCCTCGCGGTCAACCTCAAGGGCGCGTTCCTGGTCGGCCAGGCGGCGGCCCGGGTGATGGTCGAGCGGGGTGGCGGGGCGATCGTCAACATGGGGAGCGTCAACGGCGTGCTCGCCATCCCCAACCAGCTCGCTTACGTCGTGAGCAAGGGCGGACTGCACCAGCTCACCCGCGCGATGGCACTCGCCCTCGCCGACAAGGGCGTGCGGGTCAACGCGATCGGCCCGGGCTCGATCGCCACGGATCTCCTGCGCAAAGTGATGACCGACGAGGCGGCGCGCCGACGCATCCTCGCGCGCACGCCCATGGGGCGGCTCGGCGAGCCGGCCGAGGTGGCGCGCCTCGCCCTCTTCCTCGCGAGCGAGGAAGCGAGCTATATCACGGGGCAGATCGTCTACATCGACGGCGGTCGGCTGCCGCTCAACTACACCGTGCCGGTGCCCGACTGAGGCTCGCAACTACGGTGCGCCCGGACGGCCGCCCCGTGGCGGCGGCCGAGCGTCGTCGTCTGGAGGAGTGCGCGATGGATCGTCCCTTGATGCCCAAGGCCACGGCGGTTTGGCTGGTCGAGAACACCGCCTTGACCTTCGACCAGATCGCCGAGTTCACGGGCCTCCATCCGCTCGAGGTCAAGGGCATCGCCGACGGCGAGGTGCTCGTGGGTGTGCGCGGGCTCGATCCGACCGTGAGCGGCATGCTGACCCGCGAAGAGATCGCGCGCTGCGAGAAGGACCCCAAGGCCCGGCTGCAGATGGCCAAGTCGGTCGCGGCGACGATCAAGCCGGCCAAACGGAAGACCGCGCGTTACACGCCGCTGTCCAAGCGGCAGGACCGGCCGGACGCGATCGCCTGGCTGTTGCGCCACCATCCCGAACTCAGCGACGCCCAGATCTGCAAGCTTTTGGGGACCACCAAAGCGACCGTGCAGGCGGTGCGCGACCGCACACACTGGAAGAGCCAGGACATCCGGCCGCGCGATCCGGTGCTCTTGGGCCTGTGCAGCCAGAGCGAGCTCGACGAGGCGGTCGCCCGGGCGCGCGCCGAGCAGGGCATGCCGCCCACCCCGCGCAAGGTGCCGCTCGAGGAGCTCGGCGAGCTCGCGGAGTGAGGTCGTGCGGCGCGGGCTGCGCGCCGTCGGCGTTCAGGAGCCGGCGTCGCCGCCCGCGTCGCGGCCCCGGCCGAACCAGAACCGATCGGAAAGCAGACGGCGATCGTCCTCGATCAGCCGGGCGATGCGCCGCAGCGTGCCCGCTGCGACGCTCGGCAGGGTACCCGGCCGGACGAGGACGAGCAGCCCGTCGGGCGAGGCGAGGCCCGGCCCGTCGCCGAGGCCGATCCGCGGCGGGCTCCCGCGCTGCCCACACGCGCTTCCGTCGAACGTGATCCACGGTCCTCGGCCGGCTGCCGGATCGGCGTCCCGCGATCCGCGCCCGCCGCTCAGAAGACCGCGCGAGACGGCCCGTTTGCGCTCGCGCGGCAAGAGGTTGAACATGCGCCGCGCGCGCCGCAGATCGGCCAGCGACCCGCTCTTCAGGGCTCGGCGGATGGCGTGCAGGAGGAGGCTGTCGGGGCCGAGCTCGCGCTCGGCTACGGGCAACAGGCCCGCGAGGAAGTTGCGCAGGCCGGCGGCCTCGCCGGGATAGCGTTCGCGCTGCATCGGCTCACCCAGGCGCGTCGTCCCGTCCTCGGGCGATCTTAAAGATTCGTTACGGTCCCGCAACGGTTCCGCGGCAGCCCCCCGCATCCCCCGGGGCGCAGGCGGACGCCTTGCCTACCAAGGCGTTAACGCCGAGAGCCGGGTCCTCACCGACGCGGCAGCAGATGCTCGACGAGGCGGACCCAGTAGCTCGCGCCCAAAGGCAAGACCTCGTCGTTGAAGTCGTAGGTCGGGCTGTGGCACACGCGGCCCTCCTCGCCACCGCCCTGCCCCATCCAGACATACGACCCGGGCCGCCGCTCGAGCATGAAGGCGAAATCCTCCGCACCCATGCAGGGCGGATGGTCGGCATCGACGTTGGCGGCCCCGACGAGCGAGCCCGCCACGGCCGCCGAGAGGCTCACTTCCTCGGGGCTGTTGACGGTCGCCGGATAGCCGCGCTCGTAAGCCAGTCTGCCCGTCATCCGGTAGGCGGCCGCAACACCTTGGACGATCTCGCCCATCCGCCGCTCGATCGCCTCCTGGGTGGCGCGGCGGTAGGTGCGCACCGTGCCCCAGAGCTCGGCCCGGTCGGGGATCACGTTGTAGGCATCGCCCGCGGCGATCCGGGTCACCGAGACGACCGCTTGATCGAGCGGGTCCGTCTCGCGGGCGACCAGGATCTGCAACGCCTGCACGCAGGCCGCAGCGGCGACCACGGGGTCGCGACCCTGGTGCGGCATGGCGCCGTGGCAGCCTGCACCCTCGAGGGTGATGGTGAAGCGGTCGGCCGCGGCCATGGCCGGGCCGGCGCGCATCGCGAAGCGGCCCGGTGGCAGGTCCGGCCAATTGTGCAGGCCGAACACGCGCTCCATCGGAAAGCGCTCGAACAGACCTTCCTCGAGCATCGCCCGGGCGCCGGCGAACCCTTCCTCGGCGGGCTGGAAGATCAGGTACACGGTCCCGGCGAAGGCCCGGGTCTCGGCCAAGTGACGTGCCGCCCCGAGGAGCATGGCGGTGTGCCCGTCGTGGCCGCAGGCGTGCATCTTCCCCGGAACCTTGGACGCCCAGGGCTTGCCGGTGCGCTCTTGGATCGGGAGCGCATCCATGTCCGCCCGCAGACCGATCGAGGGGCCGGGCTCCTGGCCGCGGATCACGCCCACGACGCCGGTCCGGGCGATGCCCTGGTGGACCTCGTCGACGCCGAACTCCTCGAGCTTCTGCGCGACGAAGCGGGCGGTTTCGACCTCCTCGTAGGCGAGCTCGGGATGCGCGTGCAGGTGCCGCCGCCACGCGATCATCTCGGCGTGGAATTCGGCGATCCGGTTGACGATCGGCAAGGAACTCTCCACGTCGTCCGCCCCGCCGCGTCGACTTCCTCTTCGGCGGTGGGGAATGCCGAGCTCGCCCGAAGTTGCCGGGAGAGGCCGGCCGGCGCGTCGAACGCGCCGGCCGGCCGCGCCTCAACCCTTGATTTCGGTGTACTGACCGTTGCTCCAACGGTACATGACGTACTCGGGGTTCTTGATGTCGCCTTTCTCGTCGAAAGCGAGCGGGCCGATCACGGTGTTGTAGGTGCCTTCCCGCAGAACCTTGATCAGCTTGTCCAGCTCGAACGACTTCGCCCGTTCGGCAGCCTCGGCGAAGACCTGGAACGCGGCGTAGGTGTAGAGCGTGTAACCCTCCGGGTCGTAGCCCTGCGCCTTGAACTTGGCGACCACGTCCTTCGCGGCCGGCGAGTTGCGCGGGTCGGGGGCGAAGGTCATGAGCGTGCCTTCACCGGTGGGCCCGGTGATCTGCCAATATTGCTGATCGACGAGCGCGTCACCCGACATGATCTGCGCAGCGAAGCCCTGCTCGCGCGACTGACGGGTGATGAGGCCGGCCTCGGTGTGGTAGCCACCGATGTAGACCAGATCGACGCCGGCGCCCTTCATCTTGGTGATCAGCGCGGAGAAGTCCTTGTCGCCCTGGTTGTAGGCCTCGTACATGACCTCGTTCACGCCGCGCTTGTTCAGCTGCTTCTTGAACTCGTCGGCGAGGCCCTTGCCGTAGGCGGACTTGTCGTGGAGGATCGCGATCTTCGATCCGATCTTCTTGTCGACGACGTAATTCGCAGCGTAGATCCCTTGCACGTCGTCTCGGCCGCAGGTGCGGAAGACGTTCTTGTAACCCTGCTCGGTCAGCTTCGGATTGGTCGAGGCCGGGGTCATCTGCAGGATCCCCTCCTCGTTGTAGATCTTCGAGGCGGGAATCGAGCTGCCCGAGCAGAAATGGCCGGCCATGAACTTGATCTTCTTGTTGACCATCTGGTTGGCGACGGCCACGGCCTGCTTGGGATCGCAGGCGTCGTCGCCGATCTCGAGGACGAGCTTTTGACCGAGAACGCCGCCCTTGGCGTTGATGTCGGCGATCGCCATCTCGGCGCCGCGTTTCATCTGCTCGCCGAAGCTCGCATACTGGCCGGTCATCGGGCCCGCGGTGGCGACCAGGATTTCGGCCCGGGCGGCACCACCGAGCGCGACGAGCGCCGCGGTGCCCAGCAGGATCGAGGTCAGACGGGTCATGAGGTTCTCCCGATGGTCGTGTGCAACCCCGAAGACGGTCCCGCCGATGCACGGCAGGCTTGTGCAAAGCGTAGTGCCCGCCGAAACCTTGGCAAGCCCGACGCCTCAACGATGGCGCCGCGCCTCGCCCTCGATCTCGGTGTAGGCGAAGGGCGAGACGCGGCGGTAGCGCCACGGATATTGGCGGACCATCCGGGCGACCAGGGTCACGCGGTACGCGACGAGGCCGATGGCGGCGAGCACGAGATAGGCCGTGAGGAAGCCCGAGACCGACAAGAGCGGCCCACCGAACAGGGCGAAGGTCAAGAAGCGGGCGGCGATCGCCAGGCCGAGGCAGGCCCACAGCAGCTGGCCGACCGGTCGCCAGCCGAGCGCGATCGCCCGGCCGGTGAGCCAGGCGGCACTGCCGACCAGCACGACGGTCAGTCCGAGAAAGACCGGCGGCGGACCGCCGAGCAGGCTCGCGAGGTCCATCGGCCCTCTCAGTGGCCACCCTCGAGATAGGCGGCGCGGATCTCCGGGTCGGCCAAGAGCTCGCGGCCGGTGCCCTGCATGACCACCCGGCCGCTCGCCAGCACGTAGCCGCGATGGGCGATCTTCAAAGCTTGGTAGGCGTTCTGCTCGACCAGGAGGATCGGCAGGGCGCGCTCGCGGTTGAGGGCCACGATCGCCTCGAAGATCTGCCGCACCAGGATCGGTGCGATGCCGAGCGACGGCTCGTCCATGAGCAAAAGGCGCGGCCGCGCCATCAGAGCCCGGCCGATGCACAGCATCTGCTGCTCGCCGCCCGAGAGCGTGCCGCCGCGCTGGTTCTGACGCTCGCGCAGCCGGGGGAAGAGCGTGAAGACCCGCTCGACATCCTCCGCGAAATACGCCCCGCCGCTCGGAACCGCCCCCATCATGAGGTTCTCGAGCACGGTCATGCGCGGGAAGATGCGGCGTCCCTCGGGCGCCTGGGCGATCCCGAGGCGGACGATGTCGTAGGTCGCCATCCGGGTGATGTCGCGGCCGTCGAAGCGGATCCGTCCACTCGCGGCACGCGGATCGCCGCAGATCGTCATGAGCAGGGTCGATTTGCCGGCGCCGTTGGCGCCGATGATCGTCACGATCTCGCCGGCGCCCACGCGGATCGACACCCCCTTCAAGGCCTCGATGGCCCCGTAGCGGGCGACGACGTTCTCGACCTCGAGCATCAGCCGCCTCCGGAGGCGGCGAGATCGGCTGCCACCTCGGGCGGCAGCTCCTCCTCCTCGGTCTCGCCGAGATAGGCCTTGATCACCGCCGGATCGCGCTTGATGCGCGCGGGCGGGCCGTCGGCGATCTTGCGGCCATAGTCCAGTACGACGATGTGGTCGGCGATCCGCATGACGAGGCTCATGTCGTGCTCGATCAACAGCACCGCCACGCCGTGCCGGTCACGCAGCTCGAGCAGGAGCTCGCCGAGCTCGGCAGTCTCCCGCGGGTTGAGGCCGGCCGCCGGCTCGTCGAGGCAGAGGAGCTTCGGGCCGGTACAGAGCGCCCGGGCGATCTCGAGCTTCCGCTGCTCGCCATAGGGCAGCGAGCCGGCCGGCTGATCGGCGCGCTCGATCAGGCCGGTCCGCTCGAGCCAGAAGCGGGCGCGCTCGACCGCCTCGGCCTCGGCGCGGCGGTAGGAGGCGGCACCGAACAAGCCCAGGAGCGTGTAGCCCGAGGCGCGCATGAGATGGTTGTGCTGCGCCACGACCAGGTTCTCGAGGACGCTCATGCCGCCGAAGAGGCGGATGTTCTGGAAGGTTCGGGCGAGCCCGTGGCGGGGTACCCGGAAGCCCTCGAGCCGCTCCAGCAGGACCGGGCCCTCGTGACCGTAGAAGGTGAGCTGGCCGGCGGTGGGCCGGTAGAAGCCGGTCAGGCAGTTGAAGACCGTGGTCTTTCCGGCACCGTTCGGGCCGATGATCGCGGTGACGTCTTGGGCGTAAGCCGTGAAGGTGAGGTCGTCGACCGCGACCAACCCGCCGAAGCGCATCGTGAGGTGCAAGACCTCGAGGATCGGCCGACTCACCGCCCGCCTCCACCGGCACCGCGGCCCGCGCCGGCCAGGGTCAAGGTGGGCTCCCGGTGGGCCAAGAGCCCGCGCGGCCGCCAGATCATGATGAGGACCATGGCGGCCCCGAAGATCAGCATGCGATAGGTCTCGAACTCGCGCCCGATCTCGGGCAAGAGAACGATCACCGCGGCGGCGAGCACGACCCCGATCTGGCTGCCCATGCCGCCCAGGACGACGATCGCGAGGATGATCGCGCTCTCGATGAAGGTGAAGCTTTCGGGGCTGATGAAGCCCTGACGGGTGGCGAAGAAGGAGCCGGCGAAGCCGCCGAACATGGCCCCGAGCGCGAAGGCGGTGAGCTTGGTGTTGGTCGGGTTGATGCCGAGCGCCTTGCAGGCGATCTCGTCCTCCCGCAGCGCCTCCCAGGCGCGGCCGATCGGCAGCTTGCGGATCCGCAGCACGAACAGGTTGGTGATCAACGCCAGGGCCAACGCCAAGTAATAAAGGAAGATCACCCGGTGGAGGGTGGAAAACTCGAGGCCGAAGAGCTCGTGGAACGCGGTCTCGCCCTCGGCCGGGCTGCGGGTGAAGGGGAAGCCGAAGAAGGACGGTCGCGGGATGTCGGCGATGCCGTTGGGGCCGCCCGTCACCTCGTGCCAGTTGATCAGCACGAGCCGGATGATCTCACCGAAGCCGAGGGTGACGATCGCCAAATAATCGCCGCGGAGCCGCAGCACCGGGAAGCCGAGGAGCACGCCCGCGGTCGCGGCCAACAACCCGGCGATCGGCAGGCACGCCCAGAAGCCGAGGCCGAACCACTGGGCGAACAGGGCATAAGAGTAGGCGCCGACCGCGTAGAAGGCGACGTAGCCGAGGTCGAGCAAGCCGGCGAGGCCGACCACGATGTTGAGGCCCCAGCCCAGCATCACGTAGATCACGATCGTCGTGGCGACGTCGATCGTGTAGCGGCTGGCGAAGGGCAGGAAGGGGAGTGCCAGGGCGAAGGCGATCCCGGCCAGACCGAACCAGGTACCGTGCCGGCTCACGAACTCGGCGACCGTCCCGGCCCGCCCGCTCGGCCGGAGCGCGCGGCCGTGCAGCAAGAGGGACAGGGCGAGCCGGCCCGCGAACACCAGCACGGCGCCGATCGCCACGAGGTGCAGGTGGAAGTCGAGCGTGAGCCGCCCGTCGGGCCCGGGCACCGTCTCCATGCCGAGGATCGGCAAGAGCAGCGCGATCGCGACCAGGGCGGCGAGCCCCGCGTCCTTGAGCTTCGCCCCGAACTCGCCGACCGCCATCGCCGCCACGGCCTCAGACCTTCTCGATCTCGGGTTTGCCCAAGATGCCGGTCGGCAGGAAGATCAGCACGACGACGAGGATCGTGAACGCCGCCACGTCCTTGTATTCGATCGAGAAATAGCCGGACCAAAAGGCTTCGGCGAGGCCCAGGACCAGGCCGCCGAGCATGGCCCCCGGGATCGAGCCGATGCCGCCCAGGACGGCGGCGGTGAAGGCCTTCACACCCGCGAGGAAGCCGATGAAGAAGTCGATCACGCCGTAATAGAGGGTGGCCATGAGGCCGGCGACGGCGGCCAAGGCCGCGCCGATCACGAAGGTCGTGGAGATCGTCCGGTCGACGTCGACGCCGCAAAGGGCCGCCATCTTGAGGTCTTGTTGGCAGGCGCGCTGCGCCCGACCGAGCGGGGTTCGGGTGATGACCCAGGTGAAGCCGGCCATCAAGACGAGCGTGAGGACGATGATGAGGACCTGAATCCAGGAGATCGTCACGGTGAAGCCGGTCGGGTCGGTGAAGACGAAGCCGCCCGTGACCACCGGCTGCAACGGCTTGATCTTCGCACCCTGGGCGATCTGGACGTAGGTCTGGAGGAAGATCGACATGCCGATCGCCGAGATGAGCGGCGCCAAGCGGAACGAGCCGCGCAGCGGCCGGTAGGCGATCCGTTCGACCGTCCAGCCGTAGAGCGAGGTGACGAGGATCGCCACGATCAGCACCAAGACGAGGGCGAGCGGTGCCCAAGAGATCCCGAGCATGCCCAGAAGCGTGAACGCGATGATCGAGACGAACGCACCGATCATGTAGATTTCGCCGTGGGCGAAATTGATCATCCCGATGATCCCGTAGACCATCGAGTAGCCGATCGCGATCAGCCCGTAGACCATGCCGAGCGCGACGCCGTTGATCAGCTGCTGGAGGAAGTAGGCCATCGCCCCCTGCACATGCAAGAACCGGGCCAGCCGCGGAACCCCGCCCCGTTCGAGACCTTCGACGCCTCCCCGACGGTCGGACGGGCTTTAGGGCAGACCGGTACGGCGCGCAACCGAGGTTTCACGCGTCCGCATGGCTCGCCGGCGGTGGCGCTCAAAGGCCGGCGAGCGCGCGGGCCTGCTTGAGGTCCCAGCGATTGGCGAGCTCCACCAAGGCCTCCGGCCCCGACAGACCCGAGCCTTGCAGCATGATCGTGGCCTTGCCGCCGAGATCGAGGACGAGTTGCGCCTCTTTGGTCTTCGGATCGAAGGTCGTGGTCGCGGTCTCGCGCTGGATGCGTACCCGCTTGGCATTCGGCTGCATCGCCAACATCTGCGGGTTGGCGAACATCTGGGCGAGGCCTTGGAGCATCCCGCCGCCGGTCGAGAGCTGCGCCTCGATCTTCCCCGGTCCGTTCACCTGTCGATAGGTTCGGGAAACGGTGGTCCCGCCCAGGAACGGGATCGCACCTCCTTTTTCTCCCTCCTCGACCGTCCAACCCTCGGCCGGCGCCGGGAAGGTCGCGCGGAACGCCTCGCCGACGCGGCCGCGCAGCGCCTGCAGGACGAACTCGAGCTCGCCCACCGCCCCGGCCAGATCGCCCTCCTCGTAGAGCTTCTTGGCGCTCTCGAGCTGATCGGTGATCTCGTCGGCGCGGGGTGCCGCGGGCACGGCCAGGAGAAGGACAAGCACGGCGACGGCCGGGACGATCGGGCGCATGCGGGTCTCCCGTGCGGGCGGCTCCGACAACGGATCCGACTGTCCGGCTGGCCGGCCCACTGTCAAGCCGGGTGGCCGGGCCCGAACGGAAGCGCGGGCGAGCCGGCGACCATCGGCTCAGTGGCCGCCCGTGGTCTGGACGCGCAGGCGAGGGTCGACCGCAAAATAGAGGAGATCGACCACGAGATTGATGGTGACGAAGAAGAACGCCACCATCACGAGATAAGCCGCCATGATCGGGATGTCGGCGAACTGCACCGCCTGGATGAACAACGCGCCCATCCCCGGCCACTGGAACACCGTTTCGGTGATGATCGAAAACGCGATCAGCGAGCCGATCTGCAATCCTGTGATGGTGATCACCGGGACGAGCGTGTTCTTCAAAGCGTGGCCGAAATAGATCGCGCGATCGGACAGGCCACGGGCGCGGGCGAACTTGATGTAGTCGGTCCTGAGCACCTCGAGCATCTCGGCCCGCACGAGACGCATGACGAGGGTCAGCTGGTAGAGCGCCAAAGTCACCGAAGGCAGGACGATCGCCTTCAAGCCCGCGGCGGTCAGCAGGCCCGTGCTCCAGAAGCCGAGGTTCACGACTTCACCGCGGCCGAAGGAGGGCAGCCAGCCGAGCGTCACGGCGAAGAGGTAGATGAGGCCGATGCCGATCACGAAGGTCGGCAAGGAGACGCCCAAGAGCGACACGGTCATGAACAGACGGGCGAGCCACCCGTCGCGGTGGATCCCGGTGTAGACCCCGAGCGGGATGCCGACCGCAAGCGCCAGGAGCGCCGAGACGAACACGAGCTCGAGCGTGGCCGGCAGCCGCTCGGCCAAGAGCTGCGCCACCGGCCGCTGCAGGCGGTAGGAGATGCCGAACTCGCCGCGCACGGCGTTGCCCACGAAGCGGGCGAATTGGACCACGAGCGGGTCCTCGAGACCGAGCCGCTCCCGCAGCGCCTGCCGGTCGGCCTGGCTCGCCTCTTGGCCGACCATGTTGTTGACCGGATCGCCCACGAAGTTGAACAGGAGGAAGCTCACGAGGGCCACGGCGAGCATCACCGCCACCGCTTGCCCGAGCCGCTGGAGGACGTAGGCGAGCATCGTGCCTCAAGGCGTCGCGGCAGGCGGGGACGGCCGCGCTGCCACGGCCTCGGCTGGCTCCGGGAACGGGACATCGAGGTAAAGATCGCGCATCGGCAAGGCGATCGAGAGCGCCTCCAGCGGGATCTGCGCGTCGAGCCCCTCGTGGCGCGTGTAGATCCACCCCTGCTCACCGCGGCTGAAGAGCTCGGCCAATGGCTCGTCCTGGCTCAGCAGGAGATAGTGCCTCAGGCTCGTCAATGTCTGGTAGTTGCGCCATTTGATGCCGCGGTCGTCCCTCTCCGTGGCCAGTGAGAGGACTTCGACGACGAGCACCGGCTCGGCCGAGAAGGTGCCGTCCGGCCGACGGCAGCTCACGCTCGCATCGGGAAGGTAGAAATTCCGCCCACCGATCCGGACGCCGCGATCGGACCCGTGCGGACGGCAGGGCTTGCCCTCGAGGCGCTTGCCGAGCGCGAGGATCGTATTCACGGTGAGGAAGTCGTGCGCGTCGGAGGCGCCGGCCATCATGACGAGCCGGCCCTCGACATACTGCCAACGCTCGGGCCGCGTCTCGGCCCAGGCGAGGAACTCCTCGACATCGCGCAGGATCGGCGTGGTGGCGACCGCCTCGGCCATGGCTACCCCCTCGGGGCGATCCTAGCCCCGTGTCGAGAGCCGGACCAGCCGACCGTCCGCCTCCTCAGCCGAGCGCGAAGACGTGATGCTGGATGCGGTTCCGCGTGATGAACTCCCAATCGTAGACGACGCCGAGGCCGGGCCCTTCGGGAACCGGCACGCAGCCGTCCGCCGGAAGATCCTCGGGCGCGTCGCTGTAGCCGCAGGCATAGACCGGCGGCACGGCGTTGCGCATCCCGGGGCCGATCAGGGCCATCTCGTAGAGGTGGGTGTTCCGCGTCGCCGCCATGACGTGGCGGTGTGCCGGCCCGCACGCATGGTATTGAACGTCGAGGCCGAACGCTTCGCAGAGATGGGCGAGCCGCATCGCGCCCGTGATCCCCATGTCGTATTCGGGATCGGCGTGGATCATGTCGCAGCCGCCGCCCACGAGGAAGGCCGCCTTGGCCTCGATCCCGCGCACGTGCTCGGAGACCAGGAGCGGGGTGGCGAGCCGCTCGCGCAGCCGCTTGTGCGCCTCGACCGAGACGGCGCAGTCGCGTAGCGGGTCCTCGTACCAGAAGCAGCCGACCTCGTCGCACACCCGGCCGAGGGTGAGCGCGTCCATCCAGGTGCGGATCTCGCAGGCCGGGTCGAGCATGAGCCGGAAATCGTCGCCGACCGCCCGGCGGACCGCCCGCAGGTTGGCGATCTCGCGGGCGACGTCGCCGTCGTGCCAGCCGTGGATCTTGAAGCCCCGGAAGCCCCGTTCCTTGCAGGCGCGGGCGTAGTCCGCGAAGGCCTCGGGGCCGTCGAGCCCGCCGCCCGATTCCTGGCCGTGGTAGGTGCTGGCGTAAGTGGGCAGCCGCTCGCGGAAGCCACCCAGGAGGCGCGAGACCGAGCAGCCGAGCCGCTTGCCCGCGAGGTCCCAGAGCGCGATGTCGAGCGGCCCGTGGCCCATGTGGTCGTAGGCGCGGAGTTCGCGCTTGAGATCGTCGAAGATCTGTTCGCGCCGGTCCGGATCGCGGCCGAGCAGGTGCGGGGCGAGCATGAGCGCTTGGCCGAGGGCGGCGGGCGTGCCGACCCAGTGGGTGACGTATTCGCCGCGCGCGCCGACGACGGTGTCGATCGTCACCGCCCAGCGGGTGAGCGCGAGCCGGCCGCCCTTGCGGTACTCGATGTTGCCGACCCCGGGGGCGCCGTGTTCGGGCAGGCCGAGATCCTCGACTTCGAAGCGGAAAACGTGCAGTTCGACCCGCTCGATCCGCGTCCGCCCGGTCATCTCCGCCTCCCCTTCGTCGTCGACGAACCGAGCGGGTCTATGGACGGCACCGTCGGAGCGGACAATGCCGGGTGGAACATTTCAGGCCGGCGCAAGCCGGCGGAGCGACCTCGAGGGTCGCCTCCGACCCGAGCCTCGGCATCGACCGGCTGGCCGCCGCGGCGATCCCACTCAGGCGCACCTGGGTACGAGAACGAGCCGGTGGGACGATCTCGACCGGTTCCCCGGAGCTTTCGGCAAAGCCTTGTCACCGCATCGAGATTCGGAGACGGTCGACCAGAGGGTAGAGCGCCGCGGCGCCCGGTTTCGCCTTACACTCGCTAGGGGCACGTCGGCCGCTCGGTTAATCCTCGGGTCGGACCCTGATCGACCCCGCGGGCTGCGCGCGAGCGGAGGAGGCGATGTCCGGCACCCACCCCTCGAACCTGGTCGCTCTTCTCTCGATCCTGACGCTCCTCGCCGGCAGCCCGGCCCGCGCCCAGAACGGGCTCGAAGCGGAGATCGCCCAGCGGCGCTTCGAGCTCGCTGCCCTCGACCGGGCCGTCGCGCAGCTGCGCGAGCTCGTGGCCGCCGCCTCGCGCGGCGACCTGCTTTTGCGCGACGACCGCGTGGGTCTTCTGTTCCCGGTGCCTCGCCGAGCGCTCGTCGAGCAGGCGGCGACCGCCGCGGCCCTGCCGGCCGCGGTCCGCCCGCTCGGCCGACCGGCCCTGCCGGCGGGCACGACGCCCGAGGCGCTCGTGGCGGCCCTCGCCGCCGAGACCCGAGCGCTCGTCGACCGGGAGCTCGTGCCGCAGATCGGCGCGCTCGAGCGGGCGCGAAACGCGACGGCGGAGCGGATCGCCTGGCTCGAGCAGGAGGTGCAGCGGCGCGCCGAGGAGGCGCGGCTCGCCGCCGAGCAGGCGCGCAAGGCGGCCGAGGAACGGGCACGGATCGAAGCCGAGCGGCAGCGCGTGGAAGCCGAACGCGCCCGCCTCGAGGCGGAACGCCAGCGGGTCGAGGCCGAGCAACGGAGGCTCGCCGAGCAGCAGGCCAGGATCGAGGCCGAGCTCGCCCGCACCCGGCCGGCCCAGCCGCCGACCGCCACTCCCCCGCAGCCCGCCCTCCCGCCCGCTGCGACGCCGCCGGCGCGGCCCGCCTTCGAGCGGGTCGAGACCCTGATCGAGACCCGCAGCGTGCGGGTGGAGGCGCCCGGCGGCCCGGCCCAGCAGATCAGCGTCGGCCGCAGCCCCGAGGGCTTCGTCTTGTTCAATCTCTGGCTCGACCGCGACCGCCGGCTCGCGAGCTTCGTGTGCAGCTGGGCGCTGCGCGGGCTCGACGATCCCCTGCCGCTCGGCCGCGAGCTGAACGTGGCGCTCACCGGAAGCTGCACGAGCGAGGCCGGGCCACCCCTGCCGGTGGCCTCGATCCTGCGGCTCGAGGCGGACGGGCTCGAGCTCGTGACCGATCGCCGGCGCGGGCCGGCCGAGGTCTGGACCGGAACGCGCGACGGCGCGGTGCGGCTCGAGGCCGCCGCCAGCTTCGTCCTGCGCACGCCCAAGGCCGCCAAGCCCGGCGACGAGCTCCGGCTCCGAGTGGTCCAACCCGGCTGCTGCACGCCCTTGACGATGGTCTGGCGCTATCCGGGTTGAGCGTCGGTCACCGCCGTTCCGGCGCCGCCGCGGATCTCGTCCGGGGGTCCGACCGAAGCGTTCGGTCCGGCGTCCAGCGGGACCTCGTGATAGTCGAGGGCCCATTCGCGCATGAAGCGGACGCGGGTCGGGCGGATTCGATAGAGGATCAGCTCGGGATTGTCGGGACTGCCCAGATAAGCCCGCAAGAGCGGGTTGGTCCGCCAGATCTCGTCCAGGACCGCGCGCTCGCGGACGACCTCCGCCACGCCCGTGATCCGCACCTGGTCGTGCTCGGGCGAGAGATAGACGAGCTCGCATTTCGGATTGGCGGCGAGCTCCTCGGTCTTGTGGTAGCGCCGCAGGTTCGCGACGTAGACCGTGAAGCCGTCGGTCTTGACCGGGCTCACCGGGCGCACCCGCGGCTGATCGCCGTCGACGGTCGCGAGCCGCGGGAAGCGGTCGGCCGCGACCACCGCGTGGGCCAGTTCGGGAAGCTTCGCCGGATCGACCGGCTCGGGACTCGGGCGTTTGCTCATGGCGGAGACTCGCTCAGCTCGGACGGGCGTCGGGCGGCGACGCCCGCGGGGAGGGAACCGGGCCGGCGCGCGCGACGCGCAGCGCGAGCGGGCGCACCAGGATCCAGATGAGCGGCGGCACGAGGGCGCTCGCGGCGAGAGCGAGCCCCGGCCGCTCGAGCCCGAAGGCGCCGAGCGCGGCGAAAGCCGTCGCCATCGGCAAGGAACCGGCGGCGAGCGCGAGGAGGAAGGTCGCAAACGGCATCCGGGCGAGGCCGGCCATGCAGGCGACCACCTCCGGGAAGACCGGCAGCCAGCGCGACAGAAGAACGAGCCAAGCGCCCACCCGGGCGAACAGTCGCTCGCCCTCGGCGAGGCCCTCGGCGCCGAGGATCGCCAGGGCCGCGCGCGGCCCGGCGGCGCGGCAGAGCCCGTAGCCGGTGAGCCCGGCGAGGATCGAGCCCGCGGCCCCGAGAAGCCCACCCAAGAGCGCGCCGTGGACGAAGCCGAGCGCGCTCATGACGGCGGTCGCCGGGATCGGCAGCAGGAGGTCGGACCAGAGCAGCGCGAGGGCGACGAGCGTGGCCGCCGGTCCCTGGGCCTGCAGCTGGACGGCGAGCGCCCTCGGGTCGAGGGCGGCCTCGAGCGCCTCGCCCCAGATCAGGAAGGGTACGAGCACGAGCGCGGCGAGCACGAGGAAAGCGAGCGCGAGACGACGCATCGAGGCGGGCGGGCTCCCCGGCCGCTCCGGCTCTCTCGGGCTCGACGCCGCCGCGACCGGCGGGCGAGCGACGAGCCCCGGCGCGGCCCGTCCTCTCTGTGGACCCGCGCGTGGCGGCGAGGCAAGGGTGGAGCCCGGCTCGGGGCCGAACTGCAGGAGAGGCCCGGACGGACGTGCTGGTGAGGGCGGCGCGGTCGGGCTTGTAACCGGCGCCGCCGGCGCTCACATTACGCGCGGCTTTCGGGACCCGCGGCACGCGGACCGAGCGGTCCGCAGGGGGGGCGGCTCGACCGCCCCGCGTTGGGGAAACGGCAGCCGTCCAGCTACGGGGATCGCGAGAATGCAGTTTTTCAGCGGCGCGTCCGCCAAGGCGAAGGCCACGAGCGGCGCCGACGAGATCATCAAGGACGGCTCGCTCGAGACCTTCGCCGACGACGTGCTGCGGGCGTCCATGACCACGCCGGTGCTCGTCGACTTCTGGGCGCCCTGGTGCGGCCCCTGCAAGCAGCTGGGCCCGATCCTCGAAAAAGTGGTCAAAGCCGCAGGCGGCAAGGTCAAGCTCGTCAAGATCAACATCGACGAGAACCCGGAGCTGGCGCAGCAGCTGCGGATCCAGTCGGTGCCCACCGTCTACGCCTTCATCGGCGGCCAGCCGGTGACGGGCTTCGCCGGCGCCCAGCCGGAAAGCCAGATCAAGGCGCTCGTGAGAAGCTCGTGGGTGGGCCGGTCGGCGCCGATCTGGCGGCCGATCTCGAGGCCGCACGGGCTGCGCTCGAGCGGGGCGAGGTCAAGACCGCGGCGGCGATCTACAACGCCGTCCTGCGCGCCGATCCCGAGAACCCGGAGGCGATCGGCGGGCTCGCCCGCTGCCTGCTGGCCTCGGGCCAGCGTGAGGACGCCAAGCGGGTGCTCGACAAGGCACCCAAGGGGCAAGCCAACCACCCCGCGATCGCCGGGGCGCGGGCGGCCATCCAGCTCGCCGAGGAGGCGGGCGAGATCGGCGACCCCGCGGCCCTCGAGGCGCGGCTCCAGGCCGACCCCGACGATCACGAAGCGCGCTACCGGCTCGCCACCGCGCTCTTCCTGCGCGGTCGGCTCGAGCCCGCGATGGAGCATCTCTGCCGGATCGTGAAGAAGGACCGGGCGTGGAAGGACGACGCGGCCCGCAAGCAGCTCGTCCGCTTCTTCGACGCGCTGGGACCCAAGCACCCGGCGACGCTCAAGGGACGGCGGATGCTCTCGAGCGTGCTGTTCTCCTGAAGCCGCCGATGCGTTCCGCCGCGCAGAGCGTCCCGACGCGGTTCCCGATCTTCCCCCTCGAGGGGGCGCTCCTGTTGCCCGGCGGTAACCTGCCGCTCAACATCTTCGAGCCGCGTTATCTGGCGATGGTGCGGGATGCGATGCGCACCCACCGCGTGATCGGCATGATCCAGCCGACCGAGCCCGAGCAGCCCGGCCGGCGCCGGGCGATCTACCGTACCGGCTGCTTGGGCGGGATCACGAGCTTCACCGAGACCGAGGACGGCCGCTACCTCATCACACTCACCGGGCTCTGCCGGTTCGACGTGGTCGAGGAGCTGACGGTGGCCACGCCCTACCGCCAAGTGGTCGCCGATTTCGAGCGCTGGCGCGGCGACCTCGCTCCGGTCGAGCCCCCCGCGGATGCGCGGCCGCGCCTGTTGGCCGCCACGGAGGCCTATTTCCGCCGCCGCGGGATCGAGACCGACTGGGAGGCGGTCCGCGCCGCACCGCTGGCCGCGCTCGTGACCTCGCTCGCCATGCTCTGCCCGTTCACGCCGACCGAGAAGCAGGCCCTGCTCGAGGCCCCGGACCTCGCCCACCAGGGGGAGCTGTTGATCGCACTCATGGACATGGACGTGCGGGCGGCCCAGGCGAGCGCCCCGCCGGTCCGCCACTGAAGGAGGAGCGATGGCCGAACGCGAGGCCGAGGTCGGGGTCGACCCGCGTTTGTTGGAACTCTTGGTTTGCCCCCTGACCAAGGGGCCCTTGCGCTGGGACCGGGTCCGCAACGAGCTCGTCTCCGAGCAGGCCGGGCTCGCCTACCCGATCCGCGACGGCATCCCGATCATGCTGGTCGAGGAGGCCCGGCCGCTCGGCGAGGCCGAGGCCGTCCCCGAGGAGCTCCGCCGATGAACCCGCGGGAGAGCGAGCCCTGGCCGCTCGAGATCCGGGTCAAGCGGGCCGAGCGCTGCCTCGAGATCGATTTCGACGACGGTCAGAGCTTCACCCTGCCGGCCGAGCTCTTGCGGGTCGAGAGCCCTTCGGCCGAGGTCCAAGGCCACTCGCCCTCCCAGAAGGTCGTCGTGGCCGGCAAGCGGAACGTCGCCATCCGCGAGCTCGAGCCGGTCGGCAGCTACGCCGTGCGGATCGTCTTCGACGACGGGCACGACACCGGGATCTATTCCTGGCCCTACCTCTACCGGCTGGGTCGTGAGCGCGAGCGGATCTGGCAGGCCTATCTCGACGCGCTGGCCGCCCGCGGCCTGTCCCGCGACCGCTGAGCGACCGTCGCGGGCCGGCTGCCCTTGACCGTCCGGATCCTGCACACGTCCGACTGGCACCTGGGCTGCCCGTTCAAGCAGATTCCGGGCGATGCCGGGGGTGTGCTGCGCGAGCGGCGATTCGAGGTCGTCCGCGAGATCGCGAGCCTCGCCCGCGCGCGTCGGGTCGACGCGGTCCTGGTCGCGGGCGACGTGTTCGACAGTCAACATATCGGCGACGCGCTCCTCGACCGCACCCTCGAGCTCCTGGCGAGCGCGGGTGGGCTCTGGATCCTGCTCCCCGGCAACCACGACGCGGCGCTCGCGGAAAGCGTGTGGACCCGGCTCGCCCGGCGCGGTCCGCCGCCTTCCGTGCGGGTCGCCCTCGGGTCGGAACCCCTGCCGATCGCCGAAGGCCGGGCGGTCGTCCTGCCGGCGCCGCTCGCCGATCGGCGCGCGCTCGACGATCCGACCGCCGGGATGGATACGGCCCCGAGCCCGGCCGGGGCGATCCGGATCGGCCTCGCCCACGGCGTGGTCGAAGGGCTCCAGCCGGCTGCGGAGACGGTCTTCAACCCGATCGCCCGCGACCGCGCGGCACGCGCCGGCCTCGACTATCTGGCGCTCGGCGATCGCCACGGCACGCTCGAAGTCGCCCCGCGGACCTGGTACGCCGGCACGCCCGAGCCGGACGGCTTCCGCTACCGCGAGGCGGGCTTCGTGCTGCTCGTCGAGCTCGACGGGCCGGCGGCGCCGCCCCGGATCGAGCCGATCGCCACCGGGCGCTATCACTGGGTCGAGCGGCGGCTGGAGCTCGCCCCGCTCGCCCCGGCCGAGCTCGCGGCTCGGATCGACGCGCTGCGCCAGGGCTTGCCGGCCGCCCCGGAGCATTGCGTAGTCCGGCTCGAGCTCGAAGGCTCGGTCGACCTCGAGGGCCGCGGCGCGGTCGACGCCGCACTCGCCCGCCTCGGCGCGGCGCTGCGCCACCTCGATCGCGAGGATCGGCTGGTCCTGCAGCCGACCGCCGTGGAGCTCGCCGCCCTCGACGACGGCAGCGCACTCGGCGCGTGCGCGCGCGATCTCTGCGAGCGGGCCGAGCGGGCGCCGAGCGAAGAGGAGCGGGCCGTCGCGGCCTTGGCGCTCCGACTGCTCTGGCAGGAACATGCCCGGCTCGCCGCGGGCGAGGGAGCGAGCCGGTGAGGCTCCTGGCGCTCACCATCCGCGACTTCCGCAAGCTCGCCGGGGAATGGCGGATCGGGCCGCTCGACCCCGGCTTCACCCTGATCGGCGGCGACAACGAGGAAGGCAAATCGACCCTCCTCCTGGCGCTCAAATCCGCGCTCTTCGAGGCCTGGTCGGTCGGCGGGCGAACCCGTGAGGCGATGACCGCGCACCTCGGGGGCACACCCAGGGTGGTCGTCGAGTTCGAGCTCGCCGGAACCGCGTACCGGCTCGACAAGGAATTCGGTCGCGATTGCACGCTCGCCTTGCCCGGCGGGAGGCTCCGGGGCGACGCCGCCGAGGCCGAGCTGCAGCGCCTGTTGCGCTTCGAGCCGCGGCGCGGGCGCGCCGAGCGACGGCCTGAACATCAAGGGCTCTCCGCCCTCTTCTGGGTCGATCAGGGCACGAGCTTCCTCGCCGAGACCACGGAAGCGGCGATCGCGGCCCAGCGCGACCGGTTCGGCGCGCTGCTCCGCCGCGAGCTCGACATGGTCTCGGCCGGTCCGCGCCTAGCGGCGCTGCGGGCGCGGGTCGAGGAGGCCTACGCGCGATATTGGACCGAGAGAGGCCAGGAGAAGCGGACCGGCGAGCTCGCCACGCTGCGTGCCGAGATCGCCGCGAGGGAGAGCGAGGCCGGCGTCCTTCGGGCGGCTCGCGGGCGCTACGACCAGGCGGTGGCGAAGCTCGAGCGGGCGCGGGTCGAACGGGCCCGGGCCGAGGCCCCCGAGCGGCTCGAGCGGGTCCGCGCGCGGCTCGCCGCAGCGGCCGAGGAGCTCGCGCGGATCGAGCGGTTGGAGCGGGACCTTGCGCTCGCCCGCAAGACCGTCGAGGCCGAGGCGGCCGAGCTCCGGCGCCTCGAGGAAGAGCTGCGCAGCCGGACCGAGCTGCGCGAGCGGCTGGCCCGCGACGAGGCGGCGCTGCGCGCCCTCGAAGGCGAGCGGGAGGAGCGGGAGCGCCGCCGCGCGGAGGCCGAGCAGCGCCTCGCCGCGCTCGACGCCGAGCAAGGCCGACTCGCCGAGGCGGCGGTCACCGCCCGCAAGCAGCTCGCGCTCGCGCAAGCCGCCCGGGAACTCCTGGAACGCCAGCGCGAGGCCGAGCGACTGCGGCAGCTGCTGACCGAGGCGGACGACCGGGCCACCGCGCTCGCCGGCCTCGAGGCCGAGCTCGCCGCCAACCCGATCGACGAGGCGCGGCTGCGCCGGCTCCGCGAGCTCACGGCCGAAGCCGACCGGCAGGAGGCGGGGCTCCTGGCCCAGGCGACCCGGATCGAGCTCCTCCCCGAGCCGGGGCGGGTCGCCCGCACGGCCGAGGGGGTCGCGATCGACCCGAGCCGGCCGCTCGATCTGACCGCCCCGAGCGAACTCCTGCTCGAGGGGTTCGGTCGGATCCGGGTGCTGCCGGGCGGCGATCTCGCGGCTCGGCGGCACGCGCTCGCCCAGGCCCGAGCGCGGCTCCGGGACGCGCTCGGCGAGCTCGCCGTCGCCGACCTCGCCGCGGCCGAGCAAGCGGTCGCTCGGCGGCGCGACCTCGAGCGACGGCTCGCCGTCGAGCGTCAGGCCCAGGAGGGGCTGCTGCGCGGTGCCGGCGTGCTCGACCTCGAGAGCCTCCGTGCCCGGCTGCGCGTCGAGCAGCGCCGGCTCGAGACCGGGCGGCAGAGCCTCGGCGAGCACGCCGACCCCGAGGGGCTCGCCCGCGAGCTCGAAGCGGCCGTGCGCGCCGTGGAGGAGAGCGAGCGGGCGCTAGCCGCGGTGCGGGCCGAGGCCGAAGCGGCCGGCCGCGCGGCCGGAGCCGAGCGGGAGCGGTCGGCCGGGCTCGAAGGTCGCCGCCGCGAGCTCTTGCGCGCCGTCGAGGGCGCCCGCGAGCAGCTCCTGGCGGCCGAGACCCGCCTCGCCGAGGAGGATCTCCGGGAGGCGCGACGCGCCGCCGAGGTGCGTCACCGAGAGGCGCTGGCCCGCGCGGCCCACGTCGAGCAGGAGCTCGCACGGCTCGACGCCACGGGCGTGCGGCTGCGCAAGGAGCAGGCCGAGCGCGAGCTCGCGGCGCTCGAGGGCGAAATCCTGCGCTGCCGTCGCGAGGTCGATCGGCTCGAGGGGGAGGTGCGCGGGCTCGGCGTCGAAGCTTGCGACAGCCGGCTCGACGAGATCGAGCGGCAGGTCGGCGAGCTGAAGCCACGGGCGAAGGCCCTCGAACGCGAAGCCAGCGCCTGGAAGCTCCTGCGCGAGACGTTGGCCGAAGCCGAACGGCGGGGAACCGAGCGGCTGGTCGAGCCCGTGAGCCGCCGGCTCCTTCCCTACCTGCAGAGGCTCCTGCCCGAGGCCGAGCCCGTGATCGACGCCGAAAGGCTCGTTCCCGTGGCGCTGCGTCGGGAGGCGATCGAAGAGCCCTTGACCGAGCTCAGCGTCGGCACCCGCGAACAGCTCGCGGTGCTGGTCCGCTTGGCGCTCGCCGAGCTCCTCCTGGAGCGCGAGGGCGAAGCTCCGTGCCTGATCCTGGACGACGCGCTCGTTTTCGCCGACGAGGCGCGCTTCGAGCGGATGAAGGCCATTCTCGCCAAGGCCGCACAGCGTCAGCAGATCCTGGTTCTCACCTGCCGACCCCGCGACTGGCTCGGCATGCCGGGCCCGAGGCTGAGGCTCGAGGAATGCCGGGTGACGGAGCCGGCGGACGGTTGAAGCGCCCCGCCCCCGCGTTCGCCGATCTCTCGGCGTTCTGCCGAGCCGGGGAGGCCGGGACCTAAGGCGAGGAGCGGGCGTCGGCCCGCGCCGGGCCGGCATCCAGCGGCTCACCCACCGGGCCCAAGATCGTGAGGCTGGTCGATCGGAACTCGCGCCGCCAGGAAACCAGTACCACCCAGACCACCGCGGCGATCAGAAGCGCCGGGTGGACGAACCAGGCGAGCCCGGCGAGCCCGAAATAGTAGGCGCGCATGGCCTTGTTGAAATGGTCGGCGGCCCGGGTCGCCATCCGTGCCGCCCGCTCGACCAGTCGTTCGGCGGCCGGGCTGGCGGCCTCCGACGGCGGAGGGGCGGCGCCGATCAGGATCGCGACGTAATTGAATTGCCGGAGCGTCCAGGTGAATTTGAAGAAGGCGTAGACGAAGACGAGGACGAGGAGCAGCACCTTGGCGTCGAACACCCGCGCCGCGCTCGGCGCGGCGAGGGGCAACTCGGCCAGGATCGCGAGCGCCTGGTCGCGGGCGCCGAGCACGGCGGCGAGCCCGCCGATCAGGATGATCGAGGAGCTTGCGAAGAAGGCGATGTTCTGGACCAGCACCAGGACGACCTGGAGGTCGGTGATGCGATTCTCGCGGGCGAGCATCCGGTGCATCCAGGCGAGCCGGTATTCGTGCATCCGGGCCATCAGGCTCGGCCGGCCCGGCCCGTCGGCCCAGCGGGCGTAGCCGATCCAGGCGAGCAGGAAGACGAGCGGGGCCAGCGCGTCGAGCAGCGGCACGCCGAGCCACGTCTCGAGGACGGCGATCATCCGGGCCTCTCCTTGCAGCCACCCCGGCCGATCGCTACCTCTGCGCGGCCATGCGCACGAGCCCCCGTCCCGCGATCGGTGTGACGCTCGACAGCGAGCCGCCGGGCGGCTACGCGAAGCAACCCTGGTACGCGCTCCGCGAGAATTATTGCGACGTGCTCGCCGAGGCGGGCGCCGTGCCCTTCGCCCTGCCGCACGAACCGGATCTCGTCGAGGATTATCTGGCGCGACTCGACGGCCTCGTGATCACCGGCGGCGCCTTCGACATCGACCCGGCGCTCTACGGCGCGGGCGAGCGGCACCCCACCGTGCGCCTCAAGGAGCGCCGCACCCGTTTCGAGTGGGCGATCACCGAGGGCGCCCTGGCCCGCGACCTCCCGATCCTCGGCATCTGCGGTGGCCAACAGCTCTTGAACGTCGTCCTGGGTGGCAGCCTGATCCAACACATTCCGGATGCGGTGCCCGACGCCCTGCCGCACGAGCAGCCGAACCCCCGGACCGAACCCGGGCACGAGGTCCTGGTCGAGCCGGGCACGCTCTTGCACCGGCTCACCCGCGCCGAGCGGCTCCTGGTCAACAGCGCCCATCATCAGGCCGCGGAGACGGTCGGCCCTTCGATCGTGGTGAGCGGGCGGGCACCCGACGGGGTGATCGAGGCCATCGAGGACCCGCGGCGGAGCTTCTGCTTGGGCGTGCAATGGCATCCCGAGTACCGGATCGGCGCCGGCGACACGGCGATCCTCGAGGGTTTCGTCGCCGCCTGCCGCGCCCGGCGGCGGGGCGGATGAGCGCGCCCTCGAGCGCCGCGCCGCCTCGGCCGAGGCGGCCCCGGCCCGGCTCGGCTCCGGCCGCCCCTCCGCCGAACAAGACCGGCGAGCGGCTGGCCAAGCGGATCGCCCGGGCGGGCTTGTGCTCGCGGCGCGAGGCCGAGGCCTGGATCCGTGCCGGTCGGGTCGCGGTCGACGGGCGGGTGGTCGAGAGCCCGGCCTTGGACGTGACGAACGAGCAGCGCATCACGGTCGACGGCCGGCCGTTGCCCGAGCCCGAGCCGACCCGCCTCTTCCGCTGGCACAAGCCGCGCGGTGTCGTCACGAGCGCGCGCGACCCCGAGGGTCGGCCGACCTATGCCGAGCGGCTACCGCCCGGGCTGCCGCGGCTGATGCCGATCGGCCGGCTGGACATCGATTCGGAGGGCCTGCTGCTTCTCACCAACGACGGCGAGCTCAAACGTCGCCTCGAGCTGCCCTCGACGGGCTGGACTCGGCGCTATCGGGTGCGCGCCTTCGGCACGCTCGACGAGGCGGCGCTCGCCCGGCTGCGCGACGGGCTCACCGTGAACGGAATCGCCTACGGCCCGATCGAAGCGCGGCTCGACAAGGTCCAAGGCGCGAACGTCTGGCTCACCCTGGCCCTCAAGGAGGGCAAGAACCGCGAGGTCCGACGCGTCCTCGAACATCTCGGGCTCAAAGTGAACCGGCTGATCCGGATCGCCTACGGCCCCTTCCAACTCGGCAACCTGCCCAAGAACGCGATCGAGGAGGTGCCGCGCAAAGTCCTGCGCGAGCAGCTCGGCACGGCAGCCTTCGAGCGTGGCCGCCGGCGGCCGGCATCGGCCGGAGCCGGCCGGACCCCCGCTCCGTGAGGATCGTCGCCGGCCGGCATCGCGGGCGAAAGATCCAGGCCCCGCCCGGGCTCGCCACGCGACCGACCTCGGACCGGGCGCGCGAGGCGCTCATGGGGATCTTGGAGCACGGCAGCCCCCCACTCGCCGGCAGCCGGTTCCTCGACCTGTTCGCGGGCTCGGGGGCGGTCGGCCTCGAAGCCGCCTCGCGCGGCGCCGAGGCCGTCCTCCTGGTCGAGAACGATCCGGCTGCCGTGGCGACCATCCGCAAGAACATCGAGCATCTGGGCGAGACCGGCCGGGTCCGCCTGCTCGTGGCCGACGCGAGCCGGCTCGGGCCCGCGCGCGAGCCGTTCGATCTCGTCTTCCTCGACCCGCCCTGGCGCTCCGGTCTCGCGGGCCCGACGCTCGAGGCGCTGCGCGCCGGCGGCTGGCTCGCCCGCGAGGGTCGGGTGGTGGTCGAGCTCGCGGCCGACGAGCCCTTCGTACCACCCGAGGGCCTCGAGCTAGAGCAGGAGCGCCGCTACGGTCGCACCCGCTTCGTCTTCCTGCGGCCGAGCTCCGCAGCGCCGCCACGCCCGGTACGCCGGCGGATCCGTCGCACGCCGGCCGGCGAGAGCGGGCCGGGCCGACCCCCTTGCAAAGGGTGAGCCTGCGCCGCATCTGCCGCGGCGCGAGGAGGAGGGCCTGCCCTTGCTGACCCGTGAGCGGATCCGCTCCGGCTGGGTTCAAGAGCTCGTGCGGGCGAGCGGCGTCCCGGGCGTGCTCGACGAGCGAGAGCTCGCCGCCTCGCGCGCCGCCTGCCTCGCCGGACGACCTCCCGGTGCCCCGGTCTGGGTCTTCGGCTACGGCTCGTTGATCTGGAACCCGTGCTTCCACTTCGTCGAGCGGCGGGTGGTCACGGTGGCGGGCTGGCACCGCCGCTTCTGTCTTTGGACCAGCATCGGCCGCGGCACCCCGGACCGACCGGGATTGATGCTCGGCCTCGAGCCCGGCGGCTCCTGCCGGGGCGTGGCCTTCCGGATCGCCGAGGCCGAGGTCGAGAGCGAGCTCGACATCGTCTGGCGGCGCGAGATGATCACCGCCGCCTACCGACCGACCTGGGTCACCGCGCGGAGCGAGGGGGAGACGCTGCGGGCGATCGCCTTCACGATCAACCGCGCCCATCCGCGCTATGCCGGGCGGCTGCCCGCGGCACGGATCGTCGAGGCGCTCGCGACCGCCCGCGGTCCGGTGGGCCCCTGTTGCGAGTACCTCTTCAACACGGTGACGCATCTCGAAGAGCTGGGGGTGCCGGACCGGCGGCTCCGGGCGCTCTGCCGTGCGGTGCGCGAACGCCAGGCGCGGGAGGCGTTCGCCCCCACCGCAGCAGCGGCGCGAGCCCTTAGCGAGGGTTGACCGCTGGTTAACGCGGCGTCGTACGACGATGCCGTTAAGTCTCTCTTAACCGAGCGATCTCGGCCGGCTGCGGAGATATCGGCGGCGACAGCCAACACCGCCGCGGGCCGCCCTCCGCGCGGGAGAGCCGGGAAGAGAGACCGTGAGCAAGATCACCTTCGCCCGCAGCTTCGACCGGCTGCTCGACCCGAACGAGCCGCCTTCCACCCAAGCGTGGACGCGGGATTTCGGCACGAGCAATTTCGCCTGGAACGTGCGGCCCTTCAGCGGCAGCGACGTGCCGCGGGTCAAAGCCTCGCTCAAAGGCGAGCCGGGCAACAAGATCCTCGACGTCTGCGTGGGCGACAAGGGCTTCGGCAAGGTCGGGGCGCTCGCGCTTTCGGCCGACGACGCCTTGATGGCCGAGGTCGCGCGGATCCACGTCAAGAACTTCGCCGACGTGCGGATCGACCTCGGCGACGGGATCCACGCCGGCCCGGCGATCGAAGAGGTCACGGTGCGGGTCACCAACTTCGTCCGCGGCTCGCTCGACGCCAGCGACATGGACGGGCCGCTGCGGCTGCACCTCGACCTGCTCAACAATTCGGTGACCAAGCCCAACCTGTTCACGGCCGAGCTCACCGAGCACGACGACTGGGTCGAGGTCGGCACGGGCTGGCTCGGCAAGGGCAAGGGCGCGATCCCGGCCTACAACGGCCGCGATACCGAGATCCGGATCGACCTCGGCAACGGCAACGACACCTACCTTTCGAACGTCGCCTTCGCTTCCAAGGACACGATCGTCGGCGGGTTCGGCAACGACAAGATCTACGCCGGCGGGGGCGACGACCTGTTGTTCGGTGATCAGGACGAGCGCGGCTTCGCTTCGACGCTCTCGGTCAAGCTGGAGGTCGCTTTCCGTTCCGAGTCCGCCGACTTCCGCAACACCTTCGGCTGGTACGACCGGACGACCGGCGAGGCCCACATCCTCTTGGCCAACACGGATCTCGACAGCGATCCGAACGTGATCCGCTTCCTGGCCGAGCTGAACTTGACCCCGGAGCAGTACCGGAACCTCGAATTCTTCTTGATCCCGAACGGCTATGCCGAGAACCCCTGGCTCGCCGGCGGTGATCCGACCCAACTCGAACTTCGGGTGGTCCGCGAGGATGGTCGCTGGGTGCTCGAGGAACTCGAGACCGGCACGGTGCTGCGCGGCGCCGACGGGGTCGACGCGCTGTTCACCCAGACGAGCAAGAACCCGAACGGTTGGCACGCCGGTCATCTCGTGGACGTTGACGGCGGGAACCGCGACTTCGCCCTCCACTTCGAGGACCTACCGTCGCACTCCGGCGATTTCGACGACGCGGTGTTCAGCGTCCGCGCCCGGGTCGAGAGTGGCTTGCCCGGCAACGACCATCTGAACGGCGGGGCGGGCGACGATCACCTCTGGGGCGGCAAGGACAACGGTCGCTACGCCCTCAAATACCTGATCGACGGCGATTTCGACCTGTTCGGCGAGACCTACGCCGCATCCGACGCCTTCGCCGAGGCCTACGTCAACGAGTTCGGCAACATCGTCGTGACGATCGGGGGCACGCTGCAAGCTTTGGCGCTCCTGGAGCTCGGCGACGGTGAGCGTGCGCTCATGCTGATCCAGCTCACGGGCGAGCTCTACGGCGAGGCGAACGTCACCATCACGAACGACTTCCTGGTCGACACGTTCGCCAACTTCTCTGGGGATGTGAACGTCGACGTTCTGCCTGTCGAAGACTTCAGCGGTCCCCTGGTTCTCTTCAACGAGGTCGAGATCAAGGTCGGCGATCTGCTGCTCGGCGAGTCCGGCCGCGACACCTTCTGGTTCGACGACGGCGACGGCGTCGACCTGATCGTCGATTTCAAGCGCGGCGTCGATCAGCTCAAGCTCGAGCGGGGCGAGCCGATCCGCCAGACCGTCGTGACCGACGTGAACCTGGGTCGCGGGCTCTTGATCGAGCACGGCGGCGACGGCGACGCGGTCTTCCTCAAGGGCGTCGACCAGCTCCTCACACTCGTGAGCTCGGGCGGCGGCTACGACACCTACACCTGACCTCACACGAATCCCGCGAGGGGGCGGCCGTCGCGGTCGCCCCGAGGCCTTCCACCCTGGATCGAGAGAACGGCACCATGCGATTCCGGTCCCTTTTTTTGGCGACCACGTTCTTGACGGCCGCGGGCCTCGCCCGAGCCGAGCCGGTCGTGCTCGATCGTGCCGCGCTCGACGCGGTCGCGTCGGGTGGCTTGCGCGGGACCTTCTTCGCGGTCGGCGCCTCCGCGACGGCTGCCGCGAACGGGGCCGAGACGCGCTCCGATGCCGACGCCAGGATGCTCGCCGACCGCCGCTCGATGTCGGCTCGGGCGACGAGTCGGGCGGGCGCGCGTCTGCGTTGAGCTGGCCACCTACTTCGAAGGGTGGATCCACCTCCGAACCCTTTTCCTCCGTCGCTCGCGCGCGCACACTCCACGCTGGGTAGTGGAGGGACGGACGTGCCCTCAGGAGGGATGTGTATGCGACGGGCAGGGCTCGGCATCCTCGTCGCGGCGGCGCTGCTGACCACGGCGGCGGTCGACGCTCGAGCGGCCGATTACGTCTTGTCGTCGGCGCAGCTCGATGCGGTGGTGGCCGGCGGCGCGGCCCGCGGCAAGGCCACGCGCCTCGAGCGTCTGCGGCTCAAGCTCCAAGAGCTCGAGAAGCGTGGCGCCAGCGAGAAGGCGCGGGGACGTTTGGCCGCCGCGATCGCCCGGCTCGAGGCCAGCGGGTCGGGGACGGGAGGCGGCAAGGTGAAGGTGGAAGCCGAAGCGCGCGCGAGCGGCGACCAGACCACGACCACCACGAGCAAGCAGGTCGAGACCGCGGGCGGATCGGCGAGCGCGTCCGCCCAGGCGACGTCGACGGGTGGTCGGACCGCGAGCGCGAGCGCCTCGGCCTCGGTCACGGTCAGCCGCTGAGCGATCCCACCCGGACCGGAAGGCCGCGTCGGCGCGTGCCGGCGCGGCCTTTTTCAGGGATACCCGCTCAGGCGGGGCGGCGTGCGAGCCAGTCTCGCCACATCGTCCGGAACGCGGTCTCCAGTTCGCCCGCTGCACGCCGAGCGCTGCACAGAGGGCTGCGCCGAACTTGCTCGCGTTGACCGAACCGCAGGCCGGCGAGACGGCCGGCATCCTCGGCGAGCTCCACCGCGACCTCGACATAGTCCTCCGGATCGTCGGCGATCCACTCGGGCCGGCCGATCGCCTCGAGGAGCATGGCGCCTTGCCGGGACACGGGTTGCCAGCTCGGTAGCGTCACCAACGGCACGCCCATCCAAAGGGCGTCGAGGCTCGTTTGCCCACCGCCGAACGGGAACGGGTCGAGCGCGATGTCGACGTCACCATACTGCGCGAGCATCTCGACATAGCCCGAGGCGGGCCGGAGGATCAGCCGCGCCGGGTCGATCCCGTGGGCGGCGAAGGCGGAGCGGACTTCCTCGACGACCACGGGGTCGGCGAGCGTCCGCCATTTCAAGAGGAGCCGGGAGGTCGGCAGCCGGCGAAGGATCGCGGCCCAGGTCGCCACCACCTCGGGCGTCATTTTGGAAAGGTTGTTGAAGCTCCCGAAGGTGACGCGCCCGGTCGTCAGCGCCGGCGGCAGAACGACGTCGGGCGCCCCGGCCGGCGGCTGCAGGACGTAACGCCCGCCGGGTAAGCGGATGACCCGCTCGACGAACATGTCTTCCTCTTCCGGTCGAACGGAGATCGGGTCCATGACGATCCATTCGATCTCGCGCAGACCGGTGGTGAAAGGATAGCCGAGCCACGTCGCCTGGACCGGCGCCGGATGGAGTGCGAAGCAGCCGAGGCGGTTCCCCGCGGTGTGCCCGGCGAGGTCGACCAAAATGTCGATCCGTTCGGAGCGGACGAGCTCGGCGAGCGCCCGGTCGCCGAGGCCCCCGACCCGATGCCAAGCCGCGCCGAGCCGGCGCAGCCGATCGCTCACCCAATCCTCCTGGGTACCGGTCGCATAGAAGATCGGCGCGAACCGCTCACGGTCGAGCGCTTCGAGCACGGCGAGGAGCATGAAGCCGACCGGATGACGGTTGAGGTCGGCGGAGACGAAACCGATCCGCAGCGGCCGGTCGGAGCTGATCTCGTTCGGCCAGTCGCGGTAGCGGTCGGGACGGTCGCCGAATCGGTCGCCGAAGCGGCGGTGCGCGGCGAGAACGGCGGCACGATCGAGCGTCGGGTCGTAGCAGCAGCACCAGAGCAGGTTGTCGAAGGCGCTCGCCATGCCCGGATCGAGCTCCAGAGCCCGCTCGAACGCGGCCCGAGCCTCGGCCAAGTGCCCCATGTCCATGAGGATGTTGCCGCGGTTGCTGTGGATCGCGGCGTTCCCCGGCTGCAGGGCGAGCGCCGCCTCGTAGGCGGCCAGCGCTTCGCTCGCGCGCCCGAGGGTCCGCAGCACGTTGCCGCGCTCGACGAGCGCTTCGAAAAAGTGCGGGTCGAGCGCCAGCGCCCGATCGATGGCGGCGAGTGCCTCACCCGGCCGGCCGAGTTGATGAAGGGCCGAACCGCGGCCGAGGTGGCTGACCGCCAGCTCGCCCGTACCGCGACTCGAGCGATCGAACGCGGCGAGGGCCTCCTCCTCGCGGTCGAGCTCCAAGAGCACGAGCCCGCGTTCGCAATGGGCGCGGGCATGGTCGGGGGCGAGCCCGACCGCTTCCTCGAGGGCGGCCAAGGCTTCCTCGCGCCGGCCCGTGCCCCGGAGGGCGCAGCCTCGCCAGTAGAGGAGTTCGGCCGACCGCGCGCCGGCCGCGACCGCCTCGTCGATCGTGGCCACCGCCTCCTCGAACCGGCGCTGCCGGACGAGGAATTCCGCCTGGTTGAGGCGCGCCGGGAGATAGGCCGGATCGCACGCCACCGCCGCCGCGAAAGCCTCGATGGCCTCCGCCGTTCGGCCGAGGGCCTGCAAGACCAAGCCACGATCGTTGTGCGCCGCGGGCGAGCCGGGGGCGAGGGCCAGCGCCCGGTCGAGCGCCTCGAGCGCCTCCCCCAGTCGTCCGAGCCGCCAGAGCACCCGGCCGAGGTCGGCCGCGATTTCGGCATCGTCGGCCGCGAGTTCGGCTGCGACCTCGAGGTCGGCGACCGCCTCCTCGACCCGGCCGAGATGTTCGAGCAGGAGCGCGCGATTCTGCCGCGCGAACAGGAGCCGGGGATCGCGCGCCAGCGCCGCGTCCCAGCCGGCGAGCGCGGCCTCGAACCGCCCGTGCGCTTGGTCCAGCGCGGCGCCGAGCGCGGCGTGCCAAGCGCCTCCCGGGTCGAGCGCGCCTCGGTGGAGCGTCGCCTCGTCGTAGCGCCCGTCGGTGAGCGCCCGCAGCGCACGCGAGAGCGGCGTCTCCTCCGGGCCGCCCGAACCCGCTTCGCGACCGCGCCCCAGCTCCTCGAGCATCGCCCCGCCCCGCCGGCTTCACCCCTGCGCCCGGCCTCGAGCCGATTGTAACCGGACCGGCCGCACCTGTCGTTTCGATCTCGATGGCAAAAAAGCGGGCACCGCTCGCGCGATGCCCGCCCACTGGTCGTTTCCGGCGCTGCGACCCGCGGCGCAGCCACTCGTCCCGACCGTTTTCCCGCTCGGCGGAGGCGTGCTGCCGCGCCGCGAGCGGCGCAGCAGCCCCCGCTCGATCGCTCAGATCGGACCCTGATACTTGACCTTGATGGTCAGATCGCCGGCCGAGCTGTAACCACCACCCGCCGCCGTGGCCCCGGGGGCGGCGCTGGACCCGGTTGCGCTGGCGCTCGTCGCCGACTTCGCATCACGGGTCGAGGTGGCGCTGAACGTCTCCGACGAGGGCGTCGTGCTCGAGTTCAGCGTATCCTTCGTGCCGGCGCTGTTGCTCGTCGAGATGTTGGCGCTCGAGCCGCCGGCGGCCACTGCTTCCGAGGTCGCCGCCGCCCAGGAGAGCTGAACCTTGATCTTGAGCTTCGCAGCGCCCGTGACCTGGTCGAGCTGGTCGGCCGTGAGCCGCAGCGGCTCGCCGGCCATCGCACCGCCCGCCAGCAGCAGGCCGGCCGCACCGGCGAGGAACGTCGTCTTGAGTTTCGACATCGGATCTTTCCCCTGTTCCCTGTTGGTGGAGGCGTGCTGCCGCGCCGTGAGCGGCGCGGCAGCGTGTGTTTCCCCCGACCGAATGCGGTTCAGCTCTCGAAGTCGATCTTGAGGAACAGATCGCCGGCCGAGCTGTAGCCGCCGCCGGCCGCAACCGAGCCCGTGCCGCTAGCGTTGGCGCTGGTGGCCGAGCTCGCCTGCCGCGTCGAGGTCGTGCTGAGCGTCGTCGACGTGCCGGCGCTCGAGCTCGTCGAGGTCTGGTTCAGCGTGTCGCTCGTGCTGGCGCTGTTGCTCGTCGAGATGTTCGCGCTCGAGCCACCGGCAGCCGTCGCATCCGAGGTCGCCGCCGCCCAGGCGAGCTGAACCTTGATCTTGAGCTTCGCAGCCCCCGTGACCTGGTCGAGCTGGTCGGCCGTGAGCCGCAGCGGCTCGCCGGCCATCGCCCCGCCCGCCAGCAGCAGGCCGGCCGCACCGGCCAGGAACGTCGTCGTGAGCTTCTTCATGCGTTTCTCTCCTCACCACCCGGGCCGGCTCGCACCGGACCATCCGGCCGTCCGCCAACCGTCGACAACCTCGCGGGTCGCGCCCTTCCGAGCAACGGCCCGTTCACCACCCGCTCGATCGTTCAAGGGACCTTGCTCGCCGAGACGATCAGGAACCCGCCGACGCCGGCCGAAGATGCACCCGGACCGGAGCCGGACGCCGAGCCGCTCGCGCTCGCGGCCACGTCGACCGAGGAGCCGGTCTCGACGCCGTTCTTCTCCTGGTAGGTGCTCTTGAAGCTCGCTTTGTTGGCCGTCCGAGTGCTCGCCCGGGCACCGCCGCTCGCTTGGGCCCCCACCCCCGAGACCGCGTAGCCTTGCCAGCGGCCGGCCGTGACGTGGTCCAGCTCGGCCGGCCCGAGCCGAACCGGCTCCGCGGCCATCACCGCCCCGGCCGTCGCTCCGGCCAGGGCCACCATCGCGATCGCGCTCATCAACCGCATGCTGCCGCTCCGTTGCCCGGGGCCACGATCGCTCGGCGATCGGGCCGACTCGTCGACCACACCTTGCGCCCGGAAGATCCCGCTCCTCAACCGCGCATTCGGCGCATCATCCGAAAGGAGGAGGCGCGCCGTCTCGTCACCGGAACCGGTCGACAAGACACTCACGGCGCCGTGGGCAACTTGATCGCGACCACGGTCACGAAGCTGTAGTCCACCTGGAAGTAGCGGCCGCCGAACCGCCGCTTGAGCTCGCGGCGATAGACCCGGTCGAAAGGCCCGCTCACCTGGACGTCGGCGTTGCTCGAGGCCTGCGGGTTCTCGCCCATGCCGACCCCGATCGCCGATGCCGAGCCGCTGGCCGAGGCGCCCTTGCCGTCGGTGTTGGCGGCCAGGTCGACATTCGCGGTCGAGCTCGAGCCCATGCTGCCGTTCCCCGACGCGTTGGCCTCCCCGGTGATGCCGTAAGTGGCCCCGGCCACGACCCGATCGAGCGCCCCTACGTCCAGCCGGATCGGGTCCGAGCCCTGACCGGCGCAGGCGGGTCCGGCGAGCGAGGCGGCGAGCAAGCAGCCGAAGACACCCGTCGAAAGCGGCACCCGCATGACCATGTTCGTTTCCTCCTCGCTCGACGCGTGCCGCCCCTCGCGGGCGAGCACCGACCGTTCATGCCCAACTTCGGCGTGGTCGACGGCGGGAATGCGCCGGCCTTTCACGCTCCGTTAACCAACGCCTTCGGCGCGTGCGGCTCAAGCGTGCAAAAGGTGGAAGGGCTACCACCTTCGTGCGAAGCGGGTGTGGCGCGCCGATCACCCGCACCGCCGGAGGCCGCACCGTGGGGCTCGCCGCGGTTGACAGGACCTGTCGCCCTCGCGAAGCAGGTCCGACATGAGACCCCCGCGTGTGAGCGACCGGCGCGCTCTCGCCCCACCCCGCGCACGATCCGGCCCGAAGCGGTGCGGGTGGCGTGTGGTCTTCGTCGCGCTTGCGCTGGGCCTCACGGGCGCGCCCTCCCTCGCTGCCGAGCCGCGCCCGCCCGTCCGTTCGCTGCTCGAGATCCGCCGGTCCGGCGTCGTCATCCAGAACTTCGACATCAGCTGCGGCGCCGCCGCGCTCGCGACGATCCTCCGCTACCAGCACGGCGACATGGTCGAAGAGCGGGAGGTGGCACTCGGCCTGATCGGCCGCCCCGAATATCTCGAGCGGCCGGAGCTCGTGCGGATCCGCCAGGGCTTCTCGCTCCTCGACCTCAAGCGCTTCGTCGACGCGCGTGGCTACGAAGGGGTCGGCTACGGGCGGATGGATCTCGACGACCTCGTCGCGAAGGCACCCGTGATCGTCCCCGTGTCGATCAACGACTACAACCACTTCGTGGTGTTCCGCGGGCGGCTCGGGAATCGCGTGTTGCTGGCCGATCCGGCCTTCGGCAACGTCACGATGACGGTCGACGCCTTCGAGCGAGCCTGGATCGACTACGGCGACATCGGCAAGGTCGGCTTCGTGGTGGAGCGACGCGACGGCCCCGCACCACCCGGCCGGCTCGCCGCGCGGCCGGAGGAGTTCCTGTTCCTCCGCTGAGTCGCACGCCGCCACCAACCGAGGGAGACGGCCCGTGCACGGGACGAGGGTCGGCGCGATCGTGAAGCTTCTGGGCGGGGTGGCTCTCGCCTCGCTGGCCGCCGCGGAGGCGGTCGCCCAAACGACGGCGCCCACGGCCGAGGAGCTCCAGCGCCAGCTGCGCCAGCGCGATCAGGCCATCGCGGTGCTGCGGCGGCGGCTCGACGCGCTCGAAAAGCGGCTCGCCGAGACCGAAAAGCTCGCCAAAGGCGCGGTGCAGATGGGCGAGCCGAGCCCGCCCGCGGTCGGCCCGGCGCCGTCGCCCGCCCCGGCGCCGCGACAGCCGGCCCCGCCGGTCGCCGAGCGACCGGCCGCACCCGGCCAGTTCGAGGTCGATCCGTTGGCGGCCGAGCGCGCGCTCGAGCGGGTGCTCGTGCGGACCGGCGCGCTCCTGCTCGGCCCGGGTCAGGTGGAGCTGGAGCCGAGCTTCACCTACCAGCGCAACGAATCCTCGGGCCCGGTCCTGTTCTTCGACGGCGGCGGCGCCATCGTCGGCGTCGGCGATCGGAACGTCCGCCGCGACCTCTGGCAACCCGCGCTCGGTCTGCGGTTCGGCCTGCCGTTCGACAGCCAGATCGAATTCTCGATCCCCTACAACTACGTCGACCAAGCCACGATCGACGAGCAGGGTCAGTTCCCGGTCGGCGGCCGGTACGCCGGCGGTGGGGCGCTCGGCGATCTCGAGCTCGCCTTCGCCAAGACCCTGCTGCGGGAAGATGGCTGGATCCCGGACGTCGTCGGCCGGCTCAGCTGGGACACGGCGACCGGCGAGACCCGCGACGGCGGCGTCGCCCTGCCTGCCGGATTCCACGAGGTCCAGGCCCAGCTCGTCGCCATCAAGCGCAACGATCCGCTCGTGTTCCTCGTCTCGGGCAGTTACCAGTACGCGTTCGAGAACGACGACGTGAAGCCCGGCCAGCAGCTCGGGCTCACCTTCGGCACGATCCTCGCGACAAGCCCCTCGACCTCGTTGCGCGCGAGCTTCGAAACGGTGTTCGGCACCCGCGCCGAAATCGAAGGGCGAGAGCTCAAAGGGTCGGACTTCACCGCCGCGAGCCTCAACCTGGGCGCCGCGATCGTCCTGGCACCTCGCATCCTGTTCGACATCGTCGGCACGATCGGTCTGACCGACGAGGCCGCCGACTACGCGATCAAGGTCTCGCTGCCGATCCGCTTCGACACGCCGCTCTTCTGAGCCCCCGGGGTTCGAGCCCGCCCGAGCCGCCTCGGGCGGGCCCCGGCTCGTGGCTCAGGTCGCAGCGGCGGCGAGCTCGCGCAGCTTCAACGCCACCTCGGTGCGGTTCGTGGCACCGAGCTTGCGCATGATCTGCCGTACGTGAACCTTGACGGTGCTCTCGCACAAGGCGAGCCGCTGGGCGATCACCTTGTTGGGCCGCCCCTGGCCCAGGAGTTCCAGGACTTGGCGCTGCCGTGGGGTCAGCTTGGCGAGGAGATCGCAAGGGCCGAGCCGCGCGGGCGGCGGTCCATCGTCCTCCCGCTCTTCGGCGAGCAAGGCCACGGGCGGTGCGTAGGAGCCGCCGGCGAGCACGAGTGCCAGGGCGTGGCGGGCCACGTCCGGCTCCGTACTCGTCGGCAGGTAGCCGCGTACACCGGCGCGCAGCGCCATCGCCATGCTCGCCGGATCCTCCCGGTCGGCCAACACGACCACCGGCACCTCGGCGAGATGGGCGCGCAGCCAGCGCACATCCTCGGCGACCGGCGGATCGGCGACCGTGGCACCGCCGATGCTCAAGATCACGACGTCGATCCGGTTCGCCCCGTCGGCGAGCTGCGGGGCGATTTCGGCGGCACTCGAAAGCGGCGTGAGCCGACCGCCGAGCTCCCACTCTTCGAGGCTCGCCACGACCCACGACCGGCGCAACCTCTGTCGGTCGATCAGCACGAACCAGGACGTCACGGGTCGTTTCGCCCCCTCGGTCGCGGCGGTGACCGCGCCGGTGATCCGTTGGACTCCGCCGGCCGCTCCGGCTGCGCTTTGGCCTTCTGCCCGCTCCTGCGCGTTGTGGCCGCTGAGCACGTAGACCTTGCTCACCACGCTTCCCCCCGTCTTACTCACCAATGATTGAAAAACTTCGGCCTCAATTCTCCTAAAAGAACCGTCGGAACTCGCCCCTGTCGCGGTGGCAACTGCTCCTTTGCGAGAAGCTTCGGCCGCGATCTCGTGATATGACCCTAGCCCATTCCGTTAACAAGGCATTAACCGATAGGGGTGGGACGCAAAAGCCGGTGTGCCGCTCGATAGTCCCGGGGTACGATCCAGTCCGAGCCGGCGGGCGCGGGCGGGCGCGATTGCGCTCAGCCGGCGAGACGGGCGGCGAACCGCGGATAGGCGTCGGCCAAGGCCCGAGCCACCGGGCCGCGGATCGCCTCGAGGGTGGTCTCGTCCGGCCCGGGCGTCTCGCGTACTGGTTCGGCCTGGCCGAAGGCGAAGCCGGTCGCCGCCCGCACCCCTTCGAGGCTCTCGCCCGGATGCAGAGCCTCGAGGACGAACCGGCCCGCTTCGAAGCGGAACAGGCAGCGGCCGGTGAGGAGATGGCTCGGACCGCCCGGCCGGTGGACGCCGGGCGGGCCGGTCCCGGGGGCGCTCACGAAATCGACCTGTTCGACGAGGGTCGTGGGCGTGTGCTCCTCGCGGAAGAGAATCAGCCGAGGCACCAGGAACGCAAGATAGGGCGCGCCGAAGCAGCCTTGGAAGCGGCGCTCGAGCCTCGGGTACCGGCCGCCCACGCCCAGGAGATTGACGTTGCCGTGGCCGTCGATCTGCGCCCCGGAAAGGAAGAACGCGTCGATCCGTCCTTGCGCGGCGCAATCGAACAGTTCCTTGCCGCCGTCGGTGAAGCGGTTGTGCGCCGGGCTGCCGAGCAGGCTCACGCGGAGCCCGGGATCGCGCAGCCGGGCGAGGAGGGCACCCGCGGCCGGGATCGGCGAGGCGGCCCCGACCGCGACGTGGCGGCAGCCCGCGAGGAGCCCGGCGATCGTCGCGATCAACAGCTCGCGCCGGGTCCGGCCGTCGCTCATGCGGCGAGCCAGGCTTCGAGCCAAGCCTCGAAGCCGCGCTCGCTTTCGGCAGCGCGCGCGTAAGTCTCGAGCGCCCCGAGATCGGCGGCCTCGCCCCAGAGCGCGGTCGGCGCGGCACCACCCCGCACTTGGGCGTACGCCGTCACGTAGAGTCCCGGGATCGTGCCGGGCGCGCGCAGCGGATCGGCCAGGAGCGAGCCCTCGACGATCCGCTCGACGCTCACGAGCGTCGTCCGCGCGGCGTGCGCCATCAGCATGAGCTCGCGCCGGACCCCGATCCAGACGTTGCCGTCACGGTCGGCGACCGGGGCATGGAGGAGGGCGACGTCCGGCCGGATCGCCGGGACGAGTAGGATCGGGTCGTGCGGTGGGAACGGGTTGTCGATCACTTTCCAATCCGGCCGAGCGGCTACGAGATCGCTTCCGAGTACGCCCCGCAAGGGCAGGAACGGCACGCCCTTCTCCGCCGCTTGGAGTGCCGAGTGGATCGCCGGGCAGGTGCTGTCGACGACAGTGATGCGGCCCGCCCGGCGGGCCCGCTCGAAGCAAGGGGCGATGCCGAGCTCGCCGAGCCCGATCGCCGCGGTCTCGATCACCGCGACACAGCCGGCGCCGATCAGGATGTCGGCCGGCAGGCCGAGCTGCGGCACGCCGCACAGGCGGAGGTCGCGAGCCCCGCGGCGCACGAGCTCGCGCACGACCGCCATCGGCGCGCCGGCATAGTCGGGCGCGAGGGCCAAGAGGGCGCCGTCGGGGATCCGGGCGGCCAGCGCCGCGGCGTCCGCCACGCGGTCGGGCTCCATCGTCCACCCCCGGCGTGGGACCGCTCCGGAAACGGCCTACATGACCGCGCCGATCTGCCAGGGCACGAACTCGTGGTCGCCCACACCCAATTGTTCGGACTTCGAGCGCTCGCCCGAGGCGACCCGCAGGAGGAGGTCGAAGATCCGCCGGCCGGCCTCCTCGATCGTCTCCTCGCCGTCGACGATGGTCCCGCAATTGAGGTCCATGTCGTCGATCATCCGCCGGTACATGGGCGTATTCGTCGCGATCTTGATCGACGGCACCGGCTTGAAGCCGAAGCAGGAGCCGCGGCCCGTGGTGAACGCGACGATGTTGGCGCCGGAAGCGACTTGCCCGGTGACCGAGCAGGGATCGTAGCCGGGGCTGTCCATGAAGACGAAGCCCGTGGTGTCGATCGGCTCGGCGTAGAGATAGACACCGGTCAGGTTGGTCGTACCGCCCTTGGCCGCCGCACCCAGCGACTTCTCGAGGATGGTAGTGAGCCCGCCCGCCTTGTTGCCGGGCGAGGGGTTGTTGTTCATCTCGCCGCCGTTCGCGGCGGTGTAGTGCTCCCACCAGCGGATCCGCTCGATCAGCCGCTCACCGACCTTTCGATCGACGGCGCGGCGGGTCAGAAGGTGCTCGGCACCGTAGATCTCGGGGGTCTCGGAGAGGATCGCCGTGCCGCCGTGGCGCACCAGGATGTCGGCGGCATGACCGAGGGCGGGGTTCGCACCGATCCCCGAATAGCCGTCCGAGCCGCCGCATTGGAGCGCGAGCGTGAGCTCGCTCGCCGCCACCCGCTGGCGCCGCGCCTCGGCCGCGTGCGGCAGCATCTCGGCCAAGGCGCCGATCGCCCGCTCGATCGTCTTGGCGGTGCCGCCGGTCTCCTGCATGGTCATGGTGCGGAACCAGGGGCCGGGCTTCAGGCCGTAGGCTTCCATCAAAAAGTCGATCTGGTTGACCTCGCAGCCCAGCCCGATCAGCAGGACGCCCGCGAAGTTCGGGTGGCGGGCGAAGCCCCAGAGCGTGCGCTGGAGGGTGGCGAAGCCCTCGCCGCGGTCGGCCATGCCGCAGCCGGTGGCATGGGTGATCGCCACCACCCCGTCGACGTTCGGATAGCGCTCGAGCAAGCGGCGCGGGAAGCGCTCGGCCACGAGTTTGCACACGGTCGCGGAACAATTGACGGTCGAGAGCACGCCCAGATAGTTGCGCGTGCCGACCTTGCCGTTCTCGCGCACGAAACCCATGAAGCTCGCCCGCTCGGCCTCGGGAACATAGGCCGTGGGCTTGACCTCGCTGCCGATCGCATGATCGCGGGCGAAGTCGTGCAGGCTGCAATTGTGGACGTGGACGTGCGCGCCCGGGGCGATCGGCGCGCTCGCGAAGCCGATGATCTGGCCGTATTTGCGGATCGGTTCGCCTTCGGCGATCGGCCGGGTGGCGACCTTGTGACCGGCCGGCACGTGGACCTGGACCCGCACACCCTCGCCCGGCAGCTCCGTGCCGGGCAACAGGTCGAGCCGGGCCACGACCACGTTGTCGCTCGGGTCGAGACGGATGGTGAGGGGCGCTGCCGGCATCGCTTCCGATCTCCCGCGGGATGCGCGGGCGATCCTAGCCGCCGTGGCGGCCGCCGTCAGGTGCGGCGGGAGCGGGTCAGGCCGCGCGCCGGCGCGCGCCCCGCCGGATGCCGTTGGTCGGCTCGAACAGCGCCGAGAGCTGGCCGAGCATGGCGCCGCCGAGCTGCTCCGGGTCGGAGATGGTGACCGCCCGGCGATAGTAGCGGGTGACGTCGTGGCCGATGCCGATGGCCAGCAGATCGACCTCGCCCCGCGCCTCGACCCAGGCGATCACCTCGCGCAGGTGCCGTTCGAGATAGTTCCCGGGGTTGGCCGAAAGCGTGCTGTCGTCGACCGGCGCGCCGTCGGAGATGACCATCAAGATCCGCCGTTGCTCGGGCCGTTGGACGAGCCGTCCGTGCGCCCAGAGGATCGCCTCGCCGTCGATGTTCTCCTTCAACAACCCCTCGCGCAGCATGAGCCCGAGATTGACCCGGGTGCGCCGCCACGGTGCGTCGGCCGGCTTGTAGACGATGTGGCGCAGGTCGTTGAGCCTTCCGGGATTGTGCGGCTTGCCGGCCCGAAGCCAAGCCTCGCGCGATTGGCCACCTTTCCAGGCTCGGGTGGTGAAGCCCAGGATCTCGACCTTGACGCCGCAGCGCTCGAGGGTGCGGGCCAAGATGTCGGCGCTCATCGCCGCCACGGCGATCGGCCGGCCCCGCATCGAGCCGGAATTGTCGATCAGCAGGCAGACCACCGTGTCGCGGAACTCGGTCTCCTTCTCCTGCTTGTAGGAGAGCGGCGTGGCCGGGTTGACGACGACCCGGGAAAGCCGGGCGGCGTCCAGGATCCCCTCGTCGAGGTCGAACTCCCAGGACCGTTGCTGTTGGGCCATGAGCTTGCGCTGCAGGCGGTTGGCCATCCGCGCGATCATGCCCTCGAACCGCGCGAGCGACTGGTCGAGCTGCGTGCGCAGGCGGGCGAGTTCGGCCTGGCCGCAGAGCTCCTCCACGCTCACCACCTCGTCGAAGGCGGTGGTGAAGACGCGATAGGTCGGGGTCGGCAGGCCCTGCGGCCAGTTCGGCCGCCAGGGCCGGGAGGCCTCGCCCTCACGTTCGTCGCCACCCGGCTCGCGGGCCACTTCGCTCGCGGCCTCGGCGGCCTCGGCCCCGTCCTCGCTCGGCTCGCCCGCGCGGTCGGACCGGGTCGGCTCGCCGCTGCTTTCCTCTCCGGTCTCGGCAGCGCTCTGCCCGGGCCCACCCTCCGGCTGGCCCTCGCCCTGCTCCGGTCGCGCCTCGGGCTCCTCCGCCCCCTCCCCTTCCTCGCCCTCCTCGAGCGCCTCCTCGGCGAGGCCGAGGTGCACGAGCATCTCGCGCACCCGGCGGGCGAACGTCTCTTGATCGGCGAGGCTCGTCTCGAGCGCCGGCAGTTCGGCTGCGACCTTGCTGTCGAGCCAGTCGCGCCAGCGCGCCAGGAGCTCCCGTTGGCCCTCCCCCGGCTCGAGCCCGAGCAAGCGCTCGCGGACGTAGAGGTCGACGATATCGGCCATCGTGGTGTCGACGCGGCCGTCCCGGGCCGCGCCGAGCCGGGCCCGGTGCGCGACCGCGAGGTTCCGCCGAACGCCCAACAGATGCTCGGACCCGACCGCCTCGACCCGGACCTGCTCCAGCCGGTCGAAGAGCAACGCCGCGAGTTCGCTCGAGGGGGCGAACCGGCGGTGGACCACCGGGTCGTGCAGCCGCTCGCGCAGCGCCGCCCCGTCCGCCTCGCCGCGGATCCGCGCGAGGTCCGCCGGATCGAGGTCGGGGCGCAGCGGCGGCAAGCGGATCGCGCGGGTCGCCGACCGCGCCGCCGCGGCGGTCGGTTGAGCGCGGAAGGTGACCTCGAGATCGGCTTTGCCGGCGAGCGCGCGCACCGTGGCGGCGAGCGCCTGCTCGCGTCGCTCGAGCTCGCTCGCCTTGACGTCCGGGGTGCTCACGCCGCGACCAGGTCGCCCGCCGGCGCGTCGCTGAGCTCGCTGCCGAAGCAGCGCTGATAATATTCGGCGATGATGTGGCGCTCGGCCTCGTCGCACTTGTTGAGGAAGGTCACCCGGAAGGCGAACGGCACGGAGCCGAAGATCCGCGCATTCTCCGCCCAGGTGATCACCGTGCGGGGCGACATGACGGTCGAGATGTCGCCGGCCATGAAGCCGTGGCGGGTGAGCCCCGCCAGGCTGATCATCGCGTGCAGCGTCCGCCGTCCCTCAGGAGAGTCGTACTCGGGGCACTTGGCCAAGACGATGCGCATCTCGTCGTCGTGCGGCAGATAATTGAGCTGGCTGACGATGCTCCAGCGGTCCATCTGGCCCTGGTTGATCTGCTGGGTGCCGTGGTAGAGACCGGAGGTGTCGCCGAGCCCCACCGTGTTGGTCGTGGCGAACAGTCGGAAGGACGGATGCGGGCGGATCACCCGGTTCTGGTCCAAGAGCGTCATCCGCCCCTGCGCCTCGAGCACCCGTTGGATCACGAACATCACGTCCGGCCGGCCGGCATCGTACTCGTCGAAGACCAGCGCCACCGGGCGCTGCAGGGCCCAGGGCAAGATCCCTTCGCGGTACTCGGTGACCTGCTTGCCGTCGCGCAGCACGATCGCGTCCTTGCCGACGAGATCGATCCGGCTGATGTGGCTGTCGAGGTTGACCCGCACGCAGGGCCAATTGAGCCGCGCCGCGACTTGCTCGATGTGGGTCGACTTGCCGGTGCCGTGATAGCCCTGGATCATCACCCGGCGATTGTGGGTGAAGCCGGCCAGGATCGCGAGCGTCGTCGCTCGATCGAACTGGTAGGTCGGGTCGATGTCCGGGACGTACTCGGTGCGGCGGGAGAACGCGCCGACTTCGAGGTCGGAGGCGATCCCGAAGGTCGCCGCCACCGAGACCCGCACATCCGGCCGTTCGGGCAGGATCCGCGCCAGATCCTCCCCTGTCCCGACCGTCGCTTCGTCCTGCACAGTCACCGCGCACCCCTTGTCTCGAACCGAGAGGCGCTTATGCCGCGTTCGCCGCGGCTCCGGCAAGAGTGTCGCCGGAGACCCGACATTGCGCGTCCCCGCGACCGGGAGCGCCCGCGAGGCCCCTCACCGATCCCGAGCGTCCCGGCGTTGGTCGAGCAGGTAGCGATAGGCCTCGATGACCTCCCGCAGCCGGGCCTCGGCCGCCCGATCGCCGCCGTTCAGGTCGGGATGGTGCCGCTTGACCAGGACTTTGAAGCGGCGCTTGAGCTCGTCCAGCGTGAAGCCGGGCTCGAGCCCGAGCCGGCGCATCATGATGAGCGCCTTCGGCTCGGCGCGTGCCGTCCGCTCGGGCCGCCGCCCGCCCAGGATCCCGAGCGGGTCGACGAACGCCGCCTCGAAGAACCGGTCGCCGGGCATCCCACCGAACCGCCAGGTCGGCCGGTGCCAGGTCACGTCGGCGCGGCGGTGCCGTTCGATCTCGGCCGGGCTCATGCCGGCGAAATAGTCCCAGCGTCGGTTGTGCTCGCGGACATGCTCGAGGCACAGCCAACGATAGTCGCGCAGCTCCTCGCGCGACCGCGGCGCGCGATAGCGGCCTTCGGCCGTGCAGCCGGGCCACTCGCAACAACGCGGCTGCGGCCGATGCCGCTCGGCCCAGGGTCGGTGGAGGTGCGCGTCGATCGACGCGCTGCGGGAGGGATCGGTCATGGCCGGATCATGGCGTGCGGTTCGGCACCCGACAAGCGGACCGTCCCGCATAACCGGCAGCCGCGCCCCGACCGACCGGGAAGCGCGCCGCGCCGCCGGCCGAAGCCCGAACTTCGCACCTGCCCGTCGGCCGAGCCGGGCGCGTCGGCTGCCGCCGGTCGAGGGGCGGATCGGCCGGGAGTCCCGGCGGACGACCGCGGTCCGGCCGGCACCATCCGGCCCCGCCCCGGACCGTGCCGAGCTCGCCCCACGGCCGTGGCCCACCGACGGCCGCGGGCTCGGCTCGACCATGGCAGGGCTGCTGCCCGAACGGTCCCGGGCCCGCGCGGACGAGGCGAGCCTCCGCGCCCGCCGTGCGCCGAGCGTGTCCCGAACCCGGGGCCGGCGGCGCGACGGGGGCGGGTGGCCCGGGTCGGGTGAGGCCTCGGCAGCGTTTCGTACCCGAGCGTCGGCGAGCCGCGCGGCGTGCCCTCGGGTCCGGTCGGGCGCTGCCGAGCGGGCGTCACTCCTCGCCCTCGGGCTCGGAGGCGGCGAGCGCCCGAGCGAGGTTGCAGAGCGCATCTTGGTATTTGCGATTGGGCATCGCCACGAAGTTCCGTGCGAGCTCGAGGAGCATCCGCTGCTGCGGGGTCGGCTTGAACCGTTGCTCCTTGTCGAGCCCCTCGAAGAAGTAGGAAACGTCGACGCCGAGCGCCTGGGCGATCGTGTACAATCGGCCGGCGGCGATCCGGTTGATGCCCTTCTCGTATTTGTGTGCCTGCTGGTAGGTGACACCGATCAGCTCGGCCATCTGCTGCTGGGTCAGCCCGAGCATGATCCGGCGCTCGCGCATGCGCGCGCCGACGTGACGGTCGATGTCCTGGGCGCGCGAGCGACCCGGCCCGCTGCGCGGCACGACCTTGACGTTCGAGGAAACCATGAGACCGTCTCCCAACCGGCTCGACCTGGGTTGCGGCGTGCCGGCGGGGTCGCCGGGCACGAACCGGATGCGGCCGCGAGCTTCCGGCCGCGCTCTACCTCGAGGTTAGGCGCCGGGTGGTTGAAACTTCGTTAAGTAAATCATTATCTGGCCCCGTGCAACCCAGGGGTCAATCCAGCCGATGGCAGTACCCGGATGCGTCGGATCCGGTGCCGTGGCGCGCGGCGCGCGACGGACATCGGATCGCGACCCGACCCGGACGGGAGGAATGCGCCATGCGCGTGCGGGACGTGATCGAGCGTCGGTTGCGCGAGGGTCTGGCCCCCGAGCGCCTCGAGATCGTCGACGAATCCGCCCGGCACGCCGGCCACGCCGGTGCTCGCCCGGAAGGCGAGACGCATTTCCGGGTGACGATCGTCGCTGCGGCCTTCGTCGGACTCGGCCGGCTCGAGCGGCAGCGGCACGTCCACGCGCTCTTGGCCGATCTGTTGCGCGAGCGGGTGCACGCGCTCGCGCTCGTCTGCCGCGCCCCGGGCGAGCCCTGACCGTGATCCCCTCTACCCCACCGGGGGAGCGCCGGGCGGCCGCCAGCCCGACCGTGCGATCGCGTCGCGGATGAGCTCGTGGGCCCGCTCGGGCTCGGCCCAGCCCAGGACCTTCACCCACTTGTTCGGCTCGAGGTCCTTGTAGTGCTCGAAGAAGTGGGCGATCCGGGCGAGGTCGATCTCGGGGATGTCGCGGTAGGTCTTCGTGTTGCGATGGATCTGGGTGATCCGGTCGATCGGCACGGCCAGGATCTTCTCGTCGGGCCCGGCCTCGTCCTCCATCTCGAGCACGCCGATCGGCCGGGCGCGCAAGACCGCCCCGGGGATCACGGGCATCCGCCCGACCACCATGACGTCGATGGGGTCCCCGTCGCCGGCCAACGTGTTCGGGACGAAGCCGTAGTTACACGGATAAAACATCGTTGTGTAGAGATAGCGGTCGACGAAGATGAACCCGCTTTCCTTGTCGTACTCGTACTTGATCGGGTCGGAGCGCAGCGGAACTTCGATCAGCACGTTGATCTCGAAGGGGGGATTGCGGCCGGGTGGAAGCTTGGCGATGTCCATGGCTGGGCTCCGAGTACGGGTCGGATCAGGGCCAGGCGACCAAGGGCGGCAGCGACATCAAGATCGCCTCGGGATTGCCGCCGGTCGCGAGCCCGAACTTGGTGCCGCGGTCGTAGAGCAGGTTGAACTCGACGTAGCGGCCGCGGCGGACGAGTTGGTAGCGGCGCTCCTCCTCGGTCCAAGGCCGGTCCATGTGGCGGCGCACGATCTGCGGGTAGACCTCGAGGAACGCCTCGCCCACCTCCCGGGTGAAGGCGAAGTCTCGCTCGAAATCCTCTTCGAGATAATCGTAGAAGATCCCCCCAACGCCGCGCGGTTCGCCCCGATGCGGGATGAAGAAATACTCGTCCGCCCACTTCTTGAAGCGGGTGTACGCGTCGGGCGCATAAGTGGCACAGGCCGCCTCGAGCCGCGCGTGGAAGCGGGCGGTGTCCTCGGGATCGGGGTAGATCGGGTTGAGGTCGGCACCGCCGCCGAACCAGGCCTTGGTGGTGCGGATGTGCCGGGTGTTCATGTGCGCGGGTGGCACGTGCGGCGACCAGAGATGGGCGACCAGCGAGATCCCGGACGCCCAAAAGCGCGGATCGGCCGCGGCACCGGGGATCTCGGCGGCGAAGCGCGGCTCGAAGGTTCCCCAGACCGTCGAGACGTTGACGCCGACCTTCTCGAAGACCCGCCCGCGCATGATCGCCATGACCCCGCCGCCGCCACCCGGCCGCTGCCAGGCGGTCCGCTCGAAGCGGCCGGGCGGGCGCGAAGCCGCGAAGGGGCTCTTGCAGTCCGCCTCGATCGCCTCGAACGCCGCACAGATCCGGTCGCGCAGGCTCTCGAACCAGGTTCGGGCCCGCTGCTGCTCCGGCCCTTCCTCGGCACGCGTCACCGTCCCCCTCCCGCTTCGATCGCCGCGAGCGCGTCGAGCACCCCCGTCCGGCGCAACGCCTCGCCGAGCACGATCGCACCGGCCACGACGAGGTTCAACGCGCGCCGCGCCGGCGCCATCGGAACGCGCAGCCGCAGGTCCGCCCGCGCGTGCAGCCAGTCGGGCGCACCGCGCCGCTCGTTGCCGACGAGCAAGAGGTCGCCCGGCCGGAACTCGGCCCGGTGATAGGGAAGCTCGGCCCGGGTGCTGAGCAGGACGATCCGCCGACCGCGCACCGCGCACCACTCGCAGAAGGCCGTCGCGTCGAGGTGGAGGATCGGCTCGAGGTGGGCTCCGTAATCGAGTGCGGCTTCGCGGATCCGCCGATCGCTCATCGGAAAGCCCAGGGGCTCGATCACGTGCAGTGGCAGGCCGAGACAGGCGCAGAGGCGGATCGCCGCCCCGAGATTGTGCGGCCGCTCCGGCTCCAGCAACGCGAGACCGGGCGGCTCGACGACCGCCCGTCGCGCGGGCCCGTTGCGACCTTCGGTCGCTTGCTGCACCCTCGCCCGGTCCCTAGCTTGCGCTCCGCGACGCCGGGTGGCCTGCGCCCGGCCTCCCGTGCGATCCGAGGAGCCCGTCGATGGCCGATGCGACCAGCACTGTCCAGCACGGCGAAGGCGGCAAGCGCCGTGACTTCCTTGAGCTCGTCACCTGGTCGACGGTCGCGGTCGGCACCGCCGCCATGGTCTGGCCGCTCATCCACCAGATGAACCCCTCGGCCGACGTTCTGGCACTCGCCTCGACCGAAGTCGACCTCTCGAAGATCCCCGAGGGCTCGGCCATCAAGGTCATGTGGCGTGGCAAGCCGGTCTTCGTCCGGCACCGCACCGCCCAGGAAATCGCCGAGGCCGAGGCGGTCCCGCTTTCCGAGCTGCGCGACCCCGAGCCCGACAGCGCGCGGGTCAAGAAGCCCGAGTGGCTCGTCATGGTGGGCGTGTGCACGCACCTCGGCTGCATCCCGCTCGGCACCGCCGCGGGCGAGCCCAAAGGCGAGTACGGCGGCTGGTTCTGCCCCTGCCACGGATCGCACTACGACACCTCGGGGCGCATCCGCAAAGGGCCCGCGCCCACCAACCTGCCCGTCCCGCCCTACACCTTCCTTTCCGACACGCTGGTGCGGATCGGCTGAGCGGCGGAGACCGCCGACCGGACCGCCAACCGCACGGAGCTTCCCGATGGCGAGCGATGCCGAGCCTCTGGTGCTGAAGAGCCCGACCCTGCGCTGGATCGAGTACCGGCTGCCGCTGATCAGCTTCGGCTACCGACACCTGGTCGCCTATCAGACGCCGCGCAATCTCAATTATTGGTGGAACTTCGGCTCGTTGGCCGGGATCTGCTTGATGTTGCAGATCGTGACGGGGGTGGTGCTGGCCATGCACTACACCCCGCACGTGGCGCACGCCTTCGACAGCGTCGAACACATCATGCGCGACGTCAACTGGGGCTGGCTGTTGCGCTACGCGCACGCCAACGGCGCCTCGATGTTCTTCATCGTCGTTTACATCCACATCTTCCGCGGCCTGTATTACGGCTCGTACAAGGCGCCGCGTGAGTTGTTGTGGATGCTCGGCGTGGTCATCCTGTTGTTGATGATGGCCACCGCCTTCATGGGCTATGTCCTGCCCTGGGGCCAGATGAGCTTCTGGGGTGCCACCGTCATCACCAATCTGTTCTCTGCCGTCCCGCTGTTCGGTGAGTCGATCGTCACTTGGCTCTGGGGTGGCTTCTCGGTCGACAACCCGACCCTCAACCGCTTCTTCTCGCTGCACTATCTCCTGCCGTTCGTGATCGTGGGGGTCGTTTTCCTTCACCTCGTCGCGCTCCACACCCACGGTTCGAACAACCCGGTCGGCATCGACCTGACCAAGAAAGACAAGATTCCTTTCCACCCGTACTACACCATCAAAGACTTGTTCGGTCTCGCCGTCTTCTTCTTGATCTTCGCTGGTTTCGTGTTCTTCGCGCCCAACGTGTTGGGCCACCCGGACAACTACATCCCGGCAAACCCGCTCGTCACGCCGCCGCACATCGTGCCGGAGTGGTACTTCCTCCCGTTCTACGCGATCCTGCGCGCGATCACCTTCGACATCTTGTGGATCATCCCGGCGAAGCTCGGCGGCGTGATCGCCATGTTCGCCTCGATCGGCGTCCTGTTCTTCCTGCCCTGGCTCGACACCTCGAAAGTGCGCAGCGCGCGCTACCGGCCGATCTACAAGATCTTCTTCTGGCTCCTGGTCGTCGACTGCTTCATCCTCGGCTATGTCGGCGCGAACCCTCCCGAGGGCTTCCTCGTCACGCTCGGTCTGTTGGCGACCATCTGGTACTTCGCCCACTTCCTGATCATCCTGCCGATCCTCGGCAAGCTGGAACGGCCGCTGCCGGTGCCCGAGAGCCTCGGTACGCCCGTGCTCGGCCGTGGCCCGGCTCCGGCTCCGGCGGAGTGACCCGAATGTCGCACATGCTTCGCTCGCTCGCCGCCCTCGCTCTCGCCGCCCTGCTCGTGCCGAGCACCGCTCGCGCGGCCGGCGAGGCCGAGCCGCCGATCCGTGAGAGCTGGCCGCATCACGGGATCTTCGGGACCTACGATCGGCGGGCCCTGCAACGCGGCTTCCAGGTCTACAAGGAGGTCTGCTCCGCCTGCCACGGCACCAAATATTTGGCGTTCCGCAATCTCGCCGCACTCGGCTTCAGCGAGGAAGAAGTCAAAGCGATCGCCGCCGAATACACGGTGATCGACGGGCCGAACGACCAGGGCGAGATGTTCGAGCGGCCGGCCCGTCCCTCCGATCGCAAGCCCTCACCGTACCCGAACGAGCAGGCGGCGCGGGCCGCCAACAACGGTGCCTACCCGCCGGATCTCTCGCTGATCGTCAAGGCGCGGGCCGGCGGCGAGAATTATCTCTATTCCTTGCTCGTCGGCTACGAGGAGCCGCCGGCCGGCGTCACGGTGCCGGACGGGATGTACTACAACAAGTACTTCCCGGGTCACTTCATCGCCATGCCGCCGATCCTTCAGCCCGACGGCGTGACCTACGCCGACGGGACCAGGGCGACGATCGGGCAGCAAGCCCGCGACGTCACCCAGTTCCTCGCCTGGCTCGCCGAGCCGAAGCTCGAGGAGCGCAAGAGCACCGGCATCAAGGTGATGTTGTTCCTGATCGTGCTCACGGGCCTGCTCTACGCCTACAAGCGGCGGATCTGGGCGGACGTGCACTGAGCTCGGCGCGTTTTTCTTCGAACCCTTCGGAAGCGAACGGGCCGGATCGAGCGATCCGGCCCGTTGCTTTTTCGCGGCGCGCTCAGCGCGCGAAGGCGCGCAACACCATGTCGGGCGCACTCGTATTGTGCCGCGACGGTACCACTCGGCCGGCCCAGAGCTCACGACCTTCGGCCTCGCGGAACGCCATGACCGGCGCCTCCTCGAAGTGCCCGTCCCGCACCCGCCAGGCGAGCCTTGCCATGTCGGCGTTGTGCTCGGTGACGTACATCGAGCGCAGCGCCGCGAAGGGACGGCCGGCCTCGACCGGCCGGTCGAAGCCGACCTCGAGAAGGATCCGCTCCTGGTCGAGCCGGGCGAGCCGCAGCGTGCCCTTGCCACCGCGCACGAAGTCGAAACTGAAGGTCTTGCTCTCGGGGTCGAAGGCCATGGCGGCGATGTCGACGATCGGCCGGCCGTCGGTCTCGACCGGGCCCACGAGGAACGAGGTCCCGTAGGCGGTCCAGCGCAGATGCGCGGGCGGCAAAGGCCGGGCCCGCCAATAGCCGTCGCCCGGATAGACGACGAGGATCTCCTCCGCGCGCTCCTGGAACCGGGTCCAGAGCTGGAGCACGTGAAAGCCCTCGTGGACCACCTCACCCACCCGGAAGGGCACGAGCGTCGGGCGCCAAAATTTGGCGAAGACGTAGCCGATCAGCTGCCACTCGACCGTTTCGTAGATCGTCTTGCGCGCCGGGTGGAAGCTGTAGACCGGGGCGGTCGAGACGACCTGCTCACAGTTCGTGAGGTCCGGCAGCCAGCGGTCGACGTTCAACGTTCCGATATAGGCCGGATGGACCGCTTCGACCTCGAACCGGCGGACCTCTTCGGAGAACAGTTCCAGGGTGACGTTGTCTTTCTCCGCGCAGGCCGTGGGCTCGCTGCGATTGACGATCTTGACGAAGAGCTCGTCCGCCGCCCGCGCACCGCGGCCCGAACCGAGCGCGGCGAGCAAGCCCGCCCCCGACCCCAAGAGACGCCTGCGAACGAGCCTCATGCCTCCTCCGCGCCCGCGAGCCGGGCGTAGACGTCGCCCGAGTTCGCCGAGTGCGGCAGCCCCGCGATCAGCGCCGCCATCTCGGCGGCCTCGACCCAGCGGCCGAGCTCGAGCTTCTGGCTCTCGCCGAGCGCCAGATCGAAGCGGTAGGGGCCGAGGGCGGCGAGCCGCTCGAGGCAGCGCTGGGCCACCTCGCGGGCGATCGTCGTGAACTCGAAGGAGAGCGCGCGGAGCGGCCGCGTGAGCCCCTCGAGGACCCGATCCTCGAAGCCCTCGACGTCGATCTTGACGAAGGCCGGCTCGCCGTAGCGGGCGATCAGCGCGTCGAGCGTCGTGACCTCGACCTCGAGCTCGCGGTCCCAGACCTGACCTTCCCAGCCCGGCGCGCCTTCGGCCGAACGGACGAAGGCCTCGGAAGCGGTCGAGACGGTCGGGTTGCGGGCGTTGATCTTGAGCCGGATGCGGCCCGGCCGGGCGCCGGCGGCCAAGGGCAGGACGGTCACCATGGGATCGTAGCCGCGCATCAAGCGGATGACCCGAGCCGGCGCCGGCTGTGGCTCGAGGGCCACGACCCGCGCCCCGAGCCTCCGGAAGCTCGCGACCCGGTCGCCGACATGGGCGCCCACGTCGAACACGAGATCCCCGGGCTCGACGAAGCGGCGGTAGAGCGCGTCCATCGCCCGATGGTGCGCGCGGTCGAGGTGGTAGATCCGCACCGACCGCCACACGGCCACGAGCTCGGCCCAGCGATCGGCGAGCCCGGCCCTCACCGATCGGCCTCCGCGCCCGCGACCGCCCGGATCTCGGCCGGCGGGTCGAGGTCCTCGGGGATCGCGCAGAGGCCGACCCGCGCCGCCCAGGCACCGAGCGCCGGATCGGCGGTCCAGACGGCGAACGGCACGGCCACGAGAAAGCCCGCGAGCAAAGGCGCCCCCCAGAGCAGGACCGACGGTGCGCCGGCCACGAGCAGGCTGCACACCACGAGGCCGAACAGGAGTTGCGGCCACAGGCCCGCGAGCGCGGTGGCCCAGGAAAGCGCGTGCGCGTCGCGCGCCTGACCACTCCAGGCGGCCGACCGACCGAAGGCCAAGCCGATCATGAAGAGCGTGATGCGGAAGGTGGTGGCGGCCCCGAGGAGGAAGGAGAAGACGAGCTCGAGGAGCGCGCCCCCGAGGAACCGGAGCCGGCCGCCGTAGCGCGCCGCGGCTCCGCGGCTGATCAGGACGTCGAGGAAGCCCGCGAGCTTCGGCGCCAGGTACATGAGCAAGAACAGGAGGTAGAGAGCGATGCCGAGGTCGACCGGGAAGCTACCGGCCGGGTCGGAATCGAAGGGTTTCAACGCCACCAGCGCGATCAAGAGCGTCCAGGCCGGCACGCCCACGAACATGAGGATGGCCCAGAGCAGCTGGAAGCGGCTCGTCGCCAAGAGCCCGGGCATACCGAGGAGCTTCAGATATTGCAGGTTACCCTGGCACCAGCGGACGTCGCGCCGGGAGAATTCGAGCAGGGTCGGCGGGTTCTCCTCCCACGAGCCCTCCTCGACCGGCAGCACGCGGACCTCGTAGCCGGCCCGGCGCATCAAGGCGGCTTCCACCTGGTCGTGCGACATGACGTGGCCGCCGAGCGGCGGGTCGCCCGGCAGCATCGGCAGGTGGCAATGCTCCATGAAAGGGCGGATGCGCACCATGCCGTTGTGCCCCCAGAAGGGGCCGCAATCGCCCACCCACCAGGCTTGGCCCATGGTGTAGGTTCGCATGCCCGCACGCATGCCGAACTGGAAGATCCGCGCGAACAGGCTCCGCGACGGCATGCCGACGACCAGGCTCTGGAGGATGCCGAGCCGCGGGTGGGCCTGCATGATCCGCGCGAGCCGGAGGATCGTGGGCCCGCTCATCAAGCTGTCGGCATCGAGCGGCAGCATGAGCTCGTAAGCCGCGCCCCAGCGCGCGCAGAAATCGCGCAAGTTCCCGGCCTTGAACCCGGTGTTGCGCTCCCGGCGGCGATAGACGAGCCGCCCCGGCTCGCCCACGTCTTCCTGCCAGCGCGCGAAGGCCGCCTCTTCGCGCGCCGCGATCGTCGGATCCGAGGTGTCGGAGAGCACGAAATAGTCGAAGGCGCGGCCCTCGCCCGTCGCATCCAGGCTCGCCTTGATCACCCGCAGCCGGGCGAAGGCGCGCGCCGGATCCTCGTTGCGGAGGAACATCAAGACGGCACAGCGCAGCCGCAACGGCTCGCGGCGGTCGGCCGCGGCGGCGAAGGGTGCCACCCGGGCGAGCCCGTCCCTCACCCCGTGCAGGAGCCAAAAGCCCAAGACGGCGTTCCAGAAGCCCAAGACGCTCCAGGGCAGGCCCACGAGGAAGCAGAGGAAGATGCCGAGGTCGACGGCGCTCCACCCGCCGGCACCGAGTACGGCCGCAGCGAGCCAGGCCATCCCCCCGTAGGCGACCAGGTTCAGGGCCAGGACCGTGAGCCGGCGACGGCGCAGCACGGCGAGGTCGTCGATGCCGGCCGGGGTCCGGCCGGCCGAGAGGCTCGCCTCGGCGAGGCCGAGATCGTGGGGGGCTGCGCTCATCCGAGAAAGTTTCCGCCGAGGTCCGGCCGGCGACATAGCGCGCCGGACGGGTCGCGGCCAGGGCGGGAACGCCTCAGCCCGTGCGAGCGGGCAGCATCCGCTGCATCACCCCGTCGCGGCGGATCAGCGCGTGGTAGAGCGCCCCGGCGACGTGGAGGACGACGAGCCCCGCGAGTGTGGAGGCGAACAGGCCGTGGGCGCCCAAGAGGATCTCGGAGAGCGGCTCGTTCTTGGGCAGGATCGGCGGCAGCTCGAACAGGCCCCAAACGATGATCGGCGCGCCGAAGGCCGAGGTGCCGGCCCAGCCCAGGATCGGCACCACGAAGAACAGCACGTAGAGGAGGTGGTGGACCGCCACCGAGAGCGTGCGCTGCCAGGGAGCGAGGCCGGGGTGCGGCGGCGGGGCGCCTCCGATCTTGCGCACGGCGAGCCGCAGCAGCGCGAGGGCGAGCACCGTCACGCCGATCGAGCGGTGGAGGTGGTAGAGCGCGTCTTGCAGCGGCCCGGGCTCCAGATCGCCCATCCGCCAGCCGATCGGGATCGTCACCAGGATCAGCACCGCCATCGTCCAATGCAGGACGATGAGTGCCGCCGGATAGCGCTCGCCCCGTGCCGCAACCGCCGCCGTCGCCACGCTCGTTCCTCCCGCCCGCGACCTTCCGGGAGTGTGGTGCGGGGCAGCGGTTCTTGACAGCCCCCGCGGCGCGCGGCTCCTGCCCGACCGGTCCGGTCGGGAGCCCGTCCATCGCCCAGCCCTTCTCCCTGCGCGACCGTGCCTCGGCGCTCGCGGGCCTGCTCGCGGGCTGGCTCGTCTACGCCTGGCCTTGGCTTTCGGGCGCGGTCACCATCCCGTGGGACGCCAAGTCCCAGTTCTGGCCGCACTACCATGCGCTGGCCCGCGGGCTCGCTTCGGGCGAACTCCCCCTTTGGCTGCCCGAGCTCTTCGCCGGCACGGCACACGTGGCCGACCCGCAATCCTTCCTCTTCTCCCCCTGGTTCCTCCTCTGGGCGTGGCTCGACCCGGAGCCGAGCTTGCGGAGCTTCGATACGGCCGTGCTCGGCCTGCCGCTTCTGGGCGGGGCGGGCGTCCTCCTCTGGTCGACGGCCCGCGGCCTGCATCCCCTGGCCGCGCTCTTGGGCGGGCTCGTGTTCCTGGCCGGCGGGTCAGCCGCCTGGCGGCTGCAGCATGTGGGCCAGCTCCACTCCCTCGCGGTCCTGCCCTGGCTCCTCTTCGCCCTCGACCGGACGATCGCCCGCGGCTCCTGGCCCGCCGCCCTCGCCTCCGGCCTCCTCGCGGCGGTGCTGCTCGCCGGCCGCGACCAGGTGGCACTTCTGGGTGCCTATCTGGCCTTGGGCTTCGTGCTCGCCCGCTGGGCCTCCGGCCCCGATCGGCTCACGACGATCCGCCGGAGCCTGGGCCCGCTCGTCCTCGCCGCCGGGCTCGCGGCCCTCCTCGCCGCCCCGCCGCTCGTCCTGACCGCCCTCGAGGCGGCACGCTCGAACCGGTTGGCGATCGACCTCGAGGGTGCCGGCCGGGGCTCCTTGCACCCCGCCCTCCTGCTCACACTCGTGACCCCGCACCTGTTCGGCTCGGGTGGGCCGATGGCCGAGTTCTGGGGGCCACCCTCCTTCGCTTGGCCGGACACGGGCCTCTTCGTCGCCCAGAACATGGGCGTGCTCTATTCGGGCCTTCTGCCCCTCCTGCTCCTCGCCGCAGCCGGCCGGGCCCTCGCCCGCACGCCCGACGGCCCCTTCCTCTTGATCGCCTTGCTCCTGCTCCTGCTCTACGCCCTCGGCTGGTACGCGCCCCTCCTCGCGCTGGCCTGGGAGTTCGTCCCGGGCGTCCAGCTGTTCCGCCGGCCGGCCGATGCGACCTTTCTTCTGGGCCTGCTCCTCGCCCTCCTCGGGGCCCGGGCCTTCGACCTCCTGCTCGCGCGCGGGATCGACCGCGCCGCGCTCCGCCGTTCGATCCTCCTCCTCGCAGCGGGCCTCGTAGCGGCGTCGCTGTTGGCCCTCGGGCGCGGCCGGCTCGCCCGGGCGGCCCCGGCCCTCGGCGAGGCGGCCCTCTGGTTCGCAGCGGCCGCCTCGGGGCTGGTCCTCCTCGCCCGCGCGTCCCCGATACGCCGGCCGGCTTGGGCCCTCGGGCTCGTCCTGCTCACGGCCCTCGACCTCGCCCGCAACAACGGCCCGAACGGTGCCACGGGCCTGCCCGTCCAGGGCGAAGTCGACTGGTCGGTGCTCGAGCCTTCGAGCCCCGAGCCGCTCCTCGACCGGCTCGCCGCGCTCGCCCGGCCCCGGCCCGAAGAAGGGCGACGCGATCGGGTCGAGCTCGTGGGCCTGGGCTATGCCTGGCCGAACGCGCCGCTCGTCCGCGGCCTCGAGCACACGCTCGGCCACAACCCCGTGCGATGGGCCCGCTACGTGGTGGCGGTCGGCGCCGAGGACACGGTCGCGGTGCCGGACCAGCGCCGCTTCACCCCGGCCTTTCCCTCCTGGCGCTCGCCGCTCGCCGATCTTCTGGGCCTTCGCTGGATCGCCACACCCGTGCCGATCGAGGAGCTCGACCCGGCGCTCGCCACGGACCCGCTGCCGCTCGTCGCCCGGACCGATCGGGCCTTTCTGTACGAGAACCCGCGGGCCCTCCCGCGCGTCCTGCTCGCGACCGCCTGGGCCCCGCTCGAGGTCGAAGCCGTGCTCGCCCACGGCCGCTGGCCCGCGGTCGACCTCGCGACCACGGTGCTGCTCGAGGAGGCCCCGCCCACGGCCCCGCCGCCCGCCGCCCGGCCCGGCCGGCTGCGCGTCGCGAGCTGGGGCAGGAACGCCGTCGAGATCGCGGCCGAGGCGCCCGATGGGGGCTTCCTCGTGCTCCACGATCCCTGGCATCCCTGGTGGCGGGCCACCGTCGACGGCCGTCCCGTGCCGATCCTGCGCGCCAACCTGCTCTTCCGCGCCCTGGCCCTCCCGCCCGGCCGCCACCACGTCGCCTTCACCTTCGAGCCCTTCGCGGGCGCCCTCGAGGAGCTTCTCGACCGCCTCGCCACCCGCTCCTAGCCGGCTCGGCCCTCCCGTCGCACGATCGTCCGGCCGAGCACGAGGAGGTCCATCTTCGTCCGCAAGAAACAGTCGAGGGCCTCTTCGGGGCGGCACACGATCGGCTCGTTCCGGACCGGGCGGTTTCTTCCTCTAATTGAAATACACCCGTAACATCACGGACACGACACCCGCCAAAACGGCCCCCACCATCCATTTCAAAACCAGCAGATCTGCCTCGATCTTGTTGAACCGGCTGTCTTGGTCCACGATCGCCTCGGCCGCTGCGCGAGCCTTCTCCTCGGAGGTGCCGGCCTCCCGGAGCGCGTCGTAGATCTCGACCGGCATCGTGCTCATGGGCTAGTCTCATCCCTCCCACAGGCCAACGGCAACCATCCACCGGCTGCCGGGTCTCGGGGCGCGCAGCCGGGGGCGGCTCAGGCGCGGCTCACGACGCTCCTCCCCAGCACGAGCAGGTCCATCTTCGTCCGCAAGAAACAGTCGAGGGCCTCTTCCGGGCGGCAGACGATCGGCTCGTTCTCGTTGAAGCTCGTGTTCAACAGGATCGGCATGTTTAGCGTCGGGGCTTCGTGCAGCTTCGCGGAGAGCCGAGATATTCGATCAGACAAATCAACACCTCGCTGTAAACTCTTTGACCCGCTTCGTTGATATGGATGTCGTCTCTGTAATATCGCTGTCGCTCCGCGACGGAACCGAGCCAAACCGACATCGGGATGACGATCCGATCCATTCGTTCGATCGCGCCTCGCAAGATGGCCGCATCCTCTACCGGTTCCTGATCGGGCTCGTCTCTCTCCGGGTGGTGCAGAACGACCAGCTCGACGCCGTTTGCTTCGGCCAACCCGAAGAGCTTTCGTAGCGCAGCCACCGAACGGTCGACGGCGTCCGGCGGTGGCGCAGCGGCAGGCGGGGGTCGTAGTCCGAGACCGAGCCGAGGTGCGAGGTAACGAGCGAGACCTTCTCCCAGGGCCGAGACCGGCCTCGCCAGCGGGAAGTCGGAACCGAGATCGCCCGGGAACGTCCGCACGTCGCGCAGGTCGTGCGTGCTCAGCACGACGACCGCCAAGTCGGCGTCGAACAAGCCGAACCGCTCGACATAGGCGAGCAGGTTTTCGGGGCCCCACGACCCTGCGCTCACGTTGCCGACGCGGACCGGGCGGTCCGGCCGGTCGAGTGTCTCCTGCGCGATCGTGGTCGCGAGACGTGCGTGGTCCGTGAGGGCGCCACCATTGATGACCGAATCTCCGAGGACGAGGACGCGAAGCTCCTCGGGTCGCTCTTTGGCCATCGACCAACGATCGGCAGAGCGCATGGATACGTTGTTGTACACCACGCGATTACCGAAGCGCCGGACGTCTTGGTTCGGCGCGAAGAGGTATTCGATCTCGGGGTCCCGCACCGTCAACGGAGGATCGCCCAAACCCAAGATCCAACGCGCCCCCAACTCGCCCACGAGCGCGAGCAGAACCGCACCGAACAGCACGAAGCCGAGCCTGCGCTTCATCGGTCCATCTCGGTCGCGATCCGCGGACGGATCGGACGGGCCGGATAGCCGGCGTACAGCCAGCCCGGTCGGGCATCGTGCAACAGCGTGCTGCGGGCGGCGATGACCGCGCCGCGACCGACCGTCACACCGGGTGCCACGAACACGTCGGCGGCGATCCAGGCTTCGTCCTCGACCGTGATCGGGGCGGTCGTCGTATCGAAGCTCGGCCGGGTGGGGTCGTGGCCGCCGGCGCAGAGGAAGGTCCGTTGCGAGACCACGACGTCCTTGCCGATGGTGATCGGGGCGAGGGTGTAGAGTTCGACCTGCTCGCCGATCCAGGAGCGGTCGCCGATCGCGAGCCGCCAGGGGTAGATGCAGCGAGC